>RCNJ01000005.1_pt1 | contig 212425 bp, 208 predicted proteins | sample 2041171 | NCBI WGS metagenome assembly RCNJ01 (sample SAMN09708213, study PRJNA481090) | feces metagenome | biome: feces | host: Pygoscelis adeliae | place: Antarctica: Rookery Lake | collected 2010-03-01 | reverse complement strand
ATGAGAACAAGATAGTATAACACAACAATGGCTTTTTTATATAGATCAAAGTATCAAGTGTTAACTGGTTTCTCTCCTAGCGATTTCCTCGGTGACCAAAAGCTAGAGTATAATTAGTCTGAATATATAAAGCCCTTCCAAGAGGCATATTTCACAGTGTTATTTCGGAAGCAAATAAGTCACAAAAACCTACTGTATGAGCAGAGAATTGTTGAAGCAAAAGTAAAGATGTATTATTAGCATTACCGCGTTCCTCAATCAAGCACGAGGAAAGTAAGCATGGCTATGGGTTTTCCTATCATTTTTTATGGGATATTTTGATTTTCAGGGAAGCTCAAACACTGGCTCATACTTTGCAATCACCTTCAATTTTGTTTACAAGCAATGCAGAGGCAGGCGCACAGTTGTGGATACATCTATAGATTGAGATATGAAGTGTTGATTGGTTGGTTGCAGCTTGTCCCATCTTACCAAATGTGGGTGGGCTCAAGTACTCAAAGTCTTGCGTATATAAGGCAGTAGCTCTAGGACTAGTTTAGCTGATATTGCACAAGTAAGAATTAAAAAGCGCAAACACCATTGTATGGGCCAAGAAATGTTCAGGAGCCTAAAAATAGACGGTTATTGTGGCAACATTTTTTACTATAAGCGTGCTAACTAGTCGAGCGTGAATAATTCCCCTGTGTATGGCTGTTTCCGTTGTACAATCCCTTCCAGGTTCACATCTGCAAGGCAGATGATGGAGTCTCAGCTGAGGCTGAGTGGCACTGTGAGGGCACCATAGCGAGAATGGGATTCTTGCGAGCGCGTTTGACATGCCGGCGGGCGTGGCGAGTGTCAACGGCATGTCAACATGGCAACGAGAGGGGCTGCGGCAGAGGCTCTACTCTAAACCAGAGTCTTCAGACTGTGGAAATGGAGGGAGGATGCAGATAGAAACAATCAACACACTCAACTTTCAACCCTTACCACGATGCCAGCCCCACACCGTGGCTTACCAGCAATTGCTTGCTCAAACACCATTGATCTTGGTGTTTCCCGCCCAAAGGGCAAGCTTCTTATGCCCTTAACTCCAGCAACAGACGGAGTCAACCCGTTTCCGGCGTCTATTGACAACGAGTGGTTGTTGTATCTCCAAAACCACAATAGGCGCCTTTTCGATGAGGAGCAGGTCCGTAACTCAAGAGGTGGAGGAGGACCAAGACACTAAACACTGGATACGATACTTGCAGCGAGAAATTGATATCTGCTTTTGGAAACAAACGGCAGGAGTACTTTGGCATTTTGAGAACAGAGCGAGACAAGAGGGACTTATGTGGTTGGTACTCCCAATGAGCGATTTGAATATTTTGCACGACTACATGGCCCAGCTATGCCTGAAGACCTGAATGAAGCTTGACAAGAGATTCTCCAGCAGACCGAGCGGGATCGGTTACCTCCGCACAGTGCTACGGCAAATACAGCACCTGAGGAAGATGAGGCCCAACAAAATTGTTGCTGCTGTGTATTATAGGAGGTACCATTTCCCCCCTACAAATCCTTAATATTCAAGAGCAACTGGTTGACCAGGCCCTAGATAACAAGCAAGGGTACCCAAATACGCGTTTCACAAAGAGGAACACAACTCGATTCCATATCCGAGCCCAACACAACCGCCAAATTCACCACCCTAAGCACCAAAAATATCACCAGCATGCTTCGCAACCGGCACCGCGCTTCCGCCCTTTCCCTTCCTCTCCTGCACATAGGTCAATCCACCACCAAAGCTGAACTCACTATTCTTCCCGCCATCCGTGATGACCACACCCTCCTTAACCCCCGTCGCAAACGCACAACTCCCCATGGCCTTCTTCTCCGGCTTCCCGGCTGCCGGACTAATATCGAAATTAAAGATATCCATCGGCAATCCCAGCGTCGTACACGCATTCGGAATATCCACAATCCCGGCCACATGCCCCTGAATCGGTGCACAAGACAGTAACAGATACACCTGATAGTCATTATACCCGTAACGACGAAGATACTCGATGCAGCGGAGGATGGTCTGCCGATATGCGACCGTGACATCCATGTAGTGCTGCTTGCCGTGGGAGTCGACGGAGAAGCCTTCGAATGTTAGGTAGCGGGAGGGGGAGTAGTGGGGTTCCACCGGGCCGGGAAGGTAGATTGGGGACTTGATGCCGAGATCGCTGAGGCCGTTTTTGAGGACTTTGAAGTTTATTGTTATTATGCCGGCCATTTCTATGGCGCCACAGAAGGATATTTCGCCGTCGCCCTCTAGTGGTGTGTTAGAGCGAAGGCAGAAGACACAACATTTTGATAACTTACGAGAGAAATGCAAGTCGCCAACACTGAACTTCGCCCCGTTGACGTGAACCGGCAGGTACACCTTACTGCCTCTGCTCAAATTCTTGATATCGCAGTTGCCTCCGTGTTCCGGACGACCAGGAATAGTCCTGGCTCCTTCTATTCCCACCTTTTCCTTGACTTCATCGGTCGCACTTCCGGCGTGCACGTTAATCGGTTGCGGCGGCTCAGCAACAACTCTGTCTAGCCGATTGGCAGCAATAAGCTCGCCTTCTCTCTTATTCCAAGTATCCAGAACTTCCTGACTCGGAGCACAACCCAAAATCCCAGGGTGAATAAGACCCGGGAACTTGACACCAGGAATATGCCTAGACGTGCAATAAATCCCCTCAAAATCCCAAATCGCCTTCGCCGCACTTGGGTAAATCTCATCCAAAAACCCGCCCCCATTCCTCCTATCAAACACGCCCGTGAATCCCCATGGCTGGTCCTGGAACGGTTGGACATCCATGATTTCCACCAGCAGAACGTCGCCGGGCTCTGCATTTTCGATTTCGAAGGGTCCGGAGAGGTAGTGGATTTTTGTGAGGTCGACGGCGCGCATGTCGTCAGCTGAATCATTGTTGCCGATTTGCCCGCCGGTCCAGTCGAGACATTCGATTTTGACGGTTTCGCCGTCTGAGATGCGGTCGGCGAAGGGGATGTCTGGATGCCAGCGGTTATGGAGTCTTGACTGCTCGGAGGCATGCTTGTCGAAGTCGACTTTGCAGACCGTGCGGATGGCATTGAGAGGCATAGTGATGATTGTAGCTTGTTGATGATGCAGTGGGAGTTCAAGATGAGGTAAAATGATAAACAGAGGGCTCCGAAAGGCACAAGAGGAGAGCTCTAAAGACGAAAAAGGGAGAGCGAACCTACTATATGCTTCACCCCAACATGTCAAAACCTACGACGTAGTGCCTACGCCTAGAATCGGCCAATGAGCTACGGCATATGCATAGATATATGGTACTTCCACGTAACAGAATGCATTCCAGAGAGGGGTCGCCCAGCTTTTCTTCGAGGAAGATCAAAAGCAAAGAGTTGCACCTTTCTCGATAAGGAGGTCAAGCTGTCCCCTATACTTCTCGTACCAGTACGAAAGAAGCCTCGATAAGAGCTCCAAGGAGGCGATGATGGCCGGCCTGGGAGGAGCTTGGCGAGGACTAGAGAGTAGCGTTTGGTATCCTCGTGAATAGGCCAGCAGATATACAAGTTGAAATATGAGGCTCGCCGCCTCTTAAAAAGGGGCCGCTAGCACATTGTATCTGTTTGATGAACACCCTTCGCGGGCGTTCACGTCTCAGTACCGAAGGATGAAGTCCCTGACGTCGTCAAGAGCGGGCAGAATGCGGGGTCGGGATAACCGCTGCAGCTCTTATCCGGCACTTGGAGCTCCCTTTCCGCAGCTTGTAGGTATCTCTCCTCATACCACTCTATCCCAATGAACAACATAAAGAAAATGGCCGATTGTATCTTCTGCAAGATCGTAAAGGGTAAGCTCTCATATGTTTCCACATATCTATACCGCCATGCAAGCTAGTCTAAAGAGTCAATCCTAACAACAACAGGCGACATCCCCTCCTTCACCCTCTACGAATCCCCAAGCGTCCTCGCCTTCCTCGACGCCGGTCCTCTCTCTGCCGGCCACGCCCTGGTGATCCCAAAGTTCCACGGCGAGAAGCTGACTGATATCCCTGACGAGTCGCTGGCTGAGATCTTGCCGGTGGCCAAGAGGGTTGCGAAGGCGACGGGTGCCGAGCATTGGAATTTGTTGCAGAATAATGGGCGGTGGGCGCACCAGGAGGTTGGACATGTGAGTTGACTCTGAGTTTTGTGTGGCTGTGGGGTGAGGGAGAGAATGTGGAGAAAGAAGTCATAAAGGCTTTGAAGGGACACGGGCATGAGAATAAGGGTTGCTGACTACTTACTACACAGGTTCATTTCCACGTCATCCCCAAGCCAAAGGCAGACGACACTGAGGGTTTGGGCGTCAAGTGGCCAGCGGTGAACATGCTCGAGACCGCCGAGAAGAGGGAGCAGCTCAGAGTGTTGATGGAGGAGATTAAGGCGAAGATGTAGATATGATACCACGAGGAGAGTGGCGAGAGTTTGGCAAAATGCAGAGACTTGGCACTGATATCATGATATGGTGTTATTTCTGATCGAATTCCGAGTGAGAGTCTATGTCTGTGATCATACCCGAGAGAACTATTCCTGTGCTCATTGATTAAGGCCATTGTTTTAATCACGAAGAAAAAGAGGCAAGTTTTTTTATTTGTCAATTAACTATCGCGTTGATGTATGACAAATGGCTCATGTCTCTTCGCCATCGCTAGCTACTCTTGAAACGTCCCAGCCATGACATTCATCTCATAAAAGCGCTATCCATGTCCCGTAAGGTAATGTACACCTCAAACCCTAAACCTTATCCATGCCATATACCGACGCCCCTCATAAGCACATGCCAAGCTCTAGACGCCTACCGCTCCATAACAAAGTAGTAAAGCCAAAAAGCACAAGAGCCGAAAGAGTCCTAAGTGATACCAAACCTAAGCAGAGCTAAAGCAGGGCAGAGAACCTCGTCAGCCGACCAGTGCCTAAGAACGCCGAAATCAAAGCAAAGCACCATTTACTTATCGCTCTTCTACTTCACCTCAGCCTTCGCCCCAGCCTTAGCCTTAGCCTCCCTGTATACCTCCTCAATAGCCTTCCTCTTCTCCTCAACCTCGGCCTCAGCCTTCTTATACAACTCCTCAAGCTCCGTCGTCGTCGTATCCAACAACTCCCTTCCCTGGCCGGGATACAAGTTCTCATGAATAATCGCATTACCAACAGCCATGTTTGTTAGACCATTGAAAAGAGTCTTCTGATACTTCCAGTCATCCTCTACCCCCTTCTTCGCCTCATCCACAATCATCCTCTGCCTCTTAGAGTTCGCCTGAGCCTCAAACTCCTCATCTCGCTCCTTACGCTTCTTAGCCAGCTTCTCCTCGTCTTCCGCCTTCTTGGCAAGGTACTTAAGAGAGTGGCCAGTCATGCCGCCAGTGAGCGTTGGACGCTGGCGCTGGATTGGTGGGGCGCTGAAGAAGAGCACGTGGCCTTGCTCGTCGCGGTGGAACTGCTCGCGGATGTCTTGTGGGATCTGAGCGTCGGCTGCGCCTGGAAGATGGAAGATCTGGACGGATTTTGGTGGGTTGTAGGCGTTGGCCGGGATGTTGTTGTTGTGGCTGCGGTGGGCGGATTGTGGCATTGGGCGCGGGTAATCGTTGTTGTTTGGTCCGTAGCTGGCGTGGGTGTTGGTCATTGGCGCGAACGAGGAGTGCTGGATGTTGGTGTTTGCCGCAAAGCTGTTACCATAGGAAGAGGTCTGAGTTGGTGCTGGGGTGAAGGCAGCTGGAGATGGTGGGATTGGAGTATGGGACATGCGCTGGGTGTAAGAGTTCTGCTGCGACATGGCTGGTGCTGGAGAGGCCGGGACGCGTTGTGGTGGTGGCGCAAACTGCTGACCGTATGGGTTGTTGCCCAGGGACTGGTGAGTCTGGACCGGGGATGGGGTTGGTGGTGGGATGGAGGTTCTGTTGTTCACGAGGCCGTCGTTGGTGTACATGTTAGACATGTTGGACACATTTGGACGTGGCTCTTGCGTCTTAATTGGGCGACGAACAGTTTGTGGTTGTGGTGGCGGCGTTGGCTCAGGTGGTGGGGTTGGCTCAGGTGGTGGGGATTCCTAGAATTGTCAGTCAGTTGAGGTCACAGATCATGCCGAGTGAAATGATGGGGGCAAGCAACCCAAACCCCCGCGACGACAGGGAAGGCTGAGACTTACATTAGCCTCACGAGGTCTTCTGTGGACAGCACCAACAATCGGTGGCGCGTTTGGAGCTCCCCAAGTTGGCTTCGGCAATGGGTCACCCTCCCTCGCATCCTCTCTGAGCAAATGCTTGATTGGAGATGGGACCTTAACCGGCTTCCTTGGGCGATCAAAGAGGTCCATCTCATAGTCCTTGTCTCTCATCTCATCTGGCACGCAACTAGCCCACGTCTTGATCTTGTTGATCTTAAACTTATCCTCGTTATAGCGCGCCTCGCAAACATACACCTCCTTGTCGGCCGGAAATCCACGTGGACGACCCTTGAAGTACCTAGTAAAGAACATGACGAAGCAGCGGTCGACAATCTCATCGACGTGATGATCGCGATACTGTCCAGTCTTAACGACCTCGTTCTCATAGAAGTGCTTCTCGTGCTGATGGACAGTCTGCTCAGGGCGATAGTACCAACAGGCATTGATCCACTTCTGGCCCTCCTGATCCTGCCATGTGCGGTAGATCTGCGCGACAATTGGCTTCGTCACATCGTTGGGGTTCTGAAGGTGCACCCAATCACCGACCTTCCACACCTCGCCCTTGTGAAGGATCTCTGGAAGTGGGATACGGCCATCCTCATCGACGTAGGCACTGTCTGGCTTAGACTTCTCTTGCTCGGCGAGGGCGTGTGCCTCTTTTTGCAAGTCGACAGCACACTGGTAGATATGGCTTCCCTCCTCGTTGTACTCCTTGGCATTGTCGAACATCAAGTCAATGTCCTTCATGACGGCATCGACAGTGTTATAGTTCTTACGCTTGGCCTTTCTCTTGATGATGTCCAAGGCGATTGGCCTCTTGACGGCCATGTAATAGTCTGGGAAGAGGGCCTTATCTGGCTGCTTCTCAAAGTGGGCCACCTTGAGGTCACCGTTGGTGTCCTTGAATTTACGCAAGCCCTTAAGGATGGTGTTGATGCGAGCCTCCATAGGAGTGTGCACCTTTGGTGGTCTGCCACGCTTCTTGTGGTCCTCTGCATCCAACTTCGACTCCTCAGACTTAACGCCCTCGCGCTTCATTATGGCAGCTGTGGATCTTGGGCCAGATCTGCGTCTTCTCTTGCGGGCGGCCTCATCATCAGAGTCGTCCTCATCGTCGTCGTCATCATCATCCTCCTCTGGCTCAGGGCTATCCTCGACGGCATCCTCCTCCGCCTCCTCCTCTCCCTCTCCAGGAGGCGGCGTCGGGGAACCCTCGAATGGTGGAATATCTCCCAGGTCTGGCCAAGTGGCCTCCTCTGTGGTGAGCACACCCTTTGCGACAAGCTTGGCCAACTCCATCTCAACCATCTCTCTCAAATGGCTTGCATCCTTGTATGCCTCCGCTGACGGGCGATTGTAGAGATGCGCGTTCCACACTATTTGCGCGAAGTCGCGGACGTATTGCGCCCAATTCTTGTATTCCTTCTTAAGGATATGGCTTCTAATGGTGCTGAAGGCTACTGGCTTCTTGATAACGTCGTGGTAGTCTGGAACGAAGCGCTTGTTCGGAATGCGCTGAAACGCGTGAAATGGCTCACGACCTCTATTTCATACAATTAGTTTGGGTTGTATTGCGTCTGTATGAAGGCGTAGTCGTACCTCTCCTCAAGTGCTGTGAGCTGCTCGACGATGCCCTTCATGATCTCGTATTCGCCCTTGGACACACCATCTTTTGGACCTGGGGTGCGTCCTGGGGTGCGTCCTGGGGTAGCGTTCACAACCTCGTCGACGTCCATTGCGTTTGGGTTTGTGGGTGTTTTTGCGTTGTCTGTCTCGACACTCTCGCGAACGTCGTCGCGCAGTGGTAATTGCGCCTCCATGATGAAGTGCGTCGATGTGGGTTTGTTCTCCAACCTTGGGTCCCCGACTTGCGCTTCAGTTCAGCGTCCGACGCGACGGTTTCCATTAGCTCCGGCTAAACCGCGGCGCCGCCGCAAAATGACCAGGGTAAGCTACCACCTTTGTGGATAGCATCTGGCACCATATAAACCTCTACTTGAACAACAACCAATTCTGAGCACACCATAATTTTGCATTTCCCTAACTAAGACTACATCTAGTACTGTAAACAATCATATTAACTATTTACAATAACCTGTCATGCGTGTACGTCTCAGAGCTCCAGGAGGCGCATCCACCCTCACCTTGAACGATGACGCCACAGTCGCAGACCTAAAGACAGAAATCACCAAAGCAACGTCACTTACCCAGTTCGACATCAAATACAACTATCCGCCAAAACCCCTCAACTTGCCATCAGACACCACACTGCTCAGTGATATTCCTGTGAAACTCAATGGGGAGCAGCTGACCATAAGCGAAGCTGCACCCAGAAGTCCGCCGGCAGCTGCAAAGGCAGAGACACGTCAAGCAGCTACCCCATCATCTGCCCCTGGCCATGTAGAGGTTGCCACTACCAGCGACCCTAAATTTGCTGGAATACAAAATGCATACATTCAGGATAGCAAGGCCTCTAAGAATGCGCAGAAGCCTATAGCTTTGAATAAGGAAAAGATGGCTGAAGATACTCCAGAAGTGCCGCTGCCAGACCGAGGCGCAACTCTCGGTATGCATGATATTATGCTTGAACTCCTTGGCCATAATACTGACCATTACATAGTTGTCAGAGTGATGCCAGATGACAACTCCTGCCTCTTCCGTGCGTTCGCAGCAGCCGTGCTCCCAGGCGACGACCTCACAATGCACGAATTGCGCTCTCTGGTCGCTTCTCAAATCCAAGTCGATCCCGAGACATGGTCAGAGGTCATCCTCGAGAGAAAGCCAGACGATTACTGTCGCTGGTTACAAACGGATGATGCATGGGGTGGCGCCATCGAGATGACCATTCTCTCCAAACACTTTGAAATTGAGATATGCAGCATAGATGTCCAGGTAAGCTTTTCTCTTAGTCCTTCCCACCGACTTCAGCTAACATATTATAGTCTTTACGCGTAGACCGCTTCAACGAAGGCGCTCCAAACCGCTGCATCCTAGTCTACTCTGGCATCCACTACGACACCATCGCCCAGTCGCCTTCCGACCCACCACACACCAGAGCCGATTTTCCTCCTGAGATGGACAAGAAGATTTGGGACAAGGACGACGACAACATTCTGATCAAGGCACAGGAGCTTTGCAAGAAGCTTCAGGATCAGCATTACTTTACGGATACGGGTGGGATGGCAATCAAGTGTAAGGTTTGTGGATGGATTGGGTATGGTGAGGGGCAGGCGGCTACGCATGCGCAGATGAGTGGGCATTATGATATGGAGGAGCAGACGTAGTGAAGTTGGGGGTGTGTGGGTAGATAGGTGGGTGAGATATGCCATGAACCCGAGCATTAGTTGGAGATACAAAAAGGTTATTCATTGCCGTTGCCATGCCCACTCGCTTTACCCGCTGGGGCCTCTGCTCATCTGTTCTATCTTCCTCACAAAATCATTGCCCAGCAACCAACCGGTTTAGCGACCTTTACAAACGTAGAGTAGTCATCTGCCGTGGTTCTCCTAGCACGACGCCCATGCGGACTTGTGCTAGACGATCGCACCAAAGTACCAAGTCAAACAAGCAACATTCCCTGGCTGTTCTGAAGAACTGGTTGGCAGGGGCTGGGGGTTGTAGGCGGCGCTAAGCAGGATCTGTGGGATCCTTCTGCTATCGTATGACTCAATTGTGTGACAATCCCCTCCCTGAAGTATCTCGATAGGAGTTTCGACATGCTTGACCGACAGGTTTTTATAAGATCGTGATATATATGGACCAAGAACATAAATACAGCATATACAGTACCTCAACTTATACCGCCACCACCCTCATCTCTTTTCTCTCCCAGCACCAGCTCTCTTCCTCCCTTCCCACCACACAACACCACAAAATACAGCAGCAACAATGATACCCGTCCCACTCAGCCCCATACCTGTCCACCAAGCACTCCTGAAGCCTCTCAGCAACTCCTTACTTCCAATCTCACCCTCGTCCACGACGTCGGCGCCAATCTCTCTTACAACAGTGCCTGCTAGACCTAAACCGATGGAAATACTATAATTAACAACCGTGTTAACAACACTCGCCGCCATCCCCTGGCTCCCCCGCCCCGCCCTATCGCTAACCAGCAGCGTCGCGGACGGAAAACTCATATCCATACCAAACGGCATGACAACCACACTAAAGAAGACACCCACCCAATAACTCCTCACCGGCTCCGCGGTACTTATCAGCGTGGTACCTAGGCAGAACGCCACCATGGAGGCAAGCATCACCCACTGCGGCTTCCCCTTGCTGAGCCCCCAACCAGTGACGACGGAGGCGACGCACCCGGCGATGGGTGCCGGGGCGAACCATGCGCTTGCCAAGAGGGGGGAGAGGTGGTGCAAGCGCTCCATGTACGACCAGATATAAAAGATCCAGATTCCCATGCTGGCCCAGCCGCAGGCTGTGCAGACGAGGACGAAGACTGTGGCTTTGTTGAGGAGGGAGGACGGGAGGAGAGGGGACGGGGCGTGGGTTTGTTGGTAGAAGAATAGGCCCATAAGTATCAGTCCTATGACGAGGAGAAAATAGGTGTAAGGAGTCGTCCAGTCTACGAGGGGTGCTTGGTTGAGTGCTATGTTGATGATTAACAGTGCCGTGACACCGAGTACTGCTCCAGGGATGTCCAAAAGTGTTGCCGTGTCCCTCATCTTTCCCATCATCCCCATTCGCGGTGCTGGAGAGCTCCCGCTCGATGGCGGTGGCCCGTGGCCGGCAGGCTGCTGCACAAAAGCGACCGTAAGCACCATAAGTAATGCACAGACGCCCGCCATGACCCAGAACCCCCATTCCCAGCCCCCCTTCTGTGCTAACAGCGAGCTAAAAGTCGCCCCGATGACGAAACCCGTCGGCGCCGCAGCCCCAAAAAGCGCAAAAAGCATATTCTTCTTCTTCCCCGGCGCATAACTCGTCCCCATCAGCGCCAGGCCGTTGGGCATCGCTATCGCCGGCCCAATACCCTGCAACGCCCTTGCCACAACAAAAAATATACTACCATCCATGCCGGCGTTTTGGATCATGGGGGCAAAGCCGCAGAGGAAGGAGGAGAGGCAGAACCAGCCCCAGCCTATCACGAAGAGGAGCTTGTGCCCGTAGACGTCCCCTAACCGGCCGGACGGGAGGATGAAGGTCCCGACTGTGAGTGCGAAGCCGGCGGAGTACCATGCTAGGCTTGATGGGTTGCCGGTTGCCCCGAATGTGCGGGCGATGTAGGGGAGGGGCGCGATTGTCTGTGCCAGTGCACATTGGGTGAGGAGTTGGGCTTGGCATATAATAGCGATAAACACCACTTCTCTCATCAGCGACATGTTGTGTCCATGTCCAAGTTCCTCCTCCGGGTCTTGTCCAGGATCAAAACTACTCATTGGCGGCGTTGACCCAGCAGCGAGTGGGAGACTGGAGGTGCGCGATGGTGGACCGTATAGACCGCCGATATTTCGATCTGCTACTTCTTCGCCGTAGCTGCGGGAGGAGTAGCGGGTGAAGTTCTTCTCGTTCGAATACGGGGCATGGAGGTGTACTGCGTCCATTAGGTCCATATGGCTCGTCTGACTTCCCCCTCCAAAACCTTTCTCACAATGTAGCCGACCTAGGGACTGTAGCGGTGTCTTCAAGCTCCCTTGGCTATAGGAACTTCCCACACCCATGCCGAGGTATGCATCTTTAGGTCTCTCCAACCTCTCAGGCTCCAAGCTACTCCGTCGTTGCGGGATCTCAGGTGGCGTGTGTAACAAATTCGAGGTCGAGGAGTGAGCTGGGAGGAAGGTCTGCATGTTGATACTGGCTCGTGTATTCATAGCCTCCGAAGCTCGGGACATTGCATCCGCTGCGTTTCTCATGGCTTCTGTGGCGATGCCAAAGGCGAAGGCTTCGGATGGGGCGTGGGAGGGTGCATGGGATGGTGGTCGGGAGCCGACTTGGCCGGCCATGGTTCGAAAAGAGTGCCCGCGGCTTCGTCCACCGTCCGGGCTGGATGGGGGGTTATGCATCTTGATGGGGCTTCCAGTCCTTCCTCTGTGAGATAGTTTGGTTTCGTGCTCAATGGTTGAGTGCTAGTTGCACGTACAGAGAGAGCGACGACGAGGTACTCAAGTCGATGACGAACCTTCGCATTACAGTTTCCCTATGCAGTTGCCGTAGAAACAAGAAAGAAAATAGAAACGTTTTGAAAAAGAGCGACCACCTATTCTCATATCTTCCTCACCGTCTCACTCTCTCAATGATCCATTAATTCTCGTCCTACCTGCCGGCTGCCACAACCAGATACGCCATGCTGCGCAGCGCGCTCGTGCTCCACGAAAACACGACTAATCCAGTATTTCATAGACTATCCATGCTGGTAACCCTTCCCTTCCGTCGTTGTGGCGTGTGGGATAAGGGCCCGAGAAAGAAGGCAGAAGGATTTCTGGAAGTGGATAAAAGAGACGTCCCAACTCATCTTCATTCTGCTGAGAGCAATATGATGCTAAGCCACTTGGCCCGTCAGTTTGTGAAGTATGATGAGTTTAATGCCAAGGTGTATTGGTTGCTCGGCCACCGAGGTCTGCAGCGAAGTTCTTGGGCACAGCTTCCGGCACACATGGTAGTCGGGACGAATGCCGACATCTTGAGTGATTATCGTTCCGATCTTGCAGGTTGCATATGTCGTGAGCTGAATATGCATCGATTGTATCATCCCGAGTAGCTTGTTCGATTAGGTGCATGTGGTGTCACTTGTGAATGGGGATGTTGTACGGACGTCCGGTGCCTCAAAACAAAATGTCGTCGAAGCGTTGGCGGCTTTTGTAAGCGATGAATCCCATCGGTTCCGGAACCGAAGGAAGTGGTTGGCCACGAGGTGACGACGGAGGAAAGTGACGAATTCTGCCATGAAGACGTCTTGATTTTCAAGAATTCCAGTATAGCCGATTTGTAACCAATGACAGCGTGTTCATCGTCTTGTGACTGTCGGTCGTTGAGGTCGAGCTCCATCCCGGGATTGGGAAACCAACAAGCGTTCAAGAAAGTTGTGGAAGCTCTGCTAGGCAAAGGAGAACTGAAGGTCGGTGTCGGTATTCCAGAACTTAGTATGTGCTACTTGGCATATGGTCAGCTTGTAACCTGTGACTTGGGTCAGTACTCTCATTCCAAGATACCGGGAGACCGAGCACTCGTCAATGTCTTAGATCTCATATTACGACACCACTGTTTTGATCAATACTTGTGCTGTCAGTTGTGGTAATCCTCCATTGGGTATTTTATTGCTCGTGATAACTCCCTCGCTCGCTCCTTGGCACCTCCATCTATACCGCTCCACGCAACGCCACGCTCGCACGCTCTGTGCAACCTGCAAAAAAAAAAAACGCATAATCGCCAGGATTTCTGTTGAAAGAACTCTGCATTCCTGATCTCCTCCACATCTCCGCGCCCACAATGCCGCTACTCCATCACTGTTCAATACCTTACAAGCCAGGAATCGAAGGCTTAGGCACATGAATAGTTTTACTTGTCATGCCCACTCCCCACAGCACAAACACTGCCAGAACCGGATGCACCTCATACCATCCACTTCCAACCGTGCCCAGCGGCAGATCCGCACCAACCCAGCCCTTGCTAACCCAGTACGCCATCATTCCCGCAATAGCCATAGTAGTCGGAATGGGCGTGCCCTCAAAGTACTTCGATTTGCCGTTGGCGTCGCGTGGCACGTTGTCGACGGAGACATTGAAGCGTGCGAGGCGGGTGAGGCCGCAGAGGACGAAGAAGATGAGGATTAGGTGGTCGAGGGGCGTGGAGAAGCCCAGGGCGAAAGCGGCGCAGGCGGGGGAGAGTCCGAACGAGATCTGTAAACAATCATTAGCACTAGTCCTTTTTTAAAGAAAATGTGTAGCGGCGTGATTAAGGATGAAATGATGGTAAGTACCAAATCAGCAAGCGAATCCAACTCCTGACCCATCAAACTACTCGTCCTCCTGCTCCTCGCAACCGCACCATCCATAGCATCAAAAAAGAAGCCCAGCGGGATAAATGCAAGCGCAGCATAGATATTCCCCGCCGCAGCGTTGTCTCCCAAAGCCATGTAGCGCATAGAAGAGAACACGGACATGACGCCGCAGAAGCCGTTCATCTCGGTGATCAGGTCAGCCAGGTGCATGGCGCGGATCAGGGAGAAGTGGGCGGTGTCATTTGAGAGGGAGGTTTGGGCCTTGGAGACTGTGTGGTGTTAGCTTTTGTTCTGTATTGGAGCGGTGAGGGAGGGGAGGAGGGGTGGGGCCAGGTCTTGCTGCGCAAGCTGCGCGGACGGAGAGGGAGACTGTGAAAGGGAAAGGGAAGGGAACTCACCATCCTCCTTGGCGACCTTGCTGACGTCTTCGACTCCACCCGTCGTGGTATCCATCGCATCCATTGCCTTCTGAGCAGCGGATCTAGTAGTTCTCTGGCTCATCGTTGCTGTTCGTGTTGCTAGACCTGTTCAACGCGTTGCTAATAAACGTCTTCCACTTCCACTCGAGTAGCTCTTGCTCAATCTGGCTATCCACAGTTCTTTGCTCCGAAGTCGTATGCGCGTCAATAAACTCTCTTTGCGTCCTCTTCTCCCGGTTATTGATTTGTCTCGCTTTCTCGTCCGCAGGTACAGAAATCGAATTTATCGTTAGGGCTAGGAGAGATGCGAAAGGTCTTTCGGCTGCGTATGAGGAAGGCTATCGGGATGCGTATTTTCATGAAGTCTCCGAGCGTGCGAGTAGTAGTCGTCTTCTCGCAGTTGTGAATGTAAGAAGTGTCAAAGGAACGCGACGGTGTTTAGGAGTCTGGCAGAAAGACTGGCACCCACCAGTTTTATGGTGGATCGGAGAAGTGACAGGTTTTCCAGGATCCACTTCCAGCCACACTGGCAGGCGGTGACGGGGTGCTGCGAGCGGAGACAGAGTGACGTCGGAGCGAGGTTGTGCCGAGCTTGGACCACTCAACTTCAACTTGGTTTAAGGGCCCCTGTGGTTGGTTCAGAGGAAGTGGAGAGACCAAGAGGACAAAGAAGTTATGCTTGATGTTTTGACACTGTAAACAAGATGGTTTGTTTGCAAGACGGCCGTGTTTCGTCTTTGTGTCTAGCACAAGCAGGCTAGTTATAGATGTTTGGGATTGGTGTTTGGCAAACAGACACTCCAAGGCCATAGAGTAACAGAAGTCGAAGATACGTCGGTCACGCAAATATAAGCCTCGATCACTTTAAAGCGATCCCTTTAAACAGGTGTGTATGTGATGAGCCTTCATTTTTTGCAAGACCGTGAACTCAGGGGAACTGAGAACTGAAACCGTGGAAAAGGCCTCAACACAAGCGGTAGTGTCCTCGATACTCCATCAGGACTTTTAAGAGCCGAGATGAGGTTAATCATTGAGATTGAAGCGATCTCGTTCAGGTCGTAACTTTCATGATACACGGGATTGGTCTCGCTTGTACCGGGCGAATCGAATCCAAAGTGAATGTGCAAATTCTTCGTTACGACTATATGCCATTTGGCAGTCTATTCCCTCCTTGCAGCTCTGCTATGTATGCAGCAATCCTTCCGTGACATGAGTCGTCCTTACAAACCTAACTCCATTACAAGGGTATATACATGGGCATGCAAGTCATGCTGCCCAGATTTAAGATGTACGTGACCGAGTAGGTCTGCTAACCCAACCACCTCCTTGTCGGCCATAGAACCTATGTCCAGATGTCGTGATGTGTTCGTAACCATGTCATTAACGCCATATGCTGTAAATCTGTTCTGCCTCTACTTTTCTTTGCCGTGGTAGATGCGCCGTCTATGCCGATAGGAGACTCGCTCAACGGGTGATTATCAACGAAAACCCATCAAGCCACTGTCCGCATGAACCAGAAACACCAGCAACGGTGTATCCGCGTGGCGGGATCAAGGTATGTCTACGTGAGGTTAGAACGGTGATGTGATCGGTGACTAAACATGCAGCAGGGGGAAGTAACATACCCTGATCCGCCTTGTGTGTTCCCGTATATCTCGGATTTGCGACCAGTGCTTGTCAAGATCTGAATTCCATCGATCCAGAATCCGGCTAGCACATGAAACCCACAGATGTATTCTCCTCTCCGAGTGTCGAGGTGGAATTCACTGCACGAACCACCTCTCTTGCCAAAGAGCTGAGTGGAGCGGTCTTCATACACAAACTCCAACCCGTCAAGTGCAAAGCCGTGATACACCTTCACATGCTTAAGCAGGCTTTTCTGGTCTGTCGAGCTGTGGAAGATGACTTCTTGGGGTTGGGTGCCTTCAAGTTGCGACAAGCCCAGCTTAGCACCCCGAAATGCGAGTTGGCCGGATGGCATTCTAAGGGTTGAGGCTTTGGACGCCAAGAGGCCGAAGTCTTGGACATCGTGACCTTCACCACCATAGGACTTGATACTAATCTTCAACTTCTTGCCCCTCTTGTTCTCGGGCAGCCTGCCTTTGAGTTCTGCTTCAGAAATAACAACCTGGCGCTGGATAGGACCTCGACCGTTGCCGTCTCCATATTCTATCCAGGTGTGGCATTCGTTGTCTCCTTCAGGGAACAACTCGATATACGCCACGCCAGAAACGGCAGTAACAAGCACATTCCCCCCATCCACCGGCCATGCCTGCACACTCCTATCCGTTGGCAACTTCTGATCGGTCGGCAGTTTAAAACACGGATGGGATCTAAACCGCAGACAGTCGAGGCGATGCCACGCACACTCGTCCTGTTCCAGCACAATTCCCCCTTTCGACCCTGTCCTTACGCAAAAGGGTTCCTTGGTAGCAAACGAGCGATTCAGTCTCACATAGTCTCGCAACATAACACCGGACTCTTGGTGTGGACACCCGAATAAATGTCCCGTCTCGTGGAGATGGGCGCCAATGCCGATGTTGCATGCTTCCCAGTTGCTGGCGGACTCATTACAGTCGTTGGCAACGAAATTCGTGTCTGTACGTGTACAGTCTGCAAACGCCGGTACGACCTCTTCGAAACCGGTAGGGTAGCTGTGCAGGGCTTGGGAACCAAAGATGCCCATGTGGATGCCGCCGCCGAAAGTTCCACCCAGTGCTGCGTGGCCCGTAATCAGGTTGGCGTCCTTGTCCCAGTGTGCGTCCAAGATTAGGACTGAGGCGTAGATGTGCTGTCCTGGAGCTGGTTTGAAGTAATCCCTTACTGCCTCGCCAGCGATGTTGTACAGCTCGCCGCCTTTCTTAGCATTCTTGTTTTGCTGGGCAAAGTCTGGGTTTCTTATTTCAGCGACTGTGCGGCTGCTTCTGATGACGTGGATCTTGGCTTCGTTTCTCATCGTGTGCTGCTCGCGGTCTCTGTAGTTGGCAGTCCCAGTCTGCCATTCTTCGTCGAATCTGAAACAGCGGCGGCCCAGCTTGTTGCGGACCATTTGCTCTGCTGTGAAGGCTTGCCAGAGGTATGCTGCCATGCGGAACTTTTTGATGGCGGTGTCTAAGCCGTTTCCTTCCTTCTCTATTCTTGCAGGAGTTGAATCGAAGGTGGCTGCGGAATCCTTGCCGAGCAGGATACACAAGTGCAATGGCGGCGAGCTTGATGGTGGAATCATATTAATAGTGAGATATGTCGAGTGCATTGGGTTCGACGTGTTGCTGTTAGCTAGCTTTGGAGAGGCGAAATCGAAGCGCAGCTTATTTGGACCAGGGGTGAGGTAAACCAAAGCTTTGAAGTGGGATTCGTTGACAGGCCAATTGATGGGAGGGAACTCATCATCCAGACGAGACACAGTGAGAACTCCTTCCCATGCCTTGACCGATGGATCTGCGATTGTGCCATATACACTGAGAATCTTCTGATGAACCTGGCCAAATCATTAGCTTTCGGCAAGCAGTCAATGTCAAGCTTGTACATACCCAAGCACTGTCACTTATCGACGTTATGCGAGGAGCATATTGCGATGCTGGGAGATGACTCTGAGGCGATCCCAGTCCTGCCATGCCGGAAACGCTTGATCTATTGCTCGACGCCGAATTCGACATCTGTGGCCGCATACGATGACCATTTCCTCCCACATTGTTGGATGACGGTTGCGAGCTCAGCGCCGAAGGCGCTGGTATCTTATTGGTATCAAAGAAGTTCGTCGAGTCAACCGTAGATGATGATTGGGACGTAGGGACCGTGATATTACTGGCATTGCTATCGGTGGACTTCTCCGTCATGAAGCTCGCCTTGGACCGGCGCTTCAGGTCTTTCAAGAACGAAGGTGCCATTGCACAGCACAATCTTGATTGGTATTGAAGCGAATGTGTTGCTGGCTTCTAGCCGTGTCCTGTATCCCGGGTGAATCCAACGAGTGGCGAACGACAATTGGTGATTCCAAAAGACTGTCTTGTCTTTCCAGAACCTCAAATGTCCGAAGTTTCGAAAACAAGAAACTTTTTGCTTGGAGTACGATTAAGGTCTAAGGTCTAAAGGTCTAAGGTCTAAGGTCTAAGGTCTAACGTCCCATTTGGACTTATCGCCTAGTTCCTGCAGAGTGGGCTAACGATGACGCTGGACTTTCAAGGAAGCTGCGGGCCATGCGCCCAAGCGCCTAAGCAGACCAACTGGAACGAGGCAACGAAACTGGAACGAGACAGCGATGCTGCAAATAGAACCGAGACCGCAAACAGTGGAGTCTGTCACAGCTGTCAGCCTTGGGTAAACCAATTGCAATAAGATCCTTAAGCACTGACTGACAGCCAAGTCGTCTTTCCCCTCTTGATCTGCACTGTGGAAAGGCCACAAGCCCGAAGCAATGCAAGTGAGGATTGACTGCTTGGTGTGAGGAGTGCAAGGAACGAAACAGGCACAGCTTGTCTGTGCCTTGATCGAGATCTGCAATCTTTCAAGCCACTTTTTACCACTTTTTACCACTTTTTGCCACCTTTTGCCACCTATAGCCCCTATAGCCACCTATAGAAGGGAAATGAAAGAGAGTGAGTGATCACTTCCTTCATAGATTGAGCGCTACGTGGCTCCGATGCTGCTCCCTTCTTGCGTTGCTTGATTCCACTCCTATCTTCTGGAAAGTGTCCGCTTATCAGAAGCGAGGTTCTTAGCTCCATGGGCACTTGAATCTTGTTGATATCCCATAAGTTTAAGTATTCATCTTCAACCAAATGTTGCAGAATGGTGGCCAACGCGGGATATAAACTTGCAGGTTTCCGGTCCTGTAGGTGTCCGATAGTGTGCCGCTTTGCTCTGTTTCATGCAGGAGTCTCTGGCCAATGGATTTATTAGACTCCCGGGCAGTGAAATCATCGGACTCCTGGTTAATGGGTTTATTAGATTCCTGGGCAATGAAATCATCGGACTCCTGGTTAATAGATTTATTAGACTCTTGGGCAATGATATCATCGGAATCCTGGTTAATGGGTTTATTAGACTCCGGGCAATGAAATCATCAGACTCCTGGTTAATGGGTTTATTAGACTCCTGGCCAACAAAATCATCAGACTCCTGTGCAATGAAATCATCGGACTCCTGGCCAACAAAAACATCAGATCCTTGGCCAACAAATTCATCAAGCCACTCCTCCATAACAATAATACAATACACGTAGGAATATCCTTTTGCCCAGTTTCAACTTTGTCGGCATTTCGCCACGGCCACAGCAGCGACCGTTATCTACATACACAGCTTCCTTCAATGAAGAAGCCTCCTTCACCTCGACCTGTCTCTGCTTCCTACAGTGAATAAGTCTCCCTCACAGCCTCGGCCCTTCCTTATCTACACACACGGCTTCCTTCAGTGAAGATGTCCCCATCACAGCCTCGACCAGCTTCGTGGTGCATAGTCTCCAACTGCCGTGCGAGGCCAGTGACCGCACTCGTGATTCTGGCGGAGTAACATCACGTTTCAAGTAAAGGTGAACATGGACTTCCATCTCAGAGCTTCTGCTATCTGGAGTGAATACTTTTGTCATCTGGAGTGAATACTTCTGCTATCTGGAGTGAATACTTCTGTCATCTGGAGTGAACACTTCTGTCGGTTGGGTCGGCCAACAGCCACAGTTCTTTACATAGACCGCAATGCGTACAGAAAACGCATCCGTCATCCGTCATCTTGCATCGGCCATCTTACATCCGTCATCTTGCATCGGTCATCTTGGTCGCCAGTCTACTGTCGGAACTTTCAGCTTATCGGCCAATCTTCTCACCACCACCACCACCACCACCACCACGACCGTGAACCATAAAGAACCAAATTCCATCCTCCCTCTTAGCCATATTTATCAGTTTCTCCAGATTGCCAGTGCAAGGTTCAGCCCTGCGGCTTGTGTCATCGTTAATCTCCTAACTCGGAGGCTAGGAAAGCGGCCTAGTGGGTATCATCGACAAGGGAAGATGGGGGATCAACCTCGAGATGAAGCGAGTGCTTAAAGATCAAACAATAAGAAGAATGCCGCCCGATTTTCCGCAGTAAAGTCCATCACAAGCTTTCCAAAGAGAACATGAACAGACAACAGACAACAGACAACAGATTATAGACAACAGACGACAGACGACAGACGACAGACGACAACAGACAATAGACAACAGACAATAGACAATAGACAATAGACTATAGACTATAGACTATAGACTACAGACAATAGACAACAAACAACAGACGACAGACGACAGACGACAGACGACAGATAACAGACAACAGACAACAAACAAGATGAAAAATAGGTTAGAGGAATGCCGAGGGTTAGCCTACCCTGTAAGACTTACTATTTAACTCTACGCTTATGCTCGCACTTGACGCGTTAAGTCCAAATGCGTGGAATGTCGCGTCTCCCTCCCTGCCAGGGACAAACATTTGGCGTGTCAAGGCCCGGCCAGTGAGGTGCCGGTGTCCACTGTGGGACTGTCCCGCCAACGCGCTGTAATCTCGCCCGGCAGGCCGCTGACCTGCCCCACGAAAGGCTCTCGGCGTCCAATCCATGCCCCAAAAGCACGCTTACCCATACCTTGATTTACGACATCGATGCATTGTCGACCAGCGAGTAGCAGCACCACCAACCACACTGACCATAGTCGGCCAACCTTACCCCTTCCACCATATACACCACAGCTTTTCTTCGTTTCAATTATACCCATTTCGCGCTGTTTTACTTGTTAATATACCCTTACGGCTAGCGGATAATTGAGACCACATTTTTTTGGACTTTCTGGGCGCTTTGTTTACATCCCGTCCACCTCAAAAACCATAGCGCAAATCCTCCGCTATCACAACCACTTAAGACGCCGGCGAACATAGTGTACGACGAAACACAAGATTGAGATAGCCGAAATTGTCAAAAGCGCCATACATACTTCCTTTCTCGAATCAACTGCCCATCACTTGGGCAGTCACCCTCGAATTGAGGCACAATGTCGTCGCCAATGAAGAATCCCGATGATGTAGCCGCCAGTGTGCTCAAGAGGGCCGAAGTCAGCAAGGTAAGCAGTCAATACCAATCTCCACTTAGCATGGGTCTAACATATGTTTGTACAGATGGCGAGGAAACTCCAAAACCGACTTGCACTCGCCCAATTCAAAACGAAGCATGGCTGGGAGAATCTCACCCTTGTTGAGCTGGAACCCAAAATTGACGAGCAACTCCGACTCCAACGCCCAACTTCCTCTGGCGACATGCTTTCCGACACATCTTCCTCATCCGCATACTCAGACTTCCACTATCCTCGAGCACTAGCATCGTCGCCCATGAAGGGTCCAATATTCTCTGACGCAGTACAGCCATCAAGTGGCAGCTCGACTGGACACAGAAAGAGGACGTACAACCACACATTCCAGGCAGGGAACGAGTTTCCAGCATCAGCGCATTCGGTTAGAAAGAGGTTCAGACAGTCACCTACCAGGAACGCCGACTTCTTCAACCCACATACCTCGTGGAAGGATGACCATCAGTTGGCACAATCGTCACCGATCAAACCTAGAAAGCAGCACTTCACCACACATGGCGGGCCTGATTTGAGCTTTTGCCAAACGAGCAACTGCATACCGGAGGAGAACTTTATGTCTACCAGCTCTGAAGACGACGACTTGTTGCCAATGCACTCCTTTCAGATGCCACCGACCATGTCGAGGGAACGCCATACCTCACCACCTCGCACTCCGCCGCCAGTCCGGGCTCGTCCATTGAACAGGCGTGCAAACACTGATACATGTTTTAACATGAACAAGTCTCAACAGAGAGTGCATGCACAGAGTCAACAACATGGTCAGGGTCAAGAAGGTGCAGACTTGCTGCTCTACCTCGCCACCTCGCCATCCCCAGCATACCCATCTCGAAACCGCTTCAACGACCCATCCTTCAACCGCATGAACACCCGCTCTATATCACACGCGCGAGACAACTCCTTTACCCAAAACCTTATACAATCTCACTCCAAGACCCAAAAGGAGATTAACTATCGGCCAAACTCCCATCATCAGCACAACAACTCCGAAAACGATTCCGCAAACCGTGAGTCTAACCACAACACACCTTCCATGATGCAACCTCCACGAACTCCACCATCGAAAAACATGGCGCTGCCCTCGTCAATGATGACCACACCAGGCGGCAGCTCAGGCCTCGGCTTTGGCATACCCACCACGCCTAATGGTGGCCAGGGATGGGATTTTGCAGAGTTTGTGAATATTACTCCGAGTCCGGCGCAGAAGGCGTGGAGGACTCCCAGGTTGAGCGATACGCCGAGAATGGGGGATTCGAGGACGCCGCGGATCAACGGGGGGAGTGGGATGAATGGGATGGGTGAGGGGGGATTTGGGGCAATAAAGACGCCGAAGACGGTGGTTAATAGGGGGCAAAAGTTTGAGGAGTTTATGCAGCCGCCGGTTAGTTGTCCGATGTTGGGGAGTAGGGCGGCGGGGAGTAGGGTTGGTGGGGAGTCGGGGAGTGAGCTTGACCGATGAGAGGGTTGAGTGTACAGATTTCTGTCTCTCAAATCACCGAACTGGTTTCGATACCGAACCGGTACGCGGTCGCCAAGCTCCCGCGGTCCCATGGCAATATCGTGGCGGACGCATGACGGCCGCAAGACTCTCCTGGTTTGCTAGCGGGCTGTCGCTCGGTCATTTCAATTGCGAGAACTTTTCATAATGAAAAGAGGGGATAGGACAACGCCACGGTTTCACACGATCATGTGTACAATGTGCATCATGGCTACGATATATGTTTTAAAGTTTTTCATTCGGTCGGTCGATTTGAGGTAGCGATGAGGCGGATTTCATGCAGGATACGAATAGTCAAATAGGAAGGATGGGAGGATAGCATACCATTGGAGTGAAAGAGGAAAGGATACCCATACATATTCGAGTAGTAGCAATGAAAATCCAACACATTCACCCACCATCTCCTGTCCACATCAGCGATCGGTTTTTGTGCCGAGTAGTAGCCGGCCAGCAATAAGAGCCAGTTGCTAGTGTCGTTCTCGAGAGAGGCGGGCGACGGTTGTTGTGTTTGTCGTGCGGTTGTTTCGATGCCATGACCATTTAGGAGAAAATATTTCTGCGCACCTCGTCAGCTCGTAACTATACCTTGGCATGTTATGATTGATGCCTCCAGGTTTGGAGATTAAAGGTATAGGCGACGTTTTCGTAACCTTTCTAGGACCACGTCTCAAGTATTGTTCCTGGGCACGGCATTGCAGGGCCCCACCACCTAACGTTGTGGATTGTTCTCACTTGATGGCGGCCCGCGCTGAGGTATGAGAGGCTAGGTGTTTCGGGTCGAATAGCACGGTGATTGACCGACCTGCAGGTTTTCACCTTCGATCCCTGCTTATGGCTCCTCTTCTCGAATTGCCCTTGTAAGCTGCTTGCCCTGGAAAAGATATGCATGGTTACGGTACGGCGCAACTCAGAGGACAATATAGTATCCCTAACCACAGCTGACACGGGGTTAAGCGCTGCCTCGTAATGGTGGTCCCGGTCCTAGTATTTCGTCTTTTTCTTCGGTCGCTCTCAATACCACCATCACTATCATTTACCAGAAAACCGATAAGCTCGGCCCCCCCGGGACCAGCAAGCCCAAGCTTCGTCGGTTGATGCTTTGTGGTCCGGCTTCACATTATCAAGGCGCCCTTCGTAAAACCGTGTGGCGTCCCCATTGCCGCCTTTCTTGGCATCGTCTCTCATGTCTTCTGCCCAATCAATTAGGAGACTTGAACTTTGGCTTTTATAGCTGACGAGCTCATGGCCAAGGTGCATGTGGGAACGGGTAGTGCGGTTCTAAGCCGACTTATTGGTGTTTGTTTCATGAAATTACCGGGCATATACTTACTACCTTAAAGCTGAATCGACAAGATCTAGCTATAGGCACCGAGGAGCAGATTTGTTGTGATGTGTCAAAAAAGAAAATCGATTTTTGATATCGCAAGATTATACAGACAGTTGAGCGCGGGGTAGCAGGCTCGGCCCTCAACTCCTCGTCCAAGCCACTTACATGGACACCCACTGCAGGTCAATAATTATCCAAAATCCAATACCATTTAGCGAGCCTTCTTGCCCCTCCCAGGGAGGCGCGGTCTCCCTGGAAGATTCGCCGCTCTACATGGCCTATTTAAAGGTTCAAGAAATATGAGAACTGTGACAGGCTTCAAAAATTAGAAATCCCTCCCCCCCCTCCCTAAAAACAGAGCACTTTCTTGCGAGAGACTCGGGTATTGAGCCCGAGGCGGGGCTCGAACCCGCGACCTTGAGATTGATCTTTTTAAGAGTCACACGCTCTACCGATTGAGCTACCCAGGCGACTTTTTGTTGTATTCAGTCGACCTAGTATATTACTTATACCCTTATAAACCACGAAGGCACAACTGAGTTATGTCCATTTGGAAAGGGGTGATCTAGTGCCGGAAACAACGAGTACCGCCCAACGCCATGGCCGCTGCCGCCTTGCGACCACTGTCAGAACAGAAGCGGGGACGGCGGTGTTAGCTAATGCCCAACAAGCCACTAGATGGCATGAGTGTGTTTGAAAGTCGTCTTGGGTATTGTAGTATCGCTTCGAAGTTGTTGTCCAGAGTGTTTGAATGTTTATTGGATGAAGAAAGAGGAGTCTGAAGAAGTGGTTGCTTAAACATCCGCCCGCCGTAAACCAGAGCCGAATAAACGTGCTCCTATGAAGCATTCCCTTAACGCCCTCTGTATGGTGTCTCGATGGTCCCTTGTCGAAGTACACATCTGATTGGAATCGGTTGATTGAACGGGGCTTTGTGGGTTCAGCGGTTGGTGTCGATGGGATCGATAATTTTATTTCTAAAGACACTACGCCTCGTTCGATGCACGGAAGATGTGGTTCGTAGTTCTCGAAATTGTCAGCTCACTGTCCAATGCTGTATTGCGGGCGGATACGATGAGACTCTGTGTTCCAACCTAAACCCTTTGTTCCTTGCTAGTATCCATCGACCTCTTCAATGGATTCGTTCCTGGCTGCTCAACATATGGCGGCGGTAGGTCCGACGGTATACTCTGAGATCCAGCCTTGTTGCCAACGCCTTCGCTTGGAGCAATACCAGTCTCATGTGGTCCTGTCCCAGTTGCCAGCGGATAGGCATCCATCTTCTCAACATGTCCCTGGTGCTCATCAAGGTTGGCCAGCCTCAAGTTCAAGAACTCGTGCTTGTTTCTCCACCTCTCCTGGCTCTCGGCAAAGCCCTCACTATCTCTTGGCAATGGTGGTGGGTCGGTAACCTTTGTGATCAAATAAGCCGTTGATGCCTCAGCAATGCCGTAGATCAAGACGCCCAAAAATGGGATCTTCAGAAAGAGGTAGAAACCCACTCCGAAGCCGAAGAGAAGACCTTCACGATCGTGGAACCAGTGTCTCTTCTGCTTGGCGGTAAACTTTATGCGACTAAAGTACGGCTCCAGAAGCTCGCGCATGAGAGATCTTGAAGTGAAGTAAGACTGCAAGAAGATAACCAGGTAGCGACGTGGAAGGAATATGCCGGTGCCGAAAATAATCATCGCTGGCCCTGGTCCGACAGACTGGTTGAAAGTATAGAAGGAAGCTGCTGGCAGCACAAAACGGCCAATGTATGGAACATAGGAAAGTGCGAAAATGGCGAGGGAAATGCCACCCTTTTTAACACGGCGAGTGACGAGCAGTGTCAATGCCTCAGCAGTGGACTTGGTATGAGTACTGCCATCGCGGGAAGAGTACTTGCGGAGGTTGTCGTGATATGGGCCACGAAGTGTGGACGGATCGTCGTCCTTGTGCTTCTGCTGGTATGTATAATCCACCCAAGCGAGCGCGTCCATGAACATGTTGTCCAGAGTTGGAGTGATGTAACGCATCAGCGTCATGAGAAAGAACGGAAGCTGAAGGACATAGCGAGAGATAAAGTCGAGGCTGTCGACAACGTCATCGTCCCACGAGATGGTGACAAAGCATGAGAGGAACCATAGTAGGACTCTGATTCCATAGATCTGAAGGGGTCAGCATGTTACAATAACCGGTTAGCATTGTTTTTTACCGGAATGCTTATGACAATCGTTATAGCAATTGCAATTGCTACGGCTAAAGCAGCCTGTTTATAGTGTTCCGAAGTGAAGAGTGCTGGATTTTGTAAAGCTCTCAAGCCACCAACGACTGTCAGTTGGGCGCCGCGAAGAATGGCATTTACGTCGAAGTTCTTGATGTCGAGCTTTCGTTTGATCTTCTGTTGTTGCTCAGGTGTCACTAATGGTATTTTAAACTTTCTACGTCGTTCGGCCATGGTGGGCTGTATGTGAGTTGAGTGGTGAGGAGAAACTGGAAGTTGCTTTTTGAAGTTCTGGGTCTCTCGCGTTCCAGAGTTAAACATCGGCAGTTTCCCCAGGTTGCACTAGCTTGGCAATCATCATCATTGCCGCCAAACTCGGCGACACCGGTCCCGCGCTAACAACAGCAAGGGCGGCAGGGGGGCCCGAGGCTCACACCTAGCCGCGTCTCAGCCTTGGTGGACTTGACAAACAACCCTCAGTTTGCATTATTAGGCGCCAACCAGTTTTACTTCCGCTGCCTGTATGGTTGATTAGGCTACTTACATTCGCTCTCGTCCTTTGTCGAAATGACCTGAAATCACACTGCCTCGAGCTCGATGCCGAACAACGGACAGATTCCAAAAACAATCCATTGATCTGCAGTACGACCTGATTGTGGACGCCTGCCGATGATCCAGACTGGAATACCAATGCGAGGCCCAGCTTGAATCACCAGTATAATGGACGAAACCAGCAACCTAGTGTCGATCTCGCGGCCGTCGACGCCATTGGTGCGTCGTGCCGTCACACTGCCATTGCGCCCTGCGTCCTCAAGCAGCAATGCCCCGCGTCCCACGAGCAATACACCAGGACTTGAGATATTATACGTGCATCCTTCAGTAAAGATAGTCAAGTTTGACCCATATACGGCACTGGACAATGCCAACAGCCACGCACGGCATGGTAAAACGCAACCTGACGTCGGAACACTACCATATTCATCAACATTCGAGCAAAATATTGCAGTAGGAGCGCTACGTATATATAGAACCATGCAAGGCTTTGCAATGCTGAGCTGCGGAAGTGGAAAGTGTGTGCGGCCGATAATGCCAAAGTCCAAGTCCTGGTGCGTCGACGACGATTCCAGCAAGTTCGTCTTTCCTATAGGACGTACCATTTTCTGGCGTATAGAGCTCCCAACGAACCTGCCGAACCATGAGACTAAGGCGGAAGAGCTCAAGGTCGTGCTTAGTCAAATATCACAATTTGAAAAGACCCCGTGTCCGTTTTCTCGAAACTTTTATGTCGAGTTGCCGGAGCCCCCCAAAACACCAGTAATAAAGAGGCCATGGAGACCCGTCAAGCGACCTAGCACAGCCCCAAATGGAAGTGTCGTATCGAAACCACCAGGATCAGAGGCAGTGTCCAAACCCGAGCAATATGGAAGATTTCAACGGAGGGCCAGTAGCGGCTTTCTGGCAACATCTTCGCCTGGCGATTCTGACACGTCTGGGTTAGATACTGTCGAGGAAGTCGAGACTCCAACCCTCACTGCAAGCAATCGAAACAGTGGTTATTTTCCATCAATGCTTCGCCCTGAAGCACTAGAAAAAGGGAGATCCATAAGAGCACCACAACTCAATGTGGTTCCTGCACAGTCGATAGAAAATTCGCCAGAGGAGTCGCCGGACTCTCCACCTAATGAAAGATCGAAGGAAAACCTGACTCCTACTCTATCTTCGCGACGAACAGAGTCCTGGGAGGCTCCATCCACTCATCCGCTACGCCCAACTGCTTCAGTGATGCGGCACTACCCAAAAGACGATATCAGCATGAAAAAGCGTGGCGAAAGCATACAGAACGTAACACAGGACTCCCTTAATGAAAGGGTACCCACCGTCGAAACACCAAAGACGCCACGTGTCTGGCAGATGCTTGATGGCAATGATGACGTCTTTGGTGCCGAGTCGAGCACCACGCTATCCTCTTCACCAACGCATCCTGGTACTCCAAATCAACGAAGAAATTCAGAGGTGGAGTATTTCGATGCCTCTGAATCAGCCTCTCCTTCTCCATGGCCGAGGTCCGCCTCCCCGACAGTATCATTGGTTCAGGCTCGGCCAGAGAGCCCTGCCTCGCTCGTAAGGGCTGCTCGCCGGGCTTCGTCTAGCACGCATGAGATGAAGAGATACGGCCGTACGCTGTCTATGTCGAAATCAGAACGCACACTTACCCATCGTGCTCTGTCTCCTCCGCCATCAGCAGCAAATCTCTTCATTCCGAGTTGTGATCGAGAGAGACGACTCCAAACAGCCCGTCACCTGCCCACTGCCATTATCCAGAAGACATGGGAAATCCTAATGAGCCCACCAAGTCATCTGGTTGAACTGATCATGCAGGTTGCGGCGCAAGTGGCTAGACGGCTTCGAAACGGCCAGTCATGGGACGAGGGGCTTGACACGGAGGATGAAGGCTTGGGGAGTGACGATGACATGGAAGATGATTATGGCATGCCGATTAAGCCTTCAAGGATTACCGCAAGTCTGAGCAGTAGCTCGAGCATGGAAGAAGTGTCGAAGATAAGAAGTCGGGAAAGATGGCATATGCCGGGAGCTTATGGCTCGGACCTCGATTGAGGCCATAATGCTTAATGGACACGATGAGAATACATGCATTATGGGTGGCGGGTAGGAGGGCAAGGAACGGCACATTTGAATACCATGAATGCATTCGTGGAGTTGGAAATAAGACTCTGCATTGCATCTGAAAGACTGAAACGCCCAAAAAAGCAAAGAAAAGGGTCTGAACAGGACACAGCGCAGGACACTGAAAAGTGAGAGCTGCATGAAATGTCAATAAGAGACCAGAATAGCAGGCGGCCGTAATACCGTACCTGATTGACAAATAATAAGAGCAAGCATTGAACTGCTCGGTATTCTCTTGAGCCCTCATCTGTTGTCTTGTTAGGTTGTCACTCCAGTAAAAATCTCCAATGTGACGAAGTGCTCACTTAACTTTCAACCGCAAGGTTAACCCGGTCGAACTTTCCGAGGGGCGGCTGACCACGTCTGGAAGGGCGGTAACATGCATGAAGTTCGCCGCGTGAGGCGGCAGCCGCTGACAGCACGACCTCACCATGCCAGACGACCATTTACCCCGCCAAACATCTCAGCCTTGCCATCTTTCATCCGCAACAACACCACAACCATTGAAAGTCCTTGGAACCAGAGCAATATTAGATTAGTTAACTTCTCAACAAAGATGAGTCGTACTTAAATCGGAACAGAGAACACAATTCAGCAACGATGTGCGACGCACCAAAAGATGAGCGCAAGAGCTCGCTCGAAAAGAAGCTCGTCTCGACCACAAACGAAGCACGACTCCCACAGGACTTAGATAAGCTCAACCTCTACAATTTATCCGACTTTGGGAATGCGGGCAAGAGCGCCGCCGCCCCAGTAGAAGCAGGCACTGCCACGAAGTATTGTAGTGAGAGTCTGTTTGATGCGATATCTGTCGACATTCCTACCACCTTCGCAGACCAAAGGTATGCTCTCTCCCCTCATGCTACTCACACCCTTCTCGAATTTTGATCACTGACATGCCGCAGCAAATGGAGAGATATCCCTGAAAACCAATTCTTCTTCGCCGAAGAGACCGGCTCAACACTCTTCCCCATATCCATGATCTTCGAGATCCTTGACCGCCAAGAACCATCAGAAGACGACGTAAAGCACGAGGACAGAGATAAAGACGCCATGCTAGTCATGCTTGAGGATGCGGCGGGACAGGATGAGGGGATTGATGAGGAGGGAAGGGTTGTTAAGTTCTCGGAAAGGGCAAGCAAGAAGCAGGTGGAGAGGGCGAAGGTGCTGGCCGAGAAGAGGCGGCTAAGGAGGGAGGAGCAGAGGACGAGGGCAAGGGAGGCGAGGATGGGAGAGGTGGTGAAGGGGACGAATAAACCGCAGCAGAAGAGGAGGGATGAAGAGGATATTGCGACGATACAGAAGATGCCGAAGAAGATGGAGTTGAAGCATATCAAGGACGAGACGTGTTATGCTTTGACGGCTGTGGCGGAGCCAGAATCAGTGGCCGAGGATGGGTTGCCGTTTGCGACTGTCATCATGATGACTCTGGTACGGTTTGAGGAGGAGGATACGGATTTCGTGATCACCGTCAATGCGCCGCATGTGGTTGGAAGGGAAGATGTCGAGCAAGACGTGATGAAAAGTGCATTGACGAAGAAGGCACTGGAGTATAGAGACAGGATACGGGTGAGCTTCAAACTTGACAAGGCAATGTTTCGGGAAGTGGTCGGATTGTAGGAGGGCAGAGCCCATGGGATACCACGAAATTAAGAAATCAACTCCTCGGCCTGGAATCCATCAGATGCCACCGAGTCGAACACAACTATGCACGCAAGTGGCTTATGACCCAGTAAGATCTCACACATTTCCGCTCATGCGTGGCAAACGGACAGGCTTCTCCCTTTCAACATCAACCTCCACGGCCATCCCCATTGTCACAAACTATCCAGACAGCTTGAAGCATCCAGAAAGGTATGCGGCGCTTTGCTCCTGGCAAGTGAATTTTATTGTTTAATCGTTTAACCGGTTATGCGGAAGTAAGGTTAGTTGTCGATTATGCCAAGTAATAGCTCATGGTGGCGGTAACAGTGGTTGTCGAGGTTGAATGAGGTGTGAAACCCCACAGTTCTTGACAGCTTCCGACTCGACGACCAATGTTTGCCGTGGTTGCAATCAGACTTGCAAAATCCGATTAGACTGTCGGCCGAAGTAATGAATGCTGTAAGACGACTCACGGCTGCCAATACTGGAGATGTATTACGTGCCGCCATTGTTGTACTCGAGCCTCACACCCTTGATGAGGGAAGAGATGATCGGAGTATCGTGACTTCCCTTTTAGAACATAGAACAGCAGCAGTTCTGTAGCAAATATTCCACGACTGCCTCATTATCCTCGCTTCGATGCAGCAATGGCGTTGTCTCTTAAGTTCCCTGTAATTGACTCCGGTGCTGTTGGCTGGTTCACATAAACCTGGGAACGTTGTTATGTCTCGGCTGCGAAACATTCTACCACTGTGCTTCCACTTTGAACTTCTTGGCCCTCTGACTCGCTCATCGGTTGATGCAGTGGCTCGGTTGTAAGATTGGCAACCAGGGTTAGATCGAACAAATATGCCCTATGAAGGTGCATGAGGTTCGGTTTTCTGATGCGATAGGTCCGAAACTCGTTCTGTCGAGTCTCATAGTCGTTCAGGCCCAACTTCAATCTTTCCACGTTTACCGCTTCCATTAACTGCTTGTCGACATCGGCGATGTCCTCCAGTATCGACCTCAAAGGTCGATAGAGCCACTCTGCTGTCTTTTCATTGCCGTTCTGGCGTGCAATCTCCATGGATGACGCGGCCCACTCCACATAGTTCCTCTGAAGGCAGTATTCTATCAGAGCGTCCTAGACCCTCATGCGGCTGTCCGCTCCGACCAACACATTGCTTCTCACGTCTAAAGGTACCACAAGTTCACCTACCTCGTTCTCCAAGTAGCTATTAATCAACTGGTCGTACTTCTCTGAGTCCTTGTCACACACGTACCTTCTCCGTACAGTGTATTGAGAAACTATCCCTAGGGCATGCAACAGCAGCCTTTTCTGAGAATGTGTATCATTCGGCTTTTGTCCCATCTTCTGTCGAAGTGAGGAGCCCTGTGGAGAGTGATGCTTCGTTCTCATTCGTCCGCTCAATGCTGCTGGTCGAACTTCCTGGATGATGTAGTCCCTACTCAAACGACACAATTGGAACTTGGAAATGGACATGCTTATTTATATCTTGAATAGGTAATAGGTTAGCATTCAAGGAATGACCATTTACAAACGCCACACACCTTTAGGATATACGACTCTGGTGCGACGCGATCGAGGCGTCTGTGCCTCCGTCTGGCGCAATAATAAGTCTTTTATCAAATTGACTTCTGATGATACTAACCAGTTAGCACCCACGATACTCATGACAAGCTAAAAACCTTATTGATGCCCTGTGGCGCCACTAGCAATAAGAGGTGGCGACTTTGATAAGGAAATCCTCGAAGTGGCAGTCTGGCGAAACACTGTCGTCGAGAAGCAATTCTCTAAATATTTCCTCAAGCCTAGATACCGTCAATATCGATTGACACCACTACCCTTAATATACTGAGCCGTGGCCAAAGTTCAAAAGTCTTCTTATATGTATCTTACTATCCTATTCATACACAAAATCCCATCTATCCTTCCACCTTCCCAAGCAACACCACATTCCCCATCAACCACGCGGGCCACCAAACACACCAAACAACAACCATAGTCATCAACCCACTAACCTCCCACCCAAACGCCGCCTCCTTCAAAATCTCCTTTACCCCAACCCTCCAGTAGGCGGACCCGGCACTCAACACCGCCGTCGGCGCCAAGACGTTTAGTAGGATGGCGTAGAGTCCCATCAAGGCTGGACGGTGGGCGAGAGGCCTGACGTAAAGGAGGGGGGAGGCAAGCAGTCCGATGAAGAGCGCGAGACTGAAATTCATGGTTGCCAGCGAGGAGAGAACGGCGCCGAGGAGGAGGAGGGAGAAGCATTTCATTAGGAGATAGTGTTGGCGCGTGGGCTTGAGGTGGTTGGTTAGGGTTATGGATGTGATGACGGGAAGGGCTGTGTTGGCGATTGTGAAGATTGAGAAGGCGTTCGGTAGTGCCTGGCTTGGGTTAGCATAGTTCATGATGGATTGAAGGGAACGGAGTGGACTTACTGCAGCTGGTAGGAGGTTGAAGAGGTATAGTGGTATGGTGCCTAGGAATTGGAAAGCGGCCACTGTTACCATTGGGAAGAGAAGCTGTCGCTCCTCGCTTTGTAGTGCTTCGGCGGGAACAAGTGCTTTAGCATCACCAGCCTGCACAGCCTTGAGCTCTTTCTTCTCCTCGATGGCAGCTGGCTTTGTCTTATCCTCCTTCGTCTTCTCCTTCCTTCCACTCTGAATCCAAAAGTAGATCGCCATAACCGTAAAACTGGTAGCGACCAACATAGCACTCGGGAGATAGGTGCCAATGCTAACAAATCGCCTACTCTCAATAAGGAGATAGAAAAAGAAACTCTGATGCAGATGCTCAAGAATATTGTTCAGACTCCGAAAGGTGCTCTCAATCACCCTCCCCATAGCCATCTCATCTTCCCATCCATCGCCAAATGGCTGTAACGTCACCGCATCGACATGGTAAGGAATAAACGAGCTATGCGGCCCCGAAGCATGTCCAAGACCCTGCTGCATCATACCACGCAACATTGTCTGCAGCCTCTCCTGATAGCTATCCTTATGTTGCCACATCTTTTGAATACTAACGCCAATACGCATCTGATCCGAAGCAATAGCCGTAATAGTGTTAAACAGATCCAGATTCGGCAACTGTCCATTGACACCATCATAAACAATATGCAGACTCCTGAAACGATGATCAAAAGGGTGATCAATTGCAATCGCGCCCTGCAACGCACCACTCTTCAACGGCAAGCTCGCAACCTTGGGCGGGCTATGCGCATCATGATACGCATCGACCCAGGCCTGAGGTCCCGCACGACTATCTGGCGAGATCAGGAAGATGATATCCTTAGACCACAAACTCCATCTCTTAAAATATCTCGCGAGCGTGAGAACCAGAGCAACACCGCTGCGGTTTAACTTGTTATCCATATTCCTCCACGCACCCACCAACACAATCGCCTCGGTCGCATCGCCCCTCGGCGCATGCAGAATCGCATAAAGGTTTTCTCCCTTATGCGTCTCCCCACTACTCGTATATTCAAAGCACTGCCTAGCAGTCTTGAGTCCAGCTTGCTTCAAGAACTCTTCCAACTTGTCGTTGACCTCGGTGTTCGTCGCGTTGCCCAGCGCGTCAACTTCGTGCTTGAAGCCGCGGAATACATGTTGATCGCTGCCTGCGAAATAGGTGTGGACTTGTCCAGGTAATAATGCGTTTTCGGATACGTAGGTGCGTCGGGAGTAGTCTTGTAAAGGCAGGAGGCCGAGCCAGACGACGCCGCCGAGGATGAAGAGGAGGGATATGTAGGGTGGGAGTTTGAGGAGGCGTTTGTTGTTCCGCAGAAGGAGGCCCGATGCTCGAAGTGCGTTAGCTAATGTGCAATCAAAGGTAGATATGAGGAACTTTACATAGGAGGGCCATTTTTATGGTCTGGGACTCGACCTGCGAAAGTCTACATTCGTGAGACGTGTCGACGTGGTGCTAGCGCGGGACCTTCAAGGTACAAGAACTAAATCGTAGGGTGGGTGGACAGGGATGTCAGTGCAGCCAGGATTTTGACAAGACAGAACGCCCGTTTTTCAAGACATTTTGACAGCCAAGTGAGTGATCGTCGGCTTTTAAGAAGCAAAAAAAGAAAGTTAATTTAGGCGTGTTTGTGAGAAAATTACATTAGTTGCTTCATTAAAGGCGATTTGGCCCGTCATCATCCATCTACTCTAACCTATGCCAATACAAGCATACTCCGTTTAACCGACCATATCCTATCATCAGGTATCCTACAAAGCAGACAACCTTTTCCGCGTGCTTGCTCGCCTGCTGTACAATACTAGTACAATAGGTACTCAAATGCTGATACTAACACCACTCATTCGTCCATTTAACCCAGGCGTTGAGAGCTGCCAACGTAACCTAAAGGCACACCACTGTCTCCTGCCGGCGCGCTCGTGTTCGCTGTCGGCAGAACCCCAAACCTCCCATAAGTCTTCTGGTCCACAGAAACATAATGCGGCAATCTCCCCAGCAAATTCATCTTTCCCTCCACCCATCTCAGAATCTTCTCCGGCGGCGCAAGGAACCTAATGTATCCCAAACCCCAAGCATACCCAATCGCCAATCCACACAGGTGCCCAAGGAACGAGGTATTTGGCACCATGACCGCAATAACCACAGCCAGAATTAAAGGTGTGGCCCACGTAGGGATGTTGACAGTGCCGACTGGGAAACTTGGGTTCGTCTTGTGTGTCTTGGTCGCTTCGACGGCGAGGAGGAGGAACACCCAGAGGGAGGCGCCGAGGACGGCAGTGTTGAAGCCGAGGATGAGCTCGGCGAAGACGTACATGAGGGCTGGGATCGTGGAGAGTGCTGGATTTTTGTTAACTGCTGTGCGGACATAGATGGGGCGTGGGAGAGGATGACTTACGACCAACGAACAGCAACAAGCTGGTTAGGGTTCCATTCTCGGCCTCAAACCTCTCAAGTAGTGGCACCAAACTTATAACGTTCATAAGCATATGGAAGAGGCCGGCGTGTACCAGCACAAAGGTATTCGTTCTATACACTGTTTGGTCATGTCAGTACTCCTCCTTGATCATATAGCATTCGGCGCACCGAGGATGGGCAGTACGTACTCGTTTGCAACCCAATCTCCTTCGGTATCAAACTTCCCCATTGCCTAACATCCCACGCCGACTGCAAGCTCACGACCCATAAGGCAATGATAATAGCAGTTATACACCTCGTAAACAGCGGAAGTCGTAATATATAGCTCCTCGTCCTCTGGACATTGATCATAGGTATCATTGGCGCCATCTCGCTGTGTTCTCGATCCTCTCTTTCTCCCTTTTTACTATCCCTTCCTATCACAGCTCTTATCGCACCTCGACACGTACGCGTACCAACTAACTCTGTCGTATTTACTGTTTGAGGATACCGCCAAATAAGAAGTCGTATAGTATTCGTTATTCGTATGTACTCATAAAACGTGTGCAAAAATTTACAGAAAGGACAACTGTTTACGGGGGTCATTGAGAAGGCCGAGGATTCCAGAGATGCCGGCTGGGTTGTTGATTTAGTGCAAAGCCAAGGAACATCTTTCCTGCGATGGCACAAGCGCGGCCGCACCTGGCATGGTGATCGCGGGCAACTGGTGGACAACATGGGAATCACAACTCGTGATTCGCAACCACAAGAGTAACACTTTGTGTGGTGCCAGAAAGGCAACTAAATGAATCGTTTATTAGATTTAAAAAACCATCACCTGTGCAGCCAAAGATAGATGGGTGTTTTTATAATTTTTTGTCATTATACGTTGCTAAAAAGACAGGCTGATGCTAAGAGGGACGTGCTCCCTTGATTTCCAGGAAAACACACGCTAGGTATGAACTAGGAAAGGCAATCAATAAGCACTACACGAGTACAATCCAGAACCCTCAAAAACACCCCATTTTTTGGATATCATCATCTACTCTTTTACTTAGAGGCGTTGGCCTTGGCCATTGTGTTAAGAGCGGATCCGTTCTTGAACCAATCGATCTGTGGAGCGTTGTAGGTGTGGGCCAACTCAATGTTGAAGGTCTCACCGTTCTTTGGGTGGACGCGCATGGTGAATGGCTTGCCGACGGCGAGCTCAGTGCAGCAGAGGTCGATCTTATCCTCTGGGTGGATGCGCTCGTAGTCCTCTGGGTTCGTGAAAGTCAATGGGAGCATACCCTGCTTCTTCAAGTTGGTCTCGTGGATACGAGCGAAGGAGCGGGTGATGATGGCAAGACCTCCCAAGTGACGTGGCTCAAGGGCAGCGTGCTCGCGGGAGGAACCCTCACCGTAGTTCCAGTCACCGATAACAACCCATGGGATGTTCTTGGACTTGTAGTCGCGAGCGGTATCTGGGACACCGGCCCACTCACCATTGGTGTAGTTCTGGACCTTGTTAGCCTCACCGTTGGCCTCGTTGGTGGCACCGATCAACATGTTGTTGGAGATGTTGTCGAGGTGACCTCTGTACTTCAGCCATGGGCCGGCCATGGAGATATGGTCAGTGGTGGTCTTGCCCTTGCACTTGATGAGGATTGGGAGACCCTCAGCGTCCTTTCCGTTCCATGCGTTGAATGGCTCAAGAAGCTGGAGACGGTCGGAGGTTGGGGAGACAGCGACGTCAATGGAGGTACGCTCAGCTGGTGGAGCCTGGTAAGTGTTCACTCCTGGGTCGAAAGTGCCGGAAGCTGGGAGCGAATTCCCGGTTGGTGCCTTGAGCATGAACTCGTTTCCGTCCTTGTCCTTGAGCTTATCGGTCAATGGGTTGAAGTGGAGGGAACCAGCGATGGTCATGGCGACAACCAAGTCTGGGGAGGTGACGAAGGCGTGGGTGGCTGGGTTGGCATCGTTACGTCCAGTGAAGTTACGGTTGTAGGACGAGAGGATGGAGTTTGCGGTTCCCTTTGGAACATCCTGGCGGTCCCACTGTCCGATACATGGACCGCAGGCGTTGGCGAGAACCATACCACCGAACTCCTCGAAGGTCTGGAGCTGGCCATCACGCTCAATGGTGGCGCGAATCTGCTCGGAACCCGGGGTAACGGTGAAAAGGGACTTGGCCTTCATGCCGTGGTCAATGGCGTCACGGGCGATGGAGGCACCACGGGACATATCCTCGTAGGAAGAGTTGGTGCAAGATCCGATAAGACCGACCTTGAGCTCCTCTGGCCAGTTGTTGTCCTTAACAGCCTGGGAGAACTTAGAAATTGGGGTGGCAAGATCTGGGGTGAATGGACCGTTGATGTGTGGCTCGAGCTCGGAGAGGTTGATCTCGATGACCTGATCGTACTCGGCACCCTCATCCTGGCGGAGGTTATGGGCGTTGGCACGGGAGAAGTCTCCAATGTCCTTACGCTTGGTGACGGCAAGGTAATCGTACATGCGGTCGTTGAATGGGAAGAGGGAGGTGGTGGCACCAATCTCAGCACCCATGTTGCAAATGGTAGCCATACCAGTGCAAGAGATCTGGTCGACACCTGGGCCGAAGTACTCAACAATGGCACCGGTTCCACCCTTGACGGTGAGGATACCAGCAACCTTGAGGATGATATCTAGAAATTGATGTTAGCACGTAATTGAAGCAAATTTGGAAATCGGTTAATCCTTACCCTTTGGAGCGGTCCATCCGGACATCTTTCCGGTGAGCTTAACACCAATAACCTTTGGTGCCTTCAACTCCCACGGAAGGTTGGCCATGACATCGACGGCATCAGCACCACCGACACCGATGGCTGCCATGCCGAGACCACCAGCGTTTGGAGTGTGGGAATCAGTTCCGATCAGAAGACCACCTGGGAACGCATAGTTCTCGAGGATAATCTGGTGAATGATACCGGATCCTGGCTTCCAGAAACCGATGTTGAACTTAGCACAGGCAGTGGCAAGGAAATCGAAAACCTCCTTGTTGATGTCGATGGCTCTTGCGAGATCCTTGGCACCTCCAATCTGGGCCTCGATAAGATGATCGCAATGAACAGTGGTTGGGTTAGCCACGGATGGCATGCCAGCAGACATGAACTGGAGGATAGCCATCTGAGCGGTGGCATCCTGGCAAGCAACACGATCTGGGCGGAGTCTCAAGTAAGAGACACCACGCTCGATCTCCTGTCCGTGTGGGTCATCCAAGTGAGAGTAGAGGATCTTCTCGGCGTAGGTGAGTGGGCGGTCGAGACGCTTGCGAACAATGTCGAGGTTCTCGGACATCTTCTTGTAGTTGATGTAGTTGCCCTTCTCGTGGATGTTCTGGCTGACCTTCTTGTCAAGAACATTGTCAGAGACGGTGGCCATAGAGCGGCGCATGGCCTGTTGGGCAATTGCCCGCCTTGGGACGGCACCAAGAAGCTGTCGCGATGCCAGCATGATGATGATGTTATGGAGGTTGTGTTTTGGAGAAGGAGAGGAGAGAGGAAAGAGGAGAGAAAGCGGGCGACGTCGAGAAGAAGAAGGCTTGTCACGGCGGTGGAAGCTCGGTTACTTGACCCAAGAACTTACTCCGAGCACAACCTGTTGCCGTGTTGCGGGTTTTGCCCGTACGAGCCAATCAGGGGGGGTCTATTAGGACCTTTGGTGGGAAATCGCAGTGGATGTTGTTCCGCCCACCCCCCCACCTTTACAACCAACGGAAACATGGCAGCAAATGAGGACGAAGCACTCGGGTCTCCAGGCCTCGATTGCGCGCATACACTACATCATCGGTTTCGAAACCGCAGTGTTATTGAACTGCAGACCATTGGCATCACCATTATTGCGTAAACATAGCTGAGTAATATTAGAACTGAATGGTCTCCAGACCAGCAAAACAACTAACCCTAACATTACCGCCGCCTTCCATCCTTCCACAGGCTGTCTGCCACAACTGACTGAACCCCAGTGTTCCCTCAAATTGCACTTTGGCCCGTAGCTACTCGTAACTTCTCAGGCACACATTTCGACTCTCTTGTCGGAAAGAGGTCGAGTTCCATCGCCGCCGCCAGTCCCTGCTACGGGCTTACATGTGGCGGGGTGTAAATATAGAGTCATGTGAAAGTGCTCAAAGGGACGACGATCATCAAAGTGATAACTTCTAAGAATACTCTTTTCTTCACATTAAGACAAGGGCGGTTGTAGAGGATAATGCTCCCACGGTCATGCCATGTTTGCCTCTTTCCACTACTTCTTGACAAGACATTTCCAACCTTTTCTTCTCAAACTGCCTCGCCGGTGGCCACCGGATGAGAGGAGATGACATCCCGCCCACTCCGCCTCGAATCTGACCTCTCCCCGCTGACGCGTTGGCGCCTACGCCGGCTATGATGGAGATTCCGAACGGAGACTTGGAATATCAAATTCCTCGTTTAGAGCTCCTTGATCGGTTGTCGCCGCCGAAGCAATAGATTGTCCTGGCTGTTGCATTGATAGTGCGTCCGTACATGTGCCGAGGCTGGCCAAACTCTCATAGTTCCGATCTAGATGACGGCGAGGAACGGCGACTATGCGCATCTGTCGTAGCTCCCACTCCAAACACCTTGGCGCCGAAAATTGGTTTTCAGCTCCAGGATAACTTTTCCCATCCATGCTTACTACGAAGAATACAAAGCTCGAAGCTCAAACCAGAAGCCACCATACCGATTGCCGCCTCTAACCCTTTTATATCCCTTCTCCATCTCTCTTTTCAATGATCCTCAAGCTGACAGCCGCGCCCTCGTAATCAATTTGATCTAATCTCCCTCTATCTCCACATCTCCCACGATTGGCTTTTGGTTTCCCCAGCCCCGCACTCAGCCGCCTGAAAAACGCAACAGGTCTGGAGACATTCCTGGTCGCTTAAAGCGGTTAGCACACCGCCAGAGCACAGAACCTTATTCGACACCTGCTTGACCTGCAGACCAAAAAAACCTCCACCCAAAACTTTACGCCATACCTCTTATCGCGAAGTACCAGCGGCCTCACCACAACCCGATTACGAAGTACCGAGTCTCCAGACCACCAAATTGTCCGACTACTCGATACAGTAGAAGAGGCAAATAAACAAAATGGGCGTCACAAACAAGAAGACCCGCACGAAGACGCGCCGCCACCTCAGAGGTCTCGACCAGGTCAAGGCCGATATACAGGACCCAAAGCACCTCGCGCAGTATAAGGCCACTAGGGACAACGTCGATTTGCCAGGTTTGGGCCAGTACTACTGTGTTGAGTGCGCGAAGTGGTTTGAGGATGATAATGCCGTTACTACGCATTTGAAGGGGAAGAACCATAAGAGAAGGTAAGGAAATACTATGCTGGGATGAGGAGGGGAGTAGGTGGAGGGAGAAATAAGAGCGAGACTAATAGGAAATAGAGTCAAGGATCTCAAGGCAGAGGCATACACTCAGCGCGAGGCCATGGCCGCTGTTGGTATTTCTGTTGATAATGGAGCTCCGCGCCAACCATACGTTCCAGCACAGCGCCCAGCACCAGTTGTGTCGCAGACCCAGGACGTCGAGGTCGCTATGGAGGAGCAGGAGGAGTTGTGAAAGGCCCACACTTCGACATCAAATATCATGATCAGAAGGAATGATACGGCGATCAGGCGTCAAAAAGGAAGGATCTGCTCTGGCTAGAGCTGGGCATATATGAAATATGCGCTTTGCACGGTTTCATACGGGTTTAGAAACGGTTTATACCCCACGAATCAAGGACTATTAAGGACAGATGCGATATGGAGCCGTGCGACTGAAGATGTGCGACTGGGAATGTGCATCATATTCGGGTATCATTGAAAAACCATTAGAAACTGAACTAGCTTCTGTCAATCCTGCTAGGCAAGCTACTGGACCCTCTTCCGCGAGCCAAACTGCTGCCACGTGCTCCACGCAGACCACCTCTTGCTGAGCCTCCACGACTTGAGGCGGAGGACACTGTGCTGCCGCCGCGACCTGGTATGCCTGCTGTGCGCGTTGATGGGCGGGGAGTTGTGAGCTTCTTTGGTGTGGCTTTCGAGATTGTTGAGGATGGGTTGTCGACGAAGGAGGTGTCGGTTGTCCTAGAACGAACTGTTAGCAACGCCTTCTTAGATGCGGGGGAGGAGGAAGTAGATAAGGCTTACATGAATGTCGTTTCGCCATCAAAATCATCTCTGTGACCATATCTCTCTGAGCTTGTTGCGCGTGCTGTATGCCGTAAGCCCCATTCTCTCATGGCCGTATTGGACGACCTACAATGATGTTCTTCCTTTTCTTTTGCGCGGCGGAATGAATCTGCTGTTGGTGCCTGTATCTCCTGTTAGTGTTGCTCTTGCATAACACAACTTCGACCAGCAGCATTTTGGCTGAGGTTTGCTTTCCCTCTTCCCATTTCACCCTTTCTCCGCCTGGTCTTCTCCAGCACACAAAGACTGCCGTCATCCTAGCTCTCTCTCCTCTCTTTCATCTTTGTCTTCTTCTCTCTCGACTTCTTCTCGCCCTTCTCTCCCGTACTCGGTCCACCAGCATAACTCACCTCCGGAAAATCCACACAAAAAGCATTCATATTCAACCCATACAAAAACCCAGCAAAATTCTCCGAAAACCGCGCCAAACTCTCATGCATCAACTGCAGGTGCATAAAGTTCGCCTCCAGATCGGCCATACTATCTGCCAGCTCTGCGAATTGCGGTTGGAATTCTTCTAGCGGCGCATCGACGCGGTGCTGGCTGTTGGAGCGACTGTGAGAGGATCGTAAGGAGGAACGGGAACTGGGGCGGAGAGGTGTTGTTGGCCGAGGGCGTGTGGGTGTGCGGCGGTCTTGGGAGGTTGAACGTGGGTAGTGGGAGGAGGACGAGGAAGAGGGGCCGGGGGTGTCATTTAGGGGGATGTTGTGAGACATAGTGGCGCTGGCAGGGGAAGTGGAGAGTTAGGATGTATGTTGGGAAAGGGCGCTCAATTGGGCAAACGTGGTTGTGGTATGTCGTCGCTGCTGCACTGTTTATCAACAGACGTTAGTGTTGTGAGGAGACGCGATGGTTATCGATAAGGCAGGTGCAGCGTGGCACTGGAGGCGGCCGCTTTGAAAGGTCTTCGAGGTCAACGGCCTCGAGGCGGCAAGATATTCTCACTTCTCTCTTAATATGGAACGAATAAAGTTAAAGATGTGTGTGTATATGTTGGAAGCCATACAATGACCACGATATTATCTGATTAATGGACGGGTTCTTCAGCAACGACTGAAATACCTGTTATATAAAGAGCGCCGTTTATGGGAGTCCAGGAGCCGACTTTTAGATTGCACATAAGTTGCAAGATTAACTTGTAAACTTTCACAAAATAAAAAGCATGGAGCTGCCTACAGCAAGCCCGGCGTACGAAACCAGCAGCTTCCTATGTTTTCTGCTTGTGATAACTGTTATCTTTTCGCCGACAAGTAAATGAAAAGGCTCTTGGTCTGTTGGTCATGTTGCCCAAGATCTGTCGTGAAACTGCCTCCTGCACCCCTCACTTTACCCCACGATTCAATATGCCGCCAGGACGAGGACTGGGATTTTGGGGGAAAAGACTCGCAGTACAGAAAAAGAGTATATGGTGTGTCCGCTCAGCAACCAGTGGGTATAAGCTCGGGAACGCGGCGATCAGTGCTAGCAGATGATCGACTGTGTACTTGTTTGCCCAAACTGTTGCTGGACTGCGACTTTTCAGGTTGAGCTTGGAAATCCTCACAACTTATGCCCTTCTCCACACCTGTCTTATCCTTACATGGAGTCATGGACAAAGCTTAACTACTCTTTTTTAGTTGGATTGGGAAATGGGCATCGGAAATATTACAGTAGAGTGTTCGATGAGTTGATCGAGCATTCAGCCACGATGTACAACGAAAGTGTTGGTGTCGAAGTGTGACGTCTCACTCGGAATGTTCCTGATGACGACCTGATTTGACCCGCGATCGCGGGGATGGTTAACGGCATTCGGTACTTCCGCAACCTGCGACAACCTGCAAAGCCCCAAAAGACGCATAATACTTGAAAAAAGTGTGCATTAGAAAAGGGGTAGATTTGCTCAATTGTCTCTATGCCACCCCCATCACATCTCACTTCAGCGCACCACTTCCTAGGACGCAACACCTTTAGGCCAGGAACCAGATCTGCTTCAGTACCTCTCAGACCCGCTTATCAAGCGCGAACGCGAACCATCTCCAACACCCAAACCGCCACTCGCCGCGCCCCTCCTCTTTCAACATCCTCGAAAGTTAAATTTCGACTTGCAGCGCACTCGCATCCTTTGTACAACACTGTAACTTTAGGTACTTCACAACCCGCCTTTCCAAGATCACTTCCTGCGGCTCTCAGGCATTTTCATCGAGGATACTTCGACTCCTCATCCAACCAGTTTGGAAGCGCAACTAAGCCTACAAAAAGCGCATTCACGTCTTGGACTTCAGTTTTTGTTGCCGGAATCATCGGAGGCTCGGCTTACCTATACCATTCGCTTACGACAAGCAACGACGAAGACGAGGAATTGATTGATCCGGTCGAAGCATATATTTCCTCCGACCATAAATTCCACTCTACCATGACAGGAGAGAGACTCCCAGGCCGGCCAGGCACCCTTACGCCGGAGCAGGAAGAGAGGCTACGCATATTCTGGGTCGCAGTTCTCGACGTCTTCGGTGTTGTCGACAAGGAGCATGCAGCGACCTTGAAGGCTGCGGTACACGGCCCAATCCAAACTCTGTCAAGACAAGCAACACACGACTCTAAGAAGGAGAAGAAGAAGCATGGCTGGTTCTCGCGCAAGTCGAAGAACGAAGAGGCTGCAGGCGCTGAGGCGGATAACGACAAGTATGGACAGACCGAGCAATTCAGAGTTGCATTGGCCGAGATGAGTCCAGAGGTGCTGAGGGCCGCGTTCTGGAGCATGGTCAAGCACGATCACCCAGACGGGTTATTGCTCAGGTTCTTGCGCGCGAGAAAATGGGACGTGGAGAAGGCGCTGGTTATGATGGTCTCGACTATGCATTGGCGCGCGAAGGAGATGCACGTTGATGATGATATTGTGCTGCACGGAGAGGAGCATATGTTTCTTAATTCGCAGAGCTCAGATCCGAAGGTTAAGAAGTGGGGTGATGACTTTTTGGCTCAGATGACGACGGGGAAGAGTTATATCCATAGCGAGGATAGGGAGGGGAGGCCGCTGTGCTTTGTTAGGGCGAGACTTCATCATGCGGGTGATCAGAGTGAGGAGAGCAGTGAGAGATATACTGTGCACATCATTGAGACGGCGAGATTATTGCTTCATCCACCAGTCGATACCTCTGTAAGTCTCATCTTCGATAAATTATCCTCGATCTTCTGCTAACTGGTTAGTGTATCATATTCGACATGACTGGATTCTCGCTCTCAAACATGGACTACGCACCCGTCAAATTCATGATCAAAGCGTTCGAAGCCAACTACCCAGAATCACTAGGCATAGTCCTCATCCACAAAGCACCATGGGTCTTCCAAGGTATCTGGAAGATTATCCGCGGTCTGCTCGACCCCGTCGTCGCAGCCAAGGTCAACTTCACAAACAACATTGAAGACCTATCCGTCTTCATCGACCCAGAAAAGCTGCCAAAGGAGCAGGGTGGTCTGGATGACTGGGTCTTCGAATATATCCTACCTACTATTGGTGAAAATGGTGTTATGAAGGATGAGGGCGCGAAGCAGAAGATTCTGGATGAGAGACAGAAGATTGTGGATGGGTATGAGAAGAATTTAATTGCTTGGATTGAGCATTCGGGTGATAGAAAGATCATTGATGAGAAGCAGGCGCTGAGGGATCAATTGAAGGCAAACTACTGGAAGTTGGATCCTTATGTGCGTGCTAGGACGTCCTACGATAGGGCTGGAAACTTGGGCCCAAATGGTGAGGTGAACTGGAACCCGACACCACAGAAAGTCGCTGCTGCGGCTTCGACAGCAGCTCCAGTGCCGGCTCCAAATGGCCATGTGCAAACTTCGGCGGATGATCTCGACTAAACGTTTGTTATTTGGTCCTGGGTATAGGACATAGCTAAGCGGCATATACCACATAGTCGATTGTACATAGCAAACAACATATTCCGCAGTCTGCTCTTTCGATAATTGCAACATCCACGCAACAAAACCGCCGAAGTTGGATTGACCATGCAACCTGCCTCGCAATTCGAGTCCGTAGTAAGTATAACGGTAGGCTTCCAGGTCTCTATAGTCCCCAGCGCGTATTATATACACTACCTTGTATCTTCACACTATATGGAAAACCAATCCGTCCGCTATATTACCATGTCAATCTCGTTCACATTCACGCGTTATATCTGTTTAATGGCCGCACAACACACTCTTTGGTATGACAGCACACTTGCCAGTTGCCAATCGGTTTATAGGAGCTTTGCCGAGAGTTCCCCATGAAGAAGCGGCTTCTACAGCTCAGTGCCGTCAACATCAGGCCACAGACACGCCTCGAGGCAAACTGACAACTTCAGACGCATGACTTTGCACCAGCCAACCATGGTCCAAATATTGCGTCTCGGATAACGGAAAATGCCGCACCCAAAAGACATGCACAGAAGACAAAGGAATCCACGCATGAGCCCTGGATTCTGGAAGTTCAACGGAGACGGGACAGTGTATTGGCCAAGTCCACCTTCATTAGGGGGGCCATCGAGGAAGAGTGCGTGGCTGCTGGCTCCACCAGCCGCCTATAAGTTCGGTTTTGGCGCCGCTCAAGCACCGTCTTCCTATGGGTTGTTCTACAGAGGGCGTGCTTAATATGGGAACTATAGGGGAAAGTGGTTGGGTGCACATGGCTGCGGGTCACGACCAAGATGCGGCATGAGATGTGCCTTGAGCCAGCAAGGCGGCCGTTAGTAACAGCTTCGTGCAGACTCGGAATCGTCGTTTCAGCTCCAACCTCATCATGACTTCATGTCTTGCGAACGGAGACTGCCAAAAGGAGTCCATGGAAGAAGGGAAGTGTGTATGTGTGTATCCGTATTTGCTATGGCATGACTAAACACCTCATGCCCTCACCAAACTCATTCGCCGAGCAATATGGGCGGCTCCTTCTGCCGTTCTAAAGTATATATCATTACATTGATAAACCTTCAATACACAACAACAACTATGTTCCACCTCAGGCTGGGCAAAAGTCCACAATATTAACACCAAACATCCACCCGTATACATTATGCGTTTCTAGTGGCTTCTTCTGAAGGCCAGTGAAGCTGTCATGGACTCGAGGAAGAGGCAAAAGCGATGACGATCAAACATACCAACTAGTTGCTCAAAGAGCAGTTCCCAGTATGAGAAAAAAGGCCTAATCCTGGCAACAGCTCCTTCCTCAATATATGCTTCAAGCACTCCCGATCTCAGTATTGCACCCATTCTTCAGGTGAAATGAAGCTTCTCCTCGATCATGCACGCATGCCGCCACCATGCCGAATTTCTTGAAACTCGTCACAGAAGGATGCCAATGGAACCCACATCGCACCTTTTATAGTATGAACCGGCAAAAATCTCTTTCAGGATAGGCGAGCGAGAACGACTCAAGAAGCATCAGCGAATTCCAAGCCGCAACCCCATGGAAGAAGGTTCTGTGTCGTCTCATTAGACACGAAGAGAAGGAGGATTCATCAGTCACCCACCGTTTGCGCATGCATGCTGTAAGATGTGCATGAAAACAATTGGCGGTGATGAAACAAGGCTGAGTAGTGGCTCGGCCTCATGGGAGAACGACTTACTGCACATATAACATAACATAACATAACACAACACTTCGCAGTCATACATGCAATAGCGCCCCATCCCATGACGAAGTGCTCTTGCGAATTTATGGATTGAGATGCTGGAGGCTCTCTTACATAAACCTCGATTTTTGGTGAGCGCTTGTCCGCCCGACTGCCATTGTGCTGACATCGCAAGCAGTCACAGCAATGTGCACAATCTATGGGCTCCGAGAGAGTCTAAACCCCACCAGGTAGCTTGTATGGACGAGATGCCTCGACAACAATAGATCAACATGGCGAGTCTTAAGTGGCTATTGGCACCGGCCACTGGAAATTGACCATGAAGCGAGGGAAAAAGTTGAAGTCCACGGACTCCCCTGTGGCGTATGTTTCTGTCTGACGAGATCAACATGAGCCTGGGGTTCGAAGTCCTGACATTCTCTCCAAACCATGGGCCGCAATCACCAGTACCAGATCCGATATATGGGAGGTTTTGAGGCCCTCCACAAGGTACGGGACCGGCACTGAACAGACGGTTGAGGCAAACTCTTACATGCAAAAAGCGTGGGGACTGCAGGCTCGAGCGCCTTTTAGCTACAGGAGAAGTTCCGAGCTTCTTGGCAGAGAACAGCTTCGCGCACCAATTATGGTATCGAGTCTGAGCACGATGGGCGAAGCAATCTCTTTAGATAACCCTGTTAGGTTCGTCTCATAAGGACACACCAAGAAGAACCAACACCGACATTGCCTCTCCGCTACTCAGCAATGCAGCTCCGCCCGAATGCTGACTGAGCTTCCATGACCGGAATCCCAATTGGCCCCATGGCAGCCACTGATTATTGCCGCATGTCATTCATGTTCCCACCGTCCATGCTGTGCGGAGAAGGGGAAGGCCAGAAAGCTAAGCATGGCGAGCTCTGCCAGAGATGTCACCAACCGAACACCATGAGATGCGGAATCTAGGAAATATATGCATCACACCACAGAACACCACACTGTCAGTCGAGCTCAATGTGAAACTTCATGATCCAGCAGAAATACGCCAAACTCGAAGACTCAAGAACGAACTCCCGCCAGCAAAAAATCTGATATCCCATCGAAGCTAGCCGAAGCCATGTGCGGCCCAAATGCAGATGCAATGCCAGCTCATTATGATAAAGATAGAGACAGAATCCTTGGAGCACTTGGAAGCTCGATGTCGGGATAACTGGTTAGTCTCGGCGTGCTTGTGCCGAGAGCGCTTCCATGGAAGCTGCAGATGACCCGCAGGCCTTGGATGCTCTCATAGCGAATCGGATGGACAACTCCTCGACGCATACTAAATGACATCTTTCGTCTCGTCTCTTATGTCGAAAGGCCGCCAAATACCTACAAAGAAAAGGACCCGCCTCTACAGCAAGACTTGGGCGTTCCATGAACGCTGTTTTTCGCTGTTCTCCTATGGCCGCCCAACCTAGAGAAAAACTTCACAAGCGGTGCCTTCACCCACTTCATCTTGTGCAAACCGGCACACGTCTGCGTACGAGCCGAAGCCTCTCCCAAGCAGAAACATGTTGACAGGATTTGACAACATTGTCCTTGTCGACAATGAGAAAAAACGACCGTCGGTCGCACCGCTCGTCTGAACGCTGATAGTTTTTTTTCCCTCTCATAGACCATCCTCTCTGGGGTGATGGGAGAGCCAATCGATTTTGGCTTCCTGATGAAATAATATGGCTCCGACGGGATTGATCATAGTAAGCGACACATTCCACGATATCCTCATGAAGAGGGGCCAAATCACAGCTCGCGCAATTTCATGGCGCACCTATGCGGCGATGCTATGGAAAATCTAGCCGTGACAAGGTTCAGTCGGCACGGATGGAGATAGTCCATGGGCACTTACCGCCTGCCTCATTATGGATTGTCTGCAAACCGGTTTACTGGTTCCTCGTTCCCCTATTCTTTATGTTGCAGTCCTCAGCCACAAACAGGAAGCGGAGATTAAACCCTGGGCCATGTTTGCCCTGAGTGCGATGGGTGGGGGGTTTCGTGTGGCCCTCTGGCGAGGACGAAATGCCGCTACCACATGAAAGAGTTCCGCCAATTGCGCCTTCGACTTATTGGAGGTAAGGTTTACAGAGTTCCGTTTTTTCCGGCTGATTACAAACCGGTTGCCTTAGATTACTGCCACTGAAAGTTCCTTTCATGGATGGTCTGGGGATTGATGGAAAGCGCCCTGCTCGCTTGATATCGTGGCTTGCAGCTGCTTCCAAGATAACGAAAGATCCGGTGGACAGCCACCGGCGAAAAGGTTCAAGAACATAACATGAGGAAGAGGTGCTGGGATCGCAGAGGACGCAGAAACCTGAACGAACCTTTGGAGAGATATTTGGTAGCCGAGGCGTTATCGGCGTCACTATGGAGATGCCCGCCATGGAGATGTCGGGCCCAATACATTAAGCGAGGCAGAAGGATTAAGAGGGTTGATGCGAGATACGTAAGACACAAGACTTGAAAGCTTAGGAGAAAGGAAGTGGATGGACGACTTCCGTGCGAATACAGAAAGTAGAGCATCCACACCAACGAACTCCTGCCAACGCCCGAACCAAACTGATGTGAAGCATGTGCATTATCACCCCTAGCCGTAGCTAGCTAACGCTAAGTCATGAAACAGCCGTTCGATCCATGCGCTGTGCTGTCGTATAATCTACTTTACAACGCTCCATCCATTCATTGATCCCAGACGCCGTGCTTGCCTATTACCATAATTTAAGCTGCCCAAACATCCTGACCCTGCTTCTCAATCCAGTTGCCCAGCTGATTCACACTGCTATCCCACCCCTGAAGCCTCTCACGCATACCCGCAATCTGCTTCATATCCAGGACCTTCGGCTGAACCCAGTTGATACGTGCCACCTCGTCAACCTGATCAATGCTGCCCTTCAACAATCCCATGCTCAATGCCTTCATCACCAAGTGCTCGATCTCATCTGGACGGACCTTGGTCTCCTCCGCGATGGTGGAGAAGGACATGGCGCGGTCGTGTGGTGGGCGGCGGAAGACAGCCTCAGTCAGAGCGGAGAGGTAGATCTTCTGGCGCAGACCCTCCTTGTGCTCGTTCAAGAGACCGTTCTGGGTGATATTACCGGAAAGAGCGTCGTATGCGTGGAGGTCACCACGGTTGAAGGCGAAGAGAAGCTTGACAAGCCACTCGTCCTCCTTCTCGAGGGACTGAAGAATTGGGTGGAGGAGGAGCTCTCCGAAGTTATAAATGGTGTGGGAGACGAGTGCAGCGAGGGAGAGGTCGTAAGCCCGGACTCTGCGCTCGGTTGGCGTGAGGTCCTCGAGGTTGATGCAGGCGAGGTAGAGGAGGGCGTTTTTGTAGTATGAGGCGAAGTCGAGCTTGGCTTGGTAATAGTCGGCATTGACACGGTAGAAGGAGGCGTGGACGATGTTCTCGACGGAGTCGAAGTGGTCGAGGATCTTCTCTGCCTTATCAAGCTCGGTCCTTGCTCCCGAGAGATCTTTTAAGTCGAGCTTGACTGTTGCGACTGCTGTTATGGCGTAAACGTATGCGTCTTGCGATTGCGGGTTGTTGACCTTCTCTGCGACGGACTCGAGGAAGGAGAGACGCTCTTGGTTATCTACGAGACACAATATTAGTAAAAGCCTCATTCAACGTTCACTACAACGGAAAGCTTACCCTTGCATTGCGAGGCGGTGCTTAGAGCCAAAGTGACAAGCTTGAGCTGGTTGATCTTCTTGCTAAATGTAAGGACAAAATTCTTGTAGATGGCGAGCCTTTGTGATTCACTCTCTGGCGCATTGAAGAGCTCTATTAAGGCGTCGGTCAACTGATGCCATAGTTGGCGCTCCCACAAGTCTTCCAAAGTCAAGAAGACATGCTGAACATTTGCTGGAGCTGCGTCGCGCTGGTCGGCAAGGAAGTCTGGGATGGCGTTGGGGTTGGCCATGGTGGATGGTGGTGTTTGTGAGGTTGAAATAATCTATGCTTTTCGTCTATGTCTTTTCTATTACAATAGTAATCTCTTTATTATTCGTTGTAGGGTATTCCGTTTTATGGTGTTCTGTTTTTGATGTTGTTTGGTGACCAGGCTGCTTCGGAGCCGCATAATCGTGGTCCCCCAAGCTTACCTCGCGGCTTCGTTTGATACGCGCGCATGGCGGCGCGGATATCAGTGACGGAACTAACCGCAGAAACGCCGCTGGGTACTCCATACTACCAACACAGCCAACCACGCCGTCTCCATTATACTGACTTCTGTCGCAAACATGCAGAAGTCCTGCAGTCCGTCGAGTATTGCTGGCCTTCGGGCTGCGGTTCGCACTAAGGCGAGAACCACCCCAATTGGCGCTCGCGGCGTCGCTGATGTTCACATTACCCGTACTGGGAAGCCAATCTTGAAGGTTCAGGGTGGCAGGTTAGTTGTCCAGGAGCGCAAGGCATAGGGAGAATGCTAACCGATCGATCAGATCTTCCCTTGGAGGTACGATACTACGAGGATAAAGGGCGAAATGCGCGAGTCTGACAGCCGATTCTAGGACACACTGCGACTGTTTTCGGAGCAACGGGTTTCCTTGGTAGATATATCGTCAACAGACTGGGTAAGAGAGCACATCAATTGAGACGCAGGGGGAGCGCTTGCTAATGCGTCGCCTAGCAAGACAAGGATGCACCGTCATCATCCCATACCGTGAGGAGATGGCCAAGAGACACTTGAAGGTTTCTGGTGATCTCGGAAAGGTCATCTTTATGGTACGCGACAGCAATTGAGAAAGGCAGCGCGAGCATATCTAACCGGTTTCTTAGGAGTATGATCTCCGCAACACTCAGTCTCTTGAGGAGTCTGTCCGCCATTCCGATATTGTTTACAACTTGGTTGGCCGCAACTATCCAACCAAGAACTTCGATCTGGAGGATGTCCATGTTGAGGGAACCGAGAGGATCGCTGATGCAGTCGCCAAGTACGATGTTGACCGTTTCGTCCACGTCTCTTCTCACAATGCCGATCCAAATTCGCCATCTGAGTTCTTCAGAACCAAGGCCCGTGGAGAGCAGGTCGTTCGCAGCATCTTCCCAGAGACTACCATCGTCAGACCAGCACCAATGTTTGGTTTCGAGGATCGTCTTCTCCACAAGCTTGCTGGTGTCTCCAACGTTTTCACCTCTAACAACATGGAGGAGCGCTTCTGGCCGGTGCACGCCATCGATGTCGGATCTGCCCTCGAGAAGATGCTCGAGGATGACAGCACCGCATCCCAGACATACGAGCTTTACGGACCAAAGAACTATACGATGGCCGAGATCGCTGAGTTGGTTGACAAGGAAATTCACAAGCACCGCAGACACATTAACGTGCCAAAGGCCATCCTTAAGCCAGCCGCCACTCTCCTTAACAAGGCTCTTTGGTGGCCTGTTCTTTCCGGTGACGAGGTCGAGCGCGAGTTCATCGATCAGGTCATCGATCCAAACGCCAAGACCTTCAAGGATCTCGGCATCGAGCCAGTTGACCTTGCTAACCTTACTTACCACTACTTGCAGTCATACCGTAGCGCTGCTTTCTACGATTTGCCACCAGCAACTGAGCGCGAGAAGAGAGAGGAGAAGAAGTACTTGCACGTTCTTGACGACCAATAATTGTCTCGATCACTTTTGTTTGTTTGCCTATTCTTAGACCTAGGCGCGGTTGTACATAGAAGTTAGCGGGTGACATAAATGACACAAAATTGAAGCATCTTTTTTTTGCGCGACACAACATGCGCTGAGAGTGTTTTTGGAATCTTTAGGCTTTGGCACTACTACAAAATTTTGTGCCACAACTTGGTCTTCAATGCACCATAGCATTCTTTCATATTACTACCTCAATTAAGCTCTGTATCGATGAAAGGCTGATGTTCTGTAAGATACCGACATTTCGTTATCGCGCCTTCGGTTTGCAGATTTTGGCACTTTGCCGGTCGTGAAGCGGCAAACTTTGGTCAGCACCAACTGACTGGTTAAACGCCCGAGAAACGAACTTATCCTTTCACAAAGCACCTCAGATAGTATGCCCCGTGAAATGACTGATCCAATAAACATTATTCTGACATTGTGACAGCAACTTCAGATCCACCCCACCTTTGTAGATCATCACAATGAGCGACTTCAACGAGGACGAGGACTGTGAGCCGTAAGACCTCATACACGTATTCACTCTCCTTGAAACCGAAGTTAACACCATTCAGACAGCTTACTGGCAACGCCCTTGACGCATTGAAAGAGTTCTACGCTGAGCGCGACGCACGTGAGAAGCAGTTTGAGGACCTGAAGGCGGCGGCAGAGAAGAAGCACAAGGTGCAAATCAGCATGGATACCTTCGTTGAAAACTGGCAGGAGTCCCAATTCTGGGTCAGTAGATGTGGAGAGAGCATGTTTTGAAAGATGTGCTGACACTCTCCATGTAGTACTCCCAGGACACAGCAAACACCCTCGCCAAGCAGCTCTTGAAAGGCTGCACAAAAGACACCAAGATCGCCGTCGTCTCAGCGCCAAGTGCTTTTGTGCAGTTAAAGAACATCATCGTAAGTTTCGTTGCTAGAAAACTGAGGTAGTCGTTGACAGGACAAAAGGCTGCTTCCGACATGACAGACGACCAAATCCCACAAATCCACCTCCTCGAAATCGACGACCGCTTCTCCGTCTTCCCCGAATTTGTCTTCTACGACCTCAACTACCCTTTCAGACTCCCCGAATCCATGAAGAAGACCATCGACCACTTCGTCATCGATCCACCATTTCTTTCCGTGGACTGCCAGACCAAGGCCGCTATGACTGTGCGCTGGTTGTCCAAGAGCTGGGGCATCGGTGAGGATAAGATTAAGAATGACGGGAAGTCAGGAAAGGTTATTGTGTGTACTGGGGAGAGAATGGAGCCGCTCGTCAATAAGTTGTATAGGGCACAGGGGGTCAAGACGACGACGTTTTTGCCGGTGCATTCCAAGGGGTTGAGTAATGAGTTTTACTCGTATGCTAATTTTGAGTGTGAGGAGTGGACATTGAAGAAGTAAAGCGTGTTTTGCAGATAGAGCATATGTTCGCTAGTGCCTTATGGGCTAAAAATACAGGGTTGTGGTATTTAGTAGTACAGATATCCAAGTGCCTTGACGCCTCCAAAAATGACCGACTGTCTAATCCAACGCCGGATATGCAATGCTTCTGCTCCTGTCCCATACCAAGTTCCCGGGTATCGCATGCTAGTCTATGCAAGTGATCGAATGATGTAGAATAAAACAAACGCCTCTGCTCCTAATACCTGCGCCTCCGATGCTACTGTTACTTTGTGGTCGTCAAATCTGAACCACTGCATCATATTAGCATTGACGTGCTAAGAGGATTAGCTTCATAACTTACCTCATTACCAACTCGTGAATATGATATATAGTGTCCCGTATTCATGCTACCATCATGCACCACCACACTGAGCAAGTCATATGTGCATGATCTCGCTAGCTGTCTGTTCTCTCTTATATCATGCGACCGCGACTGGTTGGTGTAAGGCAGCATATTTATCGTCAAGGGGAATTGCACCTTCAGTCGAATCTTCGAACTCGTGTTTAGATCTCTATGATGTTCAAAACGCTGAGACCGGTTAGCATTTTGCGGAGATTTATTCAAGTGGATTAACAAGGCTTGCCTTAAACTGAATGGCCAAAACATTCGGCAAATTTTTAATACTCAACCTCTTCTCCGCCTCCTGCTGACTATGACAGTGTCCACACGAATAATGGCATTTATCCGGCTGCAAATACTCCTCATCGAGACAACGCTGAAGTGTAAGCGGCTTCGCGACCTGTTCAGCCTCTCCATTCTGATTGCCATTCGTACCATTCTCCTTCGTATTCTTTCTGGCAATATTCTCAATCGCCAAACTCAAATCCAAGAACGGCTCTACAGAGTGTGAAGCACTGCCACAGTTTTGACAGGTGAGTGTGCTTTGAAATTTCCCGTAAAAAGTTTGGTGGATAATGCAATCGCAGTCTGCCATTGCGTTTTCGACCTTGGAGTCCCCGTTTGTGGTGGGCGAGGATTGTCGATTCTTCCGAATTGTGCGATGGAGCTCTTCGCAGAGGAATTGGAAGTATTCGTGGGCGTCATGTTCGTCGTAGCCTGCTAACGCCGAGTATGCATCTTGTTGGCAAAGCCACGAGTCTGAGAGGATATTCGATGCCGGGTAACTGGTCGTTACTTCCTCAGAGTAGAAAGCTTGGAAGAGCTCGTCCATATCGCAACTCAGGCAGTTATCCTGTGTGCATTGACTTGCATGATGCCCATCACTAAGGTAGAAGTTCCGCAGCAGCGGGTTGTGCACAAAGCTCTGCAGTATAACGCTCATGAAGCAAGTGCTCCCCATGTTGAATATGCCTCTCAGACCCGCAGCTCGACAAGGCGCAGCTGTTGTGTTCAGTGACATATAACTTATATCCTCCTTCACCGGTTCCGTAAACAGCTCATCTCGTTTTCGTTTTCGATTTTGCAGGCCTGAACCTATTTTTCGTAATCGTAGTTCTTCGAGTGTTGGATCCCATATCAGGTCGGTGCACATTTCGCAGAAGAGGCCGCCACTTTGAGAATCCACGTCTAGTATAATCAGCATGCGCCCTGTTCTCCATTGTGTCTTTAATCTTACAGAACATATGAGCCTTCAGATGCCCATGTAACGAGCGTTCATGTATAGTACATATCGTCGGGCACTGCAAGCACAGAAAGTTCGGTGTGAGTGTCGTTATCGGCCTATTATCCATAGATTTGCTCGTCTGAGCAACTAAAGACGTATCATCGAAAATCGAGCGCAATATCATACGATAATGCTGTATAGTCTTCGAAGTAGTTTCCGGGCTCCTCGTCAAGAGTCGTTGTATATGTTCTGCCAACCGATTAGCACTTTCATCAATTGACCTGTAGCCTTGGAGGGGGAGCATAAGTACCACAGCCATAAAGGGGCACGCCAAGCTCAGGGTCTTTCGCTTTGTAGACTTTTGGAGACACCGGCATTTTCGAAATGAGCGAGAGGAGCCGCCATGCAGATATTGGTATACAATAGCAACTGGCGAGCTTGAGGAACCGGTTAACTCGAAGTGATCCTCGACGCCGCGACCCTGAGCCCCAGGCGGTGTAACTGGCAGAAACCGGCTCTAAAGTCCTCGGACCCAAAAATTCATGCGATAAGGCTCGATAAAGAAGAGATTAGATCAGATTAGATGAAGGTGCTTCCACGTCACTATGCGGACCGAGGCATAGCCATGCAGGTACTTTTGTAAGCTATTCGTAGCCGCTGACAGGTAGTAATGAAAGCATATATATCAACTTGACCTGTGACATAAACATCATTAAAACTGAAAAGTAACCTAGAGACCGCAAATATGTCTATTCAAGCCCCAGGTCTCCCATCTCTACCAGAAATCCACCGTCTCAGCTCGAGAGTAATCCGCATTCTCGCTGGAAACCCAGGAAAGGTGGGGTATATTCTCACTTATGATGGTACCCGCGTGCTTATACTATATAGTTCACATTGCAAGGAACCAACACATACCTGATTGGAACTGGAAAAGAGAGACTTCTGATTGACTCTGGAGATGGGCTGCCAGTATGGCTTAAGAACCTAAAAGAAACCCTCACCAAGGAGAATGCAACCATCAAAACCGCCCTAATCAGCCACTGGCACCACGATCACGTCGGCGGCATCAAGCAACTGCAGGACACCTACCCCGGCATCAAGATCCACAAGCACGATCCCAACGAAGGCCTACTCGACATTAAGGAAGGCGAGAACTTCACCGTCGAAGGCGCAACCCTGAAAGCCGTCCACTCACCAGGTCACGCACACGACCACATCGCCTTTGTGCTCGAAGAGGAAGACGCGATGTTCACAGCCGATAATGTGCTTGGCCATGGAACCGCGGTATTTGAGGATCTGAAAAGTTATATTGGGAGTCTGAAGAAGATGCAGACCATGTTCTCGGGAAGAGCGTATCCGGGCCATGGAGAGGTGATAGAGGATGGGAAGGCGAAGATTACCGAGTATATTAAGCATCGTCAGCAGCGTGAGGATCAGGTCGTGCAGGTGCTGAGGAGTAAGAATGCATCCGGAAATGTTGTGGCGACGGGCAGGAAGCCGAATGAGTGGACCAGTATGGAGATCGTGAAGGTGATATATAAGGACGTGGCCGGGAACCTGCATGTCCCCGCCGAAGGCGGCGTGATGCAAGTCCTGCTGAAGCTCTTGGAGGAAGGCAAAGTGGTAGAAAACGAGGAGAACTCGACGTGGTTGATTGTTGAGAAGGCTTCACTGTGAGCATTGCTCTTGCTCGATAATCCCGTTCATTGTACAGCGTTCTTACGTTTGCTTAGCAACGAGTCGAGCGACAAAGACAACCTTTACGAAGTATGAATGACGAGATCGAGTAGCAGTTGGAGTTTAAGGGTGAAATGCAATTGGTTATCTCGGTTATCTTCTTACACTATCCCTCGTCTGTTTCTGTCATGTCTCGTAATCATTGCAGCAACCTCTGCGCCGTTTCCTCTGCTCTCTGCGTGCTGAACGCACAATAGGCGTCCTTGATCGCCACGACCTCGTATGTTCCCTCTTGTGACGCCTTCACGATCTTGGTGTGCTCGTAAGACACATCATGTTTCGTTTCCAACACCTCGGACTTGTGTCCCTTCCTCGCGTTCGTGCTTCTAGTATAGGTGAACTCGAATGGTGGAGTTCCGAAGAAGTCGAACACGATGTCTGCCTCGCCACCCTCGTGGATGTCTACAGACATCTGTCTGCCCTTGCTAATTCGCACACTTGGCATCTCGTGGATGACCTTCGTAATATCGAAGGTAGCCTTGCACTCACTGCCACGATCGGAGATGGAAGTGATCTTAAACACTCCTGGCTTCTCGGCGATACGACGAAAGTTGGTATTTGTAACCTTGGCCTTCTTTTGCGCACCGTTGAAGTTGTAGTAAACATCAAATGGTGGAGTGCCAGAAAGAGTGTACGAGAGTCTCTCGCCAACACAGTAGTCGGTGCGAGACTCAAGTGCGTAGATAGTTGGCACATCGAAGACCTGGACCGGAACAGATGGAGCGTTGAACTCAGTCTCAGTCTGGCAGCCACGAGAATCGCGAACCTTGCGGATGCTGACCAAGTGCGTGCCAAGAGACAGGATGCTGTGAGGAATGCGGAAGTTGTAGGTATTGCTCTCGATGTTGGCAATCTTGACAGTTTCTGGTCTAGAACCACTCTGGTGCTTGATGTCGACCTCCAAGTAGAATGGCGGAAGACCATGGAGTGTGATTGGGATGACGTCCTCTCCGGCAGCTTCCTCCTTACAGTACCTGTAAGTCTGACCAAGCTTAGTAAACTTAGCCGTTGGCTTCGCGTTAACTTGCTGGTTTACGATGAGTGGCGCGTTTCTCTTTGGATCATAGTCGTAGGCATTGTCGGAGAGGTCACTGAAATCGTACGACTGAAGTCCCGCCTTGCTAGTATCAAGTGGGATAGTAACGCTGCCCAAAGCAGCATCAATCTCCTTAACACTGACGGACTTGGACCCGTGAGTTGGCTTGTGGTAGTGCTTGTACTTGAGGTGATATGGGGGAGAACCTAGACGGATTAGTACGGGTTATCGTTAACGGGTGGGTTAGAGAACTTACCAGAGAATCTGAGCTCGAGAGCATCAACATTGCCCTCACAGACCTCCCTCTTGACGAAGTGGTCCGCTTGCTTCTGAACACCAGAGCTTTCAGCAACATTGATACGTGGCCTGTCGATCCAGTTGACCTCGAAGCGCGAAGCTGCAGGGTCCACTACACCAGGGCAAAGCTTGTCTCTGACAGTGAGAAGCTCGTATACTCCTCTCTGAGCAATTTTAATGACATCGTTGCTCTTTTGCTTCTGAGCGGTGTGGGTCTTTCCTGAAGTGTCGTTGATGTTGCGGTAAGTGATAGTCCATGGCGCTTCTCCCTCAAGGCGAAGTGGCAGATCGATCTTCTTGTCTTCGAGAGTCATGATGCTGCGCTTGGCGTCGATTTCAGACCAGGAGACCTTTGGTCTCTGGCGGCGAACATTAACCTTGATCTCGTCGATTAAGAAGATCTTGCAACCAGTCCTATCCTGAACACTGACAAGAGCAAGAGAGTACTCGCCACCATTGATGAGGCTTTCTGTCTTGATGTCGTAGACATTGCTATCAATGCCAGTAATCTTCTGCTTCTTGCGCTTGCCATTGTGAACAAGCTCGTACTCAAGAGTGAATGGTGGCTCTCCAGCCAAGATAACAGTCTTCGAGACTGGTTCATCAATGCAGGTCTTGACATTGCCAAGCTTATCGAAGAAAGCGGAAGCTGGTGGCTTCACGTCTTGCTCAAGGGTAAGCTTCTTGCTGTTCAGAAGGTGATCCTTGTAGATGGCATCCTCGATGACAATAAAGCGATAAATAAAGTGCCCTGCTGAACGTGGCTTGAGCTCCAATTGGTGTCTCGTGCCATCGATCTTGACAGTGTGGCGCTCCTTGTGGCCTGCATGAACAATCTCGTAGTCGACCTCGAATGGTGGGGTACCGCTCAAATCCATATCGACCAACAGACCAATAGAGTTGTCGGCACACTTGTCGTGGATATCTTCCGAAGTAATCGCGAGGTCTGGCTTTGGTGGGTTGACCAGGAGAATTGACGCTGGCTCTCTGATCTCGCCGCCACAGAACTCGCTTGAGATGCTGCGAAGCGTGTACAAACCGGGCTTCGATATTCTTGGACGTTGGCGTGGGGTCTTGGCAATGAACTCTTCGTACATTGATCCCTTGCCGTGATCACCATCCTCAGTTAAAGTATCGATTGGCGAGAACTCCCAGGTGATGGTATGTCCCTTCTCCTGGCCGCCCTTCTCCAAGGCACTGAATTGCAATGGAAGCTCCACAGAGCGGCCTTCAGCAACATGAAGCTGGTTAGAGCCCTTCGGCAGCTGAAGTTGGGCAATTGGACGCTCGTGGACCGTGAAGGCGAGCTCAAGCTGTGCTCCGCGAGGATAGATGTGCTCTCCATCCTCTCCGCGAGCAGAGAAGTTGGCCACATTACCAGCTGCATCATGCACAGAGTCGATCGAGTAAAGCCATTGACCTCCAGATGCCATGGACTCGTTGAGCTTCACATTGATGGAGTGCATTTGGCCCCAAGAAACGTCCTCCTCTGAAGAGGAAATGAACCTGGTCATGCGGGAAGAGCCAACAAGTGGTGAGACAAGGTCCTCTGGCTGCAAGCTCTGGAAGTGGAAACTCTCATCTTTGCGGTTGATGGTGCGACTGTACATGATCTTGAGCGGTGGCGTTCCAGAGACCTCGATGGTCAAATCCGAGAGGTCACCAATGCACTTATCATGAACGGAAGGTCTGATAGAAGCCTTTGGGCAAGTAACAACCAGCGTATCCGACATACGTCGCTGCACTTCAAGGAGTCCCTTCTCCATAACCTTGTTCAACCTGTACAAGCCTGGCTTCTTGACAGTATAATCCAGGAGAAGAGCATCATCGTCCTTCGCACGGCGCTTCTCTGCATGTCGCTTGAGGTTAGCTAATTCCTTGCCTTGGAGGACAATTGTATCGTTCTTGTTCGTGGTCCAGTCGATGCGAATCAGCTCAACGTAGACTGGGTCTGTCTGGTTTAGCATGAGAGGGAGCCTGACCGAGGTATGAAGGTTGTCGACGCAGAATGAGTGCTGCTGCGGGTTCAGAGTGACGGATCCTTCTGGCAAGACGTTGATGATCTGCCTTCCCATAATCAAAGAGGAGTTGTGCAGAATGCTAGAAGCTCTAACTCTATGCTCGGAAATGGAGAGCTCGCGGTCGTAAAGGTTCCTCGCGACCACAGCCAGTACTGCCTGAAAGGGCAGCATGACTCTGAACATAAGCATGCCATTGAAGACAGCATGCAGCATGAATATGGTGGCGCTGACTGGGAACGACCATTCTAACCATGGTATGCGCAACTCGGGGAGAGCGAACATAAAGAAGAAGCCGTCTATGCCAATCCATTTTATAAACTGCCAGAAAGACTCTGTATCATCCTCCACGAGATTTGTCCAGTTGTAAAGTCTCCATGCGAGGAGTGCGACATAAATTGCGGCTATGTATAGTCGTTGTGACGGGGCGTCTATTGTTGTGAGAGGTATAAATGGTTGGCTAGCTGTAGCTCCAGCTGCTCGTAGTTGTTGTAAAGTCGGTAAGGGCTTTCGCATCCCTCCGGCTCCTAAAGACGAGCTATTCGAAGCCTGTCTTGGTCTACCTGGAGGCGAAGGGTACGAGGACCTCAAGCGGGGAGTTTCGTTCATATCATCGCCTTTGAAGTAAGCGCGCGAGGTGGTATTGTTGTGACCAGGCTATAGCTGGGGTATTCGGTGCAGCTTCTGAAAAACTATCGTATTTGCCGCCGAGCTCGAAGCTTGACTGTGAGGTGGCGGTTGTGGTGAGGCTGGAGCTTAACTTGGAGTTGTTGACCTTGGAATTTATTTTCCTAGGTACACGCGCTGAAAGCTCAGGACGCGCATCCGACCTCACAGGGCGGCCGGCGCGGCAACGGGGCTGGCGCAACGACCTCAACTACCAAAGAAACTTTAAATTGGCGCATCCTCACAGACAGCACATTTGACCCAGATAGTTTGACAGACTGACAGACATTTGCGAGACATTTCACTGCATACTTTTTGCCACATTCTGAACCGTTTATTTACTTCACTTGTGCATCTAGAAACGACATCACCTCACCTCACCACGACAAGACACCACACATCTTGTCACGCACGAACTCATCGTGCAGCATAAAGATGCCTCCAAAATCAAAATCCAAGACCACTATGATGGCCGAGCCAATCCGTCGCAGCCAACGCAGCAGCATGGTCGACAAGCTACCAGTAACCTGCTCACGGGAGCCGTCCCCATTATCGGAAGCTCCAAGTGTTTCAGTCGCATCACCGAACGAAAACAGAGTCGCAAAGCAGCAACAGAAGAGCCCAACCCCACAAGGGCATTCTAGAAGCAGAACTTCAACCCCTCAGGTCGAGGGGCCAGCCCCAGCGAAGCGTGCGCGCAGAGGGAGCCGCAAATTCTCAGTTGAGAGGGATTGCAGCGAGGAGGTTGAGATGGGTGATCCATTAGAGTACATCCAGAAAGCTGCCACTCAGGAGGAATTGGAGTCGTGGAAGGGATGGTGTGAGCTTGAGTCTGAGCCGGTGAGTTCTAACCCTCGCACTGCCCGCCTCATTATTACCCAATCATAAGCGTCCTATCACGTGAAGCTGTATAGAACCTAAGAAGGTTCCGAGCATTGTTACTAACATCGACACAGGCGTTCTTCAACGTGATGCTCCGCGATCTCGGTGTTCAGGGCGTGAAGGTCCAGGAAGTCTTCAGCTTAGAGCACGAGATGCTGGAGATGATTCCGTACGCATCTTCACCTTATCTATTCCAAAGAAACACTAATGCTAACTCCCAACAGAAAGCCAATATACGGCCTGATCTTCCTCTTCCAGTTCCAAGACGACGACCCAACAGCCCAAGAAGAAGAGTGCCCACCGCACATCTGGTTTGCCAACCAAACCACCGACAACGCCTGCGCCACCATTGCTCTGCTCAATATCATCATGAACGCCTCCTCCTATAGACCCGGGTTTGGAATCGATATTGGTCTAACCCTCCAATCCCTCAAAAACTTCTCCAAGGTCATGACTCCGGCTCTGCGTGGCTACACTGTCGGAAGCCACGACTTCATCCGCACGGTGCATAACAGCTTCACACGCAAAATGGACATGATCAACGCTGATCTCCATATGAGCAATGCTATCACTGCCAAGGCGGCAAAGCAATCAAAGATGACTTACAAGTCTGATGAATTTGAGTCCGAGGCCGGGTACCACTTCGTTGCTTTCGTCCCAATTGGCGGGAACTTGTGGAAACTGGATGGACTCGAGAGACAGCCGATGAACATGGGCAAGTGCACCGACCAGAATTGGCTCGAGCTTGCTACGCCGTTGATCCAGGAGAGGATGTATCAGTATGAGGATAATGCTGTCAACTTCAATCTTCTGGCGGTGTGTGAGAGTCCGTTGGAGATATTGAAGACTGAGCTTTGCAATAACATCCACACCTTGGAGAGCATCGAGGAGGCTTTGGACAAGCAACAACCAGACTGGCAAAAGTTCATCTGCGAAGATGAGAAGCACCGTCTTCTTGTCGGCCCGGACGCAAGCTACTCTATCTCCCAGTACGACTTCGACGAGGCTTGCGCCGATGGTGACATCGTTCGAGAAATTCAAGGGGGAATCACCAACGAACGCCTCATGGAGTTGCAAAAGCAGCACTCAGACAGACAGCGCCAGGTCAAGATGTCGCTCCTCGATGAGATCAATGAGATCCGCCAGGACGACGAGGCCGCAGCGAGCAGACGCCATGACATGACCCCATTCATCAACTCCTGGATTGCTGCCTTGGCGGAGAAGGGGAAATTGAGAGAACTGGCTGAGAAGTATCCAGCGGATGAGGAGGCCGATGCTAGGTGCTGATATTGACAATGACTTACATAATGGGTTAGGGGTTTTTTTTGAGATGGAGTCGGGTATCAAGCGTGGATAGGAGTGCGGAGTTTATTACGAGATTCGCAAACATATGACTTGCATATGGGCTAGGTCTTAGCTATACCAACAGGAAGAAAGGGACATCGACCTAGCTACCAAAACATGGAAGTAGCTCGACATACTAGATAATATATCACACGAAATATCATATCAGAATCATGTTGAGACGTGTTGGCGGTGAGAATGAATGACTGAACTTTGAGTTCCCGACTTGTCCATCTACACAAATATCAGACCTGAGTGAATCAGCCAATTTAAAACATCCCTTCAAGCTATCTCCGTGATTTTCTCGAACTTGCCGTAATCGGACATTTTCTCTCTAATGGTTTCCAGCATCATGTCTCCAAGACATTCCGTAGTTCTCTTCGGTCTCACGACTTTCTCGTCAATATTGTCAAATGTGTCCTCGAACAAGCTACCACTCTTTCTTGTGCCTCCATTCGCCCCTCGACGCATCCCACGCAGGGCGACGTTGCTCTTTGAAGCGCTTGACCTCATCGAACTTTACCAGCAGGTTAATGCCAGCCCTCGAGTTTTCCAAGTTCCATGCCTAACCAGCTGTATCAGGATGTGCAAGGTCGAATTATATCCCTGCGGCATATCCTCCCTGAAGAAGATCTTAAAGAGCTCAGGAATGTAGGGATGTAGTCGAAGGGCTTCAGCAATGAATGCCGCTTTTTTGTTGTGATAAGATGTCATTGCCCGCGTTTGGCTTTCGAGGTACAACTCTGGAAGTTCTTCCTTCCAATGTTCCGGCTTTGGCGAGGCCGAGTTTTCGGTAATGAGTTGCTGTCCGGTTGGTGCGAATTGGGTAGAAGTGTTATTCGCCGCTGGGGCTTAGTTGTGGTGTTGTGCTTCACTGGTGTGTGGTTTCTGGTTGAGTGGCTGAACACGAGTAGATGACCCCAGCGAGTTGGCTGAATGAGGTGTATATAACTGTTAGTGAAAGAAGACAAAAAGTTTCAAGCTCCGATGTTCTGGCATTTTGGAAAGGTGATGCGCTCATTGAGTGAACCGCCAGAGCTCATCCTCTGATGCTTCGATGGCTACCCAGCGTCCTCCATTGACGGCGTCATTGTTAACAAATGACAGATGTAGCAAAGCCGTCTGACGGATTTTTGAAGGTTCAGAACATTTTCCGAGGTGAAGTTACCTTATCCTGTGGCATAAACGCCTTCCATCATTGCGTTAAGAAACCTCATTCCCTCCTACGACAAATGCGAGGATCTGATTTTAAACTCAGTTGGAATTCGTTTCTCAGTGTCAAGTTGGCATTCATTACATTAACATTTGCTATGGACGTTTTGGTCGTCTGGGTATTTCGCTTCGCCCGGCAAATTTTCTTCCATCTCCACCTACACTAATAGCTTGAGAAGCTTTGAAGTTTTGACATCCATCATTTAGTCATCTGGATATTCATCCCTCATGTTTGAGACAAATCTTTGAGTGGTTGCATCCCACCTCTTGAAATATCTCCCAGCCAGAGTCATAAGTCTTCCTGGGTGGTCGGGTCCTGGCTCGTTGAGAACCTCACTATTCTCTTCCGCCACATAACGCATGGTCCCGTCCTGCACTCTGCACTGCTATTAGCACTGAGCTATCTCACAGATGAACGAGGAATGGACTTACAAGGAGTGATAAAAACTCTGACTCCTCCCCCTCGGCAAGCTATCAACCCCATGCTGCCTAATCCACTGATTCGGCATATTACACTGCTCATCCCAGCCCACAATCGCCGCAATATACCCCTGCCTCCTATGCCTGAACACCTGTCCAATCCTATACTTCACATTACCACTAAACCCACTTCCATCCCTGCTCTTCACCGGTCTTAACATTTGGTCGGTTGCCCTAACCACTCTTATCTCCTCCTGTATTCTGTGGCGGAGGCGGTCATCGATGAAAAGGGACTTTTCGAGGACGAACCGCTCGATTAGGCAGCCGTCCATGGGGAAGCCTTCTTGGTAGAGTTTGAGGAGGGTTGGGAGGTAGCGGCGCATACCTGCACCGTCGCGCTCCAACATGAAGGATGCCCAGTAGCTTGCGTAAACCGCATCTGCCAGGTCTCCGAGGGGGTTACTGTAATTGCTATTTCTTGAGTGTATCCAGTCATTTGGATTCGGCTCATTTTCTATTGAGCTTAGGATGTTTCGTGTGGAACGTTGTATCATGGCTGTGACAGGGACTGGCGCTAGCCACGACTCTTGTTGGTGAGGTGGTATGTTCCAAATATTCTGGAGTTCGGTACGGAGCTTTTCCATTGGTTCTTCTTCTTCAGAGTTGAACGGGTCAAGGTATATCCATCTTTCTTCTGTCGTTTCATCTCGGCTGAGTGCTTCGTCATCTTCGACTCGTACTGTGGCGTGTATATGACCCGGGAAGTTGACGAATGCTGCGTTCAGTCCTAGCCTTCGTGCTAATGCGCAGTATATTGCTGCTGATATTAGTGGTAGTGATGGGTGGTTCGGATCTTGTAGAGCGGCGCTTATAAAGTTGTTTTGGAAGTCACGGTATCTGGTGTTATCTGATACTCCAGTGAAGTTGCTGTCCCTCAAGAATCTGACAACCATCAATGCTCTCTGTCGCAGAGGCCACTGTCCAAATTGCGGATATCTCGTCAACAGCCGGTCTCGTAACTCGTCGATCATTTCTGATATCTCAGCCAGGTCGCCTCGATTCTCGTGTAAGAAGAACATATCAAAAGCTCCCAACGCCCTCTCAATCGTAACCTCCTCCTCCTGCCTCAGCTTTTGCCACTCATCCAGCGCCTTCAGCCTATGTATAGCATCCACCACCGTATTGGCCTGGAACCTCCTGGCTAGCACATCTTCCGCATGGGCTGGCGCATGAGCATTCCGCAGCAACGTATCCTTAGCATCATATCCAAACTCCGTAATCCTCTCCGTCCTCCTTATGCGCCAAATCTGTTCTGAAAGTATATCGTCAAGTATCCTCGAGGTCTGCACATCGATAGCTTTCCGGTTCAGATATAGTTCCCACCAGTCTGTGTTTTCGACTTCGTCGCAGAATCTCTGTTGTATGTTGTGCTTTTCGTCCCAGTAGTGGAAGTCGTTGCGGCAGTGGTAGCGCCACAGTAACGGTTCTTGGACAAGCGTGTAGAATTGGCTTGTAATAAGTTGGACGGACAATAAGGTCTCTTCGGCGTCAAGGTGGAAGAGGATATGTAAGAGGACCTCATCAGGGAGGTTGATGAGCGTCGGCCGTATGATTCGTGATATGTCCATGATCGCGGTGGAGCGAGCGCTACTTCGTAATGATTGTGACGGCGCACTAAACGGCTCAACCTGTTCAATGGCTGAAGTATTGTTCAGAACATCAATCTAGACATTCATGTTCCTGGCGCATCAACTCATGAGTTTGCTAATCAAATCGACGCGAGCCTCGTCCACGACCTTGCGAAGTGATGACGGAATGCCGCGCCCGACATCATAATTCAGTGGGACATCGGCACCTTAGTTCTTCCTGGGGCCGCTGTCAAAGGGCCCAGGCGGGCCGTTCCATAAAAATACTTTGGCGATCCATCCCGATTGTTGCTAACGAGTTCTCCGATTCCGAAGTTATTACTGTAATCATGTCTTGGGGCAAAACAACATGCCCTCAACTTCAAGACCCTCGATACCTCGAATTGTGGGTTGGCAGCGTTACATTTGATCTCCTGATATGATTATGTTCACGGGGCACTGGCCTCGTCATTGTCACTACATTGATGCGCAAGTTTCATACCACATGTAGAGTATATCGCAAACAAGATGTACTGTTTGCAGTATTAGATTAGAGTATTCAACCTATTCGATTGCCACAGCGCTTCCGTGCCAGGCTTTTCAACGCCGTCAACATATCTCCACATAAGTGTGGTCATCCATCCTTCCGAGACTACTACGTCCCAGAGCAACATTTAATCTCCATCCTCGAACTACAACTCACCCAAAAACCCACCACTATGAGCAAACCTAGTCTGATACTCCCTCAAATCCGCCCACGCTCTCAACTCATCCTCCTCCCTCTCCTGCTCCTCCCGCTCACCCAACTTATCCACCCCACCTCCCAGCGTCGGAACCGGCATCCCACCCGCGCCAGTCGTCCCACTCGTCTTATTCGGCGTCCCCTCAAACTTCATCAGCACATCCAGAAACTTATTTAAATGGTCCTCCGCCCTCACCGCCAACGGCCCTTTATGGTTCCTCGGCGTGTCTAAGAGCGTGCTTGCGATCTGCCTGATCTTGTTGATGAAGGAACCGCCATTGGGCTCCATGTTCACCTGGCTTATGGAGCTGAGGACACGGAGGAGGTCTTGCACGATTAACTCCCGCTCGTTGGACATGCGGCGCTCGACTTCATCGTCGTCTGCGTCTCTCATTCTGCCATGAGGCGGGCTTGGCCGTTCCATTGGTATGTTGAACATACCACTTGGGAGTATCATTCTTATGCCGGGAACACCCAGATTGGTGTTGTTGACTGGGTCGTTTCGGGGTGCGTTGGGAGAGTTCTCTTTGCCCCATATCAGGGCGTTGTGTGCGTCTAGGAGATTCCAGTATTTCTCTACTAGATAGCTGCGGGTGCCGAGTTGGGAGGCGTGGATATTTGCTTTCTGAATTTCAAACTGTATGTGCCTTTTTGAATCAACCACTGATTCTGGTCGTCTCTCGTCGAAGCCATATATCCGCCCAAAGCCTTTTGGCTGGGCATGTGGATAATAAAGCGTCTTCTCGCCCCTCAACGGCGGCGAATTAACAGATCGCGAACCTCTCTCATGCCCAAACATACCAATCTCCTTCCCCGCCTCAAGCCTCAGTTCGACCGGCACATCCCTAAGCGTCCGCTTCACATTCTCAAGACACTCCTCTAAAATCCGTTTCTGCCTCGGCCAGTCAAAAAGCTCATCAATCCCATACGCCAACTCCATAGTTGCCAGCGGCGTACACGTCATGTAGATCTCCAGCCCAATATTGAACCCCGCCAACTTCGATATCTGACCTGGTGGCTGTGGATCAATATGATCTAGGAAGATATACTCATCATCCATCGGCCTCGGAAACGGCGGATACGGATGCGTTCTCGTCGGCGGCGGGATCGTCAGTTCAGCGAACGTGGCTCCTAGTTGCTGCATAGAGCGGATACCGACTACCATGACCCAGAAGATTCGGCGTCCGATCTCCTGCTTGATGTAGTCTACGGGTTGATTGGAGGCTTCGCCGTGGTTCACAGCGTCTTCGGTGCGGTGCACACCAATGACACGGCTAATTGTGAATGTCTCGCCGAAGTAGAGACGGCACTGTTTCCAGTTTATCGTATACGCGCCTGCCAGGCCGAGGAAATAACTGGTGGCGGCATCATAAACCGTCAACTCCTGATCCAGATACCCTGGCCCTCTGGCCTCGACAGCTACTTTATGGCATCTCTCAACCAGCGCAACAGAGTTTCGGAACAACTTCTCCTGCCGTTGAGCTTTGAGATGCATCATTGGCTTTCTTGGGAACGAGGCGACAAGTATACCAACCATACTAGCCAACAGTGCCAAAAACGGCGGATTCCGCAAATCCTCTCTATTATTAAACGCCGCCCTAAAACTGGGCTCATGTGGAAAGGGCGCGAGGGGGTGTATATACGCGAAGAAGTCGTCGACGAGCAGCTCCAATATCGGGAATGGACATATACTCTCGGCGCTCAACTGGTGGACTGGATGACTTGCGAAGCTCGCCAACGTCGCGGCGACATTGTGAGAGCTGGGCGTGGTCGGCGAGGAGAGATGTGCAGGCGCTTCCCCTTCTCCGATCTTACGCCGTTTAATGGCTTCAGCGTGTCGGTTTGGAGGCCCCCGACGACGGGATGGCCTATCGAATGTGCATGGGATGTCGAGGGCTGCGCAGGCGCGGCAGGGTGGGCCGGATTCATCGCACTGTTTGTCGTTAGTCCTGCCTTTACATCCTCTACATCCATTGTGCGCATTGTTCGCTACGCAAACGAGGCGTCGGGGGAAGGGTAAGTACCTTGACTTTCCGTATACTGCAGGAATCGCACGCCTTTCTTAACCGGTTACCTTTCTGCACCTCGCTCTCACCTTTCGTCGAGCCATCCGCATTCTTCCCTCCTACCTTTCTGGTCTGCTGTCCCTGTTGCGTGCTCTGAAACCCATCCTGAGTGCCAGCGATTGCGCCAGAATATCCTCCCGTCGCATTCGCGACCATTCCGCCATTCAACCCATTGCTGCTCGCGCGCGCATCGTAAGGATACTGCTGTTCACTGTCCCTCTGCTGTCCTAATCCTCCGCCGAAGTGCTGCCCATCATTTGTACCAGCGCGCGACTCCGAATGCGACAGCGCAAGTATACTGGAATAGCTACTTGGATTAGAGTGGGACGACATCTTGCTCTGTGCTATCGCGTCGTGGGCGATAGCTGGGTAAACTGCGGTTGATGTTCGGTTTCGGCGGTGATGGTAGTGCGGAGTGGACGATACTGTGGGGAAGTGGATATGGCTGAGCGTGCGACAGCCGCGATCTTCAGTCTTCGGCAAGCGGGCACGGCGGCTCCTTCGCACAGCGAATAATAGAACCACAGCGCAGTAACGGGAGCATGGGTACTTCCGGGAGGTAAGATCATTTGTGAATGTGTTGCTGGTTACAGTTGTCAGTTGCAGGGTCTGATTATAATCGGTCCCTTCGTGCGATGCGGGCAACTCGGCATATGGGTAAATGTAATTTCGAAGGATGCATACTTCCCCAACTGCTTGGCATTAAGGAGAGGGTGTGGCAAGCCCTTTTCCCTCATCTCAAAAAGCTTGTAAATGTATGACCTGGAAACGGCAATTTGTGATGTTTGCAGTTTGCGATATTACTCAGGAAGTCCAGACTTTAAGGAATGGGTGTAACAACCGATCAAAGCGTTCACAACATGTTAAAGAGGTTGTACGGTTCATTTTCCTCGATACATTCTTTATTAGCTATGTATGTATCTCTTCGTCTATTGAGATGCTATGGTTTAACTCTTGAACGCCCTCCTATGCCCCTCATTATGGTCGTTATGCAACCTAGCAACGCCAAAATGCATGGATATAACAACCGAATATGCCTCAGAATGCGCTGAGCAGCAACTCATCCTAAGTTGCCTCCTCTAAATCTTAACCTTGAAAACCTTTCCAGTCGAGCACAGTCTCGCTGCAGTCATCAACCCACACCCAATCATGATACTCGTAGCCGCAAAGCACTGAGCATATAAATAACCACCATTAGCCTTAACAATCAATGCTCCAGCAATAGGCGGCCCAGACAACACCGCAAAGCTAACAATCGAGAAGACCATCCCAATCCTCACCCCCGCCTTGCTCAAATCGTTCTTCGTCAGGCTTCCCAAAATAGCTGGGAACAGGGACTGTACCGCCGCACCAGTAAGACCATAAGCGACGGCCCAGACGTAGATGCCAGAATGAGACTCGACTGCAATCATGCAGTAGACTATAACGGAGCATAGGAGGGAAGCGATGAGCATCAGGTTTAGTGGCCCGAAAAAGCGATCCGCGAGGTGATTTGGCACAACTCGTCCAATGATACCGAGGCCGTTGAGGACGAGAATAAGGTTGATAGATTCTCCCTGTTGGAACCCCAACACATCACGGCCAAAAGCTGAGAGGTAGAAGAAAGCAAAGTAGACGCCCCAGAAGGTGAAGAACATGCCGATAGCGTACAACGTATAAGTCCTATCCTTAAAGCTGTCCAGATCGAGGATCTGGCCACCTTTCCGTGGTGGAACTCGTTGGCGAGCAAACAGGTTGACAGCGAGGAGGAGCATGCCGTCCACAAGACCAAGACAGCGCATCGTCCATCCAAATCCGATTTGTGGGAGGAGCTTCTGAACCATGACAGGGAAGATGAGGCCGCCGACTGCGCTGCCGCAGGCTGCGATTCCGATAGCGAGGGATTTCTTGGTGGAGAAGTAGGTGGAGGTGAGGGCGACGGCGGGGCAGAAGAGGCAGCCGTTTCCGAGACCGACGCAGATTCCTTGTGCGAGGAGGAAGTGCCAATATTTAGTTGATATGGAAGCCATGAATATGCCGAGGAGCTGGAGAAGAGAGCCTAGTGCGAAGACCTCGCGTAGGTATCCTGCGTCTGCTAGGCGGCCGGTAAATGTGCCAATCAAGAAGAGGAGGAAGACCTGGAGACTGCCGATCCATGCGATGTCAGATGGTGGTCTATCAAGGTAGCCGACGTAGAATTGCTGGAAGACACCGAATGAATTGACGAAGCCCCATGTTGTCGTTACGACGGCAACTCCTACGCCGCACTGTGTCCACGCTTTCAATCCTCCATCCGGCGGTGGGCCTGGGTCTGCCCACGACTTCTTCGTTGATATCCGTGATAGCACTCTATTAACAACATTCGAAGCCACTCTTGTCACCGGTTCATCCTTTCCCTCATTATATTTCCCAATACCCCCCGTCTCAAGTGTCTCTCGCGAAGTGTTTCGCGAGTCGCCGCTGCGGCTTATGGAGATGTCATCCTTTGCTTGCTTCTCGATGTCGAGCTCGGATCCCTCTGGTCGTCCGCCTTCAGATCCTGGCGGTACTGGATTGGATGCTATGCCGTGTGTCATGGTTGCGACGTACAACCTCAGATACAGAGGTTGCCGATCAATTTATATTTAAGCTGTCAAGGTGTCAGAAATGTAGAGGAGCTCCGCAGGATGTATCCTACTCACCCACAAGGCGCGGAAAGCTTGAAGCTCAATTCACCATCAAGAAATGTATGTCTTTGTAGCCGTAAGGTGAATGGCAAGAGGAAAATTTATAAGAGTGATAGCATCCAACGCGGCAGAAGGATACTTTGAGACAGTATAATAGATAGGTATGAGTATGAAGGAAAATATGAGAAATATAAGAGTAGGAAAAATCCACCATAAGACTCTTTGCTCAGGACCAGAGCTAGTCTTTAGTCTAGCCCAACTAATGCGGATCTCCTCCTACTAGTTCCCATTCTAGCCATTGAGCACATTCCCCCACGATTTCGGGAATAGCATTAATAATCGCAGCCCGCTGCATCCTCGCATTCCCCTCGTAATGGGTGCTCTCAATTCGTCAACACCTCATTCTGACACTTTTGACGAGCGTAGTCATATTTACAGTGTCACTACCGTAGCGGTGCCGTGCTTGCCGGGCCGCGGGATGCGCTTAGCTCTCTTTATTTTGCTTGGCCGATCCGTCATCGGCTGCGGAGTGCTTCTCCAACTCTTCTCGAAGCGCTCAAAGCGCACCTCGCTTCAATCGGTAATCAGTAAGCAGTTGTGTTGGTAGGGCCGACAAGTGCTATTGGGAACCATCTCAATTTGTTATCACCATTCCACTCGCTTGCAAACAGCTCGTATGCTTTGTGATTGAGCAGATTTTCGGGTATCGGCTTCGCATTTTTGTAGTCATCCTCCATGATGCAGGTTAGTGAGATGAGATCGTACACGTACCTGAAAGTTGTGTGTGGTGCGGAAGGGCGTTCTTACGTCGAAATATCCACCACATTCAACATGAGTAACCATTAGTCCTCAGTCCTCAGGCCTTAAACCTTATGCCGTTTTAAAGCGTATCGTGACAGGTACAGCATGAGAATTATGAGTGAAAGGTTCTCCACATACAAAATTTGTATTGTTCTTCACAGTGAGAAAAAAGAGCCGTTTTGGGGTAGCCGAAGTGTTTGGTGATGCCCTATTGACAACCTCGCACCAGCTCCAATGTTCATTTACTCCATCCTAGGTACTCCATATTAACACTTGACCCTTACTGACTAGTCCAGTTCCTTATGATATCTTGGCAGGTACTCCGGCTGCTCGATCATTACTTCAATAGTCATAAGTAGTGCCAAGATTTGATTACCAGACTAAGTGAGCGGCGCTAATGTGACGGCGTGCTATGAAATAAGAAGATACTAGCGCTTAGGTTGTGCTTGCCGCCACTCTTGACTACTTAGGTGATTGGGAAGTACTACTCACATAATTACTCGTAGGCTGATACTCTACTCACGATGCTCGAGATGCCTGCTTAAGTACTGCTCAACGCTGCAGCCATAAGTAAAAGCTTGCTTCGGTAGTCTTACTAGTTGACCATTAACTGGAGAAAAACTGTAGTGAGGATTGGTATATGCTCTCAAGACTTCCCGCTATATAGGTATCCACTCGTTTAGCTCGCTGTGCATGTCAGTAATCAACCATAACCTACAGTAAAAGCAATGCTCACAATTCTCCAAAAAAATGCACTGTTATGCTTCGCCTCCCGGCTTCTGCCACAAACCTCCTGCCGGTGGTGCACCACTTCCCATCTTGACATATCCATCGGCATCCTTGCCCTCCGAGTCGCGAGCAACACCACTGCTTCCACCAGCAGTGGCATATCCACTATCACCCGAATTCCTTTGATACTCCGGTACATCATCATCCTTCGCCGCCGCCGACTTCGCCGCCGCAGCCAAAGCCCTCATACCACCCTTGCCCACATTCGCTCTATCCGGATCCGCACTTCTCGCGCCATCCATCAACCCGCTCTGTCCTTCCCTTAACTTATTGATCGCCCTCACAGTATCAATAGCAGCATGCAGCGTGCGTCTGGCATTGAAGTTCTTCTTAACCACCGGCAGCAAATCACTCTGCTCATGAGCCTCCTCTCTCTCCTTCCTGCCTGACACGAACGGATGTTGCAATGCCTCATGCGCCGTTATGCGCTTCGTCGGATCGATAGTCAGACAGCGGTCTATGAAGTCCCTCGCGTCTGTTGAGACGCCTCGCCAGAAGTCCACCGGTTCGAAACGGTAGTCGGCTATGAGAATCGCTTGCATTTCTTCGAGGTTGGAGTCGCGGTCGAACGGCGTGTAGCCGCAGAGGAGAAAATATGTTATGACACCGATAGCCCAGACGTCGACCGGTTTTCCGTGGCCGGTCTTTTTGAAGATCTCTGGTGCCATGTAGCCGGGTGTGCCGCAAGTGGTGGTCAAGACGTGGAACTGGTCCTCGTCCATGATGCGCGATAAACCGAAGTCGGCTATGAGGAGGTCGGCATTATCTTCTGGTGTGCGGAAGAGGAGATTCTCTGGCTTCAAATCGCGGTGGACAATGCCATGATCGTGGAGGTATGCGGTGGCTGAGAGGGTCGCGAGGACGAGGGAGGCGGCGTCGGATTCGTAGTAGTTACCTTTGCGACAGATGCGATCGAAGAGTTCACCGCCGAGAGCGAGGTCGGTGACAAGGTAAAGGTTGTTCTGGGTCTCGAAGTAGTCGACTAAGGTGAGAATGTTGCGGTGTCCCATTGAGACGCGCTTGAGGACTGCGATTTCATTGCGAACCTGTTATTTTTGTCGTTAGATCTAGCACGTTCCCATACGTGTAGGCGCATGAAGTCAAGACGTAGTTGAAGACTAACCATGTGTTCGCGACCGGCCATCAACCTCTTGTTTATAACTTTGGCGGCATAGTAGCGACCAGTATCAATGTGGACGCATTCCTTGACAACAGAGTATGAGCCTGCTCCTAGCGTCTTCCCCGTCTTGTAGCGACACGGCTGGATCTTTGGAGGCGTCCGTGAGCCTTGTGATGGTTGGTTGTAGCTCATCGCGAAATGTGTTGTCGACTCGAGGTTGAGATGGTCTGGAAGTGCGGGCCAGGGGACTCTTACGCCAAAGGTCACAATGCTTTATCAGTAGTGGCACCAGTGCGATAAGACAGGGCTGAATGTAGATTTCGATTAGTTTTTCATCAATTTATTGGTGTTAAGTATTTGTGAAGATACTGTGAGTAGTTATTATTGAGAAACCGTGTATCTCTACTTTCATCATGCGTTTGCTTGAAGTGTGTATATCAAGAACGATCGAAGAAATAAGAGGTCATGGTTCCCAAACGCTTTTGAAGCGTTCCAACAACCCTCGGCGACGTGGTCGAGTTGGCAGGGGATAGAAAGTGACACTTGGCTTGGCAGGAAGCCAAGTAAGCAGGCTGCTTTTATTCTTATCGAGATCCTAAGCCAACACTAATTTCAGCTTCCGCTTTAGAAGGTCATCTTACCCTTAAGAGGGCGACTTCAGAAAACCGAAGAACTAAGTGTGTCACGATATCCAATCTATTTGCAGGATTGTGGAAGAAGTTGTCTGTGATCTACAGCACTTACGAGTCTCTTGGTACTCAATTAATGGCGATCATTTCCGATGGTGGAGTGCAAGGGCTTGCAACTAAAATTTAAAACAGATGGTGTGGTTTGGATAGGTACGACCTCAAGGCGTGATTCGGGCCTTCAGTAGTCTGCTCCTCGGCCTTTCCGAGCTTGCTTTTTATCACTATGCTGCCTCTTCTCCCTTAGACGAGCAGCCTTGGCTGCTTTCTCCCTGGCATTCCATCAGCAGGAGGTCAAGGAACCAAACTGGAAGGAGTAGTTTCTTCTAAGATGTCCATCTCCAGCAGCACTTGGTTGGGCTGTGCAAGCAAGGCAACATGGGAAAGGATCCAATTGGGCCAGAACGAAAGAGATAATCAGATAGGACGGCAACTAAACTTACGCTTTAGCATGCTTCTCTTTCGTTTCTTCGGTCGTCTCGCCAGGAATTTTACGCGTAGCTATATCTGCAATATGAGAGTGGAGCTTCTCATGACAGTTCTCCTCATTGTCCCGCTGCACACGGCCTTCTTGAGAAGCAATAACAAGTGAATCTGAGTTCTTGGAATAATACCTCGATGCTCGTAATTCTTTAACTATCATGCTCGGCAGGCGACCAGCTAACGATGAGACCGGCCAAGTAGCGGTAGCCTTTGAGCTCGTTCTGAAGCAGTGTTAGAATGTGGACTCTCACTTAGCCTTTATCTAGGAAAGACAAGTTGTACGTATTGACGTGTTGACCACCCTTTCCTGACGATCTATCAAACCGCGTAGTTGATAGGTCTTTAGGCAAACTGTTTGGTCCGAAGCTGGACCTCCATTGTCTTGCTGCTGCGTACTCGTTCTCTGTGTACTCCTGATCTGGCCTTCCCCTGGAGGCAAGGTGTCTCTGTGACGAATTTATAACTAGTTTGACCGTATCATACACGACTGATACAGGTCGTTGGGACCAGGTGTTAAGGCATCTGCATGGAAGTCTAATCGACATGTTTAAGAGCTCCTTAATGGCAAATTAACGAGCCAAAGCTTACAAGGGAATGATGCAGGCTAATCGTTTCTTAAACTGGTTGATGGAGCTCGGCCTCTTCCCCTTTTCGGACCTCGAAGAACTTAGAAGCTTCTCTTCTCAATGAAAACGACAAGAAGCGGATTGCTTCTGACAATGAGTTGGAGAAAGCGCGTATAACATCACAACAGAAGGTATCGAGTTGAAGAGTTATCATCAGCACGTGATGTCTGAATAAGGTTGGCCAAGGCGACTTGTGAATGCCGACAAAATGACCTGCGCTAAGCCCAACTGGGGCAAGCTCCAATCTCGACTCCAAGCCCTTTTGATGTTCCGCCGACCTCATCGGCCTTTCATCCTCCTCCCAACTCAATCTAAGGTCGACGATTACAACGCATCTCTCTACATTGTTGCATCCGCGACACCCGGGATTCTCATTCACTTTGATATTCCATTTGCGCCTGCAATCAGAACCACGCCCAACACCTTTGTCGGACTAAGCAAACGCGGTTTCCCCAAACGTGAATTTGACCCTCTAGCCCTCTGCCCATCTGCGCGTAGATACCCCATCACCACAACCCCTGATCTCAACGAAACCCGGAACGACAACTCCAGTTCTCAATTCACATCTACCCATTCTTCTCCCATATCTTTCCTCGATACACAAGCATCGTACTTGAATTTTGCCACTCCGGCGCATTCATTGTACATATCTGCGCGATCTGAGAAAGGAACCAGAGCTACCATTCATCATTGTATCTCATCTTGTTGATGCTTCTGGCTATATGAATCCTGAAGTACCCGAGTTCCATACGAGACCTTCTACACCAGTTTCTCCTATACCATACCATCCTCCAGCTCCATCCAAGTTTCCGGTTCTTGAGAACCAAATCGACCCGGTCTTCAATATGACCTCCACCCACACCGGCTCTGGCAACGATATGCCATTGCCTACCAATTCTATTACAACCCACAAGGACGATGATCATGATAGCAGCTCTTCCAGCACACATAGCTTTTCGGACCCTTTTGAGGAGCAAGATGAGCCACAAACCAATGTCCCACCTCCCACTGTTGCGCCCGCCGGTGGCGACGCCGATGACGATTACGCGATGACTTTCGACAATGACATTGAGGAGGAAGTGAAGAGCCCACAGCATACAAACAATGTTGTTGAGACAGCCAAGCCAACTTCTTCTATGCCTATTTCCATTCCTGCTGCCAGCAATGGTGCTGCTCCAGTTTCCACCGCCAACACCTCTCATGATCCGGTAGTCCCACCCACGAACACCCACACAGCTCCCCTAGTTGAGGCTACCCAAGCACCTGCCAGCGCAGCTGCTCCAACGCCGACGAAAAGATACAAGCAATCGACTCCGCCTCCTATATATCAGAGCATCCAGAAGGGCGACATAGACATCCAGCAATTGCTTGACAACATTACCGCAAATGCTGAACGTAATGCTGCTCCATCTGCCGTCAATGCCGGCTCTCCGACCCTTCCTTCTCATGCTGGCCTCCCCGCTCGTCCTCCAATCATGCCAAATCCGTCCATGAATCCAGCATATACTCCACCAGGATACCATGCTGGTCCCTCTTATCCAGGTCCTCCAGGAACCACAAGGGCTTCTGTTTTCCCAAAGCCTCTAGTAGCTGCTGGTGCGCCTGGCACACATACCGACCAAAGAAACGGCCTTCCTCCACCTCCAGCAGCTTCTTTCAGTTCCCCTATTTCTCGACCTCTTCCGCGGGCCAATGCTCCACACATTCCTAACCTGCGTGCACCGCCACAGGCTCGTGGCCATTCTGTGGAGTCTGCTGACGATGGAGGAGGCATCAACTGGAACCCAGTTGTGCAAAGATGTTACGAGGAATTCCTCGCACAGGAGCGTGTACATATCGCAAGTGGTGACTTTGATAAGTTTCCCATGGGATCGAGATTATTCATAGGTAAGTTCGGTCCATGCGTGGTAAAAAAGCAGTGCTAACATAGGACCCAGGTAACTTGCCAACCGAGAAGGTAACCAAGAAGGATGTTTTCTCCATCTTTCACAAGTATGGTAGAATTGCTCAGATTTCGATGAAACAAGCGTACGGCTTCGTCCAGTTCCTTGAGACTTCTTCTTGTTATGAGGCACTCAACAGAGAACAAGGTCAAGAGCTCCGAGGTAGGAAGATGCGTAAGTTACCCCTGTTTGCTTTCCATAATACGCGATGCTGACTGTCTGAGACAGACCTTGAGATCTCGAAGATGTCACAAAAGAACAAGCCAAATAATCAGAATCACAACCATGGCCAGCAGAATATGCAACGTCGTTCTAGATCACTAGATCGCACGAAAGACAACAACCGTGGGCCGAACGACCGCAACCCGCAGCAAAACCGCAACTATGACAGATATGACAACCCTCCATACCAGCGTCAGCAAGACTATCGTCAGGGACCACCTCACGGGCGTGACGACTATCGCCGCACTCGCTCGCCAAGTCCTCCAAGAAGCGGGTACAGAGGTCGTGACGATTATTCGCGTGGTGGCCATGATTATTATGATGGACGTGATCGTCGTCGTAGCCGTTCTAGATCCCCAGTGTACGATAACCGCCGCCAGCATGATCGCTATCGCCAGCGTAGTCCATCTCCACGTCGGCCGCCGGTCGACGAAGATGCTGCTCTGGGTATCCCACGTCGTGCTCCAGGAGAGGTCCCAGATGTTCAGATACTCCTTATGGAGCAACTTGACAGAAACTTCATTCAATGGGTTGAGGCAGAGATCAAGAAGCCTGGCCTCAAGACCGAAGTCATGTTTCTCTCACCAAGACTCAACGAGGACGCAGTTATTCGTCGTCAGATCTTGGAAGGTGTCACTGCTGTTATCAAGTTGACAATGCGCAGCCAAGATGCGAGTAAGATACCGCTGAAGGTCTTTGACCGCAGCAGAGGCGCTGATAGCGTTCGTTTCGACGAGTACGCGGAGTTGGAGCCAAGTATTGCGGCACAGGTAGTCATCAGAGAGAAGGCTAAGATGGTCCCTGTGGTTCAACCGCAACAGCGTCCTTATGGCCAAGCACCACAGCAGTACGGTGTGCAGCTACCTTATCAGCAGCCTGCACAGGCTCAGGCCGCACCGGCACCAGCACCAAACATGGCCAATATCCTCGGTCAGGTCGATAACGCCACTCTCCAAAAGCTGCTTGCATCGATGGCTCCCAAACCACAACAAGCACCAGCGCCAACTCCGGCGCCGATTCCTCAGCCAGCAGCCCCGCAAGCTAATAGTCAGGTTGACCTCGCTTCACTTCTCGGTATGCTTAGCAAGCAGGCACAGCCCGCTCAAGCGGCTCCACAACAGCTGCATTATGCGCAGCCGCCGCAACAGCAACTAAACGGGCAGCAGAATGGCCAGGCTCAGTATGCCGCTTCGCAACAATTGAGTGCTATGCTTCAGAGTGCTACTGCTGCTAAGCAACCCCAAGCTGCTCAGTCGCAAGGTGCTCAGCCGGATGTCAATAATATCCTTGCCCAGTTGCAGAGGTTTAGACAGTAGATGGTCGGAAGATGGTCGGAAAGAAACTGAAGAGAGATTTCCTAAGATGAGATGGAGTTGGACGAAAGGGAGACTCGCCTCATAGTGTGGGGAATCTCGAAGGCCGTGCTTGGGCGGCATATCTTCACATTGAAGGTTTTTTGTCAACATAATAGGGTTGGCGTTTCATTGGCGTTTCCTTGAAACATTCTGGCGCTTATATGGCTTGCCCTTAGATGAGAAAGGCGATGTGTAATTAGCACTTTAAAGGCGTACGATTATGAGACAATGTAGCATCATCTGAATTGGAATGCTTTCCGTACTTGATGTGTTGATTCTCGGCGGCATTTTTCACGCATTTCAAAGGGCCCGAGGGCAATATGTTCTCTCCGTGTCGGCGCTTTGGGCATGATACTGTAGATTCCGTTGCCGTGATTGAAGGTGTCAAGATGTGGCAGCAATATCATCGTCATGAGGCACGACAAATGGTTGGCATGTTATTCCGTGGTATTACCGTTGCATCGAAATAAGGCTAAGCTAGGTAAAGTCTCAATCATTCTTCAGTTGCACAAGAGTGGAAAATCACTTGGCAGCTCCCATCAAATCTGACGGCAGTTTAAGTAGAATGGAGAGGACAACACGGAGCCTGTACGAGTAGCTGTTCCTTAACCTATTAACCTCATCTACATGCATACGCCCACCAAACTCCCTCCCACCCTTATCACTTCCCTCCATCATCCCAAACTCCTCTGGCCATATTCCTCAACCATCTAATCTAAAAACACAGCCCAGGCCCAAGGAAACACACCCCAGTTCATCACCCCTATCAACAGCATTTCGTCCAAACCTGTCGATTACCAAATTCACCCATCACCACCTCTACATTGACTTAAATATGGGGATCATTCATATATACATTGAGCGGATCTGTCTTGCGCCCGTTTGGATTGCGACCGAATGCTATCTTGATGCGAGATGGGAGGCCGGGGACGGAGGGAGCCATGACTACCTGTCTTTGACCTTGAGCTTGAGCTTGAGGAGCTTGTGCTGGTAGGCGCTGAAGTGGAGGGCTTGTGCTGGAGAAGATTGGGGTGCTGGGTTTGGACCCTGACTTCGCAAGTCGTAGATCGCAACATTGGCCCATAAGATAGCGCCGCAGAGGGAAATCAGAAAGCAGAAAGCCAGAACAAGATACTTCCGATGACGAAGAGCAGTTCTTTTATGGCGGATGCGGGAGGTGGAGGACCCTGTGGCGGAGAGCCTTGCATTCGGAGGTTGACGACCGGAACAGTAAGCCAGAAGATGGCGCTTCCGATGAAGAAGTGGAGTGGGTCGGCGGTGGGGAGGGGATAGACTCAGAAGAGGGCGGGACCGCCGATGAAGATCAGGAAGGGTTTGGCGATCGACGTTGGAGAAGGAGCTCCGGCTTGACGTTACTGTCGAGCTTGCGCGGCGGTGGTTGTGGTGGTGGTGCTACTAGACCGGTGATTTTGGACCAGAGCATTTTTGAGAGGTCCTTTAAGCGAGGATTGTGAAAATAGTTATGTCTTTGGATTGGGTGGTGAAGATGGATCGAAAAGGAAGAAGGGATTGAAAGAAAAAATAAGTTAATCTGTCTAGTTCGGCATGGTGATGACATCTAGGTCATTGGTGGCTGTATCTGATGAAGCTTCAGCCATAGTTTGACATGGGATGCTGCCATTTTGGCAGCCATTCTTTGGTTGGGGTTAAAATGGTGCGTGTACTGACGTGGTAGATGTGAACCAAGATCTTACCGTGGGATAGGCAAATAGTGTCCTCTATAATAATCACCATTTCTTCAAAGTTTGAGTGCGACCGGTTAGTTACAGGCTCTGGACACTCGCGGACATACATCAACTATTTGTCCCTGCCTCTACCGTGGAAACCCAAAGTCGACTTCTGACACCCCAGCAGAGCATCACTTCTCTCCCCTCTTACATACTCATCATGGACACACTGACCTGCCGTTTCCAGTCCGCGCTGCACCGCCTCCCCGCAAGCAGCGAACCCGACGCGGAAGAATAGCAACGACAACCCGACACCCGCGCCGGTTTTCAAATCACGATCCCCGAGTTCGGCAACAGCCGAGTACTGTTCATCTGCCTCGAGATAGCATTCGCTGGAGTGCGAGGCTGGCATTGGTGCGGAATCTGGGGCGGCGAGATCGTGTGGAGGGTGACTGAACAGGTGGATGAGGATAATGAGTTTGTGAGTAGAGGGAATTTTTTTGGGTGGATGTTTTCTAGGAGTGTGACAACTTAATATACGCTTTTGTCTATCCTTTGTCGGTCTCTAAATGCCCTTAAATCCTTAAACGCTTTCTGCGGTCTTCAAAGCCTCTTGAAACACCTTCTTCAGATCCTCCGTTTCTTCCAATCCCACACTGATCCTAACAAGATCCGGATCAACACCAAAGCTCCTCGCCCATTCCAACTCTCCAAAATGCGCCAAAATAACATACGGACTCGACAGCGTAAAATTTGTCCCCAGGCTAGGACCCTTGGCAGTATCAATCGTGTCAAAGAACTTCACCGCCTGCTCATGTCTCTGAAACACCACGGACAACAGCCCACCATACCCTCCATTTGGCGTCCTGCACGCGTCGTAGAAGGGCCGGGACTCGTTGTGCTTTGGGTAGAATACCTGCTTCACGCAAGGGTAGGAGACGAGGATTTGACAGATGATTTCGGCGTTGTGGTTTATGCGCCCTATGCGCGAGATGAAATCCCGGCTGTTGCGCTCCATGAAGAGGACGTCTTCGGCCCAGTAATTGTCCTCGTACTGCGTTGCCGCCGCCTGCTTGAGCTTCGAGTAGTATGGGCCTTGAGGATTGAAGATGCCACTGCCGCCCATGACGTTGCATTCACCGGTGAAGATCTTGGTTAAACTGCTGACCACGATATCGGCAAAGGGGAGGACGTGAACGTTTATAAAGTTTCCGATCGTTTCATCGATCACGACCGCGAAGTCGTACTCCAAAGATAGCCGCCTGATACGCTGTAGATCTGGCGATTTGAGGAGTGGGTTGCCTGGGAACTCGGCAAAGAGCGCTAGAAAACGCTCGCCTCCTTTTAGACGCTCCTCGAGATTGTCCAGGTCTTCGGATGAGCCGTTGCCGTAGAAGAGACAGCCTGGTCCGAACTTTTGGAGGATTTTGAGGGTGTCGATGTAGGGAAAGCCGAAGGATATGCTTTGCAGTTGTCCGCGGGTCTCAAGGAGGAGTTGGTGGGCGTTGAAGATTGCGTTCATGCCGCATGGGTAGAGGTATACGTCGCCTTCGGACAGATTATTCACTCCGCGTTTGTTGCCAGCCATCTTCGAAGAGAAACCTGCAGCCAAATCTGCGTCTCCAGTCAATGAGCCAGTGATACGTCTTCTGATGGCCGACTTGGCATTATCCACGAAGGAGACATCGAGGTTGCGCCCAAACCTCTCCTCGACGAACTGATAACTGTCTAGGTCAACCTCCCTCTCAGGTGGAGTGACCGTGGTAGGACCGTTCGCCTTCTGACAGTCATTGCCAACAGAGCCACCTCTCCTATATCTCCTTGGCCCTTTGTGAAAATCTGAGTCTGCCACTACTGGTGTAATAGTTGTTTTGTTCACCAGCAGCCCCTCCTGCAACAAGCGGTGACAGAACTCGGCTCTTCGACTCGAAACTCCATCTCCAGAATGTTGCCAGTACTGCTTTGCTACCGAGAAGTACTGTTCTGGAAATATGACTGCTGAGACGGATGGTGCTGCCTTTTTAAGGACTTCGGGGGTTGACTTCGGCTCGAGAACGAGGTCGACAATGCGGATCTCAAATGGCTTAATCGATGAGTCCTTGGCGAGGACAAAGTCAAGACATCTCTTGGCTGTGCGGTGGGATGGAAAGAGCATGGCATCCTCTCCATCTTTGCCATAGGCTTTGACTATATCGGCAGCCAATGCCTTGATGAGCTTGTGGACGTAGAATCTAAGTACACCAACCGGTTAGCATAAACAGAACAATCTGAGAATGTGCAAGAGACAAACCGTGGGTAACCAGTGCTCAGGTTGTCAATGACCCATGGTTCTCCCGCCTCGTATGCTACATTAGACTCCCAAGTAGGCAACGAAACACTAACTGCCTGTATAAGCAGTTAGTAAACAGCGCTCAAGATAACCACATTGGAGTCATTTTGGCGGGGTAAAGTGCCATAAAGTCTCACATGCGATGTATGCGCTGGAATTGATTCTCCAACTTTTGCTGAAGACATGGCGAGAAAAGAAGCTAAAAATAAAATCTATAACGAATGAAGAACCATATATGAAATGTATGGATAGGCGAAAGTTGTATGAGTGCAAGGCCAGAAAGTTGTACTCACCGATCGATAGGGACAACCCTCCGATCTCGCAATCGCCGGCGGCGACCCCATATGGAGATCCCGCGGTGACGCTAGAGCAGGGATCACGATAAGATAACAGCTGCACGGACCACCAAAAAACAAATCGCAGACTTCCCAAATGGCCCCGACAGGTTGGCGAGGCTGATGATTGTCCTTATAACAACTCCATAAACAATGACGCCAGAAACATCCAAGAGGCGCAAGCTCGAAGACGGCGAGACCGCAGAGGTTGCCGATGCCGCTAAGAATGACAGCGCAACTGCCTCGACCGAGACGACAACCGCCTCGGCGCAGACCACGGCTGTAGCAGGCATGAAGAGAAACAGAGAGCAGAGCGCTTCAGCGCCGTATTCTGGGGAATCGTATAAGTCTAGTCTATTCAAGCTTCAGGTGGATGAAATGCTGTCGGAAGTCAAGCCGGATTATACCAAGAGATTCGCCCCTGTCGACAATGCGCTCCGCAAGTTGAAAACTTTCATCGAGGCCATCCCAGGCCGCGAGCCAGCGCATTTCCACGATGCCACGAAGGCTATGCGCAAGAAGAGCAAGATCACGGTGCCACATCCAGAGCCAGCACCACCAGCAGATACTCACTACAAGCTCGCATATGCTGCGCCCTCAGATGTCAATGTTGTCGGCAGCTACCCGCTTAGAACGATGACCAAGGGAGACGAGAGCTTCTCCGTCGATATGATTGTCACTATGCCAGCATCGATCTTGGAGGAGAAAGATTATCTCAACCACCGCTACTTCTACAAGCGTGCATACTATCTCTCCTGCATAGCAGCAGGCATTCATGAGGATGAGACGGAAGCTTTCGACTTGAGCTTTGAGAACATGCATGGAAACGACCTCCAACCTGTTTTGATCGTCAAATCAGGGAAGGGACAGAAAGCAATGGACTTCTCAAAATCGAAGTGTGAGATTCGCATTATTCCAGCATGTCCAGAAGGATACTTTGTGGATAAGAAGCTGGAGCCGGGAAGGAATGCTATCAGACCAAAAGCTGGACCTGATGGCGAGACATTAACTCCGAACCCAACACCATTTTATAACGCATCGCTGCGCGCAGATTGCAACTATAGGAGTTATCTGAAATTGCTGCATCAGGCAACGAAGAACGCAGAGGGATTCGTGGATGCTTGTGTGTTGGGAAATGTTTGGTTGCGACAGCGTGGCATTGGAAGCACTTTGTCAGATGGTGGATTTGGACATTTCGAGTGGGCTGCTTTGACCGCTCTTCTGTTGGAAGGAGGAGGACCAAAGGGCCACACTGTGTTGTCCCCAGGCTACAGCAGTTATCAGCTTTTCAAGGGTGTCGTTCAATACTTGGCTACCAGCAACTTTGTGGCTAAGCCAATGTTTTTCCAGGCGAACGAGGTCTCCATCTCGAAAACCGGTTTGCCAGTATTTTACGATGGACCAAGAGGGCACAACATCTTGTTCAAGATGTCTGCATCATCATACGAGTCGCTGAAGGAGGAGGCCAAGATCTCGGTCGAGATGCTGAACGACGAGGCTTTCGACCAATTCGAGTCGACGTTCATTCTCAAGAAGGACAACTCACTCCAGAAGTTCGATAGCGTCATCAAGATCGATGGCTCAAACGCGAAGACCATAGAGTCTGACGACCACAGAGATCAGACCTGGTTGTTATGCAACAAGATTCACGCAACATTAAAAGAGGCTCTGATGGACAGAGTCAAGCTTGTTCAGATCAAGTCACCACGACAAAGTCGTTGGGGACTGAAGAGCACACCTACACCGCCTCCAGCTCAGCTCCTTGGTGGCATCATCAACGACCCAGAGCATGTCAACCGTGCTGTGGACCACGGGCCAGCGGCGGAGGACAAGAAGGCAGCAGCCAAATTCCGCAGGTTCTGGGGGGAGAAGGCGGAGCTTCGTCGTTTCAAGGATGGCAGCATCCTGGAGTCGTTGGTGTGGCAGAAGAGCGCCCAGGCGTCCATCTCTGAGCAGATCATCGCATATATCCTTTACAGACATACTGGCATCAACCCAAACAGTGATCTTGACTTTGTCGGCGAGGAGTTCGGCTCTCTGTTGTCAGACTCTGAGAACGCTGCAACAGCGTTCGGTGCGCTTAGAGAGGAGCTGAGGGCTTTGGAGCGTCACATCCGCGAGCTCGACGATATTCCACTCCAGCTCAAGCAAGTCTCTGCTATCGGTGCAGCTCTTCGTTCCACTTCCCTCAACGTTCCCATCTACAGCCCTCGTGCACCACTCGCCACACCAGCCGAGGTTATCATCAACTTCGAAGGCTCCGGCCGCTGGCCCGACGACATTATTGCCATCAACCGCACCAAAATCGCCTTCCTGGTGAAGGTCGCCGAGCTCCTCGAGGAGGCCGGACACGGCTACAAGTGCTCCGTCGGCATCGAGAACGAAGACTCCCCCCTCCTCAATTGCTCCCTTCTCGACATCGTCGCACCAAGCGGTGCCACCTTCCGCTTTCGCATCCACAACGAGCGTGAAGAGGTCCTTTTGCAACAAATGATCAAGTCGAAAACCACCTCGCTCCATGACAAGGACGCTGCTGTTGCTGCCTTGGCTGTGTATAAGTACATGTTCGACCAGCTCCCCCTGCACACCCAATCTGTCAACACGCACATCACGCGCTTCCCGCTCCTCTCGCCAACCATCCGCATGGTCAAAAAGTGGTTCGCGTCCCACCTCCTCACCTCCCATATCAGAGAAGAGTTCATCGAGCTCCTCGTCCTCCGTGTCTTCCTGCAGCCTTACCCATGGCGCGCGCCAAGCAGCGCCATGACTGGTTTCCTCCGCACGCTGCAGTTCATTGGGAGGTGGGATTGGAGGGCTACTCCTCTCGTTGTGGATTTCTCCGGCACGATGGGAGGCAAGGATATACAGGCTATTCAAACGAGGTTGGATGCTTGGAGGAAGATTGACCCGGCTATGAACAGAACGGTTATCATGGCTGCATCGAACCACGACAACTCTGGAACGGCATTCACCGACGGTATGCCGAGCAAGGTCATTGCGTCCAGAATGACTGCGCTGGCTAGATCGGTGACGAAGATGGTTAAGGATCAAGCTCTCGAGCTTGAGGCCAAGGCTTTATTCGTTCCTTCGTTGGCAGAGTACGACTTAGTCATCCAACTCGCTCCAAAGTTCTCAAACGGCAGAAACGGCAAGGTTGAGAAGAAGACCGGCGGCTTCAAGAACTTGGAGATCCAGTCCGACGAGGATTTGATGTTCGTCGGATACGAGCCCGTTAAGCAGTATGTGAAGGAATTGGAGAAGGCATACGGTAACGCCATTGTGTTGTTGTATAACGGCTTCAATGGCGGCGTTATCGCCGGTCTTTGGGCACCGGGGACTGCGACGAGGGCTTGGAGGGTTAACATGGCTTATGCTACGAAGATGGTGGAAGGTGAGAAGGCGGTGATTGACAAGGAGAGTATTGTGGCTGAGATGGGGAGGTTGGGTGGGGATATGGTTGCTAAGATTGAGTTGAGGAGGTAGATACCAAGTGGGTGCCTGAAAATGGTTTATGTGATTTGTGTATAAGGAGAGGTAAACATCTTCCTAACATATTATATCAGCAGGCGTTGGTTGGAAATGAATCACATACATGATTATCATTTATCATCTTTATATGGGACGCATCATAGGGCGGTGACTGCGCAGCTGTGCTTGTGGTCGTCACATAGTCAATTGTGTATTCCATCACACTCCATTTGAGTCATCTTTCTATCATGGCGACTAGTGGCAACGCTGGAGTACAAGTCTGTCTCATTGGCGCAAGTGCGGTTTGGCACACTAAGGTAAACAACCTGTTAGCGTTCTGCAGTCGTCATTTTACAGTCAGCACCTTTATCGACTTCACTTAAATCAACCACTATCACTATGTAGTTGGCACGCGAGCCAGGAAATCCCGCATATCCAAAGCCGAATGCCCTGACTATAGCAAGCAGAAGACGGTAAAACAGTCCACCACCCAGCTAGGTCTCGATACCTCGAAGCCCATTCGCACTGCCAAGTTTGCAGTAGTTTCCCTTAGATTTACCTCGTTGGCGAACAGAGGCGCCAGACAGCTTCACTACTTGTAGGAGCCAGATCAGCTCTACAACTGCTTCTCGGTTATTTAAATGCACTGTCGTATATCCCACATTCAGTCCGAGTCAACCACCCCTTGTCTTTGGTCCTCAGTATCACTCTGGACCACATCTCGCCTAGTACGCCACTCCGTCTAGGACTCCCTTGGACGCCTCGGACCTACCCAACCTTACAACTACCACCATAAACACTCATTCATTGTCAATCAGTATAACACCATAATAAAATATGCCTTGCAAATCACCAAGTCTTTATCTACCACTGCTGCTTGAGATATCTTTTTTGAGCCTTGCTCCATATTCAAGTGCTGTAATGTCAATTTCCGGAAACTGCTCCTGCAGTTTATAGTCACCAATAACTTGTCACCCCTTCTTGTGGACAGTATATTTTCCTCTGAGCTTATTGAGTTCTTGAGCCCAACCACTAAGCTTATCCCGCGCCGCACTATTGGCAGAGATTTTGAGCTACGGTTCACTCACCACCGTGAGCATTTGAAGTTTGAGTTGCAATAACACATTGCAACTGTTGGCAGACGGAGCTTGACTACTGATCCATGGGCAGCACGCAACTATCAGAATTAAGTGGCTATCACCATCCATTGCAGCAATGCACAGTGGGAACAACAATTGTGCCTTTTAGATGTTGTGCACCTTGTCGACCCAATTTGTACTGGCGCTTACCTAGCTAACATATCCTGTCAACAAGCTTCACCCCTCAACACGTAGAAGTTGCCCTCATTGCTCAATAGTTGTACTGTGCAATGAAAATGAGAGCTTTGATGGCAGCAACAACACATGCACTGTTATCGGCAACTTCCTACCTGAAACCTTGGGTGGTGGGAAGAGTCCAAATTAGCACAATTTTTTCATGGACACGCTGTTAATAACTACGTTTTGATTGCAAGGTACATGTATTTGTGGTGTATTTAATTTGGTTGCGGTTATCAGGGGTGTAAACATCTGTCACGCCTGGCTTTATATTAGTTTTGAAGTTGTCTTGTGCTATTCAAGAATTTAACACCCTCTTCTTCCGTAAAACGGCGGACCGCAAATAAAACAACACCGCCTCGACAATTTGGCACTGCCATTCTGACCAGATTTATCCCCTACATAAGAACAAAAAATAAGCAAGGGGATATATATGAGTGCTCGCTTGATAATTGTAAGCTCGTATTCAGTAAGAGCAGCTTGTGCAGTCAATTGTCATTTATGTTCATCTATGATGGTGCTAATGGTTGCAATGTCAGAACATGTGTTGACAGCAACTCAACCGCACGTTCCACCTCCCACTGCACTGTTAAGCTAAGCCGCACAGCACACAATTTATGGCCAAATAAAAGCGCAACCAACTTCTTGTAACTAGTTCTCGGCTCGACAGAAAAGAAATTAGCTGATGCTACCGGTGCATGAGCATACTAATTTTATCACCTGGGCTCAAAGCACTTCTTACCACCGAGGGAGCACAGACAAGTGACTGACAGCATCCGCTAACCTGCCGACATCACGGTAGATTCTGCCAACCACTTAACATCTCTGCGAGGCTTTGGGCTATTTACAATTAACCACGACGTTCATGGGTCAGAAGCACGGCGATTTATTTATGCTGTACCTTGTTTGATATCTGAAAACGACTGGGCTATAACTTATACCAACTTTATACTTGTCTTGGTCAACACCGGAACTTGTTAACAGTGGGCGGAGCAAAATAAGCGCAGAGCACAAGACCACTTTGCAACGTAGATAAAAGCCGTCGAGCTAGACAAGCATCCACTTTGAACAGACACGAAAATTGCAATATCGGGGCCCAAGCAAACATGAGGAGGTGATCAGATACTAACTGATTAAAACCGAATAGTCACTATCTGCGTTCAACAATAACAGCAAGAGACTATGCGATGTCAGCAAAGTTGTTGCCGAGCTTCTGCAGCTAGTACCATCATCCAACGCGATTGGTATGCTGTTGTCAGTACTGCTGTCATACACAGCGGCTCCGAGAACGTCGGCCGCAGAATAGGACAAGACACATCCGTAGCGCATATAAAAGGAGCAAAAGCTAGCCGAACTCCATCCTGCAGGTATCCAAAATACCCTTCAGGAAGCTCCGAATGAAGACGTGCCAGACGTTGTCAGATTGAGCGCAGATTGATAATGCTGCTTTACAAAACTGTGCGAGTTGGATAAGTGGGAGCGTCAAAGGTGGTGGTAGTGGACAGGCTCCAGCAACAAGGCGTTTGTGGCTCATGCGAAGGAGCGCCGGAATATAAGACGACAGACTGGCTAACACCAAAGAATGAGGACCAACGAAGACCGCAGGGTGGCAAGAACGAGAAAAAGTCGGAAGGAAAGACCAGTCCGCAAATAAAAACTAGCACAAGAGCCAACGCAACGGATACCATTATCAACGGTAAACAGGAAAACTATCGCGGATACACTAACAAGATGTGCCGCTGGGCCTGCGTAAAAGTGGTTTCATTGTTTGACCATATGGTATGACCCTAACTCCATGCTATTAAATGCTACTCCGTTGTAAATGCGATCCAAATTGTCCACCAAAGCTTTTAATACAAGGCGACATGATAGCCAGCCTGCTGCTCAATTCTCATCCTGCACACTGCTGCCATCCTCTTCATCATCATTCCTCACTACCATCCCTCCGTACCATCCCTCCGTACCATCCGAATCCTCCGAAATTTCATCTTCGTCTCCGGTAGTAGCACGTCGGCACCCGCTCCCTTTGCCACTCCCTGGTATCCTGTTCTGGGCAGCAATCCTAGCCTGCCTCTCAAACTCCCTCTCCCTCTCCGCCACAAGCTCCGGATCTCTTTGTCAATCCGAGTCCATCATATCAATACTCCCATCATCATCATCCTCCTCCTCCTCCTCCTCCTCATCGCCATCCTCTCCACTCTCACTCTCCCCGTCAATAGCCATCGGCATCCGCGGTTCCATCTCCAGCCGCGCCTCTTTGAGGATCCTGATCTCAGAGTGCGAGCTCAATAGCGAACTCCCGTCATCATCTGCGTCGGTGTCATCGCCCCAGTACTGAACTGCGGGAGGAATCTCAGAAGGCTCGAGGATAAACTTCTCATCAGAAAGGACCGTGATCCTTATCGGCGGCTTATACGTTCCGGATTCACAAAACTTCTTCTCCGTCGCGCGTGCCTTTCCCTTCCTGGGCTTCCCCGGATCCAACTTAGCATCCTCAAGCATCTGCAACAACTTCGCCGTCCTCCGCTCCGGATCTAAATTCGCAGCAACCTCAGTCTGCAACTCCCTGTGAAACCTCGCATGCACCCTCGGATGACTCGTCGCAACGACAACCACAAAGTGATCTTCGGGCCTTGTGCCGCCTATCCCACTCGCCTCCATAGCTAGATGTGGTCGCAACGGCTGGGGCACAATATCACCGGACCAGTCGGACAATATTAATTTCTCAGCTTCGTCGTCATTTGGACTTAGGAGTGATGGGGTTTTGGGACGATTGCCACCTTGAATCGTCTCGGCGACCCTGGACCAATCTCCGAATGGTCTTGAGCGTAGCCCAGAGCCAGAGTCGGGACGTGAGAGCTTGGACCGTGAGCGCTTTGGCGTTTGTGCTCCGAGGGTTGTGATGGGTTGAGGATGATCGTAGGGAACGCTGCGCGGTTGAGGGCAGGAGGCCGCATCGCGAGGATCGCCGGAAAGATCTGTGACAAACAAGGCTCCGCTGAAGAAGACTATGGTGCCTGTGTCGGATCTTTTGTTCGGGTGGTATGACGTGGTGGCGGGGTTGGAGTTCATTGTTGCTGGTACGCTTTCGTCCTCGTCATCTTCATGAGCCTGTTGAACGTAGGCGGTCTGTAGGATATGACGGCGATTTCGATTTGATTTCACAAATAGAGCGCTGTAGTCGTTGTAGTGACTTCGTCGTCGATTACGTCCAGACGGGCCGGTGGTTGAATCGGACGCTACCGTCGACTGAAAAAGACTGCTATGTGTATGTCGCCTTCCCGAGCTCGAGCTGTCTCCTATTTTGCGTCTCTTGCTTCCGTTATCGTCGCCATCGGTGGTTGTGTCGAGTTTGCCACGATCGTTTTCGGAATCACTGCTGAACCTCGTTCCTTCTGGAAAGCTACGTATTCTGACCATTTGTCTGTCGGGAGACAACTCAAATCTCGTGCTGATTTCTGTTATTGCCGAGCGTACGAATTCTGATGTGACATGGAACATGTGCAGCTGCGCCAGATCGAAGAGCAGGATGAGAGATACCCACCCGCGAATTGTGGCCCCCACCACGCCGGCTTCCTCCAGCGACATTCCAAGATGGCGCATGTAGTTGATGTTGTCTGATGGCACTTGAATGCGGTTAGGATCCAAGTCGGAAGGTCTGGTGGGTCTCTGTTCGTTGTCGATCGCGTCTTGTGTTGGACTGTCGTCACCGCCTTCTGGAATAGCCATAAAAACGTCGTCTTGGAATCCTTCTACACTGGACAGAATATGCGCCTCTCGCATTCCTTTCATAATCTGATCGAAGCCAGCTTGACTATCTTCTTCCGATGCGTCTATCGGTGTCATGGCATGCTTGGCTCCTTTATCCATGATCATGACATGTTCCAGGCGTCTGACGACTTCAACCTTCATTTCCCTATCAGTCATGAACTCGCATCCTTTTGAAACCAAGCCAGCGGGAGTGCCTTCAAATGTTTGGGAGGTCTCTAGTGTTGGCCGCGGTAACCTCTTCGTCGATGTCAGCTTTGGTAAGTTCCGCGAAGGCGCTGACTTAGGGCCAGACGTTGAAGTACTGACATATGCAGAATCAGCTGGTCCTGAGGGTGACTTCGATGGCGAGGAGTATTGCCGAATTGCACGGTTCACAGACAAATAGGATGGCCACGCGCTGGCTTGGTCGTCATGATTCGATCGAGTTTCCCTGATGATGTCGTCTCTCGACGCGAATGCCTGGAGCGTGTATAGCAAGTCGTCTTTTCTGTGCTTAGGTAGGCCATCATGAACCCTAAGTTCGAACAACGCGTCTTTCCGAAGATTTGGTGGCTGGGCTAGCGATTCCTCGTACTTTTTGAGACGCGCTTTTAATTCGTTGTTTTCGACGGTTAAGTCATCAATGATACTGCGGAAGTCATTCAAGTCCGCCCTCTCTGCTGGAACAGCCTTCAAGCGCGAGCCAAAATTCCGTAAATGTTTATCTGGGCGCTTGCCGGACGCGAAGTTCGTGTCCGATGAATCGTCCGATGAGACGGAGCCTGGTCTTCGGGGATGAAACGGCTCCTCGCCTACACAAGCAATCGTTAGAGAGCCGGAAGTATGGTGTCTTGAGGCCAGCAGCTTACCATCGACGACGGGCTGTGGCATACCAACATTTCTGTTGGATTGCTGGAACCAACCCTCTTGGCCGGCGCCTGAGGATTGCTCTCCGGAGGACTCATGACGAGCGAGTTTCGATGGGCTACTGATTGCTTTAGATGGAGAAGAGCGTTCATGAAGTTTGAAACTCGAAGTTTTGTTGTTGCTGCGAGGTTGGCCATCTAGTTGTGGCGCAGAAGGACGGCGGTTCTCTTTTCGTTGATCGTGGCTATGAGACCTTCGTTGCGATTGTTGAGCCATGTCGACCTTTTGCGGTAAACTCGTGTTCAGGCGTTGAGAAGGAAAGGAATGATATCTCCAGGTTCCATGGCCGACTCCTGTAGATAAGCCACACAAGGACGTTTTCTTGTACGAGTACAATTGAACACTCTCCGATCAAGCCAACGCTGTGGGATGATTGCAGAAACCACTAGATCTAGCCACTGGCATTTAAACGTACAGCCGGACCAGTACGACCGTGGAGGGTGGCAAGCGGTTGTGTAGCGCAATCCCTTCCACGACGAAAAGCGATAGAGATATTTGGTCCCAATCGACGGGGCTTGGGCGCGTCGACGTGTCAAGACGACCGGCCAAGAACTGGCCAACAATACCCAGTTCGAAGGACAGACAGACTCGCCCAAGACACTTTTAAGCAATGACAGGCGGCAGGTAGAAAATAAAGTAGCTTCAAATGGGCAACCCCGTGTTAGGGCCTCCGTCTAGACTGAGATACAGGGACGACGACAACAGGGACGAAGATCGAGGAGGGTGGCGACTTCGATGTGGGAAGGTTGTAAGATATAATAGATTATCCAAGAGCTCGCCGAAATGGCAAAAAGAGAACAGTGGCGACGGGCAGAGATATAAATACAGCCAAAGTCTCATGAGGACAAGAAAGACTCTGAGAAACAGATGATCGAGCTTACCTTTCACCTTGGTTCCATACAAATGCCATAATTGTGGCCCATTTGAGACTTCAGGATGCAGTCGCAGAGCATAAATGCCTTAAACATGTTCGTGCTGGGGCGGACATTGCCCTCATCCTTGCGGCGATAGTGCTGAAAGTCTAAAATTCGACGGTGTTGTTGTGAGATCTGTATGCGGTTTACGCGATTCCCAAGATCTCGCACGGGATCACAGAGATCGAGAAAACGCATCATGGGCTCGTGCACGTTCCCACCCCTGGTCGATTTGATGATGAAATGCCCGATCAGCTCGATCAGCTCGATCCGATGAGGTCACGTGGTCGGCAAGTCGCAGTCTTCACTCGGATCGTGGATCCTCAGCACAAATTTCTTCAGAAAGTGCTTCTCTTGGACACCTGATCGCTCGATCACTTCTCAGCACGTGATCGGCAAGAAGTGCCAATCTCGGTACCATCAAGCTTTCATCCTCGTACGAGTACTGTGGCGTGCGGCTCAAGCCACAAGCGTGGAACAGAGCTTAACCTTCGATTCTTCCATCGCGAATTCGATGCATCAGAGCAATCAGGTGATGCGAATGTTGAAATTTAATAAAGATGCTACATTTAAGTTTTAATACCACTTTAAAAGTACTCCAGTCTCCATTACAGTCACTTGCACTAACACTGAGCAATTCTGGGGCTTTTCCCCATTTGGTCACATGATCATCTCCAAATAACTTTTAAGAGCGGCTGACTCCCGTCCTGGCATTCCGCCCGAGGCTGCGAGATCCTGCCAACCTGTGCTTCCCCACGCCGATGCCAATGCCGAGACCTCCCCCGCAATCCCGCGAATACCCTCCATCCCAGACAACTTTCTTGCTTCAACCAAGTCTTCTTCTCTTCTGATTTCCTGGGTCAATTCTCCTGCTAGAGCGTCTGCGTATTCTTCTCGATTTTTCCTGGAACAGTCCCTTTGGTTTGGTGTACTGTTAAACTTGCGATCAAGCTATATACCTGTCACTTTCCCCAGCTTTATCCCCCAAGGTTTCTCCGAAATGCCATCCGCTGCCTTGTGCCTGCGCACCGCCAGGGCGTACACCAAGAACACAAAGGTTACTAGATCTTGCCAACCGATTAAACCAAAACTAACATCACATTCTAGACCCACATCCTCTTCGCCCGCACCTTCGCGTCTACTGCTCGCAGAAATGAGATCAACAAGGTGTTTCCATCTGCCGGCGAGGCACTCAAAGATATGAAGGGAGATTCCACTGTTCTCTGTGGAGGTTTTGGACTCTGCGGTGTCCCAGACACCCTGATCAACGAGGTCTTGAAGAAGAAGGACGTCAGAAACTTGACTGCGGTCTCCAACAATGCCGGAACCGATAACTCCGGGTTGGGACAGCTTCTCAAGTCCAAACAGATCAAGAAGATGATTGCTTCTTACATCGGCGAGAACAAGACTTTCGAGCAGATGTACTTGACCGGAGAGATCGAGCTTGAGCTTACTCCACAGGGAACTCTTGCTGAGCGTTGCTCCGCTGGAGGTCGCGGTATCCCAGCATTCTATACCCCAGCTGCATTCGGCACTGTCGTCCAGACCGGCGAGCTCCCACTCCTCAACAACGCCGACGGTACTCCAAAGCAGTACTCTTACCCAAAGGACGTCAAGGTATTCGATGGAAAGTCCTATCTCTTGGAAGAGTCCATTAAGGGTGACTATGCCTTCGTCAAGGCATGGAAGGCCGACAAGCTCGGAAACTGCCAATTCAGACTCACCGCCAACAACTTCAACGGCGCCATGGGTCGCAACGCAATGATGACCATTGTCGAGGCTGAGAACATTGTCGAGCCAGGAGAGATCGTACCAGAGTCTGTGCATCTTCCAGGTATCTACGTCAAGCGCGTCATTCAGTCCACGGAGGAGAAGCAGATTGAGAAGTACACCTTCAAGAAGGAGGATATCGAGGAAGATCCACTCAAGGCACTTGGCTCTGGTGAGCAGGCTGCGAAGCGCGAGCGTATTGTTCGTAGAGCGGCCAAGGAGTTCAAGAACGGCATGTACGCCAACTTGGGTATCGGCATGCCAATGCTGGCACCAAACTTCGTCGATCCAGATGTCGAGGTTCAGCTGCAGTCTGAGAACGGAATCTTGGGACTCGGTGGCTACCCAGTCAAGGGAAGCGAGGACGCTGATCTTATCAACGCTGGTAAGGAGACTGTCACCCTCAACAAGGGCGCCGCGGTCTTTGGCTCCGAGGAGTCCTTCGGCATGATCCGCTCCGGCCGCGTCAACCTTACCATCCTCGGTGCTATGCAGGTTTCTGCCTCCGGCGACCTCGCCAACTGGATGTTGCCAGGCAAGGTCAAGGGCTTCGGTGGTGCTATGGATTTGGTCTCCAACCCAGAGAAGACAAAGGTTGTTGTGACCATGGAGCACACTGACAAGAAGGGCAACGCGAAGATCGTGAGGCAGTGTGCTTTCCCATTGACCGGGAAGGCCTGCGTGTCTATGATCATTACCGAGCTTGGTGTCTTCGATGTCGATTTCGCCAAGGGTTTGACTTTGATCGAGATTGCTGATGGTGTCACTGTTGATGAGATCAAGCAGAAGACTGAGGCTCCTTTCACCGTGGCTGAGGATTTGAAGCCAATGCTGTAAGCGCAACATTGGTTGAGTTTTTGTTTTTATATACCACACGCGAGCATTTGGCCGTTGGATAGATAGCATTTCATGGAGCATTCTTGTATACTTAAGATAGTAGTATGAGATCAATTTGGATACCCTTTCTTGGCAGCAAACCTCACCCGTCACATCGTCCTTTGGACTCATACTCAAAATACTACAAAGTGCCGTTATTGTAAAGTCTTCACAATTTCTGTGTCAAAACGTTGCAACTGGTTGACGTAATCCTATTGTGGCGTGCAATCATGAATGACTCGATCAATGAGAATGACAGGTGCCAGAACTCTTACAGCGGAACGTCCAGGAAGCAAAGGGGCGTCAACCAATTCAGAAAGGAACGAGGAAAACTAGCTTCATTGCTCGGCCGTGGAGTTGGGTACTCGTACTGAAAGTGCTTTGAGTTCACAGCATCCAGTAAGATGTGGTCCGTGCCTCCAGGGTGCGCAGGGAAGCTCATCGCGGCTAGCACGATTTCGCTTCTCGGACCAATGTGAAGCCGGCTGTGATCCCATGGGCCTGCTTGATGTTAACCTCAATCTTTGGCTAACCACCAAATTCCCCCAGGCCGACGACACAATCCACAACTAACCCGTCACAACACCGCGAATTTAAACAACTCAAAGAACCAGCCAGCGACAGTCCTACGCGGATTACAACCGTTTATATCACCGAAACCGGCGACCAATTCAAGCGAACATAACCACAAAGACAAGGCTTTGAGCCACCTGGGTGCCCCTCAATCCGACACACCGATCTCAATCATAACGAAACGCATATCGCCACATCCGCCGCACCGCACACGATATCACAGTGACAGCAGTCTGCGACGACAACTACTTTTGACACCGAACACGACCTCCACTTCATCGAACCACTTCGACACTCGACGACAACACTACAATGGCGGACAATTTGGCTAGCAAGCTGGAGTCCACTACCTTAAAGTCCGACCACCACATCATTACCGTCGGAATACACCACTAACATGGTCACAGTGACGGCAGCAACAACGATGACTGGAAGGCGAATTTGAAGCTACCAGCTAAGGACAACAGACAGCAAACAGAGGTACGTCGACGGCCGATGTCATCGAGTGCGAATATCGGCTAACATGTTATCAGGATGTTACCGCCACGAAGGGACTTGATTTCGAGGACTTCTCCCTCAAGCGCGACCTACTGATGGGTGTTTTTGAGGCTGGATTTGAGAAGCCTTCACCTATTCAAGAAGAGGCGATTCCAGTCGCATTGACCGGCCGCGATATCCTCGCTCGCGCAAAGAACGGAACCGGGAAGACCGCCGCTTTCGTCATCCCAGCCCTCGAACGTATCAACCCAAAGAACAACAAGATTCAATGTCTCATTCTCGTCCCAACCCGTGAGCTTGCGCTCCAAACATCTCAAGTGTGCAAGACCTTGGGAAAGCACCTTGGCATAAATGTTATGGTCACTACCGGTGGAACTGGCTTGCGCGACGACATCGTTCGTTTGGCAGAGCCAGTTCACGTTGTTGTCGGCACTCCAGGAAGAATCCAGGATCTCGCCGGAAAAGGTGTCGCTGATCTCAGCGAGTGCACCATGTTCATTATGGATGAGGCTGACAAGCTTCTCTCTCCCGAATTCACGCCCGTTATCGAGGATCTCCTCCAGTTCCACCCAAAAGATCGCCAGGTCATGCTGTTCTCCGCCACTTTCCCAAGATCTGTTCAGGCATTTTCCGTCAAAAACATGGCCGACCCATACGAAATCAACCTCATGGACGAGCTTACGCTCCGTGGTATCACGCAGTACTACGCCTTTGTTGAAGAGAAGCAGAAAGTCCACTGCTTGAATACCCTCTTCTCCAAGCTTCAGATCAACCAGTCCATTATTTTTTGCAACTCTACCAACCGCGTGGAGCTTCTCGCCAAGAAGATCACCGAGTTGGGTTACTCTTGCTTTTACAGTCACGCACGCATGCTTCAAGCCGCTCGTAACCGCGTTTTCCACGATTTCCGCAACGGTGTTTGCCGTAACCTTGTTTGCTCTGATTTGCTTACCCGCGGTATTGATATCCAAGCTGTCAACGTCGTTATCAACTTCGATTTCCCAAAGAACGCCGAGACCTACTTGCATCGCATTGGTCGTTCCGGACGTTTTGGACACCTCGGTCTCGCCATCAACCTCATTAACTGGGAGGATCGCTTCAACCTTTACAATATTGAGAAGGAGCTTGGCACTGAGATTCAACCAATCCCAGCTATGATTGATAAGAACCTTTATGTCTACGACTCTCCAGAGAGCATCCCGCGCCCAATCAACGATCCAACTCCACGCCCGCAACAGCAGTTGCAGCAGCGCCCAGCCAACAACTCCAATTACAACACTCGCCAGCCGGGTCAGGGCCAGTCTCAACAGAGACAAGGCTCGTTAGACCAGAACCAGATTCAGCAGATGCAAGGTCAGCGTCAGCCACAGTATCAACAGCGCGGCCAGAACTTTTTCCGTGGCAACGGAAGATTTGAGGGCCCACCACGCAATTTCCAGCCGGGACCACCACAGGGTGGCCGCGGACCACGCCCACCACGCGACGGTCCAAACAACGGCTTCGATCCTGCCAGAGCTGGCAGAGGCCAGGCTCCACCTCTCCAATAAGCGGCTCGCCGCAGCTTTATGGTGGCGGGGAGTTTCGAGAGATGCTTTTGTACTGAACATACCCATTTCCTTTTTCTTTCGCAATTTCCATCTCGGCGGATGACGAGAACCACAGTCTCACTACATTCGACCTTATGCTGCAGTCGACATTACACTCTTCGGCTGCGGTTGAGGCGATACACGCTTACTTGCTTACATGCCTGGCATACATCACACCTACTTTCGACGAGAAGCTGGCTTGCTAGATCTCTCTTCTTGCTCATGCAGCTGCTTTGTACCATTACACGTTTATATCTTTTCATTCTGCGCTTTTGCAACCTGCATTGGGCATAGAGAGGACTCGGCGAAAAGTTACCGTTTATTGAGGATATGCGGACACTTATAGGCGGGATTTGGGTGAGATTCAGATGAGGGATGGCGTATGAGCATGCTTGGCGATATTCTGGCGTTTGGGCGTGGGTTTTTGAGGTGTGGGCTGTCATCCGAGCGAGCGAGTGATGTGGATGGCTATTGCTTGCTTTGCTTTGCGAGATGGGGTGGTGAGGTGGATTTGATGATAGAGAAGTTCTTTGCGGCATCTTGAGGAGTGATGGTGGTGGGGATGATTTCATGATCTTGATTGTTTCGGCTGCGGCTGTAGTATCTGATTGATGATCTCTTACGACGGACGATTATATGGAGGAAGGGATACTTGATGGTCAATCACTACGCGCGTGGAAATAATGAACTGGACCTAGTTGGGGAGGATAGTGGAGTATTTGATGGCAATAACTGTATGCGTTTTGAGCAGCGAGCAGAACCCGTGGTGGGGAGAGACACTTGATGGTCGATCACTGTACATGAGCTGGACCTGGAATGTGGATGTGTATTTGATGGTACTAGTCGCACGCGTTCACAGCAACTAGCAGAACCTGTAGGGAAGAAGGATACTTGATGGCCACTCGACTTGCACGTTTGACGCGATCGGACAGGGCCTGAGGGGAGGGTGGATGAGATAAAACACCAGGAAAAAGACCTTTTTGAAGAGAGAGAGATGATCTCTTAAGATAGCTCCTACTATATTTACGTAGTCGCTGTTTGCGGATCTGATCAAATACAACTTTTTCCTTTATTTTGCGAAGTTTATATGCTATGTGCTGTGCACCGCCAACCAGCTCGGGACGCCATGATGGAGTGGATGAAGGATAAGAATTCTGATACATGTGCTGGGCAGCGTTTGTTCTCATTAATTCCACTACTCGCTCCCCTCGGACCCACATACGCTGCTATACCTTATCCTTAACCTTTTTACCCGCATTTTCCCCAATTTTGGCGCCGATCAACTGATGCCTCCATGGCGCTGATACACGATATCCATATCTCTACCATATAATCTCATGTCACTAATTTATACCTCACCCACCCCACACTCCTCTCACACCGCTTGTTTCGTACACCCATCCAATTCCCGTTCATACTCGAGCGTCTCCAACTTCAAATCACTGTCACTGTGGCATCGAACTTCTTCCCATTAAGCCGTCGAAACTCACACATCTCATTCGCAGCCCTCTAAGCAAGTTGGATTCCTGCCATAGATAAATAACGAGTTTTCATACGGTGTTGATGATCGATAGCGAGTTTTTCCATGGGGGCATCGTGATCGTCCCGAAGGTCGTTGATTATTTGGTTAACGGTGGTGTGGATTTCGTCCATTGGTTGATTGGCTTGTTTGTTGATGAGGCGACCAACGAGTTGGTTAAATTGGTTATGGGTGATGCAGTTGTGGTCAATTGGTTGCCAAGGTAGGGTTGTAGCAATGGTGGCGTCGTATGAAGTTGGTGGTATGATTGATGCGTATTATTGCTATGCTAATGTGTATATTGCATCAAAGAATGATTTGCGGATGATGCTACGGCAGTCGGAGTTCCTTTCTTGGGTAGGGGTTGATAAACAGTCAACTTCTAGAGTTTGGGAACTTGTTACTCTTCCTTGCGGACTACTGGGGTTGCTTATTGAGATGTTGATGAAGAGTTCTGATGAAGGCGTTACAGTTGGTTGGGACCCCACTCGGACACATGGTTGGATGTAGAGTTGTAGATGAGAACTGCCCAAGGTCATATTTGGCGTTGCGGAGTCGCATTGCAAGCTACCATGTATGGCTATCATTTGTTTGGGGGAAAAGTGCGGAGCCTTACCCTCGTTTCTACCCTGAGGAAGGAGCGGCTGCAATCCCCCATGTGTCATGGCATCATGATGTCAGATCGTGGATGTCAATCTATACTTTCCAGTCTCGTCTTCTATATTAGAGAAGAATAGCATCTACACGGTATGAACAATTCCGCGGTTAAACCAGGTAATTTAGTCTCTTCTCTCCTCATCGCTGATGAAAACCCCTCTCACAACAGCCCCGGCAACCAACCACTCCTAAAAGCACCTCCCTCCCTAAGCCCCTCTGCTCTCCTCTCCCTCAACCTCTCAAACCACTCCTCCCTAACCCATTTCCCCACTATTCTCATATCCCGATTTTCCATTTCCCCATCTTCACTTAATTCATCCACAGGTAAAAACAACACAAATCCTCCCTCCTCCCTACAGAACCCCCCACCCCAGCACTTCGCTAAATCGTACTTAATCCTGTCCCCAGCCCTCCAGGGCCCGTCGTAGGTGGTGATCGACCAGTGCACTTTAGTGTACAGTTTTGGCATCCAAGATGGCAATTCGTCTGACATCGGAGAAAACGTCGAAGATGCCATTTGCGATGATGCGTGGGACGAAACCTTAGGTGACAGCTGAGGAGATGCCTGGGTTGAGTCCCGAGGTGAACCCTGAAGTGAACTCTGGGATGACGCCGAGGGTAATGTTCCGGAGGGAGGCGTGGAAATTATGGGTATGGCGAAGGGTTGCAGTATGGCGCGCCATTTTCCACAGACGTGCGAGGCGGTGTGGATGGGGTGGAGGAGGAGGGTGGTGCAGACTGATTGGCTTGGAGGAGAACATGACGCAGGAGGAGGAGGGATTGATGGAGGTGGGTTGGTGGGATTGCGGGTGCGGGGGGTAGCGCGGATGGCGAGGGTGGAGGGATTGAGGAGTGGTCCTTCGGGAGGGATTATTGGGGAGATATCTGCCTGGGTGTCTGAATCCTTGGTTTTCCTTCGTTTGTCCTCAACTAGCTCTTGAGGCGAGATTTGGGGGGATCTGGCTGGCCTCTCGAGTTGTGATGGGCAGGTGCATGATTCTGTCAGCTTTCGTATGCATGTTGAGGGTGGTAGGAAGGTTAGGTGGTGGAGGATGATGAGGAGGAGTTCATCAGGGAGGGAGTTGATTGCCATGGGTGCCATTTTGAAGGTGACATCCGGCAAAGGCTTGCCACAAACTGGGTCTCGGTAGTGGCACTGCTAGGGCTCGTGATTGAGAATTACAAAGAAGGTACAGGATCCTCAGCAGGTTGTTATACCTTGGGCGCAGTGAATCAACAATCACAGCGTCCGATGTGCTCTAGGTACGGCCTTGTCAGAGCTGTCAACTGGTTCATGACGTTCGTTCTGCATACAGACATCGCACCTTCTTCAAACTAACCGAGCCCAGGTATATGGTTTCGAGGTGTCTCATGTCTCCCGCTTCAGTCGGAAGGCGTAAATTGCCAATCAAGAGTTTCAAGCATGGTCTGCGCAGACAGAGACGGCGCAACATATGAGTTAAGACCCTTCAAAATTTTAGTTAAGAACACCTCTCCATACGTATGAAATGGTGTGGCAAGTACCAAGTGGTGGATCTCCTCGTCTACATGACTTTACTTTGAAGCGCAAAGAAAGACTATCTGTCAGAAACAAAGAGGCAGTTCAAAAACAGACTTTCTTTTCAGTTGCTTGGCATACCTAGGTATTGAATGGATGTTGTAAACCGAACAGTTTGATACGCCTTTGCCTCTCCGCCTTTCATGCCGCACATTACCAAAACAATCACCTTTTTCAAACTGAACTCATCTCCTTCTGCTTCTGTTATATCTTTGGTGGGTCAAAGGATCAATCTGGTCCTCCTAAAGAAACGATATAACTTGGAGTGCTAGGTGGTTGCAACCAGATCCCCCTGGCAGGTCTACAACTGACGTTGGATGCTGTCGCGTGCACAGGCCAACGCCAATTTACGCGAGATCTGAGACCTGGGGAATAATCGCGTCTCCCAGACACCGCGTCTAACTCTAACCATCGAGTAAAAGAACATTAACATACGAGACAACACCAGAGCACACCACCACCACCAATTAAACTCCGTTCGATCTGCTTCTCTGTTTACGGCCAGCCATACTTCAACCACAACTCGACTGCAGCAGGCAGTTGAGAGCTCAACTCCGGAGCCACGATGGCTCCTTTCAAGCGCATGAGACGAGAGGTGCAGGACGACGATGATCCTGACGAGAGTGTGAGGTCGAATGCCGATAATGGAGAAGTAAGAATGCCTCGACTGTCTTCCTAGGATCGGTGCTAATTAGTTTGTAGCAGCGTAAGAAGGCTCGCCAACGCCAACAGAGCGACGACTCGGACAGTCCCTCAGAGCAAGAGGATAATGCGCCGTCTGCAACCTCTAATTATCCGTGCACACAATACGATAGAGATCGAGATGCAGGCTTCAGGCACTTGGAAAACGAGCATGAGTTGGACGAGAGAGCACAGATGCGCATCCAGATCCGCGGCAGGACAATCGGAGACAACAGATCCGCCGACAACGCAATCATCGAGTCAATTACTATGGTCAACTTCATGAACCACGATAGGACACACCTCGAAATGGGACCGCTCATAAACTTCATTGTCGGGGAGAATGGAAGTGGTAAGAGTGCGGCTCTCACGGCACTCATTATCTGCCTGGGTGGAAGAGCTAGCGCAACGAATCGCGCAGGTAACTTGAAGAGCTTTATCAAGGAAGGCAAGGAGCTGTGCAACTTGTCCGTCAAGATTAAAAATCAGGGTACGGACGCATACAAGCCGGATCTGTTTGGAGACTCCATTATAATCGAGCGCAACTTTTCGAGGTCGGGCACCAGCGGCTTCAAGGTTAAGAGCGCCAGTGGACGTATCATATCGACGAAGAAGGCCGATGTCGACGATGTGATGGAATACTATCAGATGCAGGTCGACAATCCGATGACGATTCTGAGTCAGGACAATGCTAAGCAGTTCTTGAACAAGGCACCGCCAGATGTCAAGTACAAGATGTTCATGAAGGGTGTTCAGCTCGAGCAACTCGATAACGACTACCGTATCGTAGCAGAAACTGCAGATACTATGCAGGCAAGAATAGAAGAGACGGGACCGCAGCTTAAGATGCTGGACGAGAGAAAGAAGAAGGCACGAGCTGCGGTCGAGGTTGTGAAGAAGAACCAGAACATGCGTGAGAAAGAGAAGAGTCTCGTCAGAAAGATGGCTTGGGGTCAGGTCCAAGAGGAGGAGCACGAGCTGAAGATGCGCCAGAGCGAGCTAGAAAGGCTGGAAAAGGAGCGCGAGGAGGCGGAGGGAGTTGTCCAAGCCAGAGATCGTGAATTCGAGGAGTTCAATCTCGCTTTGGAGCGTGCCAAGGAGCAAGTCAGTGAACTCGAGCGCCAAAACGAACCTCATTTGGAGGAACATCATGCGGCAAAGGAAGAGTATGATAACGCCTACCAAGACCTGTTGAACACCCAAAGAGAGCACAGACAGATTCAAGAGTCCCTGAAAGCCGCGAAAGCAGAGGTTAAGAAGATTGAAGGAAGCACCCAGGCCGAACTGCGTCGAATCGAGAATGCTAATGGCGGTGCGCATGCTCAAAAATTGCAGAAGCTGTCTGATGCGCAGGATCGCACGGCACATGCAAGAACGAATCTGGCCGAGAAGTCGGACGACTCTCACCTCCAAGATTTACTTAGGAGAGCGTACGAGGATCTCGAGAGGGCTAAGCAGCCTCTGAATGCCAAGAACAACGAAGCCGACCAATGCCAGCAGAAAATTAGAGGCATGTCCGAGGACGCTAATCAACAACTAAACGCCTTCGATCCGAAGGTATGGAGACTTCAGAAAATGATCGACCAGGACAAGGGCTTCAGAGAGAAGCCAATTGGTCCAATTGCGATGTACATCACGCTCCTTAAACCGATGTGGTCCAACGCCATTGAGAGATCATTAGGCAACACTTCCAATGGCTTTGTTGTCACGAGCAAGGCAGATCAGCAGCGCCTGCAAAATATGATGCGCCAGATCAATTTGCAGAGATGTCCGATCATCATTGGTAACCACAATCCTATCAATATTCAGGGTCATGAGCCAGATGAGTCTTTCGACACGGCGCTGAGGGTGCTCAAGATCGACAATGACCTCATTCGTCGCCAGCTTATCATCAACCAAGCCATCGAGCAGACGATCCTCATTGAAAGAAGAAGTGAGGCTATGAACACGATGTATAACGGCGCTAAACCTCGCAATGTGAAGCAATGTTTCACCATGCACGACACCAAACGCGGATGGGGAATGCGTCTCGGATACGCTGGAAACACATCTGATGCTAGTTCGGGTCCTATCCCGCCGCCGGAGTGGAAGGCGAGGATGAAAACCAATATCCAGGTTCAACTTCAATACGAGAAGGAAACGCTTGAGTATCTGAAACGGGAGGCGATCGAATTACAGCAAAGAGTGAGAGAGCATGAGCACCTGGTTCAAAAGTATCAGAATGCCCTCACGCAGCGCAAAAGATCGAAGCAAGCTGCCGTCATGGAACTCCAAAAAGCTGAAGAAGCAATTGACCGCATTCAAGAAGCTCTCGACAAGGACAACGTCGAGGATGGTCGCCTTGAGGCCCTCAGGATCGACTTGCAAGAGGCTCAAGGGCAGGAGGCAACCGACACTGGCAGTTTCATCGAGGCTCAGCGCACCATCGATAAGCAAAAACAGGTTGTCTCCACCATGAAGCTTGCTTTGGACGAGGTTAAGGCTCGCATCGCAGAGCATGACGCCGTGATCGAGAGAGCCCGAGGCAAGATTCACAGACTTACACAAGGTCGCCAGATCAGCTTGCAGGGTAAAAATCAAGCCGTCGATGCTCTTGAGAACCACGGAGATAAGATCAGAACTGCACAGCGCCTGCGCGACGACGCCCAACAAACCGTTGACGACTTCATTGGCGAAGCTACCAAGATCTGTGAGCATAGAATCGTATTGGAGCCAGGCATGACATACAAGAAGGTCGAAAACGAGTACCACGAGTTGCAGAAGGTGATGGAGAAGCAGCGTCAGCGTCAGGGCAAGTCTGATCAGCAGGTCTTTCAAGAGTATGAAGAGGCGGACAAGACGTTTGAAACTGCGAAGGCTCAGCAAGATGAGCTGCAGGAGCTGCTGTCGTTGCTCAAGCAGAGTTATATCAGGCGTCTTGATAAGTGGCGCGAGTTCCAAAGCCATATCTCGGCTTCTGCCCGTATGCAGTTTACATACTTGCTGTCCGAGCGTGGATTTAGAGGCAAGCTCACTCTCGACCACAAGTCGAAAACTCTTACTCTCTCCGTCGAGCCGGATGAGACGAAGCGCCACGACAAGGGCAGAGCTACCCAGACTCTTTCTGGTGGAGAGAAGTCCTTCTCTAACGTCTGTCTCTTGATGAGTGTTTGGGACGCCATGGGCTCGCCTTTGAGATGCTTGGACGAGTTCGACGTCTACATGGACAGTGTCAATCGTGATGTCACCTCCAAGCTTATCATCGGGGCTGCCAGACGTTCTGTCGGCAAGCAGTTCATTATCATTTCGCCATTGGCGATTGGTGGGAATGTTGAGAGGGATGCGGATGTGCGCATTCACAGGTATGCCCCCCCGTATAGTCCAACATCCCTCGTAATTTATGCTAACAATGACTCAGAATGAAAGATCCAAGACAGCCAAACATCGTCCAGGCTTTGGCAGGAAGAAACTAGCGTTTCATTTTAGCGAGGCGTCAGGAATGGTTGGAGTTTTGGGGGTTTCGCTTTATTGATACCACGACATATGTTACATAGCTTGATTGATAGATTATGTATACCACGATTTAAACGTGGTTCTTGTCACTCGTCACTGCAGCATGGGATATTTTCTGATGGGAATCAAATATATTAACGCCTGCCTAGTACTCCAGAAGGATCAAGAAGTGGACTCACCTTGTGCTTAGACGTCTAACGCAACGCCAACGCCATAACTCCAAATCCCCCAAAAAAATCCGAGACAACAAACTCCTGAACGCCGACGGCCAACCAGGGGGACCCTACATCACCACACAAACCCCGCCCCAGCCGTTATTATCCCTCCTCTCGCTCTTCTCATCTCCCCTCCTCTCCCTCCTCTCCCTATTCTCCCTATAACACCTTCCACACTCATCCTCCCTCCTCTCCCTCTTCACATCCAACAACGGACAATCGGACGCATCTCTCATCCAGTGCGCGGAGTGCAAATTTGCCTGTGTGCGGCGGACTTGGGCGCAGACACGGGTGTCCCGCAGCTCGATGTGGTTGCATGTTATCCAGTGGATCCAGCGTTCTGTGCACATCGTGTGGTAGGGACGAAAGTTGGGTGGTGTGGCGGTAGAACGGGTGGTGTGCGAAGTGTGGTGGGGTGGTGGACTCACCTGCAGTCTTACCTTGATGAAGTTGTAGAAGTACTGGTGAGCTGGTGGCCAAGTGCTGACCGGAGGCTGAGGTGGATGTCTGTGGAATATTGATTGAGGTAGTGGAGGTGGTGCCTATATACTTCTCCTTCGGGACATGTCTCATTTCAAGTCTGTAGACAATGGCGTTGTTGTGTACTAAAGCCTATGGAGTATGGCATAGTTCACAGTCAAAGTCCGTCTACTTTATCATTGTCCAGGGTCAAATCTTGTGCGGATGTGAGAATGTAGTATTCGTTTCAACCTGACAAAGCTGTGGGCTGAGACTTGAGCCAGAATAATGTCCTTGTTTCGGCTCAAGGGAGACAAGGCAAGCGTCCGGACTTGGTTCCTTGTGACCTACACAAGCAATTGTAAGACATTTTGGCACGTCACACATATAGATGCCAAGCTTCCATAATAACATAACTAGTGACAGAAGACATTTCTTAGTTGTTTGTGATTGTAACTGCCGAATTGTATGATATGGTTGTCGAGTCGAGTCATCTTTGATGAAGCTACATTTAGCAAAACACGAACCGCCGACAAGAATTAACAAATTTAGCTGCGTCATGGAAGATTACTCGTATCAGATATTTGCACGAAGACATTTTCAAAAGAAATATCAAACGCCTGGTGTACCTGTGAGTTGTGGTGTTTACCGCACGGCGCCTCGCTTAGTCGCTTGGGTCCATACAAAGTTGCAAAAAAAGTGAAAACAACAACTGGGGCGGGTCGCCCATGGTGGATTCGACCTGCACAGAAACATCGATCCAAACAAATCCATGACCTCAGGTTTGCATTGAGCTGACTGTCCAGCTGTTTTTTTGTTCTGGCACATTGGGGACTATATTCCAGCCAGGATCTCATTAGTTGGATACCTCATGCACATACATGCCAAGCTTTAACAATAGCCAAGCTAGTTGCAAAGAAGGTTGTGCGAGTTATTTGCGGATAACGAGAAGAAATTCGCAACAGTTGAGATTGGTGATAAAAAGTCCGCGGAGTGGTGTTTGATGAAGCCATATTCCTGCGCAACTCAATGATTCAGGCAAGTACTTAGAAATCCGGCCCGTTCATCTAATTTCACTCCAGTCAAGCTACATGTTGGTTGGTACTGCTCTCACAAGATATGGTTGAAGTGTCAATTGTGCTTGTGAGGTCGTGGCTGCCCAAGAGGATTATAACATCAGGCAGTTTGCCTGCACCAGACACGGGAATCCAGCGAAATCCGTTCCCAAGCTATTGGTTGAGCTATTTGTACCACTGTTTGATGAACCTCGCATCTGAGACTGTATACCATATCCCACCACAACATTGGATACCTCGGGCACATCAGCGCCAAGCTTTAACATACTCTAAGCTGGTTTTAAAGAAGAAACTCGACCTACATCGAATAATTATTAGCATTAGAACCTTTAGGTAACTTTGTCACATACTTACATGCTCGCCACAATAATCCGCCTAAGCTCCAATCTCCCCAACCCCGAGTTTTGTTATTCTCCCACCTCTTCCTCTTCTCGTCCTCCCTGGCCAGACGCACTTCCCTCTCCCTGACAGCTAGCATAATAGGCGTCACCCCAGCCATGTCCGTGGCGTAAAGCTCATTTATCCTCCACTGAGGAAGCGGACATTCTGAATTCCATCGGGTTCTTCTGTTATTCTGCCGCTGCTCTTCCTCTTGTTTCCTCCTCCCTTCGATAGTACTTCGAGGTTTGAACTCGTCATCAAGAGATGTATCGAGAGAGGTAGGTTATTGCTGAGCGCCGTCGCGAGGCGGAGACCATCCTTGGCCGACGCCACTCTGCCTGGTTTCGTACTGAGCTGGCTGGAGGTTGGAAAGAGTTGATGCGTGAGTTCTTGAAGTGCTTGCAGAAGGATTGCTCGTTTGATATCTTCTGGAACTGGAATTGGAACTGCCATCCTCGCTGTGTTGAAAGGTGTCGTCATTGTGACTTTGAGGTCTTTTTGGGTTGGGTTTGCCTCTCTCATCTTTGGGTTGAGTGTTTCTAGGCGACATTTCCGCGGGATAAACTGTAACCTCGTGATGCAGATTTTGTGGTGAATATTGTATTGAAGCCTTATTCGAGTAGACGCAGAAAGACGCGAGCAGAGTAAGTCGACGATCTTTATACCTAGCATCGAGCAAACGTTTTGATTTACTCACGCCTTGAACTCTGAATCATAAGTGAAAGTTCTCTCCCCGAACTCACAACCTACCCCCCACCTGCATCCTCCTGTTCAACCACCTCAAAACCTCTTCCGTCTGCCTCATCCTCCCCACGGCATGCAAATAAGTCACCTTCGCACTCCAGTCCACGTCCGTCGGACTCGTAAACCTCGCTCGACTGTCACCCCAAGCCCTCTGAATCCCATAATACTCAGTCGCTGCCAACAGGTCTCTCGCCGCAAAAATTTCTGTCGAGTTCAGAAGTGCAATATTGTCTATTGACAGAAGGTGGGGAGTGTGGCGTGCTCGGAGGAGGGCGTGGTAGAATGGTGGGTCGTTGAGCGGAAGTTGGCGGGCTGGAGGTGGTTTGAATGAGTGGTCTAAGGGGACTCGGAGGAGATAGACGACTGGTTGGAAGTCTGGGGGAGAGGGTGATTCAGTTGGGCCGCTCATTTTAATATCTTTGCGTCTCTGTGGTCTCTGTGGTTGAAGTTTGAATGCCGGCTCGGTCTTATATGATAGTGCGTCGATGATGATTACTTTCTGTCACAGACTAGTAATATCGTATGGCTACAGTTCAATTGAAGGCGGCTGTGACGATATATGACACGAACCTCCCGAACTTGGGAGCTGCCAGTCGCCGGTCAACGGAGATTTTGAAACGGTGGAGTATGATAATTCTAGTACTCTGACAATCGGTTTTCTCCGAACTACCCGGCTGCGATGAATGAGTGCACTAACTTGCCATTTTTAAGAACCAAATTGCTTTCCACATCAACCTGCCCTGACGCTTAACTAGCTCTGGTAGTAGGTAATAATTGCTAGCGTATTCGCACACCGTCCAGGCCAGACGTTATTCACCACCGCTGAGAGAAGTAAATTTACGGCCGAAATGGTGAAGGCCAAGCGATTAGCACTTTCAGAATGAATTAGAGCTTGGCGGATAATCCTAACAGGTCTGGCGATGTCAACTCAAATCTTTTGTCACTCTCAATTATTACCCCTTGTTGAGGTACACATATCATACACTGCGCCTTCACCCCCCTCATAATCTCATATCCTCACACCTTTGCTCCTCAGAACATTGACCGCAGCACCAGCGGTAAAGCCCACCCACTGTCTCACATTTCCAGCAGCTTCCCCAAGTGTCCTCGAGTCCTCAAATCTCCGATCCAAGAACTCTCTCGTCTCTCGGAACCTTTCCGAGGTATCCCTAGTCATAAACACCTCAGTCGCACCATAAATAGCAGACAAGCTTGCCCTCTTCGTATACCACGAGCTATCCACACTAACATCCCCAGCCAAGAACCATATCTCATCACTCAGCGCCGCAAGCTCTTTCAAACTCGGCCTAATGTTTCCAGCTAGCGACATAAGCGCCAAAGCTTCTGGTAACTTGTGCACAACTGGCTCATTGGCCATCAACCTCGTCCATGTCAAAGCCTTGACTTTCTGTCCTACGCCTGGTGCTCTCTCTCCCTCTTCTATAGGTGGGTTGGTAATGTGTGTATTCTTCTGCAGTGCCTGTCGTTGGGTATATAGGTAGTAGTGCACGAGGTTGAATGCACCAGAGGAAAAGAGGTTTGTGGATGCGTCGAGGTAGCCGGCTGCTTGGGCGCCTATGTGTAGGGTTTCCGGCGTGAAGCCGTGGGTTGGAACGAGTGGGAGGGCGGCATCGAGAATGGTGGACTCTACCTCATTGAAAGGTCCTGGTGGGGGTGGATGGTTGTACGAGTGGTATGCGGCGCTGCGGGAGACGGCTTTGGAGGCGGAAGTGATGGATGAGGCGTCACGCCTAACGCGGAAAAGGCGGCATACCGATGCCATGGCCGGCTGTGGGATGGAATTTATTGGTAGTAGATTAACCGGTTAAATTCGTTATGAGAGTTGTTGAAGCACGATGGCTTGAGTTGAGAGGCTCACGTATGAGACGAGGCTGTGATGATGATGGGCTTGGCGGATATGGAGGCCGCGGACTGAGCTCGGTCACGGAGAATCAGTCTGGGCGGCAGCTTGTGTAACCATCGCTTGATGCCGCCTTCAAGAAGGCGGCCGGTCACCGGAAACGCCTTCAGACAGTCGTATTCGTAACTTCTTGGAAAGCAGAGTAGCAACCGACGGGCTTTGCCAATTTACTACCTCAGGACTAGATTGCCAAATACCGGCATGGAGGGACCCTCAGCCTAACCTTTGTGCAACGTCAGAGTGCAGTGAGGGGCGCCTCCGCTAAACAAATGTGAGCTGTTTGTGGGGTTTTCATCAAAGGTCGCTGCAGACGCCTGGATATCATCACATCACACGGCAGCAGCCAGCCTGCAGCCGAAAGAGACTGTGAAGAATGGAAGTTATCAATTGGAGGCTGGAATGATACAGAGTATTGGCCTCAAAATTCGTTAAAGCCACTCATATCAGGCCGCTTTTCTCATTTGAGGCGCGACATCCGGAGTTGTTGGGGAGATTCTTCGGCTGCCGCAGAACTGTCTCACAACAGCGATCGACGGGGTAATTAAACCCTGATCTTTCACTTCTGTCTTGCCCTACGGCCTAGCAGGTCGGTTCGAGACACAAATCTCTTTCCATACAACTGCCTAGAACTGACAGGAAATGCAGTAAGCTTTTCACGTCGAAGCATCTGGACATCTCCCACAGGATGAGATTTCCCACTTCCAGCAACTCGTAGCCTCCACATCAGAACTGACGTGCAGACTGAGTGAAATACGGAGGGCCTATCATAGCTGCAGGGCCGGCGACTCAGCTGCCGTACCTCGAGAAGGAGGACAGTTATTGCGTGCATAAATTATGTCTGTTGACTTAAATCCTGTTGGTTGACAAGGTATGGCGCCGCATCAACGGGCCGAGGATGATCGAGCACATCCTGAGATGCAAAGATGCTTACTAGATCTTTCGTTATACCTCGATCCATGTCAGGCCCTGAACCCAGTTTGATACGGTCTCGAACGGATGAGCTTGGGTGGTGGGGAGTAGAGTAAAGCCGAACAAGATTTGTGGGAGGAATGGCAGGCTGCACGAATAGCCCTATACACATACTGGTGTACCATTAACTGACTCGGCCTTTACATATTCCTCGAGTAGGAGATGGGCAACGATACTTGGATTAGAGCCGTGGATTTGTTCGCTTTTTGGCCAATTTCATCTGCATGCTCTATAGTGCGTACCTGAGTAGTGTTATGGCTTTTGCCGCATATCCTGTCAGTTGAGGCTTGTCCTCCACCACACCCTCCTCAGTGAGCATCCACTCGTGTTCTGATCATCCAGTCCAAGTAAGCCTCCTGCCGCCGAGACCAATACGTATCCCTTCCTCGACCCACACTTACAGACACGTTCAACAATATCTCCGTTATAGCGAAGCTACAATAATTTTGGTGCGAATTTAAACGATTTTGAGCTGGACCTTGCGCTAGCTCGGCCGCAGTGCTCGGTGTTCATGTGTAAGGTGTTACTTATCTTTTTGGTCGCCAACTACGAGTTGCCTGGCCTTGGGTGTGAAATCGGACTGGAAGGCAACCTTGTGCTTCCGTGTGGTTGATGCTGCACCACCTCGTCCTAGGTAAAATAATTCTGAATGTGTTTGGCTCAGTGAGAGAGTATTCTATTCGCTATTCGCTGTCTCAGCTCCCCTGTAAGGCACAGATTAGATGGATGGATGCGCTGCCGCAGGAAACAATTAACGAGTGGGACTTAATGTACATGTCATGATATGCTCTGCTATGCAATGTTGAGAGTGCTGCGCACCTCGAAAGCAGTCAATGTTACTTTGAGCATGACGACTAGTCTAACCGGTTGAGCATCCCAGCTTGCAGCACGCTAAGCTGCCAATTGTGGTCGCATTCATGTGGAGAGCAGTCTTGGCTAATACACTCGAGGATGGAGGGGAAAAGAGAACAAAGACAGCGTGGTGATAAATGAGCATAGTGTGATACCTGCTAACCACTGTATGTGGCAAGTCGTCTTTCAGAGGCAACGCCGACAGCTCTAAGTCTCCACTGATATCTGTCGTTGGTGACGAGGCCGAGCTTACCTCAGGGCCCCACATCCTGCTATAGGGTGGCAGCCGCAGCAGCCGCGCACCTGGGCAAAAGCCGGGCCAACAACAGACGCCGTTAGAGTACTCTGGGAACTCCCAAGCTTCACGTGGAGGCGCCAGCGCGAAGCGCGTCAGAAAGTGAATACCAGAGCATTTCTCCTCCTTTTTTCGTTACAGCTGCCTTATTTTGCACTTCCGTAGATAAAGAGTCATACAGAAAAGAGTAAAGATCGTAAAAACCAAAAAAAAAGAAATTCTACCTATTCTTCTGATTCGGATTACACCCTAGTCCGAAAAAGAGTCGCCAATAGCCGGGTTCAATTTGTTGTGCCGATCAACCTCGCGCATTCTACCCAGTTGTCCTTAACCACTGCGACCCATCGACAGTAATCCCAGAACGAGCCGTCCACACCACTCCGTACTATTCGTGCTTCTTTCCTCGTGGTAGAGCGCCTCTTTTTTCCACACACACCCTCCGTACAATCCTTGTGCAGCGCCCATTCAACGACAGAACGTCTTCGAAACCCACATATTCCTAGTTTCGTCCCCTTCCTGCAGCCATCTCAGAAAGGTCTCGCAGCGCATTTCGGCATCCAAACGTCGTGCTTAAACAGACACCCAGAAATTTCAATCCGCTCTATATCATCATGGGTACGTCTTCTGTGTCTACACTCCCATCGATTCACGTTGTCTTTATCCAGCCTTGTTTTGATCTCGCTCAATCGATATTCTGCACACATCATTGTGCTGTTCGCTATTAGCTTGCTCCTTTGCTTTCTTTCAATCTTCTTGAGCGCTCTTGCTGACATTTAATCGATACAGCTGATACCGCAGCACCAGCAGGAGACTCCTACCGTTCTGTAAGTACAATCAACAATCACAAGCAAGCGCGAGCCGACGTCACATAAATCTGAGGGAAAGGAGGTGCGATTGATCTGATGTCGCCAGCCTTATAAGCGATGGCCGCCATGGAACTTCATAGGCATCACAAAGTTTGTGCTCTCAGCGTACACACAAACGTGGCTACGGAGTGACAGACAACCCCCAGCACACATCGCTTCCCCAAAGCCTTGTACCTCCTTCGCGCAACATGGCTGTGACTTTGTCCGCCATCCCTTCTTTGTCATCTCCATCACATCATTCTCATCGCATCTCTCGGAGCCCGAGGCACTTCATGGTTGGGTCATATACTTATTGTTTACAGCGTGAGAGATCTAGATCGCCTCGCCGTGACCGCTCCAGAAGCCCAGGTCGTTCCCCTCGTCGTCGCTCTTATTCTCCACGCAGCCGTTCCCGAAGCCGTGGCGACAACCACCGCGACGACTATCGCAAGAACGATCGCAGATCCCGTACCCCAATGAACAACGGCGGAGGTGTAGGTCCAGGAGCAGCAGGAGGTTCGGCTTACGGAGGTCCAGTTAGATCGTTTGAGGAGCGCACCGCCGCCAAGGAACAAATGTTGTCCACCATCCGCGACTCGTCCCAGCAGGATCGCCGTGTCTACGTTGGCAACTTGTCTTACGACGTCAAGTGGCACCATCTGAAAGATTTTATGAGACAGGGTTAGTGCATGGAATGGCTTCGAAACGATGGGATAGAGGGCTAATGGGGATTGGTTTTGCAGCTGGAGAGGTTCTCTTTGCCGACGTTTTGCTTCTTCCAAATGGAATGTCGAAGGTGGGCGCCTACACATCTGGCTGGATATCTGGTCTTTTCTTTTTGTCTGGTTTTTGAAGGAATGTTGGATTGACGGAAGGGCATTATGTCCCGTTGGCAATATAGGGATGCGGGTAAGTCAAGCTGTCCATAATTGACTCATGTTCACGCATGCTAATATACGTTAGAATCGTTGAATATGCTACAAGAGAGCAAGCTCAGCAGGCAGTCAACACTTTGAGCAACCAGACCCTTATGGGAAGACTCGTCTACGTCCGCGAAGTAAGAATAGACCGACGTCTTGTAAACTGTGTTCATGCTGATACAATATGCAGGATCGTGAGGCCGAGCCACGTTTTACCGGTCCTCCAGGAGGAGGTCACCGTGGAGACTTCGGTGGTGGACCACGCGGAGGCTTCCAGGGCAACTTTGGTGGCCCACCACACATGGGTGGTGGCATGGGTCATCACATGGGCGGCATGGGCGGACCACCAGGAGGCGGTGGTCGTCAGATTTACGTCAACAACGTTTGTCTCCTTAACCCAACTCTCCTCCCCTAATACGCCTCTTTTGAGAGACATGCTTACAATAACAATAGCTTCCATACACTGTTGGATGGCAGGATCTGAAGGACTTGTTCCGTCAGGCTGGTATGTATCTTTTTCGCTGCTTCTAACGTGACAGGACTAATGCTATATACCAGCTCGTGAGGGTACCGTCATCCGTGCAGATGTTCACATTGGTCCAGATGGTAGACCAAAAGGTTCCGGCATCGTCGCTTTTGAGTCTCCAAACGACGCTCGCAACGCCATCCAACAGTTTAACGGATACGATTGGCAAGGACGTCCACTTGAGGTCCGTGAGGACCGCTTTGCCAACAACTTCGCCGGACGTGGTGGCTTCGGCGGTGCCCGTGGAGGCTTCGGTGGCTTCCCAGGACGCGGTGGTCCAGGTTTCGGCGGACGTGGCGGCTTTGGCGGTGGCTTTGGAGGTCGCGGTGGCTTCGGTGGTGGCTTTGGCGGCCCACCAGGTGGCGGATTTGACCACCAAACTGCCCCACAGGCATCCGCTCCACCAAACCCATTCACCGACTATGCTACTGCCGGAACTGAGAGAAGCGAGACAATCTATGTTCGCAACGTATGTAGCTTAAAATCCTCACCGTACATATTTTCGCTAACGATGTCGTAGCTTCCATGGTCCACTAGCAACGAGGACTTGGTTGAGCTCTTCACTACCATTGGTAAGGTCGAGCAGGCCGAGATTCAGTACGAGCCAAATGGACGTTCCCGCGGAACCGGTGTTGTTCGCTTCGACACTGTTGAGAACGCCGAGACTGCCATCTCCAAGTTCTCTGGATACCAGTACGGTGGACGCCCACTCGGACTCAGCTTTGTCAAGTACCAGACTCCGGGGAACGCCAACGACACCATGGACGCTGAGCCAACTGGCCCAGCTGCTGGACTCACTCAGGACCAAATCATGTAAAGGAGCTCAACGATCGACACTCGACGATCCATTGGCGACCTATATATCGATTTGCTTCGAAGGTGGAAATCGTGCTACTATCAGACTGGAAATTTGCTTTGCCTTTCATGTGCTTTGGCGATAGGTAATTTGAGGAGACCATGTTTTATTGAGGCAACTCAACGAGATCTCTATTTTTATGGTTCGCAAAAGTAGTTCATGTTTCCCAATATGGAGATTTTGTGCGAAAGGAGTGTGACCTCGAATTTACCTTACATGCGAATGGGAATATTAGTGCCAACATCTGGATCCTTTGAGTGATTGAGTGATTGTGCGTGGAGTATTGGAAGATGAATCTCGACCTCCCCCTCGATAGCATCCTACAAGGCTTCTTCACATATGTGTTTTGACTCGAGGGTTGAAACGTTGACTCGGACAGCAGGCAAGCTGACGAAATACGAAGCAGCTCTCTGCGACGTTTTAGAATGAACAAACCCGTAGTCATTTGAAAGTGGCATTCAGAAGTAGCCATTCACAGATTGCTAACTTTCATGACTATATATAGCTGGTCAGCTCCCCGCATCTATGACTTTTAGTGCTTCAATTCTGCTACATCACAGTCACGCTTAATCTCACATATCAATCTTCCACAGGGAGCATTGAAACATCGCGAGGCCTAGATACTTGCAACTGAGCGCCATCAAGAGCCACTTGCAGCATTCGCAAGTCGGCTTTCGACAACCTCACTTCAGGTTTCTCACAGCACTTAAAACATCAAGATGTGTGAGATTGAACGACATAGGTATCCCTGCTGCGGACGAGTCAACATGGAGTTTCGAAAGAACGCATCGTTCTGCCAGTCTATGGTTCCAGAATTTCAGTGCGAACCTGATTTCTGCCTTTATGCAGGTAAAATCAACGAACACACCACCGGCACATGTCAGTTGTGTATGAAGGAGGCGCAGAACGGTCAGACGCAGCACCACAACCCTCAATTGCCGACACCACCAAGGGAGATTCACCAGATCAGGCCGGGGGGGCAGACGACGAATGAGTATAGCGGCAATGTAGGTAGACAGGGCATGGCTGACATGGGCATGACCAGCATGGGAGGTCAGTCTATGTCAGCGATAGTCATGCCTAACTATCAGGGGATGGGCCGGACCACGAACACTCATCAGATGTCACAGCAATTTTCGCATAACGAATCATCATACCAGCCGCCTCCTTTGTTGCAAGGTCCGAACAACGCCGGGTCGTACTACGACAACCCACAGCAGAATCTGGGCTTACTGAACCAGCCCATGAACAACTCGCAGCCAACTGCTGGGCAATATCAGTCCGAGAACTCGTACCGGGAATTCTCTCACTCTGCACCAGGTAATATCCTAGGTCAATACCAGACGCAGCAGAATATACGGCAGATTACGCAACAGGCAGGGCAACAGAATCATGAGAATCAGCAGTATAATATCGACCCTGCGCTGCGCCAGCATGACTACACCTCTGCAGCTGGTGGCCAACAAACTCAATACGGCTATTCATCTGGACTTCAGAACAGTAACTTTTGCTCTCCCGAGCAAGGCAATGCCGAGGCGCCGGGCGACGGTTATTCACCCATGGAGTTCAACAATGGGGTCGTGTTCACCGACGAGGAGCTCTTCCAGATGGAGCAGAGCCTCGCCAACGACTTCGACAGCATGGACTTCCCAGATTACTCCCACGACTTGACATTCTCGCCAACTCAGACTATCGGCTCCCCCCCAGCAGTATTCAGCTCCTCGCCAGCATATTCCATGCCACTACCAAGCGCACCTCCAGGACCAGATTACACCGCAGCCAGCAGACAGTCGAGCTACCGCCTCAGTTATTCGGCTCCTACCGTCCCCCAGAATAGCCCCGCAGCCGGATCGCCTTTCTTAATGGCAACTAGTCTGGAGAGTCGCTCAACGCCCGTCGTGTCGACGGATAGTCCTCAAGGTCGCCTTCCGCCTTCTATTTCGATACTGCCTGCTAAGTACTCATCGGACATTGCTGATGGTGGGAGTATGCTTCCTCGGAGCAGTTATAGGGGAATGGGTGCGAGACCAGCTGCATCAATGGTGGATTTGAAGCAGGGAAACGAGAGACCGACTTCTAGCTCCGGCAACCAGGCTCAGGGACAGAACTTTGCTTACTCGTTCCCTAGTAGCTCTTTTCCGATGCCCAGAGTCACAGCGAACGGTACTCCAACGGATGCTGCTGTTGAAGCGCGGAAGGAACGAGTAAGGAACGACGAGCTCTTGTGAGGGGTTGAGGAGAGGATAGAACGGTATCGCAGGAGAAAAGGCTTAGCAGACGCGAGACTAAGGAATAAGGAACGACGAGCACTTATGAGCGATTGAGGAGTGGATGCAGTGGTATCGCAGGTCGAAAAAGGGTTAACAGACGCGAGGGGAGGAAGGGGAGCACTACCAGGCTATTATTGATGGATGGATAATGTTTTTAGCGGGATTGAGTCCATGCATCTTGAACGAGGTATGTCTTGTTGCTCCTCCTGGGTCCTAGAAAGACGAAGATGGAGTTATGGCGTTGTCTAACAGCGGGATTATGAACGAAGTAGGTATTCTGGTAATCGGTTGAAGCATATATGTATGCATGCACATATGTAAGCTCGAGCTCTCTAGTACATTTATTGGCAGGATGGCTGTCTTTCGCAAATGCTTCTTGTTGTGATGCTTGATATCTAACCTCAAATACGTAATTTTGATTCGCTGCATAACGCCGACCTATGATATAACCAGAACACCTGTCAGGAAACTGCTCTATGCCACTTCGTCTTTACCTCTTCTCCTCCGCAGCTGGCACAGCCTTCTTCTTTGCGCGCAGCTTCGCCTTATTCTTACTCCTATCCCTCTTCTTCAAGCCGGACATGCCACTCCTGCACATCTCAGCGTATCGAGTGAAGAATCCTTCTAACGCATCGGCAGTGACTACGGTGGAGATCTTCGACTTGGTGCCCTTGTGCTTGCCATTTGTCGCGCGGATCAGGAGGGAGAGAGGGCCAGTCGGCGCAAGATCTCGGAAGGGAGTATCTTCGGACTCAGATGGGAAGATGGTTTCAGGAGCATCGTAAGAAACTATGAAGACCAGTACATTAGCTTCATGAGCTGGCGAGGGCACGCGGCAATCTTGCTACGTACAGCGCTTCTGTGTTAAGAAGATGGATCCATGGTTCTTGCTCTTGGTTTGCTCGAAGAGCTCCGACAACTTGACGAAGAACTAAATGCTGTCAGCTTATATCCTGTAGCATTAATTGCGCTCGTATGTACCTCGTCGTTGCTCAGTGGTGCCGTCATCTTTGCTTGACTTGCGACGGTTGTCTTCTTGCGACAGCACTCAAGCTCCCCCACATCCACGCCGTCTGCCGCGAGACGGCGGGCAGCGCACGGCCAACCCCGCCGCCTTCTCCACATTATTTTTGGGAGCCCATTCAGCCTCGTCCTGTTCCTCCAGGCCTTGCTGCCAAAAAATCACTCCAGGTACAACATAACAGGAATACCGAAAATGAAGCCACAGCAAAGGAAATTGAGCTTACCAGCGGCTCTAGTGGATGAGCTAGGTGGGAAAGGTGAGGCTTACCAACTTTGGCGGCGTTGCCACAACGACTAACCATTGCAGACAAAGTTTTAGGACAACGCAAAGGGCGGATAGTGGTGGATCGCAAAGACAGAAGGAAGCAGGAAAGACAGAAAAAGAAGCAGGCCAGATCAAGGCCACCGCCAACAAATAACTCCAGAGCACCGCCCTTGAAGACGCAAAAGGTCCAAGAAGAGTCCGAGGATGAGGACCCATTTGATGTCTCAGACGACGACGATGCTTGGGAGAAATTGAAGTCTGGAAAGCAGGGAAAAGAGGCGAATGAAAGCGAGAGTGAGGAGGAGAAGCCATTGCCGAAATCAAAGACGAAGTCTATTCTGAAGACGACGAAGAAGGCCGATCCAGAGATCCTTGCGACGAAGGATGTTAGGTCACTATCTCCTCCACCGCCGAGAGTGTCAAAAGCAATTCAGGACAAGCTGCAGCAGGACGATGCTGAGATCGAGGAGTTAGAGAAGCGACTTGGCATTAAGGGGAAGAAGAATCTGCCACAATCATTTAAGGATGATGGACTGGACGAGCTGCTTGCAGGTATTGATGAGCTGGTGGAAGGAGAGGACGAGGTAATGTCGGACAAGAAGAAGCGGAAGGTCGAAGCCGACGACTGGTTAGAGCAAAAGAGAAAGAAGGCACGAAAGGCCGCGGCACCTGTGTTAAAAGAGGTTGATGATGGTGAGGAGGAAGATGATGACGATGAGTTGGACTTGGATACAGAGGACATGAGACTTCTCAAGGCAATGGATGAGTTCGACAGCGAAGAAGAGAGCGGTCTTTCTATGGGCTCGGATGAGTTCGAGGACGACGACGAGGGTATGAATATTAACTCAGGCGAAGAGGAGATGGGAGGCGTGATTGACGAGGATGAAGAGTTTGGCGGGTTCGACTCTGATGCCTCAGAAGCAGAAGCTGAGCCAGAAGTGAGGGTGCGAGAGAACCCTTATGTGGCACCCGTGGTTGCAGGAGCCGCTGCGCCCGCCAGATATATCCCCCCATCGATGCGCAAACCAGCCACTTCTGACTCTGAGCATCTTAGCCGCCTCCGCCGGCAAACACAGGGTCTAGTCAATAGGCTTACCGAGGCAAACCTCATCTCAATCTTAGCTGAGATTGAGAAGTTATACAGAGATAACGCTAGGCAGCACGTTACCTCAACGCTCGTTGATTTGCTGCTGACCTCTGTTTGCGAGCCAACAGCGTTGCCAGACACTCTTATCATTCTGCCTGCTGGTTTCATAGCCGCAGTGTACAAGATCATAGGGACAGATTTCGGCGCGCAGGTCATTGAGCGGGTTGTGGAATTGTTTGATGGACACTACGCAAACGCGACGGCTGCAGGAAATAGTGGCGCGGCTGCCGCGACATCTGATAGCAGCAAGGAGACATCCAACCTGATTACGCTTGTCTCCGAACTGTACAACTTCCAAATCGTGGGCAGCACTCTCATGTTCGACTACATCCGCAAGTTCCTGGAGAACCTGTCAGAGCTGAATGCAGAGCTACTTCTGAAGATGATCCGCGTGTCTGGACCGCAGCTGCGCCAGGATGATCCGTCATCTCTGAAGGATATTGTGAATATGCTTCGCCCTGCCGTGGAGAAGGTTGGCGAAAAGAATATGTCTGTCAGAACGAAGTTTATGATCGAGACGATCAACGATCTCAAGAACAACAAAATGAAAACCGGAGCTGCAGCATCTGCCGTGGTGTCCGAGCACACTATCAGGATGAAGAAGACCTTGGGAACTCTCAATACTAGAAGTTTGAAGGGTACTGAGCCACTTCGCATTGGCTTGAAGGATATTCAGGAGTCCGACAAGAAAGGAAAATGGTGGCTCGTTGGCGCCAGTTGGGCTGGTAAAGGCGCCGGTGACGCTGAAGAGGGGATCACCGCCGCAAAGAGCTCGAAGTCGCCAAAGCCAGACCTGCCAGAGGATGTTGCTCGCGATGCTGGGACGTCTGACCTAGCGCAACTTGCGCGGGAACAACGCATGAACACTGATATTCGCAGGGCCATTTTCATCACCATCATGTCTGCGTCAGATTATCAGGACGCGGCCATGAGACTTGACAAACTCCGGCTCAAGAAGGTGCAAGAACTTGAGATACCCAAGGTCTTGATTCACTGCTCTGGCGCAGAAGCGAGTTACAACCCATACTATACTTTGATATCAAAGAAGCTGTGCGGTGACCGTAAGCTCAAGATGGCTTTCCAGTTCAGCTTATGGGATTTGTTTAAGAGAATGGGAGAAGATGATGATGAGGATGAGGCGGATGATGAGGACGACGAGGCATTGACGACTCGCTACATCGTTAACCAGGCCAAGATGTTCGGCACGCTCATCGTTGATGGCGGACTCACCATCTCGGTGCTGAAGAATCTCAACTTGACATATCTGCAGCCTAAGACGAATACTTTTGTGGAGGTCCTGTTCATCGCCATGTTCTTGCAGTCGCAGAAGGCAGCAGGTTCGGAAAGAGACGAAACTGCAGTCGTCAACCTCATGCTCAGAGTCAAGGACGCACCTCAGATGGCAGCTGGACTTCAGTACTTTATCAAGAAGGTGGTCAGCAAGACTGATATTGCTGGTGGAAAGGCCGAGAAAGCCACGGTTAAATGGGCCTGCAAGGTTGCTATCAGCACGCTCCAGGCCCTGGCAACGGATGTTTAAGTCGGGAACCTGTGATCAAGATATAGGTTTTTTGTGCAGCTGGTCATCAGAGTATGTAAGTATAGTAGCGGCTTGAGTCGCATACCATGGCGTGGGCAGAAACTAGCGCCCGGGTACCGGAAGCCGTGTGGCAATAGCGAGTAAGATACCAATAGAATTTTGTATATAAGTCGCTGGCTCTATGAATAACTAGTTATTTATAATGAGTTGCAATTCAAAATACTTAGAATCTCGCCATATATTCTGTCATTGAAGCAGGAGTTCAATTAGAGCAGAAACTGCATCAATCGTCACTTCTCACTTTATCGCGGTGCCAATTGTCTCCGGCTCCGGTACAAGAACTCCGACTGTAACCGACCCCAAAACATTCAAGATATTCCGGCCCATCAACAACAATTCAGCCATTGAGCTACCTGCTTGACCCCTTCACAACCCTTCCTATAAACACAAAATGTTCCGCAACGCACTCCTTCCAAAGGCGACCTTGAGGTCTGCCTTCAAGAGCTCTTCGTAAGCGATGCGCCGACGCCCAATTGATGTGGATCGAAACTGACAGCTCGTTCCTAGCCTCCCAACAGTTGCCCCTTCGGTTATCGCTAGATCGTCGAGAAGGTCATACGCAACCGAGACTGGTTAGTCGCCATGGAGGATGTAATACCTGGATTCAGCTTGCTGACGCGAATGCAGAGGAGCAGGATGTTGTCATTATCGGTGGCGGTGTTGCCGGATACGTCGCAGCCATCAAGGCTGGACAGGAGGGTATGAAGGTACGAAAGTCAACTTTGCGCCGGTGACGGCCTTCGAGATTGGACAATTGCTGATGCGCCACAAGGTTACCTGTATCGAGAAGCGCGGAGTTTTGGGTGGCACCTGTCTCAACGTCGGATGTATCCCATCGAAAGCTCTCCTCAACAACTCTCACCTTTACCACAAGATTCTCCACGACACCAAGAACCGTGGTATCGAGGTCAGCGATGTCAAGATCAACGTCCAGCAGCTCATGAAATCGAAGGATACCGCTGTCTCTGGTCTTACCAAGGGTGTTGAGTTCTTGTTCAAGAAGAACAACGTCAACTACGTCAAGGGTACCGCCACTCTCACCGGCGAGCACGAGGTTAAGGTCAACTTGATCGAGGGTGGAGAGACTACGTACAACGCAAAGAACATCATCCTTGCAACTGGTTCTGAGGCGACTCCGTTCCCAGGACTTGAGATCGATGAGAAGCGTATCATCACCTCCACTGGCGCTATTGCCTTGGAGAAGGTTCCAGAGTCCATGATTGTTATCGGTGGAGGTATCATTGGTCTTGAGATGGCATCCGTCTGGTCCCGCCTGGGAGCAAAGGTTACCGTCGTTGAGTACTTGGGAGTGATCGGTGGACCAGGAATGGACGCAGAGGTCGCAAAGTCTGCACAGAAGATCCTCAAGAAGCAGGGTATCGAGTTCAAGTGTAACACTAAGGTTATTGGCGGCGATGCCTCCGGTGAGAAGATCAAGATCAACGTCGAGGCTGCTAAGGGCGGCAAGGCTGAGGAGGTATGTGTCTGACATGATAATGCAAAAGCCCGAAGCACAGCTGACATTTCACACAGCTTGAGGGCGAGGTTGTCCTTGTTGCCATTGGACGCAGACCATACACCGCTGGTCTTGGACTCGAAAACATCGGTGTCGAGGCTGACGACAAAGGACGCATTGTCATTGACTCTGAGTTCCGCACCAAGTTCCCACACATCCGTGCCATTGGTGATGTCACCTTCGGTCCTATGTTGGCTCACAAGGCCGAGGAGGAAGCTGTTGCCTCCATTGAGTGGATCCAGAAGGGATTCGGCCACGTTAACTATGGCGCCATCCCATCCGTTATGTACACCCACCCAGAGGTTGCTTGGGTTGGACAGAACGAGCAGGAGCTCAAGGAGGCCGGTATTAACTACAAAATCGGATCTTTCCCATTCTCTGCCAACTCCAGGGCCAAGACCAACCTCGACACCGAGGGTTCCGTCAAGATACTCGCAGATGCCGAGACAGATCGCATCCTTGGTATCCACATCATCGGTGCCAATGCCGGTGAGATGATTGCTGAGGGTACTTTGGCTCTCGAGTACGGTGCATCGAGTGAGGATGTCGCCAGGACGTGCCACGCCCACCCAACTCTCGCTGAGGCATTCAAGGAGGCCGCTATGGCCACTCACGGCAAGGCTATCCACTACTAAGATTTGAAGATTGGAATGCAGAAATAGGGAGATTGGCAGGAGTACGAAGGCGTAGTAAGCAGAGGTGGGAGCATGTGCAAATGATACAGGACGGTTGCAGGTCGGCGGCGGCAGCGGTGAACGGGACAATAAATCTGAGCTTGCACAGCGTACGCGGAGCTGGGATGCATATCGCTGTGGCCCACGAGACAAAATCAAATAATGAAGATAACTCTTGGGTACTCTCAAATTGAACTTGTTTTGATCCGCGTCTCACCCAGCGTGTGTGCTGCACAGCCAGCCAGACACGCAGTGAGACTATTTGTGTTACACTAAACGAAACGCAAGTTGAAGAATCGTGACACCATGGGACCACCACAAATACTGTTGGTACAGGAGAAATGGGCAGGCTGTGCCTCGCTGAACCGTGTTTGCCGTAGCGAAACTATTACTCCTTCACAACATCCACAGCCTTCTCGTATATTCACACCGCAACTCAAAATTAGGACCTGTGACCACTTAACCCGATAACAACTCTGCCTAAGAAAATGAAATAGAAATGCTTTCCTGCAACTATGCAAGTCTGCCCAAAATTATTGGTTGTAGGGTGTGTATGCCCGTTGACCGAGCAGTGGGCGAAGATCACGCCGCGGATATGCCAGCTCCCTTGCACTGGGATAGGTGGCGCATCTAGGAACGAGAGGGATTCGAGCGGCAGAATTTCGGTGGTCCAAAGGACAGTTCACACGGCCGCATGAACGGCAGCTGTCGCTTCTAGAACATGTGTTTTAGCCGGATTTGCAAGGAACAATGGGATTGTGAGAAGTGATTACCCTGTCGAGTAGTACCCGTATCTGTCTCTTTCCAACGCCTCGAGCTCGAGCTCTTCTCGGGTGGTGTCCTCTCCTGAGAGGGCACATTGGCGGCAGTCACAGTGATCGCCACCGCGGATGTTAAGGATTTGCTTTGCAGCGTGGGTAGCGAGGATACATGTCCGGCAGAGATGATCCCCTTGAACACTGGTGGTGCATAGACACGTCGGATAACTGCGGCCTCTGGGTAATATGACGGGACGTTCTAACCTGTCGACGGCGTCGATATAGCGTGAGGGATGCTCGAGTGCGCGGCATGTTGGGTATCCGCGAGGCTCGACAAGAGCTCGCGAATACGGATATCTCGTGCTGACAGCGTTCATTGTGACGTTATGAACAATATTCTTTGCGAGGCGGAAGTTGATCTGCTAAAGGGACTCAGAAAGGATTCAGGGATTGCCTCTCTGCTTTCGAAAGATTGAGTTATTGCTTGCAGAGGTGCACTATTCTGACACTGCAAAGCATGGGAGAGGCGTTGGTATATATAGACTTTCTCCTCAACCGAGGACGCTCGATATTTCCATGAGGCTACAAGAAATCCATTGTGCTAAGAGTCCATGCAGTGCATCTCCGGGCTGCCATATCATCAGCGCTGAGACTTCTGTATTATCTCGGGTAAGCTCAGGTCATAGCCGCGGGTTCTCGTCGTTGGATAGAGATGGACTAAAGGAGCGCGAAGGTGGCTTGCGCAGGCCGCAGCAAGACAGTAGAAGATTGCCTTATCCCCCGTATTGCTCACCGATGTTCTGGCCGAGACACACCTCTGTAGCTGGAAGCTGCACTGTAACACGAGGCCCACGAACGACTCAGACCGAAGCAAACATGCGCTCGGCAATTTTTACACTAAGCGGGCATTTATGATAATTACACCTTTGTAAGCACCAGGTGTCAGGAGAACGAGGCAGCAGAAGAGCGTGCAGTCACGAGAAAAATTCAACTATAGAAACATGTAGCTGGAGGGCCGTCAGTTCAGTCTAACTGAAACATAACACACGCTCACCGAGCATCATCACATACCCACTGATCGTAAACTGCTTCAAGAAAATATGACAGAGGTTGCCATGAGTACGGCTGACGTTGTAATACTGGAAACAGCTGAGACGAGACTTACAATGGCAAGGCCTCACAGGCGCAACGAAAGGCATCCATGACGACGATCTGCTAACGGAAGAAGTCGGGTTAGGCAGCTAGATGATGCAGTGCTCGCTTACTCTGCTTTTTGTTGATATTATCTCTGTCTCAGCGAGGACGTGTTGTCGACGACTCCGTCGCTAGGCGCTGCGGTAAATGTGTTTGCTGCATGATAAGCTGGCAAGAAAAGGTGCTCTAAGTGCAGAGTACACGTGATGCTGTCTGCAGTATGCACGAAACTTGGCGGCGAAAAGTGCATATTCGTTCGTGGGACGCGAAGTGAGAGAGTGATACGACGCCGCGATTGCGTTGTTGGTGTTGTCGCCCGTTCGCCTCCCTTTACCCCTATTTATGGCGATAGGGATCTTCTCCTTGGCGCGCACGGTTGCTGGGCGGTTCCGTGGCAGGACACGGACCAGCAACATGACTGTATGTAGCTCCAACGGGCAACCTTGATAGCTTTTTGCTGACCCCTGTCGACTTTCTCAATGGGCCACTTCCACAATTCTCAAGTGCAGACTGGGGAAAAAGGTGCGGGAACGGGAGACTTCGAAGTCCACACTGGGGCTGAGTGCATGTCCACTCTAAGCCCAGCCATCCGATCGCTGAAAGGGCCCGCTCTCGAACAGTGCCGAGACCTCTATTCTGGGATCAGTCGGACTGTTCTATCTGTCCCGATCGCCCAAGAAACCATTCCACCTTCCATATTCCACAACACTCCTCGTCTACGCACCAGTTGCTCTCCGGAGCTATACACCACTCTCTATATACATACTCAAATACTCTGTGTCCCCATCTGCAGCACAGCGCACGAGGTCTTCAAGCTTACGCATCGTCCAATCGCTCCATTAATGGACAGCCAATCAATTGAAGCCGAACACAACGACAACCTATTGGACCACACACCCACACCGAATACACCTCTCATTGGAGCACAGCGTCGTCAATCAGTATGTCTGAGAATGCGAGGGTGAAAGCGGCAGCTGGGAAAGAGACTCATTACACACGAAGAGAGATAGAAGGTCTCATTGCCGATGGCCGCAAGATCATCATCGTGGATCAGAAGGTCCTGAAGCTGGATGCATGGCTCGATTATCATCCCGGAGGAGACAAGGCCATTTTGCACATGGTGGGTAGGGATGCCACCGATGAGGTCAACTCGTAAGTCAGCATGCCTGTTCTGGCTACCGTGCCCGCTGCTGTACTCTTCACTAACATATTGTCACAGTGTTCACTCTGCTGAGACTCGGCAGTTCATGTCCAGATATCAAATCGGCAGAATCGAAGGACGATGGACGAATTTCCTGCCACCGTTCCAAGGAGGAACTTTCCGCACATATGCGAAAGGGCTGTGCGACGAGGAAGAACCAATTGTGGACGAGACATCGGACCAAAGTGAGAGTTCTAGGTCTGCATCGCCAGTATTCGACTCAGACTCCCCAACTGTGCGCCGTAGAGGACACCGAACCTCGGGAACGGCGGAGTCGGTGACTTCGGCGTCTTCGGTGGACGAGAATGAGGCGGACGAAGGAATGGCATACCTCAATGCGATCACCAAGGAACTTTTGGATATCGACACCGCGACATACCCTCCATTGGACGCCGACACCCAGGGCGAGATTGTGCGGAAGTATAAGATTCTAGGCCAGTGCATACGTGACGAAGGGCTTTTCGAGTGCAACTATTGGGCGTATGCGATTGAGTGTATACGGTATTCACTCTTCTTTGGATTGATGTTGGTTTGCCTCAAGTACGGCTGGTACGGCACGAGTGGCATGTTCTTGGGTTTCTTCTGGCATCAGCTAGTTTTTACCGCCCATGACACCGGCCACATGGGTGTTACCCACAACTTTACCATAGACACCACCATCGGAATTATCATCGCAGACTTCTTGGGCGGACTATCTCTAGGCTGGTGGAAACGAACACACAACGTGCACCATATCGTCACGAATCATCCCGAGCACGATCCAGACAACCAGCACATGCCGATCTTCGCCATTTCACACCGCTTCCTCGAGTCGCTCAGGTCCACGTATCATGAAAAGATCATGCCCTTTGATGCCGTTGCCAAGGCTCTGGTGCCGTTGCAGGCTTATTCGTATTATCCGATCCTTTGCTTTGGCCGCTTCAATTTGTATGTGCAGTCGTGGATTTTCCTCATCGCTGGACAAGGGCCGAGAAAGGGGCCTGCCAGATGGACCCGGTGGCTCGAGTGCATTGGCCAAGTATTCTTCTGGTACTGGTTTGGATACCTTATCCTTTACAAGACTATTCCAACGAATTGGGACCGCTTTGTGTATGTCATGGTCAGCCATGTGGTAACCATGCCTTTACATGTTCAGATCACACTGTCTCACTTCGCCATGAGCACGATGGACCACGGGCCGGAGGAATCCTTCCCACAGAAGATGCTGAGGACGACGATGGATGTGGATTGCCCACAGTGGCTCGACTTCTTCCACGGAGGACTCCAGTTCCAGGCTATCCATCACCTATATCCACGCATTCCAAGGCATAATCTTCGTGCCACGCAGAAACTTGTGCAGGAGTTCTGCAATGATGTTGGCATTCCATATGCTCTACTTGGTTTTGTAGACGGCAATAAGACAGTGATAAACAAGCTAGGCGAGGTCGGAAGGCAAGCCGCAATTCTTGCCAAATGCCAAAAAACCATCGCGGAGAGAGGAGATCTGCACGCTCATCACTGAGTAAATATAGAGTAGAGATAGTTCAGAAGCGGCAGATTCATTGTGGCAGATATAGATTATAAATACAAAAGTTCTGCGCCCACATTTTCACTTGAGCCATGAACCCCCTCGAATTAATCATGTGTCCGTGGTTGTGCTAAAGTGAGTTGCCAACAGGTTAAATTGTTCATGAAGTATGCATTTCGAACTTGATACCAAAGGTGCGCTTGCAACGTCATTTCACTTGTGTCTCGGGCCACGATGCAGCACTGGTGTGGTCAAAGCGGCTTTAAGTGGGAGATTGGCCCGTCAGCCACTCAAAAAGGCGCATGGGGCAGCCAGGCGAGTACCGCCGCACGAGCTCTCTCCGCAACTACACTGAAACAACAGCTCAACAAGCCAGAAGCACTAACCCATTTCGGTCGCAAACAACACCTGGAAGAATCACCTATACCGGTCAACGAACATTGCCCTCGCATCATTAGTCCTTGAAAAAGCTCAACTAGTTTGCATCCCAGGCACTTCCGCGCGCTGCGACGCCACTACAACTAGCCAGCTGCCAGCTGCCAAAGTTCAGCACACCAACTACATACAGCTGTTTAGACGTCTTATATGTGCATTTGAAACCACTCAATCACCTATTCCAAAGCTCTACCGACTCTTCTCCCTTTCTTGTCCGCCAGCTCACTAAACCGTCTTCTGCCTTTTGTTGAAGCGACGCGATTTATCGAACGATGAATGTGATCTAGCACACCTCAGCAGAATGGATTTAAGCGTCCAGCGAGCACTGAATGATAAGCTGTACGATAGAAGAAAAGTGGGAGCTCTTGAGTAAGTATGCTTCTGCCATCTATAAGACCGAGCCTAATACGAGATAGACTTGAGCGCGTGATCAGAGAGCTTGCCGCAGCCAAAGAGTATGACAAAATTCAGAAGATAATCCAGCAGCTGTGCAACGACTTCGCCTACGCCGTCCACCAGCCTCATGCCCGAAATGGCGGCCTTATTGGACTTGCCGCTGCCGCCATTGCCCTAGGACCCGTGAGTGGGAATCAAGTCGTTCCAGTGAATGCTGCTCATCAATCTACCCAGGATCTTGCAAGATATCTAGCTGAAATTGTGCCTCCTGTATTGGCGTGCTTTACGGATCAGGATGCCAGAGTGAGGTATTACGCATGCGAGAGCATGTACAATATTGCAAAGGTGGCCAAAGGGGAGGTGCTTCCGTACTTCAACGATATTTTCGATGCATTATGCAAGGTTAGCCAGGACCTGCACTTTCCCCATTATTTTCTGACATAGCGCAGCTAGGAGCAGACTCTGAGCTTTCGGTAAAGAACGGAGCTGAGTTGTTGGATCGCTTAGTGAAAGATATCGTCGCAGAGTCTGCTGCAGTATACGTTTCCGTCCTACATACCAACGAGGATGGCAGCATCGAAACAGACGAAGATCCCGCCCAGCCATCAGACGAGATGCCAATGGCTTTTTCCTTAGCCCACTTCATACCGCTTCTCAAAGAGCGAATATTCGTCCTAAACCCCTTCACTCGCACATTTCTTGTTGGATGGATCACACTTCTTGATTCTATCCCTGATCTTGAGCTCGTTACCTATCTGCCAGAGTTTCTTGGCGGGCTTTTCAAGTTCCTCAGCGACCCGAATAGAGACGTCCACGTGGCCACCTATGGAGCACTGGAAAGGTTTCTTTCTGAAATCAAGCGCATCTCACGAATCAAGAAGGGCATCGCAGAGAGTCGCAAATCGAGGAGTCGAAGCAATGATGGCAAAAGGAAACGGTCAGACTCTACGGATAGTGAGAGCCAAATGGACGGCTGCGAGAGCGGTGATGATGATTATGATGAAGATTCTCTGACGGCGAACGATGAGAAAGAAACTAGTAGCGACGATGACTGGATCCCGGGCCAGGATGTTGCCATCAATTTTAAGGAAATTTTGGAGATCCTGACACAGAACTTAGACTCGCAGCTAGGTAGGTTCGAGAAGCTTTTTGCTTTGCAAGTTTACTGGTCTAATGCTCGAATAGAGGAAGACAGCTTGCTCGAATCATTGCGATGGATCGTGGAGTTCCTAGACATATGTCCAGAGGAGGTGCTTCCATTCGCGCCGAAAATATTGGCACATTTACTTCCTGCCATGGCAAGCGGAGTGGAAAGTATCAGACTGGCTGCCGCAAGAGTTAATACTGCACTCATGGACTACGTTGTATCTCTGTCAGACGAAAGCCCGGCGGACGACTCCTCTATTGCACCGACTTCCAAAGGCCCTGCGGCAACTACCAGAGAAGGCGGCGAGAATGACAGACGGGAGTCATCATCGACTAATCGTGGATCGTTGTCCAACTCCAAAGAGCTTGATGCTCGTAAGGCAACGGAATCACCCGTGCTTCAAGCTCGAGCTGGCACTCCGGTCACGCCGGCGTTATCAAAGCATCCGGTGGATTTGGATTATGCGGCAGCTGTGAATTCGCTGACGCTGCTCTTCCTGAACGACCACGAGGCGACCAGAGTGGCGGCCCTGACTTGGCTGCTTATGTTGCATAGAAAGGCACCACGCAAGCTATTGGCATTCAATGATGGGACATTTCCGGCGCTACTCAAGACGCTCTCGGACCCTGCCGAGGCGGTTGTCACGAGAGATTTGCAGCTCTTGTCTCAAATATCAAGAAACAGCGACGATGATTATTTCACGAGCTTCATGGTGAACTTGCTTCAGCTATTTTCCACGGACAGAAAGCTACTTGAGACACGTGGCAACCTGATTATTAGACAGCTGTGTAAAAACCTGAGCGCTGAACGCATTTACCGCACCCTGGCAGACTGCATAGAAAAGGAGGAAGACATTGAGTTTGCGAGCATCATGGTCCAGAACTTGAATAACAACCTTATCACAGCCTCGGAGCTGGCAGACCTCAGGAAGCGTCTGAGAAACTTGGAGACAAGGGATGGCCAGACGTTCTTCGTGGCCATCTTCCGGTCGTGGTGTTACAATGCCGTCGCAACATTTTCTCTGTGTCTTCTTGCGCAAGCGTACGAGCAAGCATACAACCTGCTTCAGATATTGTAAGCTTAATCCTTCCTGTCCCTGGCGATCATACTAATCGCCTTAGTGCGGAGCTCGAAATGACGGTTAATATGCTCATCCAAATCGATAAATTGGTCCAATTGCTCGAATCACCGGTCTTCACATGTGAGACACTACACAACAAAGCCCTCACATCCAGAACTAATATATAGTAGACCTTCGGCTCCAACTTCTAGAGCCAGAGAAATATCCCCATCTCTACAAATGCCTGTACGGATTGCTAATGCTTCTTCCGCAATCGGCCGCCTTTGCAGCTCTCAAAAACCGTCTTAACAGTGTGAGCGCCATAGGATACCTCCACATTGCACCGAGACCGTACGTCCATCCATCTCCCGTTTCTTCCCTCGCGTCGACACGCAACGGCAGTGTCACCGAAGTCCCCCCTTTTGTTCCATATCGCACTAGCATCTCGGACTCTCATACCTCCAGGAATAGTACGCCAACAGGTGCGACATCATCATCATACGACAGGCCAAATAGATTGAAGGGTCGTGACGAAGGAATTAGATGGGGTGAGCTTCTGGACAAATTCAGGAGCGTGCAGGAGAGGGCTCATCGAGCTCAGAGGACAGCAAGCGACTTCGACGATGGGTTCATGTTCCCGGAAGATAAGAGTAGTTCTGGCGCAACAGAGTCAAAAGCGTATAATAACCTCGTCCGCCTCTCTGGTCCGCCACAGCCTGCCAAAGAGCCACCAGCGCCGACATTGGCAACACAGAGAGCGAAGCTCGGCTTGGGCAAGTTGGGACGACTGGGTGCGGGTGCAGGGGGGAAATTGAAGAAATGAAGCACGTCTCAATAGACTTCATGTAGCATTAGCCTCATAACAACCACAAAGGATGCCCCTTATCTCCTAGGGATTCGCTTCACAGGACTCTCTCTTTCGACGAGTCCTTCAAACATGCCATCTCTTTCCTTCACCAATGTCTTGAGCTCGTCTCGCAACCGTTCTAATTCCAGCCTCGCCAAATCTGTGTCGTGGGGAATTCCATGGTAGCTCTTCACCTGTGCTTCCAGATCTTTGACCACTCCAAGGGCGGCCCTAAACCTGCTCTCTTCCGCATCAATATCCTGGATCGTGGGCTTTGGGGTTCCGTGGTTGTCACTGGCCTGCAGAGCGGCGATTCGCTCGCTCATCTCGGGCAGTTTAGCTGCCAGCAACTTAGCCTTTCGCTGATATTCTGCTGTTTGCCTGGCGAGGCCTGAAGAAGGTTGGTACTCCTCTCCTTCAACTTCTTGCAACATATTTGTAGCTATCTTCACTTCCTTTTGTAGATGCGAGTGTAGGATTGATATGCGAATGCTGGCTTGAGCAATTTTAAAGCTGCTCACTTGTAGATCCATTATGCGCATAGCCATCTGTCCCGTGTCTGCCATTGGGAGACGTAGAATCGTTGATGTCTCTGCAAGCGCTTCCAAGCTAGCTCTACCGTCCTTTGTCATGTTATCTTCCAAGGAGGCAAATAAGTGGGCTTGCGGCGAGGAAGCAGTTCCCGCCTCTTGCTGTCGCAGTTCCGCCAGACCTTTCGCCTCAGCTTTAGAGAGAAGATCGCGCTCCTCATCTGCCGTCTCGTTGATGGCTGCTAGAGCTAGGAACGCTTTCAGAGTCTCGGCATTGCGCTCGAATGGTGGCGCAGAGCCAGGCGAAAACTGGCGCGAGAGCCAGGTGTCAACGTAATTCCAGTCTTTGGATGTTGCTACCGCTTGCCGCGCAAGGGAAGGCGAGAATATGGCCGACGGCGAGAGCATTGCGGTATTGTAGCTCTAGTGCGTTCGAGGATGCGTCATTTATCATATAAAGATTTGGGGTTCTTCGGGATCGGAAAACAACCTTGATGGGTAGATATCGTGGATGAGCTGTGCCGATAGCGGAACGTTTACTGAGAGGTCGAAAACATGTTGCAGGGCTTCGCATCCTTCGATAATTCCGCGGTTGTGCGTGTCCCTCGCGCAAGCACTGACTTAGGAAGTCAGTCTGTTTTCGGCGAGCTCTGATGCTGAGGTTGACGTTGACATTGGAGTCACGTCCCATGTTTGTTCAGCCTTGTCGCACACTGAAGGAAGTGATTGGCTACGGTGTCCGCATGAAGCTGTCACCAAACACCTATAAACTGCAAGGTGTCCTCGAAGTATCCTTGTGTATAATTGCTTCTAAAACCGACTACATTGAATTCTGCAGCAGCTGATGATAGTTGATCGTCCTCGCCACGGTTTTCCTCGTTCAATTATCTTTTTGATCTTAAAGGCGTCACGATGATAGTTCCAGTCCCGCTCTCCCTGCTGGCATTGGCCGCCGGTATCATATCGTCAAACTCGCTCACTCTCGCAATATCACCATCTAATATTTCGCCTGATCTTCCCGTAGCCTCGCTGCTCTCCTCAGCCAACGCCCATCTTGCCAAGGGCGAAACAGGCGACGCTCTTACTTATTACGCGGTCGCTCTCGAGCGCGATCCAACAAACTACCTTACACTGTTCAAGCGTGGCGCAACATATCTCTCCCTCGGCAGAACCACACAAGCTCTGTCTGACTTCGATGCTGTCCTCAAGATTAAAAGCGACTTTGAGGGAGCTCTTATCCAGCGGGCTAAGATAAAAAGCAGCTATGGGGACTGGGATGCGGCAAAGGACGACTACACGGCAGCCGGACACGCGGGCATCGACTTGACTGAGTTGGTGGAGGCAGAGGGCGCAACTAAGCTTGCCGCTGATGCTGAGAATCAGAAGGACTGGGAACAATGTGTCATACAATCGGGTGCCGCGATTATGGTGGCGAAGAAGAACCTGGCATTAAGACAACTCAGGGCTAGATGCAGATTCGAGCGAGGGGAGATGCAGGAAGCTGTGAGCGATCTTGCCCACGTTCTGAACATTCAGCCAGGGCTCACAGAACCGCATCTTGTCATATCTTCTGTCCAATACTTCTCACTTGTCGAAACCGAAAGAGGACTGGATCAGATCCGAAAGTGTCTTCACTCTGACCCGGACTCAAAGAGCTGTAAGAAGCTTCACCGGACAGAAAGGCAGATTGATAAGGGTTTAAAGCGAGTCAATAATCTCCTTGAGAAGAGGTCTTTTGCCACGGCAGCAAAGATCTTGGCCGGTTCCACGAATGAGCCTGGGCTTTTGGCAGAGATCAAGGACGAGTTTCAGGAACTACATGCTTCGGGGACCCTGCCGAAAACAGCAAAAAATGAGTTGTATGCACAAACGATCGAACTGGCATGTGAGGCATATATAGAGGTTAGTCTTCAACGCCACAAGTGTTTGTTTACTCGCTAATTCATTGGACAGATGAACAGCAAGAAGGTCCTGGTTTTTTGCGAAGAAGCGCTTGAACTGAACCCTAACTGCTTGCAAGGGCTTCTTTACAAGGCAAAGATGTCGTTAGAAGCCGAAAACTACGAGGCCTGCATTCACACTCTCAATACAGCTAATGAACATTACCCGGGCAAATCCCATATTCAGGAGAGACTGAGAGAAGCACAGAAGCTGTTGAAGCGTAGCAAACAAAAGGACTATTACAAGGTGCTTGGTGTGTCAAGAGATGCCGATCAGAGGCAAATAAAGGCCGCGTATCGGAAACAGACGAGAGAGCACCACCCAGATAAAGCGGTGCGAACGGGCGTCTCGAAAGAGGACGCTGAGAAGCGCATGGCCAGCATCAACGAGGCTTATGAAATTATTAGCGACCCCGAGCTCAGAGCAAGATTTGATCATGGGGACGATCCAAACAGCAACGAGCCTCAGGGCCATCAGTTTGGTGGCCATCCATTTGGAGGTCATCAATTCAGACAGCATGGGGGTCGCGCAGGCGGAAATCAGTTCCATTTCAAGTTTCAGAATGGACAAGGCTTCCCATTTGGTGCATAATCAGGGTTCTAGGAATGGAGTTTAAAGAGGTGGCGGCATCGGTTTCAGGCGAGGACGCAGGGATACCTCAGCTAATATAGATTCTTGCTAGACTCGATAAATACAGGTAATTATTGAGCAATATTGACATGGGGTGCGATGTTGGTTTTCATGTTGTCCTTGATAGCTTGGTGCCAGCACTCATCCGCATGTTTTCGACAACTAGCTTTTTGCCTATGCTGAAAGAATGCTTACGAATTTGCTTTGAATGCGCCTATTCACATCTGGCTATGTGGGCTATAAAATCGATGTTGGTAGTGGTCCTTGATGTCAGAACTGCGGTTATGTTACCAGAACAATCCTGTTTGAACTAGGCCAAAGGCGGATTAAATCCAGCTGGCGGCAGTTCTTTGATGGGGAACCGATTGGGTGCATCCCCTGTCACGCTACCTTGGCCACGCCTCTACCCCGCGACTTCAAAAGGTTACGACTTACAAGCCATTGAATGCACAGTACCTCGCAGCGTACCAGGCTCAGGAACAAAAAGTAATGCTGTTTTATGGAGATTAATGATTGAAGCTCAAGGTCTGGCGACCTGCTAATGATGGATGAATTTGTGGTTTCTTACTCCTTGGATAGTGAGCAACAGTTTTGGGACGGTACGACCTCTTTTCTTCCTGGCTTTATTTCAACTACTGACGAATGGGCATATAGAATTAGGAGATATTTGTTCCGCGCAATACACCACCTCCGAATTGATTGACCAGGCCCTCCGCACCTATCTACACTTCACCGCCAAGTACAAAGACGAATACCTTCCCTCAAGCGAAGGGGTCGATTGTTGCATTCACAAGCTTTTAGACAGCGCCCTTTACATCGCCAACAAGGACTATGTGCGCACGCAGCTCGTATACAGTCTTCTTCAGGACGACGAAGCTGCCTCGCTTTACATCATCGCCAGTTTTCTTCTTTGCGATGGCCTACAAAATGAAGAGACCTTTGAGATGATGAACGTAGAAGGCGCGTTTCCACGGCTGGTAGACTTGATTAAGAGCAAGAGAGATGAAGATCACCGACTGCATCGTCGATTGTTGGAACTGCTGTATGAAATGTCAAGGCTGCAGAGGCTCAGTGCCGAGGACCTTGCTCATGTGGACGACGGGTTTATTGGGCTGCAGTTTCAAAACATTGAGCAATTGTCCGACGACAGCGACGACCCATATCACTATCCTGTCATCCGTGTCTTGGTAGGTTATCCTGCCGAAACATCTGAGTCAATGCTAACAAAGCTAAGCTGGTACTTAATGAGCAGTACATGGTTGCTGCGACGACTGCATCTGATCCGACCTTACATCCGCCGCCAACAAATCGTGTCATAAAGGTTCTGAGTGTGTGCGGCCAACGCTATATGACGTTTGGAGAAAACATCATCCTGCTGCTTAACCGAGAAACAGAGACGTCGCTGCAGCTGCTCATTCTAAAGCTGCTGTATTTGCTCTTCACGACCCAAGCGACACACGACTACTTCTACACAAACGACCTGCGCGTACTGGTCGACGTCATTATTCGCAACCTGCTCGATCTGCCAAACGAGCTCGTGTCTCTGCGCCACACTTATTTGCGTGTTTTACATCCACTGCTTGCCTATACTCAGCTAGCCAATCCTCCGTACTACAAGCGGGACGAGATAATCAAGGTGTTGTCCTTACTTGGTGGTTCGTCCAACGCACACTTTGCTCCCGCGGACGACACGACCGTACGGCTAGTGGAACGTGTGGCTCAAGTGCCCTGGCTGAGAGATGACGAGACGTTCGGCGAATCCGCTCTGGCCAGAAAGCTCCTAGGCACCAGTCTCACTGCTAACCAGGAAGGAAGCGCGAGCGTCGTTGACCTTGCGAGCGTCACCGAGAAGCCAGGAGTCCAGACTCCGAGCAGGAGGACGGAAGAGACGTCTGAGAGTCTATCAGATGCATCTACTGTAGAGAGTGAAACTGCTGGAGAGAAGACAAAACCGCCGCCGCCGCCAGCAATACATCACGGTAGAAAGGCGCCTCCTGCGGTACCGCCACCACGTATGAGTGAACATCACAAGAAACTACCCCCAAAGACACCGCCAAGAAGAAGAACAAAATTGAAGCACGCTGTCAGCACAGAAAAAGCGGCTAATATGCATGAATAATCCGTTCAGTTGGCAGCTTTTGACTTACACTACACATAATCCCTGGCAAATCCATGCACTCTAGCGGCGGCGTTAGTGGAGTTCATCGAGGTTCGGAAATTGCCCTTGTAGAGTTGTAGAGGGATTGCCTGTGAATGCTTGCATAATGCGCACAAAACGTGCTTGATATTCGAGAGCATCATTGATACCCCCAATTTCATTTATTCGTTCAATAATGAGTTTTTGACATGACTGACGCCAGCCCTCTATGGCAGCTGTGATTATTGTACACAGATCCCTGAAATAGACAAGTGACCAGAACGCCCATAATTCCCCGTACTCGCAAGTTGATAATCCTAATAGCCCCTTCCTCTTGGTGCGCCACGTCCTCTTGGTGCTCCGCCTCCCCTCGAGAATCCGCCGCTGCCACCACGGGAGAAACCACCACCTCCGCGGCCGCCAGCGCTGAATCCTCCTCCTCCGCCTCGTGGCGCACCACGAGAGAATCCGCCACCACGTCCACCGCGCATTGGTGCTCCACCACGGCCGCCTCTGGCACCGCCTGCACGCTTTGGTTTCGGTGCTCCCGGGGCTGCCTTCGGCTTTGGAAGGAACTTCTCAAGTGGGAGGAGCTTGTCGCCGCCGATAAAGAACTTGTCGCCGGACTTGAAGGAGGTTGCCTGGATGCCCTCGGTTGGCTTGATTGTGAAGTAGACCTGGTTGATTGGGCCGAGAATCTCGTCGACCTTTCCAATGGAGGTCTGAGCTACGTTAGTAATGCAGACTTCGAACGCTGGCGGAAGTCGGTGTCGGATTTTACCTTGTTCTCAAGATAGATTGGTGCGTTAAAGTATGGGATCTTGGTATTGGTCGACTCGCAGACCATCTCGCCCTCGGTTGCGTGTAAAAAGGATCCGAGCTCAAGGACGGTTGCTGGAGGGCCCATGTCTCTGGAGAATCCACCACGGCCACCTAAGAAGAAGCATCAGTTACACTGCTCCAAATGTTTGCTGTTGACTATCTGATTGCTGCGCACCTCCACGGGCTCCAAAGCCGCCACCACCTCCTCTGCTGCCACCAAAAGAATTGGCACCGGTGCCACGGCCGCCTCTGGAACCACCTCTGAACGACATTGTGTTGATTTGGCGGTAGTTGGTGTTGTTATTCGGTGTCGCGGTGTCGCTCGGCCGCCCAAAAAGAATTGGAATATTTGACAAGGTAAAGTTATTTTGTGCTGGGCCTCTAAGCTGGATGCGGACTAGCTGCCCGCACTTTCGCAGTTACGTTTACCCGCCCGCCGGCGACCCTGCAGATTATATGCACCCGCGCAGCCGTCTCACTTTGGATTTTGACTCACGCGTTGAACATCTTCGCAACCGCAACCTCATTCATCATGGCGGACGTTGTTAAGGACGCCGTTGAGGCCGTCACCGAAGGTGTCAAGAATGCCGCGGTCGGCGACAAGAAGCACCAACAGCAGCAACAGAAGCCAAAGAAGGAGAAAACGGAGAAGAAGAAGAGCGGGGATGATGGAGGGGCAGCAGGACCGCTGGAGCTCAGCCCAGAGCCAGACTTCATTGCACACAGAATCAAGATCTTCGAGAAGCTCAAGGCCGAACATGAGATCGTGCTCGCTGCCAAGCCGAGAGAGCCAATCACTATCACCATGAAGGATGGTAGCATTAAGCAAGGAACCTCGTGGGAGACCACCCCAGCGCAAATCGCCAAGGATATCTCCAACAGCTTGCTCAAGCGCACCGTCATCGCAAGGTTGAATGGCGACAACAACCAGCTTTGGGACTTGGAGAGACCACTTGAGGAGAGTTGTACTCTCGAGCTCCTTCCATTCGAAGACGAGGAGGGCAAGAAGGTTTTCTGGCACTCGAGTGCGCACATCCTCGGAGAGGCCTCGGAAAGACGATTCGGATGCAACCTGTGCTTCGGGCCACCAATCGACGACGGTTTCTACTACGAGATGGCTCTGCCAGGAGGAGCTGCCGTTCAGCAGTCCGACTGGAAGCCGATTGAGACACTTTTCAGCAAGATTGTGAAGGAGAAGCAGCCATTCGAGCGCCTGGTGATCTCGAAGGATGATTTGCTTGAGATGTTCAGGGGCAACCCTTACAAGCAGCACGTCATTAGGGAGAAGGTCACCGAGCCAAAGACCACTGTCTACAGAAACGGACCTCTCATCGATTTGTGCAGAGGACCTCACGTCCCAAACACCGGACGTATTGAGGCCTTCGCCATCATGAAGAACTCGGCTTCCTATTTCCTCGGCGACCCAAAGAAGGACTCTCTTCAGCGCATTTACGGGGTCTCTTTCCCAGATAAGAAGATGATGGCCGAGCACAAGAAGTTTTTGGAGGAAGCCGCGAAGCGCGATCATCGCAAGATTGGAAAAGAGCAGGAGCTTTTCTTTTTCCATGAGCTTTCGCCAGGTTCTGCTATGTGGTTGCCCCATGGCGCTCGCGTCTACAACACCATCCAGACCTTTCTCCGCGACGAGTACTGGAAGCGGGGCTACGAGGAGGTTATCACTCCAAATATGTACAATTCCGAGTTGTGGAAGACTTCTGGGCATTGGCAGAATTACAAGGACGATATGTTCACCTTCGATGTGGAAAAGGAGCAGTTCGGCCTGAAGCCAATGAACTGCCCTGGTCACTGTCTCATGTTCTCCCATCGCGAGAGGAGTCATCGTGAGCTGCCATGGAGAGTTGCTGATTTCGGTGTCCTTCATCGCAATGAGGCTTCTGGTGCTCTGACTGGCTTGACTCGCGTGCGCCGTTTCCAACAGGACGATGCACATATCTTCTGTCGCGAGGACCAGATTGTGGATGAAATTGAAGGGCTCTTCGATTTCCTGCGCACTATGTATGGGCTGCTGGGCTTCACCTTCAAGATGAAGCTCTCCACCAGGAACCCAGAGAAGTTCATGGGAGAACTTGCCGAGTGGGATAGAGCTGAGGCGAGTTTGAAGGCAGCCCTGGACCACTTCGCGGAATCTCCAGGAGGAACGCCTTGGGAGTACAACCATGGCGATGCCGCTTTCTATGGTCCAAAGATTGATATCAAGATTTCGGATTCCTTGAGACGCGAGTGGCAGTGCGCCACCATCCAGTTGGATTTTCAACTTCCAAAGAACTTCGGCCTGGAATACATGACTTCTGAGGGTGCAGTCAAGGCAAAGGAGGATGTGAAGAAGGACGAGGTCAAGAAGGACGTCGCTGAGACCGACGTGTCAAAGAAGGAAAAGGCCAACGCCCTTACTCCTGGCTGCGCCCGCCCTGTTATGATTCACCGCGCTATGGCAGGAAGTATCGAACGCTTTGTCGCCGTTCTCATTGAACACTTTGGTGGTAAATGGCCATTCTGGTTGAGTCCTCGCCAGATCCTCATTGTTCCAGTCGGTGTTGGTTACTTCGGTTATGCCAAGGAACTTCACACTATTTTCCACAAGCTCAAGTTCTTTGCGGATGTGGACCTCAGCGGTAACACCTTACAAAAGAAGGTCCGTACCGGCCAATTGGCTCAGTACAACTTTATTTTCGGTAAGTAGATGCGCTCATGTCCAGGTTGCATGCGCATGCTAACCAAGTCTAGTTGTTGGTGACCAAGAGATGAAGAACCGCCAAGTCAACATCCGTAACCGTGATGACACTTCCAGCCAAGACCGTGGAACCCCAGTGCCAGTCGAAGAGACGATCACGAAGCTGGTCGCATTGAGGGACGAGCGTGGAACCACCAACCCATTCTCCCGTGCTGAGAAGCCAGCACCACCAGCTGCCGTCAAGGTTTAGCTGTACTTGAAAATCGTGCACAGAATCATCTCTTGTAAATCCCGTTCAGGGAGAGTATTCTAGACACAAATGATGATAGATCGCAAGGGCTTCAAGATGGTCAAGCCTAGACATAATCTCGCGTAGCTACTGAAATGCGCCAACGAGTGGATGGTCACATACCAGCCTCCATGGAAGCGGTGGCCGAGCACAAAGTCATAATGAAACATAAAAACCAGCATGAAAATCGTGTCTCAGCTTCGCAAAAGTGTACATCATTGCTTCTGTCACGCCCGCCTTATCGGGTAATTGGTGAACATCGTAGTCCCATGTGAATGCTGAATCTGGCAACTGAGGAGGGTGATGCAGTACGTCATCACACCACTACTCCATTCCCGGCCAAGACATCCCGGCCAAGACATCCCGGAATGCTCAGCCGCCAAGGACCATCCGCGCACCCGCACCGCCCCCATATGCAATGCACCGCCCGTGACATTACGAGTACCTCTACCTCATGCCATGTGTGTGTCTTCGCCTAATATACAAAGCACCACATATGATTCCTGCTACCTTCATTCCTCTTACTCTGCTTCGCATACCACTAAATTCATCCACTCCTCATAGATTCATACTACGTACATATTCCGTTCAAGTGCCGCGACGAAGTTCTAGCCACTACGACGTGCGCTTACACTCACCGCTGTGTCTGCGTGAGGGGAAACACCAGACGCTAGCTCAACCTCATCCCATCTGTTGCTTGTGTGACAGGCTGCTCTGCGCTGTCAGCACTATACACTCAAATTGACTACCAGCTTGCGCCCTGCTCCTTGAACCTTGTCGGAGGCAGCATCTGCGTAGCTACGCTTAAACACAGTCGATATTCTGGCTCTCAGACAACTTGTTATCAGTTCAAGTCTGTGATACATGTAAGTAGCAACCACATCATCTAATTCCGTGCGCCTGTTCACAAATACGGCACGTCCCAAACCAATCCAATGCTAATTGTCATACAAAGTGAGATTTCCACATTGGCTTAGTACATTACAAACAAACTCAACTTCGTCATCATGCCCTACGGCAACGTCGATCAGAGCAGGCCCCTTGCGGTACCCCGCCCATCTCAACAGCACTTAGACCGCGGTTATGGGGCAAATGCAAAGACAGCGACACCCAGCCTGACGGATGAGGGATTCCGCGGCGACCGTCAGCAGAGAGAAGGTAATGTCGCAGAATACCCACAAGCGCCTTCAAATTATGGCCGCTTTCATGAGGACTGGGATGCTAGTCAACGAGGCAGCTCCATAACGGACGGCGACAAAACCCATCACAGCCATACACCATCCATGATGGCACCAGTAGATCAGACTCTTCCGCGCCGCAGCGCCACGTTGAAGAAGAAGGCGTCTCTCAGAAGCGGTAGTCGCCGCAGCTCTCGTGCTGGAAGCGTCAGGAGCCTCGCGTTACAGCCAGAGCCAACCGATGAAATGCACAGCGCATTCTACAGTCCCATCCCTACATCGGGAAATCCAACAGAGCATCTAGCAAACCGCTTCGCTGGTATGTACCACCATAGTCTTTCTCTGTTGCTTCACAGCTAACGTCGATAGCTTGGCGCAAGCTCCTCAAAGATCTCATCACGTATTTCAGAGAAATCCAGAGTGGCTACGATCATAGAGGGAAGAGCCTGGCCAAGATCTCAAACCTCGCCAGTAATATAACAGCACCGAACAATTTCCTGCATTCTGGCGGAATCAACGATGCCATGCAAATGCTCAGCGATTACCATAAGCAGACTGTTCTGGAGGCCAACAAGGCAAAACTTATCGAAGAAGATGTCATCCAGGCGCTGACTGGACTGCGCAGCGATCTGCAGCAAAAGATTAAGGAAATCAAGAATCTTTCTGGAGACTTCAAAAACTCGGTGGATAGAGAAATGGATGCTACCAGAAAAGCTGTGCGATCGCTTGAAGATGCATTGGGTCAATCTGACATTGATGCATCTGCTAAGACGGGCAAGCAGGACCCCTACTTGTTGCGATTGGCTGTTGATCGCCAGCTCGAGAGACAGCTAGACGAGGAGAACTACCTTCACCAGGTAAGTTGTAGCGTCATTCATTAATTGGGCTATACTAACATGCGCAGGCGTATCTCAATCTGGAGACATCGGGAAGGGAGTTGGAGGCTATCGTGGTTGGAGAAATCCAAAAGGCTTACAACGCCTATACAGGGATTCTGAAGCGTGAAGCTGACGAAGCGTACAATGCGATTGAGAATCTGAGGACGGGACCGGTTGCGATGCCGAAGGACTATGAGTGGAATGGTTTCATTGAAGCAGATGAGCACTTCGTTGACCCACGAGTTCCGGTGCGCAGGATCGAAAATATACACTACTCAGGACGCGATCATGAGCTTGCCCAGGAAGTTCGTGCGGGATTATTGGAGCGTAAGAGCAAATATCTCAAGAGCTATTCTGCGGGATGGTAAGTCTGAGCTGACTCATGTCGGAAGAAATTTCATTAACATTGTAGTAGGTACGTGCTGTCGCCGACACATCTCCATGAGTTCAAGACTGCGGATAAGAGTCAAGCTCCCATCATGTCTCTCTATCTGCCAGAACAAAAGCTTGGGTCGCATTCGAATGAAGACGCTTCTTCCAACAAATTCATGCTAAAAGGGAGGCAAACTGGTACCATGCACCGTGGCCACTCCTGGGTGTTTCGCGCCGAGAGTTACGACACGATGATGGCATGGTATGAAGACGTCAAATCATTGACTGATGCAGCACCACAAGAAAGAAACGCATTCGTTCGGTCCCATGCTCGTAGTTTCAGCGGTGCCTCTCAAAGGGCAGCTTCAATCAGTAGTGACGGGGCGATGGATGATGAAGATGAGGAGCCATTCTCAACTACAGCATCGGCGGTGGTGCAGAACTCTGGAAAGCAAGATGCACCTAGACGACCAGAACCAGGTGGGAGATTCCCGTCCGATATCCAGGTCGACCCTGCTCGTCGCTTACAAGTTCCCCTTTCGCCGTCTAGTACCAGCTCCAGTATAGGAAATAATGATGACCGCGAAGCCATTGCTGCCGCTACCAATCTGCCAGGGGGGGGTATCGAAACTCAATATCCTCATCTCTCCCTCCAATCCAGAAGGTCGGCATCCTACGGTCACCGCGGCGCGACCAGTCGACCAGATTCACATGCTGATCAGCTCGAGCACGAGGCCAGAAAAGATGGGCTTAATCCGTACACCTATCAACCACTTGATATCGAGCAGGGACCGCACAGTGCAGTGCGTCAGCAAGTTGAAGATTCGAAGCCCTTCGGTGTAACTCCAGATCGTGGATTTGACTCTCCGAAGCCCGAGCCGGTACAGCAGGACTCGACATCCTTCATTGATTTGAGAATGGATAACCAGCGAGACGGGACCTGTGACGGCGATGTAATCACCCACCGTGAAGCCCTTGTTCCAACTGCAACTCTCCAAATCCCTGGCGATGGCGACAGTCACTTTTCGACTCCTATAAACGATCCCAGTACCAATATTGATGCGCCCCTGGCTGGCGTTCATCCAATCTCTGATCAGAAGGCAAATGATAGTCAGCATCTGGAGAATGCACGCGCTGCAGCATCAGCGGATGTTGATAATCTCAAGGGCCACCCTGTCCATGAGGTTTCGGCCATGGAGACTGAGATGCATGTACCGGGTGAATATCCTCAAGCGACACCGCTGACAGAGGACGTGATGTTTTCTACCTGACGTGTTCAGAAAAGACGATTGGGTGCGCATAAGCCCGTTGTGTAAAATACCATAGCACGAAGCAATTTCTTTAAATAATCTTGTTCCTCATTGTGAAGAAGTCGCATGTCAAAATCCGTGGCATGATCAGTTCAGGTATTACCCATTAACCATTTTGTCTACTGGAGTGTGAAATACTTTCCCAAATGTGACGAGGAGAATGCATTACATGACAAATTGATAGTGGCTTATTGATAGATTTGACGATGGACAGCTTATGAAAGTTGGGTAACGAACTATCTCAATCCTTGTGTGAGAAAAATTTCTGATAATTAGATGTTTATGCAGGTAGAATATCATTAATGCTTAATATCTTCATCGATATCAGGGTGGATTCGGCATATATTGCTCACAATTGGGCTTTTGTAGCATTAAGATTGATATGTTCCGCCGTCTCAATCCCTTCTGTAGAAGTGGTCATTTTTTCGAGAATGACCATAATGCTTCGCAAATAGTACGGCAACACCGGCAACATATGGCGAGTTGAGCATAATCAAGCGCTATATACAATTTGTGATGAACCTGTTTTTACTGACGTGTCTAATTTATTCTTTCACGATTAACTAAAATATGCACGAAGTAGACCGGATCAATTTAGCAATGATAGTAAACACCTTCATATCGCCGTGTAATTCAACCTCTCTGCATAATGCCCATACACTCTGTGGGCATGCATGGAGCCATTGGCTACAGTCACGTTACTCAATTAAACAACATATCGCTTGGAAGACAGGATGATTATGCTAGACTCAGCCCGTAAAGAACAGCTCGGAATGATGCACATTACAGAAGGAAGGTTTTTTGCTGTGGTACGGCGTTCCTCCTATGGCGTGCTTCAATATGCGTGTCGCACGTTCAATAGAGCTCGATGGTGGTGATAGTTATATAGATGCCATTTTGACCAGTTCTTTCGTTTGACGGCCCTAGGCATCCGTGCGAATGCAGACTTTCTCATTTCATTGAAACCAATGGAGTATCAGAGCGGGCTCGTATCCGACATGGTGATAAAGTAATAACTGGTGCTAACCTAAGAAATGAAGATGGGCTCATTCAGCGGCGTGAGGGACTGCCCCGAGCTGCCAGGCTAACACAGTGGAATGACATTGAGAAGTCGATACCTTTTTGGTGACTACAATGTTTAGGCGATGATGTCGTGTGGTGTCCCAAGAAACGAGAACGTGGCTGGTTGATTTGATGATGTCCTAGTTCTGAGAGGCGAAGCAATATTCCGGTGTTTCTGATTCCGCGTGCTTTGCTGCAGGAATAGTGATATCCGGAGTTAAACATCTTCAAGCTTGGATGCGTGGTAACGAGTATGGTTGAGATTCGGTGAACGAGTTTCTCTTATGGTTGGGGGCGCGAACAAGGGAACCTTGAAAAGGTTCACAAATTTGAAGAACAGCCGGATCATCGATTAGCAACGAGTGACAAGCTTACGAGCGCTCTGTGTCCCTCGAGACTGCCTTTGAACGCCTCGACGGTGCTAATCGGTTTCCAAACATGTGTGCAATCGGCTTGTCTTTTAATCGTAGCGATTTGGCTTTTTCTTCGTTGTGTGGCAAACTTTTTTCCTCAAGCGTCGCGACCGCTGCTTCTCCAACCTAGTCTTCTATACCACACGTGAGCTAACGAGATTCCCGCCATTCAACACCAACCATGGACGCCTCTAGAGTAAAGCCGAAGCGTCAGAGAAAGAGACAGTCAAGAACAGAGGGTATGACATATTTCCGCTGTCCTTAGGCCTGCGATGCTAATACGACGAAGTTGTTGTCTCTTCCGACAGCGAGTCCGACCATGAATACGTCCGCCATCAGATTGAGGTGCCAGATCCAAAGGCGGAAGTGAAGGCCAATGTTGAATTGAGGAGAAAGCCAGCGACTCGCCAACGGCCTAGTGTTCTGACAGAGGTGATGCTCCCATCTCCTGTGCTCCGTTGATGATAGTTAACATGTGAAAAGTCAGCAGAGCCTCAGGTCGTTCTTGAGTCCGACCCGAAGGTCGCCGCCGCGTTTAGAGGCTATTATATGCAAAGAGTCGCAAACGAGCTTTCCGAAGATCTGGACCAATTGAGAAATGCGGACGATTTCAATAACGCTGCCTTGCCTGTACTCTTACAGGCGTTGGAGCAGGGCACTTCGATGTTTTCGCCTGAGGAGCAGACGAGACTCGTTGAGTATTCTTAAAATATCAAATAATGTGGAAATGTATACGTGCTCTTATTTCTCTGTGTCGGTCTTCAATGTTCGTGTAAATGGAAGGTACGAGTACAATGGTCGTGGTAGATTTTTGGACTCTAGGAGGTGGGCGACGTTTAAATTTGATGTTGGACAACCTGATCTGGACCAGTAAATCGACCTGAACGCACGCAAATTGTGCTGAAGCTCCACATTCGATATCCTAAAAAATAACGTTGTCTCATACCAAAGCGAAGTAAGATCACCTGGGCCAGGCCGGACACCGTGAACGGCTTGCGGAAGCCGAGTGTGTTTATTCCCAAATCAAAATCACAAGACCATAACCTAAATATTGGGCTGTCAGCGTAGCCACGAATAGGAAGATCTGATGAGCCATTTACATCGCAAATTTGTAGAAAACTATATGCTTTTATCTCTATTCTTTCCAAATTAATGGGTGACAAATAGACTAGTGGGGGATTTACTGAAGTTATTCAATTGTTGAAGAGTATGGTGCTGCCAGCTTTATTCCCTGTGCAAAGACGAAATTCCAAAAAATAAATTGGAAATATTATTGCTTTCAAGGAATTTATTTTTGTAAAAGGGTAAAAATTCATGCCAATACTCATGACAATACTCGGAAAATGTGAAGAGCTTGCGGCATTGCATTACTGACCGCATGCTCAAAACAGGCACAAAACACCAACTTCGCAAGTTTCGCAAAAATCAAACAATGTTTTTTAAATATGTACGCCCAAACCATCAAGCGTCTTTTTACCTCAATCACATAAAAGAGCTCGTGAGCCTAAAAATCCGTTAAGTCCTGTTTCAGAGCCATGTTTTATACGGTCGTTGTCAGTTGTGTGGCCCACCCGCAGCGCATCGACACCCCAAGGGCAAATCCTCCAAATCTTCAACGAAGCTACGCTTTCATGGCGCTCGCTTATAATTGGCTCCCACAGAAAAATAGCACCCTTTGACTATACTGGCTTTCTTTCCTTTCAAATTTGTTTGATTTTTGGAGGCCTCGCAAAGTTGGTCCATTTGTGTGTGGGTGAGCCGCAGCGGTGTTAATTACTGCCATATTCTGAATCACGACCAGCAAAATCACTATCATTAAAAAATGTCATGTTGAGACGCATAATTGATAAGGATTTTTGTTATGGACATTGTCAAACAGGTGGCGCAGGCCTCGATTGTATGGTATCAGAATAAACGACGCGGCCTTCAACCAATCCTGTTGTGCCTTTTCCCATAACGCAGCTCCTGGCCCCTACCCGAGCTCAATAACGCCGCAACATGCTTACCACTCACCACTAATGTACAATGCTTCGGTCCAAGTCGTTTTCAATAGGACCCTCAAGTCACCAGGCACCGTATCTCTCTAAGGCCGCAATTTACAACAACATACGGCGTGGGTCCTCAATGTATTCTTTGACCTTGACAAGGAACTGAACAGCCTCTCTGCCATCCAGAAGGCGGTGATCATAAGTGAGCGCCAAGTACATCATAGGTCTAACCTCGACCTTTCCGTTAACAGCAACGGCTCTGTCCTTGATGGCGTGAAGGCCGAGAACAGCAGTCTGTGGCAAGTTGATGATTGGAGTACCCATCAAAGATCCGAACACTCCGCCGTTGGAGATGGTGAAGGTTCCTCCGGCCATGTCCTCGATGGTGAGCTTGTTGTCACGAGCCTACGCAAGTTAGCAAACCTGAAAAGACGGACTGACGATTAGTGTAAACTGACCTTCTTTCCGAGATCGGCGATGGCCTTCTCGATACCGACCATGTCAAGAGCCTCGCTGTTACGGACGACCGGGGTGACGAGACCCTTCTCAGTTGCGACAGCAACGCTGATATCAACGTAATCTTTGTAAACAATGGTGTCTCCACCGTTCGGTCCCTCAATGGACGCATTGGCAGCTGGAATATCTCTCATAGCGAGGACACAGGCACGAGAAAATGCACTCATGAACCCAAGCTTGACACCAGTCTTCTTCAGGATTTCATCCTTGTAGAGCTTGCGAAACTCCATAATGGCAGACATGTCAACCTCGTTGAAGGTTGTCAAGGAAGCAGCGGTGTTCTGGGACTGCTTAAGGCGCTCCGCGATTCTAAGACGCATGCGGTTCATTTTAACCTGTATTGAATTAGTTCATGCTAATAAAGTATCAGCACAGCTGTGACATACGCGACGCTCATCACGGGTGCCGACGGTTGGTGTCGACGAAGTCTCAGCCTTTGGCTCGCTCTTCTTTGGTGGAGCTGACTTGGACTGCTCCTTAGATGCTGGAGCTGGGGAGCTCTCCTTATTCTCCTCCTTTGGTGGAGCTGGAGCCTCCTTCTTCTCGGGCTTTGGATCGGAGGAAGTTGGCTGCTCCTTGGACGCTGGCTCCTTTGGCTCCGAAGAAGCCTCCTCCTTTGGCTTCTCGCCTCCAGTCTCCATGCGGCACAAGTCCTGCCCAACGATCACGGTATCCTCCTCCTGAGCAAGGAACTCCTTGATAGTCCCGGCCTCTGGTGCGTTAACAGCAACATCAATCTGCGATCTTGTCAGTCACCATGTGACATAGCATGCTCTCCAGAAAAGCTGACCTTGTCGGTCTCAATAGTAGCAATCTCCTCATCCTGCCCGACATAATCTCCAACCTTCTTGGTCCATCCTTTCAAGGTACCCTCCGAGATGGACTCGGCCATCTGCGGAACCTTCACAACGGCGTCGGCGTAGGAACGGAACTGTTGAACAGCCGGGAATGTATAGCGCATTTGCGGCGTGCGATGCGCGCGCAGCACCTTAGAAGCGAGCAAAACGCGACGAGGAATCATTTTCGCTATGTTGTACAGAAGTCGCTATCAATGGCTGAAAAATGAGATATGGAGACAACGAATGTCTATGAGGTCGTAATGTAATGGGAGATGCCGCGGGAAGCTTGCAACAACAAATCTAAGTTTGGCTACAACTTTGAGCTCGGTCACCCAACCGGCAGACGGCGCAGGTAAGCGAGCGGAACCCGTCCATTTACGCAACCGCCCAATAAACACCTCAGCTCCGGTCAGCATCTTCCGTGCCGGAGCTCCTTGAAAGTTGAATGCCTCAGGCGCCAAACGTCAACGCCAGAAGTAGCTGGATGAAGCGCATAACGACAACGACGAGCCCGGTCAAGCAATACTTGAGTCGCCAGTGACTGAATCGTGCCCAAATCGCAGCATCCTACACGCATCGAAACTGTGCACAACGACTCAGAACCTCACAACAACTGGTTCCTCAAATAACGCCCTCTCCCATTTAAATAAGTACCCAAGATGTCGACCACTCAGGTTGTTCAGTGAGTCCAATTGTGCAGGATATTGTAGAGCGGTAGCTAACAATTATTTAGGTCTCTCTACAGACGCTGTCTTAAGCTTTCCCTCGACTGGTCCGTTCATAGATATCTCTGGAGAGGACAGGCACTGTACATTCGCGACCTGTTCGAGGCCAACAGAAACGTCACAGACCCCAGGCAGCAGAGAGTTAGCAGACTTACCGGGTTCGAATGAAACGCCAGATTCTAACGTGATTTAGGCTTTGTTCCGTGAGACGGAAAACTTGTTGGAGAAGTGGAAGCACCCAGACCCTTACACACCACCAACTGCACCAGGAGGTTCGTTTTCTTCACACGAGCACGAAACGACTCCAAGAAGAGCTGCTAACTCTCGAACAGGATCGAAATACGAGCGTAACCTTCCAGCCACAATCTTGACCCGTAAGTACTTACCCGAAAGCGACAGTTCTGTGACTAACAGATGCAGCGCCATCTGCCGAGTTCATCAAGATGTTGTAAGGAATCAGAATTGGCAGCCCAATTCAAGGAAATGAACGTTATACATAAAAACTAAAGGCGTGCGCCGGCCGGGTACCATATCTGTAAACTGGACCTATGCACTTCAAATCGCTACGTGTATTTCACAAAGCTACATAAATTACCTGTAGTACATGCTACTTTGGAATATCATATATTGACGATCCATGGCTTGTCTCTGGTACCTGTCAATTCAGAGCCAACTTATCATGCTGATTTCGAAGGACTCGCTGGACGAATGCGGCGAATACTGCTATTGAATAAGAGCTCGCTTACCCAAAGATTTACGTTGTATCCCCCTGCCCGAACTCGTCTCACATAGCAGCCTTTACAGATTGCAATGTATCATAAAAGCAGAAACTAGACTCACTCCCATAGAATGCAGTCACATAAGTATATATTAAAAAAAAAAAGACGATTTAGTGTTTGAAGTTTGATATCATAAGATTGATTCCGAAAAGCAATCCCGGCCCATTGCCATGGACCTATTGTACAACCTTAACGCAGAAAAGCAGCCGTGAGTCCATATCCCGGACGACACCCCATTATCATGAAAACGAGAACGCGCAAAAAAAAACCCCGACCAAAGACAATTTACAACTCCATGCTGCTTGGCTTGCCTGGCTTGGCGGTCTTCTTTGGGAGGAGGTTCTGGTGGATGTTTGGGAGGACACCACCCTGTGCGATAGTGACGTGTCCCAAAAGCTTGTTCAACTCCTCATCGTTGCGGATGGCGAGCTGGAGGTGACGTGGGATGATACGGGTTTTCTTGTTGTCGCGAGCAGCGTTTCCGGCCAACTCAAGGATCTCAGCTGCGAGGTACTCGAGGACGGCAGCCAAGTAAACTGGGGCACCTTTGAGACACGTTAGTATGGATGCGCCAAATGCGAAAAGTGTAGAGTGCTACATACCGGCACCGACACGCTGGGCGTAGTTGCCCTTGCGGAGAAGACGGTGGACACGACCAACTGGGAATGCGAGACCGGCCTTGGAAGAGCGGCTATGTGAAGTGTTAGCTCAGTGTACTTTGGATCTGTGCATGAAAACGCGACTTTTGAAAGCCAAGATGACTCAAAAGACGCGTCAAATCAGGATGTAAACAAGTGGGCGACGTACGACTGCGCGTTCTTGGAGCCAGAGGCCTTTCCGCCGGACTTTCCTCCAGTCATTTTGATGGTTTTTGGGTTGGTGGTAAAAGTAGGTGGTTTGCGTATAGAGTTTGGATGTGGAGTAACGGGAGATGAAGTCGTTAATATGTAGTCGTGGTAGTGGTGATGTGGTCGTCGATGGATGGGAGTGGGAAAAAGAGAGAAGTGGAAGGCGAGTGGGAGCTGGTGGAACTTTATAAAGGTGTACGGCGCAATGGGTGATCCTCTGAAATCACTCGCTTGCGGGCGCCAGCCAGATTAGCGTGGAAAGGCGCGAATGATGGGGGAATTGACCAGTGCGCCAGAAAGGTGGATTGGGCAGCCAATCAGCCATAAGAGCGGAGCTGTCTGCGACGCCGCCAGGCTGGTGAGCTGGGGTGCGCTGGAAGTGGCTGGCGCGGTCTTTGTTACTGGCTAGCGCACTCCGGACTTCTGGCACCACTGAGTTCTCACCCTGGGGTCACTACAAGATCACTACTGTAAATCAGGTTGCGACGGGCTGCCACAGGCTCTGGACAAGGCCTGGCTCCACCCGCGTCGGCCACAATCGACCGCCATGACGCTCGGATCATCCCGTTGATTATTGTTGATTTGACAAAACGCGCTTCTCTTTCCGGCTTAGCGCAATTACCTGCTTCGCGTACCCGAATCACCACGCTGCTTTTCGCTGAGGTATAAGAGGCGGGAGCAACCTCCATCGTCACAAACCCTTTCCCTTCCCTTTTCTTTCTTCTCCATCTATCATCAACAGTCGACTTTACCACACCCCATCCACGAATACCATATCCATCCACGACTTTACGTCCCAAACCCATAACCTCACCCAAAAACACAAAACCCACCAAACCAGTCAAAATGCCACCAAAGGGAGCCGCCGAGAAGAAGCCAGCTGCCAGCAAGGCCCCAGCTGCTAAGGCTCCAGCCGAGAAGAAGGATGCTGGAAAGAAGACTGCTGCCACTGGCGAGAAGAAGAAGCGCACCAAGACCCGCAAGGAGACGTACTCTTCCTACATCTACAAGGGTAAGATTACACCTTCGCATCCAAGTCGCGTCATTTTTGGAATCGTCTGCACTTGGTCGCATCAACTGATTTGCCTCGCGCATTTCCTATTCTTGGATGGCCTTCAGTCGCGCCCAATTTCCAAAACCAGATTACTAACTTATATTTCCAGTCCTCAAGCAGGTCCACCCAGACACCGGTATCTCCAACCGTGCCATGTCCATCTTGAACTCCTTCGTCAACGGTAAGCATACCTCAACCCGCATTTGTATTTCGATTCCAAAATACTAATTCAATACTCAGATATCTTCGAGCGCGTCGCCACCGAGGCCTCTAAGCTTGCGGCATACAACAAGAAGTCCACCATCTCCTCGAGAGAGATCCAGACCTCTGTCCGCCTCATCCTCCCAGGAGAGTTGGCCAAGCACGCCGTTTCTGAGGGTACCAAGGCTGTCACCAAGTACTCCTCCTCTACCAAATAAATGATCTTGGTTTTGCTTGCGGGTTTCATTGGGTTTCGGATGTGTTAGGTCTTCGGGTCTTCTAAATCAGATGACAAAGCCAGCACGGTCCGAATTGCTCGGGTCTCTTCATTAATGCGTTATGGATGGTCTGCTTTTATGGGGGCAAATGTCTTCACGGTCTGCTTTCGGGGTTTACGTGGCTGTACAATAAGCGTCTTCAGGGTTACGAATCAGAAGATCATATTTGAACATCAATCAAGATTATGATTAATTACTCCATTCCCTCTGTGCTGGTGAATCAATTCATTTCAGTATGATCTCAATTTAAATGGCCAAACACTTATAACACATAGTTCCATGGAACGTGGCGTTTACAAGTGTTCCAACAAAGAGCTTCATAAGCTCGCTTCAGTCTACATTCGGGGATAAGCGAATAAACTGATATTAACGCGCCTAAATCAAGGCATACTTCAGTTAATCTTCGCGACAACGGATAATTGTTTATTAATGACAGAATTGACCATGAACCAATATTTATGCAGCTATTAGAGGCTATATTATCCGAGGCCAGCTTTGGTGGTCTTGACAACGTGGGACACTGGCTGCAGGATTCCCTTGTTGTTCAGGGCACCTAAAGCGGTGCCGCTGCTCCAACCCATCTTCTCCAGCATGGCGCGGCCTCTGTTCTCAGTACCCAACTCAGGCGCAGATCCACCGACAATGTCACCGTCTCTGTAGCCGCCGCCACCGCCGAACCCACCTCTGCTTGGGCCTGCAGACCTCATGCCTCCCACATCCGAGCGGGGAAGGAAGCGGGAGACACGCGAGTCAACACGACTGAACGCATAGTCGGTGTAGAGAATGGTCCGCTGAGTGCGATACAATATTGGGAAACGGCAAGTGCCTTTGCCAGCAGACTTGGTCTTCAAGTTGAACGCGCTCGCTATCTCATGAACAACCTTGCGGTAGGTCTTATCCATTGGCGGCAACGGCAATCTGCAAGGAATTAGTAAAAGGCCCGTGTTTTATTGCTTTGCAAGTAACCCACGTTGTGTTAGTCCCCATCAAAAAGCCCTTCATTTCCTCCTTGATATCGCTAATATTCATGCCCTCCTTGTATTTCTGCTTCATGTCTGGCTTTCCAGGACTCTTGCCCTTGCCCAGAAGACCTTGAGCTCTAAGCTCCTCGCGCTCGCGCTTCTTTGCAGTCTTCGTTTGGCGATCAAGATTCCAAGCATCTTCCATGCTACGCTCCAGCTCGGAATCAGAGAGATCAAATACAGGTCTTCCCTTACGTCCCGTAGTTCTCTTCTTGATGCTCAGACTAGGGCGTTCAAAGTCCATAACGTCGAAACCATCGTACGCGTCAGCGGTGAGTGTTGCCGATGAAAATTCGCCCTTTGCTCTCTTCGGGGTTCTTGGCGTCTTCGTAGTCTTTCTTGGCTTCCGACGGGAATGGCTGGCAGGGAGGAATCCTTCCTCGTCGTCTACGTCGTCTCCGTCTTCGAATCCATCAAAAAGAAGGAGGTCAGAAGAGCCCATACCCAATTCTTCTTGTTTTGTCATCAATCTTGCAATTTGCTCATCACTCATACGGGAAATCTTGAGCTGCTCCTTCAAATCAGCATCGTCGTCCACAGATTCGTCGCCACTATCTCGACCATCGAGCATATCATCGTCGTCGGAGTCATCTGACTCGGAGTCGCTGCAGAAAGCCTCCGCAAGAAGAGCCTCTTCAGCATGAAAGGCAGCAATTTTATTCTTCGATGCTTCGTCGAGGATGAGGTCTTGAAGAATCCAACGGGCCTCATCCATATCCGAGCCTTCCCAGACGATGAGATATTGGGCACCCGACTTGCGCTCTCTTTGAGCGAGAACTGCACCCACAACACCTCCGCTCTCTCCATCCGAGGTGCTTAAATCATCGAAATCTGACAAATCTGAACGCGTCCAGCCATTGTTATAGTTTTCTTCCTCCTCGTCGCATTCATTGATCCACGCATCATCGTCTGATCCCCCGAGATCGCGAGGTTTGAAAGGCGCAGAAGGGTCCAAACCTTGCTCCCTTAGATTCTCAATGTAATCAGCCAGCAAGGCGTCATCAATACTCTTTTTACTGCCCATCAATAGACTATGAGTTTCTTTGATCGACGGCCTGGCCGTTTCTGCTTCCTCTTCATGGCTCTCTGGCCCCGGCTCAACTGTTGCCCTAATATGAGCCACACCACGAGCACTCGTTAATGACGATTCGTTTTTGCTGCTAGCTAAGTGGTGAATAGATGCTTGTGGCTCTGAGTTCTTTGGCGCCACTTCGTCGACCACAATCCTACGGAATGAACGGGCAGTGCGGACTGGCGAAGGCCGCCTTAGAGCTCTGCCTGTGCTATCACGGCCACCAAAGAGGATGATCTCCTCGCTGGAGTTAGAAAGTGCTGGCGATGGCGATCGAATACGTGGTGCGGGGAGGCCTGTGGCAACAGGCTGCGCTCCGTCGACGTCGATCACAAAATTGTTCCTGAAGCTCCCCATGTCATTATCCTCAGACGAATCGTAGACTATTGGCTGTGCACCAATGGTATCGATAATAAAGCCAACCTCCTCAAAGTAACTGCCAGCCACAGCGGCCTCTGGTTGTATTGGCGACTCCGCAACTCGGCTTCCTTTCGATTCTTCTTCTGTCGCGTCAACGTCTTCTGTATGCGCAGGTTGCTGGGGTGCGCGCATTGTCGGAGCCTGATAGCTCTCCTTCAAGGACATATCCGCCATGGCTTCCTCGTTTGCCTTATCCGCCGACTCTTCGACTCCCCCGGCACTGACAAACGTTACCCTGTTGAACCTCAATGGCTGATTTGAAGCCCAATGCGACTCGTGCGACACTGTGTTCAGAGCCTCCGCCCTCATGGAATACCCTGTAAGAGGTTAGGAATAGTGCGAGCTGTAACAATGAAGAAACTAACCTAGTGCTGGATTCCTCGACCTGGGTGCTCCAGCAAATGGAACAAAATCAGCGCCAATATCTTTTGTATCATTGCTGTGGTTGCCTCGACCTCCTCCCCTCCCGCCACCTCTACTACCACCGCCTCTGCCGCCACCTCTACCTCTGGAGGCTCCTTTTTTTGAACGTGCCATAAGGAAGCGCGAAAGATACTGCTCTACATCACAGTGTAAGGAATTATTTAGAAATGGAAGACTCTAACTGTAAGTAAGTCGAGTAAAACGGGTTGGTGGTGTACAAACAAATACAAGCAGGCAGCGAATGACGAAGTTATTGGCGCTTTATCGCTATCAAATGCGGATCATAGTTTTTGACTTTTGTGGTTTGTGACTGTCACATCTGCGGCAGATAGAAATTAATGGACCGCAGCCTTGCGCGCGGAGTAACCGGTTCCACTGCACCAGCAGGGTACTAACACTACTCATGAGAATTGCTATTTATGTGTTGGGAGGAGGATTGTGTTGCGCGGCCAGGCCACTTCATTCTCAAGGACGGCTGCGGTCCACTCTCTGGTGAGACGAGTTTTCAACCGCTTATCGGTGCGCAAAAAGATGTCTTCATAACACTTTCTTGAGTTCAGAAGTACGCTCTGAAGGCTTTCTAGCTGGTGCTCGACATATGAGAAGTCAACCTGCAAGGCTGCGCCCTGTGGTGAAGCCAGTGATGACTAATTACATTGTTTACATAACATGCTAAAGCTACACCATCGGAATGTTCCGCTTTTACCGCGCCGGGTGACAGCCATGATGCTGGCCTGGCAGTCAAAAGAGACATTGCACTTCCTACAGCACCATTAATCACCATCGAAAACCAACACTCTTATCACCAAACTTTTTCGCCGGAAGCACGAAGCTTCACATATTTCTTCATTGAGACCTTATCGGCCGTTTTCACTTCATTCTAATGCCCCTCACTCGTCCTTCCGCATAAGATTCACTGGCCCGCATCAACCCACTGTCCTCTGTACTTTGTCCATAATAAGACTGTCATCTGTCGAACAACGGCAATACATCATACTATTGCAAGATTCCGCGCAACCGCTGTCTGCCGAACTTAACAAACTCTCAACTACAGCTTTTGACCTGGGCTGCCAGCCATGGCTAGCGTCAAGCGTATGGTACAGTACTTCTGGGACCCAGAGCCAGTCAACGATGACAACTCCAAGTTACCAGTATGGTGCTTAGGCCGCGAATACACTCTGCCTAGTCCATCACAACAGCTGCGTGGCCAGCCCTCCGTTTCTACCACATCATCACAGCCTCCGCTACCAGCGAAGCGGAAGCTCAACGAAAGTGGCCAGGACACCTTCGAGGTCATCAAGACATCAGAGCTTGAACTGGGTAACTCCATTATTGATGAGACCATACCACAGGCCATCGAAGGCGGCTGGCCCAACGCTTTCTTGGACGATTTTGAATCGAAGTTGTGGTTCTCGTATAGGTCCGGCTTTCCAGTCATCCCAAAGTCTCAGGATCCGCAAGCCACCGCTTCGATGAGCTTCGCTGTCAGATTGAGGAATCAGATCACAGAGCAGGGCGGCTTCACGTCAGACACAGGTTGGGGATGCATGATCAGATCGGGTCAAAGTTTGCTGGCTAATGCCATTCTCATGCTTCGTCTCTCGCGAGGTTTGTTACATCTGGTAACTAGGTAGCTCCCGTGGTTCCTAACACTTAGCAGACTGGCGATGGCGTGCCAATTTCAGCGACGAGAGACATATAATATCCCTGTTCGCGGATGACCCTAAGGCACCATATTCCATCCACAAATTTGTGGAGTACGGAGCAGAGGCTTGCGGTAAACATCCTGGCCAGTGGTTTGGGCCTTCTGCAACAGCCAGATGCATCCAGTAAGGATATTCTACAGCGGACCTTGACGTGTGCTAACTCCTAGCAGGCAGCTGACAAATCAACATGCTGAATCTAGTCTACGTGTTTACATCACTGGTGATGGATCTGACGTGCACAAGGACGAGTTCATGGCCATTGCGAAACGAGATGGCGGCCATTTTCAACCTACGCTGATTCTCGTTGGAACTCGACTAGGCATCGACAAAATCACCACTGCCTACTGGGATGCGCTAAAATCTGCCTTACAGATGCCACAGTCGGTCGGCATTGCAGGTGGCCGACCGTCTTCGTCTCACTACTTTATTGGCGTCCAAGATTCACACTTCTTTTACCTGGATCCCCACCAGACGAGGCCGGCTCTTCCTTACCATGCAAATATCGACGAATACACCGACGCGGATATAAGCTCATGCCATACTCGCCGTCTGCGCAGGCTGCATGTGGAAGAAATGGACCCAAGTATGCTAATAGGCTTCTTGATTCGAGATGAGGAGGACTGGGATAAGTGGAGTGTGGATGTGCAGAAAATGCCTGGTACGTCCATTGTGCACGTAGCGGATCACGCATCCGGCCACCAGGGTAAAACCCATGAACGACACAGTGCTATTGATGAAGTCGAGTCATTTGACGAGGATGATGGGGTGGATGAAGACGAGGATAAAGATACCGTCCTCGTTTTATAGTGATAGCCATGTTCGTAGATCTTTTCCGTGCCAGCTCTCTTTGAACCATGCGAATTGCGCGTGCAGAGAGGTAGTCTCAGCTCGCCAACAGGGCATGTGTTTATATTATAGATGACCCTGTAGTGAATGGAAAAACTGGCAGCCCAAACGGCACGTAGACTCATCACCAGGACGGCTTACCTCGCCCGCCAGTAGCTTTCGTGGGTACAGGTTGAGCATGGTCCTCGTCCTTGATATGTTGAAAGAGCTTAGTTTTCGAGGGGAAAGTCTCATTGCATGCGGCGCAAGTGAGCTACAATGGTCATTAGTATAGGATCCCGCTGCTCAATACTGAGCTCCACCTACGGTGTTACCAGCTGCAGCTTCTTTAGCAGCCTTTTTTGCTCGATTCGCTTTGGCCTTTCCGAGCTTCTTTGCGGCGGCTGACTGATCGGTGTCAACATCTCCCTCATTCGCTAGTGACATTCCGGCAATTTTTTCATTTAAAACTTCCGTAGACTCCGTCTCAGATATTGGCCACATATCCGGACCCGGCGTTTGGTCGTTGCCTCCAGATATTCTGCTCTCTACGGCTTCCCGAGGTGCATACTCATCGTCTGTCTCTGAGACAGAGTCATCATTTATTGGCTTCTGGGAGGCATCAGAGCCATCATAATCGCTAGTTACCGTAGACCCGATCACGGGTACAGATAGTGGCTGGTCCTCAGTGACAGCCCTATCATGAACTGATGCTGTCTCAAGGTATTCGACATCTGATGCTGGTTGAGGGGTCGACACCTCGGTGCCGCCGGCGGGGTCAAGATTGAACATCTTGTTCTCTTTACGCATCTGCCTTTTCAACTGCTGCACCGCCTTGATGTGTTTCTTGCTCTTCTCGTGCGCCTCATACTGCTTCTCGCTCTTAAAGACCTTGTCGCAAATCACGCACTCTATTTGGTTGACTATCTCCTCTTCCGAGTCTGAAAATGTTCCGTCCAGTTCGTTCCGTGGAGCTGTCTGGGCCCACGACGGCTGCACATGTTCCGCAATTTTGGCTTGTTGTAGTGCCCTGGCTCTTGCGGCCTGCGCCTTAGCAGCTTCCTTCAACGCCGCTTGGCGTTGCGCTTCCGTCTGGATATTCGCAATATATCGCGGATCGCGCTTTCGGACAAACATCACCAGTGACCGCACTGCATCGTTGAAGTCCTTGGTCGCTTCTTCCCGTAAACGCTTGTTCTCCTTCTCCATGAGTCGTCTAATCATGCGGTCTGGTGCCTCCGAATAGTTGTGTACATCCTTCCATGAGAAAGTCTTCCTGGTGGAGAAGCTTGTCCACACAGAGTAGAACGGCTTAACGACATCTTCGTAGCTGGCATCTGCTGTTCCAAAGGTGGGATAATCGACGGATGCGATTCCCTCCCAGTCGCATGCTATATATTCCTCTTCGGCCAATGTCTCGAAAGTTGCCTTCAGCTTTCCGTAGAAGCCATTTGGGGCATCTGTGAATGGCACGCTGGTCCTGAATTTGCCCATCAGACTGGACAGCTCGGCAGCAGTGGTGACCTTTGCATTGTTTTCGAAGTGTTCGCTCGATCCCACGTCGACATCTCGAAGGATCGCTTCACGATGTGAGTCGTACCACGCCCTCTCTTGTGCGTCAGACAAGACTTGGTATGCAGACTGAACTTCTGCAAAGAGGCGCGTCGCATTTTCGACATCGCCGTAGTTGCGATCTGGGTGCAGCTCGAGAGCTTTCCGTCTATATGCCTTCTTTATCCTAGGAGGAATTAGCCTGCCTTTCACCACGCTTTCGCCTTCTCAGTTTGCTTACTCGTCTTCAGTTGCCTGGCGTTCGATGCCGAGCAGCTCATAATAGCAGGTCTTGACTCTTCCGCTTGGATCCGCTGGCGCATCCGAGCCTCCACGGGGCGAAGATTGCTCAGCACCCATCTCGATTCAGTTCACCGCAGTGCGAATGCGAATTCGCCTTCCTGAGCTATAAGCTACAACAGTTTTGGGCCAAAGTATATCACAAAGGTCTGTGGCCAGCTCCAGTTGTGGAGAGGGCTTTCGATTCGTGATATGATGAAGCGACTGTGCCAGTACACCAGAAGTGCGCTCGATGAGAAATATAAATTCCGAACTGCCCGGTTTCAGCAGTGTAAACATGCCGCCGCCGCAAATCGCGAGATTCTCTATGACAACTTTGACATGCCAGGTTGTTGATAAGATAAACGATAGTTCGTGTAGATCATGGTCCCGCCAGCACTAACACCGCAGACGAGTTTTTAGCCACATCAGGTCCAGAACTGTGGCGCACAACACAACTATCCGCGAAAGGCCCGTATATTTTCGGCCACCTCACGACGGACAGAAGAACGTATACGACTAGTTTACGTTGCATCAAAGCCGAATTATTCAAATAGCCGATGACTATATGTGCGGCCGAATAGTCACTGCTTAGCTTCCAGCATCAACGCCCTCGCTTATAGCAGGCCAGCTAAGAGGAAGGCGACGGTATGCATAATCGCTGAATGGAAAAAAAGGTTCACTTCGGCACTTTGCTCGCCTCTATTCCATCATAGATGCCTTGGCGGCAGATATACTCTCTTGTGTACAGAGAGTGAACAGAGGGCATTTGTACTTTCTCAGTCAAGTACGCCAGACTTGTCTTGAGGTGGTTCTAGCATACTTGGCCCCCTCGTGGCTGCATATATCGCAGTTATGAAGTTTGCTCATGAGTTTAAAGAAGCCCTACAGCGGGATGGATTTCCCGCGCACTGGGTAGAGTCGGCTATTCCATATGGTCAGCTCAAGAAATGCATAAAAAAGGTTGCGAAGGAGCTCCAAGGCTTCGGACTAGATTCTCAAACGTTGGGCCTTTTAATACCTCGAACATCTGGAAAGGACGAGATTGGTAATGATCTCCCTGTGGGCTTTAAATATAACTTTATAGGTGAGTTGCTTGGCCGTTGAAATTATCACTATCTGCTAACAAGATCGAAAAAAGAGGACCCAAAAGACTTTCGGCCCACGTTGACGCTCTATGTACACAAAAGTCACGACGATAGGGTTGAAATTGACGCAAAACTTTCACCAGAAACGAGGAAATATCTGAAAGCTTTGAAAGCGCTGCAGTCCCCTCAATCACGGTCGCCAAACGGCCAAGGCGGCTCGTCAAGCACTGATGGCTCATCTGACCAAATCCCTGCGTATGTTCAGCCCTCTCCTGCTAGCACCACGCGCTAACAAATTAGACTCTTACGACGAGAAAGTGAGGATAATACGTCTGACGAGGCAAGTCCTGATGTACAGCGAATCGAAGTGCCGTTGACCTTTGATGTCGAATTTTTCGGTCTCCTGAAGAATGAAGTTTTGTCGTTGGATAAAATTCAGGCGGGCGAACAGAAGGCGCTTGAGAATGAAATTCACGCTCTCGGAAACGAGGTTTCGAAGCTTGCTGTGCCAATCAAGTCAAACAAAACGGACCTTGAGTGTTGGAGAGAAATCTTCAATCTATATCTGCAAGCCGGTGTCTTCTTCTCGACGAACGAGCTTGACCATGGCAGCAGAAATAGCAGCGTCGCTCTGAAACAGTTGCAGTGGTTTCAAACTCAGGTAACGCGGTTGGATATCCCCAAATCCTTCAAGCTATCGAAGAGTCGGGAGGCACTGGATCGGTTTCTACGCATTAACATGACTCTCTTGCGGAACCTCAAATTCCAGGAGATCAATCAGCTTGCCATCACGAAGATTCTGAAGAGTAAGTTGTTTTGGAATCTCAAAATTATCCTATGCTGACACATTTGCAGAATTCGACAAGAGAACATCACTTGGGGCGAAGAAGGTATTTCCACCACTCATCAAATCAGACCCGTTCATGTCGGAAGTTATGGCCAAAGCCGTTTGTGCTGGCGTCTCCAACGAGATCATCAAAGTCGTGCCACAGCTCGATGACTATCTTTGTCCGGTCTGCTGTAGCATATCCTATCGACCTGTTCGCTTGAATTGTGGCCACGTTTATTGTATCAGGTGCATGATACATATGCAAAAGACGAACTCGAAGCACTGCCCGCTCTGCAGAGATGACGTGGTAATGGCTGCAGATAGTGGTAAGTTTGAGCGGCCCTCAAGAGAAGGATGGTAGAGTGCTAATTTATCTCTAGCTAATGTTGATAAAGCGCTTATGCAGTTTCTGAAGAGGTACTTCCCCAAAGAGACCAAGGCGAAGCAGCGTGAAAACGAGATTGCTGCTGGGATCGACATGTATGGGGAGGACTTTGCGAATGCGAAGTGTAACGTGATGTAGTAATGATGGGTAGGTTTTCTTGATGTCGCTTGTCTGTGGACGGCATAGCGGGAAATGCGTTCTAGGGGTATAGGCTAGCATCTCCGAAATCAGTGTTTTGGCTTGGTGGGGTGTTGGTCAATCATGTTAGATCGGAAGTGCTGGCCAGAGCGTGGACGTAATAAAAAAACAGAACTACTTATCTACTGCTCCCCATGAGGAAAGCTGGCCATGCCCATACATTGTTGTTTCCGGTTGTGACGTAGTTCAAAGTCCCATATGTGAGGTTGAGAAGTATATAAACGACTCAAAATATCCCCTATTCAGCGGCATATACCACGGTCTTCCGAGGTAAGAGTGACCTTGTCGAGCTTTAGCTAAACCAGGAATCGTTGGATCGTCTTTCAATCTTAGCGTTGAAGCAGTGGAATCGACGATGGATCAGATAATGCCAAGGTTTTTCAATAATTCTGGCCATTCCTGTGAGTGTTTATTGGGGGCAAAGCCGACTCTTAACATCGAAATTGAAGGGCTAGGATACCGTGGGTCATGAGGTATTTTATTATTGTTACGACAACGGATTAGAAAATACATTTATTGCACATATTGACTACCACAACTTGCCAAGTTATCAGCATCTTAAGAGGCCAAGACCTGGCCCTCGCCCAACCTGTTGTGCACAAAGCCAGCCATGCCCGTTTATTCACACGGAGGACTGTTCATACGAGTAAGGGCCAAGGAAGTCTCAAGTCCTGGGACAACAGTGGAAACCCACTTCCGGCAACAGCACAAGAAGCTTCGTTTCATTTCACGCACGATTGATTTCTTTTTCACTCCCCAGATAATTGATGCATTGTGATACCGTTCTGCTGTTATGGAAGGTGAAACTCTCTAATAAATGCGGTGAAGATGATGATGCCGATCCTGAGGGGTAGGTTGAGGTCCTTTGGGCTTGGCCCCATATTGTCGGCTTCGGGATGGCAGGTTGACGGGGAGCTAAAGAAACTTTGCCGGGTTCCCATTTTTTTCGGAGCTGCATGGGTTGGCAAAAACAAAGCAGCACAAAGAAGAAGCCATCGTACTGTCGTACTGTCGAACTGTTATTGATGGATCCGTCCCATTTGAATCACAACCATCTGTCTTATGCACTAACCTGACATAATACCGTCTGACAAAGAAAAGCATGAAGACGGGAACCAAAGAAGCTGCTTGACCTTGTCTGTCAGGCCAACCAGTTCGAGTTGTCGCTGACTGGTCGGAGAAGTACTCCTACTCGTGCTTTCGCCTCTCCCCGCTCTCCGGGGCCCGTAGAGTAACTCTATATCGTCATTCCTTAGGCAGGTTCTAGCCGGCATTCACAGCACAATAAGTCAATCTCCGCATATCTGCCCACGCCGCACAGCTCAAAGCAGCACTCTGTTTAGCCACATTATCCTGCCCTGTCCTGCCTTGCCCACGCCCAACGCCGACGACCGTATCCTGGAACAAGGAGATTCAGTGTGACCTCTCTCCTTCGCGACTGTCGACGCCTCCAGTACTCGTAGTCCCAACCCAGCCGCAGGGTCTGGTCAGCTTAGGAAAGACTCTGGTTCAGACGAGACACGTCCGCAGCAGCCCTCGTGCCTACTCAAAGCCAGGTACGAGATCATCATCGTCATTTCGTTGCACCCTGCATCCTTCATCCTCCATCCTCTATCCTCCATCCTCCATCGTCCATCGTCCATCGTCCATCGTCCATCCTCCATCCTCTATCCTCCACTCCCCATCCTCCATCCTTGTACAGCATCCTCCTTCGTAGTAGGACTACAGTACCGGGTACAGTACTGGTACCCCCACTTGCATCTTCCCTTTTGACTCGGGCTCATCTGTCTTTTTCTTCCTCTCGCTCTCTACCCCACATTGCAGGAGTAATCTCTGGGCCTTCACCGTGGGCGGCCGGCGGCGAACGGGACGAGCTCCAGTTCTTGGCTTGTGCCTGCCACTCAGTGGCTTATGAAGGCTGGAAGTGCCTAGAGTTCGTCTTCTGGTGTGTCTCCGCTCATGGCTCCAACGGTTTGCTAGACTGGCAGGAATACGCAGTCGGCGGCACATGGCCAGTCGGTACATGGCCAGTCGGCACATGGCCAGTCGGTACATGGCCAGTCGGCACATGGCCAGCCGCCTTCACCCACAGTCAAGACATCTCAATTGTGGCTACTCAATTGTGGCTACTCAATTGTGGTTACTCAATTGTGGCTACTGGACCATGGGCACGTCAGCGTGCTCGCCAATCGTGCTGCCAATTTCACGGCTGGTCCAGGCACATCGCATTTCCAGATCCCGATGGCTCCAATTTTACTGCCGTTTTTTTACTTTCAAGATCTCGATTCTGCATAATTTCTGAGTTTATTATACTTTTGCAAAAACGGCTAATTTAATTGTTTCCAGACCTCTTCTACCAGCTCAACACTCCGGTGGTTCGCCGTGTCTGTCACGAGTTTTTCTGCCCGCCGCGCTGCTGTGTGTCGCTCGGTCGCCTAAAGGGTCCAACTCCGCCTTGCCGCTTCCGGCCAAGCGGATCAAAGCGAAAAGCAGGCTAGTCGCCTAACCTTCGCAATCGTGCGGAGGAACAACCTGGAAGCTCAAAGTCCCAGTGTCAAACCACGATCAACGGAACAACACGCGCCTGCCTTAGGTAAGACCCTCCCCCTCAATTCTCCCAGCACTCCATATATTGCTGCCTCGATTGGGGTTCAAATGTCTCGTGACGTTTGATACCTTGGGGGCTTCCTTTCTTTGCTTGCTGCTGCCGTTTGCGCCGTATTTGCCGTCTTGGTTGTCGGCTTATGGGTGCAATCTCAGGCTCGCACTGGCGCACCGCGTCGCGTACTTCCATCGCGGCCACCACCAAGCTCAACGGCTGTCATCCATTTTTGGTCGTTTCAATGCTCAATGGACTTGGCTCTTCACTTCTGAACCAATTGCTGACGTCTCATCGTCGCACAGATGGGTAGCCTGTTGGCTTCACTAATATGAGCTCCTGGATGAACGACGCCGCCGCCGTCCAGAACCACAATGGCGCGGCCTTCAACCATCTCAACGACAACAACATGGTCGGAGCTTCGATGCTCGATCCTAATGCCTTTATCAACAATCCGTCCAACAACTTCGTCGACCCGTCGCAATTCCAAAACCAGCAAATACAGCGCATGCAGAATGGCGCGTTGCGAAACGCCTCACCGTCGTTCAACAGCCCAGTTTATCAGACGAACGCGGTGGTGCCATCGAAAAGACCGCGCCCGAGGGAAGATAGCCTGGGGACATCTCCTCGTCAACCTCCAGGAATGCTGCCGACGTCGCGGTCGCAAACTCCACAGCAGAGTTTCAACACGTTCAACGGCAATGCGCCTCAACCCACACCCTACTCTCATCTTCAACACACCGGCTCGGCAGACGCCAGCCCGTCGCCGGTCATGAGCAACCAGTTACGCGGTGGCGGCGCACCTCAAAGAGTTAATACTGCCTCTCCTCATCCATTCTCACCGGCCGTCCAGCAGTTTGCGCCGTCGCCGTCACATTCTGATCATACGAGCCGAGGGGACACGCCACAGTCCCAGTTCATGCAAAACCAAGGCTTCAACGCTACATACGCGCAGTCTCTCGCCTCTATGCAAGGAAGAAGTGGACACCCAACTCAGCCAGGAACTATGTCAACGCCACAAATGCAACAGATGCAACAGCAGATGCAGCCGCCGCAAATGTATGGTGGTGCGCAGCAGGGTATGCCAGGACAGCAGCAAACTCAGCTCGATCAGTCGAAGATGATGTACCAGATGCAGCTTCAGCAGCAGAGAGGCATGATGATTAACCAAGCGCAACGAATGCAAATGCAACAAAACCCAAGTGCAATGCCCAAGCCGCAAGTGCTGGGCGTTAACGGTCCATATTCTCAAGCCATGCGCCCCCAGCAATCTTTGTCGTCGGGAAGAGTGAACCCAGAGCAGTTTACGCGCCAGCTGTCTCAGTTTATGGCTAGTCGCAACTTGCCTTTGGGCATGAACCCGGTAGTGGGGGACAGAAATGTCAATGTCGTCCACATGTACATGGCAGTCACCAAATTCGGAGGGTACAGAAATGTAAACTCGAAGCAGCTGTGGCCCCAAGTCGCCCAAACTTTACAGTTCAACCCGGTGCAGAACCCAAGCGTGCTACAACAGATCAAGAGCCATTACGAGAGGAATTTGATGATGTTTGAGGAAGCTTTTGCGGCACAACAACGCCAGAAGATGATGCAGCAGAACCCGAACGCTGGCATGGCTGGCCAGATGTCTCCAGCGAAGCCAATGGGCATGCAGACTCCTATGAGCCAGCAACCCCATTTTATGGGCCAAAACCCACAACAGCACCTATCTCACCAGTCGCCGCAGATGTTGCAGCAACCGTCTCTCGGTACTCCTATAAAGCAAACGAACCAAGCTGGTCAGAGGCCTGCCACCAATGGCTATGCGACACCGCAACTTCCACCTCAAGCACAGCAGAATGCTCATGCTCATGCAAGAGCAATGTCTCGTAGCAGCGAGGCCACTCCGATACCAAATGGCACGCCATATACTGCGCCTTCGCCAATGACCCAGGGCAAGCCTGGGAGTATGTCGCTGGGACCTACCGATGATGCACCGGTCGAGTCGCCACTGTTGAGCGACAAGAAACGCAAGCATTCTGCATACGATCCGCGAGCACGGCAGTTAACAACATGGGGTGGGGTCAACCCTGAAAAGTTTGATAGTCTCTGTATCGACCTGGTCAACCTGAAACCAAATATCCCTTCTGTCCCTGAGCTGGGTCTTATTGACATTCACGCCCTGACTATGAGTATCCAGTCAGGGATCCACTCCGAGGTGCGGTTAGCGCTTGACACGCTTGCCACATGCACAGTCGAGACTCGAGTTCAGCTAGATCTGCGTGTATGCGAAGACCTCGTCGAAAGCCTTGTGGATTGCGCCGAAGATCAACTAGAGCTGCTTGCAGACAACTCTGTAGAAGTCTCCGACCTGATGGTAGTCAGCTCCTACGAAGACGTCACTCGAGCCTGTCGCATTGAAAGGGAAAGTCTGCAAGACGTGCCAATTTATGGGACTCTGGATTATGACCTCGACAGGTCGGTCGAACGCCTGATCTGCATTACGACTGTATTGCGGAACATGTCGTTTTACGAGACAAATCACTCGGTGTTAGCAGACAAAGCTGTAATCACCTTCATCTGCGCTATCATACGCTGTCTTGGCACGAGGAACATGCTTGCCAGGACTCATGCGAATACGCTCGATTTGATGAAAGACCTGGTCATCTTCCTGTCAAATCTAACACAGGCTGTCGAGATTCCTGGCAAAGAGCAAGCCTTGTGCTTGTTACATTTCCTGCTTGCCTTCTCACCATGTCCGCCACCTATGACACCGAGTTTTGACAAGGTCATTTTCTCTCCTTACGACCCGGCAATTCATCGATATTTGCCACCGGCCGTAGACAGTCTCGCGAAGCTACTTGCCAGAGATGAACCAAACAGAACATACTACAAAAAGATATTTGCCTCTGATGCTGCTTCATCGCCGCCACACGATTTGCTCACGAGGTCCTTCGCCCTGGCAATCTCGCCGATTCCAGGGCATAAGTCGGACTTCAATCGTATGAGCATGATGCAAAGAGTTAGCGCTAGGAAGCCACCTCTGATGCAGGGCATGCTGGCTGCCGAGATCCTCGCAACTCTAGTTCCCGGGTTTGAGTCGGGTGTCGCCCGGTCATGGTTGACCTCGGAAGATGGCTTTGCTCAAAGTCTGTTGCGCCTCATCACTGTCTTGTCTATCGAGTCTCCAAGTGCTGGCACGGCTCGCGGCCCTGCGGCCTCTCAAAAGCAGGAAGATGAAGAGGCACTGCTACAAATTACTTTGAGTGGTATTACAGTCTTGCGGCGGCTCTTTGAAAAGTCGCGCAACGCTGACGACCCGTCGTCAACCATCCCAACCGAGGGAATGATAAAACAAGAAAATCTGCTTGGCGCGTTGATGCTCACGCCGCCGACTCAGCCACGGCCAGAAGTCATTCGGCAGCTGTGCGCATATGCCAAGCTGGATGTGTAGAGATACGGAGTTGTTCAAATGTGCATGTCTTTAAACGCATGAAAGCCGGATACCAGTGGAGCTCGGAGTTTAGCGATATTCCGTTATATAGCTTAGCATGTGCTTTGCAGTTTATTGGTTCAGGTTATGAGCGATGTACAATGGACGGAGTTGTAACTCGATGATTTAGAGCGGACCCTTTTTGTACATAGCCCGCAAATGAATAGGCTAAAATAATGAATTACGCCATCGCAGATGCTATGCTCAACATGAACCGCGTTACTGCCCTTTATCGTGATAATGCAATGCCCCCTTGCTCCGTAATATACAGTTTTAATACATTGCGCTGACCCAACTCCCTCTTAAAACTTGCGCTCCTCCAGAAATTTTGCGACCTCCGGCTTGCGGTGTCCCTGGTATGTGTCAGTAATCTGTGGCACAACTTTATTCCTTCATCCAAGGGAAAGGACGGACCTTAATGATGATATGCCTTGTGAGCTGGTTGATCTGAATCTCCTTGTCCTCCACGATGCCCAGGGCCTTCTGCAAGTCTTGTTTCAGCTTTCCGACGTCACCCTCAATCTTTCGTAACCGAGTCTGCTTGAGGTTGCCTCCGCGCTTTGCGAGGAGATAGATGGGCAGTTGCTGCGATGGAGTGCGTATGACGCGGTATGTGAGGTGCTCGGCGGTGGTTGCGGTTGTTGCTGGCGAGACGGCGGCGGCGGATGTAGTGGTGGTCGAGAGAAATCTGCTGAAGGCGGCCACTCTTGGGAGGGCCATTGGTCTGAGAAAAGACATATACATCTTCAAGTCGAGGGTTGCTCAAGTCGTCCTGATATTATAACGGATATCGTACAAGAGTTCGTGCCGTCAGTCGTTGAGCGGAGGTCGCGCAGCTCTCAAAAAGTTTTAGCGTGGTTTCCGTCCCGCGCTTGGAGGAACAATTGGTGGAAAGTCTTGGCGCACACAATTTTTGACACCACAGACTTCGACGACGACCTCGACATCCCCGCAGGCCCCCTCCACATACCCTCTACACCTCTCAAACCCATACCGCAACTATGGCCGACAATGCGAAAACCGCCGCCGCACAGGCCAAGACTCCAGAGGAGATCTCACAGGAGAACAACCTTCTCCCAAAGCTGATCAAGAACCTTGACAGGCACTTGATTTTCCCACTGTTGCAGTTCGTCGCCGAGCAGGAGGATGAGGACGACGTGGAGATGACCAAAGCCAAGTATGAGCTTCTCAAGTCCACCAACATGACCGACTACGTCGCCAGCTTGCACACCGAGATCCACGACGTCCAGGAGGCACCAAAGGAGTTCGCTCAGAAGAGACAGGAGGTTTTGGAGCGCCTGGAGCTCTTCGAGCAGGAGACCGCGAAGATCACCGATCTTCTGAGCAGAGAGGATGTTATTACCAACCTTCGCGCCGACAAGGTTGCTAACTTGGAGTACTTGAAGAAGGACCATGATGTATGCGCCTCGCCCCACCAATCAGTTATGGGACCTTGAGCATTCTACTAACGCCGCCTCCAGGTCACCACAGAGATGGTTGATGCCCTTTACGACTTCGGGAACTTCCAGTATAGCTGCGGTAACTACGGTGCTGCCTCCGAGCTTCTTTACCAGTTTCGTGTCCTTTCTACCGACGACGTTAAGGTGTCAGCTGCCACCTGGGGAAAGCTCGCATCTGAGATCCTGACCACCAACTGGGAGGCCGCCATGGAGGAGGTCCAGAAGGTCAAGGAGCAGATCGACACCAAGCTCTACGCCAACCCACTCGCACAGCTTAACCACCGTGGATGGCTGATCCACTGGGCACTCTTCCCATTCTTCAACTACGAGCCAGCCCGTGACACCATCTGCGACCTTTTGTTTTCCGCCCCATTCATCAACACCATCCAGACTTCTTGTCCATGGGTCCTCAGATACTTGACTGCTGCGGTTATTACCAACCGCTCGCGCACCCGCAACACCGGCCAGTACCAGAAGCAGCTTAAGGATATCATCCGCATCGTCAAGCAGGAGAACTACGAGTACAACGACCCAGTCACCGACTTCATCAAAGCGCTTTACATCGACTTCGACTTTGAGGAGGCCCAGAAGAAGCTCACTGAGGCCGAGCAGGTCCTCAGCTCTGATTTCTTCCTCAACTCTTCCTCCGATTCTTTTGTTGAGGCTGCACGCCACCTTATCTCCGAGTCTTACTGCAAGATCCATCAGCGCATTGATATCAAGGACCTCTCCACTCGTCTCGGCCTCAACCAGGATGAGGGTGAGAAGTGGATCGTCAACTTGATCCGTGACACTCGCGTGGACGCCAAGATTGATTACAAGGAGGGCACAGTTGTGATGAACCACCCACCAAGCAGCGTTTATCAGCAGGTTATTGAGAGGACAAAGGGCGGTTTCTTTAGGACGCAGGTTTTGTCTGCGGCAGTTGCCAAGAACTAAGGGATACTAAGCGTGTTATGAATCGAAACAAATGATGGATGTGATGGTCATGATTAGCATGGTAAAACGGCGTTTTCTTTGGGGAAAGTTTGGGAATGATCAAGAGATATGGTCCAGCATGCTGGTGCGTAGTTATTGGCTTATAGATGAGCCTTACGTAAATATCCAACGCGAATGAGTGTCTAGCAGTAAGATCGAATATGGCCTGGTGTGGTGCTACATGCATCTGAAGTGAGAACTGCAGCCAGCGAATCTTTATTGTCTCTAATATTTGCGAGTTTGGTGGATTTAGCTCCAGATCTGTTCTCACGGATCAGTACGAACAAATCTAAAAAGAAACGTGCCTTGTGTCGAGTCTATGTACGAAGCGGAAATGAAAGCAACCAAGCTAGAAAAACAAAACATGTCAAGATCACACCTATCTGTATGGTTTTGAAATATTTTGAGAACTCGGCAAACACGGCGCCAACCGAAGCATGTTACTAGCGGTGGCACCCCGCACCTGGTGGTGTACTAGCTCGCCCCATTCGCTAGTCGTATCGCTACCACCGCTGATATTGAAATGATCGGACCTAGAACGAACTGACGTCCATCCATGCCCGACTCAATCTGTGAGGTATCACTTCTTCCAATATCTTCTCCCTACCTTTTCTACATTCTCTTATAATTCGCTCACTTTCACACACCAGTCTCTCTCTCGCTCCCATAAACCTCTTAGTCCTACCAGACACAGTGTCCCAAAACTACCGCATTAAGGTAGAACATTCGCTTGACCTGTCTTCTTTGACAATCTGTTAACAGTCGCTCAGCAGATTGCAAACAAGATGGCGACCGTCGAACAATGCCTGTACTGCTTCGAAACTTTGACTGCGACCCTTGAAAAGCGCCCGGCTATGACTCTCGAGGAGATCGAGGAATCGTGGGCCGAGTATCCAAAAGGCGTCGAGGAGACGAGCGATGAAAACGAGACCGACGATGCTCCATCAAGTGCAATTCGACCGGAGTCCAGAGGCAATTTCTCGCCAGCTTCAGTGTCCTCCCAAGCTAGTTCCAAGCCAGCTTCCATATTCTCCTCAAAGCCGTCGACTCCGCTGAGCACTGTCTCATCGGCACCACCTTCCAGGCCGCCAACGGTTCAAATAGTCAAGGAGCCTGCCTACAAACCAATCGGACAAGGCAGGCGCTCTGCTCAGTCAAGACCTATTGAAGCGTCGCCCCTCTTTGTGACCTGGAACAAGGTCTCCCGTCGCAGCCGCAATCGCTCATTACGAGGCTGCATCGGAACCTTTGAACCACAAGACCTCAATGTAGGCTTAAAGGAGTACGCCCTCATCGCTGCGCTGCACGACAATCGCTTCAATAAGATTACGCTTGTAGAGCTGCCCACACTGGAGGTGGCAGTGACGCTTTTGACGGACTTTGAGCAGTGTGAGCACCCAATGGACTGGGAACTGGGAGTACATGGGATGAAGATTACGTTCTTTGAGAGACATCGGCCACATAACGCGACCTATCTCCCTGATGTGGCCGTCGAACAGGGTTGGACGAAGAATGAAACGCTGAACAGCTTAGTCAGGAAGGCTGGCTATACAGGCAAGAAGCAGTGGAATGAGCTCACTGGGCTGAAGGTTGTGAAGTACCAGGGTAGAAAGGAGAGCGTGGAGTACGAGGAATTTAGGGAGTGGAGGGAATGGGTTGAAAGCGAGAAGCTAAAGAAAGAGAAGAAATATATGTCGATGGACTTCTAGACGAAGGATAACTGGCATTGATAGTAAACTTCCGCAGGCGCAGTATCTGCAGATTTGGAAGACGGAATTTGTGATAAATAATACAGCTTGACGTAGGGGCACATCAGGTGTATTATGGAATTCGAATAGATCCACGAAGCTAAATTAAGGCGACGAGCGGTCGAGAAGTGGCCATGTGATTGCAAACTTTGTCTACGTTGAGCAACACATATCTCATCTTTGTTCTTGCCTATCTATTTGTGTGCGTCGAAACTCACCTACTACCACCTACACGTCAGAACCATAATACATCACCTCCTGGCTCAGCTTGTTGCCCACAAACTTCTCGTCGCCTTCCTTTCCAAAACCGCGGCCATACACGATCGCATCCACGTTCCGGCCAGGGAAGCTCCTCAAGTTGCCGCAACGTGGAATACGCCCAACACGATCAAACCCCAACGCATCCCAAATCTTGGTCGAAGCCACATTGGTGTCATACACGAGGTTAAATACCGAGTACTCAAACCCCAGCTTCGGCGCATAATCCAAGTAGCTCTCCCCTAACAACCGACCCCCCCCCTTTCCTCGTGCTTTCGGCGCCACCAGAAATCCTGCATTGCTGATGTGACCGGAGCGGCCCGGGTAGTTGGGCTTGATGTAGTAGGTTCCGCAAAAGATCTCCTCATAGTTCATCGGCTGGGCTCCGCCGCTATCCTGCGAGATCTGCTCGCACTCCTGCAGTTTGTTCGCTGGCGTCCAGTTCCCGATCAGCATTACGGCGGCAAAGTTCTGAAGCCAGTAGGAAGCGAACTGGGAGAGAGGCATGTGTGTGAGCATGGGGTACGTGTCACCTGCTTCAATCTCGGCGTTGAAGGTTTTTGACATAAGTGCCATGAGGGCCAGTGGAATGTCTAGGGCGGAAACAAATGGAAGAATGGTGGCACGTTGCCCATCGCGCAGGGTGACGAGGCGTGGTTTTATGGTTGTTGGGAGTGGTTGGCCTGGGTTGTGGCCGGCGGTACGGATGATGGGAGGAGACGCTGGGTCGTCCATAATGGCCGGCATTTTGATATGACTGAAGACTGAAATTGATAATCCGATTTAGCAGAGATGTGAGTACTGTGTTTGAATGTGAGGCAAATGCGACGGGATGTCACAGAAAGGGCGCTTCTCAACAGGAGCCGCGCCAGATAAGTGGCGGTGTCTGCCGATGGGTGGAGTTGGGACCATGATAAGTGCGACTATCTGGGTACACGGTATTGATGCTTAATTGTTCTTGAGAGGGCAAATAGGTTTATAGTCCTTGGGAAACATCTACTGGTATCCAGTGACAGATTGCTGCTTGAGATACCCATTTGTCAACACATCACGCCCTTTGGCCAATTACTTGACATTCGTTCCCACGTGCGTATGTCATCAAGACATTGGACCTTGTAGACCGTGTCAAAATTCCGCGCAGCGACTAAAGCGTATCGGATTTAAGAACATCAAATCTTCAGATCACACAGAAAATGTAGCACGGCGAATCCGCCCCTCATCGTCCCATACCACGAAGTATTGTTGTATATTTCATTCCTCTCTTCAAGTCGTATCATTAAAGCATCCTCTCTCAAAAGCAAATATTGTCCCAATCAGGTCACGAATCATCCCTCTTCATCCCGCTTACATATAAGCAAAAACGCCAAAGGAGACAAGCCATCGACTCGAGCCAGCGATCGACCATCGCCGCATTAATCGCTCCTATATCGCAGAGCAAACACCAAATCGTTCCCCCTGTATCGATCGTTCCCTAACGTCATATGTCCCAGCAACATATAAGCCACAAGCAACATCAAACTCCTCAATCCCAAATTTCGTTCCCACTTAATATCTCATTCGCTATGTCGCTGATCGTACACTCCAATAAGCTCTCGGTTGGAAGGGGTATCATCGATTATTAGTTGTATAAGGAGAAGTATCGAGCTTCATCGACCTGTTTGATATATGTAGAAGCGTCGCGGCTGATGTGGATGGCCTGCAAAACTTCGTCTTCGACTAATCCGTCGTTATAGGGGACTCTTTACCAGCCCTTCTTTCTCGCAAAGCGCTTGTTCAGCAGAACCAACACCTTGGACACATTAAACTGAACGTATTCCAAGTCGAGATCCTCTTGGCCGTCCTTCTGCATTTCCAGCAGGTCGTCAAGCTTAAGGTCAAGTTCCAACAGCCCACGGCTACGCCCTGTTAACAAGTTTAGTATATACACTACATCTCTCATCGCCAACAGTGTGTGATTCCCTACCTTTATAGTGCAAGCTGATAATGAACGTTCCTGGCGTCGGACTCAAGAAGTTGAAGAAAATGTTTGCGCGGCGATTATCCGGCACATTACTCTTCTGAATCACGCCGAGCTTCTCTAACTCCTGATGAGTGTACTTGTGCGGGCCAAGTGCTTTCAGTTGCTGCTGCTTCCTCTTGTTGCCTTCAGCTTGTCCTCTCACGTTATGAAGGTAACTCTTGTACGTCTCCAATTGGTTGACGAGGAACGTGTTATGGTCGCGAATAGTCTTGTAGACCTCGTTTAGCTTTTCCGTCTCTTGGATTACTGCGTCCTTGAGAGAGCCCAGATGGTTGAGCTCTTGCACGATATCGTCTCTCAGGCTCGCAAATCCGTCATTCTTGTCAATGGTGTGCGACTCTTGTAGCTGGGATAAGAGTTCCATGGCACGAATTCCTTTGCGTACCATGACGGCATCAGTGCGAGATGTAGCCGCGGCATCTGCAACTTTCTCAAGGCGCAGAGGTCTGGCTGCCACGTAGCGATTGTTAGGAATGGATCGCATAATCTGAACAAATGTCGACTTCGCCTCCAAGTAGAACACTTCGTCCTGTGTGATGTCAAGGGCGGCAGTCAAATCGTCAATAGCAGTCTCCCACTTGCTGAATAAAGGCAGCGTTATGGCTCTGTTCTCCTTGCGAGATAGCTGCGCCGGGGCTGTCCCGAGCTCGGTGAGGATCTGGCCTAGGTGAGAGCCTTCCTCCTTGGTGAGCTCCTTGCCATGTTTTTCAAGGAGGCTGTGCATCGCGTACACTTCGTTCAGTGTTATTGAGAGTTCAAGGTCCTTCTTAGAGAGTGCGACATAGTTGTCCACCTCGAGGCTCTCGTAGAAGTCCTGTACCTCGCACAATTCGAGCATAAATTTGTTGATGCGCTCCTTGTTTTCCTCGATGAAAGAGTTGAGCTTCGCCATATATGGCTCCTTGCCGTAGGAAGGCTTGTTTGCAAGATTCTGCAGCATCTTGGCAATCATGGTCAATGTGCGCCTCGGCTTCTCTGCCGGTGTTCCGTCTATCAGCATGTACGACTTCGGCGTGACAATGGCCGGATTTATGAATCGTAAAAAGAAGAAGCCTCCAATCAAGGTGCAAATAACCTGGTCATCGGCATCTGGATACTTCCTCTTGGTGAGGCTGCGGATCTGTTTACAGATCCATCTGATGCCGTATGGCGTCTCCTCCAAACCATCGATAATGGTAGTGAGAAAGCCATTGGCGATCTCCATCAGCATGGTGAGACGTGGTGCAATGATTGCTTGGACATCTGCATTCTCTGCCGCCTCTTCTGCTGTGACGCCTGACGGCAGATGCGCAGGATACACTCCGGTATCACTTTCGATCTCCTTGCACATAGTCTGGTAGACCTTGAGAGGATTGATCTCCAGATCCAGATCTTTCAGTTCAATTAGTCCGTTGATTCTGTCCGCCAACACCGACTTCAAGTAACCTTGTCCTGGCCCTCTGCGGGTATATGTGGTCATCATGCGTGACACTGGTGTGTTTGCGCGAAGGAGGGAGGAGTAATCACGGGTGTTATCGAACTGCCAAGTTAAGACGGACTGGCAAAAGCGTTAGCACGATATCTGAAAAAGCCAATTCGGAAGCGCTTACCTGAAACATAGTCAAGAGGAGATGCTCTTCACGACTCTCGTACTGATTTCCGTAGATCGTGAACATAACAGTCTGTAGCAGCGCATCGATCTCAAGCATAGTTACCAGTCTGCAGAGATGTGCGATATGTCTTGGCTCCGACTGCAACAAGAACAGCAAATTGCCATACTTTTGAGTCTTATCGTCGTTCGGGAAGAAGCCCTCTTGGACCTCTCCTCCATCTTCCAGCTGGCTGGCAACTTCATTTTGTTCCTCCAATGCCATGCGATTTTGGATGAGAAGGGCGATGCGGGAGTCTAAGTATCTGACATCCTTCTCCAACACGAAATTCTTCTTTGACTGGGAGGATATCTTCGCTTTCAACTCGCGCAAGACCTTTTGCGCCCTCGCCAGGTCATCCTCGATCTCCAAGTCGCGTTCGTTGGCGGAGATGCTCATATAAAGAGCAGTGGTCGAGAAGCGTTTTGACTGGCGTGCCGAGCGACTGCCATCGTGTGCGCTGGTCATCGTCCCTGTGCGCGACAGCGGTTGGAAGCTGGAGGAGGATGCGCTTGACGCGCGTGATGGACTTTGGAGCATGGTCGCCATTGTGTCTAGACGTTCTACTCTAGCCTGAATCTTCACTACTTACGACCCTGACAATGCCCCTGGCACTGTCGCTACCCTCGTCGGGCTGGGTTGTGAGAGTCGCAGTTATTTGCGAAGTGTTTGTCTCACAGAACAAAGCTTCTCTCGTTTGGGGCAGCCGAACGGTACGGAGACAGCACGTAGCCGAAATGGCAGCGGGACTGACAGGTGCCCGAAGAAGAGCTGCGGTCGACGGCTGGAATTGGAGGAATTGGCAAATTGTTAATTCTATCAGTTTATCAACTGAATTGGATGTGCTCGTCGGTCGTGGCACAGCAAATTAAAATGCGGCTCGTAGTTATGTTGCGGAGGTGGACCTCGATATCGTGTAAATTGCTGGGGAGCTCCAATCGGCCAAATCACTCAAGACGGCGTCGCTGTTTCGGAACTTGACGTAGGGCCGCGCGTAAGTGGGCGCCTGTGGTTTCTGTCTACTCGGGAGACAATCCTGGAGCTTGATATTTATTTTCGACCTTGTCGCAGAAATTAGTGGTGCAAGCAACGCGAAAGTTCTCAACTTTCACAACGTTGCGCCGACGCCTTGGGGGACGCACAAGGCTGTGGAGATGGCCTTGTCGCAAAAGGACCGAAGGAACGTCGCTTCACGTCAGAAATGATGATGCTCTGCCTTTGAGAATGTCGGTCGGTATCAAATGAGAGGCTGGAGAATCAGTATAAATGAGTTATGTGACGCAGAGAGCGTAGAGAGAGGGAAGAAGCGAAAGGAGGGGGCGCTGGCCTCTCTTCGTATGCCCAGTGAGGAGCCAACAGCAGGGTCTTGGCGGGTTCGTGAAGGGGGGCAAGGGGACAGGGGTATGCTTTGGCGTATGGTCGATGCACACCATTTTCAGCGGTTGGGCCCCTGCCAACCTGTCTTCTGTCAGTTGAGAAGTGGCCTTTTTGGCACCACTGCAGTAGATACTGTAGCGGCCTGCCATTGACCAGACACACAGACGATACCGACACCAGCGTCTCCATAAATACAGCCCGGCCATCAAGGACTCCAAACAAACTGATGGTACGAGTACAGAAGAAAGGGTGGAGCTCGAAAGTAACATGACTTGGACAGTGTAAAGGAGCATGGCATCGAGAGCCTACGAGTACTCGGTGAGAGCCTACGAATACACCGTGAGAGCCTACGAGTACTCGGTAAGGACCTACGAATACCCAGTAAGGGCCTACAAGTACTCCGTAAGGGCCTACGGGTACTCGGTAAGGACCTACGAATACCCAGTAAGGGCCTACAAGTACTCCGTAAGGGCCTACAAATACTCGGTGAGAGCCGACGAATACACCGTGAGAGCCTACGTGTACTCCGTAAGGGCCTACAAATACCCCGTGAGAACCCCGTAAACCCCCAATGCACCTTGCGGTCGGCGGCTAAAGTTAGCGTCATAGCTGTCTCGGCCGCACATCGTGTTCCTGGTTCCTGACTAGAACTTCCGAACATCCTTTCTTGCACCTGTCAACAGCCTGCCTTGCCTGACATTCACTGGACGAGATCTTTGACTCTTCCGTCCATGCAAACTACCATGTTTCGTTTAACATGTTTCACCACAAGGAACGCAACATCGGCCCAAAAAAACCAAGCGTCGAGCGCAACCCCTTTGAAAAAGGATAAAACCGCTAAGAAAAACTAACGAGCGCTACATCGCGCGATCCCTAAGCGAAACCGAACGGTGAGGTGACATTACCACACAGAACTGCCCAAACGAGACTCCAAACCCCTCCAAAACCCGCCTCTCACTCCACCCTCGCAACTCTGAAACGCTGCGAAGCGGGGGAGAGCGTCAGCCGGCTATTGACTCTCCACAGTGGCACTTTCATCACGATGACACCCTAGAAACCTCCTTTACGTCTCCATAAGAACCATAAACTTAACTTTTCCCTTTGTCGATTTGCTACCCTTTGCAGAGAAAGGTATCCGCCGAGAGTAGGGCTGTACATTGTCACCTTATATGTCATGTTTATCGCGAGGATTTAAGACGGACGCCTGTAAACTTATTTCCTGGCGGACAAAAATGACAGATTCAGGGAGGATGGCAGGCTAGAGGGCTAGAGGGCTAGAAGGCCAGAAGGCGAGAAGGCTAGAAGGCTAGAAGGCCAAATTTGGCATAAAATGCTCTCTTATAATTACCGCTAAGCCAAAATTGGCATAAACTAGTGCTGTAAAGGGTATTTAAAACTTACATGTCATTATCAGTGTAAACAGTGATTTTACGCAGTTGACAGTCAATTAATTGACTGCCAATTTCAAAATTGACTTAAATGGAACAACCGCCGTGCCGAGAGAAAGCTCAAAGCGATCGTCAGGAGTGCTGCGGGAACGGCAAGCGAGGGATACGGAGTACTGTATGTAGTTGTACAGTACGGAGTACACATACAGTACTCGTAACCTTCTTCCAAGCTCGCTGCTGGCCTGTTTCCAAACCGCTGATCTACCGCAAGCGAGTCGAAGTGCCTCGTAATAGTGTTGTATTCTGCCTCCTTCAATCGGCCATACTGTGTTGAACCAACGTCACTGTCCCCTAGAATGCGACGCACGGCGGCCGTCGGCCACGAGTTACACAAATACGAAACTGCTAGCCGCAACTTGAAACTGCATGTCGCTCTTAAACTTGCTCCGAGTATCAGCCATTAGTACTCCCAGCCTCCCACTTATATCTTTGCAGGCGTGCAAAACGACCATGACAAGTGCTGCAGATGAGGTCGTCGCGCGCCGCACAAATACACTAGTGCAGTACCTGCAGTAGTCTGCGGCACGAAAATGAGACAATGAACGTACCACCACCACTGGATCCGCGCTTACCGGCGAGAATAAACTTCTCACCACAGCTTACTCACTAAATATTTCACTACGTACGAATTGGTTGATTGAGTCTTTTGACATGTCTTGGGTATTATTTTCTCAGCTAACATCTTGCTTTCGCCGCTCGCGGTCTACTGTCGGTCGGCCTACTGGGACCTCTTCCTTAAGTCCTCAATACAAAGATGGACGTAGATGTCTTCAACAACTTTCATGAGTTCGCGACTTCCCAAACCGGTTCTGGAGCAAGGTTCCATCCCGTCCGTCGCCACCTACCTGGTTTCCCCGCATCTCCTCACAGAAAGAAGGCGGCGGACGCGTTGGATGCTCTCCTTCATCAGCTAGGCCGAATGTGGTGCGCATGGTTTTCATGGCGTCCAACCAGATATTCACCTCTTGAAAGTAAAACTCTTGCCCGGCCTCTCCGTCTGCAGCCTTCTCATACCCTTTGGCGCATCCGCACTCTTCTGATAAGGATCGAACGGCTTGTTCTTCTGCTTCTTATCCTTGTGTTGAGGCGCTCCCTTCTTCTTGTTCATCACCGAATCCGCCTTGCTGTAATCGAATGGCCCCTCCTCTTCCTCCTCTTTCTCCGCGTCCTCGACCTGCTTCTTCGTCGCCGTCTCACCAATCACCTCCCCAGCTGTAATCCTCTTGGCCAGCTTCGCCGCCTTCTTCTCTGCTCGTCTCTTTGCCTTCTCCTTCTTTTTCTCTTGCGCGTCCTGGTTCAGAGTTATATCGTACTCGCCGTCTGCCATCGGCGTATCCTCCTCGGCCTCTGGCTCCGGTGTCGGCTCTTCTGCCTTCCTCTTCTTTCCTTGCTTGATCGTGAAAGGCTCCTCAAGTGGCGTAAAGTCCGTTTCGGGCTCGCCCTTGACCATCTCTGGCTCCTCCTCCTTGACAGTCGCGTTCTCTAAGAAGGCATTTGCGGAAATTGGTGGCAATGGAATGGCGAGTTGAATGTCGGCCCCTGGCTTGGTGAGAGTTGCTGGCTTGTCCCAAGTGCTGCTTCCGAATGCGCCTCCCCAGAATGTCGACTTATCACTGCGCAGTCCATTGTTGATAACTGCCGAGAGGGTTGTCGCCGGCAGCGCCTGTCTGGCTGCGGCGGCACGTGCTTCTCTAGCATTGGCCGACGCTATGGCTCCGACAGAGTCCGGCTTCAATACATCCATCATACTTGGTCCATCTTTTCCATCCTCCTTAGCAGCCCTGATGATGTCGAGGAGCTCTCCGGCGCGAGCCTTGATGCTGTGCGAAACTGGATGCAAAGCAGCCAGTAATGGTTGCATATTGAGTGGCATCAGCTTCGACAGAGACATGACGACGTGGTTAGGCATAACATAGTTGGTGCTGTCATCATCCTGGCGAGCAACCTTGTCCCTGAAGGCATGAATGGCTCTAAATACAGCGAACTGCTCGTGGCTGAAAAGAACTGGGGTTCTCGTGAGTGTCGCGAACCATCCTCCTGGGCCTCTGCCGGTCTCTGCATCGTAGACTGCCGACTCATAGCGGAAAAGTGACGTCTCCTTAGACTTCCTCAGAACTTGTCCCATGCGATCTCCGTCTGGCACCTTCGGGTTTGATTTCTCCACCAACTCGTTCCGAACGTGGTCGTAAATGTACAAAAGAAAATGGGTATCAGCGCGGGCATAAAATAACATCTCCTCCGGGATTGGGCGTATGCGCCAATCTGCCATCTGGTACTTCTTGTCGGCATCGAAGTCGACGAAGCGTTTCAGCAAGTATGCCAAGCTACCTCCTGGGTATCCCAAAGCCTTGCAAGCCGCATTAGTGTCGAAGAGACCGTTGATGTAGAGTCCCAAATCTCTCTGCAGCCAGACGATATCCATAAAAGCACCATGGAAGACCTTCACAATCTTTGGATCGGCAAACGCCTCATTCAAGACTTGAAGATCTTCTCTCCATGGCTTCAGAGTATCCACGATCCAATCCTTCTCCCTCGTGCTGATCTGCATCAACGATACAAGGCCGATGTATGACCTCTGGTCGTGATGCTCCAGATCAACGGCGATCTCCTTCGCTTGCTTCAGTTCCTTCAACATCTCCAAAACGCCCTCGTAGGTGTCGACGAAAGTGGCTGTGGTAATCTCCACCGGCTGATATGGTATTGACTCGGCAATGGTGTAAACAGCCTTTGGATATGCAAGCTCTCTAATCTCGGTCTCATATGGGTGCTTGTACTGTGTTCTTCCGTACTCGTTCTGGAAAGTAACTAGCGATTTCTCCAATGGCACAATGGCATGTGGCTTCGTTTTCAGCAGCGGCTTCCATGGCTCGGTCGGGTTGTTGTTTGGCTTGTGCTCGAAGGCGAGCTGCGGCTTAACAAGGTTTTGGTTGCGGAATGGGTTTCCTTGCTTTCTCGCTTTCGATGTGTACGGCTCTGCCCCGTCTGGTCCCTTCCTCTTAATCAATCCGGTGTACTCGTCCAAGCTCATGTCGGCCCTCTCCAAAAGCGAATCCACAACATCAACCACTCTTTTCCAGTTGTTGTCGACATCGTCCACCTCCTCCAGTACTGGGACATCAGATTCGGTAAGCGCAGCTGCTGTTTTGAGAATCGAGCTCGAAATATTGAGAAGTCGTGCAGTTTGTTCGTCCAGCGCCTCGCCAGTAGCTGGGTTCAGGGAGCGTTGAAAGCCAATGTCAGATGCCGAGATTGCTCCCACACTCCTTGTGGTGGCAATAAGTGCTGCTTGGATCGCATCCTGCATTGACTTGAAATCCGTGGGTTGCTCCATGTTTGATATGTGATTCTGGAGTCGCGACAGTTCCTCCACTTGTTTATCGCGAGACGCGGATTTCACAAAAAGTTCGAGCCTCGTCGGAGCATCGGCGTTTGTTCTTCCCCATGCAGCCTTGGCGCTCGCCCCAAGACGCCTCGCAAGGTTACGGATGACTTCAAGCTGGACAGGAAACGATAAGTTGCAACGGTAGCTCGACGGTTGTCTTTCATACATTCGAAATGTCTGCCTCTTTAGCACCGGAATGCAATGACACGAAAGAGTGAGCTTTGAACTATCAAAGTGCTAAGCAGGACTAATATGCGCCAGGCGGTATGATACCTGCTTTTTGAAGTGGTATAGTGAGAGTAAGTCGCTCTTTGCCACGCGAAAGGCCCATATGCTGACGCTTTACAGAATACCTTCGGGGCACAGGCACCACTGACGAATGTGCTTCGCTGTTTAAGGAGTACAAGGCGTGCTTGACGGTACGGTGCCATTATGTGTTAAGGGCATGACGCGGTGCTAATTGGGTTGACAGGGCGCATTGAGAGAACGTGGCATTGACAAGATGCTTGAAGACGCTCGAGAGGACCACAAAGAGAATGATGCTACTCATCTGAAGCGAAATTGATTTACCTCATGTGAGGCTCCTGGAGATGCCTAAGCAGTACCAGAACTGTGTAGCATGGTTATGGACGCGTGGGAGGAGTATGGAGTTTAAGCGGAGCATACAATACTCTTAGACGAATGAAAATAACTCCTTGTGCTCTTGTATAGCGAAGAGCATATGTCTTCTACTTGCTTGGAGAACAGATTGGCTGTCGAAGCCTAAGCACTGAACATGGCCAAACCATGTACCTTCCCAATAAGTATCACTAAGGATAACATGAGATGCTTCTTTGACGTTCTCCACAACGCATTAATTTTCGTACTGAGAGATCCCAAGCGTATGGGCTGGAGTTGGCTTTATAGTTGGCTTTCTTCGGAGTTGAGTCTCATGCTGCACTCAAAAATGCTCAATCGAGTCTCTGTCTTAAGCTGCATCCTTGCATCATCTCTACCAGGATGTTAAGCTTGGGAAGCGCAGGCTGTCACATGACAGAAGCTTGTTCGTCGACCTTGACACGCTTGTGTTGGAACGATCGTTGGAACCACTGTAAATGAGGTACGGAGGTACTAATACCCGCACTTAGAGGCCATTCTGGACTCTCCTGGACAATTATACATTCGCCATCTGAGCCCACTCCGACATTCAACCGCGATACCAACTTGACCATGTTGATTGCATCCTTCTTCTGCTGATACCTTTCACTTCTTCACGGCGACACGACCCTTAGCCGAGCACATATATAACTCCTTGCACAACCACCTACAGAGCATTCGAACCGCGAACTGTCTACACCGTCTTGCGGCCGCGCAACATTTCCCAAGTCGCCCATGCACCGTTAGACGAGAATACCTCTCATGGTCCAGCAATAGAGCTGCTTCATGCACCCGTTTTCCATTCTGACCCTTGGCATATTCGTAGCCGGCTACATTACAGCCAGGTGGGATCTGGTTACTCGACTTTATGAACTTGCCATCTTCGCATGGGACCTCGGTGTTGTAACTCGAGCTACGAAAGGAGTAGTAGGAATATCAGTATTCTTCGTCCTGCTTGTTATACCTATCAGTAAATTGGCGAGCCAGGAGGCGCAACTCCACCCACGCTCTAGTAATACTGGCATATCTGCCCGCGAACAGCTTCGACGCCGCGGATCGTTCTGAGTAAGGCCTTGGCCATGCCAGAGCATGATGGGTTGATGAGGATATTTTGGCCCGTCGACATTCCAATATCACCATCACCTGGAGTTATAGTTGGGTGGAAGAACTCGGACTTTGACGTACTTGTTGTGGCGGTCTTGGAGGACGTGGATGTAGGTACTCGCATGTATGTTACGAAGAGTCAAATCGCTGATACTTTGTAAAGCTGCGCAATGTAGAAAATGCGCTAAAGGTCGGCTATTTATTCAGAGGCGCGCCTCATAACATGGAACGTGTGTATGAACTATGTGGTCTTCCTTCCATGCAGGTGCTAGGCACAATCAATGCCCCACCCTCCAACGAACCGTTCCATATCAACGCCAGTACAATGGCCCGGGAGACGACACCCTGCATATCGTGCCCCATTGCACGCAGCATTCAAGTTATTATGTTCGAGAGGCCACAGCCCACAAGGATGCAGTACATATCACTCATCCCTCTAACTTTGGCGCTGGACGATAAGGATGAACTGATGCTGAGTGGTGTGGATGCGGGAGATGAGAAGGCCGAGGCAAAACGACGAGAAAAGCAGGCTGCATTAGTGGAAAAGCTAAAGCTCCATACTGTTACCAAGCATCGGCCAACTGCGAAAGAGCTTGCTTTACCGCGAATTGTCCAACAGATCAACTTTTCATGGGAGGTGCAGAAGCTCTTGCATCAGAATATTTCCCTCGTTGGGTCGCGGCGCCGCCGCACTCTCAGCGTGTCAGAAAGAGTGATTGAGTCCGTATCTACTACGACGGACTATGTTCTTGAGGGTATATGGTACGCCATTGTCACATATGTCTTTCCTCTGATACGAGCAGGCTTCGTTCTGGCACTTATAGGACATCGCTCGACTGCAGAAGTGCTGCTGAGAATCCTCGAGTATCGAGCTCAGCCAGACTATGCAGCTCTCAAGGACATATCCGCAACAGCTCAACAAGTCGAAATAAGGCTGCAGCAATTCTGTTATTGGCCCATGCAGTATGTAAAGCTGAGAAAGCGCAAAGGCGACTGGATGAGCATCACCACGAGTCACGCGGATTATATACGCTTTTACAACAGTTTATGGCTGGTTGCCAACGATGTGATTATCGGCATTGCTGTCGGATCTGCGATAATAGACAACTCGGAGTGGCTTGCAATACAGATCAGCCAAATACTCGGCCGATACACTGTTACATTATTGCAGCAAACGATTTCGTGGCTCATGGACTGGCCGGCTGGGCTGAAACTCAACAATGAGCTCGCTCAATTTTTGGGTGATCTCTTTTTGTGGGTTATTGATTACTGGTCAGGATGTGTCGACCTACTGCGTCCTGTCCTCCCACAAATCGTCTGGTTCATCGGCTTCTCCAGCTTTGCCGGGGCCAGTATGCCTATAGCACTATTCTCCGACCTTGTCTCAGTCCTCACCATCCACATCTACTCCTTCTATATGGCTTCAGCAAAGATTTTCCACTGGCAGCTGACCATTATCCTGTCACTCTTCCACCTATTTCGCGGCAAGAAGCACAACGTTCTACGTAACCGCATCGACTCCTGCGACTACGACCTCGACCAGCTACTTTTGGGCACTATCCTTTTCACGTTATTATTCTTCCTTTTACCGACGGTTATAGTATTCTACCTTACCTTCGCGTTTGCGCGCATGGGTATAATAAGCGTAAAGGGAGTTCTCGACACGGCATCGGCTTGCCTGAATCACTTCCCCTTGTTTGCACTGATGCTTCGGGTGAAAGACTCGCAACGCCTTCCAGGTGGAATTCGATTTGAGCTCACCGACGCCAAACCTCAATCAAGACCTTCGTCGAAAAGGAAAGCAGATGGGGACATCAAGGACGGCGGTGCAGCTTCGGCTCCCCCGCCCACCTCGTATATTTACCTGAGATCTGTGCCATTGTCATTCCCGACAATGTTTCAGCAGTACTTTCAGCTAGGTAACCGCCTGCGCAAGCATTACCTAAGCTTCAATGTCATACTTTGCCTTATGACGGGCCAGTTTGTGCCACCCATTCATAGAAAGAATCTTTATAGTCTTCAGTACAGTATGCTGCCAGCAAGACGAGCTGGAGTGATGGAGATGTGGAAGGCGTTAACATGGGACGATAGCAGAGAACTCAATGGAAACGGCAACCTGAAGAAACGAAGCAGTTGGCCTGGTTCCGGTGGTGGAGGTGGAGGCAGGAAAAATCGGAGGAGTTATCAATAACATGAGCATATGAGGTATCATCGGCAGGATAGGGGTTAGGTTGGATTGTAAATGATTGTACAGTACCGAAGAGCAAGCATACATATTATGGTGCCGATGCCACGTTATCAATACATGGATCGGCTTATTGCCACACTGCACCTTGAGACGCACAACTTGGGAGCCTCCGACGACCCCAGACCCTGACCAAATACACGATGGACAAGTTATAGAGCTTCAGGACAGGTCTGAGCCACACTCTTGCCCAACTTCTTACTTCCCTACCGTGCAGTCCTCTCCTCTCCCGTTCGAGCATTATAGGGGTAATGAAGAGACAAATGCTTCTGGCCAGCTCCCAACTACAGCACCAACACGTTTGAAAGTCTTGCTCTACCTTCTCCAGCCGCCAGCTCAGCACGTCTCGGAAGTCTGAGCTCAAATGGTCGATCGGCATCAGCTCACAGTAAGGGGGACGTAGGGGTTTGTCAACACTTCGCTGGAGAATTCTGTAATTTTCTGTTTCCTTAAGAATGATCGGTCGACAATCGCCTTGCCCTAAGGGCGGCCTCAATATAAATGTGCGCAAGCTTTTGACAACCAGCGGGAACTACAAACCATTCATCCCGGCTCCAGAATTCACACCAGCTTCGATGACGCCTATTTATAAAAGGGCAACCAGGGTCCGCGCTACCCAAACTAGATACTTTCCAACCCCTTGGCTCCAACAAATTCATCTCCAGAGTCAATCGAGGAACGCCCAGAAAGCCAGATGGCTGGTGTCAGCCCTAACAGACCCCCCTTAGCTGCCCAAAGACAGTTTCTCGGGGTTTGGCTGTCATTAGAAGACAGGCCACAGTCGCTTGAAGAGATCGCTGCCAACTTTACACCGTTACTGCTGCTCCCGCTGTTATGCAACGATGCATCTATACCAAGAGCCAATATGCCGGAATGGGTGACATGGCTTCCAGCTGTCTTCAGGAGTGCGCGGCCTTTAGGGCAAGGTGGGCGAAGGAGGGATAGAAAAAACAGTTCTGGAGGCACAGCGCCAGGAGCTGGTAGAATGAAGTTCTCCAGGAAGTGAGTAAGGCAACAAACCTCCACAACAGCCTACTGGGAATGTCAAAGGCCATGGACAACTATCGCACGTCCGCGCGGAAGTTCCAGCTTAGTCGTCGGAGGATGTGGTGAAGGCGTAGAGTGGAGGCAAGAGGTGCGCGAGAGTGACTGCAGGTGAGACAAGGTTGGGAGCAGCTTGACATTGTAGGTTGAGCAGTAGTTGTGGTAAGGAATAGCTTCGATCGTGGCCTGGTGGAAGATGTAAAAGTGGCGGCGTAGGACAATGTTCTTCCGTCAATGGAGAATATTTCAACCCCGTTTATCACAAAGCTCTACGCCTTCCGCTTCCGCGCCCGAGATTCCCAAACTGAAGACCCCGGCCTCTATGGATCAGTTAAAGGAGTACATCCGAGCCTCCAGTTTCCGTCTGCCCGACGTCCAAGACTTTAGAGCTACGTCTATTGAAAAGCAGGAAAGACACGTTCGAAAGTGGGCGAGTAATGAATTAAGCGGCCACAAGATTGTGGGGCACCAGAGGGATATTGGCATGTACAAGGTGGTAGCCGAAGAGTTTTTGAGGACAGGACGGCGCCCGTCACATAGGTAAGTGCGAAGCGAGACAAACATATACTAGCAATAGATACCTGTCTAGCGTACACCGAGTCAAAAAGCACTTGGCAGCAAAACAGTTGCTAACCTGCTTGTTCGAGGAATATAGCCGGTCGTACAAGCTCACCTGGTTAGATGTGGGGCAAAGCAATTGGTACTTCCGTTCTAGATTGAAGGACCCGGACTTTTGTTCGCAGATGGCGGCTCATTTAAGAGATGCTTCGATTCAGCTCCTTAATTGTCGCTGGTGTGGCTGAGCATCGGGAGCGTAGGAAGTAGTCAACAATAGAACATATGGCTAGTGATCAGGGGAGCTTTTTTAACCCAGTGATGAGCTTTCCACTCGTGACGCTTCATGCTTCGGCATGCTATCACATGGACACTCGATATTTATGGAGCAATTGATCGTATCATGGTAGATTTCTCTTCTATTCTACCTCGCCTGCATTCATTCATCCATGTCGGAAGATCATGATTCGACATCCTGTCTCATCTGTTGTTTTGTCAAACGCCCGCCAGAAACGCCATGCCATGCCATGCGCAGTAACAAAAGTCCATTCCTCATCACACCCATCTATAGGTATCTCTTCAGCTTTATAACCACACATTTAAGCAGATTGCTCAAATGCTCTCCTGACGACTCTTGAGAACTGGTCAATCTCGACGTTCTCACGGACCATGGTGCCCTTGGCCTCGTTCTCCTTGTTTAATGGAACCTTGATGGTTGTGCCATCAATGCTCCATCCGCAAACCTCCTTGACGAACTTGTCCAGAGCCTCGCCCTGGAGTCCGAGCCATGCCTCCAACACGGAGCGCTCAACCTCACGGACCGTCTGTGCGATGGTGAGAGCGGTGCGGACGCGGATGATCTCCTCGAAGCCAGCGACGTCGGCGATCAAGTCAGCGTAGAGGTCGTCGGAGTCGAGGGTGGTCCAGAACTTGCCGTAAGAGGCACCGGCGAGGAGGTTGTTGAGGACGTTGAGCTTCTGGACGGCCTCGGAGAGTGGTGCATCACCAGCTGCTGGGGTAGAGGCGGAGGTAGAGATTGGCTGGAGGATGTGTGGTGGGAGAAGGTGGAGGCAGAGGGAGAAATCTGGTCCTGGGAAGGCAGTCAAGGCCTTGACGAGGATGTTGGTGATGGTCTCGTCGCGGGCGAGGTGTGGGTTGAACTGGTAGCTATAAATGCTGTCAGCGACTGGATTCTCGAAACTGGTATGCAAAACGGCAACTGAGCAACGGTGCAGCGGCGGCATGTGGATTAAGATTCAGATAGAGCTAATGTAGGCATCGTCTCCAGACAGGGATTCAGTCTCCATGGGGCTCGAGTAAACAAAAGTTTATGCATCGTATGTGTCTCACAGCCGCCGAAATGAACAGCCTAGGGTGATTTCGGAAGCAACGCACAGCTTAAGGAGGGCAAGGTTGGCGTAGCTGTCGTAGGTCTTCTCGTCGCATTGCTGCTGGACGTAGTCCTGGAAGATGGCGGTGGTCTCTGGGTTGTATCTGTCCAAGCCGTTGAGGATGGCCTCGATGTGCTCTGGACGCTCTGGCGCGTAGTCGAATGGAACACCCATATTTGCGATTTAGATTATGTGGAAGAGAAGGTTGAAGGATATCGTGTGGAGTTGCGGTGACGTGGTAAATCGAAGTGGATGGCCGTCGTCGCGGAGAAGATTTCGAGCTTCATACAAATTAGGGCAACCGACAACGTCGCTTTCGGCAGATTTTGCCGACAATTAGCCGCCAGCGCAAGCGACGAACCACCCCCATTCTCATCTTCAAATGTTCGAATGATCAATCAAATCACAAAGTGAATTGTCACTGTTAACTACAATTTCATAGTTCTATTTCTCAGTCTCTATTTACTTTCAGATAGTATCTACGGTGCACAATCAACGCTGATGATCGCTAACGACCTGGCTTCATCCGTTTGCAGCCACTCTTCACGAGAACAATGGAACAATCTAGTTCTTGATCAGGAGGGAGTGACCAGTCATCTCCTCTGGCTGCTTCAGACCCATTGCCGCCAAGATAGTTGGCGCAACATCACCAAGTACACCATCTGTCTTTTTCAAAGTCCATCCCTTTGGCGCATTGGCCATAATGAATGGGACCTTGTTGGTGGTGTGGGAAGTCTTTGGCTTTCCATCCTCGAACTTCATCTCCTCAGCATTTCCGTGATCAGAAGTAATAAAGAGCATGTAGTTCTCCTTCTTACAGGTCTCATAGATCGCTCCGATGGACTTGTCAGTCGTCTCGACGGCCGTAAGGGCTGCCTCATAGACACCGGTGTGTCCGACCATATCTGGTGGCGCAAAGTTGTTCATGATGAACGGGAACTGCTTCTCAGCAATTCTCTTGGAGACTTGCTTAGCAACGCCAGCGGCACTCATTTCTGGTGCCAAATCGTAAGTGGCAACGCTCTTGTTAGATGGGACGAGATCCTGGGACTCATCACGCTCCTCAAGTGGGAACGACTTCTCAACACCACCGTTGAAGAAGAAAGTAACATGGGCGTACTTCTCGGTCTCAGCTACGTGTACCTGCTTCACACCCTGCTTACCAAGAGTCTCAGCAAGAACGTTACCCATGTGCTGTGGCTTGAAAGCAATGGTGAATGGGTAGTCGAGCTTGTACTGGGTCATGGTGGTGAGGGTGATGTTCTTTGGGTATGGGAAGTCTGGCTTTGGCGAGCGGTCGACATCACCCAGAAGCTGAGTGATCTCTCTGACACGGTCGGAGCGGTAGTTGAAGAAGAACAACTGGTCGTTGTCCTGGATGCGGCGCTCCTTTCCCCCAACAATGATTGGCTTCAAGAACTCGTCGTTCTCATCCTTGGAGTACCTCTCCTTGATGGTGGCGATTGGGTCGGTGCTATCCTCTCCCTCGCCGAGGACCATTCCCTTCATGGCGACCTCAATTCTCTCCCAGCGCTTATCACGGTCCATGGCGTAATAGCGTCCGACAACAGTGGCAATCTCTCCACAGCCAATCTCCTTGGTCTTCTCAAGGAGCTGCTGCATGTAACCGGCCCCAGACTTTGGATCGGTGTCACGTCCATCACCAAAGAAATGGATGAAGACCTCTGGGACCCCAATGTCCTTGGCAACCTTGAGAAGGGAGTACAAGTGGTCTTGCTTAGCGTGCTATTTTCACAGTTAGTCAAGCCTTCTTAGCAGGGCGACACCCAATAATACTTACAACACCACCATCAGACACCAAACCACACAAGTGCAGACGCCCAGTTCCGTTCTTGGCATCGGTGAATGCCTTGACAACGACATCGTTCTGGTTCAACTTTCCCTCCTTAATGGTCTGGTCAATACGGACAACATCCTGCCAGACAACTCGTCCAGCACCAATGTTCAAATGTCCGACCTCAGAGTTTCCCATGAGGCCTTCTGGGAGACCAACAGCGAGCGAGGAAGCCTCAAGCTCGGTGAACCCATCGGCATTCTTGTAGAAATTGTCCATTACTGGAGTGCTAGCATTGGTGATGGCATCACCCTTCTTGACACCTTCTGGCGCATTTGTGTCTGGAATCCCCCATCCATCAATAACGACTGTAGTGCAGGAGCGCCATTATTAGCCATGCAAATTCCAGGATAATGAGAGCAATACAGCACGCCATGAAATAATCCGGCGTCTTCGCCATTGCGGCAGCTCTTCATAAAAGTAAAGCTCGAGGTCTAGAGATCAATTGGGACGTACTGAGGACGGCCTTGTTCTCAACCTTCGACATTATTGCGGTCTGATTTAGGACCCGATTTAAGTTTGGAGCCGAGCTTAGAGCTTTGTTGAGCTGTCGGAGGCGAAGAAGTTAGCTTTCTTGCTCGTTCGTAGGATCGCATCTAGTAGGAAATAGTGCCACAAGCAAGGCCTACATACCTAATTCAAATAAATGCAAATTTGACTCAGTTTGTTAACTGGTTGAGGTTTACGAGTTCAATCGGTGTGTTGTGTCTTAGTTTCGGTGGGGTACTCGTAACTGACGGGAGATGAACCCCTCCATAATCCATGCTCTACGTCACCCGGTCTTCGGCGACAAGAAACCACTGTCGCGAGGCCGAGAGACAGTCGTCGCGACAAACTTCATCTCATACATACCTTCCGCGCCTCATCCACAAGAAAGGCCAACGAATGTCTATATCAGCAAGAACATAGCTCGACCACCTTCGCTAGTCCTTCAATATCGATTGCTAGCAAACGACTAAACCACAGCTCAAAGCTCACCTGCGACGTCCTAAGATACTCAAAAATAAACAAACGCAACCTGTTAACACTGCAATTCCAAAGGAAACAATGGCGACTTCTCCGGCTTTCGTAGCGACTCAGACGAGTGCACCATCAATCTCGAAGTCAACGCGAGTAACACTTCCAGACGCACTTTCCGCTGCAAACCTCGACACAATTCCTGTCCTCACCTTAATCTTATCTCGCGTTGTCCCACCACAGTCAAACAACGCACCCGGCTCAACGCCACTTCCTTCTCAGACAGGCAACACACCGGCGGCTTCTTTCACATCAGCACCCTCAGCCTCGCAACTCAGACCAGATGCTACGGGCCAACTGAACATCAAGGAAGTGCCGGCCGCGACCGACGGGTTGAAATACAGGCTGCAGAGGGCGAAAATAGAGGTGCAGCGGTTGCCGGGCATTGAGATGGGCATTATGGAGCAGCAGGAAGAGACCAAGATGTGGGAGGAGAAGATATCGAAGCAGAAGGAGGAGCTGAGGAAGCTGCGCAGTCTAGGAGAGAGAATGGTTGGAGAGCTTACTGCCATGGGAAAAGCCCAAAAGGATGTGGTTATGGGAGATTGGGATGAGAAGTGATAGGAAGAATGGTTGTGAAAGAAAATCGGTTTAGAAATGTGTCAACACACACTGCGGCATCTTTGGCGTCAAGATGCGAGAGGGCGTGCTCACTCGCTCAAGGAGCGACAATGCATGAGAAGGAAGGCCGAGAATGACTTGAGACGGCGCTTCGAAAATAATTGGCTTCTCATGCGCCGGTCAGTGTACACAGTCAAGTACCGACAGGGACTTGTGTAGGGTATCTGACGATGGAGCGCTTAACATGGAGATCATCCCTATACCCAACCAGTCTCAACCTATGGCATCATCCCGGCGTCGTAGGTACAGAGTAGCGACACGACCACGGGTCATGATGTATTCATAACTTCTCGTTTTGCTTGGCCAGTACAATGTTATCGGTTCAACATTGGAAGCTGCTGTCTGAATTGCAGGATGCCACGGCGGAAGCCAGCTAGGTGTGCTTTGGCACGTTTTGTCGTGATTAGACCTTGCAAGAGCATAAGAATGACGCTTTGACTCGTCTGTCCGTCTTAGGCCTTGTAATGCTGAAGCTAGAGCGCGTGAGAGCTGTACGTGGCAAAGGAGAAACACGGAGCTTAAAAGGCCCAGGAGTTCCAAGTTCGCATGGCAGACGCCTTTGTAACGGTAGGCCCGGTGCCGTAGAATGAGTAACTCGTAATCTGTCCAATGGGATGTGCCCAGAGAATATTGCACACAGTGGTGATTACTCCGGTGTAGATTGTGTTCGTTCAGACGTGGCCTCAGGACGAGACTTGGCGAAATGCATAGACCGAATACGAAAACCATCGAAGATGAACTTGATTATAGTAACCGCGGACCCAAAACAGTGCTACTAACAAATGCTAGGAGACAAGACCAGTTCGTCTCTTCAAGCGCCTACCATGTATTCTTCCTCCATAAACCTCCTGTGCATCATACGCCGTTTTCATGTTCCAGGTACTTGCCAATGCCGACCTCCTTCAGGATATCCTCAGTTCCCTTTCCGGGAGCTCCAGGCACGATGTCCTTCCAGATCATGTTCTCGAGCATATCTTGAGCAGGCAGAATGCTCCAATTTGGGCTCTGCTCCTGCTTCAGCCACTTAAAATCTTGCACCCTGTTCCATTGATCATCGTTGTGCTCTTCACCCCTACTTTTATAGATAGACGGCAACGGCGCAAATCTAATTGCATTGCAATCCTCGATAATCGGCTTACTCGTGCAACGTAGGTAGATATCAACGTTCTCGCAGTTGTGCATGCGGACCTGTCTGGAGTCCACAACGACAACACAGTTCTTGAGCCCCGTGATATGGGCGGCGCCTGCGACTTGGCCGGCGATCATGAGGGACTGGCTGATATTCTTGAGGGCGAGGCCTGCGAAAGGGGCGCCAGAAGCGGTCGGTACAGACATATCAACAATGCAACGCTTGAGATTTGTCAAAGAGCCTGAGGAGGTGGCGTGAGACGCAGAAGCAGGCAGAATGATATGCACGCCTTCGTGCTGAGAGATTGTCACTGAAGTAGCTTTGCTGAATGATGGCGCTCTAATGGGGCCACGGAAGGAGGAAATTTCTTCGTTGTAGTTCTTGATCTCGCCAGCTTGTCCCATACTTGGAGGGAATGGTAATGGCGGGGCATTGCTTTGCATTGTTGCGGTGTCCTTTTCCGACTCGGCTGCCGCAACATCGATGAGAGATAAAGCAGAGTCGTTCTTGCGAATCTTGAAAGCAAAGCGTGACTTTGGTGCAAACCTGAGCCGAGCTTCACGAAACTTCTCTTTCAGACCGTCGATTGCCTTAAGCATGTTAGAAGACGGTCATAATCATGAGCAACGGGCTACAAACATTTCTATAGGAGCGTTGATCATAAGCTGGAATAAAATCATACGCATCCTGCACCTCGGTTTCGAGACGCGAGATACTAGCTAGACAGTAGTCGATTACATCCTGGCGGTCGGCAGCGACGAGAGCCGTAAGGACTAACTTTTGGATGTGCTCCTGGACATCTGAGAGAGGATTAGAATCATAGACACGAAGCTTACCTCTGAGGGACTCACTCTTGACCTCGTCCTGAAAGTAGCGATGGAATGTTTCTTTCAGGTTAGCCTGCGGTTTCGCAGTGCGATCGAACGGCGTTCGTGCGACATGCGTCGAAATAGCGTCCGGAGTGAGAGCCATTTCAAGGAGAGGTTCGAGGGCGGCTTGAGGATTTCTTCGGTGAATCACAATAACTTAGACTGCACGGATAGAGGCCGATGTAGGAAAAGTAGTGGCAGCAGATGAATGATATTTGAGGAGTTAAGGTTGCAGCCTCTGTCTTTTAGGCTCGCAGCAAAAATATAGAAAGTAATGAGCTACTTCATATGGGCGAAGAGGAGATGTTGCAAGATATTTGCAGTTTCTGGGTTAGCCCGTCGTGTGACGATGTTGCTAATCGAGTCCTCGGAGAGAGGAAGTCACATCTGGCGAGACACAAGATGGGAACGCATCAACATATTCGGGCAAAGGCCGTGGGCCAACGAAAAGCTTACTCTACTCATGCGCTCTTTCAATACTCGTATGTTCAGTCCAGCATCACGTGATCATGTGCTTCTCTTTCAAAAGGCCCAAGAAATGGAATGCATAGTAAGGAAGTACGATCCATGCTATCAAGTAATACACTTTAGTTGCCCTCACTTAATTACACGGCGCTTGCGACTTTACAGCCCTCACATGTTTTCGCGCTGATGGTGTCGCAACCCGCACTGCGCTAGAACAGGATTAATGTAATTGAGGGACCGTGATTGGCTGATAACTTATGCAACAATTGCACAAAATGTGTGCTCGTGTAGGAAAAGCAGCGAGTATTACGAACATGATGTTCAACTGTTCTCCATTTTGACATGAAAAACGCTTCATTCTTGCAGAAGAAGGCGTTACACTTTCTCCCAGATATGCACCCGTTTCATTTACCCTCCCGTGATAGACAGGAGGGCCTCCAAACTGGCTTCCGTGTCTCCACCTGACGCCGCCCTGGCTATGAGATTCTATAAGGGCCCTCCTCGTCTGGCCAACAAAAAGTACTCGAAAGGAGCTTGTTCTCCTGGGCGTGTCATTTTGTAAACTTTTGGAATCATTGGTTCGTGTTATATACATTGCGGGAAAAGCGTCTAGGGGATTGGAAAGGGGAATAATTTAAAGTGCGCTGTCTGGGATATCAATTCCATATGTGGCCTTGATTCTCTCCCTCCTCCTCTCTTGGTAACCTGGAGCGAAAACACCTGGAGCACTATTAGCATTAAGTCTCTATCTCGAGAGATGGCAACTCTACCTCTACCCTCGCCAACCTCAGCAATAGTCTCCTCGATCGGGCGACGTCTGTTTTGTCTGATATGTTGCTTGCGCTCGAACTCGTCCTGCTCTGGGTCTCTGTTCCAGCCCTTCAGCCTGCCGCCTGTAAAGTCGTATGCTCCGAGAATAACAGCTGCCAAGGATCCGTAGCCCAGAACCTTAGGGATTGTGCCGACTAGAATCCGGGTTAGAATTGTTGGTTGATGAGGGATAGCTTCACTGACACTTCAATCCGAGGACTGCTCCAGAGAAGAAACCACCAATCGCTGGGTTGACGCTGTCGTTCTTTTCTCTCAAGTTGGCAGATGCCATCTTGACGAACTCGTAAGTTCCTCCCATGGCAGCTGCATACTTGTTAGAACCATTCTCTCTACGTCGTACCTGGGCAGTATACCAAAGACAGCGATAACGCCACCTGATCTGGTGAAGACGCTCATTGCGCCAATGTTTTGTCTAGCGAGAGCATTCTGAACTGCGGCCATGAATCCTCCAGCTGTTCCGGTGATCAGTGTGCCATTGATGGCAGCACCGACGGCGTCCTGTGGGTGATATCTCTCTTCTCCGCCGGCCATTTTGGTGTAAGATTCGAGCTGTGATGGTATTCAGACGGGCTGCAGTCAATGTAAAGCTTCCAGTCCGGGGCGCCGTCCCTTCGCGGCTAAACGTAAACGCCGACGCTAGACCTGACGTCTGCGCGCCTACGAGTAGGGACCCTTGCAAGGCTACCTTACGTACCCATCCTCGTACACCTTGTGAGCAGCGCTCCTGTCGCCGAAGTCAACGTGTTCAAACAACAGACACCATAGAAAGGATAGAATTGCGTTATTGAACTACAAGTACAGTAACAGCCGCAATAGTCGTATTTATAACATTTTGGATTCTTTCAAAGGCGTCCTTCGTCAGCATTCTGCCCAGCGGCCTAGCAAGCAGACGATCTCTTCGCGACTCCACGCTCCGCCAACTCCACACCAAGCCCGCCTCAACTGCACCACGCCTCCTTCTGCTTCTACTGCATTCACTTTGCCAGCTTTCCTGATTCACCGCGTCTGGTTCCCATCTTTTCGACTATTTGAAGCTCCCATCTTCCTCCAGGTCCCTACTTGCTCGTAGTTGATTTCTCCTCGAGCTTGCCACAAGTGCACGCCACTCACCTTTCCTCCGGCTCTCAGTCCACCATACGTTTTGCAGACGTCACACTGGTGCCATGAAGTCCGGACAGTATGAAGGCTCTGGGCCAGGTAAGCGCATATCTTCAACACATGCAGCTGGCACTAATGTCGGTACCTCGCAGGCAAGACAAGTCCACGGATAGAGCAGGATATCTTAGATTACGACCACCGTCAAGGCGGCGACCTTTTATACAAGCCAGCGCCCCAGTTCTTCGATCCGAAGAAACGGCCAAACAGAACCCAGCCCAAGGACTGCCGTCACAAGCTCTGGTTGAAAGAGACTCAGACGGAGGTAGATGCTCACCGCGCGCACGAGACAAGGGATATCGCGGCTTTGTTCTGTTACCAGTGCTCACAGCATTTCGATGTGGTCGTAGACTATACGCAAAGGCCAGGGCGCTTGCATCCATGTTATGTTGATACCCCATATCCGCTACATCACTGGCAGCCTGTCAGTCGCATTCGTCCGGACCTCGCAGCAGAACACCATAATCATTGGAAATACAATAAATTTGTGGAACTTCAAACGTGGGCATGTTCTGCACCAAACTGCCCATGTGTTCTATACATAATGATATCTCCGCCGCGTCTGGACAAGGGCCATGTAGCTCTGTTGACAGACGCAAAGAGGACATATGCACGTGGGGTCAAGGTGATGAAGGAGGACGCTGATCCCAATCGTTTTGTTGGTTCAAGTCCTGCCGAGCCATGTGAGGTCCTGCATGTCCTTCGAACCTATTTGCATAATGCTCTCCACCAGACGCATTCTAGAAAAATCGCGGCTAGAAACAAAAGGTTTCGCCTTGCGTTTGGCGACGATTGTGACGAGCTTTTAGAGTATATTGGCTTCAACATGGTCGAAGAGGTTGATGCGAATGGGCAAAGAGACAACTTCTGGTTGGCACCAGATGTTGAGGTGGCAGCAGAACCAGCCTTTGACGGTGTACGGAAAGGGACGAGACACTTCGTCGACGACATCTACTGGGAAGTCTCTCGTCTTTTTGTAGCCCGTCCAGCCGATGAGCTGAAAAGAGGGAAGAGCGAGGTTACAATCCCACAACCATCCGGTCTTACTCATCTGCGTCTTGTTCTTGGCTGCGTCGACTACGAAAAGGACGAAAGGCCTGTAGAACTTGACATATTAGAGCATCCACATTACGCCAGCTTGGGCGCGGTGTCGAGCTTCTCTGACGGCCTTGTCCTCTTCGCGTACCAGAGGCAAAGGGACAGCGATGCCGATCCTATGAACAGAGCCCATTATTTGGAATGTCTTCAGGGCATCGGCAACGGCAGAGAAAGCTCGTTTCTCCAGGAAGAGTGTGCCAAATTGATGTCGATGGGTGAAAAAACGAGGTCGGAGATTGAGGCGGCATATCGTTTCTTTGCGCTCAACTCGACTGTCGACCATGGAGATGAGCACATAATTGGCGTCTACAACTCGAGAATTGACGCTGCCCCCAGGCATAAGGAAGAAGCCAGAGAGAATCTGAGAACCATCGGAATGTCCAGGAATAGTAAGAAGATCGAGGACGTCTCAGACAGCAAAGATATGACGTACGAGGAAGCCCTCGAATATTTAGGTGTCGACGAGAATACCCCATCAGACAGCATCGACGCTGCGGCGGTGGTCAAGGGCCTCGACGATGATAAAGTTAGAGTCGGCCAGGCTCTCTCTATAATAGGCAGCAGAAGGGGTGATTTGTCCCTGCAGGTCGCTGGGGCTAAACTGGAAGTTGGTGACGGCGGAATGCCTAGTCTGGATGAAGCCTACCAAAGATTACAAATCGCACAGCACAATGTGCCAGACGAGTATGTGTTCAACTACTATCAAACGCTTATGGCAGATGCTCCAGCTGGCTCGAAAGCAAGTTTTCGTGGGGCACTTCTTGTCATCGCGCAAGATCGCAAGAGCGCTTATTTGCTCACGAAAATGGATAACCCGGATGCAGTTGTTGCACCGCAGCGGTCAACAGCAGATCATCCAATTGGGCTGGATAACATCGGCAACACATGCTACTTGAACAGTCTTCTCCAGTACTACTATACTGTCCGGGTTTTCATGGACGTCGTCATGAATTTTGACGAGTATAAAATGCCGCTGGATGAGGAAAGTATCAGGCAAAAGCGAGTAGGACGTCGTGCTGTTTCGAAAGCCGAGGTTATCAAATCGCAGAAGTGTAAGTTGCTCCTTCATCTTTTCGAATAACAGCACTGATGTCAAGCAGTCGTTGAGGAACTACGAAACTTGTACATGAACCTAAAGTCCGCGTCATCCCAGTCGGTTAGACCGACACAAGATCTTGCTGAGCTTACATTGTTGACCGAGACGGCTGAGGCCAACTTTCGCAGAGCGTCAATTAGCAGCCCAACTGCAGTCCGCGCAGTTCGTGGCCATTTCTCACCACCTCCGCGACCACCATCTCACTCTCCGCCGCCTGTCCCTGATAAAGATGCTTCAAAGGCAGAAGACTCTAGGGGTGGCGGAGATGATATTGACATGGTAGATTCCCCTACTGATGCTGCCCAAAATAACGGCGACACAGCTCGGCTTGATTCTCAGCCACAAACTGGAAGCGCAAGTGGAGCATCACCTGTTGATGCCTATAAATCGGGCCCACAAGGAGGGGCGGTCAATGAGGATCATAAAATGCTGAATGGAGCGCCACCCTCTCCGCCATCATCGAGTGGGCAGGACAGTGCGCAGATGAAACCGCCGATCCCACCTCGCAACAAACCGACTCCCATAATTACTCCAGCCGTTTCAGATGAGGATGTTCGCAAAGAGAAGCTGTCCTTTGGTGCTCAGCAAGACGTAACTGAAGTTATCGGGAACGTTTTGTTCAGGATGTCATGCGCAATCAAGCCAACAAGGATTGATGAGGCTTTTGGTGAGCAAATCGACAGTATTCGGGAGTCGTTCTATGGAATCAGCTTGCGGCATTTGATAAAGGGGAATTCGTCCGAGGTAACCCCTGAAGTCTGGAACAACATTATGATTTATCCAGCGGATAACGGTCCTCGCGACATATACGATGCAATTGACGTGAACTACGATGAGCAAATGGTCAACCTGTCGAATGCTGAGATACCCTCTTTCGCATCGATCAGTAAATTGCCGCCAGTTCTTCATATTCAGATTCAGCGCACAGCCTTTGATAAATCCGCTCAGCAGGCTTCCAAGAACCAGAACCATGTCACGTTTGACGAAACGCTATTCATGGATCGTTATATGGAGGATGAAAGCATCCTTCAACGCCGTCGAGATGCATGGAGGTGGAAGGGAAGATTGAAGCAATTGGGCGACCGCCTTGAAGCCCTGGGGCCCCTCTCTCAGGCAAATGGCGCTCAGATGCTCTCGGTCTCCGAGGCTCTGTCGGGGACCAAGGACTTCCTTACGGACCTTTCCGCTGATGGTATGCGAACCAGCCCTATTAATACTTCTCTGGCTTCTGATTTGGAGTATAGAGCAGCTGAGATTGATGAAGAGGTTCGTCTTCTGATGGACGAAAGGTCTATGCTGTGTGGGAAGCTCAAGGAGCTTTTCACTGGCATGCAACAGCATCGCTTTAGACTTCATGCTGTATTCATGCATCGCGGTACCAATGCGTATGGTCACTACTGGATTTATATCTACGACTTCAAAACCGACGTATGGCGTGAGTATAACGACGAACGGGTCACGATCGTTGAAGACCGCAAGAAGATTTTCGAGCATGAGCACGCCGGAGGCGCAACGCCCTATTACTTGGCTTACGTTCGGGACGACGAGAAGGAAACCCTTGTTGACGCTGTCGTCAGGGAGATTGATGATGATGTCCAGGCTTCATCACCAAAAGGCGTAGCCCTGTATCAAGGTGATGTCATGGATGAGGATGCGGTCGAAATCAATGGTGCTCAGCATATCGAAAACTACGAACCCTCTCTGGATTCGCGCCGTTCTGGTCTGGAGGCTGGTGATCAGACAGCTTGGAAGGATATGCAGGCAGGAAAGCCTTCTGAGGATGTGGCTCACGTGTACACATAGGAAGTCATGTTCCTGACGTACTGGCAAGAGAGTGAAACTACTTCTGAGAATATACGCATCCATACTTTGTGCCAGCGTGGTATTTTGATTCTAGAGCGATGTACATTCATTTCTCTGACGACTCTTTTTTCGAGTCCTTGCTGAGAAGGTGACGCCTAGGTGGGATTTGATTCTTTCCTCCATTTCCAGTAGGTTGTGACGTGCTAATCTTCTTTGACAGGTGTCTCTGTGCGATGCATGCGATCAGCTCGTCAACGATTCTTCTTAGTTCCCGCCACCGACTTGAGCTAAGAGAAATTGCACCTGGAGTAACAAGTTGTCTAGCCATGGTTGGAGCTTCTGTCGCTCAGATTTAATTTATGGAGGCATTAAGCTAAAATCCCATCAGCATATAGTATCCAAATGCTTCAAGCAAGCGCATTAGCAACCATGTTCTTCCAAGAGGTCTTGCGAATATGGGATAATCATCGGCATCGCTCTAATCCTAATCCCAATTGTACTGCTCGAGCACCAACTCGATTCACAACCAGGCTATCCAAGCTACCCCGCCTATTCAGTTTCCATGTCATAGGCGGACCGTCGTTGCCTCGCATTATAACCGACACGCAAGCGTACCGAGCATTCCGCAGAGCCCTGAAACGGATGTCCAACAATTTATCCTCCACACGCAGCAACTCGTCGGCGAGAATGATGCGTTACATGGATCGTCGACTCAACTCATGGGCTCCGCATGCTCCATCCTTCGCGGTATCCGAAGAGATACAGAAGCTTGCCGCCCTTGTGACATTCTGTTCCATAACGTTAGCTTGGGCATTTATTGCCGGATGCACAGCGACAGCAACAGCGATGTACGTAGCGATATTTTCCTAGGAGTTGCCGTGGTAGAATGGTGGAATGCTAACATGTTGGACAGGATTGTGGGAGCTTGCTGGAACCACCTATGGCCATTCTGCCTCTACATAGTTACAGCAGGATGGCTACCTGGCATGATCATAGGCCTCTGTTATAAGTACGGCAAATGGCGCATCAGAGTGCGACAGATGGAGAGCTGGGAAACATGGGCGGCGACGGCTGAGAGAAGGCTCAGGGAGTTCGAAGGACTTTACGGCGATGAGAGGATATTGGCGGAAGAAAGCTTTAATGAATGGACACTGAATGGCGAAGGAGAGGACGGATGGTACTTCGGAGAGAGAGAACTAGAGGAGCAACGAACGCCGTTTTATGAAGATGATATACTAGCGGCCGATATGGTTACGCGCTCTTCACTTTGGGGCAGCACGATCTATCCAGCAGATTCGAGAAGCTTGTCAGGCGAAAATATGTCACAAGACAGCAGACTCACCGCGCCTAGAGATTCCGCCTATTTCGAGATGATCGCGGGCACCACTGGGGCATACATATTTACCCCAGGAGAATATGAGATGGACCAACTGGTTGAAGAGCCGGCGGCGGAAATTCAGGATAATATGGTTGAGATCCGAGTGGCGGGTGAAGAGGTAACTGTAAGATCTACGTAATTGCAGGTGTCTCGGCTTGAACATTGCAGGCAATTGGTGGTGAAGAAGGCTTCTGCTCCTGACAGTATTTCGAGCGACTGCTTGAATTGATAGAGGTACAACATCGCCTACCGTAGACCATCTACCATGGGGCTAAAATAGACTGGCTTGGTATGGTTGTGGGGCTAGCCAGGTTGGATGGGCCCTGTGGGGTAGTATCGCAATCCATACCACATTACGTGACCGAGGCAAAACTTAATGAACAGAGTGGGACTCGAACCCACGCCACTTTCGTGACCAGGAGATTGTAGCGACCTACATATTAAGGTAGAACCTTAACCTGGCGCCATAACCAGCTCGGCCATCTGTCCTTGTGGTTACCATTTTACATGTTTACTGTATTATATAGCTTAAAACATTTACCACGAAAGAAAAGAAGGAAATTTGCTGCGGGTGGCATCCCGTTAGAAGCTTCAGGCGTGGGATACTCGTATAACTGTTTCGTACGAGCAGGTATAATTTCCAAAAACAATGCAATAGTTAGACAATATTTGGGGCTCGAAATTGTGAAAATGGCGCGTGCTAACAGCGATGAGGATGTACAACTTCGGCAATTATCGAACGGCAACAAGCTTTTGAAGGTTAACTCATGATCTTAAATCTTGAGGTATCAATCGCCTCCACTGAGCAAGGTGATAAACAGAACCGTGGTTTTTGAAGGCTGGCTATATCAAATTTCGGACACGAACAAACGCCGCACGAAAACTAAGTTACAGTTTGGCAACCGAAATCCGAAAAATTTGGAAAACAATATTCTGAGCATGAGCTCAGAGAGACCAGACAACAGCTCTCTGACGGGGAGTCGAACCCCGGTCTCCCGCGCTTTGCCGATTGACAAGCGGAAATCATGACCGTTAGACCATCAAAGACTTCAATAATGCCAGATTAACTATTGTAGGTTTTATTATAATTCTACATCTAGGACTTTTGTTACACAATGCCCACACAGTTACACGTAGTATTTATAGCACGAGTTGTTAAAGAGATAGAGCGAAGATTGGACGCTATAACAGACGGCGAAACTCAATCAAAGTCTTTTGCTCAGAAGATAAAGCACAATGGATCAGGGAGATTAACCTTTCAGAGCGCGGAAGATGACGATAGCCAAACGACTATTAAGCGCGAGCCTGATGCCGAGTTTAAACATAAGGACGCGTGTTGGCCGGGGGTCATCATCGAAGTGTCTTATTCTCAGAAGACCAAAGCGCTACCCCACTTGGCCAACAATTACATCCTAGAAACGGACGGAAACATTCGCGTCGTTGTTGGCTTGGATCTTGATTATAAGACGATGAAAGCAACAGTCTCGATGTGGGGACCAAGGTACGTCACAACTCAGCAAGGCGAGGTGGACTTGGTAGCGGCTCAGACAGTAGACCGTCAGGTAAGCACGGTACAGGATCTGGACTTTATAGCGATGCTAATATGACGTAGGTTTTTCGGGACGAACTTGGAAATGCCAATCTCACTCGAAATGCAGGACTAAGGCTTGAGCTGAGAGATTTTGCTCCTCCCGGTCTTTCTCAAGGTCTTGCCAGAGATTTGACCGACTGCTCCTAATCGATTCAGTGACCTTATGCCGATTCCTTAACGAAGCAGAGAAAGAGGAGCGGGAATCCAAGCAGAGGAAGGGGTTTATGGAGCCTTTACCACAGGATGCGAGAAAACGATATCGAACGACAACGCCACCCGAAGCTGGGTTCTGAGGACGAACGCAAATTTGAAAATGATGAGCGGAGAGTTCGTACCCGAGTTGGACGGGACGATTGATCTTCTTGACGACCAGGAGCTCGACGAAGAAAGAGAAACGCAATCATCGCTCAATCAGAAAGTTGCCCCGGAGTTTTTGCAAAAACCGGTCCAACTCCCTACTCCTGAGCCAACCCCTATTCCGTCCAATAGCATACCGCAAGCCGCAAACTCAAGGGGTGCACCCATAAATGCAACTACAGAATCAGGGAATACTCGACTGAGTACAAGACGACTTGAGCCGGGGCGAGGCGGGAAAGGGAGGTACCAGTATCTACTCTCGAGGGAGCAAACTGTTGGTGTCGAGATTGACGAGCGTAATGTGCTTGAGAGTCGCAAAAGATGATGCCAAAGAAGGAGCGGGAATAATGACACAACACATCACATCTCCTACGAAATTGGTAGCAAAGATGATCAAGATCAATTCTTTACTACATCACATGCATTTCATACAGCAGTCACCGCGGCCAGACCCCACAGAGACCAGTTACCACCACCAGAGAATTACTACAAGGCTCAGAAGCACCCCCTTTGGCCTAGCATTGAAACAGCAATTCAAAAGGAATACCCAAGCATAGAGTCCCAAGGGGTTTTTGAACTACTTCCCCGAGACCCAGATGTTAAACCCATACCGCTCAAATGGGTTTTTGCATACAAGTTCGACAGCGAAGGATACTTAGTGAAAATAAAAGCACGACTATGTGTTAGAGGCGACAAACAAGAACTAAACCAATTAGATACCTATGCTGCCGCACTGGCAGCTGAAACAATGCGGTTCTTGTCTGCCATTGCAGCATACTTTGACCTTGAAATGCGCCAGCTCGATGCCGTCGCCGCTTTCCTGAACTGTCCGCTCGACGAGGTAGTTCACTGTCAACCACCAGCGAGTTTTTCCCGTCCGGGACAGGTATGGAGACTACGACGAGCGCTATATGGCCTCCGACGTGGCCCTCACCTTTGGCACAATACAATGAATTGTCTGCATACTTACAAAGTCTCAATCTAAAAGTTGTTCCTGGCATAAATTGCGTACATCACAATCATTGGCTGGTGGTCTTCTTCTTTTTCGACTACATTATCTGTCTCTATCGCCGAGGAAATCAAACGATGTTCAACGCTTTCCAACAGCGCCTATCCTCAAAGTATAAAATGACTATTGTGGGCGAACCTCAATAGTTTTTAGGAATAAGAATAACTCGCAATCGCAACGCGCGGTCTCTCGCAATTTGCCAAGATTATTATATTGACAAAAATCTGTAAGCGATTTGAGAAATCACTCTTAATAAAGGAAATTCATACACCGTTACCATCTGAACCACTAACGCAAAATAAGGGCCATGCATCTCCAAGCCAAATTATGGAAATGCAACAGAAAGTTGGGTGTACCAATTTTGCCGCAGTCATTTCTAGGCCAGATATTGCACTTGCATCTTCAATACTATCAGAGCACCTTCAGAACCCATCGTCAAAACACTTAAGAGGCAGCAAATCACTGTCTCTCATATCTCCACCACACACGAAGCCTTGCAATTACTTACAACGGAAATGATGATTATCACCCGCAGTTTGCCTTCATAGATCCTGATCATGCACACATCTCGTTAGACGCTTCATTTGCTGATGATAAAACGACACGCAAATCTCGCCAGGGATACATATTCTCCTTATTTGGCGGCCCTGTTGCATGGAAAGCCTCTAAGCAAAATACCGTAACCACATCAAGTACAGAAGCAGAATTACTTACTGTTTCTCAAATCGGGAAGGAAGTAATATGGTGAAAGAATTTTTTTCGAGAAATTCGCATTGTGTTGAGAGGCAAAGTGTCATATTGGCATTTCGTTTCACTTTAGCAGCTCTCAAACGCAGACTGTCACAACTTGAGCAAATCTTGCTTTAAAAATCCTAGAATCAGTTTTCAACACAACACCTCCAATGCAGCTATAACAGCTATACCAGACGCTCACTATTATAAAACACTTCGGATTATCATCTCGACATTTGCCTCAGTTCTTCCAAAGTCATCCAGGACATTTCGCTTACAAATACTGATTTGGAAACTTCTACTACATTCCACCAGTTTCCGCTACATTCCCTAGGTTTCTTCGACATTCTGCTGCCTTTAGTAATCACATATAATTGACTGGAAACAAGGGGAACATTATGGAAAGTTCCGGAAAGGAACAGAACAGGTTTCTGAGACATGAATTTGTCGTACATGGAAACTGGCAGAGGATCATGGAATTACACTCTTTAGAATAAATAGACTTGATTGTTCCACTTTTTGGACGATTAAGCAAACAATAACATTCATTGTCATATTACTAGTTGTCACGATCAGAGATCAGGTGACTCGCCACGTGATCGACTGGTGAGCGCTTGGCACACGCCAAGACCACCACGCCGAACATAAGTAGGAACAGCTGTCCTTCGAGGAAGGTCAGCGATTAGTTTATCAA
>RCNJ01000015.1_pt1 | contig 245175 bp, 209 predicted proteins | sample 2041171 | NCBI WGS metagenome assembly RCNJ01 (sample SAMN09708213, study PRJNA481090) | feces metagenome | biome: feces | host: Pygoscelis adeliae | place: Antarctica: Rookery Lake | collected 2010-03-01 | reverse complement strand
GGGGGGGGGTTGGCGAAGTCGGACGTGTCGGACAACGTTTTGTGCAATTAACGATCGCGATGATTACGCGCCGCCCGAATTAGGAGGAGATGGGAATATCAAAACTCCTTTAGCAGTCTTTCATCGCTGTTTAGGCCTGAAGCTCGAAAGATCTGCTTCTTATGTGCGGTACGACGTGGACTCAGGACCAACCTCAACGTTTCAGGAGAATCCGACAGTCCTGAGAGAGATAGAGATGATCGAAGATCAGTATTAGGACCTGGACGTTGGAATGTCTAGAGGTCTTTTCGAATCTGGACTTTGGTGGAATTCTAGATTTCTATTTCACCCTCAAGGTTCGCAAATCTCCAGTGTGTCATCGCTCATTGTCGGATGCGCAGAATCCACCATAGCTGAAAGTCGTGCTAATCTTACGAGTATCGTTTGAGCACTCCTACGCTCTGGTAACGAATTTGGCTCGAAGACTTGTTATTTCCCAAGAGGATTCCTTTACCGCCCCGTTCAAGTCAGCAACAGGAACGGGGCAGTCGGTTCGTGAAATGGTTAACAGAAACAAGGTCTTACAAGCGGCCAAGACTCTAAGACGGTTGTTCGGCACTGTTTGGGAAGTAAACAAAGAGATCCTCGCGCAACGGACGCCCATTCGGGGAATGGCTTCATGGCGTCGTGGCTTCACAGGCGAAGCACCGCGGGCGGCATCAATATTGGTCGCACAGGTTACACGTAAAAAGGTCCAAAGAGCCCTACCTCCACATTTCCGAGGTTCTGTTTCAACGCAACCCAAGGCGAGGAGGCCAGAGAAGCGAGCATAAAAGGAGCCAACATAGGTGTTCTTTCGTCGAACTATGCCTTGTCATGCCGGCTGCCATCATGCTTCCCACACGATGGGATCGTGAACCGCCGCTGGGTCCGAGGGCCAAAGCCTCAAAAGCCACCAGCCTTGGCATGTCACTTCGAGGTCACCACCAACATTTCGAGTGTTTGGTCAAACGCTGGTCAAACTGTGGAGTGGTCAAATGTGGTAAATTGACCTTCACAATGGCTGAACCACCTGCCGGTCATAATGTCCGCCTTAAAATGCCACTAAAAGGATCTTAACACGGTAGACCGGCTGGAGGACGGGCCGCGGATTTCGCCGTCACATGCTGCAGCTGTCTCGTTCTCTGAATTGATAAGATATAGAGGCAAAAGGCGTTCTTGATAAAAGAATGGACAATGATGAAACAGAGCGACCTGGAAAATCTCTTCTTTCGTGTTCCCTACAGGCTACAAGCTCGCGTACTCCGTGCACACTTCACGGGTACACTTGTGTCTTTTCCGAGGATGTGCTCTTTAGGGAATAAGGGCACTGTGCTCGCTGCTGTAAAGGGGAGAGGACACTGTAAATCTTCCCGTCCGCTCCACCGAATGCTGGGGCACAGCACACCCAATGACGGCGGGGTGGTGGATAAAGCAGAAGTCGCCTGTTCAGTCTTGACTAAGCTGAAAGTATGGCATACTGAACTGTCCCTAACAGGCCACCCCCACCAACACTCGTGCTGGGCTGTCCAGCAGGGGCGTCAACCAATCTCTAACTGCGGCGCTAACCACCACAGCCTTGGCTGAGTGAAGACCAACTCGACCACCAATTCCTCCACTATCGATTGGCAAGAAGAGCCACCACCTTGCGGAGGATACGACTAAGCACCCGCACCACACTAGAATACGACTAACTTAAGCGATTGAACCCAAATTGAGCCATCCCAGCCAGCTTCTCCGCAGTGAAAGAGGGCCTGTAGAACTAGCAAGAGAGCCTGTGCGGTTACGAAGCCCGAGGGACCCAAGGGACGAGCCACACCGTCAGATCTTGCAATCATCTCTTTTGCTGTCGCAGCTCACAGCTAGGGACAACCACGTCGATAACTCAAATCGATCCTCAAACAACTCATTCCTCGACATGGCCACCGCGACCCTGGCGAAGTGAAATAGAGCCGAATGAGAGACATCTGAGACACACTATCCACAATCTGTACATACGCGACCTCGACCTCGACTCGGCAATAGAGGGCGAGTCCAAGTCTCGAAGACAGACAACCACCATCGCGGCGCAGGCGCAGCATTCAACGTCGCATCCGAATATAGCAACCACGAACATAGACGACATCGCATACGGACGATCATTTATACACGCGGCTGCGAAGGAGGTACACATAGTTCGCGGTCATGGAAAAAGCCGAGATGGGCGCCGCTTCGGCGAACAATTCCAGCGACTTTGTAAGTACACTTAGCAGCTTGCAGCAGTGGATGTGTTGAGTGTTGTGCTAACGGGTTGGTTACAGGTGCGCAAACTATACAAGTACGTTTAACCGGTCGACATGAGCATGCGCGTTTTCGCAGCCGCTGCCATTAGCATAGCAGAACAACAATACTAACAGTCATTGTCAGAATGTTGGAGGACGCTTCATACAACGAGGTAGTACGGTGGGGAGATACAGGAGACAGTTTCGTTGTTTTAGAGGTATGTGCTCCACGTAATGGATTCGACATGGGCAGGACCAGGCTGACAGTATCGCAGAACGAGAAATTTACGAAGCTCATCCTACCCAAACACTTCAAGCACAGCAACTTTGCGTCGTTTGTAAGACAGCTTAACAAGTACGATTTTCATAAAGTGCGCCAAAACAACGAAGATAATGGCGTCAACCCTTATGGACCTGGAGTATGTTTTGACCTTGAAGGCAGGGATAGGAAATGAAGCTGACGTGTTTGAAAGGCATGGGAGTTTAAACACCCAGAGTTTCAGGCGAACAACAAAGATTCGCTTGATAATATTAAGCGCAAAGCTCCGGCACCAAGAAAGACGGCCATGAACCAGGATGACAACTTTCCGGCGCAGCAGATTGATATGGTGAATCAGCAACTCGTCGCAACTCAGCAACAATTGGAACAGCTTCAAACAAGATACAGCGAATTAGCCAACGGCCACATAGTTCTTCTTCAGAACGTGGTGCAGCTGCAGAAGTTGGTCAGGAACCATGATGGAGCAATGCAAAGGGTAATGGGATTCTTGCACAACCTCGATGCACAGAGGCGGAATAGCAGAGTAGGAGGTTTCGCCAACGGACATGGGATCGGTATCTCAGACCTGATCGGAAATGGTCCAGATGATCATCCTGCGTCGCCATTACAGCAGGCGTCGCAGCTTCTGGGCGAATTCGACACAAATACACTTTTCAGCAAAGAGTTAGAGCAAATGCAAAATGGCCTTCAGCATCGCAGCGAGTACTCAACGCCATCTGCCGACCATGGATCCGCATCCATTGCACGCACGCCGACTAGCGCAGTCGCAGACAACATGAACTACAACTTCGACCTCGATAACATGGTGTATCCAGTTGGACAAATTAATGGCATTGATCCAATCAATTCGGAGCATATCAATAACATCCCGTACAGTTTTCCGCCATCTGGGAGTCTGCCGACGCAGGTATTGGAGGTGGTCAAGGGAGAAGGTGGCGAGAGAAAGCTTCCGAAGGGTTTCGTGGATCCTGGCTGGGGACCCCACAAGCCACGCATCTTACTTGTGGAGGACGACAAGACATGTGCAAGGGTTGGGTGTAAGTTCTTACAGAGCTTCATGTGTAGCGTTGACATCGCACGGCACGGTCTGGAAGCAGTGAACAAGATGAACGCCGGCCCCACGAACTACGATCTCATCCTGATGGACATCATTATGCCACACCTGGACGGAATCTCGGCAACAGTCTGCATCCGTGAAATTGCTCCAACTATTCCCGTCATCGCCATGACATCCAACATCCGCGCGGACGACATTGAAATGTACTTCAAATATGGTATGAACGATGTGCTTCCGAAGCCATTCACCAAGGAGGGAATGCTCAGAAGCTTGGAGAAACACTTGCAGCAGTTCAAGAGAGGATATGTGCCACCGCCGCAACAAGGTCAATTACAGAGACAGCTCCCTAGCCAGATGCAACAGCAGAATGCATACCCAGTCGGCTATCAGCAAGGAGGCATGGGATCGGCGATGTCTAGTGGTTCGATTGGCGGCCCAGGAATGACACAGACAACTATGACACAAGCACAGGCGCAACAGCAAGCGATGAGCCAGGGTGGAATGAGCAGCGGCACCGCCGCAATGTCTGGACCGCCGTCGGCAAATGGCAGCATGGGAGGAAGTCAGCCGCCGGCACACATGAATATTGCGCACATTGCCAACTCACGCAGTCAACCAATCAAGGATGAAAATAGTCCTGGCAAGGGCGGAAGTCCTGGTAGCTGGCATAGCCCGGGACAGGGACAAAGCCCGAAGAACCCAGGGCCATCTGGCGGCGACCCACGAATGAAAAGTCAGGATCCACGAGGAGACCCAAGGATGCAGGATCCACGGATGTCACAGGACGCAAGGATGAGCCAAGATCCTAGGGCACAGATGGGAGGTCAGGATCCACGGATGGCGCAAGGTGGATACATGCCACAATCAGGGGCCGCATACTCTATGACGCCGAACAACCCGGTACCGGTCTACCAGCAGGGAGCTCAGGCCGCGAGTGTTATGCCGGCGCCTTCGCAGATGCAGAGGGAGATGGCACAGGCCCAGGCACAACAACAGCAAGCGATGGCCGGTGGGCATAGGAGGGCCACGAGTGATATGGATGGTGGGCAAGAGGCGAAGCGGCAAAGGATGAACTATGGACGGGGACCTGGACAACAAGGGGGGCCAGGGTACTCGTGATGGAAGAAGAGTTCAGCTCGAATGTGCAAATACGAAACTTTTAACCGGGTTTAAAGGTGTAAGGAGGACTATAAGATGGAAGCAGACTGAAGGATCTAGGGGTGATATTTGGACCAGCGGACATGCGGGCCAAATGGCGGCGTCAAGGTTAGGATCGCGACTCGGTATCGCAGGTTCATGGCATGGCATAGTAATGAGGAGTCATTTTGTGGAACGACAAAAGTCGAGTGTTTGAAGCGAGACCTCATGTGTGTACTTGACGTAGGATTTCGAGGTGGTTTACAGGTGCCTCGCGCTCAAGTGTTGAGATGGCTGGCGAACGATAAAAAACGAGAAAAAAATGGCCGGAATGGAGTAGATATCCCGGACGGAGTAGTTTTGGATGTAGACGATAGCTCTTGTTCTTCTCGCTACATAGCTTGAGATGATATAGAGGCTTGCAAATATTTGGTCTAACCATTCCTCTCTTGATGATCAGGCACCTGGCAGAGATTTGCCGCCTGAAATAACAATTTAGTTGATGTGGGCCATGATGACATGTCTTTGCTAGCCCCGAATCTTTGCGCCTAACTGATTGAGGAGGCTGGGAACACAGCTTCAGCAAACTCCAGCTTTCCTCGCAAACTTCAATATCCAGCATAAACTCGAGGACAACTCTTAAAAAATAATTTATCGGGATCTGAACCCGCAATGATCCCACATCCCATCATCACTCATGATGCCATTCTCCCCGTCCCCTATTTAAACCTGTTCCTGCATTCCAGAACACAGATCCAGAAACTCGCTTACGCCCGTGCGGGTGGTGGGCGCCGCCAGCCTCATTGACGTGGTTGTCAGCTCCACAAAAGGGTCCGCTGTGGTGCCGTTGCCCAGCCAATACACCTGACAGGGGTCTGTGTCAGTTGGATAAACAACGAGGCTGGACCAACCTTGGTCGCTGGCGTGGAGAGCGAAATACTAGCTAGACACAATTTGATCGAGTATCGTGCAGCGCAAGAGTATACGCTTTACGTTGACTTCACTACTGTCGCTCTCCCAAACTTGCTATTCTTTCTGAGTTTACCAATATTCGAGCAGTTTTCTCATAGTTACTGTTACGCTGCTACGTGTGCAAATATCTACCAAACAAGCTGTAGCGCATCGCAAAGAGAGGACAATTCTCAGGAAGAAGCCAACCAGAGAAAGTAGAATACACCAAGCAACTAGCGTTCTGCGACGAAACAACGATCACTAAACGCTTACACGATCCACAATCCGGTGTCGCATACCTCGTCGCATACCTCGTCGTCGCCGAAGCATTCCAGACACTCCCCACCCTCCGTTGCAAGACCACTTCTCGTTCCGACACTCTGTTAGCTGGAAAAGCGAAGCATTCCTCGATCAAACATCGAGCCACCACTGCGGATCAATTGCACCTCTCTATCGCAAAACAGTCCATCCAAAGGAGTTGGCACATTCCAGCTCGACTGCCATCCGGCTCAACCAGTGCTGCGGCACTAAGGCACAGAAACGATGGCGAGGTTACGATTCTCAATAGGGATAACACGTAGGTTCACTCTGCTTCTATATGCGCTCTAATGGCCATCAAGAATCTCTGCTCTGTTACCCTTTCGCGGAGATGAATCCTGGCGCCTATGCTCTACGCCCATCTTCTGGGAATGATCGAGCAGGACTCGAATATGGGGCGTGAACGACGACAGCAGAGCTCCCGGCTAACATACCTTAACAGGATTCCTGCCATTCTTAGGATACCACCATGCGTTGATGATATTAATCGTCATCGCAATCATCCTCTTATCGCTATTACTCGCAGGCTGCTCTTCAAGCTCGCCCAGTATCCCAAACATCTTCTTGATCTCACTCTACTACCAACAGTGCGTCTCCTTGGCCGCCACGGTCCTCATCCCTCGTCATACTAACACTCTCCAGATACGATCCCCTACCTTCAACAGCGCAAGCCAACTTCGGCGTGCACGCCGCAATATCCAACATCGTCGGCCGCGCCTCCCTGGAAGCTAGAGTGGGCTACTTCGGTATCTGTGTTAACCCAGATGGCGGGGCATGGCTTTGCAGTAATAATGCGACGGTGCTGGCGAACCAGGTTAGCATGGATCAGGATCCGTTGAATTTGATTTGGATTGCGAGCCAGTTTAAGGACATGATTGTCTTCCCTTATTTGATGTAAGTCCACCGTTATGTTATCCCCATAACACAGCCTTAGAACAGAAAGAAGGAGTGACGGGCACCGAGGGGTTGAGACCACTGAGCCAAAACTGACAAGATTATAGAATCATAGCCCTAATCTTCGCCTTCATAACCTTCATCCTCCTCGCCACCTTCCCCGGCTGGCACCAATCCGAGACCGACGACGGCAGCTCCGTAGACGTAAAGCCCTTCCCCTCCCGCCCTGTCTCCCAAATATCCCTCGCCATCATTTTCATCGCCTCGATATTTGTCCTGGTGTCAGTACTCTGGCAACACACCGCGTCTGTGGCGGCGAGTATAGTGGCACAGGATCTGGCGAACGGAAGTGTGCAGAGTGGGGTGGGGACAAGTGCGATGGTGCTGGGTTGGTTTGGGTTTGCGTTGTTGGTGCTTGTGACGATTGGGCTGTTGGTTATGATTCTTAGTATTCAGGTTTTGCAGGATATGACTGAGTGAGCTCATCTATGATGTAGTTGATTTTGTTATTTGCTGCGGGCGTGGATACGTGGGATGCATAAACGGGAGACATAGTCATGCTGGACATATGGGCCATAAGCCCTGGAGAAGGAAGGCATATTGTTGTATATTACGGTGGCGTGGTAGGTAGCATGCATGTTTGGGTGGCGTTTCGGTTAAGTTGAGTCTGGCGAAAAGCGAGTGTTGAGGCGCTTGGGTACTTTAGAGGATATGGGAATGAGGATAATGAAAGATGAGATATGAAGGAGGGAGAGCTGGATAGGTGGTCATTTGTGGTCATTTGTGGAGTTGTGGCTAGATACTGGCGAGCTGCAATATCAACCACCTTTGAATTAAAGAGTGCCAGGCCCAGTGGTGAGCTGAATACAAACACGCCTCACAGTGAGATTGTTAGTGCTGCTACACTCGTGGAATTTTCACGGACTTGCTGAGTCTCCAGAACGATTTGAATCAAATCATTCAGCTACAGAGGCAGAATTTCAGAAGAATTTGCGATCAAAGCCGCCTGCAGAAAAAAAGCTTCAGCACTTCGATGATTGGGTGCGACGGATAACCTATTACTTTGGTGGAAGGAAAGATTTCTCCGTCTCCCCACTTTGGACTTTCAACCCTATGACTTGAAGCTCCAGATGCCTCTCTGTATTGGTTTATGTATTGATTTCGGGGACTTCTTATTGGGGGAAACTGGTTGCCCTCATTGTTGTGGCAGGAATGGCAAACACGAGTAAGCAGTGAGCTTTGAAGCCGTCCAGCTACAGGATCCGACTGTTGCACAACCATTCTACTGCACACTCAGTTACCAGATCCGCTCTTGACAAATGTTCGTCATATCCGCTCTGTCAGGATGAAGTAACACCCAACGTTAATCATGAACTGGAGACTTCCGATCAGTATACCAGTGCTAGAAACATCTTGTTTTGAATCCTTCATCGAGTGCGTCTTTGTCACCTGGGTTCGTGCGACACTGAACCTTTAAAAGTTAATAGTCAAGGAGAGTATGATTATACCGATCTACCATCCAATACTTATTCTGACCAAATACTTCGAGTTTTGGATTTTTGGTCGAAATACTCGGCCGTCACATGCCTTTGTGCGACACAGTGAGTCCGCGATTTGCCTACTTGTTTGCTCAACGCAACCCCTTGAACCCCAAACTGACACAGCAGACAGCTCCAGGTAACCAAATAATATGAGTTGTCAACCGCCAAACATTCAGTTTCGCTGTCATGGCAAACCACTATATTATTTCTTGTAAATCCCCGACATAGTGTCGCTTTCTCCTTCATCCGCTCTTTCCCCCAAGTTCACAGACATCCCAGCCTACACTTTCCCAACTTCAAAACTTCAACGGACCTTCCGAACTTTCGAAAAGACGAAATGGCAGATTGGGCATATAACCCCGTCCACGGCTGGGCACCCGGTCCCTACGACGCCCTCAACTGTGAATACCCCTTCCCTTCCCCATTCGACTCCAGCGTCCAAGGTTTCTTTCCTGCGCCGCCAGGTTACATGTGGGCTGACCCTAGCGTAGTATTTGGAGGAGGAGGGATGGGCTGCAGCGGATTATGTGGGATGGGAATGATGGGCGGCTGCGGTGGCGGTTGCGGAGGAGGAGGGGGAGGAGAAATGATGACGATGCCACCTATGATGTCTGGAGGCCTCGGGGGGTATCCGGGTATGATTGGAATCCCTCCGAATACGATCGGTGGGCGGATTCCCGGCGGTCAGACATGGCAGCAGATCGGCGACCAGGTCGAGAATGGTGGGACGCCAGGTATCAACCTTAAGAACGATACTGGAGGTATCGGGCTGGAGCCGGGCTACAACTATATCTTCCCCGACGAGCATGTCAAGATCCATGTCCTGAAGACCTCTTGTCCACCATGGCAGCTCGAAGGCACGGAGGAGATCGAGTATCAGGCGCATAAGGTCCCGACTTGTATCACGGTCAGGACGATGATGGATGGCTTTGGGTGTGACAATAAGGAGCCGAAGAAGAATGTGGTGTATGAGCTTGCGCAGGGAGGGAATGGGAAGTGGTATAGGGGCATCTCCATGAAGGGGGATGATCAGAAGAAGATGGGAAAGACGGTGGGCGACATGGGGTGGGGGGGTGGTGGGGATCCCGTTTGGTTGTACTTTACTAAGGACTGAAGGACGGGAGGCATGGAAGCGAAGAAGGCCCCGAAGCTCGTGCGGTTTGTGGTAGTACGAAGGGCCGCTTTAGGAAATGGTGAACTCTGTACTCATAGGGATAATATGAAGATAACCAAGGGCCATGTGATAACGTGCGTGCGCCTGCACCGTCGCCTGATGGCTGTCTTCTGAATGGGGCGTATTGTTGACCTAGCGCGTAACCATCAGTACTTAATACCTTTATATGTGCACACCCCGATATGTGATTACATTGAGACCTCAGTAGGGCTTACAATTTTCAGACTTTGCTAACAGCCAGGTCCCTCAAATTAGGACGAATAAGCTCCCCGTCACTTTGAACCCCTCGATAACCCGTGTTGACGCTCATGTTCATCGTAAACTCTCTCTTCAGACAGTCTAAATTTCTCCATTGTCTCGTACATTCGGTGGGCGTAATTATTTTAGTGCCGCATGCACTCGCGAATAAACACCAATTCTGTGAGAATGTTGTCGTCGGGCCTCCAACGCGGCTCAATCGTGTCTTCTATAACTGCTATTGCGGCATCCTACAGGTCGGGTATGGCCTCTTGCATATCCTCCTCTATCTAACAGGCTGATTGTTGGTAATAGACAGCTCGCATAGGATTCTCGTAAGTCACCGCATCGCCCTCCATACCTAAAGACCAACTCCAGTAGCGCGACAGAAGCTGAAATTCAACAAAATGGTCAATGAATTTGGTTTTTTTGGTGATGTCTCTGAATTGGACGCCTTGGAGGCCGTATTTCACGAAATCCGCAATTGCTTCGTCCGAAACGTCGTTGTGTTAGGCTCCGCAAGTGATCTTGCCCATCTCTCTTCTCTTGGCCCGTACCGTCTTTCTGATAAGTTGGATGCATCAAGGCTCGCTGCTGTTTCTTTGAAGGTCTGCCAGTGGCGGGGATAATGCCGGCTCTCCCACAGCGCAATCAATTTTCCCTCACCGTCTTTGGCTGGTGTAGCCTTAGGCGTGTCCGGCGCGTGACTGAGATGCGAAGGCTTCTGCGAAACCGGAGGTGGCTTGCGTTTCTGAGATGAGGCTGATTGTGGGCGACAGCGAATTTGCAGCTTTGACTGGCTCAGCCATATTATTTCTCTCGTGAAGTGATATAGCGCTGCTCTGACGCAACGTTGCTCTTTAGTAAACTGGTTGGCTTGCTCCTCAAAGAGACTGACGGTGGCGTGAACAATCGAAGAGAAAACAGTACTGAAGCTAGATGCTGTCAAAATCGCTTGATTTGAGGGTAAGAGTAAGAGAGGAACTGGAACTATCTATGATACATGGCCCAACACTGAGGTACAGCTCGACTATGCCTGACCTGTGACATCTTAATGCAACAATTTGGGAGCCGTCACCGATACCCATATTAGTACCAGTGGCATATCTCACTTGAGAATGGCGTGAGGGATACACTTGTGATTACCAGACAGCTTACATTGTATGGGACAGATCAAAAGCACACCAGTAGATGTGAAACAGTGATAAGATTATAAATTGAGACCTGCCGTTATTGCGAGATTGTTGTAGAGTTGAAGTTCGTGGCGACAAGTCGTTGACTGAGGACAATGGACGGAAGCCAGGGTTGTGGTTGATGTGGCGTTGAGATAAATGTGGCGCAGCACATGCCGTTTCTATGGTTTCCAGAGATAAAGGCTGTCGTTTCAGCCACAAACATTAGAAGTGACACCGTTTGTGCATCATCAGACCTTGAACTCCGACAAGTACCAGCCTACAAACAGCTTCAACCGCATGATCGAGACGCTAAAATTCTACTTCTAAGCACTGGTATATATCAGCGACAGCTTCACCAGCTTTTTTGAGCTCATAACTTCACCACCGCCATCATGTTTGCGCTTCGCGGCCGTAAGTGACATCCCACCAGCCACCACTCTTCTGCCTAAGCTGTTTTGGAAATCAAGCAAAACAACCATTTTCAAGTCATTTACTGACGACCACTGCAGTCTCAAAGCTCATCTTTGGCGGAGCATCAAATGAGTCCATGATCGAGCTTCCTCAAGGTCAACTCTATATCGTGCGACCACTGTCGCCGAAGGGCTATTCCGAGCTCATCTTCAAGGACGCTGCAGCACGCATCAGAAAGACGAACCAGGAGTTTCAGTACCAGCTTGTTATTCAGAGGGCATACGAGGAAGGCGAAGAGGAGCTGGGCGACGGCGCAGAGGACGACGAGATCGAATCTGCTTTAAGCGGCGACCACGACGAGAAGACCTTCCTTCTCGACGAAGCTCTGCATTTCCGCACTGAGATCACGGAGGGTGGTGAGAAGGTTCTGGCGTGGAGGGATTTGTCTGGCGACGCAGGAGACCTGTACCAGTTCGTTTGCGACTTCACAGTCAGAGAGGAGGAGGTCGAGCAGTTTGAGACTGTCGCAAAGCAGTGTCAGTACGAGCGCAAGTGGAGACGCAGCCATACCATCGCGACACAGGAGGACCTTGACGAATTCGACTTCACTGAGCAATACTTGCCAGCTGCCAGCCCGGTCCACAACACACACGAGCTGAGCCCAGTGCAGCCTAGACACCAACCAGTTGACGACTTCAGCTCAAGCCCAGTCCAAACGGGGGATAGTCCGATCCGCACCAACATGGGCCCGCCACCAACCCCGACTCCAAAGTCGAGCACTACCGCAAATACAGGAGCAAAGCGCAATTCGACGCCGAAGAAGGCTGCGACTGCTGCGAAGACTCCACAAAAAGAGTATGCTCCTCCTGCGGCGCCAATTCCGAAGGAAGAGGTTGCAGGGGAGATTCTCGCCAAGGAGCAGTGCGAGATCATGTTCTTCGACGTTACGTCTGGCTCGTTCGTTGTCCAGGACGACAATGTGGTCGCAACAGTGAAGGAGGTTGGAAAGTGGCAGTACACTCTCGAGGTCGCAGGAAAGGATAGAGTCTGGCTTGAGACTCCTGTTGAGGCGGAGATCAACCCAGTCTTCAATTTTGAGTTCTTGTCTTTTATCTTCAATCACTATACGGTGGATGGAAACGCTTACTCGTGGTTGTTGAGATTCAAGGGCACGGAAAAGATTACGGCTTTCCAGGAGGGTGTTATGCAGGCTCTGTGGGAGAAGTTGAACGAGATGAAGTGGGCGAGACAGAAGCAGGAAGACCAGGATTACATTACTCAGGCTTTTCAGGATCTAGAGATGAACGACGCCGTAGACGATGTTGAGGAGGAGGATGAGGAGGAGGATGAGTCAGCGGACGACGGGGCAAGAAGCGAACACTACGACTCCGACGAATCCGACGACGACGTCGAGACAAAGGACGACGACGGAAACGTCAACTCCCAGCTCGCAGTCGGCTACAAGCACGACCGCTCCTTCGTCGTCCGCGGCTCCAAGATCGGCGTCTTCAAGCACACACCCAACAACCAGCTCGAGTTCGCGACCTCGATTTCCAAGGTCCAGACACCGAAGGGCAAGCTGTTCAACCCGAAGAAGGTCATGCTCCATGCCGAGGATTCGAGTATAATCATGCAGGGTGATGATCCGAATACCCTTTACCGTATGGATCTGGAGCGCGGACAGATTGTGGATGAGTGGAAGGTGCACGATGATATCCCGGTCAACACCTTTGCGCCAGAGAACAAGTTTGCCCAAATGACTGGCCAGCAGACCTTCTTAGGTCTTTCCAGCAACGCACTCTATCGCATTGATCCTCGTCTCAGCGGATCAAAACTTGCGGGTGATACCCTCAAGCAGTATGCTTCCAAGAACGATTTCTCCGCCGCTGCAACCACCGAGAAGGGACACATTGCCGTAGCCTCCAACAAGGGCGACATCCGCCTCTTTGACCGCCTCGGTATCAACGCCAAGACCCACATCCCAGCTCTGGGAGAAGCGATCATTGGCCTCGACGTCTCCGCCGATGGCCGCTGGGTCCTCGCAACCTGCCGCACTTACCTGCTCCTCGTCGACACCCTCCAAAAGGACGGCAAGAACGAAGGCAAGCTCGGCTTTGAGAAGTCTTTCGCTAAGGACTCCAAGCCACAGCCTCGTCGCCTGGGATTGACACCAAACCACGTTGCGCAGTTCCAGCACGAGACTGGTGTGCCGATATCTTTCACGCCTGCGAAGTTTAATACTGGCGAGGGACAGGATGAGACGAGTGTCATTTCCGCTACTGGACCGTTCATTGTTACGTGGAATCTGAGGAAACTTATTAGGGGTAGCAAGGATCCGTATACGATTAAGAGGTACGCGGAGGAAGTCAAGGCCGATAACTTTAGGTATGGGTCGGATAAGAACGTTATTGTTGCGTTGCCGAATGAGGTTAATATGGTTGCCAAGAAGGCGTTTAAGAAGCCGACGAGGGAATCGATTATGATGGCTCCGCCGCAGACGCCGAGGAGGAGTATGGGTGGACGCTTGGGGAAGTTGCAGAGGGAGGATATTGTGAATTCTCCTTATTAGAAAGGGAAGGAAGGACGCGCAGTGGTGATGATTGATGAGCACGTGGAGTATGAGGCGTTATGATAAGATGAAGTCTATGGCAGGCGTTCTGGTGATAAATTGATTGCCCACCCGGGCTGTTATACCTCAAATTACAGCGTAAGAATTATGGGCTGCGATGCTTGAAGTGCTTGAAGGGAGGCTAAGCAGATAGTCAATGATAAGTTATCTCGTAATCAAGAGTCTATGTCAAGTAATCATCGGAGCGTCATCACCCGGTTACTCGAACATAAAACCCAGAACCCCACCCAAGCCACATGAATGTTCTCCATTTTCTCTCAGACTCGTTTGACGGGGGTCCTTCGAGACGAAGACCGCACAGCGGTTGATGTACATCTTCATTCTAGTGCACCGGGAATGATGCCACTTGTCTCAGGGTCACCCATCTCCTGATGCTGGGTTGTATTTGAAGAAAGAAAAGAAGAGGGGAGGAGAACTGGCAGGGAAGAGGTCCTTATTCTTGACAAAGCGAGCTAGTCGGTTGGCGAGGTCGTCGTCAAGAAAGAAGTTGCGGAGTCTCGCGATGAGGAACTGAGTGGGAAAGGTGAGAGAAGCAGCAGGCACAAAGACGGGGAAGGAATTGCTGGATACTGGAAAGAGGATTCACAATGGATGACTCCAACCGATTAAGCATATTGAATAAATCAGCTTCTCCTTCTCGAGATCCCCTTACACCGGAGTCAGAGAAAAAAATGAAGCACATCACGAGTAGAACTCATAGATGATACAAGTAACCGCTTAGACAAAGAATTCTCAGCTGTATTTCTCCAAATGTAAGAACATAGCAAGTCTGTCGACTCATTGTACCTGCGTCTCTAGTTTTCTAAGTTTGTTAAACTGTTGTACCTTCCACCTGTCGATCTGACTCGGTGCGGTCCGAAAATGCCACTTCCACGAGCTCGAGGCCGGGAGGAACCTTGTAAATATCTCACCGTTGCTGCCCAACGCCAAAACGCAGGAACAAAAGTTACAACCCAACGCGCCAGTTTATCCACAACTCGTTCTAGCGTTCGCTGGAGTGCAGCCGCGCAGTCGCAGACTGGCAAAAATGAGACTTAAGGAGAAGATCTAGCTGTAGGAGGGAAGGCGTGCGGCAGCCGTGAAACTCGCTATGGCGTCTGCATATATGCAGTCACAAGCTCCCACAAAGATTTAGAATATTAATCTTCGGCTGCCCTCTCTTCTCAGTCCAACAACCATTGTCAATTGACAGGTTAAAATTGCTACCAGCTCATCTCGTCGTGCCCAACAACTCTTTGTGCTCTTTACCGGCCGGCTGTCTACAGCTCACATACTTCAATCCAGCGTTCCATCCCTGACTGGCTGTCCTTCCATCCAGTAATCGTCGCCGCACAAACAAACCAATCTTTAGGAGTCAACCGCTTCCACAAGTACGCCCAGCTATCCGCCACAAACAAAGATTCCGGACACGTCAATCTTTCTTCATCCTTTTTCAAGACCGCCGTCGTGGTTCCCGAGTTTATCGTACAAACAAACTCGACTTTACCAATAACATGAGCTCTTACTTCGCCTCGATTTTACCTTCTCCTCTCAGAGGGACTCTCGAAGAACTAAGGCTGCGGCGGACACAGCCTTCCTGCGACTGAATGAACACACCGAAAAATCTCGAACATACTTCCATCATTATCAAACTTCGATATATCATCATCAAATAAAATAAACAATGGCGCCGTACGAATCCTCATCGTCGTCCTCGGAATCAGAGGAAGATTCCAGGCGGCCGCCGGCGGCCCCAGAGCGGCAACGGCAGCGCTACACACCACGCTCCAGGGCCCACCAAGGCCACCGTACGTTCCCACCACTGTCGTCACCGCCTTCCACCCCCGGCGGCGCTCAACGCCGGTACAACTTTGGCTCTCCGAATCCACGCCGACAAGGAGGGTTTTTCGGCAGAAGCAATTATTTTGCTGCTTTGGAAGAATCGAATATAGGGGGTTTAGAAGGGCAGGCGCTTAGGTACATACGGGAGATTCGACCGGTCGCTGGTGGTCAGGGACATAACTTTAGTTTTGTGCCGAGTAATCGATTCGCAACATTATACCCACGAAGTGAGGACTCGTCAAGCTCAAGCAGCGAAAGCGGCGACGAAGAGGAGGAGGACAGTAGTGAGGATGAGAGCGAGGACGAGCACGAGATGATTACACCATCGCCGCAAATCTTGCCACTTGGGGCAATGGAAGCACACCGAAGGCGGCCGGCGTACAGTGGCAGCGAGGCGGACACAGACTCGACCGCCTCACATGAGGGAAGCGACTCCGAAGACGACGAAGACACGAGCTCGGAAGACGAAACAACACCGAAGTGCAGGCCATTGATATATTCGCCAGAGCCAACTCGTAGAAGCAGGAGCCTTGATATCGACTCCTCGACTCATGGTTACAGGACTCCACCACCGATGGCCAACTTCAGTATACAGGATATTACTCCGCATTCTCAGGATGAAGAGTCGGAATCTGAATCTGACATCTCGGTCGTCCGTCCAAGCACGTACTCTGAGGCTGAATCCTCGCCGCCACGTCCGTCATCGGGCTTCTCTGAAAGAGCATATAACAATACATACCCATCACCGACACCCACACCGCAGAACCAAGAAGAGGATATCGCATTGTCGACTGAATTCGAGAATCTCGACTGCACGAGAGAAAGGGAAGAACGGGAGCATGAACTCTGGATCAAGAAACAAAGAGAGCTCAAGAGGAGGAAACGCATGAGCGGAGGTAGCCTACATAAACGCACACTGAGCATGTCGATTGGGTCAGACACGGATGATGAGGACATACTACCACATAACCACCACGAGGGCGATGCGGGATGTGGGATGAATGGTACCGGGTGTGGTCTTGGGGTTGGCGTTGGTGGAAGCGCGAGCAACCTACGGAGGCTGAGAAGAAAGACTTTGGAAGGGAATATGCATAGCCTGATCTTTGACGACCCGCCGCAGCGTATCGTTGAGTGTGAGGAGCCTGAGAGCGAGGTGGAGGTCCCTTATAGTCCAGCACGGAGGATACCAGATCTCAATCAGCAGGGTATTTGGACTGGCGCGCTGCCGTATGCCATGGATGTTGACGTGTAAATGAGCCCTGAGAACACAGGACCGACGATGCGACGAAATATATGAATATGATGAGCAAAGGAAAAAGCTGGGATGACATACACTTCCTTCGGTAAAAAAACAATTCGGAAGGCGACAGACTTCGATTAACAAAGCAGTTTAAGGCTGCTTGGCATGAGCGTGAGAAGCGTTTAGACTTCGTTTCTTCGGCTATTTATTTTCATAATTTAGACACATCTAGGATGGTAGATAGGATATTATGAACCTTTGATAAGCATATAGCGTACCTTTTCCAGTAAGTTAAAGGGTGACGGTATTGATTGAATGTGAGCGAGCACTTTGATTCTTAAAATAGCCACCCCACCAGGCTTTGATCATAACATATCTCGTCAAAGATAAAACATGGCAAGCGACTACCAGGATATCATTTAAATCTAAACGATAGCTCGTGATACACAGTTTGGTGTTTTAATTGTCTTCACCTATTCAGCCCAAAGGCGGTGTGGCATTGTGTGCCGAGTGTGGTTAGACTCAGCCTTCAACGACGCCCTGACCTGGGCGACTTGTCTCGATGGAACTATTTACCTCCTGCAATTCTTCCATCGCTCGGCGCGCCCTCCTACGGCAAACCCATCTTTACTTCCATACACTCGCTAACCAGCTCCATAAAAATCTCAGAAAACTCGTAAATTTTTTAAATCGTCGTGTTCTGTGCACTGCCCAGCATGAATGGAGCGCAGCCCTCCCAAGGCCAGCCGGGCCAGCAACAGCAGCCGCAACAGCAAGCACAGCAGCGACCACAACCAAAGCTGTTTAGACCAGAGCAGATGCGTGACTTGCCGGATAAGTTCAGCTTGGAGGAGAAGACGAAGTGGGAGAACGGATTGAGAATGCTGTACCAGAACATGGCTGAGAACCCTTCCGACAGTCAGAAGCATAGAGACGCTTATAAGAAAATCCACGACTTTTCACTCACCCTTATGGGAAAGATGCAATCTTCGCGTCCGATGAACAATACTGCGAATCAGGCGCCAAGACCGCAGGCACAGGGCCAACCACAGCAGCAAGGGCAGCAACAACCACAGCAGCAGTCGCAGGGCGGGAATGCTCCTCCTTCTCAACCAACACAGTCCTCACCGGGACAACCACAACAAGCTCCTCAGAGGGCCGTTCCGAACGCACAAATGCGTCAACATGTGGAGACGTTCCCATACGTTGCACCAGCTGGCATGACTCCTGGAAGTAAAGAGGCAGAGGCGTGGATAAGAAACATGAGGGAGAGATACCTGAAGGCATTGATGTCTATGGAGCAAGCTAGCGTGAACATCAAACGGCTTGATCAAATCAAGGCGCAGCGCACGGCTGACGGGAAAGCCTTCACTCCTGTGGAGGAGAATGAGTTTAAGCTCAAGAAGGACGGCCTGCAACGCTCACATATGGAGGCGAAGCGCTTTGTCGAGACGTTCAGGAACCAGCAAGCGCAGCAGAAGCAGGTGAACAGCGGTGCTGCCGGACAGCAAGGCCAGCAGAACCAGCAGCCACAGAATACACAGCAAACGCAGCAGCCTTCGAATCCCATTGCCGTGCCTGCTAGGCCAACAATGAACCTTCAGCAGCCAGCTAGCCAGTCAATGCCGACAACTGAGTCTGTTCAAGCTGCCATGCAAGCAGCGAGACAGAACCAGATGAATGGGGGTCGTCCAAATGTGCCGCAGCAGAATGTTCCGGCCACCCACAATGCTTCCACTGAGCAATCCCAGCCGCCTCAAGCACCACAACAGCCCGGGGGGATGAACGCAGGTCTACAGACGGGAATCCCACTACAAGGCTTCCAGCCCCAGATAAAGCAGGAACCGGCACAACAACCTCATCCCATCAACACCAACCTACCACAAGCACCTGGCGTTGTTCAGCAGTTGCAAAGAACCAACACAATGAACTCCCCACAGAGTGCCACACCACAATCTGGAATTCCCCAGAATGCCCAGAATGGGGTTCCAGTAGGCCCACCAAAACCTCTCTCGCACCAAGACGCGGTCGCGCAGGCCCAGCGCACGTATAGCAGCTCCCAGACGGCCAACACGCCAAACGTTATGGCCGCCAGCCACAGCCACCCAACCCCAATTCAAAGGGACATACCGCATTTAAAGACTCAGCCTCCTATGCCAATCCCAAAGCAACTTCCAGCTCAGTCTATTGGGCCACCGCAACCTGTGCAGATGCCTTCATCTAGACCAACGTATACCGGTGGACCAAGCGGAAGCGGAAGTGGCCAGATGCAACAGCCAGTCATTCCAAAGGCGCCAGGATATGTTATCGAGGGCGACGCTGAGAGGGTTCTCAACAAGCGCAAGCTTGATGAGCTCGTCCGACAGGTCACCGGTGGTGGAGAGAGCCTGAATGATGCAGATGGCTTGACTCCAGAGGTCGAAGATGTAAGTTTCACCACGAGTTCACTTCGTTCGCACGTCAAATACTAACACAAACACAGGCCGTTCTCAGCATCGCAGACGAATTCGTCGACCAAGTCATCAACGCCGCATGCAAGTGCGCCAAAGCACGTGGCAGCAAGACCCTCGAGATCCGCGACATCCAGCTTATCCTTGAGCGCAACTACAACATCCGTATCCCGGGCTATGCTAGCGATGAGATTCGTACCGTTCGCAAGTTCCAGCCTGCCCAGGGTTGGATCAATAAGATGAGTGCGATTCAGGCAAGCAAGGTCACTGGTGGGAAGGGTGATTTGTAGACACCGATGGGGCTTGGTGAAACAAGGTGATGGTTGGATGGGCGAAGGCTTCGCCATGGAGATCCTCAGGAGTGACACTTCATGGACAGCTCACGCTTCAGCTTTCGTCTCCAACTTCGACGGCGAATTCTCATCAGCCACCTCATCTACTCTGAAACTTTATCTTCGATTTCGACCCGCGACACCTTATCAGCTACCTCGGATCTGAGCCTCCACATTTCGACTTCTCCTTTCCACTTTCAACTTTCTCATGGGGACTGACTAGGTGGATGGACGATGGCGTTCACGGATATTTTGGGATGAAAAATAAGGACAGTATTACTTCACACACATGGTTTTGGCGTCAAGGAAGGACAAATGGAGGCGTTTATGGATGATGGCATAGCTATCATGGTTAAAAAGAAGTCTTCGTTGATTGCATTAGGTGACATATACAGTACTTCTATTGCTAGTTGCTGATTGAAGATGATATCGTTTCTCGCTTCTTTTTTGCTAGTGCTACTCGTGCACGTTCAACTCGTGGCTAATGAAAGTCAATGATTTAATGGTGAATTCCTTCCTGCATGAACACTTAATTCTGCCAATGAGTGGTCACCACGAGGCGCCGATGATCCTCGTGAGTGAGATGTACCAACATATTACCCTGCATCCCTCATACTACTGTTCAGTTCCAAACTCTCGCTCTTCTCTTCCTCGTCGCTTTCCCTGAAGAGTTAAGAATCTGTAAGTTAATATCCACGATCACAATGACAGACTCCAATGCATGTGAGACCATCAGCTCGACTGGTAGCGCTGCCACCGCGCCAGCGAGGGCGCAAGCTTTGAAGCGGAAACCACCGCCTGTTCCGAAGAAACCTGGACATCTTGCTTGTAACCCTGTTGCAGCTGTGGCACATGCTGCAGAGGACGCGAGGTCGGATGGAGAGGATGCTTGTAGAGCCAATGATTTCGGATTCTCGACTAGACGGTTCGTTCGTCTGGTCCGGAAACCATCTCACGAATATCGCTTCCACGATAAGGAAGAAACGCAAAGCAACAGCTACCGTTTGTCTGAGGGCTAACCGCCTGATCAACAGGGCAACACACCAACTCAATTGGGCATTGCACACACAGAAAGGTGGAGAGAACGAGGCCAGATTGCAAACTTACGCCCATCATTGCGGTGTTATGAAATATTCTGAAGGAATCACCGAACGCAATGCTCGCCGAGTGTCACGGCGGCAAGATCATTAATATCGTCCAATAAATAAAAACTAACCACCGGTCTTAGGCGAGCAATGCGTAATGAACAGTGAATACGCCACTTCGTGCAGTGAGGAAGAACTTTGAATCATCAGGAACAGCCATGTGGATTTGGCGTGGTGTTTCGCTGATGCCTCTCCCTTGGGGGATGCGAGGAATGTGGACCGCAACCACAACACCACGAAGGAATGCGAAGGTAATTATTTTCTCACAACAATGCGCGGCGAATCCTACATTCTTAAGGAGATTAGCCGAAGGATTCGAGAAGGCTGGATCCTCTCGCCTCGATAACGCCAAGAATGAGGAGATCAAAACATGGAGTTCTCAGCGCAAATACAATTTAGGTTTCTTCGTCACACTCTTTAAGCATTACTTCGCTATCAGCTGCGGAGCTGTATCTGCAAAGAAGAACTTCGCCGTTCTACTTGCATCACGCTCATTACAATGTTTTCCTCTTCACCACGCTCATTAGCAGCCCGCGCTCTGGCGTTATGCTCCCTTCTCAGCTCCGCATCCGCTCTTTATGATGCCTCCGCGAAAACCAATCTGGCCATGTACTGGGTAAGAAACCGCAAACTAATCCTCCAGCTCGTACTGACTCCCCCAGGGCCAAGGACCAGGGCAACTAGACCTGATCAACTACTGCCAACAAGCCTCCGTCGACATTATCCCCATCGGCTTCGTCAACGTCTTTCCAGCCCAAGGCAACGGCTACCCAGGCACAAATTTCGGCAATAAATGCTGGGCCGGCGTCTATCCAGGACCAGGCTACAACGGCGTCAACGATCCCTACAAAAACGAGTTGAAGACGCAGTGTCCGAGCTTGAACATCGATATCCCTGTCTGCCAGAAGAGCTACGGGAAGAAGATCGTCCTGAGCTTGGGTGGCGGGACGAATGATTACCAGCTGACTGGTATCGCGGATGGTGTTGCTTTTGCGGATTTTCTCTGGGGTGCCTTTGGGCCAAGGACGGCAGTGTGGGTTAATGCGGGAAAGCCGAGACCGTTTGATGGGCCGAATGGGGAGGAAGTCCAGGTTGATGGGTTTGATATGGATATTGAGTATCCTGCAACTGGTTAGAAATTTCCTATTATAATCTTAGAGCTTCACGCTGACAGTATTCAGATGGACAAGCAGGTTACATAGCCCTCATCAACCGCCTTCGCTCCCTCTTCCTAACAGGGAACAAACAATATCTTATAACCGGTGCCCCACAATGTGTCGTCCCAGACGCAAACATGGCAGCCATGATCCGTGCCACACAATTCGACGCCATCTTTGTCCAATTCTATAACACCGCTTTCTGCTCCGCTAGGAACTACATCCAACAGAACGGCGTGAATAGTGGATTCAGCTACACTCAGTGGGCCGACTTCCTCAAGGGCACTGCATCCGCAAATGCGAAGTTGTATATCGGTCTCCCTGCCTCACCTGCTGCTTCTGGGTCGAGCAGCTACTTCTTGTCTCCAGCGGAGGTGAAGAGGTTGATTGAGCCGTTTTTCTGCCAAGCCAACTTCGGTGGTATGATGCTGTGGGAAGCCACAAGGGCTGAGTTCCAAATCGACAATGGAGCTACCTACTACGACAACATCAAGCGTGTTCTGAACGAGGTGGCGGCGAACGCCAACCTCCCCTGCGTTGCTGGCACCCCAACCAGCACCATCATGCCGTCAAGCACGAGCTCTACTCTTCCTTCTAGTACCGGCCTCCCCATCAGCACAGACGGCCAGTGTGGTTATTTCAACGGCAAAACATGTGGTAGCCGCTGCTGCTCTCCATATGGATGGTGCGGAGACGGCGATGGGTACTGTGACAACCAGTGTCAGGTCCCATTTGGAATCTGCAACGCCAGCCCCGTACCAACCATCTCCGCCAAGCCAACTTCGACTTCGACTTCGACGTCGACGTCAACTAAGACACCGACGCCGATCCCGACGCCTGCAAAGCCGATAAGTACGGATGGCAGATGTGGATATATCAATGGGGCGCAGTGCGGGCAGGTGCCGGGTCTTGGGATTTACAGCTGTTGTTCTATCCATGGGTGGTGTGGGCAGGGACAGAGTTATTGTGCGCTTGGATTTTGTCAGGCTGGGTATGGTGGGGTTTGTGGTCCTTAAACGGGATTATGTTCTTGGGGAGGGTTGAAGTTCAGGATTTGGATATGACTAAGGATGATTGAAGTCAAGGAGGTTGGTTTTTTTGGATATGAAGATTGTTCTGGTTTATACGAGACCCATGTTTGGATAATGGATATACGAGTCGAGTGCGTTGTAACTAAGTTGTGATATCTAGCCACGTAAATACCTTCAGGTTATCTTTGTACCGATCTGCACTACATTCACTCTCCAAATCTTCGCTCCCATCCTCGCGACTGTCTCACTCCAATACTCTCACATATCTCCTCACCCTCCCCACTCGTCTCTCCAGCATGTTAAATCGGCTCTTTCTCTCTCACCCCATCCTCAACAAACCACCTCTCCCTCACGTCCCCATCCCACCTGACCTTTCCCAACAAGCCCTCCGTCTGTTCCCCCACCGTCGTCCTGATCCTCCTTTGCACCTTCTCCCACTCCGTCTCCACCAATGTATTAAACTCACCATCCCCCATCGGCGCCGCCTCCTTGAGTAGTTGCTTCCTGAAGCTTTCCTCCCACGCTTCCAAACAAGCTCCAAGAGTAGGACACGTCTGTCTACTACGAGGCCCAACCCACTTATTAGTCACCGACCAAGTAGTCAAGACGATAATCCTCCCAATTCGGCCCCACTTCCTCGGTATACCAGATACCTGGGAGTGCTTTTGGCGCGACGCAGAGGAACTTCCTTGATTGAGGCGGGGAAACAGGGTTTAGGAAGATGGGGAGGGGGAGGGAGGTCACCAGGTCTGGGAAAGGTCGCAGGTGCGGACGAGATTGCGCATTGACATCTCATGGGCTGTGGGATGGTGAGGGTTGAGGATAGTGCGATGGGTAGGGGGAGCTCCGCGTTTGGTGGCAGGCGTAACAGGTTTTGGGGAGGGGTTTACGGTGTACCGGGCAGGCGTGGATTAGGAATATGTTTGCGTCGTAGACGTATGATATATTGAGTGTCCTTGGGTTACGATGGGAAAAGCTTTACGGAGGAAGGAGGTGGCGAGGCTTTGGGAAGGGTGTAAGTGGGCGCAATTGAGATAAAGAACAAGCTCGGAGTAGAGAAGGGCATTGCAGTCGGGAACAGTTTGCCCCGTACTCCAGTGCAGATCAAGAAAAACTGGTTGGCAAGGATAAAGGAAGCAGCCCGACGAGGTTGTTGTTCTGAGAGAATTTTCTCGACGCTCGTCAAACCAAACCAGTTACATAACCACCACATTGTAGGGTCATATGGAGGACCCTTCCCACGTCAACCTACAAGATTGGAAGGCGCTAAATGCGGACAGCTTGACAGCCCATGAGTTTCACAAAGGAGGATCCTCAAACGAGGAAATAAGATCCCTCATCAACTCTCCTCATCTTCAAGTAACCACCGTCTTATCAATAACTATGAATTGGACGTCCCACAACGACACAGTGACAAATCGACAAATGAATGGCCCCAGTCCCTCAGTATTGAGACGATTTGCCCTATTGGATGGCATAGCCTCAACTCTCTTTCGTTCGTGATGATGCAAGAAGGTTCAGTATCACGGTGCAGTAGGAGTGTCGATGGACGCACAAAGGTATATTGCCATCTCGACATTGGTCTACTACTCCCTGATCAGGCAAAGAATATCCCCGCTGCGGCTCCTCTTACGGCACAAACTCGCCTAGCTCACATTCTGAAAAACAATAGCAATAGTAACGGGTATAAACGCTCCTGCTCCCTCATGTTTGTCTCCTTATCTCATTCTCACCATCATTAATTACTCCCCGCCATTTCCAAGTCGCCCTCTTTATTCCGATCGTGATACTGGGTGGGTTTCAACCAGCGACTTAAACTGCCTGCTGACCGTTTGGATTGTAGCCAGGTCCGCTCGCACCACTCTGGTAAGTGTTCTGCGGGTAATGTTGCTGCGGGTACTGCTGCTCCGGGTACGTCTGCTCCGGGTACGTCTGCTCCGGGTACGTCTGCTCCGGAACACCATCAGTCTGGTTATGCGTAACCGACTCCATCTCCGGGTACGTCTGCTCCGAAACGCCATCAGTCTGGTTATGCGTAACCGACTCCATCTCATGCGAGCCTGGAGTGCCAGTGCCAGTTGGATCGCCACGCCCCTGCATGAACTGGTTTCCAGTTGGATCGGCATGCCCTGGCATGACCGGGTTGCCAGTTGGACCGTCATGCCCTGGCACGACCGGGTTGCCAGTTGGACCGGCATGCCCTGGCATGAACGGGTTGCCTGTTTGACGGTGGCGGTGGAGAGAAAGGGCTGTCAAAAGTTAGCCAAGCGCTCCTTAAAAACTGCCAGCGCAATATGATGGATATAACTTACAGAAGAACACCAAGGTAACAATGAACGTAACCCACTCCAACGCAGCAAACGCCGCCGCCGCCTTGGTACACCCGCTGGCCGATTTATATTTCGTATTGGTATATCTGCCTCCATAACTCCTGCCATGATCCTCCGCCTTCCCAAGCCCACTAGCATAATCCGCCAGCAGCGCAAAAGTCACCAGCCAAAAAATCACCAGAACGATCTCAAATCCCAGAACAGCCCACATATTATACGCGATAGGAAATTTGAGGGCTGTGACGAAGATGTAGGCGAGGAAGATGAAGGTCAGGATCGAAGTGAAGATGTTCAGCCCGTAGGCGTCTTCGCCGCGGTAGCGCCCGAAGTAGTCAAGAGCGACGGCGGAGAGGATGAGTGTCAACAGGGCGAGGACGGCCTGGACGATGCGGAGAGGGAAGAACCATGATGGTGTTTGGGCAATGTGGCCATGGTGAGGGTTGGTGGAGTGGGACGAGGCGCCGAATTTGAAAGCCATTTTGGTCGTTGTGTGGCTTTGAAGCGGTTGAGTTTGGATGGGTCGTTTAAGAGGTGTTGTTACTGGCTTGGAGACTCGCGGTCGCTGAGATGAGAAGCGAAAGTGTAAGGGGTAGGATGAAGTGTGCACAGAGGAAGGTCCAGGAACTCTGAAACTTTTATCGGAGTGGGTGAAACAAAGACGTTATAGTAGGGTGCAGGTTGTGGATCATCGACAATAAAGATGTTTTGGATGGGAGGACTCAGCCTTAAGTACCCTGCGAGCTGAATGAATGGCTGTGACCGAAAGCGGACAAGCGCTGCAACACACCCAAGACTTGAGGTACGTAGGTGGACAAGAATAAGGCTGAGCCTACTGCCCTTCATGCACTCCGACTCCCAATCAGTGGTGGCTGGGGGCAAGCCACTGAGAATTTCAGCTCTTGGCACCGTGCGGCGTGACATGACAGCGGAGAAATGTACAGCGAAACCCTCGCCAAGTGCTCAAACAGAAGTAGCGCTGAAGCTTCGCGGCCGACTACCCCTGCACGAGCCGGTCAATGCTCAGAGACCAGTCACTGCCGAGGCTACTGCACCCACGCAGCTGAGCGCCAGTCTGTTTGCGTAAAAGTCTCCGCGTGACGTGACGACATTTAGTGATGCCAACCTTCGCTATCATGAACTCTTACTTAAACCCCTCCCAACTTCACATGTATCACGTCCTTGAAAGTATAGTCTTTGTCTGCTGTCTCGCCACCACCTTCACCTCCACCTCCACCATCGCTGTTGCAGGTGGGGAAGCCCTTTAGGGGCAACCCTGCCTTGTGGGGAGTTAACCCTGCCGATCGCGCCGCCAAAGTCAGCCAAACACGAGAAAGAGCGAATCGTTAATAAAAGCGGCAATAGCGCCCGCACGGACCATCTTTCCGTCACACGTCGCAACGCAAAGGCCCATCATAGGGACTAGCCCCGGCCCAACAACAACATGACGATGGTTTTGTGGCTGAGTTTATTCGCATTGACAGACTTTTATAGCTTAGCTTAGAATTCGGCTTTATATCCGTGATCTTAAAAGAAAGGTTGTGGGAACGGCGGAATGGTGGCTGAGACAAGCTTTGCCGAGCAAGCTGCTATCGTGAACAGTGCCGAGCTAGATGTCCTCTGCAATCTAAAAAAAAGCTGAAGTCTTGGGGTCTGAGAGCTCGGGTATCGGCACAGACGCTTTCCATTCTGACGGGAAGCAAGTTAAGTTTTCTTGGACAGACGTGAGCTCTCCTATCCACTTATTCTCCTACCCACGTATTCTACTACGACATATGTCTAAGGGGGCATCTCTATCCCCCCCACTGTATCCCTTAACGGCAACGTACGAGTACCAAGGCGTCTGTCTACAAGGCTCTTCGTGGAGGCGTCAACAGCGTCGGTATATTACCCGCTTCGACTCCAATGTCAACTCACATACCTCATAGATGGATACACCCGTTGGGCCTGCTCATGACTTCGTCCCTCTTCCCATTGCGACCATTCCAGACTTCACGCGGGCATTTCGAGGATGCAGCGAAGATGTAGATGCTGCCAAATCGCTCGAGACATGGCCCCACCTCCCACAGCGCCTTTTGGTAGTCTGGATAAGTCCAGCAACGGACTGCTTGTCTCTTCACAGATACTGCCTAGGTTAAAGAAGCTAGTTGACCAACGTCACCTTGAATTCGGTGCACTTATAAGTAGTGCCCACAGCTGTGTGTTAATGAAAAGGACATGAACCGCTTCGGGATGGTTGTTATGCATGAAAATGATCAGAAAGAGATACTGAGCCTAGTGAGTGATGTAGATTAAAGCTCTAGAAGTGTTTATGAAAGACATAATCAGCCGACTTATCGTGACATGTTGTTACGGCTTGCCGCGGAACGGCGGCATAGGCGGCAGTCGCCGCCGCAATACCGCACATAGTAATGTAGGTGGCAGATCTTGTAAGTGCTTACATTAATGAATCGTATGACTTGACCATGTATTAGAGCTTAACGTATGACATAAAGGAACCATGTACTATGGTCAATATCCAGACCCCTCCACAACTGCAATCATGTCCCTCCTCCACCAAACACTGGCACACAGGGACCAAGCAAGCACTCTGATCCATGTGCTGAGTGTACCGTAATACCAATCAAAATGAAAGATAGTATCAAATTTTTAAATCTTATCAGATACCACCTTGTATTCGCTGTATTCGAATTATTCAGTATGCAATTCAGTTGAGTTTGAATTGAGTACGCCAAAATTTGTATTCGGTAAGTTTGAGTTTGAATACTACATTTTGTACTCAAACTCACTGAATTGAGCCCTGTGGATATGCGACAATACTGAAGCGGGCATCGCAGCGGCACTCTAATCGAGGGAAGTACGCTTTCCTCGTCGGCACATGAATGCCAACCGGTAACCGATGATGCGGCATATTTGAATGCTAACGTAACGTCTATTCTCTATTTCTATCGCTTTGTACCTCGTTCTTGCGTATTCGATCATTCCCATCCAAAATACTCCTCGTGATACCACACATCCCTTCCCATCTTCACCCAAGGGTCTAGCGCCATTCTCGTCTTCCGATTCATGCTCTTGGGCCCACAGACGAGGACAGCCACCCTCTCACTCTTCCCCTTCTCGAAAGTCTCGTCAACGATCGCCTTCAGATTGGGACGTCTCCCTCCCTTCTTAGCCACACCGCGTGGATTCGCGTCACCGTTCTGAGAAGCGACTCTAGCCAAATCCAGTAGGTCGATAGAGCCATCAGTCGGCTGGACAGGGTTCTCGGCCCCGGTGACGAAGATACGGACCCCTTCCTCCTCGCTCAGGCTCGACACAGAGGCATCAAAAGTTGGGTTAGCCCACGCAGCTTCGGCAGGCGAGCGCATACTCCAGACAAACTCCACCTTCTTACTGCTCTGTTCAGACTTCTCCAACTCCTTCCTGATCTGCCTATAAATCGTCAAACAGAAAGTAGCCCCCACGCCTCCAGCAACCAAAAGGACCCTATCAAACTCCCTAGCAAGCTTCGGAAATCGCACAGTATCCCCACAGGGCCCCTCAATCTGCAGCGGTGGATCGGCCTTCGGTAACTTCGTCAACGCACTCAGCATGTGCGAAGTGGGGCCGTTCAAGGTGCGTAAAACGACTTGGAAGGAGCTGTTGTCTGGGGCGACGGAGGCGATTGTGAAGGGGTTAAAGCAGAGGTCTGCGATTGCGCCTGTATCGACCCTCGACTCGGGCGGGACTTGGAGGAATATGTGGCGGCCTGCGGAGTTTGCGTATTTGGCTTTCTCAGCCTCGGAGGTCAAAGGAATGGTGAGGGAGAGGAGGTTTGTGTTTGGGATGGATGTGATGTGCGTGGGGACGATCAGGAAAGTGGTGCGTCGGACGCCGACATCCAGAACGAAGAGGGCTATGGCTTCGATGATATACGCTCTCAGACTCGGAGCGTGGAACCACAATACGGGGACGATGGAGACGCCGATAACCACATGGAATACGAAGAAGACGCGGTAATTCCAGGCGCGGATCTGGTCCAAAGAGGTTGTACCGAGGATGTTGAGCATGAGGAAGGCGAGCATGCCGACCAGGACGACGGACTCGGTGAGTTTTTCGAATACGACGCCACGTTGGATAAAGGCGTTCCAGTACAGGCCCACGTGGAGGTAGAGGAGCCCGAAGATTACGCGGCCGAGGGTGCGGTGGTACGCGTTGTATCTTTCGTAGGAGGTGCGGAAGAGGAGGGAGATGGGACTAAGGTGGTGCCTCATGATCAGGGCGTAATGAAGAGGGAGTTGGGAGGCGGCAATTATGCCGAAGCGTTTGGTTAGGGCGTAGTAATCTGTTAACTGGTTAGTCATGTGTCGTAAGTTAGGTGTGGTAACTTGCCATCGCCAGTTCTGTGCACGGAAAGGAACAGCAGCCATCCAAACCAGAGGAGTCCGGAGTAAAAATGGATTCTCTTCCCATAACCAAAGTTTTCACCGTCAAGCCACCATTGAAAGTTCCTCCATGCGCGGGTTATCTTCCCCTTCTTGGTCGTTGCGAACTGTTTAGCTCCCGGCGATCCAGGCACGGCGGTGTATTCTTGGCGGGTGCGCATGCGCTCGTGGAAGACCCAGACGAGCAGTTTGTACAGCCAGTAGCCTGCTATTGGTATCAGCGCCGAGAGTTGGGCGTAGAGACCGTAGCGGTCCATCACGATACGTCTATGTGCTTTCTCGGCTTCAGAGACATCGCGGAAGTGCCATGGCCAGTCCATTTTCACGTGGCGAAGAGGGTCTCAAAGTGAAGTCTGACTTCTTGCTTTCTTGAGATACTTGAGACAACTGGCTGACGCCGTGTACTGCCAACCTTCACTCTATATAGGACGACTTAGAGAAAGCCTATCGGAGGAAGCTTTGATAAGTTTGTAACCACACGATATGGGTGGAAATACTTTGAAGACGTTGAACCAGTAGCCTATCACAAGCGCGCTTTCGGACTTTTGACAGTCCGTCATGTCCGACACCGACGCTAGAGCTCTTAAGCAGCCAGAATAAGACTTAGTGCCAGCCTGTGTTTGTTCATCTTTCAATGTTTGCATGGCTCTTTCGACGTTAATCGGCGACTGATGCCAAAATGAACAATCATTATCTTGAGCTCTTGGCATTATATAAACGCGACATGTCTGAGATCTGCCATATGCAAGACCAGATGCTGATCGTTGCTCACAACACAGAAGCGCAACCTTAACCAATCACGCCCACCACTGTCGACGGCCACTACTACTGACCCCTGCCAAAAAGTTGCTATTGAGACGTCACTCTGAAAGATCCACGTCTAATCATATCCGATGAGCGCGTTAGAGGATTTCGTCGCGTTTCTCCGTAACCACATCTTTGTCGTCTCTATTGTCATTCTTTTCAACTCCTTGCTTGTGTACCATATCCTGTACAGCAGCCACGACTTCGACCTCTCTCGGCCGATAGAGATACACAACTTGGGATGAGCACCTTCGCCCTCCGCGGCCTGCGCGCCAGCGCCCTCCCACGCAGCAATGCCCTCTCCTCACAATGGGCCTCCAGGTCGTCGATACGCACCTACGTCTCCGAGAACAGCGAGCAAATAAAACACGAAAAGCCGAGAAACAACCGCGTCAACCCCCCTTCTTCGACGCTCCCGCCCCTCTTGGAGCTGCCACAACCCGACCCAAGCGTGTCGAAACCCAAACACCTCATCAAAACCGGTCTCGCCTACTACCGCTTCTACAAAACGGGCGTAAAAGCGATCTGGACGAACCTCAATCTCACCAAAGAGCCCCAGAAGCTCGTCGATCTAGACTACAAAGGTGCCGTGTACGAAGCTGTTAAGGACCGTCGGTTCACACGCGCCGACTACCAAGTATTATTGCGTAGCTGGCACGATGTGAAAAGGGTTCCCATTTTCGGATTGATTTTCGCTGTTTGTGGGGAGTTTACACCCTTTGTGGTTGTGGCTATTCCCAACGCGGTGCCGTATACGTGTCGGATTCCGGCGCAGGTTGAGGGGCAGAGGAAGCAGTTGGAGAAGAGACGTATGATAAGTTTCTCAAACCTCAAGATATCTTTCGAGGATGGAATGACCGTCAATGGGTTGGATAGAGCGCAATTGCTGCATATTACGTGGAGTTTGGGCCTGGCTGGGAAGGTGTGGGATTATATTGGTGGGACGTTACCAGGCCTTCCAACTTGGATCCTTAGAGGCAAAGTTGCGAAGAGGATTGAATATATCGAGACGGATGACAGGCTTATTAGAAGGGATGGAGGGGTCGAGGATATGATCGCCGAGGAGGTCAAGATTGCCTGCTCAGAGAGAGGGATGGATGTGGTGGGCAAGAGTGAGGAGGAGAATAGGATGGCGTTGGAGGCGTGGTTGAAGGCTGCTAAGAAGGAGGGGGCTTTGAAGATGTTGCTTACGAGGCAAGATGATTGGCCTTTGTGTTAAGCCCAAAGAGAAGAGCGCGAACGAGCTGAAGGCCGAGTGTCCGGCTTAGGTGGCCAGCGCCAAAGAACGAGTCGAAGTAGACATGAGATGGCGGCAACCGCTTAGCACGATGAGGTCGCTTGTACAACACCTGTACAATATATACAAAACCGCTCACTGAACGGAAGACGCATATCGCTCCGGACGGGCTTGCTAGGAAACTGAATACATAGAAACTCAGCTCATAGAAAACACATAGAGCATGTCAATCAAGAATAGTTACCCCATTCGCCCAAAGAAGCATCAGTCGCAGACATGTTCACTGAAAATGAACGTTGTACTAAACTGGTTAGCTATCTAGGTAAATGCGGCTTGAAGATCTTTGTGGCCACACCTCACTTCAAGTCTTTCATCATGATCGTCGTTTCAGATCTTTGTGGCCACACCTCACTTCAAGTCTTTCATCTTGATCGTCGTTTCAGATCATAGCTTTTCATTAATTGGCCGTCTGCAAAAAGCTTGACTTGCGAGGGTGGAGGCTGGGGTGAGGATAGGAAAATGATACGAAGACGGCCCCGCTGGACATGCTGACGGCCGTGCTGACGGGCCAGCCATACAAACTTTCGCCAAGTCTGAGCGAGTCCCGCGAACGCGTGCACTACACCAATTTTTGAGAGTATCGAAATAGCTCTAAACCCCTACAGCTGGTATTTAAGCGCCCGAAGGAGGGAGCCGCTTCTGCAGAACAATGTCGCTTGCAGACAATACCTTTTCTCGCCGTCATTGTGCTGATTTTTGCGCCCCAAGGTGCTGAGCTTTGGCTCAGGGGAAAACGCGTCAGGCATATGTACTGCGGCTTCGAAGGAAAAGGCATGCCCAGACTGTGGCACGAGTTTTGGCCATGTCCGCCGCACTGGCCAAACATTTTGGGCATTTTGATGGGGTAAGAAAGACACTGACTTGGCCGCAAAACTTATGACCGCAAAACTTATGACTTTGGGGCCGCCAGTGTATCCAGATGGGCCGTCTCCGTATCATTTCCCAAGGGAGACAGACACCTTGCGATCTTCACTGCATTCTGCACAACTCGGATATCGGCGTACCGCAAAGGTGTTGCCGAGCAACTAACTACTCGCCAATCCACAATCTCGCTCTCAGTCAAAACGGAGATGAAGTGAGGATTCTCATCAAGGGAGAACTTGACGAGATTGAACGATGGAGCGCTTATTCGGAGGTGTCAGCTCACCACGCAACGCCGACGAGCAACAGGCTACCCGCGGCTTCAGGGCACAGAGCTGCTCGCGTGGTAGGAAAGTTGTCGCGTGGTAGAATGTTGCTCTGCAAGTTGCAAGGCTTTGGGACGGCTTTGGGACGGCTTTGTGCTTTGACGTCTCACCAACCGTGGCCGGAACCGAGCAATTCCGCACGGGTCGGCAGTGGACCTCGATTGACAAGTTCCCGACTTTTTGTAAGAGCATGTCGTTGCCTCATGGAATGACGTTCCGTGGAAGTGTCTGTTCCGTGTAGGGCGACTTCCAGGGTTCTAATGCTTTAGACGTCTGTGGACGACCCGCTGGAACTGTTTACAGCGCCGACACCAAGAACCTATCTCACTCAAAAGTCTGCTTGAAGTCACCTGAGCTGTCGGACGTCGAACGTCGGACGTCGGACGCAACGAGGCTGACGAATTTTGTGCGCCTTCAGCCCTGGCAGTCGGCGAGGCTGACCATTCATGAAATCTCAAGCCCTAAATCCCACGATTCCCATGCGGGGACCACCGGCGTCTGTTTGGCGGGTTATGCATGTTTGACGGGAAGCACAGACCATTTGGACGGAAAGAGTTGTGCCGCTGGTGCCCACTGGCTGACACATGCACAGCCTTAGGTGCACTGACCAAATGGATAGATCTCCTGGCAGGCTCGGCATGAGCGCGGCATGAGCGCGGCATGAGCGCGGCGCGGATCTTTCGGCGCAAGCGATGATGTATGGGAGGGAAGACTGCGTTGTCGAGTCTTTTGGCGCAGGCGGTGATGTATGGGAAGACTGCGAAATCGAGTCGTTCGACTGTCCCTCAAAACGTCTTCTTCATTATTGTGATGAGAATACTCGTAGTTAGTGCCATAAATCGGCTCAAACAGTCTTGACTGCCAAAAGGTCTTGCCTGAAAAATAGAGACGTTCATAATTCCATCTAATCTTATTTGTGGCGTCTGATTGGTGGCGCAGTCTTGGCAGAATCCCCATCACCGCGCCTGCCAGCCACTATCATCACGCCGTCGTCTGCCATCATTTTATTACTCGCGGATCGTGGCGGAATGTCCACTTATTCACGTCGGCGCCCACTTCATAAGCTAGCATGGCTCTGCTCTATGGTTGCGGAAGCTGGACATTTTTACATTAAATCTGCTTAATTCGGACTTTATTGTTTTCAAGCGCCTGTCGTCCCTTTCTTACCCAGCTCTTGGCGTTACCCGACGAGCTTCGCACCTGTCGGCTCCTGCTTGGTCCCTGGAAGACTTCCCAAGCCCCGAAGCGCCAGTCTCCACCAAGTCGACCGTACAATACTCCTAAAGCCCCAAGGGTAACACGTCCATCCATTTTTGGTGCCTGAGCAGAGTTTAGTCAGGGAGAACGCATTATCGGCAACACCATTCATGCTGGCATTGTGAACAGCCGCAAGGCAAACATCACCATCTCCGTCATCCCTTAAGCCCGCCAACTCCGGCGGCGTCGCGCATATTCACGACAGCCGTGTATCCCATAAGCCATAACGCATTACGCATTACCCATAAGCCATAATACAGACGACAGTCGCCGTTAGCAAACATGTCTGTCTCGTCGATCTCGTCGCCGATACTGTCGAAGCCGAAGATGCCGTTCGCATGGCCGAGCAAGATTATCACGAACCCAATACCTCGTCGCTATCGCAGGAAGCTTCGGTCAAAGATGCATTCGCGACAGTCGCCAGCGTCATCAGTTACCAGCATCGATTTGCAGTTCTCGCCATGGATTAATATACAGAAAGTCAGGAAGCATAGGTGGACGTTGTATGATTTACAGTATCCTTGCTTAATAGCATTACTGTGTTTCTCGGCTGCAATTACACCACAACCGCATCCTTTGTTGAAGGTCGCGTTTGCACTGCTGCTCACCATTGGCGCGCTCATGCCGATAACGAGCCAGTTCTTGCTGCCCTCATTGTCGATTTGGACATGGCTCATCTTCTTCTTCTCCTGCCGGTAAGGTCAATCACCACCCATGTCTGCACAATCGCTAACCCCCTCCCCCCAGCTTCATCCCTAAGGAGGTCCGCCCACACATCTGGGTCAAAGTTCTCCCAGCGCTCGAAAACATTCTCTACGGCGCCAACCTCTCCAACATCCTCTCCGCACACCAATACGCCATCCTCGACGTGCTGGCGTGGCTCCCATACGGCATCATCCACTTTGGCGGGCCAGCCGTCTGCTCCCTCGCCATGTTCTTCTTCGCGGCTCCGGGCACCGTTCCAGTCTTCGCCCGCTCTTTCGGCATCATGAACCTCATCGGCGTCGCCATCCAGACCGCGCTCCCGTGTTCCGCTCCTTGGTACGAGAACCAGCACGGTTTGGCACCAGCAAACTATGACATGCCTGGTTCCCCGGCTGGGTTGGCGAGGATCGATCAGCTGTTTGGTGTTGATGTGTACACGACCAATTTCATCAACTCGCCTTTGGTGTTCGGAGCCTTCCCATCGTTGCATGCTGGGTCTGCGGTCATGGAGGCCCTGTTTATGTCCTACTGTTTCCCACGCTTCCGTTCGTTTTTTGCGGCTTATGTGATGTGGCTTTGGTGGGCGACCATGTACCTGTCTCACCACTACGCTGTTGACCTCGTGGGCGGCTCCATGATTTCGGCTATCATCTTCTTTGTCGCACGCACGAACTTCTTGCCAAAGGTTCAGGAGGATAAGAGGACCAGATGGGATTACGATTATGTTGAGATCGGCAACCATCAGGGGAGCCAGATGGAGCAGGAGTACGACTTGGCCGAGTTCGGACATGGGTACAGCAACTCTCTGGTGAGCAATGATGATTGGACTATGGGATCCAGCTCTGCCAGCATGACTTCGGGCAGTGCGTCGCCACTGGGTGATGACAATCAGAGTCTGTGGGAGGGTGAGACGCTTGCCGAGGGCACGAACTCGGATCGCGAGAGTGTTAATGGAGCACATGAGCATGTCATCGTTCGATGAAGCTAGTGAAGGACTTCGGCTTTGGTCCTGGCTACCAAACACTGGCTCTACCTTCGCGAGAGGATGAAGAGCAAAACTTCGAAATTTTACGACCAAGGCCTTAATCAACAAAAATAGCAGCATTAGGCGGGCGTTTGGGCATTCGACTTCATTACGCATTCACGTATAGTCCATCGGCTACGATTCTTTCGACTACAGTTCCTGAGCGGCTTCGCATGCGTTGCATTGTTGCTACATAGCGAAATACAGAGCGAGCGATTGAGCGACGAACACGTGGCAACTACTTCGATTCGATGATAATTACCTTGACGATACGATTTGTTTCACTGTTGCAGCACTTGCTGTGGTGGTTATGATGGGTAATAATATAATACTTGGTGTTCCGGGGAAACAATGGGAATGACATGAATATCATGAATTACGGTCGCTACTAGAACGGGGAAGGCATGGGTGGGATATAACTGTATGAAGAAGGTATAGGATACGTTATACATATTTGAGTATGTTGAGCGTAGTAGAATAAGCGGGGGAGGGGTGAAGAGATGGGGAGTGGGTGTGGGCTCAAGGTCCTAGGGATGAGAGTGTTAGACTATGAGTAAGAGTCGAGGTGTTGAATGAAGACTTGAAACAACTTCCCCAAGCTTTTTTAATCCTATATGGCCGCTACTGCAGAGATAAAATCTCGATTCTTCTTTCACGGCAGCGTGCAGACAGTCGTGATTAAAAGCACTCAAGCCTCTTCCCGTAACAATACATTCCTCAATCAAAGCATTAACTCATAAATTGGCTCCCACAGAGAGTGAGTGTCAAAGGACTGTTTAGCTACGGTCTTTCATCCTACTCCGAGTGATGGTCCTGCGCTCATACCTGTGTCTGCCTTTCACCTAGCCTGCAACTTTGTAGTCCAACACCATACTGTACGGTAGGATATAACGGGATAAAATAGCTGCGATGGCCCACGCAAGCTCACAGACGCCGCGTCAACAGAATCCTTATGGTGGTGCACCGCGCAGCCACGGCGGGTGGGTGAGGTTAGCCGGCTGGCCTCACGACTGACCGTGTGTCGGGCGCCGCTGTAATAGCTGCCGCCACCACCAACTCATAGGGCCGCTACGGTCAGCTCTAAAACTCCCTCCCAAGGCCTCTCTCTGGCACACCGACTCGTTGAGCTCCGCCGCCAACATTGCAACATTCCCCGCACGGATGATCTGACGCCCGGTGCTGAGGATGGCAAACAACTATCCTTTGGTTCATATGCATGGATTTTTGGCTCCATTTGCTCTGGTGCAGAAACGGGTTTTGGGCGAACTTGTGCGTAGCTATATGGTGGGCTTCTTAAAGCGTTGTTTAGTGTGAGATGTGCGGCGGCTTGGTAGTGCTAATCCGTGTTGCACTTTCTAACCCGTTAAAGATAGGGTGTGCCATCACGGCGCATAATTTATAAGTACTGTATTAGCTAGTGTCATTCCTGACTAGTTAGGGGCGAGACTGCGAGCCGTAGATGATGTTGTGCAGTAGAGTGCAGCATAGTGGAGAGGAGAATGCTGCGACAATATACTTGAGAGACTCGGGTTGAGTCACGCAGTTAGCACAGGCACGGCAGCCTGGTCATCAGAAGCACTGCCACTAGCTCCATACAGTTATGAGTACTGACTGATTGCCGATAAGATTTGTTAGTGACATGAAAAAACTCTTACTACAAGCACGCTCAAGCATTACTCTCGGTCTTCGAGCAACAAACATCTCCGTCCTTGCCCACAACATCCACAGTCCTCTTCTCCGTCGCCGCCACCATCGTGCTCTTATTAAATTCCTGTGTACTCGGCGGCACATCAATAGCCGGATTCTTACTAAAGAAGTTAACCGGCTTAAAAGAGACCCTGAGCGTCTCGCAGGGCATCACAGGGAAGTCTTCGACTCGGGGCACATGGTTTATACCGAACTGAACCCACACAACAACGTCTTCATCTTTGACATTATCTTTGCGATCTGCGCAGGATCTCACGCCCGTGCCGCCACGGGACTGATTTGTATACTTCCCTCCCGCAAAGAGTTCCCCGTCGCGGTAGGAAGTGACATAGAGGTTGTGGTCTGCGAACTCAGCTCTCTTGTGATGGAAAGAATCCTTATCGGCTAGCATCTTCTGAAACGGCGGGGCGTGGATCTTATAGGCTACTGGTTTGCCATTCACCGGATTCTTGACACTGGCATTCTGAATTTTGAAAGTGCGATTTGTGTCGAAATCCAGGTCGTAGCCCCCACTCGTCTCGATTACGGACTCTGACACAGTGTAGCCTACACCATGCGGGTTGAACTCAGACCGCGGCATAGCGTGTGCCTCGTCGTAGACCACCCGGTTCAGTGGACCATCGAGCATGGGTTCGACTCGTAAAGAGAAGATGTGTTGGTGGTGTACTGCCAATACCCCCGGATGCACCACCGTGCCCCATGAGACTTCCACACCCTCATCAATCGGTTGGGTGGAGAGAATCCCAGTAGCTCGTACTTCGTAGGCGAGTTCGCCGGCTTGGTTGAACATGAAGGCTAGGATGTATTCGTAGTTAGATACCGTGATGATGGATTGTACCACCAACTCCCTATTCCTAACCACGGCGGCGCGCCCAGTACGGTAGTTCGTGTGTTTCCAGCCAATCCCTCCGTCTTGTTCATGCAGGCATACCACATTCGGCATCGGCACCGGCTCGCCTGATGCGTTGTTGAGGACTGCATCAATGTAGTGGATGGAGCCGAGACAATCACACCCCAACTTCAGATTATTAGCCATCACCCCCGCACCCGCATCACCCAGGTCAAAAGCTGCTTTTTTGTGGAAAGGGTGCCGGGGGTCGGCGTAGGGAATATTCATGTCTGAGAGAGACAACCGGTAGAAAAGGGGTCTGTTGTCGTAATGCACGTCATACAGCACCATGCCTTCGCGAAAGTTGAAACCGAGCTTGAACTCCCATTTCTGCCAGTGTATGGTGCGGCCCATGGATGAGAAGTTTGAGACTGTAAATGAGGCACCCTCTGGCTGGACAATGTTGAGGGGCTTAAGATCGGTGCGTAGGGTGTTTGCTTCAGGGATATATTCGTTGGCTGGATGCACCTTGTATGGTCCTGGAGGCTTCACTATCGCATCTTTACCGGTGGGCAGGAAATCAATCCGCGTAACCTTCATAGTCTTCGCCGAGATCACCGGCGAAATTGGGAGCGGATGCGCATAATGATTTGAATCTGCCTCTTTTGCATTGCTCGGACCGCGGCAGTAGAGGAAGCATTGAAACATCCTTGAGTTGTCGACGAAGAGGCCTTCGTTGACGCCGTCGGAGCCGTAGATCCAGGGGTCGGATATGATTACTGTGCCTTTTGGGAGTTGGAGTTTGGCGAGCTCGGCTTGCACGCCTGGATCTTCGAGAGCGATCTTTTCGACGACTATGATTTCGTCGCCGTCGGCGTTGCTGTGGGTGTTGGGCCCGAGACGGACATTGCTTTCGACTTTGTTCGTGGAAAGATTGATGATAGCTTCGTGAAGCTTGTCCTGTAGAGCAACCAGTTAGCCAAATGCCTGCCGCTATCTGTTTCAGGCTCGCTCCGAACTGAGAAGTACTCACAGTATTCTTAATATCATAAACCACAAACGTCCTCCTTTCAATGTTTCCCACAACTTCTCCCTTCCTCTCCGCTTGGAAATGAGGCAAGAGCTCCTCCTTCTTCGGCTCCAACAGCGTAATAACCTTAAACGCATACTCCGTGCCCTCAGGCCAGGAAGCCTTGACCAACTTCGAACTTCGTGAAATCTCGTCTGCGGTCAAGGGGCCGATTGGGTGTTCTGTTGTATTGGCAGTCGCAGTCGCAGTCCCAGTCGCAGTCCCAGTCTCATTCCAGGTCGAAGAGGTCTTGCCACCCACGAATGGGAGCTTCTCGAGGGTCTTCTGCATCATAATCGTCGTAAACCAGAAGACTCGAGGAGTAGTAAAGGCAGTCGTAGAGGTAAGTAGGGTTAAAGCAGAATTTCAAGAGTAGAAGAGGGATAGAGAGGATGAGGAGGTGGATAGAGTATAGGAATGAGAAACCGAAGAGAAATAGAATATACTTATGCATGAGCAGCATTGTAGAATGGAGGTTGGTAGAGATATCTTTGCCGCGGGAGGACATGCAGTGAGAGGTCGAGTTGGGAGTTTCGATTGATAAGAACCCCCCATTCGATAGCGGAAGTTGCCCCGCTATGCGTGTATCGGCGAGTGTCGATTTGCTGCTTGGGATATTTATACTGTATTGAGTTAGACGATGTGCTACCTTGGTGGCTAGATACAGGTGTGTCTTTGGCGACAACGGCGTTAACATGTTAGAAGTTGGTGAAGTGAAGATTGTGGATTGCGTCGAGGTCGATCAAGCCGCTGTCAAGATAGGTGATCGCGCGCTACCCACCGACATTGCGGATTAGATACCCGTCATTCGTCCAGTACGAATCGTCCTGGTCAACTGGGCACACCTCTCCAGGTGATGATTGACAATGATGGCCTGCTAAAGTGCCAACATGTTGATAGAGGATTTATTTGATGTTGGTAACTCTCGGTGATTCTCATGTTCTTTGTCGAGCCCCGTGCATACAATCGGTCCTGAGAATGGAAGAAGGAGCGCATCAGAGCACAGCATCTGTGAAACCTCGTGCCTGACACAACAGTTCAATAGATCATGAGAACAACATTACTCCATCCTAATCCATCCAACTCTTATGTATCTCCGTATTATCCAAATGCTTGCCCCGAGTACAGACAAACACTCCTCATTCCAGTTGTGGCTTGTCGATGTACCCACAAGGCAGCGGCCTCGATCTCCGATGCGGGTGACGTGCTTCTCACAAGGATCACCACTGCCCTTGAAGCTTGAGGTACTTCAAAGTGTCAATTGTCTGTCTTCCGTACTCGTACGAAACATGGAGGTATCAAGCGCATAAAAGGACATAAGCAAAGAGGACTCCAACCAGAAAACACGCAACAAACGCCAGGGCCGTGCATCATCAAAAAAGTACTCCAGAACCCTAGGCCCCAACCACAACTCCCTTCTTACGCAGTCCTTTTCTCCAACAACAAAGTACCCATTGGCTTGCTCCTCAACTTCTCAAACCCACCACTCTCCTTCTCGTAGACACTAACACCTCTGAGATACGTTTCCTTCACAACACCCTTGAGGCTCTTTCCCTGGTATGGAGTCACCTTGTTACGAAAAAGCATATCCGTCTTATCAACAACGAAAATACTCTCGTCGTCGAAGACACAGACATCGGCATCCATTCCAGCCTTCAAAGCGCCCTTGCGATGCTGAAGGCCCACCTGTTTGGCGGTATTGACGCAGCATAAACGAACAACGTCGAGGATTGAAAGTGCTGGTTTTGGTGCGGCATCGCTGCACGGAGTGGCGACGCCATCGGTGACGGCCTGAGTGTGAGATGGCGCGACCACCTTGCCCTGAGCATGTGCGGATGTCCAGAGGATAGGGAGTCCTAGCCCAACACTGCTCACCCCGCCCCAAGCAGCAAAGAAGTCTCCCTTCTCCCTCTCATCGTCCTCCACCGAAACCTCTGGCGCACCAGGAACATTCTCAGGCAGAAGCTTGAGCTCCGGCGTGCACGGAGAGTGGTCGGAGACGATGGTTTGAATGACAGATTTCTCCTCGTTCAACTCAGCCCAGAGACCATCACGATTGGTAGAGTCGCGGATGGGCGGACAGCACTTGTGCCTTGTGTCGCCCTCTGCGACGTCTTCGGCAGCGAGGGAGAGGTAGTGGAAGCAGGTCTCGGCTGTGATCTTCACGCCGTTGTTTCTCGCCTCACGGAGCAATGGGATGCATTCGACGGCTGAGAGGTGGACGATGTGCAATGGGAGGTTTGGGGCGATGTGGGCTAAGCTGAGAACCTCTTCGACGGCGTAGGTCTCGAATGCTGGTGGGCGAGACTCGAGGAAGGGGGTGTAAGATGTGAGAGCTCCGGTTGGAGCGGCTGGCGGGAGGGAGGCTTGGACATCATCGCCAACAGAATCAGTAATCGGCGAGATCATCTCCGCATGAAACATGACTGTAGTCTGCTCATCGGCGAGCGTCTCAAAGACCTTTCTGATGTCCGTGGCTGAAACGGCTGGAAACTCATCAACCTAGGTTTTGTCAGTATACTCGGTATATCGATCATTTGGTGAGAAGGACTTACGCCGCTCTCGATCAAGAATCCCTTAAAACCGCGAACACCGGCCTCAACAAGTGGAAGAAGCTCGTCGGCGTTGCCGGGGACGATGCCGCCGTAGAAGCCGACGTCGACCCAGCACTTGCCCTCCGCAGCTCTGAGCTTCTCTTCGAGGCCGTTTAACGTGGTGGTAGGCGGGATAGCGTTCAATGGCATGTCAATCACGGTCGTTACACCTCCACTGGCGGCAGCTCTGGTCCCGGTCCAAAAACCCTCCCATTCGGTTCTTCCTGGCTCGTTCAGGTGAACGTGAGCGTCGACGAGACCAGGCATAAGAATCTCCGGCGAATGATCGATGTAGGTTGCACTTGGAGAAAAGGCGGACCTTGGAAGGATCTGTGGAAAGACAGAGAGGATTCGGCCAGTTATCGGTGATATGGTGATTGTCGCCGGCGACAAGATGAGGTTGTCCGACGCATCGTTGATGACTGCTCTAGAAGAGACTAGGACAGTGATGGGGCCACCTGGAGTGGGTATTGGTGTGGCGGTTGGTGTTGCGTAGGCGTGCAGGTTCGAAATCGGAATAGAGAACGCCATGCTTGGTTTGGTGTTTGCGAACGACGATGAGGTGAATTGGCGTTCAAATTGATCTCTCAAGGAGAGATTCAAGTGGTTTAAGAACTGTCGGCTCTTACGGTGAGTGAATATGATAACAGCGATAAGGCCGAGGTGCTCTTTGTGTCGATCAGCCGAAGAACGAGGGTACTGATAAGACAGAAGCTGGAGTACGCAGGCACGAGTTGGCTCGTGGCTTATAACAGACGAATGAAGTGAAAGAGGTGAAAGAAGTACGCGGATGCTGGTTGGATATAGAAGATCAATTTGATGAATCATCGAAAGAGAAAACCGAAGAGGGAAAGCACAGTTTAAGAACTTTCCGAACTTTACGAAGAACGAGCAAAATGCTTCCGCGGGCCCATCGTGAACGAGGAACGAAGGCCCACACTCAGAATAGACTAAAGAGAGAGAAAGTGAAGAAAAGCCCTTATCCGATCTGCAGCTACTAAAGGTTTTAACTTTGAGGCGTTGTTGCTGAAGTTGGCGCTCGTTGGTTGCTGCCACTCACAGGTTTTGATCGAGTAAATTTGGCAGCGGATTACTCGATCAAAACTCTGCCCATGTGTTGAGCGCTGGATGAAGACTAGTGCCGACTTCGGGCTGGTCCGTGTTGGCCAAGTCCAAACATGGGTGAAGGTGAACTGATCCAGATGCCGACTGTGGCCGAGTTCGTTGAGGCGAGTAAGTGCTGATAAAGTGAATGATTTGGAGATTGATGTCGTGCAACACTGACACGAATTCCGCGAATATTTCATCGACACAATTTAGAGCCATCTGTAGATGGATCTTAGCCACAGATAGTCTATTGTGATCGGGACTTTTCGAGGGGAACGCTGTTTGACCGTTCCTTCGAGAAGGGTGTCGTGTGCCACTCCGTGACTGTGATCTCCAAACTCTTTGGTTCAGGGACACGGGCAACCCATCTCTGAACACCTTCAGACCTGTGCCGTCCCTGCACATGGATGCTTTGTCACAACGTCGTCGCGCATTTTAGGCGAGCGCCGGAAAAGGCTAACGATGTTTGTAGCGTGACCATTCCCTATCTGGTCGCTTGAAATGTTGAAGTGTTCCGCATTACCTGTTGGGTTTATCTTTGCTCGCCGCGCTCGCGATAAGAGCTACACGGTTGTGGTACTTAAGGAAGCTTACTCGAAAATTACTCGAAAGTTACTCGAGGGTTACTCGATGAGATCGAGTAAAGTCGAGTAACACAGATAGCGCTAAAATTGACCCAAAATGGAGTAGTCTCAAGGACACAAGACCCTAAGGCTTGAAGTGGAGCTAATTTTTCCTGAATAAGAGCAATAACCTCGTTATCTCGCCAAATTTAGCTGGTATGCATTGATTCGTCTTGACGAGGCTTGACTGTACCAGAGAAGCTGTCATATCTATTCCCGGCCACTCCGTCATGATCTCCACCGTACCTGCGCTAACCACTTCCCTGTCAACAAGGCTGAATCATCACCACAAACATCAGCTTCATCATCTCCAACTTTATATACCTTACCTCTTCTCACGTGCCTCGTCTATCATTACTCAACCCCTTAACTCATCTCCTAGTCCCACTCCTTTGACTCAGCATGGGAAAATACACCCGCCTCACCTCAATCGCAGTCGGTGGCCTCTTAGTCGACTACGGCCTCCTCGCCTACATTGTGCGCAACGACGAAATAGTGGATGTGTCGGCCCATGATCCGATTTTCAAATCTGCGGCGTATCAGAAATTCAATCCAAACAGAAATGTGGCTACGCAAGATGAGGTGATCAAAAGGATCCCGCTGAGTGCGTTGAAGCCGGAGGTGTTGGAGCAGAAGGAACGGATTGCCGACAAGTTTGCTGGGGGGGTTTTTGGGGGAACTGGTATGTATTTCCCTTTGGATTGCGTTTTTGAGTTTGAGATGTTGAATGATGATGGATTTTGGATATTTACTGGTGGATGGGGAGAAGAGGGAAGGAGGATGTGCTAATTCCAGGCAGCCTATGCGATCCAAAGATATATTATGACGAAGAAGTACTTCAACGAGTCCACCAAAAACCATCTCTGGGACAAGGAAGAGATCAAAAAATCATCGTTCCCAGTGGGCACCATCATCACGGATCATTTCGAGGTGGTGGATAAGTCGAGGCCAATTCCTCAGTGTCCGTACTCTCAGGTGACTGTCCGCTGCGGAGACTCCCCGTCCAAGCGCGATGTCAGAGAATCCGACGGCCTCTTCCAGATTTCCGCATTAGTTGACGAAGAAAAACAGGAGTTGGTCCTTGGACTCAAGAGTGTGTTCTACCAAGGATTAGGAAAGAGCGAAGGGGAGCCAATGCCGTGGCATATTAAGAAGTTGCATCAGGCGTATGCGTTGGCGTTGTTGGAGAATGGGTCGAGGGAGTTGACTACTAGTAGGCTTTTGTAAGGTGTTGGTACTTTCTGGCATTTTGTGTAGGATAAGATGTGTGAAAAGAATTCATGTGCAAGCAGATATAGACTGGATATAGAGACGCGATGTAAGCTTAGCCGTAAAGTGTAAAATTGAAAAAATTAGTGTGCTGCCTTGGAGGCAGCGGCCTCACATAGACGAAGCATAGGTGTTAGAAGATGTCTACCAATAGCTAGAGTGGAATCCAAATGATCAATTGTGCTAACCGTTTGGCTATCCTCAATTTGGCCTCAGACCTCAATCACAACGCCGCTGGCTTGTTAAGTTGTTATACACTTCGTGACATCGTTACTCAACTATCATACAATTTTTCCTATTCCCTTCCACCTCTTCTTTAATCCCTCGGCACAGCGCTAAAAACGCCCGTCACGCCCCTTCCACACACAACCCTCTGCTCAACCTCCATCTTCTTCCCTCCAACATCAATCTTCTTCCTCGTCGTAATTTGAAACCTCTTCCCACTATCACTTCCCTCCTTCATCTTCTTCACATCCCTCTCCGTCGCATCCAGCGGCGCAATATAAGACGGCGTATTCAAATTATTCCTCCTGCCCGTTCCAAGCTGGTAAAACTCATTCCCGCCCCAAAACAATAAATCGGCACCAAAATTCGTCTCGTACTCCGGGCTCGAGGCATCGGCGCTCACATTAGAGCGGTTAGAGAGCTGGGCACTGGCGTGGGTGGCACCGGCACTGAGGCGGGAGAGACGAATTGGGACGGTGGTGTTTGTCTTCTCGTCGTATTCGTTCATGCCGGAGAGGCTCTTGATCTTGGTTGGGACGCCTTGGTAGTGCGTCCACTTGCCGTTTCCGAGGGAGCCGTATATACCTTGTCCACAGGCCCAGGCGTCGGATGTGGTCTTGCCGACGAGCTGGGAGTTAGTGTCGGTTGGCGTCCTGGCGCGGACTGGCTCCTTGGCGTCGACGCTGAAGTAGGTGTCGTTGCCTCCGGCTGCGATGGAGGTGACGAATGGAGTGAGTCGGGTGCCGATGTAGAGCTTGTCGATTGGTAGCATTGATGGCGCATCGATATGCATGGTTTCTGGGGTTGGCTCGAATCCGAGCTGGCCGGCAGAGTTGTCGCCCCATGCGAAGATGCGACCGCGCTCATCAGCGGCAACAGAATGGTGATCACCACTGGCGATCTTGGACACCTTGATGCCCTTCAGTCCCTCAATCTCGTGCGCTGGGTGCTCCTTGACCTCGCCTGCTGGGAGGGTAGGCGACATCAAGCCTGGGATGCCGAGTTGTCCCTTAGTTGGGTATGATGGGCCAGTTGCGGCTGAGAATGTGCGCCCGTGGTTGGAGAGCAGCAAGCAGTGCTCGCGGCCCGCACTAATGTCAGTAATCTTCTCGGCAAAGCCAAGTTTCTCTGGCTTGATAGTGGTGTAGCTGATGGGCGATGTGCCGTTCCAGAATGGGATACTGCCTTGCTCAAATGGCTTTGGCCCTGCAAGCTGAATCTCGCGAGAGACAGGAACGTTGTAAATGGTTCCATCCTTAGACAATGCGACAACACTGTCCTTAGTCAAAGAAATCTTCTTGATGTTCTTGCCAGTCAAGGTCTTGATGGGGCCTGGAAAGTCGGTCGAATAGTCGATGCCCCACTGCAGCAAATCCCCATTCTCTGTCACCGCTGCTGCGTAGTTGCGGTCCATCTTGAGGTCCCGCAACACCATGCCATCAAAGTACGTGACGCGCTTTGGTGTCTTGATCGCCGGCTCCGGCGACTCAGGCGCGACAACCAGTCCGGTATTCGAGCCCCAAGCATAGACACCTGGGTTCTCCCAGCTCTTCTTCACTTGTAAGTGCTGAGAGCTAATCTGGTCCCGGTAATCCTCGGCAGTCTTGGCCTTCTTCTTCTTCTTCTCGAATGTCATCTCGGCCGGCGCAACTGGTGGCGCCGCTTGGCCTTGGATTGTTGTCGGCCTCATGATCGCGAACGTGGCACCTGCAGCCAACGTGCCGACCGCGGCGAAGGCGATGGCCTTTTGTTTACCGGATATGCCTTCAGTCCTGCCATTCTCGCTCACGTAGCACCTCCGCTGTGCAGCCTGCTTGAGAGCTGTGCGAGCTCCATGTCTGCTCAGTTGGGAACGGGCGCTAGATATCGACAACATCTTGAATGAAACTGGGTATATTGCAAGGGAGGCGGTACGCTAATTTTCAAGGGCCTCAAAGAAGATTTCACCCTTTGGTTAACCGATTGACAAGCTGTGGTGGTCAATGTCTAGCTCTCAGCCTTGTGGTAGAGCTCATGTCGCCGTCATTGATCCCCGCTGTTGTTAGCCCTCCAACTTTAGCTAGCATATTCTGGGGTCGGCCACAGCATACCCCTGCCCCCGACACGGCTGAGACCATGGTATCGAGCACCACTTAGACAAGCTTCACTGCTTCCAATAACAACATCGTCGCCATGTACGAAGATGCTTGGTACAGCATCGTTCCAGATGTGACACCTAAGCGCGAAGAGAATGCCGGCTCAAAAAGCGGCCACCGCCGCAAGAATACACTGCTCCAGCAGCCCAATGTAAGCAACCTGCCAGGTTGCATCTAACAGAATGCTAACGGGTTGGCAGGACAAAGATGCCAATTTTCCACCACCGCTGAAAGATTTATACGAAGAAAGGCCACAACTAAAGGGTCCTCCCGAAGCAGCGCTCGCGCGCAGAGCCAAGTCGTACACAGACTTCTATCATGTCGCCCGCGCCCAAATCACCAAGGAGGCTAAGAAGCTGAGGGAGGGCGAGCGTAAAGCTTTGAAGTCACCTAACACTGGAGATAGCGACAAGCATAACTCGAATAGCTACGATGCGTACGATGACGAGCTTCTCGATGCGAGCCTTGAGGAGTTTCAGTTATATCACGATCAACTCGCACTTTCGGAGCGGCACCTCGACAACTTGTTGGAGGGTACAGCTGCGGCACTAGATCTGCTAGAAGATTTATCCGACTCATTTAAAGAAGTTGACGCCGAGACGACCTCGTTCCAAGCACGATGTGCCGACTCGCTGGAAGAGCAGAAGCAATTGAGAGATCTTGTCGAAGAGGTCGGAACGAATTTGCAATACTATACACAACTCGAGCCCATCACTCGTCGTCTGAATGCGCCGGGAGCTTCGAACATACTTGGAGACGACAGTTTGGTGGAGATCATGTCAAGCTTGGATGCATGTATTGAGTTCATGCGCACCCATCCTGAGCACCGTGAATCGGAAACATACCTTAACAGATATCAAGCGCTTCTCACACGCGCTTTGAGCTTGTTGCAATTAGTGTTCACCAATTCTATCAGGAGCAAAACATCTGAAGCGAGGGCCATAATGGGTAAGGCCGCAAAGCTGAATACTACCACCCTCTACCTCATCCAAGACCCGGACACTCACCCAACTGGGCATCGTTTGCAACGTTCAATGGAACACATCATCTATATGGCGAGACCAATACTTGACCCTTCTATTAAGCATAATCCAAGACCCGGTCATGATGCGCCGACTGTATACCATAACGTCTTTAGACAACTTATGGAGGAGTATATTGGAGCTAGGCAACTGCTTATAGGCGAAGCACTTGGCAAAATCCTGACTGGCACTATAGCCGAGGACCACGATGCAAAGGCAGACTTTGGAAAGTACGCCAGAGCTTGCCTGAATACCACGCTCGAGGTGTGCATGAACGAGTACACAAAGTATGCACTATTCTTCACTGCCACTGCGGAGAATAAATCCGCGGCTATGGCGGATTTCGACAGGGTCTGGAGAACGCAGCACAGTCTCAATACCTACGCGGAAGGACTGTGCGCTCAAGCTTTCAAGGTCTTGGAGCCTTCTATTCAGGGCGCGGAGACGGCGACGGCGTCTCAGCTTGCTCTGTGGATAGACAACTATGTGGCCTCAGCGGATGGCGGAGACGATATGTCTTCATATGGACCCTATACTGTTGATGGCACCTTCGAGCTCAAAGCTCATCTCGCATCCCAGCTCAAGAAGCTGACTACGGAGGTCATCTTCGCGAGAATCAAGGACAAGTTATACAATAAGGTGTCGAGATTCTTCCCTAAGCCGGAGGATCTGCGGCCGCGGGAACCTACTGATGAAGAGCTCACTAATGGACAGATAAGTCTGGTTCTTGAGGGTCATGCTGAAGAGATGAAAGATGCTGATATGGACATAAGAGCACATAAGGCATTGGGCGATGGTTTCTCGAATGCCTATAAACCGTTGAAGACTGGTATTCATCTTCTCATCCTCAACAATGACTTGAGTTTCGACTCTTCGACCGGCTCGGTAAGCATATCGATACATTATCTTATGGATATCACTAACATTTGCCCAGGGTATGGGTGAAATGGCATATGAAATCATCCACGAGATATCCGTCTCCATCATGCGTGCAGCCGGCGAGATCGCCCGCGCTGACAGAATCGACTCTCAAATCTTCGCCATCAAAAACCTCGTCCTTCTCAAGAACTTGATATTAGCTTACGAGATCTCCGGCAGTCGTCAAGCCGCTGCATTAGACTTCACGCGCATGTTCCAGACCTTCACCGAGTTGCGAACTCGCGGTGGCCTGTTCGATGTTCGTGCTTACTATCGCTTGATTACAGCAGGTGTCCTCTTGCCGCAAGTGGTGAACAATGTTCTGGATGCGAGAGTTGAGCTTGATGGGTTGTTGCGAGAGACGATCACGAAGTTTAGAGAGGAGTGTGCTGGGACGTTGTGGAGGCAGTATGGGTTCCCTTTGAATAGCAAGGCGGTGGAAGGGAAGCGGAAGTTGAAAGAGAAGCTGAAAATTATGTTTGCGACTGAGGAGGAGCTGAGGGATAATCTGTGGGCGGCTGTCGAAGTGACACTTTCGGAAAGGAGAAAGTGAGGTTCCTGTTGAATGAGACGAGTGAATAAAACTGTGAAATAGATAAATGGATCATGAAGATCAATCATGTATCTCCTTGGGGCGAGATTCGTTCTTCCATTCAAAGGCCTTTTTAGAGCATTTGAAGTTGCGGCAACCAGTTGGAGTTGATCACCGTCTTCCTTGCCGCCTTTGACGCGCGGTAGACTCGGCCCGCCAAGCCACGGCTCAGCGATAGCGTTGCGCCATTCAACCACTCAATTGCGACACTGACAAATAGCGCGCTTATCAACCTATCCCGATTGAGCATTGGTTGCTGCTGTGTAAATATTACCTTGGGGGATCAATCTTCACTTTCTGACTCTTCATCATTTCTGCTCGCCGCCGCTTGTCCACTCAACCAAAATCGCAGCAATGACCACCCTCGAGGAAGTCGGTGTCCATGACGAGTCCAGCGTCGTTAAGGACCTTTTCTCTGGCGCTGTTGGAGGTGTTGCCCAGGTCTTGATTGGTACGTTTCTTGATTTACCTGATTCATCGTTTCTCATTGTCTCTATTTTGGACCTATGACGCTTCATTATTACCGCTTTGGGTCGAGTATTGGTCACGTGCCTGAGTTACAGCGATGGCACTTCTTCATGACTTCGTCCATCTTTCGCTGCTAGTTGTCTATAGCATTGTAAGACTTTGAATATCCATGCAGAATTTAACAACCCTCAGGCCAACCCTTCGATATCGTGAAGGTCCGCCTCCAAACCGGAAACCAATACTCCAACGCCCTCGACGCCGCCAAGCAGATTTGGATTAAGGAGGGCCCTCTCGCTTTTTACAAGGGAACTCTCACTCCTTTGATCGGTATCGGAGCCTGCGTCTCCGTCCAATTCGGCGCCTTTGGTTACGCCAAGCGCCAATTCGAGAACTACAACCTCGTCCGCTACCCCCTCGCCGACCTCAGCTACGCACAGTATTACGGCGCTGGCGCCTTTGCCGGTGTCGCCAACTCTGTGATATCGGGTCCTATTGAACATGTGAGGATTAGACTGCAGGCACAGCCTCATGGTGCTGGGAAGCTGTATGATGGCCCGCTGGATTGTGTGAAGAAGCTTGCGGCGCATGAGGGTATGTTTAAGGGTCTTTATCGTGGTGAGGCTGTGACGATTCTGCGCGAGGCACAGGCATACGGCATGTGGTTTCTCACCTTCGAGTACCTGATGAACGCCGACGCGGCGAGGAACAAGATTGAGCGTAAAGAGATTCCTACTTGGAAGATTGCTACCTATGGTGGTTTGGCGGGTGAGGTGCTCTGGTTGGCAAGTTATCCGCTGGATGTGGTGAAGTCGAAAATGCAGACCGACGGCTTTGGAAAGGATCAGAAATTTAAGACGATGAGGGACTGCTTTGCGCAGACGTGGAGGCAGGGCGGTATGGGTGGGTTCTGGAAGGGCATCTTGCCTACGATGGTCAGAGCCATGCCAGTTAGTGCGGGTACGTTTTCGGTTGTGGAGTTGACTTTGAGGGCTATTTCATAGGGAGGTAGATTACAGGATAATTGCATATAGAGGGGTTCAGTCATTCATACAGCAACGACACATTAGCATGGCAATCAGTCTCTCATTGCAGTTTTCACTATGGCTGTATCAAAGGCAGTGGTGCGGACCCGGAAGGTTGAACGGCCGCCAAGTTGTACGACGAGGCAGATCCGTTTGTCGAAGTCAGTAATTTCGAAGAAACTTGATCAGTTGCGGTTCGACAACGGCTTCAAGTACGACAGGGCCTGCCTGGTATTGAGAACGACTGGATCCTGGCTCTTCAATTCATCCATCTCACTGATCTCAGTGAAAACGTTTCTACTGCAAGAGCGCGAGGATCGACCTCATCATAAATGCACAAGGTCTGCGATATCGTCGACCTTGACAGCATGAGGTTATAAGAAGCGCAGTTTCAGTGTTTTACGTTGCTGATTATACCTGCTTAACATGAGGATGGCACGGCCACACAGGAAAAAGCAGTGTCCTTCACTCAGAGTGACGAGATGAAGATCTCCTAAACCCAAGTGTTGGAGAACGACATGCTATCTATATTGATAATGCGCCAGTTGTCACTCAGACTTAAGTTGTTTTGTCTCACCTAGGAATACAGTTCATCGATTATGGTTTCCTGGCGTTGCTTGCACAATTCTGCTCGGCGTACCGCACCCGCGGTAGTGGATTTGAAACAGATTTGCGGTTTGTTTAAAATAGTGATATAAAGTTCACGTCTTCAGACAATAAATCGCTCCATGAAATGCTAGAATCCATCCTGGTATAACGCCCGAGTTCGCCATTGCTCCACGCGATTTCCTTCCCATTTTACGTGCAAAGAATCCTACCAGTTATAGTTGGGCTCTATGCGCACCGGTACCCTACTGATTCCTTTACTCCAGCTTCTTGGCAGTAAACGCGAGGACCGTCTTGATGCCCTCGTCAAGACCCTCGACCTCCAAGACCTTCTCGATCCAGCTCTTGGTCTTCGTGGCCAACGCCTTCTGCTCCGACTCGGTCTGCTTAACATTCGCCTTTGCCTCCTTCAGCCGCTCCAAAGCCACTCTCAGTGCCTTCGGATACTCTGCGGTCATTAGGTCAACGCCAACCAACGGCTGTCTGACGTAGCAGTTCCACGACTCTGCTGCATTAGGGAACTTCTCCATCATAGTATCCAGAACGTGCTGCGCCAACTTGTCCTGACACTGGACACCCACAAAGATGGTAAACATATCGAAGAACTGCTCTGCCGCAGCCGCAGTAAAGAACGGCTGTTTTTGTGCGTCGGCAAAGATCGCCATCGGAATCGCACCCTGCATTGCTGGAGTATCCATTGGGTTCGCCACAGCCTCCTTGTCGTCGACCTTAATCGCATCCACAGTCTCCGTCGACAACGACTGCGACTTGAACTCTGGGAACTTGATCTCATCTGCCTCTCCAAAGCCTGGTGTATCATCCATCTCAGTATCTTCTTGAGCCGCCTTCTCTTCCACCGCCTTTTTTGCCGGCGCATCCAGTCCTAATATCCTCCTTCTTGCCGCAATCTTTGCCAAAAAAATCATCTCCAACTTTGCGTACTGAACCCACAACTCTGGTCCGCGGTTGCAGAATCTTGCACCACGCTGCATAAACGACCTCGCAGCCCCCATATCACTCTCCTCCTCCAACGCCATCTTCGCCGCATACAACCACAACCCACTATTCGTGCAATGTAATCTCAACGCGCTCGTCAAAATCGTCTTGAACTTTTTGAGCGCCTTGGCCGAGCGACAGTATTCGAGGTAGGACATCCATAACGAGAGGTCGCCTGGGTGTTTGCGTGTGCCGCGGTTGAAGATGGAGAAGACGCGCGCTTGGCCGGCGTGAGCGGATGAGCCTTTAATTTTCATGCGCTTGCAGCGGGCGGCGCGCAGGGCTTCGAGGTTGATTTCCCAAGTTGCGTAGCGGGCAAAGACAATTGGGGCGGCGCCACGGGCGAGGCAGAGGTGCTCGAAGTCGGAGCGTTTCCTTACTAGGTTGCGGATCTCCTCCTATGTACTGTTAGAGCCAGATCAATGTTAAATGGACTCACGCTAGAACGTAGCTCGGATTGGCGCAAAGTGTCCATAAAGGCACAGCCTTGTGGTTAGAAGAACGCACCTTGGAGAAAATCTTCTTTTCCTCAAACTCTCTCAGCTGCGGAACAGCCTGTTCCATATAAAAGCGAGCTTTATCACTTGCGCCCGACATGATTGCGATGTATTATATATGAAAGAGTGAAATAATACCCTGGTGTATGTTCTATCTCCAGATTTTGCTGGTGTTTTGATAGAGTGGCTATCGTCGTCCCTATCGCAGGCGGTCAGCCAATAATTATTCTGCCCAATTGAGCTCCCAGGACTAGTTAGAGCGCCCAGCAAGGTTGACGCGTTCTTCACCACTCAAAATGGCATGTCCTCTCCGGGCCGCGTGATTGACGCGCTGACAGCCCGGAACTTGCGGCCTTGGCCAGTCTAACAGGTTGGCTTGGTTCCAATTGACAGCTTGTCGCCAGGTAAAGCAGCAGGCACAGCTCTTAGGGAGTTTTCCCTTTCTTCATCATTCCCGCCCCTTCCAGTATTCACAGTCCTTACTCGCCGGATGGAACCGGCTTCCTCTTGATTCTTTGCTCTCGCCGTTGACAATGGCGAAATCCGGAGACGGCGACGTCTTGGTTACCATCTCTGGTAGCTGGGTCAGTTGGGCTCATACCATCGCTGCATACTGTGAGGATCTGCACTGCTTCTAACAAAGCGAATTGTGACTGACATGATGTGATGTAGCTGCGTTTTTCAGCGCCTTCATCGTTGGAGTGTCGTTACATTACCACAAGATTGTCCAGAACGAATACTATGGCTATCCTCAAGAATGGTTCCCATCCGTATCTGCGACCATTGGAGACCGCTACCCTGAGCGCTCCTTTTTCATGCTCTTCATTGCAATTACATCTGGTGCGCCTATACCTCCACATGAATACAGAGTGCAACTGCTAACCAGTCGAAGGACCACGCTTCCTCCTCGTCGGATTATGGTACCTCATGACTGCGCGCCCAAACCAGAAGCTGCCCAAGTTCGTGGCTTTCATGGGAGTCTTCCGCACTTTCACCTGCGGAGGATGGACATACGTTACTTCGACCGATGATCACGACTGGCATGACATCTTCATGATCTCCTACTTGGTTGCAACTCTGCCCTGGACAGTTGGGTGTTTGAGGTTGACCCCTCCAAACGCAAAGGCTACCAAGTACCGAAAGGTCCTTGCAAGCACTTTCTTTGGAGCTCTGATTCCATTGATCTACTTTTTTATCCAGCACAAGGTTCACCGTGTTGCGGGAGGTATGTTGGCAGTCCTCAATTTCATGACTCAGTTGAGGCTGTTTGCATGTGATACTGATACCTTACAGCTTACACCACTTACGCCTTCTTCGAGTGGGCCTTGGTTCTGTTGGATGTGGCTTTCGATGCAGTTACTGCCATCGAGTTTAGCTCCCTCGAGCTCATTATCAGAGATGTCAAGGGCGCTAGCAAGGGGTATGTGCATTGGCTCCCTAAATAGAATGGAATCTACTGTTTTCCAAGCCCCATTGTTTGAACGAGTTCTAAAATGTTATGTCTAGAAAACACGAGAATGAGAAGATCTTTGAGAAGGAGCAAGTGCAGTCCAGCTCCAGCGTTGCCAAAATTCAAGCTAACGCTCTCTTAGGAAGGATAAGCCTCTGGTCCAAGCTCTTGATCGTGAATTCCTGTGGAGCGAGGCTTTCGATGCTGCTGCCGATGTCTATAATGGCTTCGTCTTCTGGTCCATGCTCACCTCTCTAGGCCTCTGCGTCTGGTACTTCCCACTGTGGCACATGGGCATTTCTGGTTACGAAGTGGTGGTCATGGTTACCGTCACCCCATTCCTTCTTGCCATTGGGCCATTCCGCAGACTTGTTGTCCAGAATTTGAGACTCGTCAACGTCTTGTCCCTTGCCGGACTGCTCGCCTACCGTGTGGAAGATCCAGTTTACCGCCTGTTAATCGTCGGTTTTGGCGTGGCTATGTCCTGTCTTGCATGGACTGGGGCTTGGTTTTCTGAGGGCTTTCAGCCAGCACGTCTCGAATCGAAGATTGCCGGCTGGACTGTTGGTCTCATCATGCACAGCGTCGTGAAATTTGCATGGCAGACGAGCAACCCAATCTGGCCAACATCGCATGCTGCCAATGGCGGTTACAATGCTACTGGTGCTATCATTGCCCTCCTTGCCGTCCTCCGCTCCACCAGAACGAGAGCCACCGGGAGCGAGAATCTTCAGGAGCGCAAGTCCGGCTCCTCTGTTGCTGCTGCATTCGGTATTGCCGGTCTCTTCTTCACTTTGCACTCCCTGCTTTCCGACTCAAGCACCATGATCTCCTGGGTTTGGGAGGGATTCCCAGTTCGCGGCCCAATTGCCGCGCCGCACGGTGCTCTCACCATCGCCGCCATGGCTCTTGGTCTCGCTATCGGTCTTCTCTACGAGGGACTCGCATCCAGCTGGACCTTTTTCGGCATCGGCTGTATTGGTGCTGCTCTGCTCACGGGCAAGATGAATTGGACCGGATATTACGGTGCGCTCATTTTGACTGTCTACCTTCTGGCCTTCTCCGTACCAATGATTTCCACTGCGGCTCGTCGCTCGCCTGCCACCTCCTTTGGCCTCGGCTTTCTGCTCTACAACTTCCTCGTGCTCTTCCACGTCTGGGTTGTCGCCTACGCTTTCGTGCCAGGCGGACCACTCGTCCGTGAGCGCACCGACTGGATCATGACCCTGACGATGATATTCATCGGCCTCGGCGTCTTCACCATCGTCGGCTCTCCAGCATCTCAGAAGAAAGGCAAGCGACAAACCTATGCCAAGCCGGTGCGCAAGCCGCGTAGCTACTTCCTGTACATCATCGGCGCCCTGCAGCTCATGGCTATTTCCATCGCGTACCTCCGCTTCCCAACTTACGACTACACTCCCTACCACAAGGACGATAAGGTTATCACGGCTGGCATCTGGACCATCCACTTCTCCCTTGACAACGACATGTGGTCTTCCGAGTATCGCATGCGTGACCTGATCAAGGAGATGGAGCTCGATGTCGTTGGACTCCTTGAGTCCGATCTCCAGCGCATCATCATGGGTAACCGTGACACTACACAGTTCCTCGCCGAGGATCTCGGCATGTATGTCGACTATGGACCAGGGCCCAACAAGCACACCTGGGGCTGCGCCCTGTTGTCCAAGTTCCCGATCCTGAACTCGACGCACCACCTCCTGCCATCTCCGGTTGGCGAGCTGGCGCCAGCGATCCATGCTACGCTCGATGTGTACGGTGAAATGGTAGACGTCTTTGTGTTCCACTCCGGACAGGAGGAAGATCCGGAGGATAGGAGGCTGCAGAGTGAGTACCTCGCCGCATTGATGAAGAGCTCGCCGAGACCGTCGATTCTGTTGTCGTACCTTGTCACCACGCCGTTGGAGGGCAACTATAATACTTATGTCGGGGAGAAGTCCGGGATGAAGGATATTGATCCTAGTGACTGGGATAGATGGTGTGAGTACATCTTGTACAAGGGCTTGAGGAGGTTGGGATATGCGAGGGTTAGTCGGAGCTCAATTACAGATACGGAGTTGCAGGTTGGAAAGTTTGTACTTGCTAAGGAGTCGGAGGATGAGAAGAGTGTCGAGGAAACGGAGGTTCCGAGGGGTCAGCAGTTTCCACAACTGTTTAGAGGGGAGGGTGTGAGAGGTCATCATTATCACGTGTTTGATGCGCCGAGATACTGGAAGGTTGATGCTTAGGAGATGATTAATAATACTTGAGAGTTTACGAGATAAGGTGAGATAGCAGTGTATTTGTATTGCATAGCGGCGTGGCACAATTTGTCATGTTTCCAACTCTGTGATGTATTACTGTGGGACCCTCTTTCATGTTTATCTGTGCTTGGTGTTCTGCGTTGAGAGCTCATCGCAACGAGCATGATGCCATGCATTGACTGGTATCAGACCAATCTCCCCGAAACTTATAACGCCGATATGCAGACATGTCTATGATAACTTTGCCGATCGACCCAAACTCCGTAGATCGCAAAGCAAGCCCGGGTATACGCTCAAAATCAATGCCCGGCTCCGATCCGCCCATCCACTTATCCCTTCAACCACTCCATCAAATTGACCTTACCCTTCGCCTCGAGCTGCTGAATATACCACTCTATGCATGTTTCCAGGTCCTCTTTGATAAGGTTGAAGATTCCTGCTTCGCGCAGATCCTTGACGGCACTGATCATGAGGAATTTGCGCTTTCCAGTCAGGGTCTTGTCGGCCATGAACGATGTGATGGCTGCAGCCTCGGCGAGTGGCAGGGCGGGGTGGTTAGTGGAATTTTTTCGGAGGATTGTGGTGCTGGTAGAGAGGAGACAGTGGTGGCTGGCTATAATTGTAGTGCTGGTGGCGGCGATAATGGTGCTGTTGCTGCTAGCGACAAAGTCCTCCACGTGACTGGATTGCGGTAAGTACAACAACCGCTTAACATTGAGCGTTGTCGACATGATTCCAAAGCAAAGATTGACATTGAAGTTGAAGTCTGTATTGAAAAACCTGCAGCCAAACTGTTTAGCACTCAGTGTTCCTTTGTCGATCATTGTCGACATGACGGGAAGGCCAAAATGGACATCATAATAGAAGTCTAAATGGAAAACTTTGAGGCCAAACCGGTTAGCATGTCTGTGTTTCTTTGCCTTTTAACAATGGATGAAATGGTAGCATATGAGAGGCTTTTTGTGCATCAGCACTTCATTAGTATCTACAATAATTACATACGTCTACAAGAATACGCTAGTCGGATTATAGAATCATCGTCAACGTATCCAAAAAAAGCTAACTCGACGAATATACGGAGTCGGCTCACGGAGTCAACCATCAACTTTCAATCTCGACAATTGCGCTAGCAATTTACTCGATCTTGAATCCACCTGGCTGGAGGGTGGTGAAGACGCCGTTCTTATCCCACTTCTGGTGAGTGGCAATGAGGTCGGCCTTGTTGGCAGCGCCGTAACCGGCAAAGACATCAAGGGAGATATCGGCGTAGTTGAGGTAGAGGTATGGGTGGAAGACACCAGCGGCCTTGGCAGCAGCAATGGCGCGGTCGTAGAAGATCTTGGACATGCCCATGACGAGAGCATCGTCAGAAGCAAGGTTCCATTGCATAGCCCAGTTCATTAGGATGAGTGGTCCCGCAGAGGTGTCGAGACCAAGAGAGTTTCCTCCGTTTTTGGACATGTGGGAGATGGTGGCCTCGGAAATGATCTGGTAGCTGAGTGCTGGAAGGATACCGACAACACCCTTGATGGCCTCAATCTCCTCCTCCCAGATTTTGGCGAGCTGCTTCAAGAAAGCAGCATCGTTCCTGCAGGTGAAGGTCCACATAGACTGGCGGAGGCCGTTGACAGTGGTGGCGCCAAGTTCAGTGGTCAAGTTGGTGAGGGTACGGGTGGAGAAGGTATCCGAAATGAGACCAGCGCTAACGTCGGTAAACTTCTTCAAGCTTGCTGGGAATGGGGTTGGAGAGCCGTGGGCAATGTTCAAGACAGCCAACCACATCTGGACTCCGTCACGGTTGAGCCAGATGTAAGAGAGAATGATGGCAGCATCAACGTCCTCGGAGTGGTTGATGTTGAATTCCACAACGGCATCAATGAGAGAAGGGAAACCACCAGCAGCCACAGCATAACGTCTAGCCCCTCCCCAAACATCTGAGGGTTAGGGTTAGCTCTTGCTCTTTTTAAATGGGTTACGATAACGTACCAGTTCCTGGGTAGGCGTTCAAGTCAAAGCGGGTGATGATACCGAAGTTGTTTCCACCACCACGAAGGGCCTTGTAAACGTCTGGGTAGGACTCCTGGTTGACTTCACGGATGGTTCCATCAGCAAAGACAACCTGATAGTTGATGACGTTGTCGACAGCGAATCTAGGAATCGGTCAGTGCACCATTGAGGAGCGCGGTTAACCAGTTGTAACATACCCGTAACGGCCAGAGAAGTAAGAGACACCACCACCAACCATAAGTCCACCAACACCAACGTTCTTATCACGTCCACCAACGACGCGGAGACCAGCGGCGTCAAGCTTTGAGTAAACCTGTCCCCACTTGTTACCTGGGCCGATGGCAACAGACTGCTTGTCGGCTGCAATGGTGACTTGGTTCAAGTTGCGGAGGTCAATCGTGACTCCGTTCTCAATGGAGTTTCCTCCAGCGAATGGAGTGTGTCCACCAGCTCTGACGACGAATGGGCAAGAGACGGTTCTCATCATCAGGAGAGCGACAGAGACATCAAGGGCGCTGGTTGGCGCAACGACGCAGACTGGGGCCAAATCCGAGGAGCGGGAAGACCAGATTCTGTCCTGGGAAGTTTGGTAGGCAGAGGACTCCGGGCGAGAGACCTTGCCCCAAAGAACGGCGGAGAGGAAGGTGCAGGCAGATGCGCACTTGTTGTTCCTAGGCTGGTGTTAGACGCGACTGATCTTATGGTTGCCAATCAGTTGTGACGAAAGTCGCGGCAAGGCCCGAGCCGCTGTTCCCGTGGCTTGTACCGAAGGTTACTTACGAGTAAATGGCCTTTAGATCCGAGACGGTATTGTCAACGGTATCACGCTGACCGAGTGGTCCAGCAATGGCGGTGCTGGCCAGGCCCAAGAGAACGACAGGGGAAATCTTCATGCTTAAAATGAGACGGGTCAAAGAGTGACTGAGGTGTTGTTAAAAAGCGAATGTGGGAAGACCCTTTTTAAAAGGTTTCAGGCTGAAGCAGGGAAGTCGCCTTTCTTGCTCTAAAGAGATATTTCGAAAGACGGCAGAGGCGAATATAAGTACTCGCCCCGGCATTGAAACGATGTTGAGCTAATAATGCTGTCCTACATTGTCTATCAGACCATATCGGCCAGCCAATGTGCTAATTCCGAGGCTTAGGTCCTCTACTCATCTTGCAGTATCCGCCTCTCTACATAGTTCCATCTCATTAAGAAATTGGAAATCATAAAGACGCACAACAGCTGTAAAATCGACGAGTCGGAGGCCTCGCGTCCGGAAATATTGAGGCGCGGATGGGGAGCCGGTTTCCCCCTTGTCAGCGGCATACTCTATGATCCAATATGATCCATTCCGGTCGCTTAAAATGGAAGGATCCAGGCGGCCTTCTTCGGTGGCAGAATAGGCAGTTCGGCAAGCGTAAGTTTCGGGGGGGATTACGAGGTACGCCAAACCCTTTCACAGACATTCGAGGTACGAGTGTTCAAGGAGGCGTAGCAAAACGGAGATGATTTCCCTTTTCAAAGCTCTACGAAGGTGACGCCAATGACAGCCCATATAAACGTTGTGGGATTTGATACGAGCTAGACAGGGGTCCTCCACAAGCTGCCAAATCCACAAGCAACAGGGAATAATCTCCCGCTAGTGCCCACGGATTGTGGATTCTGCCAAGCCTCGCCTCGAAATCTCGTATGAGCCCTCTCTTCCGTTCTACCGAGTATCTTCAGAACGACCGCTACAAAGTCGCTCCACCGTCTCTTTATAGACGCTGCGCCATCCAGAGCCTCTCTGACCTAAGTTGAGATGGCTTGTCCGGCGCAACATTGCTGTGGGATACTTTCATTTCATAAAGCATTCTTACTACTGTACCACCCAGCGTTGTCGTCTGTAACCGAGTTTAAAATTTGAATGCCATCAAAAAATATTCCACCCACCACCAATCACTCCCTGCGTGTCAAACAGTTGACGTGTGTCACCGATGCCAAAACGTTGACATCAGAAAGCATCTCTGCTACGAGTTCCAGCGACGCATATTGTCCGAGTATAATTTCAGAATCCTTTCGTCGCAGAACGAAATTCATCACTCGCTGCTTACAGATCACCCCATTTCCACTACGAGTACGGAACCACGAGAACCAATGTCTTGGGCTTCTCTGCTAAGGACGCCACAGTCCCGCCACCTCTCTTGTCCCTGTTGATAGTTCCACTTTCCATGTGTTGGGAGCTTCCTTACCAGTTGGCGACCGGCAGGATTCCAGCATGACGCAAAGGGACCTCACTACCGGCATCCTCCAGTCCTCCGGTGCGATTGGTAGGATGTCTAGCTTTGAACAACCCTCCAACGCGCATGAGTCTGATGTTACATCTGGGCATGGACCGAAGGAAAGGCCATGCCAATCTACCTCGCTCCCCAAGCATACACTGCGACGATGCTACTGTCTTTTGATGGAATTTTGCGCCGTCTTTCACTCATTTGTATCTGTGGCTTGTCTTAGACTATTATCTGGAGTAGGCAGCGCATTGTTGGAATCCCTTAAGTAAACCATATCCCAATAACACCGACAACGTTCTTTTCGACTGGGACGGGAAGACATATTGCGCAGATCTATATATACAGGGCACACTCAGCACGGCAGAGTCGTACGACGTACACTCGACAAGATGGGCGACAGTGCCATCACTCAAGGTACCAACAAAAACACACTCATCGGCTGCCTCGTCGTCGGCATTATATTCGTCAGTGTGCGTACAGGCTCGCGATGGATGTCCGCTCGCCGATTTAGTTTGGAAGATGGGTGAGTTTTCCTTCTTTTTCGATATATGCGTCTAGAAGGAGGCGTCGAAGTGGTTGTTTGAAGAGGTCGTGCTAACGAGAGGCAGATTCTGTTGGTTGGCGCGTGTGTGTCAGATTTGTCTCAGCGGGATTTATCTCTCTATATTAAGTGATATCTACATCGTTGACGAAGAGAAGTTTTCTATGGAAGCAGAGGCCATGGAAACGGGTGTACGACCACCAGCAACACCGAAACTGGTCCACCATGCCGAGTCTATGTTAAGAGGAATCCTTCCAATCCAGTACTTCTTTTGGGGATGCTTGTGGAGTGTCAAGCTCAGCCTGCTTCTCATGTTCAAAAGATTGACAGATCGCGTACCATTCCATGCGAAGCTCTGGTGGGGAGCGTTGGCTTTTACTGTTCTTGCCTTAATTGGATGTATCATCTCGCATATTACTTCGTGCGACAATATCAGAAATTTCACCACGCTTGGTATGTTGTGCGTCCCTGACACTTGAGAGTATATTAACATAGGGTAGGAAAATGTAGCAAGCCGTCTGATGTAGAGCTGCAAACAATTTCATTATACTACTCGTTGGCGGTTGACGTGCTCAGCGACTTCATCAGTACGTTCTACTTGTCCTTGTATGTGATTACGAAGCTAATAGATCGCACTAGTTATGGCTATCCCAATTTCGCTCATTTGGAACCTCCAAATTAACTTCATCGAGAAACTCGACATCGGAATCACCTTCTCCGCCGGCCTCGCCACCGTCATCGTAGCGTTCCTCCGCGCCTTCCTCCTCGACAAGTCCGGCAAGGACCAGAAAGTAGGAACCGTGGTTGACATCACCTGGTTGTGTTTCTGGGCCGCCATCGAGTGCTGCATTGCTGTCTGCGTCAACTGCATGCCCTCATTCGCCATTCTCGTCAGGACAAAGGTCCACGAGCACAGATCGGGGGGCACATATCCACAAGGCTACGGACAAATGGGTAGCAAGCCGGACACTGGAATGAAGAGCAAGCAAGGGATCACCGTCAAGAGCGATATTATGATGAGCCATTTGGATGGAAGATACAGCGATGAGCAAGACATGGAGATGGGAGGGTTCAAGACGAGAACTGACGGCGGAAAGTACCACGCCAAAATCAGCGCAGGGCCAAATAATGGGCCATTGCACGAGAACTCTAGTCAGGAAAGCATCATGGGGCCAGAGCAGAGAGGGAAAGAAGTCTTCGTGACGAGAACAGTCGATATCTCTTAAGCGTCTTTATATTTCAGCATTCGCAGCACAACGCGACGACAGCCAGTTCGCTTTACGACCATGCGAGCCGTGGTGTGGTTGCACAATTCAGGGGTGGAAGACGCAATATTAATGATTCACTGAGCGCGTAGGGAAGGGAACAGGAGTTTTGTTTTGGCTGGATTTGGAGGCTACCGCACTGTAGACGCATGGTGCTATTTTTGTGTATTCTGAAAGGCCGTCGGGGCAGAGCCGAACGCCTGCGATGGTGGTACGAGTATCTTCTCTTTTATACGGCACGAGTAAAAGTGTAGAGAGAACGTAGATGAACGGGCTTGAGACATTTAGAGTGGCCAGAACAATTATGAGGAGGATTCCTGAAGATCTAGAACAGACTATTAAACAACACTACTGATGTCGTTATTTCGTGGTGCCAGACAGTTTGGTTTTGATAGACCTTCATCGTCGATTCTAGAGTACCATGCGGTGAGGTGATCGACGTGTTACAACCCAACAACACCAATCAACATCACATAGCCTGGTCCCGTTCCGAAAAACATGGGAGTGCTGGGATATGCTTGGATTCTCCCCCTTTTTTTTTAAGATCGTGGTAATTACATCTCCACACGTCGTACCCTCAGCACGGTGACGAAGCTACCACAATTGTTCTTCATGCTGAGAACGTGCTCCGAGAATCGGCACCACGTATTTGGTCAACTCCTTACTGACTGCGCGATCTGTAGCCACCAATTCCTTGGAAAAGCACTATCATTTCTTGAGACTTGTTGCTAACCGGCTGTGCTATAGGAGTTTCAATCTCATAATTTATTTTTGGGTCTACGGAGTACGTACTAATCTGTTGCGCTGAGCAAGGAGGTCTCGGAGATAAGTCCAAGAACTTGGGATCTTTGATAGGGCGTGGGCGCCTCCATCATACTCATACCCTGTCTTCCACTCTCCCAAGTCCGCAGACTGACTCAACAGCGCAAGCGTGGCGCTGCCGGACATTCAACCAAAATTCAGTTATCGTGGAGTGAACATTCCATCTCAAAACTCCCAGCTCTCTCCACCATTAACAATCACGGAGGAAGATCCGCCGTGATCCATCTGTCAAATTCTTTTACAGATTTTGAAAGCGGCTCGGGATCCTTTCGATAGCCGTGAGTGCCAACAGCTGTTCCATCTTCGTCGCCAAATGATCACAAAGGATCATCCCGTCCGAATCGATCGCCCCCGTTCAACATCGGTTAGAGCACAAACTCGGACCTCGTTCTGCATCCACCTTGATCCTCTCCACTCATTCGCGGGTCTGTAATGGAGCAAGAAACGGCGATGTCACTGAATGTCACGGCCCCATCTAGTAGCGTAGCATAGCTCAGTGTACCCCGTAGTGCAGCGTAGCGTGACAGCGGGTTTGGACCGCCCGCCGCACAACTCGCACCTTGATGTTCTCATATCGCCAGCGCATAGCCTAGCCGAGCTATCGGCACTGGGCTGGGCCAGACGGGCAGGAGAAGTACCAAGCACGTTCGGAGCGATGGTGAAATTGGTTTTCTGCAGGTGCTGGTTAGCTTTTATAGCTGAGGACGAAAGTGGAGGGGGTTGTTTGAAGGCGGCTTGGCATGTGAGGGGATGAAAATCCTCGATTGTAGAATTTACCCCTGAGATGGATTCTTGGTATGTGAGGCATGCTTAAATTGGCGCACGGAGCGCTGGGGGAAGTGCGTTTTGACAGAGGCGAGCCTGCGCAAAGCGCCATTGTCGCCAGGCGTAAACGAGATGTCTTCTTGAGAGTTGAGGTCGAAACTGGTGGTTATGTGTCGTCAAAATATGGTGGTTACACCAGATGTGAGATGTGATTCAATGTCGGCCCACACATCGTTCCGCAACCACGTTTTTGTGGCCGTTGAACACATTTGGTGTGGGTGATTTCGGCTCGCCACGCCGGGCAACCTGTTGGTTGGGTTACTGGTTATTGGCCGTCGGAGAGTTGTAAGTGTCGCGGGCCGTCGGCCGTCGGCCATGGCTTAATACGACCGAGAACGACTTTGCATGCCCAAATTCAAAATCGAAGTTTGCCTATATATCCGCAACCAGTTGGGATAATGACTAGAGGATGGCGGGGACCTTTTGAGACAGCGATTGAGGTCAAAGTATAGAAAAATTACATGAAACCGTTTAGCATGGATGTTAGACTATTACGATATTTGGACGGTCTCAGCTCTTAGGGATATGGAAGTCGTTCTTCGTCAGGAGAATCTCGAAAGTTGGCGCATCAGGAGATGGCTTCACCAATATGCCCCTGCCAATGAAAATATTTGAAGGTTTAAATACTCGTAGTTTGTACTCAAATTAGGGGTAATAATTGATTTGAGATTCTCCGGCATTTGACGAGTATTTCTGCATTTAGAGAGTTATTCATTCATAATTAGGAATCGCCCAATGAGAACACAATCCAAACTCTATTAAATTAGATACAAACCACGTAACTACTGATTCGAAATAACAACAAAACTGGGCCAGTTTAAAAAGACAATTTCGATGCACCACAACCTCGGTAAATTGATCCCAGTTCTCCATGTTTGGGGAGATAATCCACGATTGGTTAACAACGAAGATACACGAATTATGATGACTCAAGTCAGCTGCATTAAAAATGAAGTTTAGATATAGCCTCTACCAACTGTCGGCAACAAATACAGCAGGTCGTCACAATTCCAAACAACACAAGGTCGATATTGGAATCCTTGGAAGTAGAGCTCGCAGCCAATTAGCAGAAAGGATCATGAGGGTCATGATCCGTGTCGGGTAAGATAGAAATTAAAGTTTGGAAATGGGCACGCAACCGGTTCATATAAGCTTCATGTTACCTAAAAGAAAACGAATGGAGAATATCTGCTAGTACCAACGATCACCCAGTTGGCGTCCGAGGTCATTTCGATGTTTATTTGCTGATATGATTTCCAGTATTTGGTCTTATTTATTTCTGAGCTTTCATTTTGTTGAAGGCATTCCCGAATTTACCAATTTGAGAATTCTGATATCAACAAACATTTTTTGCCAAAAGAAGTTTACTCCACCGAAGTCCGTAAGTGTTTACTGAAGGAAGAATTATCGACTAAAAGATTCAGGTCGTGGAAGCAACTTCGGTGTCATCACGCGCTTCGACTCGAACACCTACCCAGGAACTGTTATTGTTATTAAAACCCACAAAAGAAGGAAAAAAGAATAACAGCCAAACATCATCGTAAGACATATGGGACGGTTGTAGACGATTTGCGACGGCCAGTGGTGCTCTCTTCTCTCTTATTGACGCCTTGGAGAATTTCAACATCCATCACTCTGAGGGTCTCGATGCTGCCCTCATTCTCTCTTACATCTGGCTCAACCGTGACGAAGTCCAGACGTGGTTGCCTGTCTTGGACATTGTCCACGGCTTTCCTACTCCTTTCCTAAAGAGCTTGAAGAAGTTCACCGCCGTTACGGCTGGCCTCTTCCTGGATATTCTCTTCACTCGCTGCGCCACCAACTTGTAGTATTGCTGGCCGAAAGAGTGAATCTTGATTTCATTTCCAAATACCTCAATAGAACATGGTACACATGGACCAGTTAACTAGTTTTTGAGTACGGAGACCAATCTCTATTTCGATATCGATTTCAATAACCTAAGATTGAAGACCGAGGTAGTTTTGATCTCATGACGCTCAACCAAATCTAGGCCCAAACTGTAGTGTTGCATTATAGGTCGCGGTGGTGTGGATGCCTACATAACTCAATCCGCGAACAGAGACACTTCCTCTGGTAAAGAGGGAGAGTTGGAATGAAAGCATCATTGTCTCCATGCCAGACCATAACCTGAGCATGAAGATTGAAGCATAGGGAGATGCAAAGTGGTACTATTGAAGCATAGTAATGTATACTCTACCGCAAAACCTTAAGCGCCTGTAGTGTAGTCTCTAGAAGTTATCATCGCCTCTGAAACCATCGCTGTTTATCGCCCAATAACTCCTGCCCATGTTCCATGCAAACCGTCCCAGCAAGAGCCCGAGCTCGAAGAATGCGCAGCCGTGCGGCAAGTGCGTCTAGACGATAGTCTCCAACTCCCCGGCGTAGCCAACAACATTGGACATGACGGAACGTCCACTCTCTCTCCCCTCCTCCTCGCCCTCCTGTACCTCCTGGCTCGGGAAATAGATGCGACCATCTCTAACCTCCCATCCACGGTTCTGCGCGAATTGGACAACGGCGCCTTCGCTCTCGAGGAAGAGAAGGTTCTTAGTGCTGCTAATTGGCAGAGATGGGTACGCGCGCTCGGAACAGGATGCAATCTCAGAACGGATGCGTGGGAAGAGGATCTGTGGGTGATCATGTTAGCTTATGATCTTGCTTGGTACCAACAAAGATGGTGGCGTGAACTTACATCGCTGAAAACGCCAAACTCCTCACCCGGCACCGACCCAGGCTGCATCATCGCCTTCCAGACCTGATCATAGCTCCCCTCCATCAACCACCTTTCCAACCTAACTGGGTAAGCCAAATGCGGATCACTCTCCGCTCCAACGCCCCTCATCTCCAACCCCTCAAGCTCAGTGTGGAACCCCGCATAGTCGCCCTTCACCAACAGCAGTAACAAGTACAAGCCGGTGATTCTGTTCCTCTCGCTTCCCTCAGGGCTCAGTCGCGATTCTGGCAGGTCGTAGAATGGGCCGAGCTGGTGGTAGTAGCGCGTGAAGGCGTCTGGGTTGCGGGCGCGGATGGATGTTAGAGCTCCGGCCTCGAAGATCGTGCGAGCTGCGGAGAGGACACGCGTCGAGGTCTCTGGGGTTGGGGTAAGGGCGTTTTGCTTGAGGAGGGCGATCTTGGCTTTTGAGAGGAGGCGCGATGCTTGCTCGTAATCGGTAGTCGACTTCAAGCTTTGCAGGATGGACTGGAGATCTGACATGGCTGTGCTTTATCTAAAGTAAAACTTTCGGCTGTTTGTGTAGTTTGGCGTCGGTATCTAATAATGGTTGATGTTACTGAGGTTACGGAACCGTGTCGTCGTGTCTCGAACTTTTGTGCTTGAACGTTGATGTTGTAATGGGTTGCTAGGTAGCTATGTAGCTTACGGATAGCGGTTGTGGAAGCGCTTCTGGGCGGCAAATGGCTTGGCTTGGGACACGGTGACGCGTGCCTGGCGCTAAACGCGGCTACCACAGCACAGTGCCCAGAACCGCAAAAGGGACAATTCAAAACATCGCGTCGTCGCGATTTTTGGACTGCATTCCAAGTCCTTCATATCAAAGTGTCATAAGTCATCTGGGCAAATCAATAATTAAAGTCATGGGGTAGCATGGCAATGTTCGTTAACATGAAGAAACGGACGGCAAGCGAAAGCACGCGTGGCAAATTTAGGTTTCATAAACATTAATTTTCTAAAACAACACTAGTAGATAAGGTTCTTCATCCCGCTCTACTTTTCCGGACTCCAAATGCTTGCCTCAATCAATCCTTCTTATCGAATTTATGCAACCAGCTTCAAGCCACTTCCATTCTTGCCAACCTCGCAGACCTCACAGACCCTGCAGACAGTGCCCTTGTACTTCGAGTGGTACTTGCTGCCGTCAAAAGCACAGACCTCGAAGGCGTCGCCACTGTAGATCGGAGTATGAGAGGCAGCGCAGATGTCGAACTCAGCAAACTGGTCAAACTCAATCTCATGTGCGTCGACTGGGTTGCGCTCGCATACTGCCTTGGTTCTCTTGGCCTGAAGACTATGTTAGCAAGCTGTTTCACGATTTCAAGTATCCAGGACCAGGAAAATAATGCTTACCAAATCCACAAACTTAGTTCCCAAGCCGTTGGCAATGATGCGGTTAGCGAAGCTCAAAGCGGAACTGAAGTTCTTGTGTGCATGTGCCAGCTTCATGGCATTCTGGAGGGCAAGTTGTCTGTGCGCCACCTCAAGATTTGGAATGGTGAAGTATGCCGAAAGCTCCAAGGTCTTCTTGAGAAGCTCGGGTGATGCCGCAACTTCCTCATTCGTTCCCAGAGAGCGACGCTCAAGCTCGACAGCGATAGCCACACTATACTCAGAAGCCGACTGGATCAGCTTCTTTGCTTCTTGCACCTCTGCAGGGCTCGAGACAACGTTTACCATGAGAGTGTGAAGCATCTCCTTGAAGATCACAAGACCATCTTCCAATCTGTTACCACGCATAGCCGCATATCCTGCTTGCAGACGGTTGGTGGAGATGGACTCCAGGTCATCTGGAATGTATGGCAAAACACTGTGTGAATCGGTCTCGTCCAACGTCCTTCTGACGTAGTTGACGAGTGGTGGAAGGCCCGGAGCGGCAGGAAGGTACGTCCGTGATGCCTCATGGACCTTTTGGAATCTAGGCTTCAATGGCGCAAAGTTCACAGCTCCTAGTTGTCTGTTAAGAAGCTGCATTGCGCTCTCGTAAGAGCCACCTGCAACGTGGTCCGCAGCCAATGGAGAATTGCGTGCCCACAAATCAGCTTCACTGCTACCAACACCACCTTCATTGCTCTCGACATTGACGAAATCTGCCTCAACCTCTGGAATGTCATCATCACCCATGTCCCATCCATCGGCAGCATCCTCTTCGTCATCTGCGTCGATGAGGTTTGCCTCCTTTGAGACACTTGCCTCCTGGTCGTCCTCAGGTCCGAAGCCATTGCTTGGAGCAGCGGTTTCGTCCTCCAGCGAAAGACCCTCAACCTGTCCTAGAAGAGCCTTCTCGAAGAAGGATTGCGATGTGGCCTTAGTTGGCCAATTGGCCTCGAATGTGGAAACGACAGGCTTTGGGGTCGATAATGGTGCACCAAGAGCCGGTATCTTGATCTGGTCCTCGGTCAAGCCAGTAGCCTCGAGGATACTCTCGCACTCCTCATCGAGGCCGTGAGCCTTGGCGGTCATGAAGGCGAGTGGGCAGAGATCGATCTCCTTGAAGATCTGAATACGGTCCTGAACATCGCCGAGGTAGAGAGCATTCTGGAAGCGCGAAGTGTAATCGCCGCGGTGCTCTGCGATCTTGGCCATGCGAGTAAGCTTAGCTTCATCACCTGTGGTAAGGTACAGGAAGGAAAGCTTGTCGAACTGGCGAAGCTTCTGGTAGGTCATCTCGACAATTTGATGGTTTCCGTGGGCAAGAGCCTCGGTACCCAGGCGGCTCCAGAGCTTTGGTTTATCGAGCTCCTTGGCCATCTCGACTGCGACGTCAAGATTACCGCACTCAATGGCAAGCTCAAACCTCGTCTGTGGATCCTGAACGAATTGAAGGGCAATCTCTGGATAACCCTTCTTCTGCAAATAAGAGATAATGCTCTGTCCCACCAAGCTGGAGTTCTTGATAATCTGAAGCATCTCCTCGTAGTTACGCTTGACAAGGGCAAGCTTGAAACGATACTCTGTAGGATCGATGCTCAAGCTCTTTGGCTTACCCTTGCGATCCAAGCAGTAAACTGTGCGGCCCTTGACACGAACAAGGTAGACAGTTTGATCGAGGGTCCGCACAATGCCGTTGTCGCCGTTGAGGAGGGTGTATTTGATGTGGTTCAGAGTGGAATAGAGGAGAACGCCTGCATCGTCCCAAGTGGCACTTTTAATACGGATAGTCTCGTGCAGAGTGCTCACTTGTTCGAGGTTCTTAGTGACGATTGTGACGTTGTGCTTGCTCAGCAGAGCAGCGTAAGTGCCATCATTTGACCAAACAACATACTTGACACCGGTAATGGCGAGCTCCGCAATGTTCTTCTTCTGCTGAATGTCGTGTAGATGCACGGCGGTTGGCGTGATGAGCAGCAAGTTTCCAGTTCCGCCAAAGACAATATCGGAAGTGCCGGCTGGTGGCTTAATGGTCTTGGTCGTCGAGTTAGACAAATCCTTGATGTCGATCTGTTGCGCGGCCTGGTTGAAGACAGCGAAGCGATTGCGAGCAACGAAAACTGCGGAAGTCCCCTGGCCACGCTTCTTGAGCTTCTCATCCGGAATGCCACCATCACGAGAGAGAACGATCAGCTCGTAAGTTCCGCCATCAGTAGGCGAGGTGACGAGAACAGAGCGCTCCGCAGGGTTATAAGAAAGAGTGCGCGGCGGAGTCCATGGGGCGCCGAGCTTCTTGATGGTCTCCAAAGGTGGACTCTCAATGTTCTTCTGGAAGTCGTACATACGGATCTGCTTCTCTTTGGTGATAAAGAACAGGTTGTTCTGGTAAACAGCAGAGGCTGGGCGCTCGCGCTCCAGCTTAAAAACCATAACTCCGTTGTCGTGGCCAGCAGCAAACAGGTTGATTTCTGGATGTGCGGCAATAACCCAAAATCTATCATTCTCGCGTCTGAATGACTGTACAGAGGTGCGCTTGTTGAGGTCCCACACTCTAATCGTCTTGTCTTCTCCTACTGACAGAATGAGATCCTGATGTGGGTGGAACAAACATCCCGATGCATTCTGGAAATGCCCACGGCATGTATCCACCTCCCAGGCCTTGGTGTCGCTCATGCGCCACAATTTGACGAGCCTATCGTCACCAGCTGAGACGATCAGTGGGAGTGTAGGATGGAATGCAACCCAGTTCACACCCCTATCGTGGCCCTCCAAGACAAACTTGACCACCGCATCTGTGTTTCCGAACATATCTGCTTGCTGAGAGTTTTGTCTCGCCATTTGGTCCTCAAACGACATTTGGGTTGGCGCCGAGTGCTTCTTGCGCAGGCCAGAAATATCCCAGACGCGAACGGACTGGTCGAGAGAGGCGGACACTACGAGGTCCTCCTTTGGATGAAATTGGGCGCACATGGCATAATGGTTGTGACCTGTCATGGTGCAGACTATGCTGTATCAGCAACTGATTAACACGAAACTCCGGAATTGTGGCTTACTCAAAGATCTGTTCTGCCAGTTCCAGATACGAATAGTTTGGTCGTCCGACGCAGATATGATCCATGGTAGTTCGTGGTGGAAGAAGACTGTGCGTACATAGTCCAAATGGCCATTCAAAGTGAAGAGGCATCTTCTGGTCTGTAACGACCACACCTTGATCTTATAGTCGTCACCTCCAGAGACAAAGAGGGGTTGAGTTGGGTGGAAGTCGATGCCGCGAACTGGTCCGTCATGCTCTTCAAAGCGATCGATAAGTGTACCCATGCGATAATCCCACAGCTGGATTGTCGACGAGTGAAGTGAGACGAGGATCCATGGTCTGAAGGAATGTCAGCTTAACTCGCCCTTCTCATATTGTTTTGACGGACCTCTTTGGGTGGAATGCAATGCCCTTCGCTCTCGAAGATTTGGACTCGAACTATTTCAAAAATCAGTATTAAGCTCACAGAGTGCGGTCTGTGGCATAGATTTAGGCATACCTTCGTGAGCATATTTGGCGTGGCCGCCATCTTGAAAGTCAGGTAGGGGTGAAGCTCAAGCTTCGCGCATCAATGTATTGAATCTTTCGAAGACTGGCGTCTTGTGCCGATAGGTACCCGAGTGCTGCGTAGTAGAGAGCTATAAAGGAACAAAGTGCGCAAAGTGTAAGTTGCTGCACTGATTGGTTTTACTCGTCGAGTGCCTTGGGTATAATTGTGTGCTCCCCCCAGGCCGTACAAGGTGGCTTCACGCGGCTCGCCTCAGGCAGTGCGTTCGACGCTAAGCCACATTTGGAGCTGTCGACCGTGTCCATTGGCAGTAAAGCTGTCAGCCTCGTCAACCTTGTGAGCTATCTTGCCAGAACAAAATCAACAACATCGACCAATTTGCAACACCATAGCAATCCACTATACAGAAGTCTGACTGAAATGTATAAGGCGGAATAGAGTAGGGTTCAGCAAATTTAAGACTGAAGCTCCCCCATACCACCAAAGACGCACCCATTGAGCGTTCGACCACAGATAGCGCGTCATGGTTCACATACCAAAATGCCATAGCTTGACAGGCACTTTGCTTGCGAGCATTTTTTTTTTATCAAGCGCAACCGCGAGCTGGTCAATTGATATCGATTTGAAGACCTCGTTCCCCGCTGCTCCATATCTTTTAGAATTATTGTAAGGCTCCTCATGCCTTGGTTCTCAAGCAAGCTCTAATTGTTGACAGAGAAACTGCAGCAGACGAGAATGCCACCTCCTATTTTCCACTCCTCGACCGCATTGCGAATGGACACTTTAGCGACGCTGTGACCCATGAGCAACTGTATAATACTTTTACCAAGGTTCTCATTGACGATGGACACCTGGATGCGGAAACTCTGTCTTCTTTCAACCTTGCTCTCTCCCTGAGAACGACGGCACCACGGATAGAAGCGCATTACTCATATTACCACAATTCAGTCAAACCTTTCCTCATAGAGGATGCTGTTTCATGCCCAGTATGGGTACAGCTTGGCGAAAAGAAGTATTGCTCGCCTGCCCTAGACGAGCCACAGGGAACCATCAAAGGCTACAGGTTAGTGACGAATTGCTCAACCGGTGTGTGAATATGTGCTGACAACTTCTAGATATGAGCCCCTCCAATTCGATAGGGTAACCGGCAACTTGTCCGCACCCACTTCTATCCTTTACGCCGACGTAACATCTCCCACATTCGGCCACTTCCACCAAGTTTTGTCACAGACTGCATCAAGTGGCAAAACATCATACGTGCTTCGCCACACAAGACCTGCTGTCAGCTCGGCTAAACCTTTCACAGTTGGCGGATATGGAGCAGAACTAGCACTGAAGCGCACTGATTATATTGTCATTGATGACAGAGATGCTGATGCCTCGTCGAAGGCAGCCAGCGATGCTGCCACTGAAGTTATCCTCACAGATAAGGAGGTGGTGGGAGATTTGAAGCCACTTTCGAAAGCAGAGTTAGCTGGCCTAGGCATAAGAGCATCCAGCTTTATCTTGGAGAGTGAAAATCCTTTTCAAATGTTGGCTCGCCTCTCACAGGACTTTCCCCGATACTCTAGTGCTATTGCGGCTCATAATGCCTCTCCTGACTTCGTATTAGAGCATCAATACAACCGTGGACAGCTTGTACCGGCCGGTGTTAACGTTGTTTGGGTCAATGGCATGCAAATACCAGACCGCCGGATTGATGCTTACAATGTACTGGATATCTTGAGAAAGGAGCGGAAGGTGATACGAGAATTTAGCGAGCTGGGTCTTTCTGGACCTCAGACTATCGACCTTCTGTCCAGCGAAAAGATTGCCGAAGCTCAGGCCGCCGATGAGGCACCACGGTTTGATTGGAGGGACACTCATGAAGGAGGCAACACAATCATCTGGCTAAACGACATTGAGAAGGACAAGCGATATGACGAGTGGCCAAAATCATTGACTCGCCTCTTGCAGCGCACTTACCCTGGGCAACTACCTCAAGTGAGAAGAGACATCTTTAACCTTGTCCTTTCTGTAAACCTCGCCAACCGTCGAGACCAACAGGTCGTTATTGAACAACTATCAGACTTTGTTAAAAGAAAGCTACCGTTGCGCTTCGGTCTCGTGCCGTTGACACCGACTGATGCATCAGTACATGAGGCAAAGGTCGCCTACTATCTTTTTGAGAACTATGGTATATCCACGGTGGTAGCATATTTGAAGGCTCAATATGTTACCAACGGGAAGCTATCAGCCGCCGAAGCTAGCTTCTACAGCGCCATTTCGGACCGCAAGATCCACGCAGACAAGACTGTGTACACTCTAGAAGAGGCGTTGGACCTACCTGAGGTCATCAGTCACATTGAGGCTTCTCGGAATTGGGTCAAACGACTGAAAGCAGACACCCCCATCCCGCCATTGTTCGTCAATGGAGTTGTCATAGCTCGCGACCAAAGCTGGATGCAGCCGATGAGCCAACAGATAAATGCAGATGTTCAGCTGATGCAAAGGGCCGTCTATACTCAGCAGGTTACAGACAAGGACTGGCTACCGCAATTCTACCTGGAGACCGCCAGCGTTAATCGCAATCCGTTGGTGATTCCTGAAGATGATGCTGAGCTTCAGCTGTTTGATCTGAGTGCACTCTACGCTACTCATATGCAAGCGCTGGATGAGCTCCCTACCTTGCCGGCAGCTGTTCAGACCCAGCCCAAGGACTGGGCGCAGCTGCTCGTTATCGCAGATGTTAAGTCCGACTCTGGCAAGAGCCTTTTGGATTCTGTTCTTCAGTTCCGCAAGACCTACCCGGAGGTTGAGCTTATTTTGCTTCCAACCTCCATCTCCGCTGACGGCCTCTCTAGCACCCACAAGTATATGCAGACCAAGCCGTCTCATGCCTCATTCGAGGGGTTAGGCGACTTCCGCAATTTTGTTAGGAAAGCTGCCGGCTCGAACATGGACGAAGATCAAACCGACGACCTGGTCTACCTATCGCAGAAATGGTCTTCGATCAACAGCCTGCTTGCAGCATTGGGTATGAAACCAGGACAACAAGGGCTGCTGATAAACGGAAGACTCATTAGGCTACTTCAGGGAAATGATACCGTCAGCACAGAGGACCTCAACCTATTGTTACAATACGAAAGATCAAAGAGAATCAACCCTGTTGTCGAAGCACTTCAGGAGCTCGACCTTCTCAAGCTACTTGACACTCCGTCAGCTTTGGCGAGAATCACCTCTATGGTGTTTAAATCTTTCGTCTCGGACGTTCCAGAAGGCATTTACGAACAAGCACCGGCACTCAGGATCGATGCTTTCAACGTATGGAAATCTGAGCACTCTGCGATTGCGGTTGGGGATGCTTCGACTGCTAGTATTCGCATCGTCGCTACTGTCGACCCAGCCAGCCAAGCTTCCCAGCGCCTGATTCCGATCCTCAAGGTCCTGTCTGAACTGGATGGCGTCTCATTGAAGCTATATCTGAACCCGAAGGATCATCTTTCAGAGATTCCTATCAAGCGCTTCTATCGATATGTGTTGGATTCCAAGCCATCCTTTGATGCTAATGGTGATTTGAGAGAGATTGGCGCACATTTCGCCAGTGTGCCCCAAGAGGCTCTCCTTACTGTCGGCATGGATGTGCCAGCACCATGGCTGGTAGCGCCAAAGGAAACCATTCACGACCTGGATAACATCAAGCTCAGCAGTGTCACGGGGGACGTTACTGTCTCGTATGAGCTTGAGAACATCCTTATTGAAGGGCATTCTCATGACAACACAAACAATCAAGCTCCTCGTGGTGCTCAGCTTGTTTTAGGCACAGAGCGCGATCCTCATGCGGCTGATACCATCATTATGGCTAACCTCGGATACTTCCAATTCAAAGCTCATCCAGGCCACTACAAAATCAGTCTACAGGACGGTCGTAGCTCCGATATTTTCCAGATTGACAGCCTTCAGAACTCTGGCAAGGACACCAGCACACACGTTGCTCTAATGAGCTTCCAGGGCGTAACACTCTATCCTCAACTTTCCAGAAAGGCGGGCCAAGAAACTGAAGATGTCCTTGAACCAAAAGCGCCGTCGAAAGCCGACTTCCTCACTAAGGCTCGTCAGAAAGCGGAGAGGGCCCTCGGTCTTACCAATAAAGTTGCAGAGGTCAAACATACGGATATCAACATCTTTTCTGTCGCTTCCGGTCACCTTTATGAGCGCATGCTTAACATCATGATGATCTCAGTCATGAAGCACACCACTCATACAGTCAAATTCTGGTTCATCGAGCAATTCCTCTCGCCATCCTTCAAAGCCGACATCCCTGCTCTAGCCGCCGAATACGGCTTTCAGTACGAGATGGTGACGTATAAGTGGCCGCACTGGCTAAGAGGTCAGACCGAAAAGCAGAGAGAGATCTGGGGATACAAGATTTTGTTCTTGGATGTGTTGTTTCCCCTTAGCCTCGACAAAGTCATCTTCGTGGATGCCGATCAGATCGTGCGCACGGATATGATTGAGCTTGTCAATACTGATCTTCATGGTGCGCCGTACGGCTTCACGCCTATGTGTGACTCGAGGACTGAGATGGAGGGGTTCAGATTCTGGAAGCAGGGATATTGGGCACGGTTCTTGCATGGATTGCCTTACCACATCTCGGCTCTCTATGTCGTCGACCTACACCGTTTCCGCCAGATTGCCGCAGGTGACAGGCTCCGCCAGCAATACCACTCTCTCAGTGCAGACCCAAACAGCTTGGCGAACTTGGATCAGGACTTGCCCAATCACATGCAATCCATCCTGCCGATACACAGCCTTCCACAGGAGTGGCTGTGGTGCGAAACATGGTGTAGTGATGAGAGTCTGGAGAAGGCAAAGACGATCGATCTGTGCAACAATCCTCAAACTAAGGAGCCAAAGCTTGACAGGGCACGAAGACAGGTGCCCGAGTGGACAGAGTATGATGACGAAATTGCAGCTGTGCTTAGGAAGTCTAAGGGTGGTGATGATGGACATGACAGAGCTGTCAAGAACCCGAAGAGTAGGGCGTTGGATACGGAGAAGGAGAGGACACATGTTAAGGATGAGCTGTAAGTCAGAAGACACGAAGATATAGACACGTAATGGATGAGAAGATATGGTTTGAAGGGTTTAGTATTCTTTTTTGGGTTTGCCGTTGTCTACCGCCTCTGATCCATGAATTCCTGTCCAATGCCTCCAGTCAATGTTTTCTAAACGATAATTCCCAACCCACGCCTTCTATCCAATGTCAATGCTTTTCGTTCGATGCTTCCTGTCCAATGCTTCCCTGCCTAATTTGCTTACCAATTTCTATCTCAGCGCCCTGTTATCCAGCTCCCATAATCATTATCTCACCCCCTACTTATATTCCATCGCACCCAGCCATTCCCTTGGCCGTGTTAAACTTCTCATGATGATCGAAGCAGACTGGCTCACTAGTCCCATCAACCGAAGTAAAAACACAAGTATTATCGCTTAGATGTCCATTTCCCCCACACGTGTAATCACCAACCTCTCATCTCCCTCCACCAGACTTTCACATTATTAACCCCCGTCTTGATTGCCATTGTCACTCACTGCATGGAGATCCTCAGCGTTAGTCGTATAGGTGACACCCTAGGTGGCGGAGAGACGGATGTCGTCGACGTGCCAGAGGAAGATGTAAGATTCGCCTGTGAGGGTGGAGTGAGGGATGTGGATTTGGTGGTTTGCTGGGGTGGCCGTGTTGGTGCTGGTGTTGGTATTGGTAATGGTGGTGGTGGTGTGGAACTTGGCGGCGATGCTGCGGAGGATGGTGGTGAGAGTCGACATTTGGAGGACACTGGCTAATTGGTTGGTTGGCTTGTGCTATAGTGTGGTGTATACGTTTTATTGTGTGTTGTACTGGTGTATGGTATGGTATGGTAGTATGGCTTTTAGATGACGTAGCTGAGAAAGGTCGAGGATGAGCAGCAGCTTATACCCAATTCCATCGACACTAATTCAGTAGTCTTGTCTTGTTCATTTGATGGAATCACAACTACCATATCTATGAAGTACATCGCCTGCAAGACTTCAGGTGTCTTGTAACCGGTCAAATGCCGTCAGGTCTGGAATTTAACTAGATATCTGTCAGTAGTGGACCAAGAAATCGATATAAACTGTCCTCATCTGCCAAGATCAAGCAGCTGCAAGTGTCATTACATGACAGATCGGGATTGGGTTCACGATCAGGATGACGACAAGATTTGGATGCAAAAACCGATTTTAAGTATTGGTATCATGCATATTCGTTTCTACCTAGCTATGGTATATAGCCTCAGGTCCAAAACATCTCAAACCAGCCTGCTCTACTATGCAACGACCTACTCCTTTAGCGCCCCGTGCCAGCCCATGTGAAAACTAAATCAGCCCAAGTAAGATGCGAGACATGATAAGAAAGCCACCTAATCAGAATCCTCATCACTCTCCTCCTCACTAGACTCCTCATCCGCCTCTCTCAACCAATCAATGAAGTTCTGGGTAAGCTTCCTCACAGCCTGCAGCTCATCAGTCTCAGTCGACTTCGGGTTATCCCACCAAGCATCGAAGCCCTCCTCCTCAATAACCTCAAGGTCATAAAGCTGCTTGCACAGTGCGAACAAGACAACCTCACCGTTCTCGCGATGGACGAGATCCTTCTGAACAGACAACAAGAAGTCGGCCTGATCATCGAAATTCTTCTTACGTCCGATGGCGACGTCAGAGATGAAGTCCACCGCGCCCTCCTGCTTGAAAGTGGTCGAGACGGCCTTTGGTGCCTCGAATCCGCTTTCTGACATTAACTGAGCGATACGCTTGGTGAAGCCAACTGCGATGGCGCGGTGCATCTGGTGATCTGTTGCATTATTCGAAAGACGAAGAGAGGTAAACTCAACACGGGTGTTGTAGAAGTCACCATTCTCGCTCAATGTCTTGAAGACGTCATTCACGGCATCCTTGTGGAAGTTGTGGCCAGCTGCCTCATCACCAGAGTCATCTGGGTCAGAGACAGTGTCTGCGAAGGAGGACATGCGGGAACGGATAATCGTCTCATCCTCGTCAAACTCGTCATCGGAGCCGATGTTGGAGCAGCCCTCGTCGATAATCTTAAGCTGAGATGCGTCGTAGATCATGGTGTTGAGGAGGTTGCGGCATGGATCCTTCTCGTCCTCCTCATCCTCCTCGTAGAGGTATCCCTCACCATCCTTGCCGACGAGGTTTGACTGAGATGGAACGTCAACCCACTCGCCGCCAGAGCCGGATTTGCGCTGAGCCTTGGTGATGCGAGCACCTGTTGGGATAGTAACACCCTTTCCGACGACAACGCCGAAAGATATCAAGGCCCCTGCCTCAATGACTGCGTCCTCGCGGATAACGGCGTCGTTGGCGATAATGGACATGCCGATGTTAGCACCATCCTCGATGGTGACATCATTCCAGATATATGCGTTGTTGATCTTGACATTGTTGCCAATCTTGACGTTGCGACCAATCATTGACTTGGTGATAACACTTCCTTCACCGACAGTGGTGGATCTGCCGAGAACAGAGTATCTGCCTACCTCACAGCTGCGGGCAAGAATAACACCATCCTCCTTGGAGGTTTGGTTGTTGCCTGGAATGTACTTGGCATCCTTTGGCAGGTTGGTCTCTGGGTGGAATGGCATGACGAAGCGCGCCATGATATCCTTGCTAATTGAGTCGTAATATTGCAAGTTGCTGACACGAGCAGCGTATGAGTTGTTGAGAATCTCGATATGGATGGTCTTGCCGTTCAACTCGTAGTCCTTAAGAATGTTATGCAAGAACTGAGAGCGTGGCTTATCAGCATCGAAAGACTCGGACCAGAGAGCAAGAACCTCTGGTGTGCAGATGTCAATGCCAGTATCGACCAAGTTGCTCATAACACGGATCTCCATATGCTCAAGCAAGATCTCATCAGGTATATCAATGAACGGCCTCTCATCCAGTGGTGTCATCTCCTCGTAGTGAAGGATGCGGGCGTTGCTTGGGCTGGTGACGAAAACTGGCTGGACTACCTTTGACTTTGCGCGATGTGGCTTGTTGCCAGCATCTCTGGTAATAACCGTCATAATGGCGTTCTTGTCCTTGGTGCGCCTTTCGCGGTGCTTGGTGAGAATGTCGCCCAGCTTGCAGTTCGCAACGGTGTCTGCGTAGATGACGAGGAAGTCGCCGGTAATTATGCCCTTGGAATCGATCATGCGCATGGCATCTCCGTAAGATGGTGATTGAGAGTGCATAACTTGAAGGCTGTTGAACTGCGTGGAATGGCTCTTGTCTGGGTTCCACTTTGAATCGAGGGCCCAGTCGCCAATCTCGGCGGTTTCTGGAGAGCAGTAAACGATGACATCTCTGATGCCGTTGTACTCGAGAAACTCAAGAGTGTAATCAATCATTGGAATATTTGCGAGCGGCAGCAGAGCCTATTTGCATGTTAGCGCCAGCAACACGCAACATGCGCAAATGACCAAAGAACGCGACAGCTATGGATCACTCAAGGCCCATATCGCATAGCAGTGTGTGCGAGGACTGGAAACGTACCCTTGGGCGCTCCAAGCTGAAAGGCGCAAAACGGTTCTCAAAGGCATTGGTCAGGACCTAACGCGCATGTTAGCATTGTTCTTGCGCAGCGCCCAGAAGTGGGTTGGCAGTAAAACATACCACGGCCTGGAAAGTCTGTTCGCGCTCATCCTCGGCTTTCTTCTGCTTCACTGGCGCCTTCTTTCCCCCCTTCGCCTGGGGTTTTTTCGTGTTGTTTTGCGACATCTCAACTCGGTCTGATCTTGGTCCGCACCCAGCGTGATCCTACTCGGTCTTGGTATTCCTCCTTGGACGGTGTGGTTGGAGCTGTTTCAGGTTGACGCAGTAAGTAAGAGTATAGGCAGTGTCCTCAAAACAAGGCTGAGGGAGAAGGGCTGTGTGATTTCGTGGAACGCTTCGTTTCTCGGCGCAACTGGTGGGGTATGATATGATAGAGCTCCAAGCGCGCTCGCGGCCGCATAATTTTGGAGGTTACTCACCTTGAACAATTGCTCGGGGAAATAGTTTTTGCGGGCTTGGGCCTCTGATGGTGGACCGTGCTCAGCCATCTTGTTACCTTGGGGTATAGCCTCTTGTGACCTAAGCTTCGTGATCAAAACGTCAAACTTCACACTGCTGTGAAGGAACGACATGAAGCAAAACCTAGAACTCAGAAGCGGTGATAGTGTCGACTGAGAGGTAATCTGAGAAATTGCGCAATCCGATAAGCTCAGCGTCAAACAAAGTCTCCACTCGTGGGACATCGCGCTGAAGCCTGCGACACGCTGTGAGAGGCATTCGACACATATGCGGAAGTGATATGGCTCCGAGCATTCTCTCCAAAGTATTACCTACAAACATGGCGCCGTCTACATACGACGACTTGAGAGGTCGTGGAGGTGCTCAAGACCCTATGGATCTCGAAGAACGAGCGACTTCGGCAATAGATGAAGAGAACCTCAATACACGATATCATGACTACGACTACAACGACGCCTTCCACGACGATAATGAAAGCCAAGCCACAGCTGAAAACGCAGCTTTCCTGGCTCCCAGTAAGAAGTCAGCACATCCAGGGTTGAAAGACTCCACGAAACACAAAGGAGCCAGCAAGTCAAAATGGTTATCGAGATCTCCTCGAATGCTGGATGACGATCGCGATAATGGAGATGATGACGTGCCAGCGTCTTTGCTTATCGAAGAGGAGGAGGATGTCCCCTGTCTTAGCCGCCAAGCAGGACCACAGAACGCTGCCAAACGGACGAGAAAAGCAACTGCCTCTAGACGTCGCAAGTCCGACGCCCAGTGGGCAGCAGCGCAGGCCGGACAGAGGCTTCATGAGGACGATGCACCATACAACTCAAACCCCATTACACCGAACCCACAAGTGTTTGGCTCCAGCCGACGAGACATGGCGATGTGGAATTGGGCCAATGTTACGAACATGGATATGTACATGCAGGAAGTTTATAGTTATTACCGTGGCGGGGGGATCTGGTGCATCTGCCTCGACCGGCTACTTTATATCTTGTAAGTAGAGTCTTTAACAACAGGTCGTCATACCCTTTATAGAAGCTAACTCGGGCTAAGGAAAGTCATATTTGTGGCAGTCTTCACAACTTTCCTTTCACAATGTGTCAACTACGGCCAAATTAGACACAGCACATCACTCTCGCAGATCATGGTTCCGAAATGCACCCAGAGGTTGTCAACTTATCCAAACCTCATGATATTGGTCCTTACAACCTGGACCATAATGACCATTTTCACCTACATTAGCGAAATACCCAAGCTACGACGCATGCAACAGTTCTACCTTCACCTTTTGCACGTCCCCGACTCTGACATCCAAACGATAGATTGGCAGGAGATTATCGCTAGACTTATGGACCTTCGTGAAGACAATGCAGTACTTACCGACAAAATAAACCCTGAACTTCGACAATTTTTAGGACCTCGCTCGAAGCAGCGCCTGGACGCGCACAATATCGCCAATAGGCTGATGCGCAAGGAAAACTATCTCATCGCGATGTTCAACAAAGATATACTCGACACCACATTAGTAATCCCCGTACTGGGAGATGTACAGGCATTCTCAGGCTGGCTCCAATGGACTGTCGACTTCACAGTGCTGGACTTCATGTTTGACCGTCAAGGACAACTAAATGCCAAGGTATTAAAGGCCAACAACCGCCTCGAGCTAGCAAAGACGCTGCGACAACGTTTCTACTTTGCTGGTCTCATGAATATCATTTGCGCACCACTAATTGTAGCTTATACCCTCATTGTCTACTTCTTCCGATATTTTAACGTGAGCACTGCATCCTTACTCATCCCATTTCTTTCTTCTCCTTCTTCCGTAAGATGTTCGCTCGGAAATTCTCACACTCAAACCAGGAGTACCAAAAGAACCCGGCTGCTCTTGGCAACCGTAAATACACGCCGCTAGCCGAGCTCAGGTTTCGCGAGTTTAATGAGCTACCACATCTCTTCGAGCATCGTCTCAACATGTCGCACCCATTCGCTACTCGCTACCTCGACCAATTTCCGAAACGTCAAACGGTGCAGGTCGCTGGTTTCGTTGCTTTTGTAGCCGGCGCGCTCGTCTCAGTACTAGCTCTGGCCTCGATCATTGATCCTGAGCTCTTCCTCGGCTTTGAAATCACGAAGGACAGGACCGTTCTGTTTTATCTCGGAGTCTTAGGTTCTCTTTGGGCAATCACGCATGGCGTCGTGCCAAATGAGAATGAGGTGTTTATGCCAGAGTATGCGCTCCGCTCTGTCATCAATTACACACGTTACCAGCCCTTGGAATGGAAGGACAGGCTTCATACCGACGAAGTCAAAAGAGAGTTTTCGGCGATGTACCAGATGAAGATCGTAATCTTCCTGCATGACGTTCTATCCATTATGTTGACGCCATTCGTCCTTTGGTTCTCGCTCGCACCAAATGCAGAACGTATAATCGACTTCTTCCGCGAACAATCTATCCATGTCGACGGGCTAGGCCATGTCTGCTCTTTCGGTGTGTTTGACTTTGCGAATGGCCCGGGCAAGCCTAAAAACACTGCCGCTGGGGCAACTGGACCAAATGGTGGGGAAGCGTTGGACGATTATTACCTTAGCAAGCACGGAAAGATGGCAATGTCGTACTTTGGGTTTCTAGACAACTACGCGACGAACCCTAAGACTGGCATCCCAGGACATGTTCCACCTGGTATGAGTCCGCAGGACACCAGGATGCCGTTCAATCCGCCTCCTTCGTTCCCTGGGCTGATGTCGCCGACACTCCCCGCCAACCTCGCAGCGAGTCGAGCTATTCCACGAGGTATGCATGCAAGACATGGTGCCGGCATCATACCACAGAGAGCACCCTACGGTGTGCAGGCTAGTCCTATGCCAAGCATGATGCTGGATCGCAGCCACATGCCGTCGACTACTGGCTTTGGTGGCCCGGCATATCCGACAGGCGGGAAGAGTATATACAACAACAGCCGCTCCCGATATCAGGCTAGGAATATCATTGAGTTTCCCGAGGAGAGTGAGGTCATGGATGGAAAAGAAAGGAAGGGGAAGGGCAAGATGGTGTCGCTGCCGAGAGAGGAATCTGCGCTTGAGAACGAGGCGTGGGAGACGAGTCCGGTGAGGAGTGATGATGAGAATGAGCTGGATGATACGGAGGGTGTTGGCGGCGGAGTGTTGGGGTTGTTGTATCAGTTTCAGAAGGCGCAGACGGATGTAAGACCTGGTGCCAACCTTTGAAGGCAGAAGACTGCCCTTGTGGTTTTCGCTCGTAGTTCTTGGATAGACCTAGTAAGGCCGCATGGGAGGATTTCAAGAATTAGAAAAATTCAAATTTGATAACCTTGCTGCCGAGCATCGACATCATTTCAAGATAAAGTTTATTTTCAAGCAGATACAAATGGGTATAGGATGGCTTATTAAGTGCTCAGCACGATCGGATCTCAAACTGGGAGCGCGAGGTAACCGGTCTAACTATGTGGCCTTTAGAAAATCGCTTAAATACCTTTATACGAATAGGATAACCTACTCCACATCTAAGAGTCTCCTAATCGATGAAGACCTTGAGTGGCCACCTGACTTAATTGGTTAACTTGCAAACACTCAAACCTTGGCGGCTAAACGAACATCGAACCCTGGATGTGTTTTGTTCTAGAACCACACCACTACCACAATGAAACATATTTAAACTTAACTATACGAACTCCACAAACCTTATTTAAACCTTCTAAGCACGTCAGAATGTGAAAGTTGTCCAGTCAGCGACGTCGAGATAATCAGATCACCTCGGATGGCAAAGTGGTGTGATCTTTGCATGGAGATCTTGGGGAAGATCTGGAAAGCCCGTCTCATGTTATCAGATTTGCCTAAGATGGCCGATGATGTACTGTAAGGGTGGGCTTTCACAAAGCTTCCATAGACGCCACAAGCGCATTGTCGTTGTTCAGTCCTCAGCAAATGACTTCCACGATCAACATGTTAGTTTGTCTGCTGCCTCAACAACCATTTGCTGACCACTCAATTAGGACTTAAGTAACAGGGTCAATGACCATGGTTCTTAAACACCGAGGTCCGATCAGATAAACAAAGCTCACAAGCTCCTTCGGTCCAGTCAGCGCCCGTGCTTCCCCTGCCAAAATGCCCGCTTAGCACCACGACCGAGCCAATCGGTACTAGCGTGGCCTAGATGCTGTACTGCGTAGCCCACGCCAATCGTTCAAAAATCCGCGGAACAAAGTCCATTCATACAACAACGTCGTTATTGAAGCTCATTTTCAACAACGCCGAGCTCATATCTCTCAAGCGATTCGATTCAATCAACCGGTTGGCGACTTATTCAACGGATCTAAGCTCAGCAGCTTTCTTGCGCTTCAGGCAAGCTTCTGGAATCGGAAACCCTGGCGCTCCAACCAAACGCACTCGGCGGTCCCGCGACCGTTATCAGGATGGCCACCGGCGCAAACCCAATGAAGCCAGTGGAGGAGGGGGTTGAGGAGCATGAGTAAGTATTTTACCGTATTATGCTGTATACAAAGCTCGACGCTGACAATTTCATAGCTATGAGGCGCTTCCACCAGTATGTCATGGCAGCAGTCACAGATAAGAGCCGCCTCGAGCTAACTTGTTGGTCAGAACTTCAGTTTGTTCCAAAATATGATGGCCGGTGCCGTTGCCGGTATTGCAGTATGTATAGCCACCGGAGAACACTCATGCGCAAGCTAACAAATATGTAGGAGCACACTGTCATGTACCCAGTTGACTCTATCAAGGTGCGCATCGGCGATCTCGGCAGTCACACCTCAAATATTCTGACTGTGATAATAGACCCGCACACAAATATTGAGCGCAATCAAGCAGCCAAAGACCATTTACAATGCACAATGGGCACTTGGATTATGGAGAGGAATGTCCAGTGTCGTCGTCGGCGCTGGTATGTCTAGCTCATGCTCGTCGAGCCAAACGATAAGGCTGACACAAATCGTCAACAGGTCCAGCACACGCCGTCTACTTTGCAACATACGAGGCTGTGAAGCACGTTATGGGAGGAAATCAGGCCGGTGTCCATCACCCACTTGCCTCTGCCACTTCCGGAGCTTGCGCCACCATTGCCAGCGACGCATTGATGAACCCATTTGATGGTACGTGGCCGCCTCCCCAATCTCAAAAGGAACGGCAAGGAGCTAACAATTCATAGTCATCAAGCAGCGCATGCAGATCCAGGGTTCCAAGGCCATCTACCCAACCATGGCCGCCTGCGCAAAGCACGTTTACCGTGCTGAGGGCCTCCGTGCCTTCTACATCTCATATCCAACCACTCTCTCCATGACCGTCCCATTCAACGCCCTTCAGTTCCTTGCCTACGAGACGATATCCACGGTCATGAACCCAAAGAAGCATTACGATCCAGCCACCCACTGCACTGCCGGAGCTGTTGCTGGTGGTTTCGCTGCTGCGCTCACCACTCCTATGGATGTGGTTAAGACCATGTTGCAGACTAGAGGTTCGGCATCTGATGCTGCTTTGAGGAATGTCAGTGGTTTTATGGAGGGCGCCAAGCTGCTGCACCAGCGCGAGGGAGCGAAGGGTTTCTTTAAGGGTGTTCGGCCGCGTGTGATCACTGCCATGCCATCTACTGCCATTTGTTGGTCTGCTTATGAGGCTTGCAAGTAAGTTTACCACTCGACTTTGGCCTGAAAGACTTGCTAACCACCATCGCAGGGCTTACTTCATTCGCTCGAACGACCGCAACGATATCAATACCATATGAAGAGCTTCCTAATATCTACTCACGTTGTCGATCCCGGCCGCCGTATTTGAGGGCAGAGCCCGATCCGACGAGCGCTCACTATCACGTGGCCTCAAAATCAAAAGTCCTTGAATGAGCGAAACTCGGTGGCGAAGCTCAGCGTCGTCAAAGTCGATTCCGCTTTTTGTCTACTCTCCCTGGATAGCGAAACTTGTCGACACTTTTTAACTTCTAACTCTGAGCTGCCAATCTCCCAGCCACCATCAAAAATGTACATAATGAGCCGCATCAGCAACGGCCTTTCCGCTTTGAATCTTTCGCATTTCTTGTCTTTCGGCGGTGTACCTATCTATAGAGAGTTTGGCGAGGGCGGAGGCCATGGTTCATAAAAGGCGTTTTCTTTAAATGTGAATATGGGGGGTTGTGGATAGTCTGTAAGATAGGAAGGGAATGAAGTTGGTTTTTGAATGCCCTGGATATGGGCAGAAGACAAGTATATGCTTCCCGCGTTATGCTCGCTTGTGATTGCAATCGTTGTTGAGTGCCGTGACTTCGTTAAGCAACCCACTCTAGTCGCGCACTGTTGCCATGCCTCACGGTGGATGCAATGCGGGTGATATAAGTTGGACGGCGGCACGGTTCGGTGGAATAGGCTTTCGACAGACTTCATGTCTTGATACTCGAGCCAAAATTATGATCAAATCTAATGATCCTTGGCCAGGTCGCCTCGGACACTTCTCGACACCGACCTCTGCTAAAGTTTGTATCACAGCCACCAACGTGATGCGAGATTAATGGTAGATTAACGAAGCGATTAAAGATATGTCCCAGGTCTTGATGACGGCACGGAGAACTTTGCCCGTCAGAGGCCACCAGCCTGGGAGATGAGGCTTTCCCTTTCCAATATCTCAACCTGGAGCATAATAAACCAAAAGCAATTAAATCTCGCTGATCATTTAACCGAATATGAGACGGGGGAAACATGTGGCAGTAGGAGGAGGACGTCCGCAGCATTAACCTAATCTCTCGATGTTTGCACTTTCTGCTCCCCGGAGGAAGCAGGACAAGGTCAAGGACAACGACATGGACAAGGTTAAAGCACGACGACGAGATCGAGGTCGGGTAGACAACACCCTTGTTCCCCATGTCTCCATGCTGCCCTCCGTCTCATAAATGCACTATCACGATTAGCGAGATCGACTTCGAGGAAAACATTATTCTCGTTCCCCGCTTCTGTGCCGCGCCCAAGATCTGGAACGTTGGCTGAGATCTCGCATATCGGCCTTGAAGTTGTGGCGCGTCATTTGCGCGTCGGAAGCAGGCAACAACAGGGAGGAGTCCTCGAAAATCGGATATGCCGAGGTAACTGGTTAGTGTGAGAAGCCACATTGGGAAGAGGGGAACATGGACCACAGGTAGGGCGATGCATGGCTAACCGGTTAGTACTTGTTCTTGTGAATTCAATTTGCACAGCTCTTCCGCATTGGTTGTGCGGCGGAGGGATGGGGAAGAATGGTCAAGTTCTTCGTCGACCGGGATGGCCCAGACCGACTGGTTAAACACGATCTCGCTAATCGTGCAGATGAGACCGGATAAGGAGGACGGCATGACGCAGCTTTCCAGCTCAAGGAAGAATGTGAAATGAGGACGCCGGGAGTGGGTTTAAAGTGTCAGATGGGAACGCTGATTGAAAGCTTCGAATTGGTGTTTTGTGACTAACCGGTGTGAGTGAAGGATAAGGCATTAAAGCACTTTTTTCCCAACATCCAGACTTTCGTAGGGCTTGGTTCCGTAATGGAAAAAGCCAATAGAAAGCTTCGATCGGCTTTCTTGTGACTAACCTATCAGTAGGAGGCAGTTTTCTCAGGCCATAAATCCATTGAGGGCGGCACGAGGAATCGCTGCACGCCGTTTGCTTCGTCACAATAATGGACCCAGCGCCGTGAACACGATCTCGCTAATCGTGCACCTTAAAACATATGATGCAGGAGGCCTTTTCACCTCGCCGATCGCTCGTTTTCCCACACAGAAGAAAACCGAGAAATAACTCGAGGTACCTCCTTACCACCATTAGCAGCATGCATTGAGCTGAAAGCAGAAGGGGGAACCAGAAAGCGAGCACGAGGTCCGAGATCCGAATGATACCGATTGAGGCGGAGTCGTGATATGGAATCAGAACCTCAGCAAGTATTTGAATTATTTGTTCCCAATGTGGGTGGATGGCACAGAAGATCACGGGCTGGCAGCGATGCCGGCCAGGTTGGGAAAGAGATCGCGATCGCTTGTATCCCCACGCATCCCGACTAAATTTTCCAGCTGCATATCATTGGCCATTGAGCTCCGTGTCACAAAACTTCAGCTACAGTACATTAAGAGGCGGAAAGCTGCCAAGGCACCTTCCCTGCCGTAATATTGGGCAATCGATTGGTTCTTGGTAGTTGTGACCTGGGGGCTGTGAGACAGATGTCGTTTATGCGGCGAACTCACGTCAGATCTGGGAGAGTAATTCCGCATGGGGGGGATGACGTTAAAACAGAGATCTTGCGACCGGCGATCGATCGGCAGTCATACGCTGGCAGCCGAGATGATGACGGAAGAAGGGTGGAGCTTGGTTTAAATAATGGCTTGGCGGTCGAGGTGTTGTTCCCCCCATAGAAGATGGGCCCAGGCCTGGAATCGAGCACGTCGCGCTGGCATCGCTAATAGGGAGGGAACACGCGGTATTGGCTATCTTTGGCTGTCGCGGCATTCTATTGGACTCGAGCAAGTATTTTAGTAGGTGGAATACACGTGCCTGAAATTTGGCCTAATATTATCGCAATGGCTAGTTTCTAGTGACTCCAACTGTGATTTCGCGGTGTTTGGCAGCGGACTTACCAGTTATTCCGCCCCGAACCAAGCTCTCAGCTGTCAAAAGAGCACTTAGGGCAATTACCTCAGAGAGCTCTATTACGCCTTACACTGTCTAATATACCTTCAAATAATTTTCTCAATTGTGGTTGATTGGTAGCTCAGTCAGTGGAGTGTAGTCTGTTACAAGTACATACAAGTACAAATTCTGAGCTGCTGCCACCATTTTCTGGTCGAGAGCAAAGTGTCCTTCATATCCAAAACCAAGAATATCGCAATTCGTGCATCGGGATTTGAACTCAGCAAGTTTCGGTACAACACGGCACCCCCCGCCCACAATCGATCTTGACCACCCCTGTCGGCCACATCCCCGCAATACAACGGATCTGATTCAACACTGCACATCGCACTCGACAGCGCGGCGTAGCGAGATAGCACGCTGGGCATCGCTTCCCCCAATCCCTCATAACTGACGTCGCTCCCGACTTCAGAGGACCTGCCTCCTGTTTCAATTGTTACACACTCCTACTCTGAAACCATAATCAACAACACCATCCATCATCATCATCATCATCCATCACTTCTCCATCATCCATCATCATCATCCATCACTTCTCCATCATCACTTCCTGCCCCGACCGTAGAGTATCGTCGTCGTCGCTTATCAATCAATCATCACTCGCTATCACACACTACTCGATAAACACATTGGGGTCCTCCCACCACAGAATACCATCAAGGTTGTCATAACCAACGATCGGGGTCACATTCCCAATTACCCGGGACCCCAACTAGTCAACACAACCCGACTGGCTCACAAGCAGAGTCCCATCATAACCTATCACGATCGCTTACATCAACCATCCACAATAAACAGTCGCAACCTGACACTTCAAGATGCCTCCGCAGAGGAACACACCGACCGCCAGAGCTGTCAAGGTGAGCAAGAGCAAACCGAAGGCAAGCAGGCCTGGGGAATAGAATAGGTCGTGTATTAGTCGAGCAGTACTAACAATTAAAACAGACTGAGCGTACACACGAGGAGAACCAAGAGAGAGCGTACATCGCTGCATCAAGAAGATCTGATCGTTCCATCGAGGCTCGTGTCGAGTCAGCAAGACGTGCTTCGGATATCCACAAGAAGCGCACCGGCCGCGCATTGAGAGTCACAGAGCAAGATGTCATCAACGAGGACATGTACGAGGAGGAGGACGATGACCTTCCTCGCCAATTACGAAACATGACCTCGCATCTTCAAACCGGTTCTCACGACTTCAACGAGAGGTTGGCAAATTATCTGATCGTCCACCTCGGTGGATCGCAAGCTGCACAGGACTTTATCAAGAACACCGCCCAAGCTCGCCCACAAATGTTGCAACAGCCACAAAGCATGGCACAAAGATTCCTTGTGCCGCCGTCGCCTGATGAGCAATCCGCCGGTGTTCAGCATCAGATGGCTCGCCACGCCGCTGCTATATTCGGACACCAAATGCCACAGCAGCAGCTCATGAACCCAGGTATGGGGTATATGAACCCAATGCAGCAAGGGCAGATGGGTCCACCGCAAATGACGCGTCAACATCAGATCGCGAACACTCCATTCAATCAGCCACAGCAGTTGCAAATGCAGCACTTCCAGCAGCAGCAACAGCCACAGTTCACTATGCCAAGTAACATGATGCAGCAACAGAATCAACAGCAGCACATGATGCAACGTCAGAACTCGAGGCAAATGATGCAAAACACACCGATTCGCGGACAAGTCACGAGCCCACCTGGGAGCAACGGCAACTTTCAGACACAGCCATCATCACCTGCGATGACACCACAGATCAGTAACAATGGTCCACGCCGCAGCATCTCCGCCTCGAACACTCCACTACCAAGCATCGAGGAGCCAAACACTCAGCCAAGCCCACCAAATGGTCCCGCTGGTGCGACTGTCATCAGTCCTTCTCCACCCAGAGTCGCAACCGCGGAGCCAAGAGCTTCTGTTGCTCACATGTTCGTTCCACAACTGGATTCTCATGGGCGTCGCCCGCCGTCCAACATCCAGATGTTGGGTGTCAACGCAGGCATGATAATGCCAACACAGAACCAGTATACCCCAAACGGGATCAACAGTGAGGGCCCAAACCAGGACACCGAGACTACTGTTATCGATGACAACTACGACGTTGACTTCCTCAGTGGCGCCGACTTCATCAACGGCTCTGACGCCCTCACTGATATGTTCAGGATGGGTGGTGCCGATGCCCCATGGGGCGATGAGATGCACAACTCTTACGTTACTGGCAACGACAACGACCCTTTCAAGTTGGAGCACAACGACACCATGGCGCCTCCGCAGATGAACAGCAGTGATTTGTTCATCAGTGAGTGGACTGCCGATGAGTATGATGCTGCTGCTCAGTGAGCGAGCTTAGCTTTAAATCAACTCAAACAACGAATTGGAAATATACGTTGCAATGACCACAATGATTATGATATTCCGACGTTATATCGTACAGAAGATTGCGAATTAAGAGCGCATCTCTGATGATTATTATATCACATAAGCATGACAATGGTCAACTAGTCCGCTCATCGTCCCGAGAAGACGCCGAAAGAATTACACTATACGACAGGGTATTTTCAGTAGTCTTATTCCTGATAAATTAGTAAAAGGTGAAACTGAACACCCTGCAACTTGCTCGGCCCTCCGGAGAAGAAGTCGGAAGAGGAATCTCAACCTCGGGAAAAAAGGGGAAGAGGGAAACACTCGACACGAAGAGGTCGAAGAGAATAGCCGCGACTACGGGCTATAAGTAGCTAATAAATCTCCACTGCGTCACGGATGAATTGCGTTGGAGATGACGGTGGCGTCGACGACGACTCTGTGTTGCCGTAAGACATGAGTGGAGGATGCACTATTGATTTAGGAGACTTGAAACGTTGTTTTGTGGGTTTGCGGTATGGCGTAGTGATGTCGAGAGGCTTTCGATGGCGTATACATACGGCATACTGGTACATGGCGCGAATACAGGCATTAGGAGGAGTAAGGCGCGTGGGTTGGCTCGCACGTGATTGCGCTGGCTGCGACGCGCAACCCAACGTAGACCAGATTTTATGTGTGCGAGCTGAGCTCTGATTGCGACGATGGAGAACTGATGGAACTGAGATGGCGGGTTCGCACATGATTGCGCTGGCTTGAAAATGTTATATGTGCGGGCTGAGTAGTTTTGGAGGTTGCGTTGCTTTGCTAGTTTTATGAGATTGGTAAGGGTACATCTGTATTTGCCGCGGCGGGAGTTTTATACCGCATGGATACTGGGAGGCTTCATCTTGTATGAGGAGGACGTCTTGTCGCTATGGCGGCTTGAGATGAGCCGTTAGCAAACTTGATCTGCCGCTCAAAGAGTGAGCTGTGACGTAGTTGCAGAGCGTGGGTGTACTGAATAGTGAACAAAAGCAAATGAGAACCTCAACTCAAATGGAATCCTCGTGGTCTTGGGTGAATGTGAAAACAAAAACTTTGACGACAAGGGAAATGCGTTGTTCTTATACTCGTGAAGTCCAAGAGGCGCGATTACGCAGTGCATGAATTTAGTGCATATCTTGGTGTATAACGGTTACAACTGGAAATGATTTATATAAAGTGGGTCCTATAGAGTAGGTCATACCCCTGTTGACGTCTCTTAGGGTATTTTTTGACAGACACATGATGGGCGTATACACTGTGTAGAGGCGGCGATGACGACGAGGAGTGTTTTAGTTAGGGTGGACGGTGGTACGACTGCGAAATACAATATGTAAAGGACACCTGCGTCCATCCACGTGTCATGGGTGACAGTGATGATCCCGACACGAATGCGACGGCAGAGAGAAGTATAAATTTGGTTGAACCTGGCGCTACTCCGTAGTTTTCGAATCTCGACTCACAAGTGGTCAGTAGATGCCTGGGAGGAACCTGCTACCAATTAACTAGGCTCGTTGCTGCTGCGGTCGTGGCGAGGACACATGTTTACACGTAACAAATACTGGGACGTTGACACAAACTAGATGAGACGGTGCTAGACCACTAAAAGTATTAACTTTCGACCTCCCTGGAGTCAGTGGGCTGGTGGAGGAAAAGGATTTAAGGTAAACCCATCCAGGAGATAGTCGTATACCACAACAGGTCGTTGACTACATGGTACCAATATCAGATAGAGGTATAACGCGCTGCTACGAAGCAGTTCTTTCATTCTCGCTCCCACCAAAGCACCAAATCTACCAACAACCTAAGCCTTTTGAGGAGTTGTTGAGTTGTAGCTTGCCCTTGGCGCAACACCATGAGAAGTGGTGCCGCCGGAACCGGGACTACATCCGATGCTAAACCATCAACAGACTGAACGAAATAAATAGAACCCCAGTTCGGACGCCTGGGCGGGTCGAGATCTTCATAAGCGCCTCAGGAAAAACCAACAACGGTCTTGTGAAGGGCTTCCATGACTGGCATCATCATGGAATCAGGCAGGAATTCAAACAAGGCTTTCTCTTTTCTAAGCCAGCTTCTGGGAAGTGAAGGAGTCTTAATTAACTACAGTCTTCAACAGCACACCTACCTGGGAACGCCATGTCTCGTTCGCGCGGCCTCCTGTTCATCACCATCCAATGACTATGCGCTTCTGCCTGCGCCGGCGATACAGGATGAACATCCTACCTCATCCATGGCAACATCGAATCACCCATTCAGTGAACGCCTGGGTCACAAGTCTCATCCTAGACGCGGCTCCGTTGAGCTGAAAACGGTAAACTCTTTCCCCCTACCTTCTTAACCACTTAACACCGATTACTTCCTGCCTCCACGGTCTCCCTACGGCCACCCAGCACCACACTTTGCGCTCCCAGGGTCTCTTGCTCATAACCAGCCAATGACTGACTACGCGCGTGTGCATGAGCGGGTGATAACAGAAGAACTTTCCGCATAGTTATCGCCCTAAGCCATAAGACAATATCCATGTCACCCTTTCGTCTAACCTGTAGATGTGTCCTTGGTAGCTAAACTGCTAGTGGGACGTCGATACCTACCTCACTAGGCCCCGAGAGTGGACTCCCAACTTCCCAAACCACGCTGTGGGACCACTCACTTTCCACATGGGCCACTCTATCTCGAAAAGACAAAGCATAGCGTTGGCGAAATCATATCGCCCAGATGATCTCAGCTTGTTTGGAAGAGAACCCATTGTAGTGGACAGCTGTCTTGCTTGATCCCTGAGTCTCCTCTCAACGAGCACATTCCTCGCCTCCCGTTTTCTAGTTTTTTTCTGGACAAGAGCCATGAGCAGGTGCATCTCGAAGGTGGAGTGCAGAAGTGATGGGACACTTCACGCAAATGACATCGTCCACAAGCAACCGCGTAACGAGAACAAATGCAAATCTAATCACCTTGCGCCCATCCTTGCGCCGGCCTCTAGAAGTGTATCAGTCTTTGGTGGGAGTCGCGAGCGATGTTAGTCGGCTGGTGGTTTCGATAATGAGATAACCTTTGGAAACATTTCAGTAGGACCGTCCCATCACCCCCGCGCCCGACCTTGCTTTACCCTCGAGTTTCGGGTTTGTCTGAAGGGCTAAGAGCACTCTTTTGGGCCGGCCGCCGAGTCTCGAACTCTCCCTTCGACCGACGGTCGTCGTCTAGTTGTCAGATTGAAAGAAATCCGCCAGCCATTCTCTATATCGGGAATCGGTTACGTCTTGACTTTAATGGAGGCCTCAGACAATAATGCTTAGACAATAGAGTGTATGCGGCGCGAGACTGAGCGTGACAGCCAAGATGGATGAGGTTATCCAAGTCACCAGTATGGATAGGGCAGTATTGGCTGCATCATCTTGAGTTCGAGGGTTCCCGTGTGTTGTTGTCGAGGTTCCGAATTTCATAAAAATCCTCCTACTTCGCTCTGCTCACCATAGGCATCCGAGAGTGCTGGGCGCCTGGCCTCGAGTAGGGGTAAAGGCGGTGACGCAAACCACGTTCATGGCAGCTGTCTGCTGGTACGCTACGACGATGTCGTGTTTCTCAGGATGGGCGTGAATCATGGTGCTTGCGGATTCCATCCTTCGACAGCTTTAACTTTGGCACACATGGGCTGTTTGTAGTATCGAGAGCGTCGACGACAAAACCAGCTCCATAACCCCGTACTCCTTCCTACTACCCCGATAAATCGATCATGAAATGGGATGAGGTCGGCCGTCAAGCTTCCAGCAACCGGAGCTGATAACCCGGCATCGTCGCAGAACATCGCCGGCACGATGACAACCTTCAACTTTTGGTTTTTATTCCCTTGCCGCTTATCCCTTCATTTCATCGTTTTCTAAAGTTTGGGTATGATCGAACGTAGACCTTGGTTATACTCTTGGTCGTCTGATGCCCTGTGGTGTTTTGGCATGTTTGACAGAGCCATAAATATGGAGCATGACCCCTGTCGCAAGCACTGTCGTCATTGCTTGCCGACGGGCGAGTGGCTTGCGACGAAAGCGACCTCGGCGAACTTTACTTCAACCATCAACCGCCTTTTGTTGTCCGGCGATTCTTTGAAGCATTCGAGCAATTGAGCGTTTTAAGACGATTGCGATATACCCATCGAACGCAGCAGAGCGAGCAGAACGCGGCAGTAACAACGACAAATAGACGAGCCAATTGGTTGACCCACAGAGAAGAGTCACAACGAGGAGAGCTTGGAGTCATCGCAGCGACAGAAAACAACAAGCGAGAGTATCGAGAAGGAATCGAGAGACGAGACAATAGCCGACGGGAAAGACGGACGATACACCAACGCAAATATGTCGGCAGCTACACAAGAAAGAAAGGAGAAGCCAAGTGCGCTGCGGAGTGTCATTGCTGGTGCGACGGCAGGAGCTGTTGAAATTTGTGAGTACTTACTTTTGCGCTATTCATAAGAGGATTTAAGGCGGGGAGGCTGAAAAAGAGGTTGAGGTCTGAAGGAAGGATGAGGAGGAAAGGACGAGAATTGTGAAGAATGAGGACGGAAAGAAGCTCGGTCTGTCAAAAGCTAGTGCTTGATTTACCAGTTTCAAGAACGGATCAGGATAATCTCAGGGACGTGTGGTGCTTAGGTAATTGATGGCATTGAGCTAGAAGATTTTACCTAGGTACTAACCCTGGGACATTGGGCCTTAGCCGTAGAAGAGATACTTTCACACCTTTGGCACCTCTTATGAAGCATCACTAAACAATTCTCCGCAGCAATCACCTACCCCGCCGAATTCGCCAAAACCCGCACCCAACTAAACCAACGCTTGGGTCCTGGGCAAAAAGCCCCATGGCCTCCCTTCGGCGCGGCATGGTACGCCGGCTGCACCACCCTCATAATCGGCAACTCCTTAAAAGCCGGCATCCGATTCGTCGCCTTCGATCAGTATAAGAGTCTTTTGCAAGACGCGGATGGGAAGATTAGTGGCCCGAGGACTGTTATTGCGGGATTTGGAGCGGGTGTTACGGAGTCATTGTTGGCGGTTACTCCGTTTGAGAGTATTAAGACGACGCTGTGAGTCTCTCCCGTTATGTGATTTGGTGCTTGAGTTAGACACACTAGCACGAGATATCACATGAGAGCATACCAGGCTAACATGTATCAGCATCGACGACCGCAAATCCGCCAAACCCCGCATGCGCGGCTTCATCCACGCCGTCCCCATAATCTGGCGCGAGCGTGGCATCAAAGGCTTCTTCCAAGGCTTCGTGCCCACGACCGCGCGCCAAGCAGCCAATTCCGCAACCCGTTTTGGCTCCTACAATTTCCTGAAGCAGCTCGCAGAGAGCTACGTCGCCCCTGGCGAGAAGCTGGGCACGGTGAGCACCTTCGGTATTGGTGCGGCGGCGGGTCTGATCACGGTGTATGTTACGCAGCCGGTTGATACCGTCAAGACGAGGATGCAGAGTATGGAGGCAAAGAAGCTTTATAAGCACTCTATTGATTGTGCGACGCAGTTGGTGAAGAGGGAAGGTGTGCTGACGTTGTGGAGTGGTGCGGTGCCGAGGTTGGTTAGACTGATGTTGAGCGGTGGGATTGTGTTTACGATGTATGAGGAGAGTATTGAGGCGATGGCGAGGTTTGATCCAGAGGGGAAATACCTGTAGGCCTTACTCAACAAGCGTCTTCAGCAAGCTGAGGTAAGATGGGGTTCAGAAGTGTTAGTAGGTACTAGGTAGGATAATTTTCCCAATGTATGTTTAGCGTGCACTTCAAAAGGAATAGAGGGTTCGTTAAACATTGCTTGTATTGTTTGCCTCTAGCTCCTATGATTATAGAGTCATTGCGGAGTTAATGTTCGAAGGTCGACGCCAAGCTGGTTCACAGAAAACTCCCCTTTCGCCGTGATGTTTACCAAGCCATCAAACCCATCAAAACATCATCTATCACATCAGTGGTGTAAAGTCAAATCTTTAAGTCGCTAGAAAGTACAGAGTGTTCAATAAACATTGTTTGCATTTTGTTGGCCTCTTAAAGCTTTCTACTTAAAGTCGTAGAGCTAATAAACCGCAGAGATAGTGTGTGCAAAGAGCGACGATAAGTTGGTTCATAAAGACACCTGCCTATTCGCCGTAACCTTTATGAAACCATCAAACCCATCAAAACATCAGAAACGTCAAAAACATCCACCATTCCCATCAGTAGTAGAAGAAACTCCCAGCAGTAAAAGCAAATCGCCCAGGTTCCCAGAAAGTACAACACGCATCGCTGAGCAAAATCGTGATGTGAATCGAGATGCGAATCGGAATCGTAGAGCAAAATCACTTGGTTAACCAGTCGCTAACGAGCAGCCAGAACTTAATCATGAAGATGTTTAGTTCTGATCACCCTGGCGGGTGGCGGCGTAGGCCTGGACCACCTTGGTGAACTCGTTCAACTGGCGGACGACACCGGCAAAGTCGGCGACGGTGACGGCGCCGTCGGAGTCAGCCTACTGGTGGGCCTCGCGCTCGAGTTGGTCAATCTTCTCGTCCTTGAGCTTGAGTTCGACGACAAGATGGGTGACCTGCTGAGCAAGTTCAATGTTGCCCTGGCGGATCTCGCCCTGAAGACGGTCGATCTGGCTGCGGCTGAGGTTGAGTTGAATGCCAAGGCTGGTGTTGGCCTGGGTCAATTCAGTTGGGACTCTGAGGACCTGGCGAAGATCATCGGTTTGCTGGACTATGGACTCACGAATCTGCTTGCCCAAGGCATCGCTAAGGTGGAGGCTGTGCTCACCCAAGACGTGACGAAGGTTTCTGGTCTGGCCAGCCATGCCCTGATCGATCTGGTCGTAGACGGAGTCCAAATGACCACTCAAAGTCTCAGTGAGCTGCTTGGCGATAGCCTCAGACTGGTCGCAGAACTCCTGGCTGACCTGGGAAGAAAAGTTGGCGAAGTCATCCTTGAAGATCTGCTCGATCAACTTGGAGAGAACACCCGCCTGCTCAGCAAAAGCCTTGCGAAGCACATCGGGAATGGCAGCGGAGACGACAGACTCGTGATCACCCTTGTTGGCATTGACGACGAGTGGGGTAGCGGCATTGCCGGTGACGTTGTACGCCTTCTTATCGGCGACGACAAAGTTGGCGGCCTGCTGAGCTGTATCTGGAGCATTGCCGGTGACAGCCCCATAGGCGTAGGCCAGAGATGCGGTGCGGACATCCGGGCGATCGAAGTTTGTGCCCGCCTTGCGACGGATGGATCTTGGAGAGCCCGAGGAAGTCGCGCTGACCTCACTCCTGTTGCAGTGTTAATTTTGGTCACGCGATCAATGTTTGCTCGATACGTACTGAAGAGACTCAATGGAGCGTTTCTTTGGTGTCTCGACCTTGCGAGTTGGGGAAGTGTTGCGCGTCTTGATCTCGTCGCGTGGGACGGAGTCGTAGAAGGAAGACTTGGCAGAGCCGGTGTTGTTGTCGCAAGTGGAAACATTCTCGGGGAAGGTGGTGTTACCGCTGTCCTCGTGACTTACAAGGTATCCTTTTGAAGAAACCAAACGCCTACCACGAAAAGTTAGCGTGAGCGAAAACCGGGAACGTCGATGTCGATGTCACATTACCTCTTTGGTGACTCGATCTCGACTGACCTGGCGGCGCCAAGGTCGTAGGCGGCGGACTTAGCGGGGGACGGGAGCTTTTGGAAGAGAGCCTGAACACGAGCGTTCTCCTTGAGTGCGGTCTCCGTGACTGGGGTGGCTGGAAGCGGCTTCTTGGACAAGTCGGCCAATATCTTGCCCTCCTCGCGCTCCTGTTGCTTGCGCATGCGAGCCATCTCGTCCCTAGTCAACTCGTAGTTGTCGGTGTAATGAGAATACTCATACACCGGGACGTTGGCATGGGCAGGGCTGCTCGTAGCTGGATGGCGGCTAGTTTCAACGGCGGAGGAAACGTTACCAGAGTTATCGAGCTTGCGCTCACCTGTGGAGAAGATCGGGCTGGACTCGGCAATGCTGCTATCGCGCGCAAAGCCAGGCGACACAGATGGAGAAAACTCGGGGATAGAGCTCTCATCCATTGGATTGTCGGCCTTGACTGGGGTAGACATCTCGGACGTGCGACCGGGTTCAAAGAACAAAGAGGTAGGAGATAAAACGAGGTATGGTATTAAAAACGATTACAAAGCCACTCAGAAGTACTCCGTTATTGGTTTTATATTCGCAACTTGGTGTTTTGTCGATGGATGGTTATGAAGTTGTGAGGATTTGTCGCTCAAGCCAAATCCCAAAGTGGCCGACAACAAACATTTTAAGCGCGAGCGCAAGTTGGGACAGGCGACCAGTAACCACGCGCTCACACTGCACTGGCGATATGGGATACCAACAATTAGGATCTCAGGATAGGCAGACGACGGGTACTCCCGCTGAGCAAGTTTTCATGCACAGCACTTCTTAGGTCAATATTTCTGGGCGGGATCCATCCGACGCTACTGTAAATTGCTTCAAGTCCGTTAAACATGGCAATGCCTCGAATAGAGCTGTGTTTAAACCATTCTTGCAGCGCCTAGGGCGCGAAGCTCTTTGGGTAATAAAACCCCTAAGTCAATAATGACTTGATCAGAATACTCAAGTTCGGCCATCAATGCTACAACCCAAATGTACTCATTCATAAACCGGTTAGCCTGACAGCCAGTACAATCATTACTGCAGATGTTTCCATCCTTGAATACAGCCATCTCGATTATTTAGATGCATTTGAGGAAAGATAGTTAGCTTGACAGCTAATCAAATTAATCATTAGCCGCTCCGCATAAAAGTATGGACAGACAAGTTATTTCTCTAAGACAGGAGTTGCAGTGCTATTTCCACTGCAACTGGCTAGTTATCCAGTGATTGATTGCGAAAAAGATAACTAAATGTGAACCATTTTACTCAAAGGAGGTCTCGTACTTTGAGATATCGCACTATAAACTGGGTGGTATAACACCAGCGTTTTACCACCAGGTTGAGTCTATGTCAGGACCTTCCCCAAGACGGTCTTGGGTATTTGCCAGGTTTGCAAAAGGATGCACAATAGGCTGGGATTTAGATAAAATGTAAGAACTACATTTGGTTAGAGTACTTAAAAGAGGTTTCGAAAGTGGGAGAGATGATCAATAAATCAAGTAAAGTATTACACAAAAGATCCCCATGCGCCACGCCGAGTCCCGGCAGTTCGATTTAACGACTATATCCAGAGCCGTGACCGTGAGATACTCGTTTGTTGGTATGCACCACAAACAATGTAGTGGCCCTTATATAGTGGAAGAACCCCTCCCCTCGGACATTATGATCACTGGCATCAAAGAAGCATATAAGACTTCACAGGCCCCTGGGACTCGCCTAGCACTTCACAAGACAAATGAGACTGGTTGCATGTAACCTTGAAATATCGTGGATTAATAAGTCTCTTGCAGAGTGATTTGGCACTTAGCAAGGGCACTGCGGTTGCTGTGAGTGTTTTGCAAAGGGGAGTTTGCGACCGCAGGACAAGCAACCAGAACCTCACAAAGCAATGGTGGATGTCACAATGCTAGCTTGTAGAAGTCTATCAAGTTGAAAGAGCCGCAGAGTCATTTGCTAACAAGCTAGGGGATACCAAGCGTGGTAATGGCCAGCGAAGAGCATTTGTGACAGGTTTGTGGAAGTCTACCAAATTAAAACGTTGTTTACGAGCAGACAGCCAACGAGAAATCTGTGCTGGCTTTCGGCCCATTTCATGACGGCGTCAAGGGTACACTTCAGTTGCTCAATATAGTAAAGTTAGAGTTTTGTCAAAGTTAAAGGCGCTGCTAAATAGTATTGCACAACTTTTGAGAAGGATCATTACTGCTGGTTGTGAGGATGGAATACTACAGAATGTTTCGGTACAGTGCGCGAGGTACACCGACTAAGTCGCTCAATGCTGCCGAGTTGCTTCAAACCAGTGTCGGATGCGGTATGATGGGACGGCTCTAGTGAGGTGTCTCTAAAGAATCTGTCTTCACCAAAACTACCAACCGATTAACGTCGCGTGCTACGCTCACCAAAGGCTGGTGCACTCCTAAACGGCGGCTCCGAGGTAGGCACAAGATAGTGAGATCTATCTTCACCGTCGTTAATCTATTGGTTGTGAGCGATCGCATTTGCACGAGGTGCGCTGACAATTCGGCACTCAACCTTGGACCAACACTCTTTGGAAGTACTCTTTGGAAGTAGTTGAGATGCATGATTGCCGTGGTATACACAAATACGACAAACTCAGGACGACATTGAGGTTGAGGGTCTGTCAATGCCAAGCGCCAAGAATGCACGTGCGCGTAGTGTCACTCTAAAAAGTGACGACACATTGTCAACACAACCGTCCTTCACATAAATTCACTTCAAAAAGAGCACGATTTTCATGCAAACAACATTTATAAAGTTATGATAAGGCCATCGTAAAGTCATAATGTACAAATAATGAGCCTGACGGTGCTTGCAGTTATCGATATCGAGATCTAGAAGAGTTTCAAGCAAAGGCATATGCTCAAAGCACATCCTGCCGACCTCAGAAGAACAAATAACCACGCCATCCTTCCAGGTATACCAGTAACACCTCGAAAACACAAAAAGAGAAGAGTACGCAAGCTTAACACATCATGGCGCTGACCAAGGCAGGAGGGCGACCAGGAGCCATCTTAGCATTAGTGACTGGCACCCAGAGTCCTCAAGCTCCTAGTTTGCGGCGTGATAGGCTTCCAGCTACTTAAAGTAACCTGCCACATAGGCCGGAAAGGAAGAGAGAAGAAGGGGATACCCAAGTCGCCAAAAGCCTAAGGTTATCCTATTTAGGCGCGTGGCTCAACGTCGGCGGCGTCAGAGTCAGCCCAAGTGACACAGCTGCGTCTCTTGGCGCCATCAGATGGCTTGGCCCATTCGAGCTCTCCGGCATGCTCCTTCAAGACCTTGATGCGTGCATCCAAGTCGCCTCTGAGAGTAAACCACCTAGCCTCTATAGCACGAAGTCTCTTGTACTGCTCGCGGCTCATCTTGCGGCCAGAACGCTGCTCGTCGGTCTTCTCCTTAAACTTCTGCATCTCACGGTCGACATCATAGGCTACCCAGCGGATCTTGGCGCTCAAGGCCTTCCTGTTCTCAGCCTCGGAAGTTATATCCCTCTTGACCTTGGCAGTCTTGGCGAGGAAACCCCTCCGAAGCTTGGTTGCCTCCTTGATCATGTCTTTCTCAAGGACCTTCCCAGCCTTTGCATCAGCGCCCTGGAGGAGAAAAACGTGGAGGGCGTCGTTCTCAAGTTCTTGGATAGAGTCGGCCACTCTCTTTTCTGCGTCGAAGCACTTATCGAGCTGGTCCATTAACTGGTCCTGAACGACGCCTGCGTTATGGCTCTCCTTCTCGGCAACGGCAACCATCTTTGGCAGACGGAGCTCTAACATCTTCATCTCAAACTCGAGAAGCCTGAGTTCGCCGTCAATAAGACCGCTGGCGGACATAGTGAAGGGGCCTGGCGGACCATCAACATGTTGGCCGGCGTCGGACATCTGAGGACCCTTGACGCGGCTGAAACCGCTGAACATCCTGCGGCTTGCGGATCTGAGGAGAGCCGTCTTGCCGAGTGGCGTGTCGCGCTGCGTATCGACTGGGACGTCGCCTTGGGCCTTGCCGTCTGGGTTGCGCTTGGTCAACATCGAGAACGATCTTCCGAGAAGCCCGGAGTTGGAAACCGGCTTTGCGCTGCCAGTGGTGGACTTATCGACTTTCTGTGCGTTTCTCATGGATAAAGTTCTCAGTGTCTGGCGGAAGCCAATGGTTCGAGTGGATGGAAGAGTTGATGGAAGGCTAGATTGTGGTTAGCAAGGTCCGAAGCGGAATTGTACGCGGCGTATTTCATTACCTCTTGTCCAGTGGTTCTGGCAGCAAGTCAACCGATGGTGCATCAACGTAATCCACCTCAGTGAGTGTGAGGTGGCCCAAGTCGCCGCCGTACTTTGGTGGGCCCAGTGCACGGTTGCAGACATTGTCGATGGTGTCCTGTCCCGACGCCGATGTGAAGGAGTATCTGCATGATGAATCAGTCGCAGTTCACCGAAAAGGAAAGCAAGAAAGTACGTACCTCTTGCGCGTATCCACAGCTTGCATGATCTTCTTTCCATCATCTCCGATCTTGATCTCAATCGATCCGCGTGCCTGAAGGTCGACATAAACCTCCTTCAACTCCTCCTGTGCCGCCAACGCGTAGACACTTGGTCTGCGTGGCTTGGTTGGAGTGAAACCGATGCGGACTTCACTGCGAACGGACGAGCCGCCGGAATCCCTGTCGAAAACTTAGCGTCATCATCTCAGTTTAAAGTCTGCGAAAGGGGCATAACCGACCTCTTCTGCTTCACCTCATCTTTCAAACGCTCCTCTGCGATTGGTACGCCTCTATCGTCCCCACACCAGTCCTCCGTCTGGGCGATCTCCTGGAGGTCGAGAATTCTACTCTCCTCAATGGAGAGATGCTTGCGGTGTAGGAAACTTGGGTCGCGGCGGGCAGCACTCAAGTGAGCGAACTCAACGCGGCCTTCATTATTGACGCGTGGAGCAGTCGCTGGAGTACCAACGGCAGAGACGTATGCATTGGTGCTCTCTGGAGTGCCAACGCCCTCAGGGCTACCATAATACTTCTTGAAAAGGTGAGCAGCTGGATGTGGAAGGGCCACAAGGGTATCCTTGTAGCTCAATTGAGAGCCGCCGGAAAGTCTACAATGTTAGCTACTGAAACACGTGGCACGACGGAAACAAGAACGAACCTCTTTGCGTCGCCATCTTTTAGCAGCTGCGAGTAGAGGGTGTTTTCCTGTGTGTCCATTGCAAAGCCGCCGAAGTCGCGAGAAGCACGGGCAATTGGGATGGCAGCGGAGGTGTTTGGGGCGTAGGTAGTACACTTTTCCGTTTCCTTTCCCTTTGCAGTTGGTCCGCTCTTGTTAAGCGCGTTGTCTGCGGTTGCGTCCTCCATCTTGGTGATGGTGACGCGGTCGCTACTGGTGCGGGTGTGGTCCATGTCTGGGTTGTCGATGAGTTCGGTGTTAGATGCGAAGTCGATAGTAAGTGAATCTCTAGTTCTTGGCAAACTATCGCTCGGGATGTGAGAAGTATCGTCGGAGTTGTCCGACATTTTGGTAATTGTCGAATGTTATTCAGGGAGTTTTTGGCTTGGGTGTACCGGGTGCAGTGAAGTCGAATGGCCCCTCGGCCAATGTCCAGAGCCTGTGATCCCGCCAAGGCGTTGTTTACATCTGGCTCACAACCCGCACGTGATCAGCCGTGCGAGTTATGCCCTATGTTTACATGCATGCCCTAAAAAAACGCAAGCCGGGCGCAAAAGCTTCGGAGAATTTATGAGGTTCACAGCAGCACAGCGGGCGCAATCTACCTAGACGGCTTTAGGCGTATGGCATTTGCTGATCTTTCTGTCTGCAGTTAGAAACGATAAAGGAATCATTGTGCACACAAATCACCTTAGCATAGCGGCCGCACAAGTAAACAATTGAAAGAGGTGCTTATAAGACAGCGTTACTGGCTTCAAGCAGGGCCACAACATGCACACATGAAAGGGTTATTGAGGAGAAACATTATTCGCTATTGCGACTCATTGCGTTTTAATACATACTTCTACCTCTGATCTGTATTCCTCAACCTGTGCTGGAGCACGAAGAAAGACGGAAACCGTATTGTATGGCCACCCAACGCCGCATATTTAACACCTTAGGCACCAATAGAGGTCATCTCAGACTGCGCTCTAGACACGACAGAGTGCACAGAGTCCTCGACGCCATCAAAGAGATCCTCATGGTCAGAGAGGTCGGAGATCTCAGACTCGATGTCCTGCTTCTCCTCGATTGCGGTACAGACACCACCAACGCCATCATCCTCAACAGAAGCGACGACGTCCTGAGCAACGAAGAGGGAGTCCTCCTCAGCTGGAGCAGCAGCGTCGGCCTCGACCTCGACAGCCTCATCCTCAGTGCCACTGGTAGCGATACCAGCGGACAGCTTCTCGTGCTCGGCCATGACCGACACGTACCACTGCTCGGCACGGATGACCTCGACAGCAGTGGAGGCGCCGACGTGGGTTGGGATGAGGGTCATGCCGTGGCGGTTCTTGACGTGGGCCTTGAGGTTGCCGTGGTCGGAGAACTTGCGCTGTCGGGTGTTAGTTTAATCTTATGTGCGCGAGATCTGGATGGAGGCTTACATTTCTCAGGCACATATTGCCGTCGAGCTCCTTGAAGCGGCAGAACAGCTCGCCCTTGTGGACGATCATGTCACCCTTGCACTGGAGTGAAGTCGTTAGCATCAGCTCTGAGATCATGTGGATGACTAGGTATGCATGCAATCATGCCAGGGCTAGTTGAGGGTATCTGTGTGTCGGCAAATGGGAACTTACATCCTTCTCGAAAGGCTTGATGCCAAGTATTCTCTCCTCGAGCGCCTTGTACGCCTGGTACTTTGGCTAGATTCTCGTTAACTCCTTCAGACCGCGTGAGATGGCCGTTGATACATACCTGACGGTTGATGTTGTGCTCCGGAACCACCTTCCTCTTGTAATCCTTGACGTATCCCCTCTTGGTAATACGATAGCCTGGCTTCTGCGTGAGGCCATACGGGTTCAGGGCGGTGATCAAGTGCTTAGGCATCTTGGCGGTGGAGTAGTTATTGAGAGGAATGCAAAAAGAACGATTGTTGGTTGTTGCCGGCACGAAGAACGAAAAACGAGGGAAGGAAAGAAAAGAAAAGAGTGTTGGTTGTTGGGTGCATGGAGTACGAAGAAGAAAAGAAGAGAAAGGGAGTTGAGGTTGGGAACCAGAAAAGCTTTTGATTCAAAATGCCGAGGCGCGGATCAAGGGGGAGGCCTTATCGGAACACTATCACCATCATTATGCAAGCAGCGGTGGCTTACAGGCACGGGATGACCTTCATGAGGCTGGATAGGGCATACATTTATCAATTGTAGGCTGGTTGAAAAGCCGCAGGTCATCCCAGGAACCTTGTCCCTTTTTCGACAGCTTGCACTCGTTGCTGTTTGCGAAAACAATCTAGGAACGTCATCGGCATACCAAATCGGGTCTGAAATCTTGACAATAATTATTTCGAGTTCTCACATTACACCTAGCAGAGGATTATGAGGATATAGCACCTTCGACCAGCACCGCTCGGTGTCAACCTCAACATTCTAACCCGAACACACTAATACATGCTCGAAATAATTTGCAAAGACCGTGTCAACCACGCTCATTCTACTGAAAAAGGTTTCTAAATGATTTTATGCAAACAACTAATTAGGAAGTTACCATAGCAACCAATGAAGATACTCATCATCAACCCCTCAAGTATTGTAGGACTGTAGCCGGGCCGCTGTCGTAAATTCAGATTAAGAAAGCAGAGGTTCAAGTACAGGAATCAGAATAGCAACTTTATTATCTAAGGCAGCCCAACATTAGTTTGGTTAGAGGAATTGTTCCAGCGATGTCGTATGGTGAAGCTGGGCGCTAAGCCATTTGTGGAGAAGGGCTACCATGGGGCCAAGCAATGTGCCTGAAATTAAGCGCCCAAGCGCCAACTTGCTACAGAATACGTCGCCTTTTCCAATGTTCCTGAAAGGCTTCAGCTTAACACGTTTTCGAGGCCCGCATACGTCTTTGGAAGTCAACTCGCAGTCATGGCGTTTTGCGCACCAATATGGCCGTTTTCGACTCCACGACTTGCTGTGAACAAGATACAGCTACCAAGTATGGCGATTACGCACGGAACCTTTCCGCCAGAACAATGACGAAATCGGCAACTCATTAATTTGCGTCCAAGACAAAGCGCAATCGATGAACTCTCTGTTACGAGGACGGCTTCAGAGAGAGGTGGACAGCAATATTGTTCTCCTCGGCTAGTGCTATGAATGAACAATGTCCAAGTATAAGGTGCTGTTATCCGTTGAGTTAAGGCACTAAATCAATTGCATATTCTATTCTTCGTAACAGAGTCTCGAGCTTGGCAGGCCTCTCGTCTGCGCTTCGACAGGTTCAATTCATCAGTCTGCCACGACTCGATTAGCTATCGTTGTGATGTTGTCTGTAGGAAGCTCACAACTGTCTCGAATTGTAAGTCGTACATGTGCGAAAATTGTCCTCAAGAAGCCTTGTGCCACAAATGGTTGTGAGCAAGCGCAAGATAAGAATACGCCTCATCGTTATAGTTTTGCTAGCCGTCGCAAAGCTCTGGTTGGAATGTTGTCCTTGTTAGTGGAGATATACAGAACTGGGCAGTGCCCGAGAAGCATTCCGCGAGTCGGGCTTCATGTAGTTGCACTTCCACATGATCAAGCACTTAAGTTGTCGCATTTGCAGTTCTTCACCTCGCATGTTGGAGTTGATTGATTGTATTGATGGCATTCCAAAGTCACTTTTTCAGCTCTGACAACTAGTCCACTGTCGAATGCAATGTTTCTCTAGAGTAGAGCCGAAACAACGAAAGAAACTATAGCCAACGTATCTCCTAAGACGCTATCATATGAGGGCCACTGTTTAGAACGCCCTCGACTATCTCGACTCAAGCCAAACAACCAGACGATGTCCAAGTTTTGCCAGCATATCCTGATCTGAGCGCTTCCAATCAGGAGACTACTCTGAAGTAGCGTCCCTGTTCAATCGTTGTTAGCACTATCCCTTGCTCGAAATAACCAAGATATCATACCTCTACAATCTCCGTCTCAGGCATCAGGCAGACAATCTATAACTCGGACTTGATGACATCGGATGCGTCTTTGGTTGGCTCCTGGCTGAGGAGGTTGCTGGCGTTCCAGAATGGCCTTTTCTTCAACGCCTCAGCATCACGCCGCTCGGTCTCGCGCTTCTCGGGCCCGCGTCTTCTCGGCCTCGCGCTGGAGTCGCTCGACCTTGATTCTCTTAACGGTAGTGTTAAGAATGAATCTGTGGACGTCGGCGAAGTCCTTCTCAGCGATTCCGGCACGTGCCAAGTCCTCGTTGCGAATCCTGTATGCCGTACGGCTATTCTGGACCAAAGTAATCTTGCGGCCGTCGAGCTTGAACTTGAAGTACTTGACATCATCTGTGTTGCCGAGTACAGTGGTGTTGTAGAAGCTGTCCATGCGAGGGAAGACGGTGCGCCCTCCGGATCCGGTCAAGTTGTTGTTGGCCAAAGCCACTCTCTTCTTGTTCGCGGACGCCTCGCATTCGGCAGCCAACTGCCCCTCAAGTCCTGGGTCCCCTGCAGCTAGGCCGAAAGACTCCTTGCGCTTTCTGGCAACAAGCTCGAACGCACGGCTTTTATTGGAACGCACATGGCTACCACGAGAGTGGCTAAACATACTGCGACCACGTTTAACCTCACCGATGGTCTTTGGGACAATGACGTCGCCATCGATCTTTGGGGATGGGATTCCGCTGGCGAGCTCTGGGTGCCCGCCGAGGGCAAGTGCGCAGATTATGGCCTCCTTGTAGACGACGACTTCTTGCTCCTCGGGAAGCAAGTTCGCGCATTGCTTGATCAAGTTGGCGACCGGGATTGGCTCGCGTCCATCGATCTGGGAATCGCCATTGTCGTCGGAACCAGAAATGCTGGCTTCAAACTCGCTGGGATTTGGAGAGTACAACTCAACCATATCACGGATACTCATTGGCTCGGCCGCAGCAGACTGACCGCTATCAGTTGTCTCTGGCCGTGAGGAAATGCTCTTCGCCTGTCTCACCTGCTCGTCTTTGTATCTGTCGACGAACTCGGCCTTGGTATTGGCGAGCTGTGTAGCCAAGGCCTCCTTGAGTTCGGCAGTGATCATCTGGGAGATGTTTCTGGAGTATGATACAGCAGCATCAGAGTATGCGGTCTTGATCGATGCCGACTTCTTATAACTATCCTTGAAGTCCTTCTCGACGGCAGCCAAGTGCTTATCGAGCGCGGCCTCGAGGATAGAGCCACAGAAGTCTGGATTCTTGATGATCTCCGCGGCTGCGCACTCAAGGAACTGCTCCTTGACGGAAGCGAGCTGGGAGTCTAAGGCAATCTTCAGGGATGCGCCGGACGGATCTGGACTGTGAAGAAACTGGGAGCGAGTGACAGAGAGCTCGGAGTCCAGGTGGGACAAAAGCTTGCCGTCGATTGGGCTCGGTGTTGCCGGGCTCTTCACGTTGCGAAATAATGGATTTGAAATATCGATCTTCAGATGGCTCGAGGCAGATCTATTGATGCGAAGGGGAATGTGCGCGGCGCCCATGGCAGTTGCAGGCGGAGACTCCTTTGGAGTGGTGCTCTTGCCGAGAATCTGGATCACGACTATTAGCACTCATTGGTGTGTGGTATTTGGCCAAATGCGCGTACCAAGGATGGGGCGTAGCAATAGCGTTCAATCACGTCTGCTGCTGGGCTGCCAGCTGGAGTGGTCGACATTTAGAATGCCAAAGAAGAGGACGAAATCCAGCAACACGACAGCTATTTCACAGCTGCAGAAATCGATATACCTAAGAAATCCCGTGCGTCGATGGACAAATTTGTGGGGTGAGCTGGCGCATGAGCTTGTGGCGACTTAAGCGCACTGCCAGACCGGGAGCGCCAAGACCTGTCAGAGCTGCAACACAGCTTAGGCCGCGCGCCAAGCTACACCAAGCCAGCCACAATTTGGAATTTTTTTTGGAGACGGCGCACGAACAAACGGTATCCTATTTTGCGCATTCTATGAAATTATACACGTATCAAATTCCACGATCAACTCGAAGGACAATATTACTCAATTGGGATATCAGAAACATATAAATTGCTATGCTTTTCTCGGCATGAATACGAGTAATAGCCGCACACTCTATATACACGAATCGAACCCCTAGACGCCTCAGCCTCGCAATGATACCCCCAGGGTTTGACAGCCGATCGAAGGCGGCAGTCTTAGAGAAGCCGTTGGCGCGGTCACTGTGGCAACGAGCTACATTTGGGAGTGCATAAACGGCTAAAGCGCCAGGGGTAGTCGTCACGTTTCAAGGGCCACTGTGCTTGCGATAGGCCATATCCACGGCTCGTGGCCAGGTTTTATCATCAATCTAGCATATTCCACAGAGGCTGGTGGTCGGCGGATAGCACCAATGGTTAGAATGACGTCGCCAGGGTCACCTCCTGCTCGCTTGTGGCTTCGCGCGAAGCTTGACAGGGAGATTGAAGATGTTCAGGTTTCAGGGCCAGTTACTCAGTGGCTAGACCATGCTGAGTTTGGCAATCGACAGTGTGTAGACCCCTTGGGATAATGAAGTCCTGCTTGGTTATGCAGACAAGTCTTAAATCTCGTTGCGCACCCTGTAATGCCAAGCTGGTTGACGCAACACAGCTCTTTATTAAGACGCATTAAAGAGAAAGTCTATTTAACTATCTGAATTTATGGTTTAGTTAAGTATGTCGGTTTTATAAGTGATGTGGTGTTGGTTGTGTTCAAGTGCTTATCGCCGTTGGGCTATCTGCTAAATGAGGAAATTGCTCGAGTAATTGTGCGTGTGTTATCATTGTGTGTCAAAGTTATGCATGTTAGAGTGAGGATAAGCTTCGACTATGCCAAGCCTGTGTTAATCTAGGGGTTCCCGGTCAACTGGCTTTTGAGAAGACAGGATGAAGTCGTCATATTAGTCTTCTCGTTTTTTTTGGTGTACAATCCTAGGCGATTAGCACTATTTCGGTGTATGTCATCCTTTATTCGGTTATCTAGTCACATTACAGATTTTGAACGCTAAAAATAGGTTTTCTTGCCTCTATATAGACTACTTCCTCTCAGTATTCACTACTCGAGTAGTTTGCCATCACTACTCAGCAGTTCACTACTTAAGTACTACTTGGGGAACGCTGATACAGACAATATAATCGACCTCACTTTAATATGTCTTCCCAGTCCTGCACCCTTGTCCCAGATATTATGAGAAGCTCGCCGCCGCTGCGTCTAACCCTGAGCCACCAAAGCAAACCGCTCGTTTCTCCATGGCCGATGCTATGCTCATCAACCACCTCGACCCAATGCGTAAGAAGCTCGCTACGTCTCGCGACCGCAAGATGACCTCAGCCCAGCTCGCTCCACAGAGAGAGATGGACAAGATCAACTGTAAGGGCAAATCGAAGAAGGATCCGCCATATTTGGGGTTTCGTGGTTTTCTCGCAGAATCCGGACTCGACATCAGCCACACCTCCCCAACACCGCAGCAGAAGACGGAGATGGCCACCAAGAAGAGAGAGTTGGCTGCTGACAAGAAGATGGTCGCTGTTGGCGACTTTGAGGATGCCAGCGACGGATCCATGTCTCCTGTCTCCAAAGCTCAATAACCCTCTTGAAGACTTCATTGAGGACGATTGGTTCCAGCTCACGGCCCGTCCAGTGGTACTGCCAACGTATGTACGTTCTCAGCATCACATCATCCATAACTAACGCAATATGGCTCCACAAGGAGGGTGCCATCACCAAGGAGACTGCCAGCGAGGAAATTAAGGCCCCAAAGGTAAGTCTCATCATCACGACCTCTCCTAAGGGCAACCTCATACTAACTAGTATCGACATACTCCAAATCAAGAAGAACACCCCCGGTCCACGTTCTACTCCAATCAAGGTCGGGAAGACGACCCCAAAAAATGTCAAGTCCTCCAAGCGCCGACGGAAGGAGTACGACCAGAAGGGAGTTGATGGCCTCGCACTCCACCCAAATGCTGCCCAGAGCCGTGCCTTCGAGGAGGAGGGCCGCCAAAGCTATCCCAAAAAGGTATACTCATTTACACTCATACGAGGCGGTTTCTAGAATATTAGCTAACATGCCATAGCTCTCCGCTTGTCAGGTTGATGTCAAGCGCAATGGCGAGCTCGGATTCCTGGGAGAGGATGATGAGTAAATTGGCTATGCGTTAGGCGTTCATGCTTGTTGCTTTGACGTTGGGTCTTGATTATATCGGGTGCATCTTCAGCAGGTGTTTGAATCGTTGCATTCAGACCAAGCAAATACCATATTGGCACATAGTAGTTAGGCGTTTCATGTTCACACCAGATTGCGGAATAAATATATTAACTTCACCGTACGGCGCGTTACACACTGATTTTTACACCTCCTCCCATAGGCATATCGTGGTCGTAAAGTATGAGCAGAGAGGGGACAAGGGAGAACTCGAGAGTTCTCCTCGCCATCGAGAACCACGACTACCAACTACTTAACACTGAGCATAAGAACCCCAAAACTGTTATCAATATCGACGAAATAACTCGTGATCCAATTAGCCAACCGGCACTCATCTTACACTTGCTGTGATCGAGATCGTAAGGCCGGTGATGTGCTGAGACTACGAACGAGGAAGTTAAAAGTATACAACCACCACTAGCAACTAGTTAGTCTAGTTCACAAGAACTACAAGGCCCTTATCGACATCGAAAACATAGTTCGTGAACAGATTAGGCCGCAAGCTACCCTCCTCCTATACATTCATAAATCATGATCGTGGACCCAGTGCTTATGGTAACCGACAGACGAGAACTCTTAAGTTCCCTCCGTGATTGAGGACCCCCAAAGGCAACTGGTCAATTCATCACATACCCAGAAGGACTACAAAGGTCTTATCAATATTGACGTTGTGGCCCGTGAACCGGTCAACCTGCAAGTGTGTCTCCTTTCTGTGTATTCGTGATCGTGATACTGGTGATTCCTCTCCAAGACACAAAGGGAGACCTCGTAAGTTCTCCACCCCATCGAGAACTACAACTAACAACTACTTGGTTCAGCACACAACTAGAAGAAAGTTATTACCGATATTTAAAACATAGCTCGTGGACCAGTTAGTCGACGTCCCCAACATCAAGAATGGAAAGTTGTACTCTTGTAGACAGCTGACGATGGTGCTAAAGGGACAGACGAAGAATTGAAAAGTTCCTCGCGGAATTTAAAGCCACCACTACTCACCGGTCAGCCCAGTAAAGATAGATTACGAAATCCTCACCAACATTGACAACCTAACCGATTAGCGGACCTAGCTTGCGATCCCGAGATACCTTCATGATTGAAACCAGAGATCTGTACTTAATAAGCAACTACTTGACTCAGAGCATAGGAGTAGAAGGCTCTTATCGATATTGACGACATAGCTCACGAACCGATTAGCCGACCTAGCCTGCGACAACAAAATAACTTCAAGGTTGAGAGCCAAGATCTGTACCCGAACAGTAACTACTTAGTTCAAGATATGAAGACTGCGCTGACCTTACAAATATTGAGTTAATAGGTGGCAAACCGATTAGCAGACTTGCCTTTGCGAGCGCGAGATGAAGCCATGATTGGAGTAAAGACCTGTACTCGAGCAGCTTCTGGGCAGTGAAGAAGGAGAAACTCACTTTCATCGAGAGAATTAGTGAGATAACTCGACCTAGTGGTAGGACAGATATCGGGGAACATTGATATCACTCAAGGCCATCGCAGGCAGAAGAAAGAAGACAAAGCAAGACTCGCGAATCATAACATCATTTTATGCAGGGTATCACCGACCTATTACCTACTCTTATGCCCATGTATATGCTTCTACACCTTCTTCCTTTCTTCTCTTTCAACCTCATCCACCCCTTCCCTCATACAACCTCCCACTTCGCCACACACCCAAAATTCATAGCCTTCCCCTTCGCCTGCACGAACTTCTCCTTCGTCAATCCTCGTCCTTCCACACCACCCATCTTATCAATAGTGTAAATCTGAACCTCCTCCCCCCTTCCACCCAGTAGCCTATTAGGCACGTCGACCCACCATATACCGTTGCCATCAAAGTTAAATGGTATCAGATCTTCGCAGTATCCCATCTCTTGACTCTTCGACACTTTAACAACAAACAGATAAGGCTCTCCCGTGCCGTTGCGGTGGAAATCCCAATGCTGACATTTCTTCTGAAAGAGAAAGCGGGTGCTGCCGGAGGGTAAAGTGGAGGCGGGTATAGCTTTCAGTTGAGGGTGGATGGACGTCTCATCAATCCCATGTTTATCCAACACGCCAAAAGTCTGGACCCTCTCACCCTTCGGTTCAGGGCCGAGCACGTATTCCTCCCACCTTATCACCCTTCCATCCTCACGATACTGATGCATGCCGTTTTCCGGATAATGCTTAAGCCCGAAAACTTCGTTGCTGGATGTGAAATAGTCGGGAGAGAATTTTTTATGATATTGCTTATCATCACCCAGATTCCCAGCGCCCCAACACGCATCGATTAACTTCCATTGCCCTCCGTCAATTTTTACAGCATTCCAGGCGTGTCCTGCGTCATACGCAGGGATAGGTTGCCCACTATTCGGAGACCAGTCAAAGCCGTAACCTTTCCCGTGTCCACCAACGACGACGCATTCTAAGCCGGCTTTGGTGGCGATAGCGTGGTAGATACGTGCATAGTTCTCACAAACACCGAGACCGGAACGGATTGCCTCTTCGGCGCTTTGGTGCTTGATGTTGCCTGATAAAAAGGAGGCAACGTCGTAGGCGATGTTGTGGTGTGTCCAGCTGAAGATTGCTCTCGCCTTATCGGTCAGAGATGTGAAGGGGGAGCAAAGGTAATGCGCCAGGTAGTCGACTGCGGAGCCAGGCGGCAGCTGCTCCCGTGCATACTGGGCGCCGACTGCGTCTGGGCCTGAGAAGCCCCGGCATATCAGGCAGGAGTTGGGATCTGCTACCGCTGCTGGAGGTGGAGAGACGGCCACGGATATAGCCCTGATAGCGTCGATCTGCGTCTTTGGAGGGCGAGACGAGGTCGGAATCGGTGGTGGCGCACCACCCCCTACATCACCAGTTAGCCCGACAGACGCCGCTTTCGACCCCTGTCGATGACTACCCTCCTCCTTGATAAACCTGCTCATCATCTCCGCGGTCCTGTTCCACTGAAAGTCCACCGGCGCATTCTTCCGTCCCGCAGCGTAGAGTTTGATGGTCGGATAACTCTTCGTCATTGGATCAGCGCCAGGGATGACCTCGTGTTTCGACCAATCAATCATCGCAATGGTGACCTTGTCGCTCGCGCCAGCATACATGGCTCCAAGCTCACCGTAGTCTGGTAGCATGGCTTTGCAGTACTTGCAGAAGTGTGCGTGGAGTAACAATAGAACGTCCTTGTTGTTGTTGATTACTACATTTTGGAAGTCCTGGATAGAGTTGAGCTCAATGACCAAGTTAGCTGGTGGACGAGGCGGTTGAGCAGGTTGAGCTGAATGGGCGTGGGAATTGTAGCCGTTAGTGGCTGGAAAGTGAAGCATGGTTGGTGCTACGTCATCTTGGCGGGTTTTGGGCACGATACCGAAACCGGGGTTTGCACGTGGACGAGCTGGCAACGTTGGTACCTGGCTCTTCTGTGAGCCATTGCTAGGTCTTGATGGAAGCTGAGGAACAGGTCGAGAAGGCAGAATGGGTGTCTGCCTAGATGGCAGTGAAGGTCTTGACGGCAGAGTAGGAACTGGTGGTGCTGTTACTTGTCTCGTGATCCGTGGCACAGATGGGGTAGGATTTGACTTGGCCTCCGATATCCTATTGAGCCTGGCTTTCTCCTCTAGCTCACGCTTGCTGGGCGGCAGAGGCGGCAACTCGGCTTCATCGAGGCGAGGTGGAAGCCTTCTTGACCGACTTGTGTCCACCGAGCTCGCACTACTCTTTGTCCCGCCATACGAGTAGGTTGAGTGTGCCGAATACGTGCTCCTCAATGACTCACTACTCGGCTTACGGACAGCTTCGACAATTGCCAACTGGTCACTTGGCCTTCGTTGCGGCAGCTGAGGACTCGGTGCTAACGATTTGCGAGTAGGCAAAGGAGGTGGTGGTTTCCTTGGCAAATCTCTTTCACTTAGACGCAAATTTCTGGACTTGATCTCACGGTCAAGAATAGGCGGCGGAGCTACCGAGGCGGCAGGTTGATTGCCAATTGTGGTGCTGATGGCTCCGCCATTTGGTGTTGATTGAGCTCTGAGATTTTGGTGAGGTCTGTCAACCAGTTTTGGTGGTGGTGGGGGTGGTGGCCGTGGGCGAGCGCTGGCGATGGTCAAGGAGTTGTTTTGAGGTGGCGCAGCAGCGTCAGCAGCTTGAGATTGTTTTAAGGCTGCAATTCTCTCCTTCAAAGACAGAAATTGAGGCTCTGGGGCGTCAGACATCGTGATGATGTTTTGGCTACGGAGGAAACTTGCCATTGCTTCTACTCGTATAGTGGGGTGGCGTGGGGTTGGTCGTCGTAAGCTACCTCTGAAGCTAGAAGGTCTGTTATTGGCTAGCTTTTTAGCGACAGTGAGGCCCGTGAAGCCTGAACATACCTTCCACCAACATAACCATTCAAGCGAGACCGAGTAGTAAGGGGCAAAGGTGTCAGTATCACAAGCACGACAGACTTCACTGTTATAGAACTTGGTGTTCCAATACTTGTTATGCCAAGGCTACTTCCCAAGGCCCCAGTGTGGCTGAAACGCATTCCCCGCACCCAGTCCATCTTTAAAAGTGGTCTATGTGGCTGGTGATCTATCGCACGGGCCATGCCTAATTAGGTAGAAATTCATGTGAACTTGACAGTCAAATTAAACTAATAATGATCTACACTAGCCCTTAGCCTTTTCTTAAGCGATAATTACCGAGCAATATTAGGAAGGGTATGCTCCGAGACTGACAGGTGTCAGTCTACTGGTTGGCCTGTGCAGGCTCGCTCCCGCTGTCAGTGGGCTCACCGGGCCCAAATTCCGCCTAAGCCCAATGGAGGAATACGAGCTGGCCTGACACCTGAGTTGTATCAGTCCAACACATCAAAAGAACCCGACTGATAGGCACCTTAAGTCCCATTTCTTTCTCCATCATAGTTTTTTCATTGTTCATAAACATTCGTGGTATAGCGGTACATTTGCTTCATTGCATTTTTTACACTTCGTATTGTCCGTTTGATCGGTTCATCACAAAGACACCACTGTTGTCTTGCTTGAGGACTTGTTCGCGTTTCACCGACCCTACTCAGCCTTCCCATCATCGCTCGTACAGCGATCGTCCCAGCCGCGGCGGCTCCAACCTCAACATAAGCCTTGCGCATCTCCAACCACGACATGCCTACGCTGTCTATGAAGACATCGCGCCGGAAGAGACCATCACCGAAAGCTACATCCTTAGACGACCGCACAGGGCCATGGATTAGAAGATACGAAGCAAGGTTAAGAAGAAAGAACAGAATCATTATTAGGACGACTCCAGCCTCGCCAATCATGCCGTTGTCGGTGACGAATGGCGATGTGCCGGAGATGGAGAGGGCGGAGGTCGAGAAGAATAAGAAGACGTTTATGAGTTTGCCGGAGGAAGTTCAGCGTATGATTATGAAGCTGGTGAGTTAAATTTACTTGCGCCGTCGTGATTGTCAATCCATCACTGGATCAACTGCCTGCCGCCTTCAGAGGTCAAGTGGACCTAGCTATGTGGGCCGATGTGGCAACTATAATCCAACATCACGAAATTTAACTTCTTGTTTTGCTTAAAGTGGATAATCTTGCTAACCGATTGTGATCGCAGTGCTCACAGCCTGAACGCATAGCACTCTGCCTTGTCAGCAAGCACTTCCACGAAATCGCAGCCGAAGCCTTATACCGCGACTTCAACATAGTCTTCCCAGACGACGATGACGTGAGCTATGATGGCACAATCGACGCTCTGGCTGGCGGTCTTGAGACATTCGCCACTAGTGATTTTAATTACCCTCGCTTCTTGCGCTCGATAGCATTGGACACCTTATCTGCAGGAAAGAAGGGCCAAGATGCATACAGGTACTACGGCTTCGATGTCAGCTGCGGGAAATTCATGAACACACTTCTCTTGCTGGCCATGAAGAAGGCCAATAAGCTGGAGGAATTCAGATGGAACATAAGGGTTGAGCTTAGCCGTCCTCTTTTCAGGATCCTTCACGGCATCGATACTCTGCAATATCTTCATCTTCGCATGCACCCGGGATCCTCCATATATGTGGCTCCACCTCCGCTCCAAGGACTCAATCAGCCGGAGTCCTCTGGCACAGTTACACCTCTTAGCACAACCGGCACAATATCAGGCATGGTCTTTCACTCCTCTAAATCAACTGCTACGGCGTCAAGCAAGCAGGCTGCAAAAGGCAATCCTGCTCCAGCGAACCCACCTACAATCTCTGGCTTTAAGAACCTCAAAACACTCGAGATCCTGGACATGGACACCTTGGAGTACATCGACGAGATCAATCAAGCAATCACTGCCTCAGCTGGCACACTCAACAAGTTGAGGCTCTCCATGTCGGAGTCGCTTGCTCGCACGGCACGAAAACCGCCGGCGGTGGTAGATGTCGCTAACGACTCAGAAGACGACATCGACGACGGCTTTGGCGGCATTCCACCCCCTCCAATGCCACAGCCACCCATGCCACTCAGTGATCTCGGAAGTGGCAGCGGCGACAAGGTAATCATTGCCAGCGAAGTCAAGAAGGAGCACGAAGCCGTCTTAGGCAAGATCTTCGGTATCGAGGCCGCCAAGCACAAGTCCGAGAAAGAGAGCGATGGCTCATCGACACCGGTAGATGATGGCACAGAGGATGGTATCGAGGGCGATGAGAAGTTTGAGAAGGACGGACAGAAGTTTATCAAGAATTTGCTGTTTATTAGTAAAAAGCTTATGTCCGCTAGCGCGCAACAGAAGACGCAGGCGCAGAAGGAGGCGTTGGAGATTATCGAGAGGGCGGCGAAGAAATATGTAGAGGAGCAGAAGGAGGATGCTGCGAATAAGAAGAAGGAGGCGGGGGTGGAGAAGAAGGATGGTAAATATGCCGATGGCCCATCCAAAGAAACTGAGAGCGACACCACCAAGGTCGATGAAGAGAAGAAGGACGGCGCTGATGAGCCAGGACTCTTTGATGAGAGGCCAGCCGAGAAACCAAAAGACGACAAGGAAGATGAGCCAAAACCAGAGGATATTGATGTCGAAGGCCCAGAGGTTGTCACTGATGAAGACGAAGTGGACACCGTGATCGAATCAACCACTCAAGAAGATTCCACATCTATGCCACGACCCTCCCCCAAGGCTACTACTGCCGCCACCGAAGACCCATCAAAGACACCAATAAACAACGTCATAGGTAATCTCGCTACGGACGGCGCTAAGGAGCAGCTTCGACTCGCGCATGAGAACTACCTTGAGAATGGGGCCCAGGAAACCGCGAATGCCTTGGAGGCGCAGAGAGGGGATAAACAGGCAATGACACAATACGTCCGCTTGACTCGGGGTCTACAACTCAAAACTCTAGCCATATACCTCATTCCGATCCGTGCCTCCATCCTATCCAAAGCAGTGGACCTTCGTTGTCTCAAGCGTGTCACGCTGCTAAATGTCGGTCCGCAGGCCGCATTCTGGAAACACATGACCAAACTCAATGAGGAGGAACCCTTGCCATTGAATAAGATACATAGCGACAATGTGACGATGGAGTTTTTGAAGTTGGTTGAGGCGCTGCCCAAGGTTACGGAGCTGTTTCTGCTTGAGAGGAGTAGTAAGAATCAGGAGTCTAGTTTTGCGCCGAAGACGAGTGTTACGGCGCAACAAATTCGCAAGACGGCCCTCAGCAAGCATTGGAACACATTGCGGAGACTGGTGATCAAGAACGAAAACGATTATAGTTGGGATTGCAACGAGCGGTTTCTGGAAATTTTATGTCGCCGCGGCAATATGTTGGAAGAGCTGGGTATTAGTTTTTCGAGTAAGGGCGTGGTATGTCTTCTCCATTCCTTTCTGTGTTACCCTCGTTTATTCCTTACCTTTAAACATCATCTAAGACAGGCACTGATAACGCTCAAGCATCATTTACTCCAGTCTTTGCACGGCATGGCGACTTTGAAAGCGCTTCATATACTGGCGTTTAGGAATGATGATACCTGTCACTGGGTCCTCCGCGAAGTGCGCAAATTCATCGTCGACATCGTTTCGCAGCACCCAGAAATGAAACTCGAATGGATAGCTCAAGACGGCGGTGTCGATCGGTTGATATGGGAGAAAGCTGAACCTAAAACCTCTTCATCCAAAACCAAGTCCAAGGGCAAAGGCAAAGACAAACAAAAAGGTCCAGCGCCAATATTCCCCTCCTTCAACACCTTACTCCAAGGCGAGAAGGAGTCGGGGTCCTCGAGCGAAGGTGAGAGTGAGGAGGATGTCAATGCAAACGGCGTGCCGACACCAGGCAGCTTCTATGGTGCGGCGAGCAAGAAGAAGGCGTATAAGCTGAAGTGTAAGGTGCAGGACAATGGGAAATTTTATGATGTTTGGGGGGTGCGGATGTGGAAGAAGGAGATTCTGACTGGTAGGGTATAAGCAGAGTGTCACGGGTCTGACCTACGACTGGTAGAGACAGTGGAAACTCATGACGGGATGATGATAAATATGTTGGCGACTGGCGAAGGACATAGGGCGCATAGAGGATCAGGTTGGACGATGGATGATGACGAAGGGGTAACAAATTGTTAATACGTTTCTTTGAGGTAGCGTAGGAGTATTTGCCGTAATGCACTGTCCTAGGCCTGACTTAACCGGCCAACTTCTGTTTGTCTCCCAGCAATAACTCATGGAATTTTTTCGCCGCAGTATTTCAAACTAGTAGCAACAACAACCGGTTGTCGGTTTGGGAGCTTTTAATTTTGTCTCAATCACGGTGTCCCTGATACGGTCTGGTCCCATATACCCTTCTGCTTCAGTCTAGGTGGCAGTTATCCTTTTCACGCTCAAGGCTTAACCATTTGGTAGGACATAGCTACGAAGAGCCGCTGGTGCTGCTGGTAAGGTGAATACAAAACTAGCATTTTGCAAGTCGGCGATGATCATGGCGCGAGAGTAACTTGTCCAACTTTGAACTCTTATTTCTACCCCGAGCTCAAACTCTCGGTTGGTGGCAATAACTGTTGTAACTGATGTTTTCGTAATCATCCATTTCTCGGCGTTTTACTATCTACGGGGAAAAGCCTCCTTCTTATGGAGGTCGCATAAACAATGGAAGCGTCTAGCTAGTCTAGACGCTTTGCTAGGCAACCAACCGCAGACCCTTTGTTCTTCTTTTTCTAGAAGGGTCTAGGACGTCCATCATCCTCAACAATAACGGCAGCATTAACGGCAGCTGGATACTTTGCGTGAGAGGCTAGAAAAGCAAGATCGATGTTGTAAAGCATTTACAACTCAGTTAACTTGTTAGCCTGAAAACACCACGCATAGGATGGTTGATTGCTTGAAATTTAGACTGATGTGGAGAGGGTAAGTTGTTGAGCATTGTGGGGTTATTTAGCTGCGTTGACAGAGTAGTCTTGTTATTAAGTTGTTCCCGTCCCAATTAACCAGTTCACCAGGGCCGCGCTGGCAGTGCGAGTGCTTCTGCGTTTAAGGCCAAGCCGCTCGGTAGGATATATGCGCCTACAATAACCGTTAATCTTAGCTACCCAAGTGCAGCGATGGGATAGATGGGACAAGAATATGGTACACTGCGCTCTGTTTCTAGTGCTGTAGTGATCATTGTGGATATGTAGGTCGACGGCAGCAGTGTTGCTTGGTCAAAAATATATGCCAATAAACAATAATTTGCACCTTCCTAACCATATGTCAACAGCAGGGCGCTTCCACACATCTGCTCATCAAGAACTGTTACCCATTTTATTTATCCGCCATAAAGAGCTTGTATCAACTGTTCCAACGCAGCCTTTTAGCTTACTCTGAGCTATGGCGTTGCCTTCATGGCCTGCCTAATCTGACTTGCCTGCGCCGTTATTTCTATGCCCAAGACCAGCTAGTCAGATAATATGTAACCCTTGCTCACATCTGTAAACCAAAGTTACCCAGGCAGAGATTTGCAAGAGACAATTGTACATCACGGTGCAGTGAGCTATGATTTGATAGGATTTGATGTGTGCAGCGATATATTAGAATACTTCCACAAGCCGGTGATGATAGCTGTATTGACAGCAGTAAGGCATCCCAGGCAAGAAACTGCGCCAACAAATACCAGTTAGCGCTGATCTAAACAATTGGTTAGCGTCTGTACGCTCAAGAACAACTTCTCATAAGACTTGACCGTGGTGGTAATTGGCTGCTGCAGATAGGCAGGACCCTCTGTCTATTACGGCCTTATATATTAGCTACGGTGTTGGAGTTTCTCACATTCGTGTATTTGGCTAACCCGTGATCTGGTTCTTATGCTCAGGGCTAAGTTAGCGGGGATATATGGCCAACCTGCCCTCGGTATAACTTGCTTGAATAAATTGTAAATGCAAACATTGCCCAAGACTTTGGCAAAATCACCGTTTTGGTATGTGGTTGTGTAAGCTTAATAGCGCTATTATTGTGCTACTTCTTCAAGCACGTTAAAGTCTGAGTGCGCTTAGACTACTAGCAACATTGTAACGGCTGGGGCCATTCGCCACCAATTAAAGGTTGCGGTCGGCGTTAGAAGGCAGCTGCCGAAACCTCTAACGTACTATTTGTTGAAGTCTTGTCATCAGCACCATCAATCGCCAGCTTCAGCTCATAAACAGGATCTGTTTCTCTCTATGCGAGACTAATAACACAGAACTTATGTGCTCATAGGTTGCCGCGGTGGTTAATTTGCTTGTTTAACAAACCAAACTTTCACGCAGCTTCCGCTCAGCTATATAGACCATTCTGTGCAGAGTCGTCTTTCCCGAGCCTGCGCGGTGTGGTGGGTACGAGCACAAGACTTAATCTTGCTCGGTATAAAGCTGCCTGAGGTGTCCGCACCTTCACTGAACTCCTAAGTAGAAATAACAGCCACAGACACTATTTATGAGTTTGGTCGCCGGCGCTTGTTCCCATTTGTTCTTTGGTTAACTGGTTCTTCCGCCATACCCCAATACCTTATATGGTATAATACAGTGCTGCATGTTCATAACGTTAGAGCAACTGGCTGGTATGGTGCTGTGGATGAAGAGCAGCATGTTGTTGTTTCATTGTTTGCTTCTCAGCGATGTCAAAAAAACATGCGGGCCAACATTTCTGATCGCATGCTGGGTGGGACCTATCGGTCAGCATTCGCAGGAACGCATATTACTATTTCGTAGAACCAGCGGCGAGGTAAACGCCCCTATAAAAGATATGACGAGCTTTATAGGAATCCGGCTGCTAGCAGCGTCACAGCCATCACGAATACGTTGACTCACGAGTCACCAGAAGAACAAAGCTCATAGTCGACGACAATAATTGATTACCCATGCGCTCGCTACAAACACCATCCACACCACTAAAGGAAACTCCGCGCCCTCCTCCTACTCCCTACCCTCTTGTCCCGGGCCTCACCCCTCAGTCTATCAACACCACGCTCCACCCTTCCTCTAGCCACCACGACAAATACATCCCACCTCTCCCGTTCCGGGCCCGCCGGCACACCTTGGACCTCAACTCCGTCCTCCCCAGTCCTCATAATCGTCGTCCCACTACTACTAACCCTCTCCAGCCTATTTCTTCCAAGTCCCACCTTAAGTTCTTCCTCAAACCCCTCTCCAATAATTGGCGTACTCTGCGTACGTCTCTCTCTCTGCGGTCGGGGCGAGGATTTGGATCTCGGCCTAGTTCTAATACCAGTTTTGCTAGGGATAGGCTCCGTTCTGGCTCTCAGGGCAGGTTTAGATGTCACGTCTAAGTCGAGGGAGCGACGTTCGGAGGTGAAGCGGTCGCAGATCAACTGGGTGCCGGAGCTATTCTGCCGCGCTTTAGGGAGGTTGGAGTGGCAGTCCACCTCATGCGGGTCATAGAGATCATCATTACTGCTTATCCTGCTCACTGTACTCGCGCTGTTTCCCCTCCTTGCAAACTCACCCGTTGGCCCTGCTGCTGGGCCACTAGCATGAGGTGTATGTGGAGGTTGAGGAGTGCTCTCTCGGCGAGGAACTAGGAAGCCGAAAGGATAGGGGTCCAGGACTATTGTCGAGCCGGATATTGGCAGGGCACTGGGAGCCTCGGGAACGCTGAAACTGTGGCTCCGCTGCAAAGCACGAGTCTTGTACTGTTCACCACGAAGCATACATAGATCGCGAGGAGCCTCAACGAAGGTCCGTCTACGACTGTCAGTAGGACTGGGGATTATGCTGCTCTTTCTGCTACTGTCACTCTCGCCGCTTTCCTCAGTGGGAGTCGACAAGGCACTCCCGCCAGTCTCAAGAAAGCGGCGATTAGCTGCTGCATCGCGCTGCATAATTTGCTCGGTGGTGTCGTCAGGGGTAAAGACTTCGGAAAGGCGACTCCTACGCGATCTCTCGTTGCGCCTGCCGCTGCCATGACCCGAGCTGCGAGGCAAGAAGCCTCTGGATCTGCCTGGTGCAGCTGGAGGAGTAAAGCAGCCTGCTTCCGTCCGAGGCAGAGCAGGCGAGCTCTCCATAGATGGCTCTGGTGTGTTGTTGGGTGTGAAAACTGGGAATGGCTGGTCGGCAGTTAATGGCTCTTGTGGCAACTGGGACGTGGTATTCGTGATAGCTCTCGCCGTCGCCAAAAGGTCATCCACGTCCTCTACGGGCGTGTTACCAGGCGGAGCACACTGGAGGCCAGGACTTGTCATGCCACTTTGAGTGCCGGAGTTTGGTGTGTTGTAGCGCGGACTGCTCTCCATACTGCTGCTGTGGATGTCATGTCTACTCCTGGCATCCCTTCGACGACGGATTCCTGCAACCGGTGGGGTGGCAGGAGCCCAAGTTGAGGTCGTGTATTCTTCTGTAAAAGTGGCTGTTGTCATACCCATATCGGGATTACCATGGCTGAGGCTGTTCCCAAAGCGCCGTTTAAATGTGCGCCAGCGCTTGACTACGAGCTCTTTCACAGGCTGAACAAAGACTGGGTGCGGCTCTGATCGAAGATGCGGCTGAAGTGTAAATCTTCCTCGATTTATCAACTCATCCGGCATACCAGTGATGGGAAATGGATATTCCTCTCTTGTTCTCGTATCGCGATGAACGACGTGGGACGCAAGTGGCAATGCCCGATATGGTCGGAGCGGAGTCTGCGGTGCGCTCCGCACAACTCGCCCAGGAACTTGCAAGTGCCTGACACCTCCTTGGAGATTTCGCCTGCGGGAATTCAGCGTTCCTAATGTCGGAGTCTCCAACGCAGGCGCAGGTAGTTGCTCGTAAGCATTGCCGAAGGCCTCTTCCCAACGCTCTTGGTCAGTCGTTTCTGCCGGAGTGACATGTCTCGCCCGATGCCGTTTCCGCTTTCCTTTCTGCGTTCCAGAATCCTCTATATCAGGAGAACCTTCGGTTAGACCAGGCGTGTAGCGAAGAGTCAGGTCATCCGTATTCGAGATTGGATACTCCGGCGATGTAGTTCTTTGCTCATGGCCAAATGCGGGCGACCATCGGTAGGAGGTATGCATTCGCAGAGAGCTTATCAGTCTCGAGTCTGGAAACTCTGGCGATGAGTCAAAAGTGACCTGGCTCCTTCTGGTGCTGAACTCTTCCACCGGCAAGGTGAAGCAAGCACCGAGGAGCTGCACAGCGATCAAGAAAGCCAGTTCCTGGGACTCTTCCTTCGCGCTGTCAATAGCAGCATCTTTTGCATTTCCGAAACAGAGTCCAGGATAATACATGTCGTCGGGATCGTCCACCCATTGACTGCCGCCGAAGTTCGTCATCTCTCGATTCATGCTCGACTGGCTGCGGAGGCGGCGTGTCCACCGGGAACCCGGCGACCACCAGCTGGGACGTCCAGTGTGACACACGCTCTGCCATTCAGCTATCTCCCTGTTGATAACACTCCATGCCATCTTCTCCCTCGATAGGCTCTGTGAGACCTTGCTCGCAATGTCGGATTTCTCTGTGCCATCGGCACTCGGCGTACTGTTGTTGTTGATGCATGATAACGACTGTCTCGATCTGCGCTTGCTTCTCCTCGTGTCAAGCTTCGGAGATTCGAGGGGCGAGTTTCTAGCGCTCTGCATCCACAGAGGTGAGGATCGAGCTCCAGACCCGATGCTGGTAACCGGAGACTGTGTCTTTACGCGTCGACGGCGGTCGAAGCTGACATCTGGTGGCCTTGTACGTCGATGGAGGAGAACGCCAGCAGAGGGTGTGGCTGACAGAGACGCAGTCGATGTGTTTGACTGCGTGTACAAACGATGGTCATTCTCGTTGGATGTACTCATAATTAAATTCCCAAAATGGTGGTAAAGATACTTTGTAGCGAGCTCATCCGGTAATGAGAATGGTCGCCTGATTTATAGGGCTGTGTGGTCGAAGAGATGGTGAATGTCAGAGGAGTAAGCATAGAGGAGGAAGACCGACTATCGGCAGTGAAGAAGCTATTCAAGATTGGTTTTGTCAGAGCACTTACTGGAGGCAAGAGGCTGGGGATCAGTATCGGAGCTGCGTGCCGAGCACGCCTTCACTCCTGCTGCAATTGCGATATCTGAAGGCGCCTCTCATGTGAATTGCCGTCATACTATCGCAATGCGTACACGACACGCCGAGCCGTACAGGAGGTGCGGTGAGCAGAATCTCGTGGGGCCCCAATCAGATGTGTCCAATCCTCAGAGCAATACATGCGGTTTAAATGAGCTCAAGCTTGGCGGTGAATGCATTCGCAGTGGGAAGTGGTGACTGCCGTAGAGCTCAAGCGACGTCATTGAGCCCATTCGCACTTGCAGCGAAGATCACGAACGCTTCGAATCGAAGCCACGGAGATACGGCAAATCATCCCTACGTACCTGATTGGTGCTGACATGCCGTCGGGCTGAGATATAAATCGACCTTCTATTGTGGCTTGTTCTAATGTGGTCTCATTCACTAAGTGCTTCATCTCAAACCTAGGCTAACCAGCTATTTTCAATATTACACTATGCAGCTTGTTCGCAATCCCGCCAACGCGGACCCAATGGCCTGCCAATATCACTCCTCCGAGCCAGCCAGATTTGACCTGACAGTGCTCCTAACACGCAATCTGGTCGGCTTCTTTCGACATCATCTCATCCTCACAACGCCTTCACACTCCCAAAGAACGGATTCTCCGACAACTTCTGATCCTTCCTCAGCAACTCCCTCATCCTCTCCACCCTAGCCTCGCCCTCCAACCCCTCGGCCTCACACTCCCTCTTCCACAGCTCCAGCACCGCCTTCAACAGCGCACTCCCCTCCTCCACATCCTCCTTCTTGACCTTCAGCGCCTGCTCATCATGCTTCCCCGTAAAGTCCTCCAGCTCATCCGCCTTCCTCTTCGCCATATTCACCACCTTCTCTGGGAACCTGACGAGCTCGGCTACATGGATACCGAAGGACTGATCACATACGCCTTCCTCGACCTTGTAGAGAAGAGTGACTTCGCGCTTCTCTTTCTCGCCCTCTTTTTTCTCACCATCTCCGATGTGTGCGACAACATGCAAGTTATGAACCTGAGGATGTTGATCGGCCAGTGCCGTCAACTCATGGAAATGCGTCGCGAAGAGGGAATATGCACCGATCTCCTTGACAATATGTTCTGATATCGCCCAAGCAAGACCGAAGCCATCATAAGTACTAGTTCCTCTGCCAAGCTCATCAATGATGATTAGTGATTCCGATGTTGCGGATTTGAGGATATTAGCAGTCTCCAGCATCTCAGCCATGAATGTCGATACACCCTTGAGCTGAGAATCGGAAGCGCCTACACGAGCAAGTATACAATCAAAGATCGTAAGCTCTGCTTCCGTGCAAGGCACAAAACAGCCAATTTGTGCCATCAACGCGATAACCCCAATTTGACGGATATACGTCGACTTTCCTCCCATATTCGGACCGGTGATAATCAGGAACTCCGAGGTGCCGCGCACAAGCGAGACATCGTTGGTGATGAACTGGATATCGTCTTGCATCTCCATACATGGATGTCTGGCCTCCTTCAATATCGTGTTTCCAGTGCCACGCTCATGCATGGTTGGTCTGACATAGCCGGTAGGAGCATGGACGGAAACATGTGCAAAGGAGACGATGACGTCGAGGTGAGCGAGGACGGCGGCAAGGGCCTCAATGACCGGGCAGTATGATGCTGCGACGGCGACGACTTCGTTGACGAGGGAAGACTGTGTGTGGTTGTAGTTCTCCGAAAGCTGATCGTGCTCGCGGCGCATAGTCTGTAGAGAATGTGTGGTGAAGTAAACACCGTTCTTTTGCGTCGAACACTCCAGGTAGTTCTTCTTGCCTCTGATGCTCGATGCTTCCGCCCTTGTCAAACGAAAACACCAGCCATGCACTTTATGGTTCTCAAGAAACAGCTTCTTGTCCATCTCCAAAGCAAGATCCTCAGCAACATTTCTATGTTCGGAACCCATATCGTACTTTAGCTTATCGAGCTTCTTTCTGATGATGCGGAGGCCGTCGTCAAATTCGGGCTTGATGATGAATTCGTGGCGATCCATGGCGTCGAGGTCGACTGTTGTCTCGACCATGTCTTGTAGTCCGGCCAGCGACTCGGCGTGCCCTCGGATCTTGTTGGTGTAGGCCTCCTCAAGTGGTGCTTGATATTTCTCGTCCATCACACTCTCGAGAGTTGCTAAGAAACCAGGCAGGCGGATGGCGACCTGATATGCTCTCACAACATCTTCCAAGTTTGCCATCTTGCGCTGGAAGCGCTTGGCTAGACGATAGAGATCTGGTATTGACCTCAGATGCTCTTCTTGCATGGTCTGCCTAAGCTCTGTATCTTCTACAAATGCCTCAACCAGTTGCTGTCTGTTCTCGATCTCTGTCTTTGACATCAACGGCTGCTTCAACCATTGTGCCAACAATCTCGAGCCAACCGGTGTCTTGCAGTGGTTGAGCAGTCCATAAAGGGACATGTTCTTGCTTCCATCTCTTGGTCCTGGCATCAGGTTCAGTGCCTTGAGCGCCGATGCGTCAAGTTTCATGAACTGTGACAAGTCGTGCTGGTATAATCTGTACTGTCCAAAATTGCTCTGGTCGTGCAAGACGCCCAAGTATTTTATCAAGCTCGCGCTCGCACCCATTGCCAACTTGAGGTCCGTTTGTGGTAATGTGCCTGCTCCAGTCTCATCCTTCAATAATCTGGCCAAGTCCTGCTCAATATCTCTCGTCGCAAACTCTGCCGCAGGTCTTGCTGATATAGCGATACCGCAGCTCTCAATTATGCCCCTTAACTTCGCAGTCTCCACATCCTTTCCTCCCTTATCTGATTGTATGAGACACTCTCTGACACCCAGCTGAATGAGTAACGACTCAAAGTTCGAGAACGCATCGTTATCCAGGAACTCGGACACACCCAGCTCTCTGACCGAGGCGTCTGCAAAACACACCCCCACCTCGCGCATCTCCTTCTTCACCGACACCTTAACAGCAAGCATCATAGGCGCCGCCTCCGCCTCCCCCGCACCCCCCAAATCCTCCTCAACATCCTGCAAATTTCCCGGACTCGCAGTCTTCGTCACCTTCCAGTTCATGCGTCCCGTCGTCTCCCAGATCTCTATCCTCTTGCTCAATCTAAACAACGCTTCTCTCAAGAAGCTCCTGAAGACTGTGACTGTAAGGGTTACTGATGGGAGGCCACCAGAGCCTTCGCGACCCAGCTGACGGAGTACAGATGTGGTTTTGTAGACGGCGCGGGCGATGAGAACGGCGTCGGCGCCGTGCGCGGTGTAGTAGTCGCCGCGGTTAAAGATGCGGATTGTGTCTGCGTCGGCGGTGGGTAGGTTGTGGAAGAAGCAAATGAAGCCGACTTCGTCGTCGACTTTGAGTTCTGGACGGCTCGACATGTTGGATGTGTTTTGAGGGATTTGTAGAAGTGCTTGTGCCGATATAGGATTGAGTACGTTGCGACTCTTGAGAGAAAATGCTGGCTTCCAGCAACGATGGGTTTTGTTTGAATAGTATCGGTCTGCCTTTGGACTGGTGTAGAACGTTCCCGATAAAGTTTATGTGTGCTTCGCTTCGAATGTGTTGTAGAATAGATCGTGGGTGTTGGTTGTGGAGCTGGGACTTTTGGGCTCTGAATGTCTGTAGAAAGGTGACGCGACCGCGAATCTACGCGATGCGGCCGCATTCAATTAAGCATCGATCACGTGTTTCTCCACGAGGCCATCTTTCCACGCCGAGTTCGCAGCTTCACTACTTCGTACCAACCTTATTCCCACGATATTGCAGTCAATTGGCTTTCATCTGCTTGATGATCTTTAATCTTTCTCGCGATTCTATTACCCGATGGTTGTGGCTTCATTGTCAATCAAACTCTCGGCACCAGAAGACTCGAAGCAAATTGGACAGTTGAACCCTATTAAACGACATAGTTCTTTCTCCAGGTGGCACGTTCGAAGTACTTTTTCCTGTCACCTTCTGAAATTTATGTTTTATGGCACCTCAGCGAAGTATATTTTCATGCTTGAGCCTCAGCCGCTGTCTAACGTGCGACTTGATATCATGGCTATTTCATAAGACGGTGGCCAGTGAACACTTCTTCACCATTAACATCCTACCTTCAAAGGTTCTGCAGTTTGAGCCAACAGCATCATCACCTTCTCCATTAGAGCTCGCCACGTTGAAATGCAGTACGTAGTTCGCACCGAGCATCGTGCACTTGCACCGAATAGTTCCCATGTTCCAGGTTTCCGCCTTCATCGTAAGTGCACTTAACGGCCATTACCTCATCTATCTTGCTCAGAGCGAGTACACAATTGTGGGCGACCGAACATCGAAGTAGCATTGATAGACAGAGCTGGAAAGTGATAATCGGCGACGTCGTGGTTAAAAGTCGTCCGAGCTGTGGTTGGGAGCACAGCCATTTGTGGCTGCGAACTTACATTGGAATGTAGAGACGCCGCAACCAAATCTGTATGACCATGAGAGGTAAGTTGGTACGATTTCGGTGGGCTAGAGGACCCGAAGCAGAACGCTCATTGTGAAAACAAGCGAAGACATAGGTGGAAGCCTGTGCGGACGAGGATCTAGATGTCTAAATCAAGCATCGTAAGCGATATACGCGAGCGGCCGAGTCCTATTTCTGTACGCGCACTTCATCGGCACCTGTCATGCGGTCATAGTGGGTGCCTGTCACCAACAGCCCTAAAGGTGCTCTGACTTTCTACAGAGGTACCTCGGCGCAGAAAGCAAGTATAAACACCTCATGGCCGTAACTTACTGAAATGGATTCTCGATTATTTGTCTCATTGCGGAGGATATATAACATCCGAGACTTTGTCCAGCTACAGGATCACGGGTCCTCACATGAGATCATAGTCTCGATCTAAGTCGTAACCTTGAGACCTTATCGTTATCGCTAGTCACCAGTCGGGTCTACCTCGACTACACGCGGACAACAACGGGAACAGACTTGTGCGCAGCTGCTGTGTGACAAGAACCACGAGTAACTCGCAAGAAATCCTACGCGACACCTAGGGTCCTGTAGAACCTCGAAATTCCCCAAATATAGAGTGGCAGCCGCCTCGTTAAAATGGCGCCACCAGAAGACCCCAAACGAAGGGTTGCTCGCAAGTTGACGAAGAAACGCAAAGAGGACGTTAAAGCTTATACAATGGAGCTACCAGAAGGACTGAGAAATGGCGACGATGTCGATGAAGATTGTACTGCGCCGAAGGTGCCAGGTATGATCGTCAATCAGAGTGTCTTTGGCATGATAGCGGCAGCGGGAAGCCAAGTGGACTTCAATCAACGTTTCGAAGACAGCGACGATGACGAAGAAGCGGACACTATCGGCGTGGATGGCGACAGAGAGTCGACAGATTCGCCAGCGACATCCGCTAGTCGTCTTCCAACTGATAAAAAACGTGGTCATAAACTGAAGCTATCCGATTCTAAACTTCTTCGCTCATTATCACATCTGGGTTCACACCGCAAACACAAGACAGCAAAAATCTCATCTCCACTCAGTGAATCGCCTACCGAAGACAAGGAGAATATTGAACAGACCGACGAGGAGGATATGGCGGATAAGGATACCACTAAGACTCTCTCCTCTAGAGGGCCGCCTGTCATGGCCCAAATGCTTGATGCCCGCCAGGTGGCAGAGTCAAGACCAAGCTTCGACATGAGGCGCTCTATGGACAAGCTTCTCGACTCACCGAGGAGCTCTATTGACGAGGCTCCTGCGACCACACTCTCAAAGAAGCTCGCTGAGATCTTCGGATTCGACAGGCCGGAAGCTGTCATTGAAGGTGAGCTTGCCAGCCTTGAGCTTTGATGCCAAAAACTAATAATCGCAGAATATCCATGTTGGCTCATGAAGAGCGTGCTGCTTCAAGGATACATGTACATTACAGAGAAGCACGTCTGCTTCTATGCATATCTGCCGAAAAGATCAGTAAGTGATGCACAGCCGAGACGTCGGATAATGGAGCACTCGACTAACAGCAAACAGCACACCATAGTGAAGTCTGGCCACCTAAACAAGCGTGGTCTGAGAAATCCGAAATATAGGCGTTACTGGTTCTCCTTGAAGGGCGACGTACTCTCATATTATGATAGTCCAGACGACAAATACTTCGTCGCTGGCAACATAGATCTTCGCTATGGCATATCCGCCAGCGTCGCAGATAAGGAGAAGGGCAAAGATGGCATACATTTCGAAGTTGTTACAGCGGATAGGACGTACCACTTCAAAGCAGACAGCGTGCCGAGTGCCAAAGAATGGGTCAAGGCGGTGCAAAAGATTATCTTCCGCTCGCATAATGACGGCGACAGTGTCAAGATTTCGCTCCCAATAGAAAATGTTCTCGACGTCGAAGATAGCCAGGTGGTCGAATTTGCAGAGACTTGTAAGATCAGGGTAATTGACAACGATGAGACATTTGCAATTGATGAGGTAAGCATCCAAAACTGTCATTCGGGTATTTGGCGATGATTGCTGACTGGTAAATCTAGTACTATTTCTCATTCTTCAGCTTTGGTAAGGAAGCCCTCAGTGTTTTGCAGTTGCTGGCTGCCGACTCAGCAGCGAATAAAATATCTGAAGATACGCTTCAGCAACTGCAAGCCTCATCCAATGGCCCAGCAGACGCCCCGTCATCGAGCAAGAGCCTGAGCAATGTGAGAGAGAGCAAAGCCACACTCATTCCGCCTGACAGACCGCTTACACCTGGACTGAAGGAAGTCAAAGCTACATTATCACCAATCATGTCACCAATCAGTGGCAGAAGTCCACGTGCCAGCGGCGAGTACACTCGTCCAAGCTTCGATTTCCAGAGAAGCCAAAGCCAGATCGGTAGCCCAAGAAGGAGTATCGATTTGAGCAGACTGAAGCTCGATGGCTCCGGTCCAAGTCGAAGCACGAGTACCGGCCGCAGGAGCTTCAGCCAGAATAGAGACCCACACAAGAAGAAGAATTCTGACCCTCAAGATTCGTCAGACTCGTATGTTCATTCCATGGAGCAGCGATCGGCACAGTCTGTCAGCGAGGACACTCAGGGTTCAGCCAGCCATATCTTGAGGACGAGCGATGGATTCTTCCAGCCATCGATGAACCGCTCAGCTTCGGCCTCACGTCACCGTGATGAGACACCAATGGTTACCTCGCACTTCCTGGAGAGGCCAAAGAAACAGCCACAACATGCCAACACGATCGATGTGACTGAGCAGGAGATGGAGAATGCCGCCGATAATGGCCCAACTCCTTCCCTTCAGAACTTGGTAAAAGCTGGTGCCTATCCACTCCAAAGAGCAGCCGGATTTGCGAACTACCTCAACAGACATTCCAAGCGCATGAGCACTCTCCTCGCAACTGAGTCAATGGGCTACGTGGAGAAGGTCCATGGCATGTGGCAGGGAAATTCGAAGCACTACGACGAGCCAGAGGAGTTGCGCACAGACGAGCACACCGATGACGAGCTAGGTGGCCAGTCCGACGGCGCCGAAGAGCGCTTCCAGAAGCACTTTGCGCTCCCTGCTGGAGAGAAGCTGCAAGCTAGTTTTTATGCTTATTTGCATCGTGTCTTGCCGCTTTATGGCAAGATATACATCAGCAACCGCTTTTTCTGCTTCAGGAGCTTACTGCTGGGCACCAGAACCAAGATTATACTGCCGTTGAAGGATATTGAGAATATTGATAAAGAGAAGGGCTTTAGATTTGGATACTCGGGATTGGTGATTACTATCAGAGGGCACGAGGAGTTGTTCTTTGAGTTTGCGACTGCAGATAGTAGAGATGACTGCTGTGTCACTCTACTCCAAGACCTCGAGGCCATCCACTATCTCAAGGAATCTGGAATGTTGACCCGCGAAGAGGAAGAGTCTGCTGCGGCGGCGATGCGAGAGCATAGAGCTTTGCAGGCTGCCCGTAACCAACAGGGCGCCGACCACGATTTGGAGCTTCCGAAGAGTCCGGACAAGATCGTCCCAGACGCGCCGCCGATATTGTTCGACGACCCGGCAGCGAGCATATTGCACTTTAAGCCGAAGCAGCCACTTCGCATTACTTGCCTGACCATCGGCTCGAGGGGTGATGTTCAGCCATATATCGCCCTGTGTAAGGGACTCAAGGCAGATGGCCACATAGTCAAGATCGCCACACACGAAGAGTTCCGTGGCTGGGTTGAAGGCCACGGCATCCTCTTCGCGCCCGTCGCAGGCGACCCCACAGAGCTCATGAGGATTTGCGTCGAGAACGGGATGTTCACCGTTTCCTTCCTGCGCGAAGCTTCCTCAACATTCAGAGGGTGGATCGACGACCTCCTCTCCAGCGCGTGGAAGGCATGCCAAGATACAGATGTCCTCATCGAGTCACCATCCGCAATGGCAGGGATCCATATCGCCGAAGCGCTCGGTGTCCCATACTTCAGAGCCTTCACCATGCCCTGGACGAGGACGAGGGCGTACCCCCATGCTTTCGCACAGCCGGAGCATAAGATGGGAGGCGCGTACAACTACCTCTCCTACGTAATGTTCGACAATGTCTTCTGGAAAGCTATCGCGGGCCAAGTCAACAGATGGAGAAAAAAGGAGCTTAAACTCGCCAGAACGGGACTGGATAAGATGCAACCCAACAAAGTGCCTTTCCTTTACAACTTCAGTCCCTCCGTCGTTGTTCCGCCGTTGGATTACTCGGATTGGATAAGGGTGACGGGGTACTGGTTCCTGGATGAGGGCAAGGAGTACCATCCACCGAAGGCAATGACGGAGTTTATCAAGAAGGCGAAGGACGATGGGAAGAAGCTTGTTTATATCGGCTTTGGTTCTATTGTGGTGACAGACGCTAATGCGCTGTTGAGAGTCGTCATCGAGTCCTGTCGTAAGGCAGACCTGCGCTGTATCCTCTCAAAGGGGTGGTCAGATCGCCTTGATCAGAAGATTTTGACGCCTGCGCCTGAGATCCCAGAGTTTATACATCAGATTGTTTCAGCACCGCATGACTGGCTGTTTAATCAGGTTGATGCCGTGGCGCACCATGGTGGTGCCGGGACGACTGGGGCGAGTTTGAGGGCTGGGAAGCCGACGATTATCAGACCGTTCTTCGGTGATCAGTACTTCTTCGGAGGCCGAGTTGAAGATTTGGGTGTAGGGATTTATTTGAGGAAGATGAATGTTACGCTGTTGAGCAGGGCACTGTGGGAGGCGAGTAATAGTGTGAGGATGGTTACCAAGGCGAAGGTGCTTGGGGAGCAGATTAGAAGTGTAAGCATTTCCCTTTCCAGCTTAACGACACTAACGTGACGTGCTCTCTCGTGGTATGGGTACGTTAGATGTTGATCGGAGGCTAACAACAACCACAGGAAAACGGCGTAAACACGGCGATCCAGTGCATATACCGTGACATGGAATACGCCAAGTCCCTCATCAAGCGTCGTCCTGGCGAAGCTGCGAACAGCGACACTGAGCCAGCAGAGGATATTGAGGAGAGCTGGACGTTCATTGGCGATGACGATATGGATAATCTTGGCAGAGTAAAGAGCCTAGATGGAGGGAATGGGCTTATGTCGGCTGGCTTGGATGGGGCGGGATTGGATGAGGTGACGGAGAGGTTGATGAGAAAGATCACCGAGGTGGAGAAGGAGGATGAGGATGACGATAAGGAGAGCCCGGATAGGGGCATTGTGATGGAGGAGAAGCGGGCTTGTTATGAGGTGTGAGGCAGATATGCGGGATGATGATGACTGGGTAGGTTTCATTGGTAACGACATTGTATAAGCGTGCGGTCGTGTTATAGATACAATGGAGCGAATGGATAAGGCCGAGAGAGTAATCACGCGGCAAGGAACGAGTAATATGAGACAAGCGAGGCGTTGCGGTATAGACAGAATAGAAAATTAATTCTGAAGTTTCTTGTATTATCCTTCTAGCATGTGTATGTACGACCCCAAGCACCACATCACATCGCACCATCGTGACTCCTCATGAGCGGACTTACAACTCATTACTCCCTCACACCTATTTATCCCATGTTTCATCACAGTCACCTAACATCTGAGCTACTATCTATCGCAAAATGTGCAGGTCGGGCTCGTGTCATAATAGTCATCATTCATCAAGTCTACTCTAAACCGCATTATCCACATCCTGATATCCGCTCGCAATGTCTCTCTCCTGCTCTGCTTCGACGTCCCGGACAACGATTCGTGCCTGTGCCGCCTTCTCCTTCTCGATATCCGCCACCCATAGAGCGCTTCCACAGGCCGAGGTGAGAAGAAAGCACATTGAGAGGACGGGTACGAGTTGGAGGGTGAGGTAGACGATTCCGAACCTGGCGGTTGTTAGTTATCCTCTTCGTCCTCTTCTTCCACTAATTATGTGCTAGAGTAGTGAGCAGAGGTTGTTAACGTACCATGTATACTGCCACCTCCTCTTCCCAACCGCTTTCTTCCTCTCCTTCCTCCCGAGCCCCATCAACGAGAAATACCTCCAATGCTGCAGTGGCCCCGCCGTCCTGCCCGTAATAAACAAGAAGATCGGTACTCCAACAATGGGAATGAAGTTTATCGGCAAGCACAGCACAAACTCCGCAATCTGCCTAAAACTAAAGGGTCCATATATCGCCGGCTTCGTAGGGGCACCTAAAGCTTTGACGGGATTTGCGGCCGCTGCGAACATGGTGCGCGAGGTGGATAACAGGTCTTCCAGCTCGTCTTGGTCGCGGCTCCAGGCGCGAGAGAGGAGAGTTGAATCGAAGACATCGACGAGTGTTTCGTCTACGAGGAAGGCTTCGAAGAGGAGGCTTATTATTACGGCGCCTGATGGTGGTTAGCATGTGTCAACTATCAAGCTGCGGAAGTGCCAAAAGCCACACAGTGAAGGACGGGATGAGGGACGACAGACCTTCACCGAGCACCAAGAACGCGGCACTAATAAAAGCTGCAGGACCATGGAAGATTGCTAGGAAGGCGGCTTGAGGTAGGAACGCAAACATGAACAGGAGTGTGTAGACTAGCAAGCTTATAAACAGCAAAGGGATCAGGCGAGCGCCAAACAGGCGCCAGAAGGGCGGGTGGATGATGAAGAACCATAACCCCAATATGGGATACAGAGCGGGATAGAGAGCCTTTCCCCAGGCTGTTATAAACTTCATACCGAAGTGTCTGCGAAGCTTTGCGGCTTCGTGTTGAATTCGAGGATGAGATGCTGTTCGGTGGAAAATACCTTGAGGGATATGGGCGGTGGGCATGACGTATCACGGGGCGGAAGTAGAACTGAGCCGAAGCATTGTACACAATGTGCGACAGAAGCAGCGAGCCAGTATTTGAGCTCCTTTATTGTTTTGAGTTTGCAAATAACTGCGGTTGCTGTCAAGTTCATCGTAAGTGTTTTTTTGCCCATAGTAAACACAGCATGGAAAATCATGTTCGGTCCTGTCTGCGCCTCGACGCGTCACAACGCACGTCGGCCGTCAATCCCACGTGAGAACGGTGATAAGATCCGTTGCGATAAGGACATCGTGAACGTCACTCCAACCTCCTACAAACAGTCGAATCCATTCACAGAATCATATGCACAACAATATACCAGCTACTATAGCCACTTCCTAAATCTAAGATGCAATCATGTAAATCAACCATAATGTCTTACCACGTGAATATATACTCATGAACACGTCTAGGATTGATCCAACGCTGAGGCTCCGCCGCGCCATAAACCTCCACTCCGTCTCCCTCGTCAAGCGCATCCTCAAAGCGCATCCACACCTCCTCCTAAACCCAGACACCTCCTCCCTGGGCCTCGCAAACACAAACCTGCATCTAGCATGCCACCTAAACGACCTAGAAATATCCTCCTTCCTCCTCGACATCGGCCACGAACAAGACGGCATCTCCCTCAACAACCTCCACCAAACCCCCCTCATGCTGGCCGCCTTGGGCGGGCACTCCGAGATAGTCAACCTGCTCTGCCAGCGGGGCGAAGAGATAGCCGGCGTAGCACGGCGCGATATTAGAGGGAGAGATGCGGTCATGCTTGCGGCTGAGATGGGGTACGATACCTGTGTACAGATTCTGATCACGTTTGCGCCGCCGCCGAACACTCTGTTCTTTTTGCGACATCCGGAAATCAAGCCGGCGAATATTAAGAATATGGAGCCGTCGGAGATTCTCTTGATGAATCAGGATATGGAGGGAAACACTGCCCTCCACTACGCATCGGCAAACGGCCACCTGCTGGTCTTGAGGACACTGCTAGCTGGTGGTGCGGATCCGGACAGGCGGAATGGATGGAGTTGGGCGCCTGTCAGTTTCTCAGCTACTGTAGCTGCTGAAGTTTACTTTAAAGGGCTGGTAGCGGAACGAGAAAGGAACAAGCGCTTAGCGAAAGAAGAGAGAGCTAGGTTTGCAGAGCAACATGCTGAGAAGGAAACGGGTGATAGCGCTATGCCACCGCCACCACCGCCAAAACCACAACAGCAAATGCGGCAGTCACAAGAGAGGCCAGGTAGCCGCGGCCAACAATCACAACAGAGACCATGTAGCAGTGATCAACAACCACAACAAAGACCCGGAAGCGGAGGCCAGCAATCTCTAAGATCGATTCATGACGAGCCGACGACCCAACGAAATCAAGCAGGATATGGACTCGGCTTCGCATCGCTCGATGGTGGGAGGCAGAGTTTGGAGGGAAGACAGAGCTTGGAGGCCGGAATGGGAAGGCCGAGCTTCGACAGGCCGCCACCGCTGCCAGAAAAGGCTCAGGCGAGGAGGTTGCAGCATCTACAGCAGCCGCAGTTGCAGTTGCCACTACAACGAGTACCCCAGACGCAGAGTATGGGGATGAAGGGATTGAGACTTGTGCTGGACGATTGAGGAGACGACAGTCGACCACCATAGCAGAAAGACCGGCGACAAGTGCAGCGTTGGCCATAAACCTCTTTCATAAATTGCATGGACCAAGAGAGTGGGGGAGAACATCAGACGAATGAGCATATTGAGCGTCAACAGCGACATAACGGCAGCGATACGATGACAGAGAGCGTGCGGTAAACTAGCGGTCACTCAGCACAATTAGCATTGGCTGACCTCAGCGATGGATATCGGAGTTGGGCGTTTGCTTATATGTCAGGTTAAGGGTAGGTAGCACAGTGAATGAATCCAGCGCAATCAACCAACATACACCCATTTCTACCATCACGGCTCTACTACGCCACCAGTAAGCGTTTTATAGGCGCACCCCTTTAACCATGTGAGTATCGTGAGTATAAATTGTGTGTATCTATCAGTAACTTATGTATTAGGGCACTTTGTAGATCCGTATCCATGCCTGTTATTCAGCCTTATACGGGAGAACGCGCTAGTAACGCCATTTAGTTTCCCTGCAGCGCGATGACGCCGTCCCAGTCTCCCGCAGGACTGCTGCCTGGTCTTCTAATTGCCTAAGTCGGCAATAACTCCCTTATTTATTGAGTTATTTTATCTGCCCTCTGTTATTCCGCCCACCGCGTCGCACAAGCTGGATCAGATTTTTGATCTGTGCGACCTAGACGTCAATCGAAGCAGGGCAAGATATATGGTCCCAGCTTCTTCAGATGGTATTTCCTAAGTCAAAGTGTGATGGCGCAAGATTGGTCGCACAGAAACGGTGCGGCGTAAATGTGGGATATTTGTTTGGGCTCATTCGTTGGCGAAGGCAGGCCGCAGCCTCCATGTGGAATAAGTGCAGTGCCGGCGTGGTGTTACTCGGGTGCCGAAATACGGGAGTCATGAGTGAGGTTGTGGAACGCTGGCTGGGAGTTGCAGCCTGCGGTTGCGACTTCCTCATGAAATTCCATGGCATTTGTACCCTAAGTGTGAGCAGGGTTGTCCCGAAATTGCAGGGCTGAGAGGCCTATGCAAGTGCGGGAGATCAGTGAAGACCTAGTGGCTACTGCGCTGTTGTTATAGGCGCTAAATCTTGTGCAGCAAATGCTGAAGGATCACGAATTGGTATAGTAGCTTACCACGGGATACAGCATGTCATATTTCACTGCGTCTATAAGATCTTGTGCATGGTTCTTATTTTATGTTCTGCTTGATGTAGTTCACAAGTGCGTGATTAGATTACGTGGACCTTCCCGGCGGTGCAGGTTGTAGTTTCCCAATTCACAATCTGGAATTCCCGTTTCGGGTTGCAGGAGGCATGAACTGCCCTGGCTAAGCAGTATCTCACGGAGATGTTGATCCTGAAACAGCCGCAGTGGCTGCCTTTAATTTTATGCCAGAGGCTTGTGTGACGCGCTGCTTGATCTCGGCCAAAAATAGACTAGTGCGGGGTGGACAGGACGCGAGTAAACCAGCACCTTAACCCCACAACTCAGGACCTCACTTCTCATAAACTTCGACAATCCCAACTTCGACGAACCTCGACACCTACAACATCGACATTTACTAGGACCGTCAGTCCATTCCACTCATTACAAGCGACCAATACCAACTTGTCTTTTTTTAGTCGTATTATCCCTCAAACTCCATCCTTACCAGTCGCAAGACCGGTAAATATGCGTCTCTTCACGCTTGTTGCCACCCTCATCGGGCTCAGTGCTCCGGCTGTCGGAGCTCCAGCGGGCGGAAGGTAAGCAACAATTTCATGGAACAGACTTCTAGATGCAGCAGCTAACATAGAAAACAGCGGCCTTGTCCGCCCTGATGATTATGTTTCCTACTGCGGAGTTACCACCGTCTACGTTACTGCCTCGGCCGTCATTGACACGATCTCGCACCTGACTGTCACTTCTACCGCCTATGCCACAGTTACGATTGGAAAGTCGACTTTCACCGACCTCCGCACCGTCTCAATCGCCGCTCCAAGCTCGTCTGGTGAGAAGACACCAGCTACTACCGTTGCTTCTGTTGTCCTTCCAAGCTCGTCTCCAAGCCCAGCGGCTGAGAGCATGACCCCGTCAACACGTACAACCTCAGTGACTAGTAAGACCACATCCACGTTGACGTTGACCACGACAACCACAATCTATAGCGCGACGATTTCTCCGCCAATCTCGTCGGTGGGAACCCAAGCTGGTGTTCTTACCTCCGATGGCGGCATGGTCTCCAGCGAGATGACTGGTAATGAGCTTACAACTCTTACTTCCACGTCTACTCGTACCAGAGTTGTGGTTTTGACTACTACGTCCAATGGTCTCGAGGGTGTCTCTTCCTACCCCACCGCTGACGAGGTTGTAGCTACTTATACCATCGGCAAGAATCTCCATGATGGCTACACGCATACAGTGGCGATAAGCAGCTCAATCGCTCCTGCAGCAGCTCCGCTCCCATCATCTGATGAGGAGGTAAGCGAGGAACTCGAGAAGATCGATCCGAATGAGCCAGTCGTATTCGCTGTTGTTACCAGAATCGTTGAGCCCGTCACAATCCTTCCTCAACCAGCTGAGTCCTCGACCAGCCCCATATTCCTTGGCCTAGCACCAATCGTCAAGGGCGATGATATCGTTCGGGGGGCTCCTCTCTTCACCTATGTGTCCAGCATTGAGGAGAAGACAACCACTCTCCAAAACACAGTCGAGGCTACTCCCACCGCAACTGAGGTCGTCACTGAGCCAGAGGAGACTGGTGAGAGCTCTCTTTCCGGTGTTGGGCCAATTGCCGTGCCAAGTGTGCCAACTGGAGTCATCGACTATCCTCATGGTGAGACGGGTGTGTGGAACACTTCCATGCCAAAGACTGCCATTTACCCGTCTGCCACTGATAGCAACGACGCCATCGCCCAAGAGATCACCGTGTACCCTGTCGACTCCGGCTACTACGGAAACAAGCCGGCTCTCCCAATTGATGCGAAGTCGGAGTACTCTAGCTTCGTTCTCAATGTCCCTGTTATTGACAATGGTGCAAGCTCCACCATGGACTTCCCAGTCCCAATCGTGTCGGAGTACGTCGGCTATCTGTCCTCGGCTTCCAGCACCGGGGATGCCGATCCAGCAAGCTTGACTATTCCTGGTCCTCCATACGACGCTTCGGAATACTATGGCGGTCAGACGCCAGTCGACCCCGGGACTGAGTTTGTCGATCCAACTCCCACGTCGATGGGTATTCCAAGCTCCTCGGATTCTATCTCGCAAACTATGATCGTTCCAGCATACGGTGGACCAGTCTATGAGAAGCTCACCCACTCCTCGCTGTTCTCTCACGTGGTCACTGATCTTCCGGCCTCCACTGCCGATCCAACTCTTGGGCCATCTAGCTCTCAGGCCGGCAATGCCACAATGACCACCGAGAGCAGCATCCTGGAGCCAGGAGAGACTTTCGAGCCAACGTCGGTGGCGTCGGAGGAGCCAGTCCAGTCGTTGAGCACCTTCCAAACCACTCATACAGGTCCAGGAGTTACCTCTGTCGTTTCAACCGTCATTGGAATCAATACTGTGCCACCACCCGGTCTGCCAGTCACCTTCTCCTTTGACGTCCCAATTTCGTTCGTTACATCGATTGACTTTGGCCTGGAGCCGACCAGCACCAGTGCATCCGTAAATACCATCCCGCCACCTGGTTTGCCAGTTACCTTCAGCTTTGAGGCCCCGACTTCATTCGTCACATCGATCGACTTTGGCTTCGAGCCAACCAGCACCAGCATCGAAGTGAACACCGTGGCACCAAGCGGATTCCCATCGCTCTTCTCGCCAGGTAATACGGATTTCAACACGCTGACTGCTCCGATTGACTTTAATTTGGACGCAACTCCGCTTCCTTCGGCTTCCTCCGCTACTTTGAGTTCCAAGGCGGCTTCCGCCACCTGTGGTGAGCAAGGCTCCTTCAGCCTTACCGTAGGTTCTTGTCAACCATCGCTTCCTTCGGCCCAGTACTAACATAACTTTAGTTCGATGAGATTCCACCCTTGGCTGCCCCGATCAACGTTACGGATCCAATGCCTATCTTCTCTCCCTACAAGCACTTCTACTTCTCTGAAGGCTTCGTTGTCGGTCCACCACCAAGGGTCCCGTTCATTCCAGAGTCCCCACCATTGCTCTTGCAGTTCATGGCCCAGGATATTAATGTCACCCGCAACGATAACTTCCCAGTCACTGGACAGTACGGTGCTACCGGAGAGATCGGGGTCGGTGAGAACCTCCGCTGGGGCTGTTACACCTTCGATGCCATCGCCGCCGCTGTCGGATGCGATTCCTTGGGCCCAGTTTGCGAGTTCCAGGCCACTGGTGTCGTCTACAACACCGCGACCGACGAGTATGATGAAAAGTACACCACCTTCTTCGAGACACCAGGCTGTCCAGCTGGCGAGAACTGCGCTCTCACTGAGTACATGTTCCTTGACGAGTTCAAGGATATTCAGGGCTTGCGCATCAACGCCACGGTCGAGGGTGTTCCAAAGATCTGGTGGCTGGATGACTTGCAGCTCATGTGGTCTGATGGATCGTGTGAGGCGGGTGATTGCCGCGCTAGCCATCGCTAAACAGCAGCGGTGGTGAGCCATTCTTATTAGCTCACACGGCATTATTTAATGACGTCGTGCTTCTGGATGTGGGTCGACTTCAAAGATGCGTGTTGTTTGATCCTGTAATCCCTTTTCCGCACACTCTTCTATGATGTACTGGATTGGTACGGGTCAACTTCGCTATCATTTCACTTCATTGCCAAGCTTTTTTGTTGCCAACATTGTTGCATAGGCGGTGGCCGTAGCTATGGGGCGGATTTTTTTGCACTTTGGCGGGGATGTTGCACATATTTCGGAGCTGTATACAACCTTAGCGTCGTAGGATGCGTGCATATTGGGAAGATGAGGTGGAGACATTGCGTTTGGCCAATTGCTGTTTGCTGTATTGAGGATAGGTTAGACTCAATGTAATAGTCTGCTGAAATGATGTGTGTGAATGTGATCTTGCGTCAATGAGTAGTCATGGGAAGGACGTGACTGAAATGAAGAGTCGCCAATGATGTGATTGGATGGTCTGAGTGATCGATAACTTCCACAGTGTCGTGTTAAGAGAATGTGTAGCCGTACAAGGAAGAGGAGCGGTTATAACATTCTCCTTAGTCGTGGTGAATTCGCTAAGCGCAGTTGCCAGACAAGCCGTTGTCAGCTCAAGTATATGCTCTGAACACAACTAGTTAACTTCTCGTACTTCCAATGTCATGCATCTCGCAGAACATATTTTCATGCTGGCGGCAGTCTCATAGCTTGACGGCAACAACCTTTCTGCTTAAGACTAGGTAGTATTGGTGCTTACACAACATCTACTCCCTATCAACACTCAATTGCAATATTGACAGCACTCTCTGTAAAATCAAGAGCGTCAACTAAACACTCAAATAAAAGCAATACAGCCTTCATGGGATGTTGGTGTTTTTACAATTTTTTGCCTGTTTGTAACCCGCCAACAACTCACGCAGCTATATACTACGTAGCAAAGAAGTCTTAAGCACATACAGCAACCACGCAAGCGCAGCAGCCCTTATGTACAGATGGACAATGACACGACTAGATGAAACGGAGTATAACGCTGGCCACCATTTGGCGCGAGGCCTATCTTCCCACAAGCACAATAATTAAATGCCAACAATCTCAACATGGTGCTTTACGACTTCTCAGTTGTCTGTCCGTAAGAGCTTGACATGAGGCCAACAGGTTTCCGTGCTGGCGGTAGTAGCTTTGGCGCAATCAGGAGTACACTGTGATTGTCAAGGAGTCGTTATGCTCAATCACTAGTTGCAGGAGCCACGCTTTTATTAAGAACGCGCACAGCTGTAATTTGTTGTTTGACTAGAATTAGCTCCTAACTCAACAAGCTATATACAACTTAGCCTAGAGGTGTTGAGCATACACCGCAGCCACTCATGTGCTGTAGCTGCCACTTTTAAATGCAAAAAGAGCAAAAAGACGACGCCGAACGGAGAGGTGTATATGAACAGCGACCAACCGCTTGGCTGCCTTGAATCTACAGCCGCAAAAATTAATTGGAGTTGGCCTCGCAAATGTCCCTCTAAGAGCTGTGTGATGTGCAACGGGTTGCAGCGCTGATGGCGGCAGATTTCGCTATCTTAGAGTACTCTGTAGTTATCAAGGTTTCATGGTATTCAATTGTCAATTCTATGATCCCCTTCTTGCATAAGAAAACACAGGAGTTGATTCTGATTTTCGTTCTCTGTTGCAAAGCGGCTCACAACTTGTGCAGCTACATACTAGCTAGCGTAGGGGTGTTGGGCATTTATGGCTGCGGCACACTTAGACTTACGCCTCATGCGGCTGGTGAGAGTTATGGGCAATAGCAAGAGATAGGGGTTGGCAGCAGTCGAGATACGAATATGGCACATAATGAGGTACCGGGCAGAGCTGAGGAATAAAGTATACGACGTAACGAAGTCGATCAATCACTCATCTTGCAGAGATAGAGGAAGCACGTAGTTTGAAAAGCTCTTATCCTAGCGGGCGAAGATGTGTTGGGCTCAACCACTACAGCCGAGACTCACAACTGCAGAAGACAAAGCCGGACAAAAAGAGGTGTGTAGCTAGTCTCTGTGACCAAAATTATGCATTTCTGTGCGGCAAGGGAAACGGAGATAACGACAACTTGAATGGAACTCAAACCGGTTTGTGTAAACTGAGGTGGGCAGCTTCGAGGATGCCGAATTGGCGAGAAGAGTAATGGCGAGAGGTTAGTTGGCAGTGGCCGGTTGGCAGACGACAACCAGAACTTGACAGACAGGTGCTGTGGCGGCACAGTAGCGAGCACGTCAAGTTTCTCAAGCATGTCGACATGCTCGCTAGCACGACAAACAAAAGCTAAACTTGTCCTTAAAAAGTGGACACCCAAATACAATTTGACGACTTCGATACAATTTTACAACATTTGAATCAGCTTAAAAAGAGCATTTCAAAGTGACATCGACATCTTTCTGAAAATGGTTAGCATATTCTGTGCGAGACAGTTTTTTTGAATTGCCCTCAATTTTATGTTGCGTGAAGAGATGCAAGCTGCGGAGGCGTTAAAAACGACTTCTCAAGCTTCAAGTTCTGTATTCGAACGCTGAGGCTCCCTGGCAGGTAGAGTCTTGCTGCCGTGTTGACATGTTGGCGAGACTTGACATGCTCGCGGTTGTGTCGACCATGCTCGCCAACATTCCAGACACGCTCGCGAGTATGCCGTTCTCGCTCCGGTGTCGTCACACAGAACGAATACAAAACAAATATGTTCTCCGCTAGAATAACGTAAAATCTCATTTAGTATATCTAACTCGCTCGCTTATGACTGAAAAAAAGAAAAGAAATCTCGTAGATCCCAGGTATCCTGTCTTCTCCTCACGTCTATCTTGCCTTCTCATCCGCCCTTCTCATCTAATCTCCGCCTCCATGCTTACTCTCCCAATCCGGATTACTGCCGCCGGGTCGCTTCGCTCGGTCCCATCGCTTATCCCCCACGCTTCCTCTTCAACACCAACTCCAGCTCCCCCATCTCATTCGTCGTATTACCCAACCCGCTCGCATCCGGAGACTCACTACCATGCAGTCAACTCTCCTCCTCCGTCACACCGCCCATCCTCTCGTCACCCTCCTCATCCACCTTGTTCTCCCCAGCCACCTGCTCAGCCATCCCACCTTTCTTGACTTCGTTATCATTCTGCGCGTTGGCCCTCGAGTATACCGAGACGTCGCCGTAAGGATTTGGGTCCGGAGATTCGGATGGTTGAGGTACGCGCAAAAGCCAAGACATCATCCCGAATAACCCAGTCACGGCTTCGATTCTCTCGTCCTGCTTGAACAGATCAAACCACTTTGTGCGCCACACCTTCATCGGCTCACTAATCTTCCCTTGGCGGCCTTCAATGGTGTCGATTAATGACTTCGGCACCCTACTCCTACTAATACTCACATGGTGGTTTATGCAGTTAACCAGGAAAACATCATCGTATTCCGCTCCGTCGACGGCCCCGATACGGATGTAACGGCATTTTTTGTCCCAGGATGAGGATGGTGGGCGAACCATACGATAGTTATCGTATAAGGACATCGTCTTGCCCTTCCCCCTCAACTTCCTACCCGGCACACTCGGGCCAGCAGTGAGCGTGGGCAGTGGTCCGCTGGCTGCGAGGGCCGTGCGGATGTCGTCCAAATTGTCTCTGGCCCCTAATGCACCCAACGCACTCGGGCGGGAGCCCAATCCCGACTCTTCACGCTGACTCGCAGCTTCGGCAAGAGAGCGCTCGATGCCAGCGGAAGATGGCTCGATGGAGTCCCCGTCCGTGGTTGGTGTACGATCTTCCTCTTTCCCGATTGGGCCGCCACTGCCGCCGCCCCAGCGTTTTTTGAAACACCACCATTTATTTGGGTCTTTCTCATCGTGCTTCACCTCTTCTTTTCCCTCCCTCGCGCGCTGCTGCGCGGTGACGAGGAGACAGGTTACCTCGCGAGCCAAGTCCATAACCTCCTCCATAGTTGTCTCGAAGCCTGTGGTGTGGTTTGCTCTAAGCGCCGCAATAGGACCCTCAATAATCCCACTCCGGGCGGACATTCGGTCGTTGGGGGTGCGGTACACAAAATCAATAATACACGGAAAGCTCGTGGGCGGGCTCGTCCCAGGAAACTGTCCATCCGTACTCTGACTCGGACCGATAAACAATCTTGGCTCGACGCGCGGACGCTGGACGTTACACGCGAAATCGTACGCTACGAATTTCACCAGAGATGCTAAAAGGGATTGTCTGAAATCAGCGGGTGTGCCCGAGCCCGTGCCGGAACGGACCTGGATCCTCTGGTGCAGCGGCCGCTCATCTCCATCATCGGCGTGTGGTTCTGGACCAGAGAGCGTCGTGTCGCGCCAGAATCCGGATATAAGCTCTAGGTTCTTGAAGAACTCGTATGCATTCCCCAGCCTCGCTGATTGCTGGCCAGGAGGCGTGGGCAAGCGGCGGACGGTGGTGAATGCAATGCCGTTATCGGTGCTCATCTCTTTGACGCGGTCAAAATACGCTTTGTGTGCTGGAGCGGGACGGCCGTTGTTCAGTTGTGGACCTTGGCCGGGCGCCGGTGGTTGGTAGTCATCTGGGAGGGGCTCGCGCCATTCTGGCTTTGGCAGATATGACGAATCCGGCATCAAGTCTTCTAGGGAGGCATCCTCAATCAAGTGTAGTCCAAAGGCGGCAACATGGTCGAGCTTGATGTCTTGGTAGCGTTGAATTCCACGGAGAAAATGGCGCAGTGGCTGGTCCTCTGGTTGTGGGAGAGTTGGAGGCGGTGGGCATATCGTTGGGAAAACAACTGGAGTCTCAGCTGGGATCTCGCGCTTCGTTGGTGCTGGAGGCGCCGTCTCCTCCTTCGGTGTGTCGTCTGGAGAGGAAGAGGAAGAGGAAGACGAGGCGTTCTGGGCGGCTAGGCAGGATGTTAGAAATGTTCCTAGAGTCTTCGCATTGTCTACACTCTGGCGACGACGGCGAGCGGCAGACATGGTCGGCACGTCTGACTGGGAGTTTAATAGCTCGTTCAGGGCAGCCGAAACTGTCCGAGAACGAGAATGAAGACTTCTCGTTCAGGTCGTGATATTGCTTTTCGTGTGGAGCTTAGTGGTGGTGATCGCGGGAGCTCTGCGGGAGCTCCCTACCCCAGATGCGGGGAAGCTCAACGGCGACAATATCGCCATCAGGGCAAGCTCAACGGCAACAACATCGCCATCAGGGCAGGAAAGGGGGAGTCGGGCATCTTGGCGAAGATAACAGTTCGTACACCTGGTAGGGACGACAGTAAGAGATCGTGGAACTTACTTATGCCATCCACGGTTGGAGCTACCAGCTTTTCCACATCGTTCATCATTATGAAGGGTTGAGGTGCTCGCAGGGGGTTCCCGAGTTGTCAATAACAACGATGAAGAAGACACTGCGAAGATGCTCAAATCATATGCCCATATCAAAGCCGCAGAGCTTGAAAAACAGTGAAGCAGGCAGCAATTGATGCTGTGGTGTTGTTGATATGTTCAAAGGTTTGTAGATGTCGTTGTGGTATTGTATTGGGCCCGCGGGTTGCGGATGTCGACCCAGTCGCCTATGCGCATTGTGGATGCAGCACCCCGGCCAGTCGTAACCAGAAATAGTCTAAGCTAGTATTGGCCGCCAATGGGGACGTCTTTTGTCCGCCTCGATGCCACTTGAGCTCCCCAAGCGAGACGGTTGCAGTGAAGAGGCACAGACCGACGACGACGCAGACATAATTTTTAAAACGCTAGGAATGTAGTGTAAAGATGGTGCCAGACCTGAGTTTGCCGCGTGTTGGGATGACGAAGCATGTCTCCAAATGCAGACTGAGACTTCTGGTACGTTGGTATCGCGTGCTGTCTCATTCTGCTTCATGGACTGCCAGTTGGTTTCCAGCAACCAGTTAACCTCCCACAAAACCCATCTGGATTGTGATCGCGATGCTGCCGCCAAAGCGCAGCGTAACGGCTCGTCTGTGCCCGGCCGTTGGGCTCGTGCGCCTATGGCGAAGGATGCTCCGTGCAGGGCCCCCTGACCCCTCAGGTGACCCTTGACCAAGCTGACAAACCACTTTAAAGGGGAATCACGTGGGGAGGCCGCCCAACGACCACACCGTCCAATCTGATCCACCATCAAAATTCCGATACAACCCAGTTAGATCTCATAAACTCATTAAAAAAAGGCAGATATTTGCCTACCAGCCGCTGCCAACCCCCCGGGTCAGCCTCCAGAGGCATGTGAAATAGTAACTTCATACTTCGAATTTTCCACAGACGATGACGGCCACCGGTTGTGCAACTCTGAGCGCCGACTCGCTTGAAGATATCTGGCTAGCAGCAAAAGGTAAGTAGTTAGGTAAGATATCAGTTTGCATCTGCTTCAAGCCGCTTCTTCTTTGGACATTCTCTTCGTTCCGTACGTTCTTTGAGCCCATGTTTGTGCTGCTTCCTTCCTGTTCCGCTTTCATATCGCCGACGCGTGTTTGCCTGCTTGAAATTTCTCGATTCTTCCAGTGATGTCGTTTAGATGTAGTTGTTTTAGAAACCGGTTTCAATATGTTGGAATTGGAACCAGTTCTGCTACCCTATGAAAGACGAAGGCAAACTCAAAACCGCATCATAGACAAGATAATGTCTTTGTTGTCATTTTCGGAGACATGGGTGATCTCGCTACAGAAAATATACCGCGGATGTTCTGCTACCTATCCGCTGAAGGATGTTTTGATGGCGGCCTAAGAACAACATATGAGCATTTCCAAACAGCTATCGCGAGGCACTCAATAGAGTGAAGTGTTATACATCGACTCGAGGACATTGAGAGCCAGACGTGGCAGTTATACCAGTTTCTTGAAAGGTGTTGTATTCGCAAAGTTGATCGTCTACAGAACACCGTCCAGAGAACGCCATCATATGCCAGCGTCGGCCTCGTCCTTTCCTATCCTGTAGTTACAAGTCCTCCTTCTTCCTTTGGAATCAGTCATGGGCTCCTCGGCATCCAAACCCAAACGTCACGTCTCCTTCGACCTCCCACCAGCACCACCCTCCAGCCGGTGTAATTCCATAGACAACAACAGAATCCAGAGCAGCTCCACCCGTCAAAGCAGATCCTCTTCCAGGGTTCGTAGTCGACTCAACAGCACCGCAAATTCATCGTCAAGGCCTAGGCGTCTAAGCAAGACGAGAGATAGGAGTACGGATATCAGTCCCTACAACCTCAACCCCAATACCACCTCAGGCATACCACACTCCCACACAATGCCAGCCGTCAGCACGGCAGCACCGAGCAGGAGGCCGTCGACGAGACAGCATGGCCTCGCCTCGACACTATCTTACACAGACAGAATCTCTTCCGAGATTCGTCCGTTTGATCTGGCGACGGGGAATACGACCACAGTCCGTGCTAACTCGGGACCTGGGATGAATAGGCAGGAAGCACAGCAGGTCGTACACAGACTTGTTGCTTTGCAGGATACTCAGACCCGTCTTGCCTCTTTATCATCCACTATCTCTAGGTTTCAGAAGCAATATTACCAGGAGCCCTGCCACATAGGGGCGCTGATGGAGGAGCAGGGTGATGAGCAGAGCAAATTACAGCTCAAATGGTTGACGGAGCTAGATAGGCAGACCGGTGCTATGAATACGTTAGCACGTGATGCTGTGCTGGAGGCCTATGATGCTAGGAATGGCGGCACGGGGTCGAGGATAGATTTGGGGATGGAAGATGAGGGGGGTTTGGTGGGTAGAGGTGTAGAAGCTACGGGTATCACACGCACCCACAATGACACCAGAGCGGAGATGCTCCGGTTAGAACGTGGGATGAAGGTTGCGAGAGCTGACAGGCAGGAGTTAGTCACGGAGATCAGGGAAATGAGGCGCAGAGTGAAGGTGGATGTTGGGAGTGCTATGGATGAGCTGGCGGATTTGAAAAGTGCACTGATGCGGATCGGTGGACGGGAGGACAGCAGGATTTGGGAGAGGCTGAGGGCTAAGGTGGAGGAGATGGCTGAGGACGCGGAGATGAGGATTAGGGAGGTGGAGAAGAGAGGGGTGGAGATGGATGGGAGGGATTTCTTTTGGAAGTAGGTTGGTGAAGGGTTGTAGTGATGGCACTTAGTGGTGCGAGGGTAGGTAATGTGAAGTAGAGAACAAGTATACTCGAACGAAGGACACCAGGGATGTCTTGTGTGTGGTGCTTTGTTTAACTTTTGATAGTCATATATTGTAAGCAATGAATTTTAGTTGACTCTAGGGAGGTTGAGGCACAGTACATACAGGTACGTGGTAGTTACACCTCCTGGCTGCTCGTGCTAACCATTTTTGTAGAACCTGCATCTCTGCTTCATTTCAATAAGAGTTTTCTCGGATCTACTCCAAAAGTTCCTCACGACCTATTGCAGAATGTCTCACGCCTGTGTCTTTCAGTCATTCCGGTCAAAGTCGGATACGGCTCCGATGCTCCAGGATAGGCAACGAACGGAAACGGAAGACTCGAAGGCCGTCGTGCTGTCCCATAATGCCAACTAGTCAGCTTGCCTAAGCCCACGGAAAGTTGGCTTGAGCGATGATTGCTTAGCGGATCCGAGCTGGACAACCCAATGCAGATGTCGAAGCTCAACCATGTCGCCAATGGAACGACCATAGCACTATAGACCAAGGCCATGATATAGAGAGAGTGGTTACTACCGTCATCAATAATAGCATGGGCGACACGAGCCTGATGGACATCGCATCAGCATGCGAACTTGGCAAAAGAACGAAACAGCTGCGTTCGAGAACTTTGTCACTCGCAAGGACTCCGATGTTCAAACCGCACTAGCGGAGGAGGACAGCAGCCGTAGCGATTGCTCAGAAGGTTCTCACACCTGGCATGAAGATGGAAACGCTGCATTTGCCAGACTTATAGCTCTGTCGTACTTGGTTGCACCGCCTGAAGATGTGGAATCCGCTGATGGCTTAGCCGACGATGACTCAGAGCTGTCTCAGGTGCCCGGTGTCTATATGCTTGACTATACCTATACTGCTGCTAGCAAGTTGTTTTCCATCGTCAGAGAGGTTCAGGACAGCGATTGCATTACAATCAGAGCAGCTGACCAATCTCCCAAAGCACAATACAGGGAGCCTCTCACCTCTGAGGATAGGCCAATTGATCGAAGTAACATTGCTGCCGCGCCTTCCGCCCATCTGGGTGCCTTTGAAACTGCCAATTTACAGGATTAAGTTGCTGAAGATGCCAACTCTGCGACTATCACTGCGGCTACATCTATCCAACATGACGATCTTGCGGCTATAGTGGCCGAGCAGCCTGGCCCGGAGAGCAGTGACGAAGCTAATGTTAACCAACTAGTTGCAGAAGAGAATACCATGGATACCTCCGTCGTGAATGCAGATTCTACCGAAGCCAACGTTTCTGATACCCCAATCGGCTTTGGAGCGAGGGGCCATTTAGCTTCTTATGCTGCTGCTGTAGAGGCGGTCGATGATTTTGATGGCGAGGAGCATGCTTCGGATTCACAGTCGGACAATAACTACGAGATTGAGCCTCAAGCAGGCACTGACAACAAATATTCTGCTATCGAGGTTGATGAGCATGGCATACCTTTGAACGGCATCGGCTTAGACGAGGATTGGGAAGAGTCCGAACAGGGCAAGATAGACGACGGAAACTGGACGGACGAAGAAGACTAGGAGGCATAAAGTGAGAATGAGGAAGCGGATGAAGATATTAGGTACATAGAGTCTACTCGCCTTCTGAGAGAGTCTGGCATGGGTTCGAAGCCAAACCCTCTTTCGAAAAAGCGTGCTGTTAAGATGCACGAGGAGATAAGGACCAGGCTCGAAGATCTCGTAGGAGAACTGAGGGAGAAGGAGATTCGACATCCTAATACTGTTGTAATAATGGGTGTCTCCCTCCTCCATGGCGTCAGGCCAGAACGTATCAAATACACAATGTCATGGAAGCAACTGGCAGGCCGTTATCTGGAAAATACAGCGAACGACTGACAGATATGAATCAGTTTGAACAGCTAGAAACATCGATCCACCCATGCCTTACGGAATCGAGCAAAATAAATTAAAGACGAGGCAAGGCTTAAACCCAAAGCGCCAAATCCTCTCTTAGCTAAGCCAACTGCACCGGACGTCTGGGAATCACTCGACCAAAATCTTAGGAACCGAACACGGAGCACTTGATGTTTCCAGATGACGCAACAGCAAATCTAAGCTGCAGCGAATAAAAGCGTGACCGACACGTCTGACATATTGGTGGTTACAGTAAAAGCAGAAGCCTTGACCGTCGAGCTCTGTCTGCTAAGACAAGAACGTTGGACGCTCGAGACCAAGGTTGGCAGAGAGTTGGACATCAGATTTCTACTTGGCTCGGGTCACTCGAAGGTTCGGAAATGGCAGTATCTGTAACGCATGGACTGATTCTGAACCGCGCCTAGCAAGACCATGTTTCTCATTCATCAGCGGAGCAGTCCGTGTTCTACGGTCAAAGGGATGCATAGGGTCACAGCAATCCCATAAATCCTCAACTCAGTACAGTTCCTGAAGGAGCCAAGAGGGTTTTGCTCACCACGGATTTTTCCTCGAGGATAGCAGATCCTGACAATTTTCGATGTGTCTGGGACCGAGGTCAATGTCAAGAGAACCCTCAGATTTTGAAGCACCTCATGACCACGTAATCAAGCACAATATTGACAGAGGTCAGCTCAATGCCTGTAGCCGAGACACCTGTAGCATTACACCGCGCGCTTCGCCATCATTTGCAGACACATACGAAGTGGAGGCAGTATGAATGTAATATGTGTTCAAAACGCATTGGTCGTCGCCGTCCGCTCAAGAGACACATGGCGAATCATCATCCATAGTCCGAAACGAGAAATCGGACTGAGACAGACAAAGGTGCGCTTAGCAAACAAGCTGTCACACCAATTACACAGTGCACAGCGAATTCTAGCAGCGCAATGTAGAGCACGGCGGGGATGTCGCCTTCCGGGCCCTTTGTTGGGAGAGCAAGGCCTAACCACCGATCGATGGTATGGCCATAGTAACCACTAGGAGCGCAAGGCAATATGCGCATCTGTAATAAAACCTCGGAAACATTGATCAACTCCTCGGTTTCAGAATCTCGAACCGTAAGCGAAACGTTTCCGCCTTGTGCGGCGCCTATGTGATCATTACTGGCCTTCAACTGCCAGGGTAGGTTCTAAGCATGATAGCATCCTGTTACGATGCGTAATTCAGGAAGGTCGCTAACAATGTTTGCCAAGGAGTTTGCCCGCCGTGGGTCGAAGCCGAATTGTTTGATCGTACGACGCCAAGGTAGAGGTGTTTGCTTTCACGCCAATAAGCAAACATTGTAGCGATCGTTCCACATGCCCGAGATATTGAATATGAATACATATATGTCACTCAGTACGTACAGGTGCAAGAAGTATTCGTACGGCCCACTTCACAGCCCATGTAATTGAACGCCGCTTAAATAATTCCCCTTTGATTCTCTAGATATTCAACAACGATAACAATGCTTCCTCGTATCAAACGCCCTGGGCTATCACCTCAATTGCGAGGCCGTATTCTTGAACTTAATAGCCCTGGATGGTCCCTTCAAAAACTTGCAACCAAACATCGATACACAGCTACGAAGGCGAAAGGGCGCTCAATCACCCAAGAAGGCAAACGGGTATACAAAGTATTGAATTATTAAAGCAGCGCACAATTACATGGGCGATGAATAAATGGGCCGTACGAATACTTCTGGTACCCTACTGTAGCGAAGGTAGAAATGGAAAAAACCTGAATAAAGAAGCGACCTTAAAGTGACTGATTGATCAAATCAAGTGATTGCCAATCCACGAATTCCAATACATCCGTCCCATGCCGACTATATACCCAACATGCCCTGCCACACTCGCCATCGAAGCATTGCTTGCGAGTCACCTGGAACACAAGTTATGCACTCGGTCGGGACCTCCTCGATTGGTCAGAGCGAACTGAAACTATTGTCACAAAGAGGTGACTGAAGTTAGCGCTGCTATCTATGTAAGTTTATAATCTCTAATCCTTGAGAAGGTCGTGCCAATGTGGAGTAACACGTACTGAATAATGTCTGCGGAGAACCCCAGTCTCAGGCCATAGGAGTTAAAGATGTGCTTGCCCAGAGACTTCCGAGTAACTGCCTGCATTTCAACGCGTTACTCGGTAGCCCATTGGGCCTTTTAAAACACATCTTGCTGGACATATGTGCTGGTGGCTAATTGAGCTAGCTTAACGTGTCTGGCTGTAGATCAAGCTTCTCACATCAAAGCCTCAGCTGCTATCAGTACGGCTGTCAGTGCGGAAGGTGTCGTTATAGCGGTAGCTGCGCTCAGAATCAAGAATTACACAAAAATCCCCAATTCCATGATCTTTGCCGACTTGCAAAATGTTAGTTTGGCTTTCCTGTTCATAGTTTCTTTACGCAGCTTTGTTCTATCCGTTAATTGGTATTGGAGTGTGGAAATAACAGTTATATGCTAAGCAGACGCGGAAATTCCTATCAGACAACACCGTGTTGGTGACGTCGAAAAAGACCTCGAACTAACAAATAGGTCTTTCCTTGGCATCAACTTGAGAAATTACAAGCATGAGGCGTACTTATGTGTAGCCGTTGGGTGCCGCTATGGTTTTCAGATAGGTAAGTTAAACTTCATATGCAAGCGATTACTGTACAGATCATCTTAAGTGCATTATCACCAGTGGTGAAGAAGTGGCTTTCAATGCTCACTCATGAGTCTGAGAGTATGGCGAATCTGCAATTTGATACTTAGCTTGATGGTTGACCTATTGGCTATATACTGCACAATAACTTGTCTTAGAGCATACAAGCCAATAGCCATCAGCTAACTAAGCAAAAGCGGAAAAAGCCTCTAGGACAAGACCGTGCTAGAAAAGCTGTTAAAAGGAACCCCGAATGGTAACCATAACTAGTTGCTACACTATATAAAAGATGTAGAAGGTTCTATGTCTGTTGTTGAGAATGAACGGAGGTTAATTGATTTGGTTTGAGCGGCGTTCCTTCTGCTCCTTTGCAAAACTTGTCCTACAAGCTGCTAGTCCCAAGCTAGCTGTCATTGTGAGCGCAATGACTACCACGGCAACCCAGCCAAACTCAAAGCCAAATCTGGTGTAAACGCTCACGCATGAATAAGAATGGGTTCCGGAAATTGTGATTTGATACTCAGCGTTGCAGCTGACCTTTTCGGTTATCTCCTCGCCAACAACTAAGTCTTGAACATGAAAATGTTAGCTGTGAGTTAAGCAGAGCGGAAGCAGAAAACGTCGATTAGCACGAGACCTCTCTTTCAATGTAGATGAAAGGCCGCAGATAGACGACCAGATGAACTTCCCATCTCTGATAGGAATTGAGCCAGTAGATGTGTTCTACGAGCTGTTGTTGGGCGACGGGCAGATGTTAATTGGTTAGGTCTGAACGGTGCAGAGTTCACTAGTATTGATAGAGTTTATTCTACGGAGCGGCTGCCATTTACATTGCTTATCCTATTGGCTACTATTGTTGATGCTGCTGCCGGCATAGACGACTGAGAGTTTGATCATGGGGCAAAAATTAAGAACTAAAGTTTGAGTCTGACACCAAAATACCATGAGATGCAGACGTCAGAGAATTTGCTGTTTGGTAGTTAGATTGACGAGTGGCATAGATGACCAGTTATATCCTAATTTAATAGCCAAGTCCCTAACTCCAGTACGAAACAGATAGGCAACTTTTCACATTGCGATGCACACATTCCCCGAAATCAGCATGTTGTATGTTGTGTCGCTGGTATATAGCTAGACTAGGAAGTTCACTATCATTAAGATACCAGACAACACTGACGCCTTTTTCACGCCACCGCTTTATGGCAAAATCCCTCCTTCGTTGTCCTCTTATAACTGAATCGCTGCAGTTTCCGAATTATCATCACCAGATGCAGCCAGCCTGCCACGATGACTGCAGCATCCAGCGGATGCATGCATCACGCTTACCAAGCGTTGTTGCAGTTAATGAGGAGGTGCGGTTGAGGGAGTGACTATGTTGCAGATGCTTCGGTACTGCCGACGTATTCTGGGACTGTGGCGGTGGCTTCTATGCGCCTTTGGCCGGCCGTCCTCAAGAGGTAATTTCGTGGTGTGTTTTGGGTCGTATTTCGTACTTCTCCCCTCACTCTCCCATATCTTCATCCACATCCTCATACAACGGATCCCGACACCTAAAACTGCCACAGTACCCCTCCGGATCAGTAGCCGGCACCAACGCCGTCTTCGTCTTGTCAGCCCACATCCTCACACCCTCCTTATCCACCACCAACGCCTTCTTCCCCTTCTCCACCTTCTCAACCACAACATCCATCCACACCAAAGCATCCAACACATCCTCCTTCAGTATCCAGGTCGCCAAACTAACATCCTCCACCGTGATCTCCCTCTTCTCAAACATATTGACATCCAGCATATACCTCGCGATCTCCACACTCCAGAACTTCATATACCCCAGCTTCCCAAAATCACTGAGCGGCTTCTCCGGTCCGCCGAGTATGCGTTCATGTCGAGATATGGCGTACGAGATGCCGATGAGTAGTGAGCCGAGACCCTTGCGTTGCCATGGAGGGAAAACGAGGATACAGGCCAGATTGTTATTGTCCCAGGACATTTTTTCTTTGCTGAAGAAGCCGCAGACGAGACTTTCGCCGGTCGTGGGGTCGGTGAAGACGAGGAAGTAGTAGAGGAAGCATGTTACGTCGAAAAAGACTGATTTAGTTTCTAAGAAGAGTTTAGCGAGGAGGCAAAGGTTTTGGCAGTATAACTATCGTGGCGTGTATTAGGTCATATTCTCTCAGTTCTATGCTATATGATGTTGGCGTTGGTAAGAGGGGACTCACAGTATCGACCTCCCCATCCAGCTCCCAGATCCCCCATCCACTATCTCCATGCTTGTATATCTTCGCCCCCGGAATCATTGTCTCCTTCCCTCCGTTCCGCCGTGGGCAGACTTTCATATGTCCCGTGTACGCCATGATCTCGCTGCTATACTTGAAGCAGTGTCTGCACACATATAGGCGGCCGAGCATCTCTCGCTTCTCAGCCACATCCTTGCCCACTATATCCTTGACGTGTTGTGAGGAATACCAAGCTGGAAATATGGCGTCGCCGAAGACTACATTGTCTATATTCCTCTCCAGCTCCGGTGCGTGCCCATTCGCTTTCCCTCTCGACGCTGATTGTGTGGTATTGCCGTCATTACTCGGCGCTGGGCTCGTCGACACATTACGATTGCGATTCTTTGGTAGTGCAAGGAGCGGTGGGCCAGTCTTCGCGCCTGTCGCAGGTCCTGGGGTGGTAGGTGGTTGGAGTTGTGGTATCGGAGGGTTAAGTGGCTGTTGTCCATCCTTTGCTCCTGTTTTAGGTGCCAGTCGTCCTCTGTTTATCTTTATTGGTGATGGGACGCCTAAGGGTGTCTTAGCACGACGTTTTGTTCGTGCATTAGTTGGTGATGGTTGTGCTTCTTGCGCAGTCTCAGTCTCAGCCTCGTGTGTCTCAACATTCGGGATTGAGCTCGCAGCGGTCGCAGGTGAGGTAAAGAAGCTCTTGGGCGCCTCCTTTGCAATCTCTTCATTGCCGTCCTTCGTGAGATCAAAGAATTCATTCGTTACTGCAGTCCTCCTTGTCGCAGGCCTTTGGCGCGTGGCTGACGCCTTTGCTGGAGCGCGTTTACGCGGCGGCATTGTTGGCGTCGCACTCTCATTCGCAATTGGTTCGTTTTCTTTCAGTGCAGCCGGCCGCTCCTGCGAGCGCGGACTACTGAAGTAGACGAGCAGCGATGTTTGTGTTTTCATCTGCCTTGGTTGGTGCTGGAACTGCTTAAACAGCAAGGGAGCTGCAAAGGTGATCCAGGCGGGTACGCGTTTATGCACGTCAGTAATCAGCTTATCGCGATGATTGCTATCAGTGGCAGGACGACAAGCTTGACAGCTTTCACCATCACCAAGTCTCATTACACTATTTACGGAGTCGGTTTCTTATTTCCTTCGGGCCCAAGAATAGTTCATCCTATCGATAAATCCAGCTTGACTACACACAAAATGTCTGCCTCTGACTCTAGAGTGATCAAGACGGAGCCATTGGTACTACCCCTCCATGCTCCTCACCTCGAGCTTCAACTTCCGTATACTGACACTTATGATAAGTCTCCCTCCAAAGCAAAGTGGACAAAACTCATCAAGTTCGCCTCCCATCTCCATTTCTGATAGCACCGCTCAAACTCCAACTTATCTTATATCTCATACTAACACCTCTCAGAACCACCTACACAGACCCAAACGCCGAAACCCGCACCTGGGAGCACGCCGAACGCACCACCCGCCCAGCTGACATCGACTTCGACGGCGTCGGCATCCTCGCCATCCTCCGCAAGCCCTCGGGCCCTGAAGTTCTCTTACAAAAACAATTCCGCCCTCCAACCAACCGTGTCGTCATCGAAGTCCCCGCCGGCCTAATCGACGGCGGCGAGACGGCCAGCGAATGCGCCGTACGTGAGCTCAAAGAGGAAACAGGCTACATTGGAGTAGCGACCGAGGTCAGCCCGATTATGTTCAACGATCCGGGGTTTTGCAATACGAATTTGAAGATGGTGCATGTTGATGTTGATTTGGAACGGGAGGAGAATAAGGATGGGAACCGGAAGCCGGAGTTGGAGGAGGGGGAGTTTATTGAGACGTTTAGTGTCCCGCTGAATGGGCTGTGGGAGGAGTTGAAGAGGTTGGAGAGGTTGGGGTTTGCTATTGATGCGAGGGTAGGGACTATTGCAGAGGGGATTGAGGTTGCTAAGAAGTGGAAGTTGGTTTGAGCTCGAGACGAGTGTGAAGCAAACGAGATTTTATAAAGGGTTGATGGAACCATCATTTGGAGCAATGGTAGGAAGGATATCACGTTTTGGAAAGCACATCCCCATCACAGTAAGAGTATTTGGTAGAGCTAAGAGAATGCTGAGTTGTACGATGGTATCTCGCTTCGTTGAGTGATTATGCTCATCCCATGCTACGCTATAAACGCATTTTTTTTTCCAGTCCAGCCCTAGCCTTCCCGCCCAAACACCGAAAGATGACCCCAACACCGCCCAAACAACCTAACCTACACACATATGATCAACCGACCAGTTTCATTTACTTCTTCTTGCCGCCACCTCCAAAGCTTCCCTCAAACCCAGGTCTGCCCTTCGGCTTTCCCTTTGGCTTTCCACCCTTCTTACCCTTGACTCCCTTCATATCCTTCCTCTTTTGCAAGTTGTCCTCACGCTTTTTCTGTCTCAGCGCTTGGCCCTTTGCAATACCCTCCTTTCTCTCAGTCCACTCCTTCTCCGACTTCTTCTTGCTCTTCTCACGGCGCTTGAGCGTCTTCTTCAGCAAGCTGGCGTCGTCGCGGACCTTCTCGCCGTGCACGCGCTTCTTGGCATTGAGCCAAACGTCCTTCTCCTCGATATCAGCGCGCTTCTGGTCGTCGAGGCCAGAAATGCGAAGATGGCGGTTCTCGGCTGCTTGCAGCGCTGTGGCAGCATCTTGGGGGCCTTTCTTCTTTGGGGCGGAGAGAAGGGTGGAGAGATCTCCGGCGAGGTGCTGGCCGTCTGCGAATGCCACACGGCCGAAAGAGAAGTTGTTGTCGTCGTGGACTGGAGTGCCCATGATTGAGCTAGCTGGCGAATCACGGACAGAGGCGAGGGCTTCCTCACGTTTAGCATCTTCCTCGGCGCGAGCAGCCATACGCAGCTCCTTCTTGTGTGCGCGTCGCTGCTCCTCCTTCTTGCGGCGGGCTTCCATGAGCTCTTGGCGGTTGCGTGCTGGAGCGCCGTTTGGTCCACCGGCCTTACGTGCTGCACGGAGAGCCTCGATACGTGCTGCGAGGCGGGCTTTAAGAATTTCTGGGTCGACGGTTGGAATCTTGATGTGTTTTGGTGCAGTTGAAGGTGGAATAACGGAAGAGGTAGAGGTATTTGCGGAAGGCTTGTCTGTGGTATCAAAAGTTGGTGATTGTGGTGTGGAGGCTTGTGCGGATTCTGGTTCGTTGTTCTTCTGTGCGTCCTCATCGTCGGCGATGCCATCCATCTCGATGTCCATCATGTCGTCGTCGGCGACGGCCTCGGCAGTCTCGACGGCAGCCTCCTCAATTACAGTCCCTTCGATCATCTCAGCATCAGCACCGAAATCCACCTTCGAGTCAGCTACCTTTGCTTTCTTTGCTTTCTGCTTCTCGGCCTTCTTGGCCGCTTTCTCCTTCTTCTCCGCGATCTTCGCCTTCTTGGCCTCTATCTGGACCTTCTTTGCGGCCTCAGCGTCGTTTGCTGGCGGCTTTGCTGCGCCTTTCGATTTGGGGGGAGTCTCCTCCTCTTCCTTCTTTTGCTTCTTGGCGACGACCTGCTTGATGCCCTGCTTTGGCTGCTCTCTCTCAACACCGTCGATGTCGGAGCCCTCATCTTGCAGGAGATCGGCCTTGCGCTTCTTTGCGCGCTCGTCCATTATGTCTTTGGCAGACTTTACGGAGGCTGGATCCAGCTTTGCGCGTCTAGCAGCAGCGGCCTCTTCCTTGGTCTGCTTCTTCTTCTTCCATTGCTCCTACACGTTATCTTAGCAAGCTGTCATTGCCAGAGAGCGAGTATTTGCACGTACACTGTTGTCCTCTTCGTAGTAGTACTTGGCTGGGATCAGAGAAAGGAGACCATCGAAGGCTTTTGCGTGGTCGCGGAGGCGATCCTGAAGATTGCCATATTAGACCCTGGGCTCTGAGATAAAGATGGCGGGAGCTGGTCGCAACAAACCTGTAAAGATTGGTCGGCCATGCTTGAGGATATTGATATCCCTTTATGATGGTATAAATAGTGGAAAGGTTAAGCTATGCGACGATGACCTCAAAACACAAAAAAAAGGTCCAAAGGGTATCAAAGTCGTCGCTGGAGTGGACCGGAGATGGAACTTCTCTCACCGCGATAAACTGATCTCGAATTTCGTTAGTGCCTAAAGGGAAAAAATACATGACACCTAATAAATTAGGCACGATATATGGTTATCGCCGTTATCTGTGACTGGCGTGCTTGGCGTGGAAGATTAGGCTCAGCCTCGCCGAGACCGCGGGCCTCGTAAGCCAAATTAAGCCGGACAACGGACATGAATTGTGGCTGGCGTGAGATGATATATACGGAGTACGCACCTTAAATAGAAAACCTCTTTGTTTACTTGGTATATCTTGGTTGCTTGACCATGTCCATACTTGCGCATCATTTCTTTCCTTGTTCCTAAAGAAACCCACCCTTCTGCAGGTATTAGCCTGTCACCTGAAGGTACCAAGCTCATAAAGACCGCGCGTTTCCCTCACCAAATATTCTGAAGCAAACAGCTTTGCTGTACCCAAATCTCAAGATGACCTCAGGTCCTGTGGAAGCAGATTCGCTTTCAAAACTGACCTACACCGCTGGAAATCCACCTAGATATCCGAGAAACCCCGCGGAACAGAAGCGCGAACCACTTGTTTTGTACATCGCCAGGGTCCCTGGCAGTCATGGTGAGTAATACTGATCCGAATGAGGAAAGGCTCTAACAACGTGACAGACATCATTTTAACGCCATTGAAGCCAGACTTGAAGAATCTGAAAGAGATAGACGTCAACAGCTGCCTTTACTATATCCACCGCAATCTCCCGTCAGACCTCACACTCTTGGAAACGGAGCTGGCATCGAAGCCACCACAAGAGCCGAAGATCGCCCGCAAACCACTTCCTAATGTCTCGCCCATCGTACAGTTACAAAGAGAGAAACAAGACCACGCAGATCTCGAGACGCTGAACGGAGCACGTGTCTCTTTTCTCGATGCCAACAAGTCACCTAATGCCAGCCAGACCAAGCTACACCTCGATTCACCCTACGATGACACTTTGAAGTCTATGGAAGACCTCTCTATCTCTCGAACTTCTTTCATCAACAGAACGCCTGTCGGCGCAGCGGATAGCCGCAGGAGCTCAGCGGAGAACGAGGTACCAGATTCCCGTCGTCCGCTTGGCCCACGCCCGATCTCTACCAGCCTGCTCTTTCCAACACAGTCTGCGCAACATAGCAGAGACCCATCGCCATTCGGTCACGATCTGAGACACTCTCAAACATCGCAACCTCAATCCCTCTATCCTACCACTACTACTTTGTCTGCTCAACGGTCCCGCGCAAACTCGGCGTTGCAGAATACAGCACTCAGCCCACTCGACAGAACCTTCTCACTTACTCTCATCCGTCGCGATACTCAATCCGGTCACCAGTGGAACGTCGGCACTATCACTGGTGCCCAGACAGCGTCCAAGCACACCGCCTCAGCCTTGAACTTCCAGCCCACATCTGCCAGCACCAATATCCAGATCCACCTGACAACCAGCGGCTACCACCAGTTCACCGACACACCAATGAAAGGCTTCCATCGCGAAGTGCACACAGAATGGTCCGGATTCTGGGACACAGCCTTCAAGCGCCACCGCCGCGGCAGCTCAAACTTATCACGCAGTGACGCAGTAGCCAGGAGCAGTGGACACAGTCGCGGCACGTCCGACGTGTCAACCGACTCTGGTAAATATGCAAATGCATCTCTGGGACAGAGTTACATGGGACCCAACTACTCAGCCTCCCAACACAACAGTCCCCAAAAACAAAAAAGCAAAATGAAGTCTTACAGTATGGTATCCCCCTGGAACGGCCGCTGCGAATTCACGACTAGCCAAGGAGGAAGGAGTCTGAAATGCAAACACACGCTTAACAGCAATGTGTCCCAACCAGCGCCTGATGGACAGCCGGAGCCTAGTGTCACAGTGAGCGAGTTGAGGTATAATCTACCGAGTGTGGGGATCAAGCTGCCAAAGACGACGAGGGAAGCGGCGAAGTTCTCGGGTGAGAAGGCGCAGAAGGCTTTTAAGCGGACGAGTGCTATTGTGAAGGGGTGGGGTGCTAAGACGAGGGAGAGTAGGGGGAGTGCGGGGTCGGGTGATATGCCGCCGCCCTCTTTACCGCCCAGGCCAAGCACGACGATCAGGAGGAGTGGAGAGGAGTTTCGGCCGCCGTTGCCGCAAAGGCAGTTGAGCACGTTTAGCAAGAGCAGTGTCGGCAGGCGTTTTGAGGATATCGTTGGTTCGGATGATGAGGTATTCCCAGATGATGATTTGGAAGAGTATGAGCACGCTAATTCGGATTATGACGGAAGGTTGGATCTGAGTCTGGGCAGGGAGAGCGCGGGTGGAGGTAATAGAGGAAAGAGGGCGAAGCTTGGGAAGCTGATTATTTTTGATGAGGGATTCAAGATGATGGATTTGATTGTGGCGGCGAACATGGGCGTGTGGTGGGCTGGATGGGAGACTGAAGATCTCAAGGCACTCTGAATGTTAGCAAGGAAAGCTATTTAAAATGATACCCTGCGAATAATAAGATGTGTGGAGCACATACCCTCTCCCTCGTTCTCGTGCTGTGATCAAGGTGCCGTAAAAGAAGTTCTGCGAATTGAAAGATGCCAGAAATAGGCTAGCAAGTAATAACATGCTTCCCAACTCAAACCATTCTGAAACCGACCAAAGTTCCTGGTCGGCTTGCCGACTGCAAAAACCCAGTTAAAAGGTAGATGATAATCCCCAACCTTGTCCTAAGCACTCAAGATCGCAGGCGTATTTCACGTATCTTACCCATACTTAGGCACCCTCTCACAGTCCCCCTCAAGCTAGTATACCTACAAACCACCAAGGTTGCAACTGTTGTTGTGTGATTTGGATCATATTCTTCTTCTCTATGCTCCGTGTCCAGTCCAACAAAGAAATATGAAGGCGATCGTCTTGTTGCGCCACTCCAGCATGTATGTACAATATCAACGCCCATTCTCCATGACGTGCCGTCTCGCTAAGCTTTATCTTCGCGTTTATCGTCTCAACATCATCTCCGGGGTAATAGTCGTTTATCTGTATGGCGCATCGGCTCTCACAACAGCGGCCAACTCCGGCTCCCACTTGTCTCCGTTCGCCAACAGCTTCTCCTTGTTGTACAACAGCTCCTCTCTGGTCTCGGTGGCGTACTCGGCGTTTGGCGACTCGACAATGGCGTCGACTGGGCAGGACTCCTGGCAGAAACCGCAGTAGATGCACTTCGTCATGTCGATATCGTAGCGGGTTGTACGGCGGGATCCGTCCTCGCGCTCCTCGGCCTCAATGGTGATAGCTTGTGCTGGGCAAATCTTGGAGGTGTCAGTGTCTCCTCCTCTGGCGCATTTGGCTCGGTTTAACTTACGGCCTCGCAAAGCTTGCAAGCGATACAGCGCTCTTCACCACTTGGGTAACGTCTCAGTGCGTGCTCTCCGCGGAAACGTGGGGAGATTGGGCCCTTCTCAAATGGGTAGTAAATGGTATATCTGCACGTCCAGAGTCAGTCCCACCTTCCCATAACTTCTTGCGCAAATTGAAGAGCCAATGGCTCCCACCGCGCTCAAGGTGTCACTTACGGTGGTCTGAAGTACTGCTCCAACACCACGTACATGCCCCTAAACATCTCAGTCAACAAGAAGAAGCGACCGGCCTGATCCAGCGCGCTCTCCTTTCTCTCGTCCCATCTCTGTGGCTTCGGCATGCGGAAGTTCGACGGAGGACGTCCTGCTGGTGTGGCGTATGTGCGGGCTGGAGTGGTGAAGGCGGCGATGAATGGCGATGGGGTGGCCGCGAAGGCGCGCGACGAGCGCAACACCTGGGTGGTTGGGCGGGCAAGCATGCTCAGCGGCTTAGTGGAGGCCATCGTAATGTGTGGGTTCTTGCGATGTGGTGGCGGCGACGGTGAGGTCGATGGCTAAATTCCCGATGTGCTGCAGCAATGATGTCTAATATGGGAACGGCTCGGATTCTATTGGCTAGAGGATCTGATAAGTGGCACATCACGTGGGCCAGATGTGCATCTGGGCCTTTCGAACCGGTTGGTAGATAGTAACAATCAAAATTAAAAAGGTATACATATAAAAGTATTTGTAATCCTTTTGGAGAGGTATACAGAGGAAAGATACGTGATCATATGTAGCTATAATGGAGGTCCTGTGTCTTTTATGTTGCCATATTCTGACACTGAGGACTGCTCAAGGGCGATGGACAACTGAGAACAAAGGACAATGCGCTGAGATGGTCTGGGTCTTACAACTACATCTTTCTGGTGAAATGGCCCCATTAAAGCTTGCATAGAAGTTATAGAAGTGGCTTGCAAGCTTTACTGAAAACGAAAACAGAATTAGCGTCTAAATTTATGTTACGTTGTTGTTTCGCGGTGTTTATACTTATCTGATCTTGATGCTGCCCATTGCTTAGTCATTAGCGCGGACTAAATGACAAGAGCCGACTGAAGCTCAGTGAATATGTGAATCGGCATCATCGACGACTCCAAGATCCCCATCTCAACCACCCACAAACTTCACCATGTTCCGCACAGTTCTCCTCAAGTCCGCACGTAGTGCCGCCAGCGTTGCTGTGCGCAGATCCGCTCCAATTGCTCGCCCAATTGTCGCCGCCCCAGCTTTCCAGTCCACCCCAATCTTCAACGCCGCAAGATGCTACTCCGCCGCTGCCGGTCTCTCCAAGCCAGAGGTCGAGGGAAGAATTGTTGATTTGTTGAAGAATTTCGACAAAGTATGTGTATTCCATGCGCCAAACACGCGCTGTGCCAGTTGCTAGAGTAGTGCTAATTGTTTACATTAGGTCACCGACCCATCCAAGGTACTATTGAAGCTTACATAAACTCGCTATCGCATAAACTTACGAAATATAGCTCACGCCAACCTCCCACTTCAACAACGATCTCGGATTGGACAGCTTGGACACCGTTGAGGTTGTCATGGCCATTGAGGAGGTTAGTGGACGAACGCGACGGAGTGCCGTTGGACGCCATACTGACGGAGACACAGGAGTTCAGCATTGAGATCCCAGATAAGGATGCTGATGCCATTCACTCAGGTAGGTTACGGCTAGAAAACGAATGAAGGAAGCAATCTAACAGTGTGTAGTTGACAAGGCCGTTGAGTACATCATTGCCCAGCCAGATGGTAAGCTTCAGCCACCTATGTCTCATTACAGCACATAACTAACTCTACTTTCTAGCTCACTGATCTGTTTGTCATTTGATATTGATGAAATATGATTACTAGCGTTGGGGAATATTGGTGGGAGGTGATAAACTTGTCGTTATGGCGGGTCCTTGTATATTTTCAGCATTGCCTATAGAAGCATGTTGATTAATATTGTAAAACTGTTTCTAGGGGAAATCCTGCTCTCCCATAGATCTTATCCTTTTTATTATCGTGATATAATTCTAACTTATGTCACACCTGTCAAGACCCAGGCGAACGTCGAATTGGGGGGAGGCTGGGCGGTCACTAAGCGAAAGCGTCGAAGCAGCCTTCCCGGGCCCAGTACAACGGGGTTCGTGGATCGCAAGGTGTCCGAATATTATCACCGGCCCGCCTTGCTCAAGGAGCCCGCTACCTCTACACAGCTCTAATACCAGCGATCAATTATCGACAATAAGAACATCACGAACTCTAGAATCCATCATCTTCAATTGTCCGAATCTTTCTAGTGCATGGGCGCTAGCTAAAACGTACTGCGGAACCGCGACTGTCCATCTGACATCCTGCCGTTGCACCCCTTTGGGCACCCAACACAAATTCCCAATTAAGCTTACGCTCAACACAACACAATGTCCTCTGGGTTGACGCGCAGGAGGGGAGCTGGAGCCGTAGGGTCAGCTGGCGACAACGATGAGAGCAATAATCGCGTGGCCTCGCCTGCGCCAAAACAAGGGGGATCGTCGAGGGACCAGCCTGGGACGTCGTACGAGAGCGGAGAGAACGGACACAAGATCGCGTTTGATCCGAGGGATATGAATGAGAGTGCCGAGCGGAGTAAACAGCCGAAGCTGACGATGATGGAGGAGGTGTTGTTGTTGGGACTTAAGGATAAGCAGGTGAGAAATGGTAGTCGCAGTGAAGCTACTTGGACATGAACTAATTGGTTGGGCAGGGTTACCTCTCTTTCTGGAACGATAACATATCATATGCGCTTAGAGGATGTATAGTCGTTGAGTTGGCGCTGAGAGGCCGTATCAGTATGCAGAAGGACTCGTCGAGGAGACGGTTCCCGCTCGCAGACCGCATGATCGAGGTTATAGACGACACCTTGACAGGCGAGGTGCTGTTAGATGAGGCGTTGAAGATGATGAAGACGAGCGAAAAGATGAGCGTCAGCTCCTGGATCGATTTGATGAGTGGTACGACCGACCGCTTCACCCACCATTTCAAGACACCTCACTAACGTAACAACTTTCAGGCGAGACATGGAACCTAATGAAGATCGGCTATCAACTCAAGCAAGTCCGTGAGCGCCTCGCCAAGGGGTTAGTAGACAAAGGCATCCTGCGCACCGAAAAGAAAAACTTCCTCCTCTTCGACATGGCAACTCACCCCGTCGCCGACGGCGGCGCAAAGGAGGAGATCCGCCGCCGCACCCGCAACGTGCTCACGCAACGCACCGTCGTGCTTCCCGCCTCCCAATGGCTCCACGAGAACCTCGAGTTCAGAAACATCCGCACAATCGCCATGGTGTGTGCCGCGTACGCAGCCAATGTGCTGGAGAATGCGTTGAGTAACCTGGGCCATGAGGCGAGAGAGAGGGCGTTTGCGCAGGTTGATGAGTTGCTGGCCGAGTATAGTCAGTGGCCGTTTGGGAAAAAGGCGGGGGTTAATAATGGGGGTGTGGGCGCTAATTTGGCGCAGGTTGTGCAGGAGGTATGTTTCTGGCTGCGAAGCTTAACTCGAAATGGTGCTAATTCGTTTTCAGGAAATCGACGGCGCGAAGGACAAGGAGCTTCAACTCGAGGTTGTGGCTGCGTGCTTGAGCGTCTTTACCCGCTTGGACTCCTTGCTTTAAGTCTACTTGCTTAACGGTTACACTGGAACTCGGAGAGGGACAAATCCATGAATATCGGTGACTCTCTCTCCGCCACCACAGCAGCATGCCAAACACAGGCATCAAACCATTCGTTACTGCTACTTGCCCTGTAAAAATGGGTAAGGTAGTACCTACAAGCGTGGGCTTTCTGGAGGCGTTGGATGGGGCTCGAAAGATTAGTTATCTTCATGGGGCTGTATGAGGACGTGATGAGCAACAGCTTAACGATTCTAGTACCGTAGTAATTCCAAACATTTTGATCAAGCCGCTGGCATTCCAGAGTGAAAGAACGGTCTTAGAATTTTGGTATTTCTGTCATTAAAGCGCCACAAATTCTTCGATTGCATCCCATTGCAACCTCTACGCCCCAAAACTCCAGCTTCAATGCTCATCTAGTTTATATCCATGAAGATAACCCCAATCCACGGTCGCCAACCGCCTAAACGCCTCTGCATCTATATCCATATTCCAGCGCCGTGACCAATTTCACCAATCAATACGTATACTCGGGCCTGGCCGGTGCAACAGCGGCCATTACAGGTGCAACTACCGGCCCTCCAACCTGTCTCATTCCCCCTCTTATTCCGCCATTCATTGGCCTCGTACCAGACTCCGCCATCCTCACACTCTCAATCGCCGCACTCATATCTGTTCCAAGGCCCATTCCACCCATGGGCAGATTCCCACCAAGTTCCAATCGATTGTTAGTGAGCATGTAACCCATAAACCGACTATTGTCGACTGGCTGATATCTTTGCATTGGCCTCCTCTTCGCTTGGTCCTCATCATCGCTATCGGCCGTGAGGTCGATGACAAATTGCGTCGGCGCCCTGGTCATTTTCTGCTTAGGCGGACGAAAAGAATGAGAACGAAGATGTGACGGGGATTGGACAGGCGCTGGAAATTGCACCCTTGAATTGTGTGCTGTTGCCGCTTTCTGCTTGTGTACTTTCTTACGAAGATGCTCAGCGGGTCTTCCGACTCTTGACACTGCAAGGCGTAGTGGCTGGTCTGTTGGAATGATGGATGCATGTGGCGAGGCTCTGGGTCCGGATGATAGGGAATTTGCCGACAATAATCCTGTGCGAGATCCAGGAGGAGTCTCATGCATGGGAGTACCGGAGCTGACGATCGGATTGAAGATAGCAGAGATGTCGTCATCAGAGTCGTCAAGCGCGATGGGCTTCCCCGCTGAGCCTTGAATCTTTGGTTTCGAAGGCAATCTACGTCTCTTTGCTGTCCTTGGTGGCTCCTCTGGGAAACAAAACGCCGTCAACGGGCGCTTCGGCGACGGTTGTCTGCTGGCCTCAGGAGTGGCGAACTCGCTGACATGCTGGCCATTGAATTGGCTGCGCCTCCGGTCAAGCTTAGCAAACCTCTCAACTGCTTGAGCAATAGAAAAATCCGCCCTCGACATCCCACTTGGTGTGTTGGACCCAGTGTTGTCGGCATTGTCCTCGAGCTCGCCCTCAGCACCAGAAGCATGTTGGTTGCGTCTTCTCCCCTTAAACGAGAACTTTGCGCAAGCCTGGGCGATCGAAAGATCAGCCCTTGACATGCGACGCCTGCTATCAGCATCGCTGTTCTCTGCAGAGTCAACATCTGTGACGGCCTCACTAAGCGCACGGGACGCCTGCTGACTCCGTCCTCTCCCTTGCGGAGACATAACTCTCCGGAACAACGAGACATCCGCAGTGCGCTTGACCTTGGCGCCGCTGCCAGAGCTCATTGCATGGCTGCTGTCCCGAGTCACTGTACAGCCTCTTGAAGTGTCGCGGTTCCTGGCAGCTTTCAAGTCTGCCATTGTCCCTGGCTTTGGCGCCAGATTTGCCTTCCTGGTTTTTGGCGCACTGTTCTTGATTGCTTGCAACACGTTGCGCTCTACTGAGTCGGGCATGTCGGAATCCGAGTCCGTATCCGACTGCTCATCCGCAGTTTCACTTCTGGTCAGACCAGGCCAAGCGTTTATCATCGCGGTTGGGATGGCACTTAGTGGCGAGCTCTCGCGTCTCTCGCGGCGGAGGTCAGTTTGGATTGTTGGCATGCTCTTCTGCTTGCGAGAAGCCTCGATGACCTTGAAACTTGATGGGGCCCCAAAGGTAACGATGCTGTTTCTAGCGGGGACAAAAGCAGCGAACTGCGATGGTCTCCTCAGTGGCAGGGTAACATCCCACGAGCTGTCATCCGACGACGACTTGAGCCGCGATTTTGCCAGCTCGCTGTCAGTCTCGGAATTGCCGGACGATGTTGGCGAGGGTGAAGCCCACATTCTCTTCGGATCAATCGTGGAGATTGGAACGAGCGGTGCGTCGAGAGGTGGGTTGTCGTCCTCATTTTTGAGCCATGCCTCTCTGAAAGCAATCCCTGCGGCAGTAGCAACTGGCCGCGCAACGGAGTTACCAACGATCTTGTACTGATCTCCTTTAGTACCAGTGAGAACATCTGTATCGAGGAATCCTTGTGCTCTTTTTGCCTCCATGATGGTAATCGTTCTTTGCTGTTCCCAGTGGATGACACGGCCATTGAACTTCTCTTTCGGTGCACACTTCGTGGTAATGGTCGGGAAAAGTTTTCGTGCGCCAACACGCGCGTAGCCATTGTTGCCGTCCCTCTTTGGTATCTTCGACAACTGACTCTCCCTGTCCTTGACGGCGAAGAGTGCACGCTGGTCTTTAGTCATGTTGGGATAAGCTTTTTGGTAGTTCATCTGGGGTGGATAGAGAGGAATGCACGCCATTTGCGCCCTGAAGTTCTCTTTTATGTTCGTACTCATGCGATGATCAGGGAACGCTGTGCAATGGTAGGTCTGCCCGTCGCCGATATCTGGGAGGTCGGCAGTAGCGTCCTCTGCGCAAACCCATTTGAAGGCAGTGTCGGCGTATTTCCGTTCAACGATGGAAAGTTTGTTAGCCATCAAGCCGACAGACTTCATCTTTTCATCGTGGTGAGAGTGGGATAGATATGGATGCTCGGGCATCACGAGATCGGGGCCGGCGATGACGACGAAGATACGTGTGCGACTTTGAGGACAACCAAAGCTCCAAGAATCCAGAAGCTGGACTTGCACTTGGTAGCCCAAACCCACCACACAGCAAATGAGTTGGGATAGGCAGTCGTCGAAGCGCCTTGGCCCTGCCTTAGTCGAGATAGAGGTAACGTTCTCCAGGACAGCGTACTTGGGACGGTAAAACTCGATCATCGCGGCGACATCGGCGACAAGCGATTGGTTCTTTAGTCCTGCGTCGTGCTTGTCCTTGGCCGTATTCATCATGCTGAAACCTTGACAGGGGCTCCCAGCAGCAATAAACTCGATATCTCCAGGTAGCGGCACTCCTGGTAAGTTCTTCGGATTCCCATCCATGGCATGTTTTAAAAGGTCGTCAACGGAGCCCGAGTAGAATTTCGTTGGCTCCGGATGTTCGATATTGGCGTAATAACTTGCCAGGGCGTTTTCGTTGAGGTCGCAGGCGTGGGTGAAGCGAATTCCGCCGCCATCTTCCAATCCTCTTCCTAAGTTTCCTCCACCGCAGAAGAGGTCAAGTCCTCGCATCGGATTCTTGGGAGGAGCTGCGGTTGGATCAAACCCTTGAAGAAAGGATGCAGGAGGATGGTCTGGATCAATGTCTTCGAAGCGTCGGCCGACAATGGTATCGATCATTTCTGTGGATATGTAAAAGAAGTCGCCGGTGCCATTCCGATCGTATGGATTCGGTACCTGATTCGCACGGATTTGTTCTCCCGAGTAAAATCGTACTCGGCATTGATGATGGATCCGGTTGGCAGGTAGTGTGATAATTTGATTTGTGTACAGCAATTCATTTGGTTTCGCCTCGCTCTCTGGCTGAACTTCCTGGCGGCGGAGTAGCCGTCTTAGCGACACCGAGTCATCATCGGCATCAAAGGAGATGATCTCGTATGGCTCCAGTCGCTGCCACTTGTGAGGCCCGTCGGGATCTCTCGGCTGCTTCAATTGTACGAGAACTGTGTCGCCAACTTGGTACTTTGCGAGTGCCCTTTCGAACGGCGAAAGCTCAAACCCCCGGTGCTCACAAGACTTGTCGGACTCCGTAAATGTCGTGAAGGCTATTTCAGAAATGCGAAACGTCTGGCGAACGAAGAAATCTTCCTTACATCCTGGATTTCCTCCCCAGGCAACTGATACTCGACAGATTACGTCTTCTAGTTTTGTCCATTCCTTCCTCCCACACTCGCAGTGCGCGGACATGAAGAGTTCGTTGGGATACGGATATTTCATGAGGGCACAACTGGTGTCGGCTGGCTTGTACAACCAGAGAACGTTGAGTTTATGCTCGCCCTTTTTGTTGGTCTCGATCGCCTGAACGTAGACAAACCAGCAGTCGTCTACATCCGCCCAGCGGGTCTTCTCACTCTTCCATTGAGATACACGCGCATCGTCAGTCAGGACTCCGAGAACATCACCAACGGCGATGGTAGATTTGTCGAATGGCCGACGTTTGAACCCTTCTAGGGAACTTTTGGCGAGCTGGGTGGCTGTCGCCTCATAATCCATGCCAACGGCCTTATCCGTCTCCAAAACCTTCGCGTCAACAGAGAGATGCAGCGACGTTCCGATCGACTTACGACGGAAGTCGATCTCTCCAATAGGAGCCACCTTCTTTAAGAATCTGCCGAAAGCCATCTCCTTAAAGCATTCATACACGTAAGAGGTGACAATCGTCTTCTCCTCCCTGGGCTTGTGAAACTTGAGCTTGGTGTGGTTCCAGATCTCGGCCCAGACCTCGAGTTCTGTGAGTTTAAAGGTTCCAATAGCCTCTTTATACAACCAATCGATGTTGTTCGCAACGGCCGTACGAAAATCGGTGCCGTGCTTGAACTCTGCGTGCCACCTTTTGAACGATGGCTTCTCGCCATACTCGCGCTCGAGCCACTGGTGGAAATCCTTTCGGAAATTGTAGATAGACACTTCTTGGCCTTGTTCCGCCGTCTCTAGTGCATACTCGACGAAATACTTCGAGAGGTTAGCGACCCACATGAACCCCTCCAGGAAGCGGGCGTAGTGTCGATGAGGCCTACCAAGGCGGTAGTAGACCTCCCACTTCGCACCTGTCATCGTCTGTATCCAGATGCCCGTGACCTCCTCGTGGTCGCCGCCGTAGCCGCCGACACTAACTGTGTTGAAGTGAGCTCCTTCGACATACCGTCTCTCCCCTCCTACGCTCAGGACGCCATCAAGGACATATTGACTGTGACCGTTTTGGAAAAGGTTCTGCATGCCCACCATCTCATAGGGATGATCATTACTGCTTGCCGGGAGGTAGACGAGGAAGTCCTCGAGCAATACTTCCTTGAATTCATTGCCATCGAGTTCAGCATTGCATTTGTCACCCAAAAGCTCGATAAAGTCGTCTAAGGCGTGACGTTCTCATGTTACCGGCAGAGGTCGCGGATATCCATCGTACCGAGACGGAGGATGTACCACTTGAGACTGCCGCACAACGGCGATGGATTGGGTTCTCGCCGCGATCGGCACCGGCGCGTCATTGACGGGCGTGTATGAGGGCTCACGACTCAGAGCGGGAGTCTCATTTATCACCATATCCTCGGTCGAGGGATTGCATGGGCCGTCGCGGATCTCCACTGGATCGAGGGCCTTTCTGGTGGCACTAACGTTCTGACGGAGAGGGAGTTGCGGGTCTTGGTTTTGAAGGTTGGATCCGAATCCACCAAGGTTGCAGCAACCCGTTGGCAGGCCATCAACTTCCTCAGAACTCGGTTTGCGCCCATCAACAACATCTAAAATTGATAGGTGAGAAACAGATTGCCGCGATGACGACTGGCGGGAGATAGAGGGATGCCTGGTCGGCGGTGGGAGGATATGTCCTTGCGGCAAAGGCGAAAAGGGATTCGGATTGTTGAAGATCGAGTTTGATGGGATCTTCACAGCAGGGATCCGCTCAGTCTCAGTCTCTTCGATTTCGTTATTTGCTCTTGCTTCAGCAGTCGGCGGTGACCACTCCGAAGCACCGCCACTTAGTGAATCTGCCCACGATTGGCGTGGGATTCCGACGAATGGAACTCTGACAATATCCGAATCGCTCATGAAAATGGCATCATCTTCCTCTGGCACAGCCTCGTAGGCCATCTTCCCGCTTCCCCTGGACGAAATCGATGTCAACTTCTTCGCCTCCGCAGTCGCTACAACCTCATACTTCCGTCTAGCATCCTCCAGCGTCACCTTCCTCGGAGTTCCCTCTTCGTCGTTCATCCCTATTGTTTCACGAGCCTCCCATTTATCCCTGACGATGTCTGGAGTGCTCCCCTTGCTATAGTCAATCGTGTAAGATTTCTCAATCGTCTCAATATGGCCGTCCTCCTGCTCGTCTGCAGTAACTGGACTCTTCTCGATAGATGGCAAGACTTCGAGGCTGGTTACTTGGGTCATCGGACTCGGCTCCGCCGAGGCCTCCCTGAGATATACAAACCTGGTTGCGAGCTTAAGATCAATGCTGTCTTGGCTCGGAGGGCTCAATGCGAAACTTGCGCTCCGCCTCCCCGCACCTTGCATAAGCGTAAATTTGTCGAGGGTTTTGAACACATTCATTGTCTCCTCGCTGGTGGCTCTTGGATTTGGTATGGGACTCGGTGGTCTGGAGTTAGGACCCTTTTCCTCTGCGTCGTCTGATTATTATGTTAGTATTTGATGCAAGCATTGAGAGGAGTGGAGAGACGCAGAACGAACCCCAGCGTTCTACTGCTAATGGCATCTTGTCGTCTCCTCTTCGTTATGATATCGATTGAGTAATTCCTGTTGGTGAAAGCAATGATGGATGGTTGTGCAGTCGACTTCGCTTGTCTTACCACTTACGGAAGATGAGTATTCGCGACAAGTTTGATATTCGAGCAATTTAGCAAGTTTGTGGTCTGTGAGTAGGGTATGTATTGTCTAAAGCAACTTTTATCAGTGCGAGTGCGGGAGCGAGTAGTGGTGGTTCTTGCAACGGATAATGAATACGCCAGTAGCTGTTCGGACGAGGCTGTTGAAGTACTGTAAAGTGAAAGCAAGAGCAATCGATGAGAAGATACGAACTATATCCACCAAATTGTGGAAACAACAAGCAGAAGACGCAAGTGAAGAGAAAGTCCAGAAGGTCATTCGAATCATATCAAAGAACCCATCGTAAAGACTACTCACACGAGTCCTGAATGCCCCGAACAACAAAAGAAGTCGAGGTTATCCAGCCAGGTGTAGCCAGGTGTATCCCAAGAACAACGGGGCACCGGCCGCATTGAGCGACTTGCGGTCCGGGGTAGTGCAGCCTCGTGAGGGGACAAATGATGCTGTGGCCCAAAACGGACAAATAGCAGGGAGGGGGTGTGGCTGGTGGGGTGAGGAACAAAGAGCGATGTGAAACAAGGAGACACGAATCATGGATTATAGCGACCATGGTAAGTTGAGCGATGTTTATTTATAAACTCATTTATAAACAGCGAAAGTTGCTGGCATTTAAACCTTCTTGTCATTGTCCAGATGATGTATTTTTATTAAACCTTCTTAAGCAGAAGAGCCTGGTCAGCGACTCCGAGCTACCTGCAGAGTTATCAAGTGTGCTCTTAAATAGACGAGACTAAGCAAACAGTGAGGGTCTGAGTTGAGATGAGCGTGACGATAAAATACCAGTATTTGCTTGGACTCCGCAGGCTGGACCTTGACCGCTTTCAAAATGCTATCTATGCTGGATTTTGGTGCTAGCATCCGCTCAAATGGCACCCATCACCTTACCACCACCCCTCTGCCACAACCACACAGCTTCTTGAGCATACGCAGCAACACTACGATGGCCTCCATCATTTCCGGCAGCCTGTTGCAATATCTCAATCACCTTCCCTTCCTCAACACACCTCCACAAGCCCATAGTCATCTCACTCCCCTGCCCAAAAATCCCCTTCCCAAGCCGAAACATGACTCGTCCCAGCACCTGGAACGCCAAGCACCTCTGCGCCGGATACGTACTCCTCGCCAGCCTCGCCAACTCAGGAACCGTGTAGCCCGCCGCCTCAGGCGCATCACCATGGTGATGCAGTCCCTTTGTCACCGGCATCGCTCTGCTGATACTCGGCGGCAGCAATGCGCCACGGAAGTCGAAACGCAGAGCTGATGCCGGGAGCGCCGGATGATTCGGGTTGTACGACGACTCGAGGTCGGCTGGTGAGCCTTCCGTAGGCAACGGTGCCATCCATGCCAGTTTCGACGGATCTGCGGAAAGGTTGGGGAAGTATGTAGAGTGCAGGTTTTCGAGGAAGTTTGGATCGGTTGGGTCGAGATCTGGTGCGGGCTTTGGGGTTGGAAAGTGGACAGTTGGACCATCCAGGTCATGGCTATGATCGTGCGATGCGTCGTCGCAGTTTGCATGTTCGTGGTCATGCTTATGTGGTCTGAAATCGGAAGCCGGCTGCAGCGAAGACAGCTTCACTTCTGGTAATGGGTCTTCGTCGTTGTCGACTTCGTTTTCCTCGAGCCAGCGGACTGATTTCGTGGGTTGCGTCAGCTTGCCGCGTGGCTTGGGTATTGGTGTCGGTTTTGGCTCTGGCTTGTGCTCTTCTGGTTTATGGTCTTCGATGGGACCAAGGTCCTCAATACCAGTGTCTCCTCGCCCGGCGTCAAGGTTGGCACTCTTCAAGTACTTTTCTATGTCATTCTCTATGCGTGGTGCCGGTGCTTTTGAATTTGTCGCCGCAGGCGGAGGTTGTGACGGTGCGTCTGATGCCTTGTTTGCTCTGTTCATGAACAGCTTGACCAGAGACGGATCAAGTGAAGAAAGAAGCTCGTTGCGCTCCGACTCAATCTGTGACACCGACATCGCTGCCAGGCGCTTGGTATTCTCCTCGTCAATTAGCCTGAGCTCCTCCTCTTCCTTTGTTTCCTTCTTCGCTGGAGCCGCAGCAACATCATCCTCGAACCCGTTTCGTGGTGCTGCCTTCTTCGTATAGACTTCGTAAGCCTCCGTCGCTGGGCTTTCAGGCACGGCCTGTCGTTGCTTTTTGAATGTGGAAACGCGAGTGCGCTTCTTATGTTCCGGGAATCCGGTCGCAGTTTTCTTGAATGTGGGGAGAGTAGGCGGCTTTGGTGTGCTTGGTTCGCGCTCAATAATGTCCTTTATCATGTCCAACGGCGACATCGTGGCGGCCTCTGGTTCATCATCTGAGGCGGATGCATATTGTGTCCCTGCATCTACTTCCACGTCATCCAGATCCACCATGAAACGTTCTCCGCGCATTGAAGTCATCATGAACTATAGTTGTTGAAGTTGTAATGTAGGAGATAATAAAAAACCCCCGTGCGTGTAGATGTTCTGACCTTGCGACGACGGAAGGCTGAAGAAGGCTGCCAGAACTGACAAGGCTCCCGTTCTCCACGCCGTGGCACGGCTCACAAATTAAAGTTGTGGCACTCCTCGCTTGCTCGGCACTCACCCGCCACTAAGCCCGAAGCAGACTGGGTCGGAGATCGAAGATCGAAGTTTCATATGGCGGGTGAACTGAGGCGCGAAACGGTACACCGCACACAAGTACAAATGAAGGGTCTTTTACAACAAAAGCTAGTGACGAGAAAATTATCGCCCTTAATAACCAAACTAGTCGGGAGATTGGTAGGCAGTCAACGATGAACTCCTCCGAAACATTCTTTCATGCAACACTTTGGGAAGACCCGAAAACAGACCCCGGTCAATCGTGCATAGCGCATGAATTGGTCATGCTCGAACGCCAGTGCCAAGGATTCCACCACCCCATGCGGGCTTCTGACGAAGAACTCGCCGAGGCTTCGCACAGCATGCCTTGGATTTATATCTGGCCAAGTAGCACCGCGACTCGTTAGGGCATCACGACCTGTAACCGTAAGCACTCAACTTGCTTGTTCTGCTTTTCAAGTCAGGAGATTCCTAGTCGGTTTCTTTATGCTCAAGTGTGCAAAAGGACGCAAGTCATGGCAATGACCACGAAACCTCCATGTGACCGAGACCCTCAGCAGCACAGGCCAGACGCTCGCACCAAAATGTGCCTCTGCGTTTGCACCCGTCCATGACCATAGGGATTTCCGCTTCCCGCTTCCCCCTTCCCGCTTCCCCCTTCCCTCTTCCCTCTTCCCTCTTCCCTCTTCCCCCTTGTGCCATCCCGGACAGAATAGTCCCAGACAGAATAGTCCCAGGCAGATTAGTCCCAAGTCCCATAAATACGTCCGACTTGTCTCGTCACCCGCTTAAGCCTCTTTGGGATCAAGAGGCACGTTCGGACTTCTCTGTGCTGGCCGTACCTGGCCATCTCTCCCATCCCACTTATTTGGGCTGTTCCCCCATCATTCCTCTCCTTGGGCTTACACGGCTTGCCCTTCTGGTTTGGTGTTCTCTCTCACTCCGCTGGTCTGTTTCTCCTTTCCCCTCGGCCTTTGCCCATCGCCCATTTCAGCCCTTTCCCCTCCCTCTTGGTCGTCTATGCTCCCCTGGCGGGCCCTCTCTTGCCAACTGATTCACGCAATCTGATACTGCCATCCTATCCGTGCTCCGCTAGTCTGGCCATTCCGTGTCCATGTTCGCTATCCCAGAATCTGCCCAAACTCGTAACCCCAACTTGCCAACTTTGCCGCCTTTCCTTAATCCCCAACTTAGCCCACCTCCACAAACGTTGTTCTTTTCACACTCAACAACACAACATCATCGTCGACGATATACTACATCTTCCATCAAAAGTCAACCTTCATCTATCGAATCCGCCATTTGAAGACGATACTTTTGTACTCTCAATATCGCTCTATCACCCTGTACCATCAGATTGGGCCGTGCCTCGCCAGATCACAGTGTATCCGCAAATTTGGTGTTCTTCGCACCATTGTGTCGGCATTTTTGAAGTTATTCCCACCTTCACATCTCGATCTCGTTTGCGGCCCACGCCAGCCACGCCGACAATAGGCAACAACGCATATATTCAACCTCGTATGAACCACGAGATACTTTACAATTGCGAGATCCTGCATCGAAATATAAGAGGTCGTCATATCCTCTTATTTTTTACGACAAATTGTCTCGTAAACTATTTTTGACAGGGCCAACACATACGAAATGTCTGGTGTTGTCGGTCCGGCCGGTGGCACACCACACAGCTCAAGCCCGACCCTTTCTTCTCCGCCAGCCTCCCAATCGGCTTCCCCAACACGCCAATCATCCCACGACCTTCGCGATTCCGCAAATCCATCAACTTTTGGTGTTGATAAATGTAAGTTTGCATTATTATTTTTTATGTTATTTGTCGCTGGTTACGCTTTGATTTGCGCGATGCAATACTTATTTATCGATGCAATACTTATTTATCCTAGCAAACATTCCACCAGCACCACCGGCAAGAAAGAAGCTAGGTCGCAAGCCAAAGGCGCAAGCTGAGGGAGGTCCGGCTACTAACACCGACGCCGCCCAGCCAAAGAAGCGCGCACCACGCAAACCAAAGGATCCAAACGCACCACCAGTTGTCCGCAACAAGAAGGTCGCCGTTAAAGATGAAGCTCCAGCTGCAACGGTGGCGCCAGGCCCAAAACTGCAAAAAATTAGCGAGATGCCAGATTATCCAGTTCAACAAGTTCCTTTGCAAGGTCCAATGATGGCGGCCCCACCACAATCGGTTTTGGCTTCCCAATACGGCAATAACGAAGCTATTCACAACCCTGTTCCAGTATCGTTCTTTCAATCTCGCCACCCACTTCCACCTCAACCAGCGCTGGCTCCTGCCCGCACTAGTGGTCAAAATTATGATCCAGTCCGCTCCAACTACGATCCTGTCCGCGAGAACTCCACCAGCCATTACAACACTCCACAACATACTTCCCCACAACCACCGCGCCAAAGTGTAAATCGCGCGAGCGCATCACCATCCATTTCGAGTCTTATCGACGGACCACCACCACAGACGGCTCCAATCCAAAGCTTCTTTCAGAACCAGCAGCGCGCGCAGCACAACCCAGTGGTCCCCTCGCAACAGTCGCCAACTGCAGCCGCCCCCCCCGCAGCTCCACCAACACAAGAGCCAACGATTGTTCCTCCACCGCAACAACAGCAAACGGCGCCCACACGCTCCCGCGAAGAGCCAGCCGGTCCAATTCGCCCACGAGTCCCGCCGCCGCCAGCTTTCAAGCCAAACCCAGCACAAATCATGTCTATCTCTGCTGCGGGCAAGTCAACGCAGTCATCTGCTAATGGCACTCCGAAGGCTGCTAAGGATGTTGACATCACTCCACCGCCGCTTCCAGGTCAGGGCGGGGGACTGTTCAAGGGTCCAAACGATGGCACCGAGTCCAGAGCTCCCACCATCGTGCTCCATGTTCCAATGAACGGCGAGACGAATAAGTATGTCAACTTTACCAAGATGGCGGAAGATATCTACGGTTGGGACGCTCTGCATCCACGACTTGCTGCTCAACGTGAGCGCCTGGCACGTGTGGCGGCCGCAGGCGCAGCGCTCGAGAAGAATGGCGCGGGCAAGGGCAGTGAGGACGAGATGTCTGTCGACCATGAGACGGACGACGAGGACTCGAACGTTGAGATGGGAGGAATGAACGAGTCAGCAGGCGGCACAGATGGCCAGGAGAAGCCAGCAAAGAAGAAGAGGAAGATGAAGGAGGATTATTACTCCAAGGATGATGGATTCGTCGATGATTCCGACTTGCTTTGGGAGGAGCAGGCGATGGCTTCTATTGATGGGTTCTTCGTTTACTCTGGTCCACTCGTGCCTGAGAAAAGAGATGATCCCGCTGAGCATGCCCCTGTCAAGCGTCGTGGCGGCGGACCTGGATCGCGCGGTGGCAGAGGTCGCGGTAGCCGGGGCGGCGGAACAGCTCGCGCTGCGCTCGCCGGACCGTTTCCAGAAGGCGATCGCCCATTGACTGGCCCTGGCAGCAGAGGTGGGCCAGGCTCAAGAGGTGGAGCAACCACGAGGAAGCCGAGGATTAAGAAGTCGGATCGTGAGGCGATGGAGAGGGAGAAGATGGAGAGAGAGAAGATGGGTGCTATGGCTGTCGGTGGACGCGGTGGACACCAAGGTATGCATCATAGTGGGATGATGATGCAGCAGCAGGAGATGATGGGTCAGACGCCTATGGTGTTTCAGCAGTGAACGATGAGGTTGTCCTCACTTTCAAAATGGTTTTGGCGTGGAGCAATAGGAGTTCGCATGGAAGAGGTGGCTTTCGCTTGGTTGTATATTACTTGCTCGGGTTATTACCAAGTAGACAAAAGATTGCGCATGACATTTGACGGCGCAAAGCTAGCTTCCACATACTTCATACTGCAGGCGAATGAAATGGAAGCATAGCGAGGCTTAAGAGCGGTTTTACTATGTAGACTAAATCAAAAATGAATCTCCAAGAATGGCATGAGCTGGTAACCACTTGAAACACATGTCGTCTTGACTCGCCGAACTCTGCACGTTTCCTTTCTACATACGTCTACACTTTTAACATATCTTTATTCGTCCTGTCGTTGACTTCCTTTTCGATGGTACACACTCTATCATACAAGTTCATCACAAGCCCGACATGCTCCGCTTCCCATCCCCATATCCTACGTCTTGGCCCTCGGATCAGGCTTACTCGAATCTGAAGACACCAGCCAACCTGTTCTTCACTCTGTCCCAGGTACTCCTGTGCGGTGCGGCCTCGAGCTCGGCCAGCAGGTCTGTGTAGTGGTTTGGGTTTGATGTTGGATGCATGAGTGTGCTTGATGGGCCTGGCTTGTACTGTGAACTGTTAGTCTCCAGTGTCTTATGATACACTCCTCAGTGCGTCCCCCTTCCGTCATCATGGTTCCCATATATCTTCCCTCCCTCCCTCTTATCCGCCAATACTTCATCAAATGACCTCGCCACACTACCACCGTCACAATCCAGGTTCAAATGTGACTAGCGACATACCTCCTCACCATACCGCCCCTCCACAAGACTATACATCGCATTAACCCTCTCCTTCTCCAACCTTTCATTGAACGCCGGCGCGTCAATCTTCTCCCCAGTCTCCGGGCTGAATTTTGGTGTCGGCAAGAACGTCTTCTGCGCTCTCCTCAACAGCGTATCTGGGAATTGACATTCCGGCCTCAAAGCATCTCTCGGCCAGAGGGACAGGGCGCGGAGGTTGTGGCGGTAGAGTGCCTGCTGATTGTCAGAACATAGCTCAGCAAAGACCATCAGCTGTGGAGATTCAACCGAAGTCGAAATAAGGCTTCCAGCGAAAAGAACGGGACCCATGCCTGCACGGCTTTCTCAGCTGAACTCACGGATTTAGACATTGCGGTGTTGTTAACGTGAAATCTTAAATCAACCACAATTGAAGCTGAAGCTCAGTACGATAGAGGCTTATCCGAGCTTCGCAAGGCTGAATGTTGACGTCTTTGACCCTCTAAGTGTTACCCAATCACAATCTACCATAAAGTATACAAGGATACTTCCACCTGGCACCGTTCTGGGGAGTTGTGGCTCAGTCAGCGGGTTTGATACGCCAAGCCCGTTTCAAAGAGCCTCGATAGTCAACGCCGAAGGGTTACGTACCTCGCCATCACAACTTCTCCTTATACTCCTTGACTTCTATGCGACAAGTTCTTGTTGCGACCTCTTTGACCCGTTAGCCTTATCCTTTCCTTGAATACGATACAAACTACCGACCGTTCTTTTGTTATACTTTCACGATACACGACACCCTCAAAGCGCAAGACCATTTCATTGATCGCCTGAGCCGAGCCGCCACGCAACCCCTCAGGGTGTAGGGAACAGCACAACCAATACGAAGTAGATCGACGCCAAACCAGTGGCACTTCGACGCTATATCGCAATATTTAATTAACACTCCATAATCGCAAAAATGGCAGGAGGCTACGCTCCAGTATGTCAAATCCCTTCCTCCAGGATGCACCCTCACGACTCCACCGCGACACTGCGACATTTCATGACACCAGACTAACAACGCAACAGGTAGCGAACAACGACGCCGACGACCATACCTCCCACATCCCCAACTCCCCGCCACCTTCCTTCCGCTCCGCCGGGTCATCACCGCGCAATAGCACCTCACAAACGCACCAAACCCAGCCAGACACCAGCTCAAGTCATGGCGGCTCCGGCAGCCAAGCCGCAGACCCACTAGCCGACGCCTTTGGCGACGATGATAGCGAGGGGGATAACGACGGAGATGACAGACAGAGGTTGATGCGTGGGACGCCTAGTCAGACCACGGGAAGCGGGGGGGCGACACCGGCGGAGGGACAGACGGATGGTGCGTTACAGTTGGAGAGTACGACTGTGCCGGTTGCGCAGCCGACGATGAGGCCGATACAAGGGCGTGTGTATGGTGGTGGGAGCGGTGATGGTGTGTGGGCGAATCTGGCTGCGAAACCGGAGGCGGGAGGAGAGAAGCTGGAGGAACATCCACCTGTCAGTCTCCCAAAACAACCCATTTCTAGCTGAATATAGACTAACTGACTTTACAGACATATCAAGAAGCAGCACAAGATGCCGCGCCACCATATTGGGAGACAACGATCCTCACACCTGGCAGCTTTGATCCGAACGAAGTCTACATCGACGGCCTCCCCGTCGGCACCTTCTTCAGCTTCATCTGGAACGCCACAATCTCGATGTCCTTCCAGATCGTCGGCTTCTTGCTCACCTACCTCCTGCACACCACCCACGCAGCCAAGAACGGCTCTCGTGCCGGACTCGGCGTCACTTTAATTCAATACGGTTTCTACGTGAAAAACACGTCTGAGGAGATCATTCCTGGAGGAGGTGAGGGCGGGGAGACGGGGCCCAGTGATCCGGATAACCATGATTGGGACGAGAACGATGGTTGGGGGAGCGGAGGCGGTGTGGGTGATATTACGGGCCAGGAGTGGTTGGCTTACGGGATGATGGTTGTGGGTTGGTTTTTGGTGGTTAGGTCCGTGGGGGAGTATGTTAGGGCGAGGAGACATGAGAAGCTGGTGTTGCAGAGCCCGGATAGGGGGTTGGGTGTCGCTGTTATTGCGGAGGGCGAGTCACCGAGCAGCGTCGTATGATGCGGCAGCTGGGGAGGGAGAGGACAGGGAAATGGAGTAAGGAGTGGTAATGCGGCACATATGGATGGGAGCGTTGTAATCGGTAATCGTACATGACGGATTGCTAGAGCCTTGTAATAGGACACTTGCTAGATCAAGTCGACTTCTTTTCTCTTGCTCTTGCGTCTGTTTGCTTATACCGGCACCCCGCGCCTGACTCATCTACCGCGTCAACTTGTCCCTGTGCTTAGATTCCGTCGACGCAGCAGTTCAGTCATGAGAGAACATGTATAAAGCAACGACTGGAGTACGACTTCTTTCCAACGTCACTACACTCCCCAGCGTAGCTGAATAAACACGTCACACAACACGTCATCCTCTCTAAATATCCGCGTCGCAATGTGATATCTCGTCTTGCCCCTCGGCACCCTAGCTCAACACAAGTTTGTCGGCTAGAATATAACCGGTTACTTCGTTCACCTAGCAATCTAACTGCAGAATGCCGATTGCCTCGTTGCGAGAAAAATATGGTGCGTAGGCATGCAGACTAAGACCTGGGTTTATAGATTGTTGCAGCCATAAATACCAGTTGTTCATAATGGCAGGAGCATTAATAGCGGCAGCTTGAAGGATAAGCTTTGTCAATAAGTACAAGCTTTGCACAAGAGAGCGTTAACCGTTAAGCTTCTGTACAGTTCTCGACAACGGCTCATGAGGCATTCTTCCAACTTTTATTTTTGGGCAGAGAAAGTGGATACGGCGGCCTGCTAGCAGGCTTTTAGCTACGTGAAAGTAGAGTCTCGTCTGTACAAATTTACCTGGTTACACTTCGCTTAGTTCATGGCTGTTACTCTACATCCAACACTCAATCATTGGGTGACATATGGCCATCAAGGTAGATTACTGATTTGGGTATCAAACCACAAACTCCGAACCATTTTCCTTCATGGGAGAGCATTTGCACTTGACTTGACTTTAAGTTCTAGTGTGCTACCATGATAGTGATTTATTTAGCAATGGCATTGACAGTGGCGGCAGCAGATTAGTACATTAAACTTTGTCAGCTAACAAAAAAAGGCACAGCACAATTTTAACAAATTAGTTAACCTCGGTGCAGTTCCTGACACCAGCTCATGTAATTAATTCTTGCATTTATTTTTCAATAGAATGCAAGCCACAACAAGTTGTTCTTTTGCTGATTTTATCTTCATTGCCAATAAATAGAGTCTTGTCCTTCAGACCATTTTAGCCTTGACCTAGAGTCTAGCTGTTGGTGTTATACTCAACACTAAAATATTAGAAAGGATATAGTGCTGAATGCCAACCGCAACCCTAGTGTTAAACCGCAAATCCACAGTTCAGTATTACTTCATTGATACTGCGTTCTTGACTTTCTTTGCCAAACCTTTAGAAGACCTTTGTCTTGTCTCAATCTCTTACAACACAAGATTACGGCAAAAAATGATGGAATCACACTCATTAGACCAAATGTACTTAATTGTTTCACTCTTTTGACAATAAGTCAAACAATAACATTCGTTCTCATACCACTAGTTTGTTCTTGCCACGGGTGGGAATCATTTGGGTTGAAGTCAGTGTTGAGTCTAGGCGTCTTTACCTTACTCAAATAAGTCTCGTTCTGTTGTCAGAACATGTCTCGCTGCTGTTCTAACAGCTTGACACGTCCTCCAGCCTTCAGTACACAAACAAGCAAGTACGCATGTTTGCTCTCGCCTTTTCGGTGCACTTTCTTTACGTTCGTTTACACACCAGCATTCTGTAAAAGCTGTTGGGGCATTTCTGGCACCTTCCGTTGCCATTTGAGCTCCATAGGTTCCAGAAAGTTCCACAGACCTCTGGTGCTGTTCCAGCGTTGTTTCCTTTGTTTTCTACGGATTCTTTAGGCAGCAGCTTCTTTGTGTTTCCTTGGTAGGCCGCAGAGAATTCCGCGTGCCTCCACGCATCTAGTTCTTTGTGTTGTTCAGGCAACCACATGGCTGCCTGACAACTGAGTGAGCTATAAGAGCTCGCTCCGCACCCACGAGATAGCTTTCCTTTAGACAGACATTCAGACACAGTTCAATATTACTTCATTGATACTGTCTTCTTGACTTCCTTCGCTGAACCCTCAGAAGACCTCCGTCTTGTCTCAACCCTTTTCAACACAAGCTTACGACTTTGACGCCGCTACCGCCGCCTCTCCTGTCAACAGGCTTCACCCCACAACAAAAACAACTGGTTCCCTGTTTGCGACTTTATATCTTGATCAAGAGGTGTTGTCTTATTGATTTTTTCCAGCCCTGCTTTGCTGTTAAATGTTATTTTAAAGTTTACAACTCAGCTGTTATGCAGGATAAAGCTATGTAGATTGCTTGCAAACCTCAGTACAAAATCAATGATTTGTAATTCGATCAAGACCATAAAATCAGAGACTTTGGTTCAACTTGTGCTAAGTGCTGCCACTATAATGACAATACACTTATCAACACTAGCCGTAATGATGGCAGCAACGTACTTCCCATGTAAAAATATGGTCAGTATAAGCGCTGAGATAGTCCGACCAACCAATAAGCTCTTTGTGTTGAGAAACAATCATCCCTTGGATAGATTGGCGGATGAATTTGGCCTAATATAAGGAGATTAAGTTGTTGCACGTGGAAAAGCTATTTAGCTACATTCGCTGCACAGTGTTAATACACCGAGGTTGGCTCTTCTCGTTCAACCATCGCACTCGTAATAATTTGTCTAAGACTTTGCTGTTCGCTAGGGTATGAATTATCAGGCTCAATGGCACTTTAACATTGACAGGAAAGGCACATTAGCAATGTTGAGATGTAATTGAAAAATCGAAATCATGGAAAGAAACACGGGACCTTCAGGAAAGTACTAATTTCATATCATAACAAATAAAACAAGATGTATCTATTTCTCATGTTTCCTAGTTTCCTAGGGTTAGAATCGTGATACTGCGCATGGTGTTATGCTTCCCTGATGATCCTTCCCGCACCTACCTCAATGACGTTGTGCTCAATTGGTGCCCTCCCCCAGCACCTTTCCACCAAGTTCCCACCTCCCTCCTTCACTACACACCACGACCGCCGATTTCGAGACCAAATACTCTAGCCTTCCCATTACGCATTTCAGAGCTACACAATGCAGAAGTCAATATGCAGAGCTACTCGTCCGTTCCGCAAGAGCTTGACACCAATTTTCGCCACATCGCCATCACGTGCATACAGCCAAACCATTCCATCCAAGAGCTCCAAGGTAAGTAACTCCATTCACCTTGCCCATCACAACTCATGTCGTTTGCTGTCTCTTTATCATCTTTAACCCCTGAAAGGATTTCGACCATGCCAAGGCTCCCTCCACAGCCTCAGACGTCAAAGTCAAAGTCGACCCGCAGCCAGGCTCTAACAAAGTGATTATCGAGGAGACGAGCGCGGCCACCGATCCACCAACGAGAAAGAAGATGGTGATGGAGCTGGATGAGGAGTTGAAGAGGAAGCTTGAGGATATGTCTGGGGATGGAGGAGCCGCCGGAGTGGACTATGAGGATGGAAAGCCGAATGCTATGAAGAGAGGGGTGAGGGAGAATATGTTTAGGGTGATCTAGGTGCGTTGGAGGGCGTACGGCGAGGAGAAAGAGGAAAGTGGTAAAACCAGAAAGGACGATGCCTCGACCTCGAACCTGGACGCAGTCAAACAGTGTGTCTCGGCGACCACGAGAAACGAAGAAAATGAAAGGAGAGAAGTATGTGTTGAAGTGAATGAGGTTAGCACCCAAGCATAATATATTTTATACAAGGACAGATGGCCGAGCGGTCTAAGGCGCGTGACTCAAGGATGATAAGTTCTTCGTGTCGATTAAAGCGACAGGTGTCTTCACGTATCGAAAGATGCGGGGGTTCGAATCCCCCTCTGTTCATATATTTTGACTTCCCATTTCCCAGAAGTCTTGGTTTTTGTTCCTCCATAGCAAAGTCGATATAGACCACGCTGAGTGTCCTTGTTGTTTGCGGTTTGCGCAGGCAGCTTTGGACTGGCCGGCCTTGCTGCCGTCTACTCTCTTTCATTTATGCATTTTTGACTCGGCTGTGCAAGGGTTCTGTCAACTCCATTTGACAATGTTCACAGAATCTGCCAGATTTGAGTTGCGACTTTACGACTTATGATGGCACACAAACCGCGCATCACTTGCTTCTGAAATTTTAATCTCTTCCATGTCATTGATAAGAACACAGACTCTCGAACGTTGCCCTCAAGAGATGACCAGCCAGGAGATTTGAACACCTAATATGAGAAAATTAAACTTGACAGCTTTCTTGTAACATGAACGTTCATTAGGACTTTAAATCATCAACAAGACAAGACGACCGAGCGGTCCAAAGCGCGTGACTCAAGTGATCAAAATACTTCTGGTCGATTATGACGCCTAGTGCATTCACGTATCGTAAGATGCGGAGGTTTGAATGCCCCTCTGTTTCTTCTTGTTGTTCGAGCATGACTCTTCAAACATCTCTTCATGCTAGCATGAACCCATTTGTTTTAATTTTCAGAGCTTTTCATGGTTTTCTTTCGCTCGCCCAAAGAACTCCGCCAAAGCCCAAATTTTGCACAGTTTCGGCGGCACAATACCACGGCTAACCCTCCGCCATCAACAACCCCTTCCAAACTAGTATACAGGCAACGTATCCGCCTCTCATTAAGCCTTGCCTAAAGGAAGGCGGTTGCGCGGGATTCCACTCCCCGGTTCGGAACAAGAACCATCTGTCTCAAAGGAGATATAGTCATCATTTTGCAGAATTTTACCAACCGGTTGCGGAGACAACGGGATAGGAACGGGATAGGACTGAAGGGGCAGCTTTGTGGCAGCTTGCTTCCTAGCTCGCTGGGCTATGTTTATATTGTGTGGAGCCAGGAAGTTACCAGGCAATATGCTTCTAACTCTTCTGCAGGAATATGGTGTTGTGAGAATAGTAGTGGATGAATTCCTGCATTGCGAAGGCCACAAAAACAGAAGACGCTCTACATCAAGGCTCCATTTTATGGTTCGAAGAAAGATAGGCAACCTTGACTTTGTGAAGATGCAATTTGACCCAGAATGCGCTTCTGCCACTTCTGTGGTTACTTTTTCCCTCTGGAAAACCGTTTGGGAGATACTTGAGCTGAATGTTTTCTCCAAACTTCATCTCCTGGCCGTGACGCAGTTAAAAAGAAAGAAACATATACACTAGCGGCTCTAGCTCACAAGGGCAATTAATTCATCTAGAACAACAATAACCAAACCGTCCTTTGGTGTTCTAAAAGACTTGTTGCACGATGGCGAGCAACACGCCAACCACGGTCCATCCCGATTGATTGATTTATAATTATTGTAAATAACCATTAACTCAACCAATTAAAAAGGTCGCTTAGCTCAGTTGGTTAGAGCGTGGTGCTAATAACGCCAAGGTCGCGAGTTCGACCCTCGTAGTGACCAATTTTTACAGCCTGTGACCTCGGGCCTATTACAATTTTCCTCCCCGTACCCTCCATCGCCTAGATTTATAGATTTACAATCTCCCGTTGATTTGCTCGGGCCGCTTCGTAATGTTGAAAGGGGGTTTTAGAGATTGTACTCTTGCGCTTTCCTCTGTGCGTCGGCCTGGTTGTAGGTGGTGCCATGGTGGCATCCTGAATTTTAATTGGCTTTTTAGATTAATCATCTAATTTCCCTTCCCAATCTTAGGTTTGAGTAGAAGCTCGGAAGGTGGAGATATATCTGCAGACTGGTATGAGGTTGAGCAAAACAGCGCATACCTCGTGGGCCTGAACTAGACGACCTGTAGTATTTTCAGCCAGATTCTACGTCCAGTCCTCATCTTTCAAATCTCTGATTCTGATCGACGCGTGCAACGATGTGGCACTTGCTCCTTAGCTGCCGCTCAGCATCCCCCCGTGGCGGGCAAAAATGTCCCAACCGATAGCAAATTTTTCACTTCAACGTCAAAATTTGTTAGTACCAGCAAAATGTGACTGGGCCATCTGAGTTGGCCGGTTCTTTCCGAACCGGGGAGTCGAACCCCGCGCAACCGCGGACTTCTTGAAGAACAAGTGAGAGGCGGATATGTTACCGATACACCAGTTCGGAGGGGATTATTAATTGGGCCATGCCATCAAAGATTATGATATTTTTAAACAAGGTAATGGTTTCGGGATTCCAACAGAATATTGTGTTTGAGAAGGAGAGAAAAGACAAGAAACAAGGCGGAGAAGGAGAAAGGCTGACGACAGGTAGATAGCCGAGAGCAGCGCATGGAGACTTCTCAATGCCGGAGACAGTGCTTCCTGATTCCAACGCGCATAGCCCATTATTTTCTGCGGCAACCCATGAAAAGCAGAGTCTAGTGGAATGTGGAGGCTCATATGCTTGCCCTCCAATTAGAACGAGACCCTTAAAAGGGTCTGACAAAGGCAGCAAAAGGGGAGCACTCTCATGCGAGAGACTCGGGTATAGAGCCCGAGGCGGGGCTCGAACCCGCGACCTTGAGATGATCTTGGGGACTGTCCATTGCTGAACAGATGGTAAGAGTCACACGCTCTACCGATTGAGCTACCCAGGCGGGTGTTGTTGACCGCGGACCACTATTTAACTCGAATATCTGTTACACAACACTGTTCAGATCTCCGACAAAATGCTTCCAGCGCCTGAGAACTGGTTGATGCAACTAAACATTGGTGGAAGTAAGACATGACACGGCGACAACCTGTCAGATAACGGTGACTGGTGAGGAGACAGGGAGTCACGGAACAACGGAGAGATAAAACCACAGGACGACAAACAACAGCACCTCATCCTTGGAATGGCTCAAAACTGACAAACGAAATAGACTTACCCATATTGACCAGCAAGCTAAACATGGATACGAATATGGTTCGAAGTATACGCATGGAATCGAAATAGTGGTACAAGATATCCAGATATCGTAATGGAATCCGGAGTCGCCGTCGAAGGCTATGGCTGCAGCCGTCCATACAAGACCTATCGCTTCTTCGCTCGCTCAAATGCTTAATCGTTCGTTCGTGATATTATGGCCTTAAATCTGGCCAGCTCCTCCTCGACCTTTATCCTCGGATCCTCCTCCATATCGCCCTGTTCGCTAGTTCTCTTGGCCAAGTCCTGGATGGCCGTCTTGTTCTCTTGGACACTGGCTCTCTTTACCAAATCCAATGCCGACTCCCTATCGTCCTCATGGCCAACAGTCTGGCCTCTCTCATTCTCGTCACTGGATGACTCCTTCTCATCGTCGTCTCCATCATCGTCATCCTCAGGTGGCATAACCAGTTCGACGACCTTATTCTTGTCCTCATCAGTCTTGATGATATACTTGCCGCCAAGCACCAAGTCCTTGGCCACCAACTCTCTGGTACGGCCGAGAGACTCAATATCGTTGATACGCTGAAGCGTCGCATCCAAGAATTCTCTGAATCCTTCCTCAGCACATACCTCTCTGAACGCCCTCTGCATCGGCACAGAATCTGCCCGCACCATCGCATGAGAGGTTATTGTGAAGATATTGATATGATCGTAGTCCTTGATAAAGTCGGCTCTGGTCATGACATATCTTGCCTTGTGTAATGACAATGCTGGAAGTTTGTGACCTGTTTCGGGATTGTAGCTTGGGTTATCTTCCTCCATGTCGACAAGTGCCTGTGCCAAGACCATAGCTGCAGAAGCGTACTTCTGTTGATCCATAACATCGTCGTCCATCCCCATACCAAGCAGACCACACTGGTTTAAGAACCACTGTTTTTCGACTGCGCCGATCTTGTCACACATTCCAATCATGTCTTTTGACTTGGCAACGCGGTTGAGGAAAGTGAGCCTGCCCCCGATCTTCTCATATACTTCGTGCAAGATGCCATCATCGGTGTTTTCGCGGAAATACTTTGCTCTGTACTGCTTCAATGCCTGAAGGGCTTTGTCCCGCGGAAGATCTCCAATTGGCGTCACCTCCATACGTGTCGCAAGCTGCTTCAGTCGCTCGTATACCCAGTAATCGTCACTGTTGAAGACTACAGTAACAAGGTTGCTAGCAGCCCATTGCTCGGCACGTTGCTGGAGAAGCTCGAGAAGGTCTCTTCCATCCTCATCGTCGCGAAGAAGGTGCATGGAGTTGATAATTAAAACAACTGATTTTCCCTTCTCAAGTCGCCTCCTCAGAGCAACCTTGTCGAGTTTGTTGAAAGCACGTTCGATATCCAATAGCGCAGTCGAGTCTCTCGGCCCCTTCTCAGAGAAGTAAGAGCCGATATAGTCTTCGTGGTATTCGAAATCTAGTGCTTTGCCGAGTCGTACGCGGAAGATTTCGAGGTCGGCGTGTGCATCGAACATGCTAATGCCGTCTCCGTCGATCTTTTGCATGGCGTCAAGCAACATCGAAGTCTTACCAGTCCCCTTCTCTCCTATGATTCTGCGTAGGGTTAGATTTACAATCCATAACGCGACATCTTGCCACTGTACTCACAAATGATAGTGGCCCTTCTCTTCGCCGTGCACGATTCTGTCGATCTTGTCTTGTTCGTCTCTTCTGATCCAGTGGCTCTCATAGTTCTCGTCTTGAGTCTCATCAAGATTCTCCTTTACTGGGATCTGCTTTCCTATAGCTGCCAATACGAGCACTGGATCTCCTGGCTCGAATGCATTCTCCATCTTCTTGAGGACGAGCCATTTGTAGAATTTGTGGTAGCAGTACCCACCGAAAGCAAAGCCGCAACCAAGAACTATTATCGACGCAAAAGCTGTTGCTGCAGCTTCGAGCATCTTGGAAGCAAGCGATTGTGGCTCATCTTCCTCCTCGCGTGGCCGTTGTCTTCTGGTTCTTGGCCGTCTACCATATTTGCTAAATCCACGTCTTGGATCATGGAGTTGTCGTTGTCCTGAGGGGCGTCAGTAACCGTTTCGTTGGTAGAGAACAGGCAGCAGCCGATAAGACAGATATCCCATTTCAAGATGTCGCTTCTGCTCACTATAACAGGAACGAAGGCAGATTATGACATCCACGTGACTGAGGCTTGTCTCAAAGCAGTGCGACCAGGAGATTAAACGTGGCCACAAACTCACCCTCTATCGCAGAATTGCTATCCCCCAGACCACTGCTCGTGTTCCATCTTCTCTGTGGACCTGCCACCGAAATGCTTTTATGAAAGAAGAAAGTGTTGTTGTGAATCCCCAGCCGTCTTGATTCCAGTCGTCCCACGGCGCGCCAGACAGGGCGCATGAGATGTGCCATTGTGCCTGCCCTCCGACACGTGTATTTGTGTAGTTTGATTGTCGCGGTTTGCGCTCAAGTCGACTTCATGGTCAAGATATAGGAAATGTGTGTTATGAAGAGTGAAAGAAGAGAAAGAAACAAAAGGTGCGAGAAGCACGTCGAAGGTTCGTATCAATGGATCTGGATCACAGCTAGAGGATTTCTGGATCTGGCTTGTGCTTCTTGGTGGAGGCCTAGTTGAGCCTTGGCGGCGTCGACGGGGATGGGGCCCTTGGCAGTGACATCCCTGGCACGTTGAGTATCAGGCACATCAACTACTGCTTGCTCATTGGCTAGAGCTGAACGACAGCAAAACCTTGAGAAATGCAAAATCGCTATCAAAGAGCTTTTCCATTGGGCAGGTCGTATTTTGGTCTAATGGACACAAATGTATAACCTATTGATTTGATTAAACGTTAAACGCGGTGAATTGAGCCAAAATTGCCCTGAAATGCCTGCTCATGGCCAGAACGGCGTCGTCGAAGCACTCCCTACTCGAGTGTGGGCTCTCGTCTACAGCTTCGAAAACCCAAGCCTGACATTTATACTTTCATGCCCTATGTAATCAGTCTAGGGTACACTATCCACGAAGGCAAGGATTGTGGGCTGCTAGGGCGTGGCTGATATTGTTTCGTTAAGCGGGGCGGACAGGCGCGGCAGTATTCGGGGATGTAGCCTCGAAGACGCCGCTAGCAGGGTGCGAATGCAGTTTACTAGTGCCATATTTGCTTTGTCCTATTATGAGGCACGTGGGCCATGCTCGAACGGCGAAGAGCAAATTGCAAAGTTGCCCTGTGAACATGTGCTGGCCTCCCAATCTGATTGTAGCATAGCTATAGTGAAAGCCGCAAAGAGGAAATCTACTCTCATAGCAAATCTTGCTAGGAAGAATAGCTAGTTTATGCGCCGAGTGTTGCTTTTGAAGTGTGCTGTACTTCTTACTTCGTCAATTTGACGTATGTTAATGTATCCCGGCAGCGTGCTGGAGAAAGCTAAGGTAGATGGGCATGTGCCTATTCCTAGGATTGTTGCACTGTCAAGCCCCTTTGCCTGCTGATTGGTGCGCACACAGTCGGGCGCGCAAAGAGTTTTCTGTTGCCAGAGACCCCCTGTCAACCTGCGCCTCTGATACTGGCGTATATGAAGTATCAGCGCCTCTGGCGCGGGTAGGGCTGATTCTGCACAGCATGCGATAAGGAAGAGAGCTGGAGGGAGCGATAGCGCGGGCATGGAGGGCCCCCCATCAGAGTGATAAACTGTATATACCATTTATAATATACGTAAAAAAATTGGCCATTTTGGTGAGGTTGCTCCTGCTCCTGCTCCTAGCTCTGATAAAAATTCCCATACTCATATCGATGCTTTTGAATGTGTTCTGCATGTATCGAAAATTATTGTGCTGTTGATGCTAGAATAATTGTGTCCTGGTACTTAATCTTAAGTGGCGCTAGTCTGAATTCGGCACAGCAACCCTGCTACAAGGGCGCCTTTCGATGTGCATCTCGCTCCAAACCACAGATGCACAAGCGAACGTACGCAACCGCGTGAATTCGTCCCTGAACTTCCAAAATCATACTATACCACTCTATACTCTACGTATGTCTTTTGTCGTAACCAAAACAATTATTATCCACGCTTCTCGTTCTTAGACGAAAGCGTATCAAAAGTATCACCTTCAGGACGTTACTTGTTCATTTACAAGCACAATGCCAGGTTTCGCCGATAGGTTGTCGAGGAGGGCGGAAAAGAGAGCGTCTATGATGCCTCCGCCACCACTTCGTCCTTCGCGCCCAAACAGCGTTGTAGGTTTCGTCGATGGACTGTTCGCCAACATCATGGCGAGCAGCCCCGATGTCAAGCTGCACACGCCTGTCACCCCAAACACGCCAGACGTTCCCCAAGACTCGAGCACCCAGAATCTGCCAGAACTTCCAGACTCCCCAGCCCTTTCGGAAAACGTCACCACCAACAAGAGACTCTCCACGATCGACGAGAACATGGGCAGCGAACAAAAGATGGTCTTTCGCCCACGCGGTGTCCGCGAGGGGCGCTTCGTCGAGCACGACGACGATGAGCACACCTCCGGTGCCGACGTGATGGCCTTCCTCGCCCAAGATGTAGCCAAGCACGAGGCGTCTCTCGCAAACGGCGGCAACTTGTACATCGACAACTACACTGTCGCTGATTCCGTGGCCGAGAACCTCAACAAGCCGGTTTCTAACAAGAACCGCAAGAAATACGTGAAGAAGCGCGCCGCCAAGGCAAAGAAGGCGCGTCCAGCCAATCTGGAGGTCGACACTGAGGTCGCAAATGAGCTGTATGTACCAAACAAGTGCGTAACGTCTGCAGAGTCCAAACGTCCGCATTCTCACATGGATGGCAGACTTGAGAACACCCTAAGAACCGCGAGGCAGGAGTTCGACGCCACTGTGCCAATGATTTCTCAAAAGAAGAGTCGCCACTCCTACTCCACCCCACAAAGGCTCCTTAGTGCTTTCAAGCGTAGCGAGAAGAGTGTCCAGGGCCTTGGTGCCTTCGAGGACACGGTATCGATGTACGAGGACGAGATGTCCTTCTCCTCCACCTGCGAGATCGGAACCGCCATGGCACAGAGGCTCACCGTGGTCGACAAGGGGGCGATCACCCAGGAGAGCCTCGAGAGAGAGAAAGATATCGCGGTGGAGGCTTCCGGCTTCAGCTACGAGGAGACGACGAAGAAAGAGAACAAGCGCTTCGGCGTTATCGGCGAGAGTCCGTTTGGTCGCCACCCATTGGACTACTACCGCGACGCGGAGTTGGCCAGCCAGGGAGACAACTCCATCCCAAACCCCAGAAAGCGCGCACCTTTGGGAGACATCGGAAACTCCCCATACTCTCAGGAGGAGCTGAGCAACGCTGGCGGCAGCGACGAGGACTTTCGTAACCCACGCGAGTCCGCCTACTCTTTCGACACCAGCAAAAGTGTCGAGCAGTTCGCCGCTCGCAGGCCAGACGAGGCTGCCGCGTCCGGGTACTCAATGCGCCACCGCTCCATGGCCTCTCCACCACAGAAGTCGCCCTTCGAAAACCGCCTTGGTTCCCGCCGAAGCGCCAAAATCTCCCACAACATTGATGTCGCCCAGGACCTACACCACAAGAAGTCCTACGTCTCATACGCCACCGCCCAATCCAATGAGGCTGGGTGGGATGTCCTCGGCGACGCGGCAAGAGCCGAGGATCTCGTCGACCTCCCACAGCCTCCTGCCAGGCACGCCAGTACCGCTCGCTCTGGCAAGCTCACCAAGGTGGGGTCTGATGACAAGATGAAGAAGAGCAAAAGCATCTTCTCTAAGAAGGAGAAGAGCTTGCGTGAGGAGATCCCGGATGATAGCGAATTCATTGCCATCGAGTTCAGTGGCGTGTTTTTCAAGGTGCCTGAGGTCGAATACGACGACGACCTCAGATCCGAGAAGCAGAAGAAGGAAGACTTCAAGCAGTTCGGCGCAGTCGAGAGCTTCGACGTCAACCTATGTGGCACCATTATCACGCTCAGCAATCACCAGTACTGCCTGATTATGCGTGGGATGCACAAGGCAAAGCGTGAGGTGGCCGCGGCTGAACGCAAGACCATTCGTGGCAGGAAGCACCTTTCAAAGGACGAGGGCGACTTCGGAGAAGTCGATGAGCAGGATAAGATCCCAGTGAATCCACGCTACAAGATGGTGAAGGACCAGGAGACCGGCCGCCTCGCCATGCAGCAGAAGGGCGCAAGCGACTCGATCGACAACCTGATGATCCCACTCCGCGAGACCCTGGCCAAGGCCGCTAACAAGAAGAGCCCCTTCGGCAAGATCAAGGAGGCCCTGAAGGAGGTCGCCTCTGGATACTCCGCCGTCTAAGAGACTCGCGAGTAAGGTCCGAGGTCGAGTAGGTTGTCCTCCATCATTCCTCGTTGTCGCATTCATTAATGAGCCATGACTAACATCCTTCGCAGCTTCGTCACATCTTCTTCCGTCGTCGTCGGCTTCGGGCAGCAAGCCCTCAGCTCAACGTTTCCCTGTACGTATACATCCCCACAACCATTTTGTTCCACATTCGATAGGAAGACATGGTTTCGGAGTACATCAGAGCTAACTGCCACATCTCCAGTGTTCTCTGATCTAAGTTCTCCTGCGCTCTTGGCGTTGATGAAGGATGTACCCACTGTGTTCTGGCGTATTGGCCGAGGAGGACGATACCACTTTGCTTTTGTTGCTGGCGCTATGGCGCTAAAGGGAAGAATCCCTCTCACTTGCTTGCGTTTCTTGTTGTTCGTGTCCGCCCACTGAGCAGGACTTATACTATACACTTATAGTATATTCTGTAGAACAATCGAAGCTAAATTTGACTGAATGCTGTCATCTTAAATATGCACTTGTGATAGATCAATGCTTCCGGACAGCACTCCGAATTTGCTTAAATTTACATAAGTAACTAAACATCATCAAGAGCATTCGCATGAACAGGTATATAGACTGCTACCTACAGCGAGACTATTTGGTCTATTTATTCCAAGAGACTGTTACAATGTCCGTGGTCGTCATCGCCGCCTCCTCATATCTTGCAAACACCGACGAATCTGACTGTTGCCTGCAAACGCCTCAACCGCCTGTCAGTATCACTGGTACAACTGTTGATTAAAATGTGTTTCATTGTTGTGGTGTAGGCGAGTATGCCTTTGAGAAGAGGAAAAGTAAACAAAACACGTAGTGGATCGGTGTTGCAATCTTGGTGGCATTTGCGTAACGCGAGCTAGGCAAGGCTGCGACTGTCAAAATGTTAGCACCACGCTAAGAGGCCAATCATCGACCTTTCAGCCTTCCGCGACCATCAAGTCCGAATTCCACAAACGCGCCCATCACCACGAGGTCTCGGCTTTACCTCTAGCAGTAACCTTATGCTCAAATTTCTTTCGAACATTGGCTCAACTGCCACGATGGGTAACGAGTCGAGTCAGCCCATGGACGACGCGGCCAATGCCGAGGACGAAACCGTAGTACCGCCATCACCGAGCGGAACCAACCTGTCAAACGATGTTTTCGACAAAATTGCAGGATCTCAGGCACAAGAGGAGAAAAGCAGACGCAAGTCACAGCTTGTAGAGAGCATGTTGCTCAATGATGAGGAGGAGAACCCTGGACACGACGGCGAGAAAACTATGAGCAAGAAAGAGAGACGCAAGAAGAGACACTCCAATGGCGACGAACAGAAGCCCAAGTCGAAGAAGCGCAAGCATAGGAGGTCAGATGATCTCGAAGTTTTAGTCGTAACACAAGAGCAAGTTGAGACTGCAGACGCCGAACCGGTTACTGGACAGCCAGCTCCTTCAGCACCAGTGGATGAACCTTCATCGCAATCGAAGAAACATAGGCATAAGAACAAGAAAGCGAGCAAGGTGGAGATACCTGCCACTCAGGAGGACGATGAAGCGGCTCAAGAGTGGCCGGTTCCTTCAACACCTGTTGAGGAACCATCCTCGCAATTGAAGAAGCGCAAGCACAAGAAGTCCAGTCAACGGGAAGTCGCTAGCTCGCAGGAGGTCGCCGAGCATACTGACGGACTTCTTGATTCTCAGCTCGCGCAGATGCAACCAGTAGAGCCTGCCAACACCCCAGCTTCACAGCTTGCCCAGAAGAAGAGGGCGAAGGAGAGTAAGGCTGCGGATGTCGAGGTGGCATCAGAGAGCCACGAAGACACAGAGGCGGCGGATGAGTCGGGCCAGGAAACACAAGGCTCTCCACCAAAGTCTACGCCATTGCCTGCAGGAACGCCTGCGGAGCAAGCGCCCGCTCCTATTACCGGAAGGCGAAAGCGTCGCTTGGAGGTCGAGGACGCAGCAGATACGCCAACGAAAAAGACTCGGAAGAACATGGATGCGAAGAAGCCCGAAGGCAAGAAGCCACGAAAGACCACAAAGACCGCATTGAGCGACGCCAGTGATGAAAGGGCCCCTGCTATTCCAATTCCAAAAGAGAGAGCCGGATTTGCGAAGGTGATCAACGACTGCGAATGGGATCTCGTGGCGAAAGAGATGAAGACTCACCGTGAAATGCATAACCTGAGCGAACTGGAACAAATACGGCTGATCCATGGCCCGATTCGGAAGAATACTCAGGTGTATGAGCTCTTTGATACGATCTGCGACGTGTTGCCTGGAGATCGCAGGAGGTGGGGAATCATCAAGGCCATTCGCCGCAAGTACCACGACTTCGAACGTCGCGGCGAGTGGTTGCCAGAAGAAGACTTGGAGCTGGAAAATCTGATTAAGCAGCATGGCACAAAGTGGAGTGTGATCGCAGAGCTAATGTGTAGAATGCCGGAGGACATCCGCGATCGCTACCGCAGCAAGGTTGCGTGCGGCCCACGGCAGAGACTTGGCAAATGGTCCTTTGCCGAGACTCTCCAATTCAAAACAATCGTGCATAAATGTCAGTTGGACGCCCAGCGGAATGTCCGGGAGCGGGCTTTCGCCCTACCGGAGAAGAAGCGTGCTGCTGCTCTTGAGGATGACCCCGCCATAATCAGATTCATAGATTGGGAAAGAGTGAGCATTGAAATGGCCCGCGCGAGGAGTGTCGACCAGTGCAGACGCAAATGGGCCATTCTGAATGAGAAAGGGGAGAGCGGAAACGAAAGATGGATGGCTAAACTAAAGCGCAAGAAGAGGTATCTGACAGAGGCCTCAAGCATGGACTTGGACGATAAGCTCGAGCTCCTTCGTGCACTCAAATGTACCGGCATCCAGGACGAGGGCAATATACCCTGGAAGGATATCGGAGGAGCGAACATCAAGGCAAACTATAAACGCTCATCTAGGAAAATGGCTTGGGAATGGATGAAGTTCACAATCGGGAGTAAGGAGGCACTCTCGCTTCAATATACTTTGACAAATTTGATTAAGGAGCTCCAAAGCTGCAATGGAGACGACCCCACGAGGGCAGCTTTTGAGGACTACGCTAAGAGGCTCGACTATCAGCAAGATGTCGAAAAGCTACAACATGCGAAAAAGCAACCAGCTAGGCGCACAAAACACACCGCCGTCAAGGTAGCCGCAATGACTCTGCGGGAGAAGCTTCACTTAGTTCACGCATTGAAAGACTCTCGTATTCAGCGCGAGGAGGAAGTTGACTGGAACGGAATTCTGCACGATCAGCGGAGTATGAGTATGGCCTCTAAGAAGAAAGCATGGAGGTTGCTCAAAACCACCGTCGAGACAGCGCCAGCAAAGCGAAAGGTCAAGGAAGAAGATGAGAGCTTGTTGACCGAAGACGAGGAAGCTGGACCTGCGACCGTCGCCAAACTTGGGTTTCAAGATACTATCGATGTTCTGATCAACAGGCTCGAAAGCTGGAACGGCCAGGACCAAAGTAAAGAGCTTTTCACAGCTGAGGCTGAAGCCCTGGGTCTTGAGGCCAAGGTCAAGGATCTGGAAAGACAGAAAGACGGTGACATTGGAGGTTACAGCAGAAATGTATAGAGTCAAATTCGCTATGGTAGCAAACGGATCCTGGAGATTTTCTTCGATTTGATTTGTATCTTTAGCCCTTAGTTCAGGCCGTGGTATGACTCGCGGCGTGTTTGCCAGTGACGCACAGCCGACGGTCTGGAATCGCCGGCAGCAACTGAGATGCCTGAAGTATCAAGTACAAACTCCTGGAATGGTCTAAGTGGATTGTCTTGTCTGATGTCGATATTGAATAGTGCATGAATGTTTAGTCCTCAGAAACGGAGCCTTGTGCATGGTGGGGGTTGAATTGTGCGCCAGCGTAACCTGGACGGTGTCCGAGGTTCTGCCACGAGAAACCGCCTTCAGGCGGCCTGTTCGGGCTGATAATGCCGCGCGTGTCAAAGCAATAAAGACGCCTTCACGTGACCAGAGAACTTGCTTATGTAATGCTCAGCTGCGTCGCACCCTGGTGACCTTTGTCACTTTTAGCTTGGACCACCGCCGCGCTTGCTGGGAGAGCCGCTTAGCTAGGAACGCCTACGAAGCGGTATGTGCCTGGAGCATTACCTCAACCCAATAAACGAAACGTAAGCACCAAAACTTGACAACAACCGCAATTCTTCCTGTGACATTTCGCTGCATAGATCGCAAAATACCGCAATACTGTCACTATCTATTTCTGGGGTCAGCCTGCCGTCATACCGTATCAAACGCCACAGCTGTATCTCAGAGTTTCATTGTGAGGCACGAACAGAACAGACGTCACAACAAAAGTACTCGTAGTCAAAACACAGCCGAAATGCCTGGCAAAACTCCGGAACAAAATGGCAACAAGCCACTCGGAAACAGCACACCGGATGTTGAGATGAAGGACGACATCTCTGCAGCGAAGAAGGGTGGAAGGGGAAAGAATGCTGCGCAAGGCGAGAACATGACTGTCGTCGTTCCACTTTCGAAAACTAACAAATCAGCTGCACCACCTACAGACGCAGAAGGCGATATCGCGATGGACGAGGAGGCCGCTGAGGGAGAGACACCTGAGGTTGTGGATCCTGTTGCCCAAACTATCTCCAGTAAGTTGTGTCCAGAGATCAAGGAAGGAAGTGAGCTACGGGCTAACGGTGCCTTTCCTAGTCATCAAGAACGACTTTTCCCTGTTGGAAAAGGCTGTTGCGTTGTTTGATGCAAGATACACCTTGAGAGCTTTGAGATCCATCTCAACCATCCGCAAGACTCTCAATGCCGATATCCTCGCTCAGGTCATAACGGAGACATACCAATCGTCAAGCGCGACTGCAAAGACGCTGCTTACTGCGCTTAACAAGGCGGACTCACCATTTGGCCAAGCTGACTCCGAGATGGATATCGATAGCGCAACAAAGAGCCCAACCAAGAAGGAGCGCACGACTGCAGTTGTTCCAGAGATCGACGTCTTCCTCGGAATCTTGGTTCAGGTCTTGTTCCTCGACAACAAGGATAACGAGAAGGGCGCACATTTCACCTCTCAGCTCGGCGAGCAAATACAGTCTTTCAACCGCCGCACCATGGATTCGTTAGCAGCACGCGTTTACTTCTACTTCTCTCTCTTCACCGAGCAGTTGCAGCCATTACCGCCATCTCCAAGCTCGCCGGTCGTTTCATTGCGCCCAATATTGCTTTCCGCATTGCGCACTGCTGTCCTTCGCAAGGACATCGATACCCAGGCAACTGTCATTGTCATTCTGCTCCGCAACTATCTCTCCACCTCGCACATCACCCAAGCCGATCTCTTGGTTTCGCACACCAAGTTCCCAGAGAACGCCTCCAACAACCAGGTTGCGAGATACCTCTTCTACCTCGGACGCATCCGTGCTATCCAGCTCCGCTACACTGAGGCACACGAGCACCTAACTGCTGCCACCCGCAAGGCACCATCGAGTCCAAGCGCAGCAGGCTTCACTCAAACTGCCACCAAGCTCCTGCTTGTTGTGGAGTTGCTTATGGGAGATATTCCAGAGCGCGCCACCTTCCGCATCGCATCTCTCGAGAGACCATTGGCACCATACCTCCTCCTCGTCCAGGTAGTCCGAGTTGGCAACCTTGAGGACTTCGAGAGGGCAATCAAGGCCCACGCAGACCAATTCCGTCGCGACGGCACCTACACCTTGATCTTGCGTCTGAGGCAGAATGTCATCAAGACCGGTATCCGCATGATGTCTTTGTCCTACTCCAGAATCTCTCTAAAAGATATCTGTATCCGTCTCCACCTCGGCAGCGAGGAAAGCGCTGAGTACATTGTTGCTAAGGCGATCAGAGATGGTGTTATTGAGGCCAGCTTGGACCGTGAGCATGGCTACATGAAGAGCAAGGAGGTCGGTGATGTGTATGCCACCAGAGAGCCAGGAGAGGCGTTCCACGACAGAATCAGAGCTTGCTTGGCGTTGCATGATGAGAGTGTCAAGGTGAGATAAGATTCGCAAGCACTGTGTTGATGGTACACTAACTGGAGTAACTAGGCTATGCGCTTCCCAATGAACCAGCACAGACTTGAGCTCAAGAATGCTCAGGAGGCGCGTGAACGCGACCGTGAGTTGGCAAAGGAGATACAGGATGGTGACTTGGATGAGGATGACCTTGGTGGCGACTTTGAGGGTCTGTAAATGCCCCCTACGACTAGAACATGAGAGGCGGACCGGAATGTACGATGAGGCTGGCTATAAATATGCCGATGGCATCGGAGCATTAGGCGATCATGGGTTTGCTTCATCTTCAGACACTTGTATTTCTTGGGATTAGCCTTTTCGAGCCATAGATAATGCTTTTCGGTAACATCTTATCGCTCTGTTTTCATCACTCAACAGAATCCATGCTATTCAGTTGCATACTCCGTCACAACATGGCCATTTGCTGACCATCCACCGATCGACGCTCTAATGTTGACGAGGGTAATGATACAGTGAATAATTTAGCACATAGAGGAATAACTCTATTCCACTACTTTCATGTTTTGTCATTAGCTTGGCACCTTCCACGCCTTCTATGTGTAAATTTCTTCTAGATTTCATCCATATCATGCTTATATCACAAATCGTATCCTCCAAGCGGTACCTCTTACATCGTCAACACGCCGTCTTTCTGCTCCCCGCCAATGCCACTACCTGGAACAGCAACTCTCAATTCCTTCATGATCCATTCATATACCGCCCACTGCGCTGCATTCACCACAAATGCCCTGATACTGCAAATGCCCAGGCCGCGGAAAAACACGCCGGCGCCTTCCTCAGCGTATATTTTTCTCGCCATCTTGAGCACGCCAATCCTAGTCTCCTTCAACACTGCACTGGCGGCAGTAGCTCCAAGCAGCGGTTGAGTTTCAACCGTCACAGCAGCCTTAGTCTGAAAGCGCGTTTTCAGCACGTCCAGAGGAAAGCAACTCGTCCAACTCAACACACCGCTTACACCTCCACAGAGCAGGACTTGGGCCGCAGCAACCTTGGGCCCGTGGTCGTCGCCCATCTGTTCTTTCAACATGCGGGAACTGAATTCATAGGCCCAGAAGTAGACGCCGTACCCTAAACTATCTCTCATCAGGGTTACTGTGCCTCCTCGATAAAGGCCCTTGATGCCTTCGGACTTCAGAATGCTTTTGGTCAGAGAGACAGAGCTGATGGGCGAGGTACTGATTTGCTCTCGGCACTTGATGAGTTCTGTGGGTGTTGAGACGATCCAGGTTGCCACACCACCCACCATTCCTGAGAAGAAGATGGAGGTGTAGCTTGGCAGAACAGAGTTGTGTTGAGAAGTTGCAACATAGCCGGGCGTCATGAGCATGTTCATCCGGTTGTAGGTCATGAAGAGGAGGGCGTTGAGGGCTCCATATCCAAGGATTGGGGCAGTGGCACCGCGGATCAGGGAGGAGTACGAGGTGAACTGGTTGGCGTATGTGGTTGGATGTGCGGCATTTATCGAGTTTGACGACTTGGATTGGATGCGAGTCTTGATCAGATCAAGAGGGTTGCCGATGAGGATACCGATGGCACCAGAGACGTAGCCTGCCCAGAAGTCGGCGGACATATTGCAGTCGATGGAGAGATGTGATCGCTAGAGCGGCGACGATGCCAAAGGTGCGCTACCAGCTATTGTCACTGCTCCTTCGTCCTCGGAAATGCTCAGGCAAGCTCCTCCTTATCAACCAAGGCAACGTCCCACGACTCCTTGTGCTTGCGACTGATAGCGACCGGATCTATGCGCCTGTGGATCGCCTCTTCTGCCAATGTTGTAGCACTCAGAATTCCGACCCAGACAAGTGACCAGCCCAAACCTGCGAGTCCAGCACGTCGTACAGGTGATAACTTCTTCTGTGCACTGTGCGAAGTGGTGGTTGTCTCGGACTGTGCGTCGATCGCCTTTCTGATGCGCAAGTAATGCGCAACGAACCCAACACCTGTGACAGCCTTGATAGCTGTGCTATAGGTGTCCACGAACTTGGTCGCAGCAGGGTATTTTTCGGTTATCTTGAATAAACCGATTGTCGCCGTGGTGGTTGCTGCATCAGTTTCACGTCCATGGAGAGAATCCATCTTAGCGGGGAACTTTTGACAAGCCTGACAGACTTGCTTTATCCCCGGTCCGGGTGTGTATGCAAGATCAGAAGCTTAAATTGACCTCGGATTGTGCTAAATTGACGACCTGGGGGCTCTGGTAAGATGGAACAGTTTTATATGATGAAAAAAAGATGACGGGGAGCCCAGCGAGTATATATATGAACAGAGGCGCCGACGTAATGTAATTTGTGATTCATGCAATAACTTCTCCGCCGGCAAATCACTTTATGCCACTTCCCGATGAGGTATGGCCCCGATCTAGAATCCCGAATACAATACCGAACGGCACAGTTTCTCCGCGGCCTGTCTCAGAAGTAGCATCACGTGAGGTCGCGACTCGGGCGCGGTTTCCGTCACGTCTGCCCGCGGCCGATGGCCGCCATCGCGCCACAACTGCTTGACAACACTGCCAGACAGCTCTGGCTTGGGCAACTGGCTAAACAAAATCCCCTCCTGTGTAGCTGATCCGAAAGAGCTTGCGGAGAGCTATCAACTACAATGTGATTACAATATTACATCCCTTCACTGGCTGTTGTCTAACGATCGCAGGGCCGCGACCGCGTCAGCCAACGATGCGAACAAGGAAAATATTGGCACCCCAAAAGCTGATCCAGCTCCAAAACAACTATTTGGCGGCACACCACACTCAATCAACAAGCTTATAACCCCATTCAAGTGCCCTGGTTCGGCAACCACACCGAGAGTCTCAGAGAAACCAACCAGGAAGCGCCGCAAGGTCAATTACGAAGGTGCTGATGGCGAGAACGAAGACGGCGAGAAACCATGGACAAATGAGGACCGATTGGCGCTCGCAAACAGAGATGTCAACAAGTACCCTGTTTACGCAGTCAAGGATAAGGAGACAATGTTCAGGAAGCGCTTCTCAGTGCCATTGATAAACAAAGACGTGGGAGGATACAATCCTAATCGTCCTCCGCCTACATTAGGACTCCGGCAGGGAGCAGTGTTCATCGCAAAACCGCTACACGATCCGGCAGGACAATTTGCTATCGTATTATATGATCCAACGATAGACGACGCGCCGAAGACAATAGAGGAAGCGAAGAAAGTGGAGAGCAGCCAGGATGTAGTGAAGCTGGATGAGCCACTTTTTCATAAGAGTTTAGCAGAGATTCTTGGCATAAGGAAAATGGTTGAAGGCGCAGAAAGACCGAAGGTGCCGGTCGTGATAGATCCTAAGCTCGCCAAGGTATTGCGACCTCATCAGATCGAGGGAGTCAAGTTCATGTACAGAGCTGTTACTGGCATGATTGACGAGAGGGCTAATGGCTGCATTATGGCAGATGAGATGGGTCTTGGAAAGACACTGCAATGTATCACTCTCATGTGGACGCTGCTGAAGCAATCCACCGACGCCGGAAAGCCCACCATACAGAAGGCCATAATTGCCTGTCCGTCGAGTCTAGTTCGAAATTGGGCGAATGAGCTTGTGAAATGGCTCGGTCCAGATGCGACTACACCTTTCGCCATCGATGGCAAAGCGAGCAAAGACGAACTTACACAACAACTCAAACAGTGGGCGATTGCGAGTGGCCGCAGCGTAACTCGTCCTGTGATCATCGTCTCGTATGAGACCCTCCGCCTCAACGTTGAAGAGCTGAAGAACTGTCAAATCGGTCTGATGCTCTGTGATGAAGGACATCGCCTCAAGAACGGAGATTCCCAGACCTTTACGGCTCTCAACGAACTCAACGTCTCCAGACGAGTAATATTGTCAGGAACTCCCATTCAAAACGATCTCTCCGAGTACTTCTCGCTTGTCTCCTTTGCCAATCCCGATCTGCTCGGCACACGTCTCGACTTTAGGAAGAAGTACGAGTTGCCAATTCTTCGCGGTCGTGATGCTGCAGGTACAGAAGCAGATCGTAAGAAGGGTGATGAGTGTCTGAAAGAGTTGTTGACCATCGTAAACAAGTTCATCATTCGCCGTACCAACGACATCCTCTCCAAGTACTTGCCAGTGAAGTACGAGCATGTTGTCTTCTGCAACCTCGCACCCTTCCAGCTTGACCTCTACAACCACTTCATTACCAGTCCGGAGATCAAAGCACTTCTCAGAGGAAAGGGCAGTCAGCCGCTCAAGGCCATCAATCTGCTCAAGAAGCTTTGTAACCATCCCGATCTTCTCAACCTACCAGAAGATTTGCCAGGTTGCGAGTCCTGCTTCCCCGAGGACTTCGTACCCAAGGATTCCAGGGGCAGAGATCGCGATGTTAAGCCCTGGTACAGCGGCAAAATGCAAGTGCTCGACCGCATGCTAGCACGTATCCGCGCCGACACGAACGACAAAATAGTTCTGATCTCCAACTACACACAAACTCTTGACGTCTTCGACAAGCTCTGCCGAGCCCGCGGCTATGGCTCTCTACGCCTCGATGGTACGATGAACGTTAATAAGCGCCAAAAGCTTGTCGACAAGTTCAACGACCCAAACGGCAGCGAATTTGTCTTCCTCCTCTCTTCAAAAGCTGGAGGCTGTGGTCTTAACCTTATCGGTGCCAATCGTCTTGTGCTTTTCGATCCTGACTGGAATCCTGCTGCGGATCAACAGGCTCTGGCCAGAGTCTGGAGAGACGGGCAAAAGAAAGACTGCTTCGTCTACCGCTTTATTGCCACAGGTACGATCGAGGAGAAGATCTTCCAGCGCCAATCACACAAACAGTCCCTGTCATCCTGCGTCGTTGATAGTGCCGAGGACGTCGAAAGACACTTTACACTGGACTCGCTCAAGGAGCTGTTTATGTATCAGGGCAAGACGACGAGTGACACGCATGATACCTTCAAGTGTAAGAGATGTAAGTCGGATGGAAAACAGTTCCTCAAGGCCCCGGCGATGCTGTATGGAGATACGAGTACGTGGAATCATTTTGTGAATTGCGGGATTGAGAAGATTCAGGATTTGTTGTTGAGGCAGGAGTGTGGGGAGAAGGAGGTTAGTGCTGTGTTCCAGTATATCTCGCATTGACGTGATGATACTATGAAAGAGGAGTTCGCCGGGGAAGCTGGGCGAATGGCGTTGGCGGGTGGTTCTTGAGCTAGGCGTTAGGGTTAATGCTTAGACACCCCGAGGTGTCTGCATTTTTATCCTCACGGCAGGTATCAATTACCTAAAGCCGCCTTTGGAGTAGAGTGGCACTTTTATTACAGGTAAAAGCCTGTTATTAAGAGGTGCACAATCTACCAATTAAATTCCTTGTCTTGGATTTGCTTGCTTCATTGAATGGAAGTACACGCATGAAGCAATGAAGAATAAGGCAATGGATACTCAGAGTTCATGTGCTATCAAGTTTGACTCCATGAAGTCAATGGCCCAATTCTTCAACCTTACGGACCTTGAAATGGTCACTATAATGTTGCTGAGTGCTTGACATGGAGCTTCAACTGTGGCCCTGTGACCAGTGGGTTGGAAACGTTGGGCAGAGCGACCCAACCTTGCTAATTTCCACATTCATGCCATTCTTGCAAATCTCTATCGTGTTTCCACCTGATTAATATTTAAACTCCTCCATACTAAAAAAGAGTCAGAGTAACATGTCAAATTTCCTCAAGTCGTGAAAGGCAGAAGAGATGGTCCACGTGACGTACAGCAGCATGCCAAACTCGAGCTCCACTTTGAAACTCTGACGAATCAGGCCATAATTAGCGTCATGTCGGCCCAGCCTCGTGGTCACCATAAAAGGTAGCCTGGGCCCCCCCCCCAGACTGAGCCCAGAGCTTGAGAGCAATCCAAAACGGAAGCGGCCGCATTGTCATTAAGCTTAAGCTGCCAACGACGACCGAGCGCACTTACTAGACGCAACAGGCGCAACTGACAGCCGCGACATATACTGAGAAAGTTGAAGACAACAATCAATTCTGCACGACCCAGATCAGACAAAATACAGTATCAGGAAAGACAATTTAGCAGCCAAGCTATATAGTAGCTAAAACTTTTGGTCCAGAATCAGACTGTGAAGCGGTACGACAAGGAATATAAAGTGCGCCATTGACGGACAAGTGAGAACGAATTCAACGCAACTTCGCTTCACGCTCACGGCTTTGTTTTGGCGCAACCTTAATAATGTAAGTCTGCACCCGCTACTCTATCCACGCGTCTGGCCGCCGTCACTGTTACCTTTCTGGCACCTTGTCAACCAACGTTATACAACGCATTATTGCTGCGCAACTGCATACATCCGCGAGGGCTTGCAACTTCCTCCAACATAAATTTCGAACGAACACATACTTTTACGCAATACCACATCTCAAGATGCATAAGAAGCCAGTAAATAAGGACAATGCGCTGACATACCGGCTTCAAGCAGATCGCGCAGGCAAACAACCACAACCCCATGCACTCCAACCCACCTCCCCATCAACCGAAAACACAACCACTATGGGCACCAAACCCCTCAAATTAGGGCGCAAGCTCCGCTACCCTATTGCCATATCCAATCTCATTAAGAACCCTGGCGACGCCATCAAGAAAGGCGACACAATCTTCGAATATACATTTAAATGGATGAAGACGGTCGGTGATGTTGTGAAGGAGGAGACGTGGGAGACCGAGGTTACGACAACGCAATCATTTCCGTCATCCGTTGATGGCGAGCTTGTGTCCTGGTCCATACGCAATGGGCAGGAAATCACGGCAGATACGACAGCAGCAATGATCGAAGAGGACTGCAGTCATTCAGTACAATATGCTGGACTCTGCGCTATCTGCGGAAAGGATATGAAGGAAGCCTCATGGGCGAGCGAGACATTAGACGCCGACAGAGCAAAGATCAATATGATTCACGACCAGACGCTACTCTCTGTATCGCAAGACGAAGCCAGCAAGGCTGAAGAGGCGACGCAGAGGCGGTTATTGAAAGGTCGCAAGCTCTCCTTAGTCGTCGACTTGGATCAAACTATCATCCATGCATGTATTGAGCCAACGATTGGACAGTGGCAGGAAAACAAGAACAGCCCAAACTACGAGGCCGTGAAGGACGTGGTTAAATTCCAGTTGTCGGACGACGCACCACGAGGACTCGCATCCGGGTGCTGGTACTATATAAAACAGCGCCCTGGACTTAAAGAGTTCTTAGAACATATCGCCGAGAAGTACGAGTTGCATGTTTATACCATGGGTACCAGAGCATATGCACAGGAAATTGCGAAGATTGTCGACCCGACGAAGAAACTGTTCGGTGACAGAATCATATCAAGAGATGAGAACGGTTCGTTGACCGCAAAGAGTTTGTCAAGACTGTTCCCGGTGGATACCAAGATGGTGGTTATCATTGATGATAGATCAGATGTCTGGCCAAGGAACAGGAAGAACCTGATCAAGGTCGTACCATACGACTTCTTCGTGGGAATAGGAGACATCAACTCGTCGTTCTTGCCAAAGAGAGTAGAGATTGCGCGCGATACGGTACTGGTACCTATCAAGCCAAAGCCAGATGGAAAGCCGGCCGACACGGAGCTTGACCAGAAGAACAAGGACAGGACTGTCGAGGTGAAGATGGACACCACTGCGCCAACAACGGTGGCCAGCATGGCTGCGCTCGAGGACTTGGCTGCAATGGGTTGTGGTGGAGATGAGCATGTCAGACAGGTTGCGGCAGAGGAGCAGACACATTTGCTAGAGAAGCAGCTTGTCGAGAAGCCACTGTTACATCTCCAAGAACAACTCGAGAAAGAGGATTCTAGCATGACTGACGACAGTGTCAGTGGCACGTCTGTGGACAGCGAGAGTACTACTTCAGACGAGCACCATCAAAAGCACAGTCTGTTGAAGGACGGCGATAGGGAGCTTTTCTACCTGGAGAAGCACTTGTTAGATCTCCACAGAACGTTCTATGAGGAATACGATAACGCACTTGTGCACGCACGCGGCGGCCCGGTTGCAGACTTAAGACCTGGTCCGAAGCGCAAGATCGACACACATGAATGTCCAGCCGACTTACAGCTCGTGCCGGATATTGGAAAGGTGATGCCGAGGATCAAGTATGCTCACAAGCCCTGCAACCGTCACTTATTATTTCTTGTTCGGTAGAGCTTGATAAGCTGACTTTAGCATAGGGCACACACATTGAAGGGATGCCATATTGTACTCTCTGGTCTAGTTCCATTAGGCGTTGATATATTAAGGTTAGATCTATATCCTTGCCATCTCTTTCCAACTTTCCTTCGCGTTTTCAGACTTAATACCTCGCCCTTAGAAACCGCTGGCTTACTCATCATCATCGCAGGTCCGAACTCGGTATCCAAGCACAATCTTTTGGCGCTACCTTACACACCAAGGTCTCAAAGCGCACCACCCATCTCGTCGTCTCAGCGAATCGCACAAGGACTCAGAAGGTTCGCCAAGCAGCACGTTATCCTGGTATCAAGATCGTGCGCAGCCAATGGCTTAATGACTGCATGTCACAATGGGAGAAGGTGGACGAGAATGACTATCTAGTAAGTGAAATATGTCTCGTCAAAATTTTGTTCCCATCTAGAGACCTCACTGGGAGAGGTCTCACTGAGCAGTACGTGGACCGGATGGAGTTTGACTATGAAAATGACCTTGAACTGCCACCCAAGGGAGAGAGCCCGCTGAAAGTATGCTTCGCAGGCAGGAAGTATGGCTCAAGACATTCACGTGGAATCTCGTTCAGTATCTGGCAAGGTTGGACGAGGGTACGGAGGAAGAGTAAGCGTGGGCGTGGTTAGAGCTCACGCGCGACCCTCCGATTACTGAGAATGAAAATGACAGTCCAGTTCTGCCTTCGATTGAGCGGGACGACCTCACGGCCTCTCCTCGTCGAATATCTTCCAGAAGAGCTATGCGAGGACACCGTAATGCACGCACGGAAACACCACACCCCCCATTGAGTCCCAGGCCTGCTACCAGAACGTTAGGCGGAGGAAGAAAACAATGACTAACCGAACTACCACAGATCAACATCCATCCCGCTGACCGCAGCGGCAATAAAGAGGAAGATTTTGACTCCGAGATCTCCCGTGACACATCGGGCTCAGACACGGAGGACAACTCAGGTGATGAAACCGGAACTGAAGATAAAGATGGCGTTACACCGGGCGACCTAGATGGCGGCAAAAGCCCGATCGAAAGCTTGCAGAACGTAGACTGGGGCGGTGTGGATGACGAGCTTGCGGATTTCTTGGCGTCGGGTGACGATGGAGATACGAGTGACGACGAGAGTGTGACGAGTCGGTCGAGTGAGGTTTCGACGAAAAGTGATAGGAGTCAAAGAGGGAGACCGGCGAAGAGGGGAAGAGAGAGTGCTGAGCCATCGGATACGGAGGGAGAGTCGAGTTTGAGCAAGAAGCAGAGGATTGCGAGGAGTAGGACGACGGGGCTGAAGACTGTTAGTCGGGCGGAGACTAATGGTGAGGAGAGCGAGATGGCTGAAAAAGATAGTGCTGAGGAGGGTAACGAGGATGTGAAGGATGATGATGGGATGGGTGATCTTGAGGCTGAGATGGAGGCTGAGATGGAGGCCGAAATGATGAGGGCGTTTGAGGAAGAGGATTGGGAGGAATCATAGGCGGGGACTCAAGTGTTCTTCGGGAGTCTTTCAGGATCTTTAGGGTCTGGTCTGCATCTCCAGGCGTCGGTGGTACACGGTGCACTAGCGAGCACTGAAATGGTGCATGGGCGGCATAGCATTGCTAGGCGTTTGGCTTCATTATACAAGAATACATAGGTTCTCTACTTCCACTCCACAGTCCAAGTCTCAGCTCCAGCCCTGAAGTTGGCCAATTCTATCGTCTCGTTCTTATAACCCTCCGTAACCGTCTCGCCCTTCTTGCTTATAACAATCCTCTCATTCTTCGGGTTCTCAACGCCATAAAATTTCCTGCCGAAGTTTCCCAAGAAATCCTCAAGTACTTGAGGCGTAACCTTGCTCTCCTCAATCAACTCCCTCTCCACAGCCAACTCCAGCGCATCCATAACCAGCTGCGTAGCATACGCCTGCGTAAAGCATCCCGCGGCCGGAGCACCCTTCTTCTCCTTCGCCGTCACCGGATGCGGCGCACTATCAGTTCCAAAGAAGAACTTTGGGTCCCCACTGATACTAGCCTCCAACAGCGCCTTCCTGTCACTTGGGAGCTTTGCTACCGGCTTGCAGAAGTTATAGCAGTTCCCTACCACGTCGTCAACGGTCAGGTAGAGGTGGTGCGCAGTGATGGTAGCGGCTACACTAGGCCCGCAGGAGCGGACGGCGGCGATGGCTGCCGCGGTCGTGCAGTGTTCTAGGATGACTCTCAGGTTTGGGAACTTTCTGTGTAAATCAATCAGGGTTGGTAAGAAGGCTTCCTCGGCGTTCATGACTGTGGTTTCCTTTCCCTTGGTAGGCGGGAGCTCGCCGTGCAGGTTGAGGATCATGTTTTGGCGCTCCATCTCTTCGAAGACGGAGTAGAAAGCTGCGTAGTCGACGACGCCGGCTGAGGAGTTGGTGGTGACGCCCGCTGGGTAGGACTTGACATTTGTGATTCCCGCCGCAGCAGCCTCCTTAATTATCTCTGGTGTAACCTCTGGATGGAGATAGAGGGACATGATATAACCCACATTTGGCTCGAGAGCCTGGAGGCGCTTCTTGTAGTCGAGTGCATGAGCAACAGTAGTAATTGGGGGAACGAGGTTTGGCTATGTTAACCAGTTAGCATCGCATCCCATATTCAAAGTTGAGGATAGTGGAATGGATATTACTCACCATAACCATAACCGTATTCGCACCACCCTTCCTAATCGTCGGCACAACCAATTCCATCATCGCGCCATCACGCAGATGCACGTGCATATCGGCCATAGCCGCGATTTCCAGGCCATTGAACTTTTCGAAAACCATTTTTGGGGAAGTTGTTGTAGTTGAATGCCACCTTGGGGAATAATTTGAAGGATGCTGGACAAGGCTGAAAGACGATGGAGGGGCATTCCCTGGAGAAATCGATGTCCCCCCCGACTCGGCACCAGCGAACCACGGACTGGGCGGGCGGTGAGCGGAGAGTACCAAAGTTCGGGTTTGGGTATGGACAGCTGTCAGGCGACCTATAGGCCGAGAATGGCGGATGAGAAACATGGTATACTTGGTGAAAACACCTCAAAATCTGTGAGATGTTGAGATGAAGGTGATGTTTGCTGAAACAAAAGAAAAACTGGTTGGTTGTTATGGGACAAGAGGCCCGAGAGTGGTGACAGCGAGCCACCGATCGGAGTTTATCGCTATCGAGGTGTGGAACTAGCAAACCTACCATGTAAATTGTTTGCACGAGTACCAAAGAGCGGAGGTGATCGAACTTGTCAGACGGCCATGAAGAAACATGTTGTATTTCACAGGTTTTCATCTAGCTGATCCAGCTGTATTTGGATAAGTCTAAGATCCCAAGCCCCAGTCTATCGCACAAGTCCATCTCTGCACTGCGGTCTAAGCACCAGCAACAACAGCCAGCCCTTCGTAAATCCTCTTCTTAACCTCAAAGAACGTCCTCCTATTCCCAATCGGTTGACCCCCCTTAACCACAACGCCTACACTCTCCACTCCAATCCTGCCAGTACCCAGCTTCCTAACGGCAACACAAGAATCGATTACCAGCGTGCCTTCACCTCTGAACTCTGCCGTATAGCCCGCAGCTAACATCATTTTCCTGAGATCAGGAAGGCGTAGGTCCCCAACGTGCAGCGGTTGAGCCGCCGATCGAGTTGCGGAAGCAAGAGCCAAAGGTACGACGTCGAGAATTGGTTCTTGTTGTTGCTTCGCAGGCTGCGTGGGAGCTTTCGATGTGGTATCAAGTGTTGTTGACGACTCTTCGGTTGCAGTTTCTGAGCCTTCCGCTGTACCGGCGGTGATAGTCTTCTGTTTCTTCCTCGGCGTGCCCTCCTCTTTCTCGTCCATTGCGGTAGTTGGGGCCGGTCTCAATTGACCTGAGATCGTGGTTATGCTTAGTCCCTTGAGCTTCTGCCACCTCAACTGCTTAACGAGATCGTGCGTCAGTTTGACAGCCCAGGCGTTCGTATCAACACTTGCATCGACGACATCTCCGATCTTTGGTGTATACACGTCAACCATCCTGTCACCGCCGCCTAATATCCTTCTGCAGTCTGCGGCTAGGGAAAGTGTTTCATCTTGCAGACCGGACACAAGAATGAGTTTCCGTGGCTGAATAAGCGGCATCAGCATTTGCAAACTGCGCTTATCATGCAAGCCCGCAAAGTCGATGAATGAAATGCGGAGTTTTATGGTCAGAGACTGTTTCTCAAAGATGATCTTTGAAGGCACAACAACCTCCTCCAACTCCTCCCTCTCAATTGGGCCTCCGAGAACATCGTGCACGAATCCAGTATCGTTAAGCAGCTCGTCTGGAATGTCAACTGAGTTGTTTCTGTCGGTCATTTGACGCTTGTTGCCGCTGTCTGATAACCTCCTGTCTCTGCTGCTGGTCGCATCGTTCCACTTCCGCTTCTTTCCGAGAGTGTCCTTGCTGTCGTATCTGCCTCCTTGGCGCATGTCCTGTCCATCGACCTCATCTCTCTCCTCTGCTCTCAAATAATCTTCCGGCTTAATCAGCTCTCCAAAGTCATCAGCACGCTTACGACGAATGACGAGAGGAAACATCTTCTCCCTGCCCTTCTTGCCTCGGACATCGTAATCGTGGACGCCCTTCCGACGAAGGAGGACGTTGATGCCAAGGTCCTCATCGCTGAGGCCCACCTTTTTTCTTCCTGCTTGGCCTAGAGCTGTCGATATGTTCAATGCTCGGCCTTGCTTGTCTTCTGTTTCAGACTCTTCAGATTCAGAGTCTGAGTCGGAAGACTCGTCGTCGGCGGCCTCGCCGGGACCATCCAAGCTGGGCAACTCGGGGTTCAACGTGCTCTGTACCTGTCTTTGGGTGGCCTGCCATTGTTGATAGTTGGCAAGCTCTTCACCCTCGAGCGGTTGCTGATTAGCGTCCCAGTAGGGCAGTTCTCTGTCGGCCACAGTGACCATCTCCATGTTGGTGTTGTTTCCGTGGCTTGCCATCGTGATGCCGTCTTTCTTCTCCTCAAACCAAGACGTGAGTGTCGCCGCAATTCCCCCTCTACTGTACTCCGGCGCCATCTTCGTCTTTTCCGTCAAGATGATGAGATTCTTTTCATCAGCCGCAATGGCCTTGAGCACATCTTTCGAGAATCCCCATTCCATCGAGGAATCACTAGCTATGATGACTTTGCCGCGCGGCTTATTAGCCACAAACATGTTCTCGTTGAGAAGCTTCATCAACGCGGACTTCTTTTCCACCATGCGCAAATACTTGAAGTCGAATGGGCCTGCTGGTATGTCTGCCCCGCTGTCCCCTGTGTTTGATCCTCTTCTTTTCAGCCTCCTGTTTTCTCGCTCCTTATCCTCAAGGACACCTGCCACGGCTTCGAACTCTCTAATGATACTTTCGTCCATCCATTCCAACATACTGCGAGCGTAGCGCATGGTTGCACCGATATTCTTACTGCACAGGTACAAGCCTGCGGCATAAAGGACATCCTCCTCTTGTTCGGCCTCATCGCGCCATGCATGCTCAAGCAAATATGCCAGCTCCAGTACTCTTGCGCTCGAGTCTGTAGGAATGAGAATCGTTCCGCCTTTCGCAATGGTCGACTTGATCATGTCCAACAGCAGCTCATCTCTCTTTGTGCGTCCACCAGCCAAAGCCACTCTCTCGGCACCCTTACTGCTACAAATGAGCGCCGTTGGCTTCCGTAGTTGCTCGATAACCTCCGCGCCACCCGCTCCTGCGCCGCCTAGCCATGCTGCTCCTGCCAAGATGTTCTCTCTTGCCTGGTTCCAGTCTACGGCATAGACGATCGACTCCAAGCCATGCTGGATGTGCCATATGGTTCCCCCCACAGTGTGTCCGGCATTGTAGGCGGTGATGGTGAGGCCATTGAGAGGTGGAGAGAAAGGCGAAGGAAGAGGTTGATGTGGCTGGGAGTATTTGAGTGGGTGGATGAGGGAGAAGTAGCTGGCGATCTCGTCGTGCGTTGGTTTTTCAAGCAGGATATGTGACTTGTTCTCCTCGATGCCAGAGTTTGGATATGCGATTGCGCTGTCAGAAGTCTGTTCTGAAGGGATAATGGTTGCGGCATGCGGAGTCGAGGCATATAAGTCTTGGAGGAGGGTACGTCCCAGCGAGATGACGGGCGTCGTTGCATATATAGGTATACGGGTAAAGAGAGGAAAGTGTCTGCAGCAGTGGGCGAATGCTGCTAAGTGGGCAACTGTCGCGTGGGTAAGGAGGATGAGAGAAAGCGTCGGGACATGCTTTTCGAGGTTCTTGAGCTTCTCAACGTCGAAGGACTCGTCCCAGCCGACATCAATGAGAACCTTGACGCCGCCATCGAGTTCGAGCAGAGATTGAGATGCGAAGCTCTCCGACTGAGCACCGCTTAATGGTGTAAAACTGAACATGGTTCGATTGCTCTGCGGTCAAGCTTTGAGTGTTGGTGGCTCCGTCTCGGCGACTGGTTAAGCACAAAGAGGCTACAATCTGCGAGGCTTGTAGTCGCGGATGGCTATGACTCCATTTGCTTGCTATCTCTATATACAAGTCTACGGCTCAGTTGAGAGTCGCGACGTTTCGTTTGTGGTGATGTTCGTGTTGTCGCAAACACAATTGTTGGTGTTGTTACTGTTGCTGGATCTCAGCCAGCTCTCGTCACGAAAGTCGCGTCGTTCCTGGGAATGACAGGCCACAGGGACCGCGGCGTCTTAGCGCATCGTGGCACTTCCATGCTCCAAGCTCGACTCAACAACACCAAAAGTACAGGTGTTCCATTCTCAAATACCCCTCGTTCACAGCCTCATTTTGCATTTCGCAGTCGCCACGCAAACATAAGATGATATATTGATCTTTTAATTGACGTTGCAGCACGTTTTGCTTCTTTTCTGAACGACAGTTTACGATAATACCCCCTTCACAAGCGACGCCAGCGTTCCCTAAGCCGCCGAGAGTAGCCACTGTGTAAACATGGCCGACCATTCCTCATACCACCAGCTGGGTCGCGACGACAAGAGCCAGCCACCGGTGCAGCAGAACCCACACGGCCAGCCAGCACCATCGCCATACCAGCAAGGAGGTGCAGGCTTCCCGCCTCCTGTCTCGCCTCAGCCATATGGCCAGCAGTACCCGCAAGGCGGCATGCCACCCACGCCTCAATTTACCACCACCGGACCCGATAACCAGCCATACGGAGGTGGCTTTCAGCAGCAGCAGTTCGGAGCGCCGGCAGATGGAGGATTGGCAGCGCAAATGGGCGGCTTGGGCCTTGAGGATACCGCGGCGCATGGCAGGAAAAAGAAGAAGGATAGGCACGCATACCATGAGCTTGGAGCACCTGCGGGATCGTCTCAAGCATTCAATGGCGTCCCTCAAAATGCTGGCGCAGCGCCAACAGACTTCCTGAACGCCGACCCATCAACCGCGGCTCAGCAGTATGGCATGGGCAACAGACCGATCACCCCTCTTCCATCTCAGTTCGGTAGCATGGGAGCAGCTCCTTTCAACCCGGTTCAAGCAGCAGCGCCTACAAGCCAGTTTGCTTCGCCAGTACCAGGCGGTGATGCAGTCTTGGGTGCCAACCAGGCCACGACCTCGGCCTCTGGCAAGGTCAACCCAGAACAAATCCCAAGTGTGCCAAAGTCGAGAGATATCGTTGCCAACTATTATCTGAACCACGTCTATCCAACCTTTGAGCACCATTTGCCTCCTCCAGCCGCCGTTCCATTCGTCGCATTCGATCAAGGAAACTCCTCGCCAAAGTTCACAAGACTCACAGTCAATAACATCCCAGCAACATCTGATGGCTTACGCTCGACTGGCTTACCATTGGGTATGGTCCTGCAACCTCTTGCTCCAATGCAAGCCGGCGAGCTCGAAATTCCAATTTTGGACTTTGGAGACAGCGGACCACCACGTTGTCACAGATGCAGAGCGTACATCAACCCATTCATGGTTTTCAGACAGGGAGGCAATAAGTTCGTCTGCAACATGTGCACTTATCCAAATGATGTGCCACCTGAGTACTTCTGCCAAACCAACCCACAAGGAGCTCGTATCGATAGGGAACAGAGGCCTGAGCTTACGAGAGGTACTGTCGAGTTTATGGTCCCAAAGGAGTACTGGAGCAAGGAGCCGGTTGGCATTAGATGGTTGTTCTTGATCGATGTCACCCAGGAGGCATACAACAAGGGTTTCTTGTCGGCATTCTGTGACGGCATCATCAAGTCTCTTTACTCACCTGAGCATCTGGGTGAGCACGAGGAGGGTGAGGACAAGCCACAACCGGAAAGAAGAATTCCGCCAGGAGCAAAGATCGGATTTATGACCTTCGACAAGGAGATCCACTTCTACAACTGCAATCCAAACTTGGAGCAAGCACAAATGATTGTCATGCCAGACATTGATGAGCCATTTGTCCCAATCAGCGAAGGCTTGTTCGTCGACCCATACAAGTCCAAGGACATCATTCTCGGCCTCTTGAATCGCGTTCCAGACATGTTCTCAAAGATCAAGAACCCAGAACCTGCTCTTTTCCCAGCTCTTAACGCTGCTGTCGCTGGTCTCGAGAAGACAGGTGGAAAGATCGCTTGCTCCCTCTCTTCCTTGCCAACATGGGGTCCAGGTCGCCTCTTTATGCGCGATGAGGCTCGCATTTCCAATGGCGAGACCGATAAGAAGCTGCAGACCACGGATAACCCACACTGGAAGAAGTTGGCAGACAACATGGTCAAGAGTGGCATCGGCGCTGACTTCTTCATGGCCGCTCCAGGTGGTGGCTACCTTGACATTGCAACGATAGGCCAGGTCTCAGCCACTACCGGAGGAGAGGTATTCTACTATCCTAACTTCCTCGCCCAGCGCGACTCCACAAAGTTGAGCTTGGAAATTAAGCACACCGTCACCCGTGAGACTGGCTACCAAGCCCTCCTCAAGGTCCGCTGCTCAAACGGTCTTCAAGTCGCGTCCTACCACGGAAACTTCAGCCAGCACACCTACGGCGCAGACGTCGAACTGGGTGTCATCGACGCCGACAAAGCAATGGGTGTCCTCTTTTCCTACGACGGGAAGCTCGACTCCAAGCTCGACGCACACTTCCAGTCCGCGCTGCTCTACACCACCGCCTCTGGCGAACGCCGCGTGAGATGCCACAACGTCATCGCCTCTGTCTCAGACATGGCAAAGGACTGCATGAAGTTTGTCGACCAAGACGCAGTCGTCAGCATCATTGCCAAGGAGGCAGCTACTAAGATGCAGCAGGCGTCTATGAAGACTATTCGCAACGGTATCACGGAGAAGAATGTCGATATCCTTGCTGGTTACCGTAAGAATTTTTCCGGCTCTCATCCACCGGGTCAGCTTGTCTTGCCGGAAAACTTGAAGGAGTTTAGCATGTATATGCTCTCTCTGGTTAAGTCTCGTGCCTTCAAGGGTGGTAATGAGCCGACGGATCGCAGAGTCTTGGATATGCGTATGCTTAAGGGCATGGGCGCGCTCGAGCTGTCGCTGTACTTGTATCCTCGGATGATTTCTCTGCACAACCTGGAGCCAGAAGACGGCTTCCCAGACCCAGAGACCGGACATCTCCGTATGCCAGCCTCGCTCCGCGCAACCTTTTCAAGGGTCGAGCCGGGTGGAGTGTACATCCTGGATAACGGCCAAACCACTCTCCTCTGGATGCATGCCCAGACCAGCCCAATGCTCATCCAAGACCTTTTCGGCGATGGCAGGGACTCTTTGAAGTCGCTGGATCCATTTACTACTGAGCTTCCGGTTCTTGAGACTCACTTGAACAGCCAGGCGAGAAATATCCTGGAATACCTGAGGACGGTTAGAGGTTCGAAGGCCTTGGCCATCCAACTCGCGAGACAGGGACTTGATGGCGCGGAGTACGAGTTTGCTAGGGGCTTGGTGGAGGATAGGAATTCGGAGGCGCAGAGCTATGTCGATTGGTTGGTGCATGTGCATCGCTGTGTGCAGTTGGAGGTAAGTTCAATCTTGACTTCTGACCGGCTCAAGCGGGAGATCGCGTTGGGCCGTGCCTGGAGAATGAATGCTAATATGATATAGTTGACGGGACAGAGGAAGAAGGACGATGTATCTGGAGAGTCGAGTCTGGCGAGCTTGACGCAGTTCTCGGGATTGAGACCGCCTTATTGGTAAAGATGGGGATGACCGTAGAGACGAGACAGAGCAAGAGGAGAGAGTGAGGGTCACTTAGAAAGAGTCAGACACACCAATCACCACAGTAAATGATTTGCGTAGATAATATATCCATTTCACTTTCTATGATACTTCGCGAGGTGTACTGCAAGATCTGCCGGCGGGTCTTTGCTTGCTCTAATCATGTACCCAGATCCAGGGTAGCTCCTGATGAGACGTGCCTTGGCGTGTTAAGGAGTGGTTGGGCCTCGGAGTTTTATCAGAGTAAGAAAATACTACCATGCTAACCAGTTGTTGTTCTGTGCAAATAGCGAAACAAAATTTGTGTAATCAGGTCCTAGTCGTCGAACGTGCCGTTTCCTTGGTCCTCCCTGGCGGTCGGGAAAAGCAAGATGAAGAAAAACGCAAGTTGAAGAAGCTCACCGCTCGTCGTTCTGGGCACTATTTCGAGGCCTCTGCGGGCATCATAGACAGTACATTTACCAACAACTCTCAGAATCGAAGCTATTCTCAAAAAAATTGAGACAAATGACGTATCGAGAACATGCCTCTAATATTCGACCTTTTTGGTCCTGTGTTTTCATGTCCTGGTTTTAACGGGGGGCTGATTTAGGAAGGCGGTGGGATTCTTCATCTTGCTTTCTTCTTCAATTTGCTTTTCCCGACGGCCAGGGAAGACCAAAGAAATGGCCCGTCCGACGATCAACCAGTTTAGAAATCCCAGCTGTGCATACGCCGGATAATAATGAGAGACTAGCAGCTGGCCGTGATGCCAATTCAGTGTTCTACCAAAGCCAAAGACACATATTACACTTTACAATACGAGCGCTACTAAGGCGGATCTGCTAACTGAAAACGATCTTCGGCCAGACGTGTTTCCGACGGAGAGAACATGCAGGATTATGATGTGCAGAGGACTGGCGCAGTAGGCTTCGCAGTCTTACATTTTGGTAATGGAGAGGCGTAAGCCGCGCAGGTAAGCTGGCCGTGTAGTAGGTATGGCCATGATGGCGATGGCGAGAATGGAGCACTAGGGCTGGAGCGCCCATCGCTTGCGTAGCGGGACTGCGCAGGCTATACCTGTGTAGAGGTTCATAGGCACTATAGAGAGAGTCAGTAGTTAACCCAAGACAATCAACCGCGCAGGGTGCTCCTGAGTTTTAACTGATCTAATTGTGCTCGGTAGTTTCATCAGATTACAGGCTATACCTGGGACGTCTTGCATCTGTCATCCTTGACGAGACCTGTAGAGCCATTGGCTTTACTGCCAATGCTAAAGAGTCCACTGGCGAAGGATAGCGGGGACAACTCTATTGTACTATACTACTTTTCTTCAGGCTGAGACGTGTGCCGAGGACAAAGAACCTTCCGCCAACAGGTGTTTTAGAGCCGGAGAGCCGGATCAAGGGAATAGTTTATTCTTAGACATTGATCCCCAGGCATAGAACTTAGTGGAGAGGAAACTAAACGGCTCAACAGAAATAATCAATATTATCGGCATCCATTCATTCATGTATTCATTAGGTTATAATCGTAGACCGCTATTAATTTCATCCCTGCCAACGCCGAACCACAGTGCACCATCGCCAGAGCGGAGTCTAAATCATAATATTCTCCTCGGGGTTATCAAATTCCAAAAAGCCGCCCGCAGATACCCATCCATGCAAACATGACAAACTCGGCCGTAAATGCACGCAAACGACAAAAATATCGTATCCCGGATTCCTCCATCCTGTCTTTACCGTCACACTACCACAGTCAAGCCTCCGAATGAAGTGAAGAAAGCATACCCATGAAAGCGAGGGGTATCATAACGCACAAATTAAACTTCCATCAGCAACATATCCCTAGTGACCCAGTTCCAGCCGAGCAATGAATTAAAGTGGAGTGGGAGAAATCATGCCGCAATTGTATGCATCCATCCGCCCATGCCTTCGTCTCTTCGTAATATCGTCAAAAGTGTGGAGATTCTTTCTGTGTTCCGAGTGGCCTCTGACACTAAATAGAGTAATACAGACAAGAAGCGACTGTTCTTGAGAAGGTTCAGTGTTGTGGCAGTGGTTGCGCCATGGCGGCTGTGGCGAGGCTCAGTAAGCCAGATGTGTCGATTCTAGCACCAGTGTCCGTCACTTGACTACCGTCGGTCCTGTTCTCGGCATGCTGTGCTGGAGCTCGCTCGCTGACCTCGGCGGCAAATCCGACAACCCTAAGAGGCGACGATGGCTTCGTCATCTCTGTAAGTTGAGGATCGATTCTAGCCCTTTGCTCATTGGCGTGTCCATACTGGTCAACCTGCGGCTCCCTTGCAGCATCAGTTGAAAGTGGTGGTACTGGGTACTGCGACCTAGCGCCAACGCCGGTTGCAGAGTGGTGCTCAACGCCTTCCATCTGCGTGAAACTATCAGGCCTGAGCGGCTTTCTTGCCTGTGCTGCATGATATTGCGGGCGATGCGGCATGGGTGAAAGACGTGGTAGTGATTGGCGAGGCGCCTGATATTGCGAGGACGTTTGATATGTGGCCATGTTGTGAGCTTCATGGTCAGCATTTCCTCCGTAGCCACTCCTAACCTGGAAGTCGTGGGACCTCTCATAGTTGAGATCCCGTGCATCATAGCCGCTGGACTGTAGGCCCTGAGGTCTCCCATAGTCAGAATCGCGGCCATAGCTACTCCTGCGCTCTGGTTGTTGAAGATTCTCATTCTCGGTGAACCGCAGGGGTGCAAGCCGTGGTGTGAATTCATCCTTCATTTCCAAAATCGAATCTGTTGCACGGGCCTCTTCTGCTGGATAGCTCACGACGTTCTGCAACCTGCTACTTGCGTAATTTGGGATATTGAATTGGCCTGAGAAGTGCCATGTGCGACGTCGTGGGTCGTCTCGAACGTCCTCCCTCTGGAAAGGTTGCACAGCTGTGAGGGGTGGGCTAGGATATGCGCTATTGGCCTGTGCGTAAGCCGGCCGTGCCTGGTAGTCTGATGGAGCACGAGCAGGTGCTAGCTGCCTCGCAGGTGAATATGACGGAGAATACTGATAGGGTTGATCCACCGAAGAGACCGATAATCTTCGTGGAGGATAAGGAGCCTGTCGTGCAGAAGAGTAATCCCTGCTAGAAGGCCTGTATGGTTGGGCTTGCGCCAATCCGGGCTCCTCATGTCTGTTGCCATCCATATCATAATATTGACTTGAACTTGGACGGTCACCCGAGTACATACGCCTTACGTGCGGTGGCATGGTGCGTGTTGGATCATCCCTGAGATACCACTGGGTGTGCCGAAGCTGTTCGAGCGGAACCAGCTGCACCTGGCTTGATGGCTGCATTTGGGTCAAAGAGGCGGGCATAGATTGAGTGTTCCGCTGATGGCGGCGAGCCGGTCCATAGGTATTTGACTGCATGGGTGGACCCTGTTGCAGTTGCGTTCCAGCCGGCGGAGGAGACCCTCGAGTTGCCCGCACCTGTCTCTGATAGCGAACGCCCGTCGCAGCCAACGAGTCTGGAGGAATTTCCTCGTTGGCATGTACAGTTGCCGCATGCTGCCGCAAGTTGTCAAGTCGAGAGAATTTGCGCAAGCAGTGACACTCGAATGGTCTTTCACCAGTGTGTTTCCTGTCGGAGCTGTCAGTTTTAACTCCCATATAAAGGCGGCTGACAAACCTGACGTGACGTGCCAGATGCTCGGCTCTTGAGAAAGTCATGTCGCAATCTGGATCCACGCCGACGCAATAGAATCGCTTCGCCTTCTTCTTCCTCTTCCCGGTTCTAATATACTCTTCCTCAGACAATGCCGCAAGATCCTTGGCAGATACTCCCTTCTCTCCTTTCAGGAGCTCTTGAAACTTGTCAGCTGCCGGTGTGGCTTGATCAGTCCCTGTTCCGTCGGAGGTTCCTGAGTTTGAGCGGTGATTTTCCTGTCCGTGGTTTAAGGGTGGACGGTTAGAGTTTGAGACTAGCTTATTCTGCTCTAAAGAAGCTGACTGTATGGTTGCCTGGGCTTCCATGCTTTGATTGCTGATGGGGGAGCTGGTCATGTCCACGTCCATCGCATCTCCGTGGCTCGGAGTTTCGGCCATTGGAGAGAAAGTCTTATGGGTGTCTTGAGCACTATCTAAGCCTCGTTGTGTGTGGCCGGAACTCGTCATGGTATGACTTTCCAAACCGTGTGGTCCTGACGAAGAGAAAACAAAAGAGAAACCAGTAACGGCTTGTGTATTTCAGTCTCTGCCGCTGTGCCTGTTGAGAGACTTGCTTCTGTAGTGTGGTGTCATCAACTCCTTCGAAGAATAACTCCGACCTTAATCCAGCAGTGGCAGTCGCAACTATAATAGATGATGTCGCACTACTACGGACGTCTTTGTGATTTAAAGTCCTGGTTAACCGGTTGCTGACACAGCGTAGCTGCAGAAACTAACGAGTTTTATTCGTGAAAACTCTACGAACGTCGTTCTGATGCTCAAATGTCGACGGTTTCTGGGCTTTACGAGACTGCTATGGTGGATAGGTGGGCGTTGACAGCTGTGGTAGACCTCGATCTATTGGTCGACCGACAGAAGGTCTGCTTTTCGTGGTCGACTTAGGGCGATCCGGAACTTCGGTATATATTCGTTTGCTGTGTTCGAGTCTTTAAGAACGACCAAGTCCTCGATTTAGTTGTAGATTGCGGTATATAGGGACAAGGCTAGTCTCGCTTTGTGCCTGGTCCCTGGCGGGGGTGGTGGCTGGAAGGGCGGCTGAACCTAATGCTCCTCTAGGATGTGACGGGTCTACAGCTACATACAGGGTCTACCTATAAGCTGAGCTTGGATTATTGTAAAAGAGGAAAACATCAATAGGTAGCTTATTGTGTGTGTCCCTGAGTCGCTGGTGGCAAAGTGGTGATGGGCCTTGACAAGGCTGTTTCTGTCTAACAGGTTGGTGATCCAAGGACGATAAGCGTCAGATGGCGGGGCTGGCGGTGCCAAATGCAAGCACGGGCCCTTCGCCTTTGGTGTTTCATACTGGCTGGGGTTAATCCGTAGAAGCAGGTACTCGGATCAATTCACTGCTTAATTTGTCACTTACGAAATACAAATATCATACTCGACTTCAAACATCACAGTCGCTGAACAACGCACCACTGATTATATTTTGGATATTTCCCAGTTAATATACTTCGCGCAGCAAATTACTCTTGCAATATACAATCACACGATAAGTGAAAAGATATGGCGCTGCAACATCAATTCGTTCTTTTTGGTGACTCCATCACCCAAGGCTCATGGGACATGTCCCGTGGTTATTCCATGGCCGCCGAGCTTTCTCATGGTAATCAACCATTCCGCATTTAGGCTCGTGTATCTGGAGCTACGACTGGTAGTAGCACTTTCTCACGATGCTTAGCTTACAGTCGCCGCCTCGATGTCATTAATCGAGGCTATAGGTACCCAGATGCCCCTAAGGCACAGTTAGTAGCGACTAACCGGTTTGCAGCGGCTACAACACCGACATGGCCCTGAAAATAGTCGACGAGGTCCTCCCACCTCCCAAGTACGCCAAGATAGACTATCTCGTTAGTCCACCTGTCCTTCCCTCAATTCTTCAGTTCTTCTGATCTCGTGCCTTAGACTGTGTTCTTTGGTGCAAATGACGCTTGCCATACTGGCTGCTCAAGCAAACAAGATGTTCCACTTGAGAGATTCAAAGCGAATCTCAGAGTCATCTTAACACACCCGGCTATTGTAGCACATTCTCCTCGGATTGTCCTGATCACAACTCCGGCGGTGGACGAGTATCAATTGGCCGACGATCATCGCCCTGACGGTAAGATTGACAAAGGTCGTAGCGCACAGAATGCCAAGGCATTCGCAGACGCTGGCAGGGCTCTCGGCGATGAGCTTGCTGCTGAAGGTGCTAGTATTGCTGTTTGCGATCTCTGGAGCGCGATGATGTCTGCTGCTGGGTCGGATGGCGCTGCTCCTCTGCCCGGTAGCCTCGAGGTACCGCAGAACCTCAAGCTCTCTGAGTTATTTTATGATGGTAGGTTGTTTCTTCAGAATCTCCAAGCATTTCATCCTGCAGCACCGATGAATGCAAACGTGGGCGACTCGCTCATTGCTAATTGCTCGGCCGCCGCAAACTCCGCCATGAAAGCCAGCTCCTCTGCCTCCTTGATTTGCTGTGCCTCTACCTCCTTGACGTCCTCACTCCCTTCGATAAGGCCGACCACAACATCGTCTCTTGGTGCGCTAACTCCTTCGCAGGTCTCCACTTTAGTGCCGCTGGCTACAGAGTTCTTCACAAGGCCCTTCAGCAGACTCTGGCTGAGTGCTGGGAAGATAGCCAGCCAGACCGCCTTCAGCAACATCTTCCAGAGTGGAGAGCCTGGCTTCAGAGTTCGGCGATTGACGGGTCGAAAGAGGATAAATGATTTGATCAGGTTCCTGGTTGCGAGAAGTGAGAGCAGAGCTCGGGCATAGTGTCGGTTGGACAGGGAGGCACGGGCGAGTGACGAGGAGGTCTTGGTGATGCTTTTGAGAGGCGGAGATGCGCGAATAATGGTCTTCGTTGCGGATGCCAATGGATTTGGATTTCCAGCCATGGCCGACTAGAAAGATATTCCGGTCTAACCTTCTATCGCAAAAGGCCAAATTTGCTGATTACTGTTTCTGACGAATACAGCTTTACCCCACGATACGGAGCAATGTATTTGAGTGGAGCCTTGCGGTTCAGTGCCGCGCGGTGACAGGTGTCGGTGTTGTTCTCAAGTCCAGACAAAGTCGAGTAATTGGCCCACTAACTGCCGTCGGTGGTCTCGGAGTGAAAGCTACTTTACGGGTTGCAAGACACTTGTGGCCTTGATTTGAGTGTTTGGGCGGCTGTGATATCCTTTTGCAGTGTTAAGTGCCATGTGCCAACGGAGATGAGTGGCGATCCTCAGCCTCGCTCTTGTTTCCATATTTGGAAATGACGTCCGTTTGGTAACGCGCTTCCAATGGCAGGCCACGTGAGGGCGTGAAGATGCCGAGGCACCTTATGATCTTATGCTGCTTTGGGTTATGGGTGAGACGTGCATAAATGACGACGCAAATGTATCCCTACAATCTTCACATGCCAGCCGCTGACATAGCTCAAAGACCAATCATGACGCTCACATTACTGCCCAAGTCGCAGCTTAGAGCATCAATGAGAGTCGGTGTAAGTACCTATACTCGATCGGGATCAGAAATAATCCAAGGCGCTGTCATAATCCCAGTGCTGCACAAAATCCGGGGTTGCGGCACAACTCTCTTGTGGTTCTGTGGGGTGCTCTAGTGCCAGCATGTGAAAGGTGTGGAAATGCCACTTGTGACCATTCCGATTCGCTTTCTTCTTCGGCCTTCCTGTATATATATGTATTGAGCCCATTTCTGACCATTTTGTTAAACCTCTCGCTATACGAATTATTTTAATTATACCCAGTTGCTGCCATAGATTGATTAGAGCCTGCCGTTTCCGCGAATACACATCTTTAGAATAGACAGGATGTCCAAAACTTTCAGCGTCGCAGACGTTGCGGCACACAACACCGCAAAGGATCTCTACATCATCGTTGACGAGGACGTATATGATTTGACCGCTTTTCAAGATGATCATCCAGGAGGAAAGAAGATCCTCACGCGCGTTGCGGGGAAGGACGCCTCGAAGCAGTTTTGGAAGTATCACAATGGTAAGCGCTGGACTTGAAATTACATACATTCGAGGGTCGAAACTAACCGGTTAAAGATGGTATTCTCAAGAAGTACGCACCAAAGCTGAAGGTTGGCTCTTTGGACACCAAGAAGCAAGCCACTCCACCAACTCCACCATCCACTCCACCAGCAGAGGCTGCAAATGCAGCACCAAAGCAAGCTGCGCCGCTTAAGAAAAAAAGCGAGGAGGACTCGGAGCCACTCGACTCCTTCGGTTCCCTCATTCCATATGCTGACCCATCGTGGTATCAGACTGTACGTTACCACACACTCACACCCAAGACGCCTATTTTCTTGTCGGAGATTTGTAGACTAATACATTTCTCAGTACCACTCCCCATACCACAACGAGTCCCACGTTGCTCTTCGTGAGGAGGTTCGCGCTTGGGTCGACGAAAAGATCCAGCCATTCGTCACTGAATGGGACGAGGCCAAGACGGTTCCAGATGAGATTTACAAGGAGATGGGTACTCGCGGATACCTCGCTGGTCTGATGGGCTCGCATACTTGGCCATCTGAGTTCACTCAGAACCGTGTCGCCTCCGTCGCTCCAGAGGACTGGGATCTCTTCCACGAGCTGATCATCACCGATGAGCTCTCCCGCGCTGCCTCTGGTGGTTTCGTCTGGAACGTTATCGGTGGTTTCGGAATCGGCTGCCCACCTTTGATGAGATATGGAAACCCGGAGCTCACCAAGCGTATCCTCCCAGGAATCTTGAACGGTGACAAGCGTATCTGCTTGGCCATCACTGAGCCAGACGCAGGATCCGATGTCGCCAACTTGACCTGCGAAGCTAAGCTCTCCGAGGACGGCAAGCACTACATCGTCAACGGCGAGAAGAAGTGGATCACCAATGGAATTTGGTCCGACTACTTCACCGTCGCCGTCCGCACGGGCAAGCCAGGTATGAACGGCATCTCCGTCCTCCTCATCGAGCGCGAGGCCGGTGGCGTCTCCACCCGCCGCATGGACTGCCAGGGTGTCTGGTCCTCCGGAACCACCTACATCACCTTCGAGGACGTCAAGGTCCCAGTCGAGAACTTGCTCGGAAAGGAGAACCAGGGCTTCAAGGTCATCATGACCAACTTCAACCACGAGCGCATGGGCATCATTATCCAGTCTATCCGCTTCTCTCGTGTCTGCTACGAGGAGTCTATGGCTTATGCTCACAAGCGCAAGACTTTCGGTGTCCCACTTGTTCAGCACCCTGTTATCAGATCGAAGCTCGCTGTTATGGCCGGACGTATTGAGGCTTGCTACGCATGGCTCGAGAACCTCATGTTCCAGTGCCAGAAGATGTCTGAGACCGAGGCTATGTTGAAGCTCGGCGGTGCCATCGCTGGTCTCAAGGCACAGTCTACCCTTACTTTTGAGTTCTGTGCTCGTGAGGCTTCGCAGATCTTCGGTGGTCTTTCCTACTCAAGAGGTGGACAGGGTGGAAAGATTGAGCGCCTGTACAGAGATGTCCGCGCTTATGCTATTCCAGGTGGGTCTGAGGAGATCATGTTGGATCTGAGCATCAGGCAGGCACTGAAGGTGCACCAGGTTTTGGGTATGAAGTTGTAAGTATGTGGCTGAGGGGAAAAATTGATATCCGTCAGGGGCGTCGGTTGTTGTAATCATAGTACAAATACACAACATGTACACGTGCTCGAATCGCTATCGTCTCTTACCAAATATATTGCTCAAGGCAGCCTCCTTACACCACAGTATCCCTTAATCACTTTGAAATGAGATGTACTTGACCGCTAACATAATAGATGGGCCCCAAGTGTTGTCCATAAGTAGTGCTCCAACCATGACTAATGAAGTAGGGTACTAGGTGGTACGCTACTCATGACATTCCGGAGAGTACTCGGCCTACTCGAGAACTACTTAAATAGGCGAGAGTAGTGCCAAGACAACCCTCAACTACTAAGCGGTTACTTGATCCATATTTAGATTCTAAACCTTGAAGCCGATATACCATTACGGAAGCCTTAGCACTCCCCATGACTATTTAAGTAGTCAAGGAGTACTGTTCTCCCCTTAACTGGTTTGCAAACACTCTACTTACGGTATGTGAAGTCGCTTCTACATAAGTACGAGTACTCAATACTACTTGGACAACACTGGTTGCAGCTTCCTTCTTATTTCAGTGAAATGGTGCTCTCAAAACGCAAGGGGCGGAAATGTGAATCAGCTCGTGTCCAGCAACTACCCATAGTGTGGTAGGTTTCTGGGAGCTGAATATTGGCTGTTGTGTCCATCGTTCAGATTGCCTTTCTTTTGGTTGCCTGTATGTTTTCAGCACCTCGCCGTTGCCGTTCTCGATTCCCGAGAATTGTGGTATCGTTGCGCAAACATCAACATATACCCAGAAGCAGTGGCCAAGTCTCTTCTGGGTAACTTTACCAGTTAACCGGCAAGAGCTTTTAATAATGAAATGGGGCGCTGCCTCCATGTCATGTAAAACCGCCAACATTCCCATCTCTACACACCCACCACAGTCCTCGTGGTGGGCTTGAAAAGTCGACTCCAAGCCAACGTCCATCAGGTAAGTCGCCGCGCGCTAGAGAATCGGAGAGGAGTTGTGTTGCTGGCCGTCCCGAAAAATTATGCGCGCAGGAGTGATGAAACGAAATTGACCAAGTCCATTTATCACGCCAGTGCCATTCAGATTCAGCACTAGATAAATGAGAAACGGTAACAGAGAGGTTAAATACACCAGTAAGTCTCAGATTTGCTACAATAAACTCCGGTAACGCCATCACGATCACCGCTACCACTGCTGACTCATGATACAGCTAGAGGAATAAAAAATTGAGTGAACCGTTCTTATTTTCATACTTTGCTATGTACTCGTACTATCTAAGCTCTATGGTGAATGTACTGGTTTCGCTGTAATGCTTTTCCGAAGCTTACCATGGCAGATGTTGCCATCAATAGTCTACGTCCCCTCTATTTACACGCGCTGTCTCAATAATAGCCTTGATAAGCCCATCAACAGTGCTCTTCCTCGTTTGAACGTTGACAACGACTCTAAAGAAGCTGCCAAGATCACCAGGAGCATAATCGACCATGAAGCCTTTCAAGATGAGCTTGCTCACAATGTCCGCCGTCATCTTGGTGTTCTCTTCCGGCAGGTTGCAAATCTTGCCACCTGGTGCATAATAAAAGCAGACTTGGAACAAAGGCGGCGGGTTCTGCGAGACAAGCACGAAATCCTTGTTATCTGCGACCTTTTCGGCGAAGTATCCAGCAACCTCAAAGCCGTGGTCAATTTGGGCAGCATAGCCGGAAGAGCCGTAGTATGTCCACGACAGAGCCAGCTTCAAGCTGTCGCCACGGCGGCCGCATTGAGGAGTGAGATCGGCAAGATCCCAGACCTCGTGGTCGCCCTCGCTCTCGTCGTTAGAGTGGAAGAGGTAGCCTGCTGGAAGGGTGTTGGCACGGTGGAATTGCCTAAGGTCCTGGCCGAGAAGGATGGAGCAGGTGACTGGTGCGTTGAGCATCTTGTGTGGGTTCATGGCCAAGGAGTCGGCGAGATGGCTGCCGGCCAATTTGTGCTTGTGGGTTGGCGAGAAGATGACTGGTCCACCCCATGCACCGTCGATGTGCATCCACAGGTTGTGACGGCGGGAGATGGCACTAATCTTTGTGAATGGATCGTAGCTGCCCAGGACGGTGGTGCCGGCTGTAGCGTTGATGAAGAATGGAGTCTTGCCCTCGTCCTTGGCTTTGTGGATGAGTGCCTCCAAGGCAACTGGAATCATGGCTCCGGTTTCGTCAACTGGGACGGAGATGACGGCTGAAGAACCCATGCCGATCATCTGAGCTGCTTTCTCCAAGGAGTAGTGACCGTGCGAGGAGGTGAACAGAGCGAACCTGTGGGAACCATTGCCGTTGACCTTGGTGGCTGGGAAGAGAGTGTTACGTGCGATGATTAGTGCAGTGAGGTTTGAGCCAGAACCTCCCTGGGTCGAGACTCCTCCAGCATGAGGACCACTGAAACCGAATAACTTTGCAAGGCGAGCAGTGGTAGTCTTTTCAATTATTGTGAGTGCTGGTGAGACTTGGTACACGTGAAGCTGAGTCATGTTAGAAATGATACCTCAGCACGAGGGAGGACCTTACGTTGGTGTTCAGAGTTGCCAGAATTAATTCTGTTACCACTCCGACCTTTTTAAGGTTAGCATAATTATATAATTCAGGCACAATGGAAACTCACAGCATTCGTGCTTGCATAGAGCTTATCAAGAAATCCTTGGTCCCAGGTGTTGACGCTGTATTTCAGAACCTTCGATACCACGTCTAAGAGACCATCCTTTCCGTCACCGTTTTCAGGCAATTGGAAATTTAACAGCTTGACAAGCTTCTCTGGCTTGTGGTACTCAACAAGAGCAGTCCTTGGGCCCCCACCAGGAATGACCATACCATGGCCGTTGTGCTTTATCGAAGCATCTTCGTCGGCTTGGCGGATGAACGGAATGATGAGTTCTTGAACTGCATCAAGGAGCTATCCAAGTCAGTATGATTGTCAACACATGATGTATAAATGGTATGTAAGCCAAGAAATTAGTGTTCAAATTTTCCAGCACTTCCTGATGTCGCTTACGTCTTTCACTTCATCGGCACGATTAAGTGGTTGTTCCTTCTTATTTCCATTCGTCAGTGGCAACGACTTATCTCCGTTATAAACCATGATGTGCAGCTCCAAAATTGAAGATTATATTGGGCAAAAAATAAGTATATAAACTATGAACTCTTACTCACCACGATGAAGACGTCAATCTGAGACCCATTCTTCCTAGTCTGTCACGCACAATCACGTGTAGATCAGTTCCTGCTCGGTCATAAATTTCTTTGACAGTTTGCCTTCTCCACACTACTCAGTCGCCGAACCCGCGTGAGGTCGCGGTCCAGGTCTTGGCAAAAAAGTTGCTATCGCGATTTTGATAAGTGGTTTGCGATAGAGATGATCGCGAAAAAGTAAACAACTCCCTCTCCAACACAACAACGCAATGCCGAAGGAAAATAAGCAAAGAGGTCGCAGGGGAGACGGAAAGCGCAAGAGAGAGGCGGCCAACGCAAATGAGGAGCCAGTAGGCAAGAGGCCAGCCCTCGACATCGGTGGCATCGAGTTTCACAGCGCAGACGGACAGGTCGACAAGCCAACAAAGTCGATACCTTTCAAGAGGGCCAACGAGGATGGAGACGACGAGGGCCGCCCATTTTATGGTCTCCTGGCCGAGGAGGAGCAAGAGTACTTTCGTCGCGCAGATGAGATGCTCGAGATCAACGACTTCCCGAGCGACGAGGACCGCGCCTTGTTCCTTTCGAGCGTATTTAAGGAGGCAGAAGGGAAAGAGCTGAAGATCGCCAACAGTCAGTCGTGCTCGAGACTGATGGAGCGCCTGATATTACTCAGTACACCAAAACAGAAGAAGACGATATTCGAGAAGTTCAGCGGACAGTTCCTCCACCTCATTCAACATCGTTTCGCCAGTCATTGTTGCGAAACCCTGTTCATTCAGTCAGCGCCGATTGTTACACAGGAACTCGTCGCAGATGAGGCTGGAGCAGCGAAGGAGACTAACGACGACGATGTCTATGTGTCGATGGAGAACCTCTTTTTATATACCCTGAACGAGTTGGAAGGACAAATCGGGTTTCTCTTGAACGATCGCTTCGCATCTCACGCGCTGCGTGTGTTGCTGATCGTTCTCTCCGGAAAGTCCTTGGCACAAGCATCGACGAAGACCTTGCTGGCTAGTAAGAAGAAGGAGAACATTACCACACCAGGCTTCAAGTCTTCAGCAGAAGAGCTCAGCCTCGAGGCTCGCGCTGTCCCAGACTCTTTCAAATATGCCATTGACAAGTTCATTTCAGACACCTCTGCCATCCTCGACGAGACCTCCATCCCAGTTCTCAGCTGTCACCCCACCGCGAACCCAGCCCTCCAGCTCCTCCTTGAGCTCGAGCTTACACGCACTACAAAGAAGAAAGACCTCGCTCCACAGTGCTCTGGGACGATACTTGAGAAGATGCTTCCAGATCCAATAGAGGCCGAGGGCTCCAAGAGTGCCATCTTCTTGAATGGACTGGTCTACGAAGCGATCGGCTCCCGTCTTTTGGAGACTCTTGTTACTTACGCGCCTGGCAAGCTGTTCAAGCAGATTTACCGTGCAATTTTCAAGGACCGCATTGGCTCATTGGCACGTAACGAGATTGCTTCTTACATCGTTGTTAAAGTTCTTGAGCGCGTCTCTCGTGAGGATTTGGAGGATGCCGCAACTTCCATCATCCCTCAAGTGGGCAACTTGGTCGAGCGCGGCCGTGTTGCCATTTTGAAGGTCTTGCTTGAGCGTACTGCTGCACGCCACGCCGAAAAGAGCACAGCTGGTCTTGTCGCTGCTCTCGCTGAGGCATACGACAACGATCCAAAGACACTCATTCTCCAGATGACCAAGACTACCGCTCAGAGCGAGAAAACCGAGGAGACCGATGAGGCTCTTGCTAAGGCTGAGCAAGCAAGAGTTGATCCGAACACTCTCCACGGCTCTCTGCTAGCACAAGCAATGCTTGCAATTCCAGGCCCAGCTGCCACACTCATCCAAGAATCTCTCCTCGCACAAAACCTCCCAACAATCCTCCACATGGCTTGCACCACCACCACCTCGCACATTCTCCAGGTCGCACTCGTCCCAACCGACCCATCTTTGCCGTCCAACCCGGGCAGCACAAATAACGCGCCTTTCAGGAGAAAGCTTGCTAACAAGTTCCTTGCTGATCCATCAAGTATCGTCACCTTGGCGACCTCGAAATCAGGATCGCATGCTCTCGACTCTTTCTGGGATGGAACTCAAGGACTCATGATGCTGAAGGAGCGTATCTGCAGTATCTTGGCTGAGAACATGGGCTACTTGAGAGATGACTGGGTTGGCCGTGTTGTGCTGAGAAACTGGATGGTTGAGCAGTTCCAGAGGCGGAAGGTCGACTGGATTGCGAAGGTCAAAGAGGGTGAGGGTGGGAAGGCGCCAGAGATTGTTGGTGCTCATGGTGAGGCAGAGGCTGCAGCTGCTGCTGCACAGCCAGTGGTGAAAATTGGACAGCCAGGGAAGTTCCAGGCAAAGGGTCCAGCAAAGAAGGACAACAGTGGAAAGACTGCCATTCAGCTGGCCAGAGAAAAGCACGCAGCGAATAAGACAAGGGGAGACATGAAGCATGTTAGGGGCAAGGGCACGAGTGCAAACACCGTGCCGGTTGCATCGAGAGAGTAAGGCTCTCAGCCATACTCAGGATTAACTATACGACAAAATGCCGCGTTATACTCAAAGGACTCCTTACGTCGACCGGATTCATCGACCGGATTCATTCAGAGATGTTCATCGAAGACCCGTATGCATGACCGAGCTTGCTGCGCCTAACACATAAGGCACGATCAGGTTTAATCCATGTGCTATTGCCAGCACATGCCCCATGAATGCTCTGTTACGCTCGTTTTTTACGGATCTATTTTGCCGACTTCAATTATTTTCATTGTTCTATCACCTAAAGGCTATCAACCTGGTGGCCTGCGACAGCTATGAGTAAGGCCTGGCTCGAAATCAATCCTTCTCGGTAGCTTTTCAGTGAGTGCTGTTTGCTGGTCCCGTTCCTGTTTTCCTTTCGACAGTTACGGTATATCTCGAAACCTTGCCACGCTCGCTATAGGATAGTCACCAGGAATTTCTTCCACCTCACGTAACCAGCGGTCGGCGCGCGGTATGAATGTGACCGGCGGCCGGGCTGGGGGGAAAGATGCAGCAGGAACTCTGTTAAATATGGCAATAACATATGTAACAGAGTTCTCAAGTTTCTCTATCCATGCTGGTTCCACTGATTGGCTTCTGTGTGGATGTAAAAGTGCAAAAAAGTAACTAAAGTCACCATGAGATATTTAAAATCGTGAAGTCAACCTTTCTATCGATGATGGATGATTATGGTCGAGAAGAGGGCAAACTGTAATGAGGGATGCCGTCCCTTGGTTTGGGTCGACCATTTCTGCAGTCGTCGTACATGGCTACCTGAGTGCTAAGCGCCGAACTTCCTACCGACTATATTTCTGACAAATGTGACCATCAAAGTAGCTGGTAAATTAATACTTGCAGTGGTGAAGCTGTCAGTTTTGGGCTATTTAAGCATCCGGACTGGGAAGTCATGGTCTGTGGGTGGTCCTTTCTACTTATGCTTCTTTCTGTAAATTTTATTGAATATATATTGTAATAACGATCACCTGCTATCGATCACATCTTTGATGGTCTAACGGTATATTTCACTATCACGTACAAGCGCGACTCTTTTCTGAATGCCGCTTTTGGTTTCACGATAACGGTGTACAGAATCCTCAGATTGGTGCCTGAAATCCAGGAAACGGAAAACAACTTTACGTGCGCAGAAAGCAGTTTCCAAATTTCCATTCACGAAAAAGCAAAACTTATTCCCTCGCCGCATCGACGACGTCGAGATGCTGAGTTAAGACCGTTTTTTAGACCACAAATCCAACGACCAGGCAGGCTGTGAGTCCGATGTTTTAGTTACACATTGCACCTTGCCAATGCGTATAGATTGTCTTTTGCATCAATGAACCATCGTTGATGGTTACGTTGGTTTATGGTGTTTTCACCGCATTACTCCAATACTCCACTCCCAGAGACATCTCCAGCCTTCATCGCTTTCTGGCCTGTGAGCAGCTGTTTGCGATTTAGCCGCACTCACAGCCTCTCCTTAGACTCGCGCCCAGCATAGCCTTGAAATCGTCGTATGGTCATCAATATCAGGGTAATTAGGTCAGCGGAGACGCTCGAACGATATTTGGGGATACGCATGGAGATACATATCAGTAAAATCCTTCTAGATAGTAAAACACTATATTTGGAGCTCAAACGCTACATGTTGATTCAAGAGCAAGGGATGTCATTCCGCAGCCATCAAGGTCACATATAGCGATTCGTTGGCAGTCGTCTAATGAAACATGTGTAACGATCTCAGCGATCTGAGACTCTCGGCCCACAACGAATAGCGGTCTTTTAAAAAAAGGGATAAGTCAAGGAATTGTCTCACGTCAGTATAATTAGTCATGGCAGTAACCATCAGTAGGGAATTCATTGATGTAGTGCTAGGTTATGCGTACAATACAACCTATTGCTAAATAAATATACTAACCTTCAGTTAACCCTTCCGTTTTCTTAACCACCTCTGGCTGAATCCCGCAGAGCAACTCTCTAGTGAACGCTGCTGCATTTTCAGCCGTATAAGATCTCCATTTCGGATGACCGCATTGCCTGTGGCGATTCTCCCTCGATAAAATATTAACCAGTGCTTGTCAGTTTCGGTCTGGGGATCTCTGGACAAGCTCGTATGGATCGCATGCCATGCGCTTTGATCCATAGTCACCGATGTGTTGACACGCGGCCTTGAAGAGGCTATGGCATTCGAGTCCGGGGTGGGCAAACGCCTTTTTGTTTTGTAATCCCTCAATCTCTCAAATTGAGCATCGAAATTAGTTCGATCCATGTCGTGGTCTAATGCGAGGATACTGAGCGCGGTCGTAACCCCTAAGTCTGGGTCTTGCAACGTGCCTACAATCTCGAACTTCCCGCCAACCTTGGACCTACCCCGATCATGGTAGACACAGGCAGGCTTCTGGTCCCCGGGCCACCCAACTACGGCGTCTCCAAGGTGAACGTTTCGCAGGGAATCCTCCGCGACTTCCAGCCGACGGACTCCACCTCCAATCCCGACGAGTACTGCTACTTGGATATCAAGGGAGGTCTTGAACATGGGCTCATGCATTCGATTGAGCCGAAGATGTCCGTGTTCTCGTCGTAATGCGTGTCGTATGGCGGTGCGAAGTGCTCCTCGTTTGGCATCAAACGAGCAGGCAGCAGCTCGACGTCTGCTATTGTTGAATACCAGTATCAATCTAAGAATCGAGGTGTCTCGTTTGTATCCATCTCCAGTTCCATAGAAAAGGTTGTCGTTTTTCTTCCATGTAATCATACGCCGCAAACGCCAACCTATGCTATGACTGTCATTCGCTATGCAAAGCAACTGCTTCCGACTTATCTCCTGGCTTGGTCTCAACCGTGCTTTCGAATGGCAGGACCATCTGGCCTCGCTTTCAGAGTCTCACCAATACGCCATTGATTACACACCTAGATGTACACAAATGCTCGACCTTCCCATCTTGTCATGCAAGCTGAGCGGCGAAGTCTGCCCTCCTCCCCCACAATCTCAGCCACCCTCTCCCTCTCCGCCAAATCGGCCATCCTAGCCTCCTTAAGAACCCCTATCCCTCGAATCCACCCTCATCATCATTTTCGTTTTCAACGCCCCCTCCATCTCACCTCTATCTTCCCCTCCATAGTTATCTCGTGATCCAAGGCTCTCTCACCTTCTTCTGCGTAACCTGGTCTTTGGGTGTAACGACCCTGTACGAGTAGGTTTCCCAGGGTCAAGAGCATTTCCTATAATAATGTCTATTCTCTCAACTCTTCTACGTACTGGGTAATATATATATATATGATGACCAGCAAAGACATCACAGAAAGATTCCCGTGATGTTTGCTTAAAGCAAACTCATCGCCCTTGGCGTTGTACCACTAAATTTCTACCTGCTGAGCTTTGACAGGGTCTAAGCAAACAACTGAGCCTCGACAGGGCTTGGGCAAACAACTCATGCGTCCTAGCTCCGTTTTACCTCTCTTCACACACCCCTTCAGTCTTTGAGACCTTCGTTAAGAAGACTGGAAAGAATCAGATAATGCAACAGTTGATGTAGCTGCGGATTGATAAAATGAATTAAAGACAAAATGCTGGTTGCTTGGGATAGAGATTAAGCAGCCTCAGGAAATGTTCATGCTTCTGGCATGTGAAGGCTTTAGTGAAACCGTCCGCCGGAATATTGTTTGTTGAAAATCCATTCAATGTTGATATGCTTTCTGGCTATTTCCTGACGGAGCCAGTGGTGGTGGATATTGACATGGCGCAGCTTTGTAGTCAGTCGAGGAGACTTGGTCGTCAGAAGCCTAAGGGTTTGCCGATTGTCACACCAAATTGATATCTTCTCAGGTAGTTCAAAGTGTTAAGTCTAGGCGTCTTTACTTTAATCAAAGACGTCTAGTTCCGTTGTCATAACACCTCTCGCTGATGTTCTAACAGCTCAACACGTCCTCCAGCTTTAAGCACACAAACAAGCAAGCACGCATGTTTGCTCTGGCCTTTTCTGTGCACTTCCTTTATGTTTGTTTACACGACAGCATTTCGTAGAAGCTGTTGGGGCAGTTCTGGCACCTTCTGTTGCCATTTGAGCTCCGTAGGTTCCAGAAAGTTCCACAGACCTCTGGTGCTGTTCCAGCGTGGTTTCTTTTGTTTTTTACGCATTCTTTGGGCGTCTGTGCATGCACAGAACGCCGCTGTTGCCTGGTAGGCAGCAGCTTCTTTGTATTTCCTTGGTAGGCCGCGGAAGATTATGTGTACCTCCACGCATCTAGTTCTTTATGTTGATCAGGCAACCGAGCGAGCTATAAGAGCTCACTCCCCTCCCACTAGATAGCCTTTCTTTAGACAGACATTCAGACACAGTTCAATATTACTTCATTGATATTGCCTTCTCGACTTTCTTCGCTGAACCCTCCGTCTTGTCTCAACCATTTTTAACACAAGCCTACCACTTTGACGCAGCTACCGCCGCCTCTCCTGTCAAAAGGCTTCATGTAATGCTGGGGTGGGTCCGAGGTGTCTAGGGGAGCCCTAAACAGGGTGGTGCACTAGGCGAGATATGGTCCAGAGGGATACTAAGGACCAAAGACAAGGGGTGGTTGACTCGGACTGAACGTGATGTATACGACAGTGTATTCGAATAACTGGGGAGCAGTTGTAGAGCTGA